>JAABUS010000099.1_pt1 | contig 203295 bp, 187 predicted proteins | sample 5560161 | NCBI WGS metagenome assembly JAABUS01 (sample SAMN10711885, study PRJNA513376) | rock metagenome | isolation source: Antarctica rocks | place: Antarctica: Victoria Land, Trio Nunatak nord | collected 2016-01-04 | reverse complement strand
TTTGTTTTTGACAGCGATTTCGTTCATCTCTATCTTTTATTATCTACTTTGTCCTTTAAGTGAATAAAAAAAATTATTATCAGTTCATTTCCACATCATCTGACACAAATTAGATGCGTTTGCCCTGGTTAAAAACCGGTATTCCGATTTTCCTGATAATTTTAAAGCTAATTCCTATACTGCGCATACGTTCCAGGTTTATTCTCATCTGAAGAAATAGTAAGCTACCTGCTTCCTGATATTTTTTGTTCAAATGTTACTCCAGTTTTTATTGGAAAAAAAGTGGCATAAGTTATTTTTCAGCAGCTAATCCGGCGTCCTGTTTTACCGCTTATTTCGAACATATTTGTTTATCAGGTTTCTACGTTTTTATGTATTTCAAAATACTGTATTAATAAAAACTTCTCGTGCAGTTGCAAAACCTGCGGAATAAGTAATTGTTGTTCGTCATTTACCACAACAGAATCACATAATTTCATTTTTTCATCTTCGTCTGTCTGGCTAACCATTCTTGCAAGCACTTGTTCTTTTGTCAGATTATCTCTCTCCATCACTCTTTTGATACGAAGGTTTTTTGGGGCAAAAACACCTATTACATAATCAAGATCTGAAGCTGAACCTGACTCAAATATTAATGCAGCTTCTTTAACTGCATAATGAGCAGTTTGTGCATTCATCCATTTATCTGCGGCCAAAATAGCTGCCGGATGAACAAGAGCGTTTAATTGTCTCAGCTTGCCCGGATCATTAAAAACAATATCAGCAATATATTTTCTGTTGAGTCTTTTGCCTGTATAACTTTTACCTCCTAAAAGCTTTTGTATAGAAAAAATTAATCGCTCATCTTTTTCCATAATCAGCTTAGCTTCTCTGTCGGCATTGAAGACAGGAATATTCAGGACTTTAAAAATGCCTGCAACAACACTTTTACCGCTGCCGATACCGCCTGTTAATCCTATTTTCAATAAGCTCAAAACCTAAAGACTTTTATTTTTACATGAAATTTTTTTCTGTAATAAAAAAATCCCGCTTCTGAATGCAGTTTTAGTATTCAGGTTTTTGGGATTTTTTGTCAAATACACTTGAATGGATCTATTTGGTTTCCATAGTAACAGCAACAGGCTTATTAAGTGCCTGGCTCCATTCGAGACTAATGGCTGATTTTTCAATTTTCATATAACTTCCTGGGTTAATCTCCAGTTGGATGGTAACGTTGTCATCGTTTACACGGTTTACAACACCATGGATTCCCGCAATCGTTACCACTTTATCACCTTTCTTTATATCATTTATAAATGTCTTTTGCATTTTGGCTTTTTTTGCCTGCGGACGGATCATAAACATATAAAAAACAAGCATAATGGCGCCCATCATCAGAAGCTGTACAGAGCCGCCACTTTTTGGGTCGGCTGATAATAAATAAAGAATTTGAGTCATTTCTGTAAATTTTTTTTAAGTGTGTTTTTAGATTTGTTGTATTGTTAGTTGTTTTATGTTATTTCCTGGCAGTGGTGCTGCCGCCTTCTTTTTTTATTTCCCCATAAAAAAATATGTTATGATAGGTTGTCCCTTTCGTATTTGCCGTTACTGATATGTTTTTTCTGAACTGGCCTTGTGTGCCTTTTTGCGAAGCAAAGCCGGCTGTTATCAAACCCTCAGCATTTGGCGCAATAGCTTCTTTTGGATAATCGGCAACAGTGCAGCCGCAACCCGGACGGGCAGCTATTATAAATAAAGGTTTTGTTCCGGTATTTTTAAATCTGAACTTAATTTCGGTTTTTGATCCTGCGTTTACAACACCGATATTTTTTACAGAATCTATCCATCGCATGCTGGTATAGTGAGCAGTATCGTTTGCAACCTTCGCTATTTTGGCGTCTTCACCCTGGCAGGACGTCAAGCAAATGATAAAGCAAAATATAATAATAGAAATTTTCATAAAAGAAACAAACAGTTTTAATATAATTTACGCTTTTTGCTTAAAATTTACTTTATGAATTTTATCCTGGCTGGCCAGTTCCTTATGAATGCTATCTAAAATCCCGTTTACAAACTGCCCGCTTTGAGGAGTGCTGTAAGCCTTTGCAAGATCTATGTATTCATTGATGGTAACCTTTGTGGGAATGGTCTCGAAGAACAGCAGTTCGCAAACACCCATTTCCATTAAAATCATATCAAGAACAGCAATCCGTTCTGCGTCCCAGTTTTTTAATTTTGGCTTAATCATTTCCAGTGACAGCTCTCTTTTTTCCTGTGCAGTCACCAACAGGTTTTTTGCAAAGTCCCATTTTTCCTGCGAAATCATTTCCTGCAAATTATATGTTCCGGGCTTTTGCAGGTAATTCAGCATTAGCTGGTTCATCATTTCTGCGTCATCATCCCAATTGCTGAAATGTTCTTCCAGGTGGTTTATAAAGTCTTCTGAAGGCAGCATCAGGTTCGTAAAAATAAATATAATAATATCTTTTTCAGATTTTTTATCCCGGCTTTGTGCGGTAATATATTTTTGGTATTCGTCCGTTTTTGTCAGTTCCTTATAAATTCTTTTTATTTCGCCGGAGATACCTTCGTTTAAATAAGGCTTATCGTTTTCAACTGCTTTTTTAAAAGAATCATTTTCTAAAATCTTCCACAAAAAGTCGTTTCCCGAAAGTTTAATGTTTACATTCAGATCCTGCTGGCTCGGAAGGTTTTTGGAGGCACGCCTTACGGCATCAGTCTCGGCGTACCGTGCTGTCTCTGTCAGCACATATAAAAGATATATAAAAAGCTGGCTGGAGGCATTTAACTGTTTTTTTAATAGTTTCACAAAATCCGGGTTATTTTGCTCCTGTTCCATCGTATGCAGTGTATAAAGTGTCTGCATCACTTTAACCCTGATATTTCTTCTGCTGATCATTTTTTCCTAAAGAACTTTATTGGTTTCGTGCTGCGAAGATAGGAATTTGAAGTGATTTTGAGAGCTGCAAGCCGCAAGATGTAAGCTACGGGCTGTAAGCAATTAAAGCTTCAAAGCTTAGAGTTGTGTTATGCGCACAAATTGGCGGGGGCTAAAAGATCAATCTCTTTTTTATTCTTGCCTGCAGCTTCAGGCTTACAGCTCGCAGCTTTTTTCTCCCCTTATCTGTCATTCCTGTCACTCTTGTCCGTCATCAATAATCACTTAACTGTCAACATAGACATTGCCTGCAAATTTGGCTTTTTTATTACACATGGCACAATAGTCGCGGTGTAGCAGCAAAATCACAAATTCTTTTACTAAAACAAAAAATAAAAGTATGGCTGACAAGTTAAACATTACTCCTGTTGCAGGTTCAAAAAACAGAGTAGTAGTAAAGCCCGCTGCGGCTGAAGAAAAAACTTCTGGTGGAATTATTATTCCTGATACCGCTAAAGAAAAACCACAGAAAGGTATAATTGCAGCAGTAAGTAAAAAAGACGAGGACGGTAATGAACCAACTGTAAAAGTCGGAGATACAGTATTGTATGGTAAGTATGCCGGAACGGAAATCTCTGTAGAAGGCGGTGACTACCTCATCATGCGCGAAAGCGACATTTTGGCAATCGTTTAGAAATTTGATAATTTGAAGATGTGCTGATTTGAAAATTATTAGCCTCTTCGAATTTAAAATTCATTCTCAAATTTTCAAATTAAAAACTTTCAAATTTTAAAATTATGGCTAAGCAAATCTTCTTCGAAATTGAAGCGAGGAATAAGATGAAAAAAGGTGTTGACACATTGGCCAACGCTGTGAAAGTAACGCTCGGCCCTAAAGGTCGCAATGTAGTTATAGAGAAAAAATTTGGCGCTCCGTCAGTTACTAAAGATGGTGTAACAGTTGCCAAAGAAATAGAGCTGGAAGACGCTATCGAAAACATGGGCGCTCAAATGGTGAAAGAAGTAGCCTCTAAAACTGCTGACATAGCAGGTGATGGTACAACTACTGCTACTGTTTTAGCCCAGTCTATCATTAGTGAAGGTTTGAAGAACGTAGCTGCAGGTGCTAACCCGATGGACCTGAAGCGCGGCATTGATAAAGCTGTTCAGGCTGTGGTTGCAAATCTTCGTACGCAATCTCAGGCTGTAGGTTCTGACTCTCAGAAAATAGAGCAGGTTGCCACTATCTCTGCCAACAGTGACAGCGAAATTGGCGCATTGATTGCCCAGGCTATGCAGAAAGTTGGTAAAGAAGGTGTTATAACAGTTGAAGAAGCAAAAGGCACTGATACTACAGTAGACGTGGTAGAAGGTATGCAGTTTGACCGCGGTTATATCAGCCCATACTTTGTTACCAACAGCGAAAAAATGGAAGTTGAATTGCAGAATCCTTATATCCTTATTTATGATAAGAAAATCTCTGCAATGAAAGATATTCTTCACATTTTGGAAAAAGTGGCACAAAGCAGTCGTCCGCTGGTAATTATTGCCGAAGATCTTGAAGGTGAAGCATTGGCTACTTTGGTTGTAAATAAATTACGCGGTACGCTTAAAGTAGCGGCTATCAAAGCGCCTGGTTTTGGTGACCGTCGCAAAGAAATGCTGCAGGATATTGCGGTACTGACAAAAGGGATCGTTATCAGTGAAGAACAGGGTTACAAACTTGAAAATGCTGACCTTTCTTATTTAGGTACTGCTGCTTCTATTACCATTGATAAAGATAACACAACAGTAATCGGTGGCAAAGGTGACAAAGAAGATATCACTGCCCGTGTTAATCAAATCAAATCGCAGATTGAGAATACAACGTCTGACTACGACCGCGAAAAGCTGCAGGAGCGTCTTGCTAAATTAAGCGGCGGTGTTGCAGTGTTATACGTAGGTGCTGCTACAGAGGTGGAAATGAAAGAAAAGAAAGACCGTGTAGATGATGCTTTACATGCAACCCGTGCTGCCGTTGAAGAAGGTATCGTACCGGGTGGTGGCGTTGCTTATGTACGTGCTATCAGCGCGCTTGAAAACCTGAAAGGCATCAACGAAGATGAAACTACAGGTATCCAGATTATCAAAAGAGCTGTTGAAGAACCCCTTCGCCAGATTGTTATCAATAGCGGTATCGAAGGTTCAATAGTTGTACAGAAAATAAAAGAAGGAAGCGGAGATTTTGGTTTTAATGCCCGTACAGAAGTTTATGAAAACTTATTTGCTGCCGGTGTTATTGACCCGACAAAAGTAACCCGTGTTGCTTTGGAAAATGCAGCTTCTATCGCAGGTATGTTGTTAACAACAGAATGTGTGGTTGCCGACAGACCAGAACCTAAATCTGCTGCAGGCGCTCCTGGTGGAATGCCAGGCGGAATGGGTGGAATGGATTATTAGCCCCGGCCCTGAAGGGAGAAGAGAGATTTGATTTATGCGAATTTAAAATGCCAAATCCCTTGTTGCGTTTGCAGCAGGGGATTTTTTTTGACCCTTTTTTTAAAACTTTTTTATTAATGTTTTCTGCTTCTTTGAGCCTTCGTGCCTTTGTGGCAAAATCTATTCCTTTTCTAAAAAAATCTTTTTACCAAAAAATATTTCAAGTGAATCTTTTATACGAGGTGTATCAGCAGAAGCAACTTTCATAGGTAAAAATAATCTGTAATAAGCCACACTATCATTAATAGGAATGGAATCGTACTGAGTATTTGATTGAAGATTATTTAACTGAGCTGTTCTGCTATGTGCTCTTTCTTCAGACTTTGTTATTTCAAATATCATTTTATAGCTGATTAGATTATTTGCTGCAGTATCAGTAATTGTTACCATGTCAGCTTTATTACCGGCAACAGGCGCAGGTAATGATTTTGAGGATTTACTGTTTATAATTTCAGAGTCTTTAGTGGCAGCAGCAGTATTAACGGGTTGAGCAATTGTGTCTGCTTGCGGCTGGCTTATCTTTGCAGAAATTGGCTGATTTTTGATAAAGTTATAAATTCCCCAGCCAATACCACCAATAGCTGAAAGAGCAAACAGAGCAATTACAATGATGATAAAAACCCTGCCTGCAGATGCTTTTGATTTTACCGGATAATTATGATCTGCATTTTCTCTGTGAGGAGTAAGCTGTTCTTTGGCAGCTAAAAAATTTCCCGGAGTAAATTCAAAAGTCCGGTGATTGGTTTTGTTTAATGTGCCAATACCTTCAATTGTATAAGGATTACCTATATTTAAAAATTGCCTTATGTGCGACAAGTAATACTCTACGTCTGATCTTACTAAAGGCTCTATTTTGCCTAATCTTTTAACTAAAAATATTACCAGGTTTTCATCTGTAACGCTTTTAGGATTGTAAGTAAATTCCAAACCTTCTATAGGATAAAATACTTCTTTTTCCTGCCCTCCGGGAACCCGCACCTTATCATCTAACATGAAGGTGCCGATACCTTCAAGACTTAAAGATTTCTTCTCATAAAGATAGGCGGCAAAATGGTCATCAAATTTCACAGGGATAATTTTTTGATGTGAAATTAATAACAGGAAAAACCTGTTTTTCACGAAAATCTGAGCTTTCAGAGCATACTGCAATATAAGTTTTTTTGAAGTTATCTTTGATAAATGCTAACCGAACAGGAAGAAAAGTTTCTCATATACTGGGATAAGAATAAAGAAAGAGAAAAAAGCTTTTTCAGACAGATATCTCTGGGTCTGCCAATTGGGTTACTTATCGGTATCGGAATTCTTTTAAATTTTGTTTCGGGCTGGTACACACGGGCCAATATGGTAGCCAACAGTCAGTCTACACCGCTGGTTTTAATTTTTGCAATTGTTATCATTGCTTTTTTCTGCAGTATTTTTTACAAGCGCCACCAGTGGGAAATGAATGACCAGAGATACCAGGAGCTTACAATAAAGAAAGAAAGACAAAAATCTTCACAAGAGGTGCAGCAAAAACCTTCAAATGACAGTCAGGTAAGCAAATAATATTCTAACTAAATTTTTGAAGTGAATGAAGAATTTTTTACTGATTATCTGTTTATTAATTATGTCTTGTACAGGTTGTTCCAAACAAGACAAAGGATGTAAGACCGTAGAACCTAAGGCTGAGGAGCAGCAAATATTAGCTTATGCAAAAGCTGATAGTATACAAGTTACCAAACACAGCAGTGGAATATATTATCAGGTAATCAATCCGGGAAGTGGTGAGGCGCCTTCGCAAAACTCAAATGTTTCTGTAACTTATACAGGTCAATTGTTAAATGGAACAACATTTGATCAGCAAACAAACCCTGTATCTTTTAATTTATCAGGAGTAATAGAAGGCTGGCAAATAGGAATTCCTCTAATTAAGAAAGGAGGCCGGATAAAATTAATTATTCCTTCTGCTTATGCTTATGGTTGTAATGGGAACACCGGAATTCCTCCCAATTCTGTTTTGTATTTTGACGTGAGCCTCTTCAATGTACAATAAATCTTTGCAATCAGAAGATAAAAAATATTGTTCGCTTAGACTATTTTCAGTCCCGGCAAAAAACTATATTAATTTATTTCAGTTTTTGATTAAATACTGATGACATAAAAGCTTTTATTTCCTGTTATGACTTTTGGTAATGACTCTGCCGGTATTAGAGGCAATAGGTTTCTGCTTTTAGGTTTATTTTCTCTTTCAATAAAAACTTTATTCATTTCTTCCGCTTTTTTATAGCTTCTTACTGAGGCTGCCAAAACACCTTTTGCTTTTGGCTTGTCTGAAAATTCAAAAGAAAAAGTATGAGCTTTACTTGGTGAAGAAAAACAAAGAAGTTGGTCAGGCAAATGCAATTCGTTATTATAAAGAATAGCATCTGAGTTATACAATTCCAAACATTGGTTGTTAACTTTCTCTATCTGTAACTGCAATTGACTTGTAATCAAATTGATTTTTTTCCTTTTATCCCTGGGTAATTGTGGAGCTAACTGTAATAAAGTATATGCTATCTCATTATCTGATGCATTGTTTTTATTTTGACGGCTGCCTGATATTGCACGATCAGCCAACTCCAGTTGTATTTGTGCGGCTTTTATCTGTTCCAAAGCAGCTTTTATTTGCCCATGAAACTGTTTTTGCTCGAAAAAAGTTTTATTCTGTTTAAATAAATCTGCAGCAACTTTTTTAAATCTTTCTTCTGCCAGTGCTATTTGCCGTTCTTTTAACTGAACGCCTGCAGCAAGCATTTCATTTAACCTGATATTGGATACTTCAGCATTTTTTGCTAAAACTTCTTGCAGAAATGAATTAGAATCTTTGGAGAATACAAGCTGGTTTGCTTCATCAGGTATAAGTTCTCCGCCTGACTGTTTTATATTCCTTTCAATGTTTTTATTGTTGATAATCGTTTTTGCAACTAAAGCCTTCTGAAGTAATTTTCTTTTTATATTTTTTTCGATTAACTTGTCTTTAATCAAATTAAATTTCTCCGGTAAATAGTTATAAAGCAAAACCTGGTTAATTAACTGATTGTCTGCTTTTTTTATGATTTGAGCAGAGACTATTTTTGCAGATAAAGGCGAAAAAGCATCATTATTCATTGCATGATATGAAGACAACAATGCAAGTGAACTTAAGACAGTTATCATAACAAGCAGCGCCATTAACTGGTAACGATAATTAAAGAAGCTTTTTTCTTTTTTTTCAATCATTCTTTTTATCCTGCCGAGCAATACCTGCTTATTATCGGCTGCATTAAGCGCCAAAAGAGGAGCAGAAGACTGACGGGCAGCTATCTGCAACAGCGCACCGGCGTAAGAAGCGGCATTATAATTATATTGCAAAACCCAGTCATCGCAGCAATTTTCTCTTTCACGTTTTATCTGCCTGCTGATTAATGTGGTGAAAGGATTGAAAAATAAAGCTGTCTCTATTAAAGCCAAAAAAAGATTGAAGAGGTAGTCAAAGCGTTTTATATGGGCCAGCTCGTGCAGAATGACTGCTTCCATTTGGTCAGTGTTGAGATGATTGAGGCTTGCCAGCGGTATTAAAATGAAGGGTTTAAAAAAACCGATCGTCAAGGGCGTTTTTACCTTTTCTGAAAGATAAATCTTTACTTTACGCTTTATGCCTAACCGCGCTGAAAGTTCTGTTACAAATAACTGCCAGTTAGTTTCTATTGTGTGCAAACCTCCGCTTCTGACGGATTGGGTAAAGTTGTATGATTTGATCCAACGGATGCACATAAATACCAGTAATGTCAGGTAGGCCAGTGATAAGTAGGGAAGAAAATTTTCTGTTTGTATTAACCATGCGAAAATTTTTTCCCTGATAGTCGCCGCATTACCTGCAACTATATAAAATGAAAACGATCTGTGAAGCGGAAAGTAACTTTCTGCCAATTGAGAATATTGGCGAAAATAAATGGTGAACGTAATAATGAACCAGATAAACCCGCAAACCTGCAAAAAATAACCTGCAGAATATTTTTGACGGGAAGTTAATTTTAAAATTGTATTCAGCAATACATATACAAGCCACAGCAGTGCAAACTGCCACAAGCTGTTTATGATACTATATCCCAAAGCCTGTAAAAAAGGTGAGTGGGTCAGCGGTGACATACATTATTGTTTTTTCAGGTTGTTGAGATATTGTTGTATTTCGTCTAACTCTTTTTTGGTAGGAGTCTGGCTGCCCAAAGCCTGCATTACTAATTGAGAAGATGATCCTCCAAAAAGGCTTGTAATCATTTTGCCTACAAACTGGCTTTGCGTTTCTTCTTTACTCACGTTAGGCTGATAAATATGGGTTTTGGCAGAGTCATCTCTCAGCACCAATCCCTTTTCAAACATTATCTGCATCAACTTAAGTGTAGTTGTATAACCCGCATCTTTTGACTGAAGTATTATTTCATGCACTTCTCTTACTGTTGCAGTGCCTTTGTGCCACAGCACATTCAAAATTTCCAATTCACCTTCGGTCGGTTTAACCTGTTTTGCCATTTACGAGTATTTTCGTATCAATACTAAAAAAAATTATTGACCCATTTTTTGCAGAAGCAGCAGTTAACTAAAAATTAACAGTTAAATATCTTATCAATTGTTTTTTAGTTTGGAAGGTAGTTCAGTTTAATTGCCGTTATAAAAGCAAAACGTATCATAATTTATTACGTAATATGATAAGTATAAAACTAAATTCGATTAAATAATTTGACTTTTTCTTCTTTTCCCAATAATCCCAATAATCTCATAAATCCCGGTTCAGACAATAATCCTACAAATCCCATAAATCCAGGTTCAGATAACCTCAAGCAATATGAATAATAAAGTAACCTAAAACGCAGATAAATAAAAGCAATACAAGTGTAAGTATTATCCATTGAAAATCCTGCAGCAGTTTTTTCTCCGGCCGCTTCTTTTTAGCACGCAACAACTGCGGCAGTTTTTTATGTAATTGCTTTACGTGGCTTTGTAATTGGTCTTTATCTTTTATTTGTTGCAGTCCGTCAAGGGCATCACTTTCAAAAGAACTTATTATTTTTTTCTCAAAATCATCCTTTTCTTCTTCTGATATATTTTCATGCAGGTATTTCAGCAGCTCTTCGTCGGTCAGCAGCTCTTCTTTACCTGGCAATATATCTTTCCAGTCAGTCATTTACTTTCTCCTTTTTTCTTTCTACAATTAACTTAAGGTTTCGCTTACCGTTTTGTATATAACTTTTCACCTGCGATAAATGATAACCTGTTATGTCTGTTATTTGCTGGTAAGATTTTTGGTCGAAGTAAAACAATTTTACGCAAAGCTTTTGTTCGTCATTCAGCTCCTGCAAACCTTCTTCGATTAATGACAGTGTTTTATCTTTTTCCAGCATTTCTGTCCTGGTATTCAATTCTTCATAAGCAACAAATTTGTCTGTCAGCTCTACAGGTATTCGTCCGTGCCGGTCTCTTATTCGCATAAGGCAAAGATTTTTTGCGATCATATACAACCAGCTTTTAAAAAAATCTACTTTGTATTTTGGCAGTTCTGTTATTACTTTCAAAAAAATCTGCTGCACTGCATCTTTCGCTTCTTCTTCATCTTTCAGATATTTTATGCACACGCCCAGCAACAACATGGTATATCTCTTCAGAAGAATTCCCAACCAACGGTTATCGCCGTCGCTGTAAAACTTTGTCAGCAGTTCTTTATCTTCGATATGTGCAAAAGCATCTTTATCCACGCCGGTAATGTAAATAATATTTTTATTAGGATGCGTTAAAGATGTTTTTTCCATAACATTTTTAACTTTAATATTATGAGCCTTTTAGTTTGTATGGTTCCTGTTTGCCCGGTTCGTTCCGAACCTTCGCACAGAAGTGAGCAGACAAGCCAGTTACTGTTTGGTGAAGTGTGCGAATTGCTGGAAAGAGCAGAAGATTTTGTCAGAATAAGAATCCTATATGATAACTATGAAGGCTGGTGCCAGTTAGCGCAACTGGAAGAGTCAGTTTTTGAATTATCTGAAAAAAACAACCGGCTGGCAGGAGAATGGATTAACAAAATAAATGTAAATGACCAGAGTATGTACATTCCGTTTGGAAGTTCGTTAGGAGTTTCAGAGGGCGGAAAAGGTTATTCTGAAAAATATAATATTGTATATGAAGGAACATTTATTGATCCATTGAAAAATGCACAAAATATTAGCCTGGTTAGAAAACATGCCTTCACTTTCCTGAACACGCCTTATTTGTGGGGCGGCAGATCTGTGTTTGGGATTGATTGCAGCGGTTTCACACAGCTTGTTTTTAAGTGTATAAACATTCCGTTATTAAGAGACGCTTACCAGCAGGCAACACAGGGAAAAACAATTGATTCTTTAGAAGAAGCAAAATGCGGCGACGCAGCTTTTTTCGATAACGATGCCGGGAAAATAACCCATGTCGGAATTTTATTGGATTCTAAAACAATCATTCACGCATCGGGCAAAGTGCGGGTTGACGATATGAATGATTTTGGTATAATAAACCGTCATAAGCGGACGCATAATCTGAAAATGATAAAAAGGTTTACTGAGGGAATTGATTAAGCTTACATTTATTGTTTCTTCTGCGCTGAGTCTTTTTTCTTATATGAATTTTGCACATTCATAGCTGCAGTATCAGTGCTGATAACAGAACTGTTATCCATACCAGACGGATGCTTTACAGTATCAATAGCAGTCGGATTCGTGAGACCAGTGCTGTCTGTGGTATTAGTTGCATTGTCAGAAGAATTGCCTGAGCAACTGTACAAGACAATAAGTAACGCTGAGGCTATCAATACTTTTTTCATAAACAGAGATTTTCTTTATTGCAGCAATTTCGTTGCCATTCTATTATTTATTACAAAATAATCTTACTATTGATTTTTTAAAACTTACAATCAATTTTAAGAAATATTCATTGCACTGCTTATAATTGCCACATACTTTTTTAGCTGTAATCTTATTTATTTATGAGGTATGCCTTGTGTTTTTCAAGTTGTTTTATTTGACTTTGGAGAACCGGTAAAAACATCACAAGTTCTTCTGCATTACTGGTTAAACTATTTAAAACAACAATGGTCAAGGCAAATTTATCAAGGTTTTGCTGGAATTGCAAGTTCTTGTCAATAGTTAGTAATATATCAAAATGATGTTCAACACACCGGGTCATCAGTTTACCATTCTTTATTCCACTCCATTTGAGTTCTCTCACCGTAAAAACTTCATGGTCTGTAAGATAAGGTTTCAGATGTTTGGTTACACACTCATCAAGCAAAATTTTCATTTAAAATGTTTGACGAGGTTTCAATAAGTCGTTGAGACATCTCAAGCACTTTTACAACTTGTTCCCGCTGCACGCCTTCAAAATCTTCCAGAAAGTAATTAATGCTTTCTCCTGATTCTAAATAATCAAACAAATTCTTTATTGGAACCCGTGTTCCGTAGAAGACAGGTGTTCCACCTAAAATCTCAGGGTCAATGTTAATAATACGTCCTTCCATGATTGTTCTATTAATCACCAAATTTAATGCAAACTAATAACAGATAAAGGTTTAAAAAAGGTTACAGGATTTAACAATTGAAAAATAATTATAGTAATAAATGCCAAAGTGTTTTAACTTAACTTTGCGCAAAATGCCAAGAGATGAAAAAAACACACCTGATTTTACTGGTTTTAATAGCCATTTCTATTGCAGTTCTTATAAGCTTTATGGGTGATGTTACCACGTACGATACGGTTACCTCGGCTAAAGAAAAACCAGGAAAATTTGTGCATTTAATTGCAAAAATGGAGAAAAGTTCGATGAATTATGATCCTGTAAAAAATCCCAACTATCTCTCTTTTATAGCTGTAGACTCGGTGGGAAACAGTATAAAAGTGGTTTACAAAAATGCAAAGCCTGCGGATATGGAAAAAAGTGACCGGATTGTATTAAAAGGAAGGGTGCAGGGCGACCATTTTGAATGCCAGGACATTTTGCTGAAATGCCCGTCGAAGTACAAAGACGATATGAATGCGGCTAAAAAAGAATTGGGAACTGCGGCTAATTACGAAACAAAATAAAGGGATAAAATCAAAGAGCACACATGGAGTTTATCGGCGAACACTTACTACCTGGACAAACTGGACATTTTTTTGTTATTCTTTCTCTCGTGGCTTCTTTAACTGCCACCATTGCCTTTTATAAAGCAAGTAATATCAATAGTTTGCAGGAGAAAAACGGCTGGCTGCGCATAGCACGCTGGGCTTTTTTTCTGGAAACTATTTCTGTCATTTTTGTATTTGCCACGCTTTATTATATTATTTCAAATCACCTTTTTGAGTACAAATATGCATGGCAGCACAGCAGCCGTGCTTTGCAGGTCGAGTATCTTTTAAGTTGTTTTTGGGAAGGGCAGGAGGGAAGCTTTATGCTCTGGAGCTTCTGGCATTGTGTACTTGGATGGGTGTTGATCTGGAAAGCAAAAAAATGGGAAGCGCCGGTGATGACCGTTATTAGTTTTGTCCAGTTTTGCATTGCAACTATGTTAGTAGGCTTTTATTTCTGGGGAGCAAAGGTCGGCAGCAGTCCTTTTGTGCTTCTGAGACATGAAAACTTTTTTGATAGTGCGCCCATATTCAAAGATGCATCTACAGGTCTGCTTAGAAAAGATTATTTATCATTGTGGAGAGACGGTAACGGCCTCAATGTTTTGCTGCAAAATTATTGGATGGTTATTCATCCGCCGGTGTTGTTTTTAGGTTTTGCGTCTACTGTTGTGCCCTTCGCTTATGCTATTGCAGGTTTATGGAAAAAAGATCACGCGAGCTGGACAAAACGAGCCATTCCCTGGGCTGCTTTTTCTATAGGCATTTTAGGAGTTGGAATTATGATGGGCGCTGCCTGGGCGTATGAAAGCCTGACTTTTGGCGGCTATTGGGCGTGGGACCCTGTGGAGAATGCTTCTCTTGTGCCGTGGCTTGTAATGGTTGCCGGCCTGCATACCAACCTTATTTATCGCAGCACCGGTTATTCTTTAAAAAGCACGTATGCTTTTTATGTGCTTAGTTTTTTGCTTATTTTATATTCTACTTTCCTTACCAGGAGCGGTGTTTTAGGTGATACTTCTGTGCATGCATTTACAGATTTAGGTATGAACGTGCAGCTTTATCTTTTTCTAAATGTATTTTTCTGGATACCAGCTTTTGTTGCTGCTAAAACCAAAAATCACCGTTTGATGGTCATCGGTCTTTTTATCGGGCTAAATGTTTTAAATTATTATTTTAATGTTTTTTCTCTTATTTCCGCATTTTCTGCAATCGCAGTATTCTTTTGGTTGCTAAGTAAGGATAGCGAAATACCAACTATAGTTAAAGAAGAAAATACATACAGCAGGGAATTCTGGATGTTTATAGGCTCGCTTGTGTTCTTTCTTTCGGCTTGTGTTATTACAGTTATTACTTCGCTTCCTGTCTTTAATAAAATATTAAATACCAAATGGGCTGTAGGAGAAAACCCTGAAGGTTTTCATAACCAGGTGCAGATATTTGTAGCTATTATTATTGGTATTTTAACTGCGACTACTCAATATTTAAAATATAAAAATACAGCAAAAGATTATTTCTTTAAAAGAATTGCTTTACCCACAGCCATTGCTGTTGTTCTAACTATTTGCATCACCATTTGGGGTGGAATTGATTACGATAAAAAAGGTGTTGGTTTTCTTATAGCCATTCATTTAGGCGTGTTTGCAGCTATTTATTCAGTCATTGCCAACGCTTCTTATATTTCTACCGGGTTAAAAGGAAAACTTAAATCTGCAGGAGCTTCGGTCGCTCACATTGGCTTTGCTATGGTTCTTTTGGGAATTTTAATTTCTTCCTCAAAAAAATCTACGTTAAGTTACAATACCACGGGAATGTCTCCATTAAAAGAAAATGAATTCGGAGGGCCTTTAGAAAATATCACCCTGGTTAAAGGATTACCTACCGATATGATAAAATATATGGTTACTTATGTAAAAGATACCATTAATCCCCGTGATCATAAAAGGTATTACCAGATTAATTTTAAGAAGAAAACGGGTGATGAAAATTTTAATGTTTATCCTGATTATATTCAAAATAACAAAGGTGCCGAAGGCGCTACCGCTAATCCTGACTCAAAACATTATTGGAACAAGGACATCTTTACTTACCTTACTTACTTAGGCGATCCCGATAAAATTAAATCTGCGGATACATCTGCCTTCAATAATAAAACAGTTCATATTGGCGATACTCTTTATTATTCAAAAGGTATAATTATTGTAAATAATGTAGCCGTCAATCCAACTACAGACAAGTATACATTTGCACAGACAGATACAGCCATCGGTTTGGCAATGACAATAATTTCAAAAGAAGGAAACCGTTTCAGCGCTATGCCACTGCTGAATGTAAAGGATGGAAACGTTTACTCTGTACCTGATACAGTAATGGCACAGAGTTTAATTCTGCAGTTTAACCAGGTAAAAGACCAGGGAAAAGGCTTGCTTGAAATTGGGGTAAAAGAAAGTTCTGCCGTGTTAGACTTTGTTACCCTGAAAGCTTACGAATTTCCTTATATTAATATACTTTGGTTAGGTGTGCTGGTAATGGCAGCCGGAACTGCAATGAGTGTTGTGCAAAGAGTAAAACAACTGGCAAGGCAGCAAGCTCCGATTTTGAAAAAAGACGCTGCTCTCCGTTCTCCCCTCATGAGGGGCGGGGATGAGGTTATTCGTAATTCAAAAATTAAATAAAAACTTTCAGGTTACATTAGCAATAAAGCAGCATAAATATTCGTAGTATTATCTTATAATATTTATAACTACAAACTGTCAATGACCATACACTTTAAACCCGTTGTTTTTTCAGCACTGATTATTTCTTTGCTGTTTATTCAACAGAATTTAAAAGCACAGGATAACAGAAATGACACGCTGAAAGTATATGCTTTTATCGTAGACGGCGACACTATACCCGGAGGCCGCCTGCTGGATGTAAATATGAGAACAGTGATGCCCGAAAAATGGCGCAATTACTGGGCAGAATGGTCAAGGCTGCGAAACGCAGTGTATGTAACTTATCCGTACGCAAAAGCTGCCGGAAAAGTAATGAACGAGGTAAATGCGCAACTCGCCAATGTGACTGATAAAGACGAACGGAAAAGAATAATAAAATCAAGGGAAAAAGACCTGAAAAGAGAATTTGCAGATAAACTTACCAATCTTTCTGTTTACCAGGGAAAGGTTTTGATGAAGCTGATTTACCGCGAAACGGGCAACAACTGCTACAACCTCATACACGAATACAAGGGCGGATTTACAGCCGGCTTCTGGCAAACAATAGCCGTAGTCTTTGGAAGCAACCTGAAACAAAATTATGATCCCGCAAATAAAGACAAGCCTATTGAAGTAATTGTAGAGGATGTAGAAAGAATGTATGGCCGCAGAAGTTAATTCGACTTGCTTTTTTATTCTAATCTCACTTATAAACAGTTCATTGCTTATCGCCCCGGCATTTACGTATAAAATTATTAGGCTTCAAATTAATGTCATTAGTTAATAAACGACTGTTAATCCTAAAAAAAGTCCTTTCTTAGCTTGCAGTTTAAAACTGCGGTCTGTCAAATCTTATTACAAAATAAAATTACTAAACAATAGAGGTACATTTATTTATTTAATTCTGTTTATTATTATCAATTAACAGCAAACTCTTCCTGTAAAAACTTATCTTGCAGTCCGCAAATAAGGAAGTAAGTTAAAATGTTTGAAAAACTGGATATGCTCGCTTTTGGCGTTCACCCGGATGATATAGAGTTGGGATGTTCAGGCACTATACTGGCTTGTGTTGCCGAAGGAAAAAAGGCGGGAATTATAGATTTAACCAAAGGTGAATTAGGAACACGCGGAAGCGCGGAAATAAGAAAAGAAGAAGCGGCAAATGCTGCAAAAGTCTTGAAAGTTACTATAAGGGAAAATCTAGAGATGGCAGATGGTTTTTTTCAGAATGACGAAAGTCACCAGCGAAAAGTAATTGAAGTAATCAGGAAATACCGGCCCGAGATAATTCTATGCAATTCAATAGAAGACCGGCATCCCGATCATGGGCGAAGCGCAAAATTAGTGGAAGATGCTGCTTTTTTATCAGGGTTACGTAAGATAGAAACTTTTACTCAGGGAGAAAAGCAGCAGGAGTGGAGACCAAAATACGTTTTTCATTATATCCAGGATCGTTTTTTACAACCCAGCTTTGTCTTTGATATTTCAAATTTTATGGATGAAAAGCTTAAGGCTGTTTTGTGTTATAAAACCCAGTTTTTTAATCCTGACCTTAACGAGCCTGAAACGTATATTTCAAGCCCTGAGTTTTTCGAAACCTTAAAAGCAAGGGCGATGATGCTCGGAAAAAGAATTGGTGTAAAATATGCAGAAGGATACGTAACAAGAAAAATGGTTGGGATAAACAGTTTCAATTCTTTCATTCAATATACTACTTAACTTACGACAATCTCTTTAAAAAATCAATAAAACCAATAAAAAAGCATTAAATTTCGTCTCATGGCAACACCTAAATTCGCTGTACAAAAACAATCCTTTCATTCTGAATTAAAGAAAAGAATAAACGATTATTTCACCTCATCCCAAATAAGCACTACAGGTAACTATAAGTTATACCTGAAGGCTGTTATACTTTTAGTTGGATTTTCAATCACATATATTCACCTGGTATTTTTTACACCGCTAGCAGTCTGGGCTTTGCTTGAGTCTGCATTGTTAGGAGCCATAATATCTGCTATCGGTTTTAATATTATGCACGACGGCTCGCATGGCAGCTTCAGTAAGTCACCATTTATTAATAAATGTGCAGCCATCACTTTAGGCATTTTAGGCGGCAGCCCTTTTATGTGGAATATGAAACATAACATTGTACATCATGCTTTTACAAATATTGACGGCGTTGACGACGACATTGATGCAAGACCATTTTTGAGAATGGCATCAACACAAAAAAAATACATTATTCATAATTTCCAGCATTGGTATTTTTGGTTTCCTTACTGCCTTTTGCATTTTTACTGGAGTTTTGTTTCCGATTATAAAAAGTATTTTACGCAAAAGGTACAGAACATACCTTTAAAGAAAATGGAACTGAGTGACCACATCAGTTTCTGGTTTTTCAAAATTGTTTATTATTCACTCTTTTTAGTTATACCGATCATTAAGCTTGGATTTGCAGATTGGCTTATCGGTTTTATTTGCTTTACCGCCGTTACCGGTTTTGTGCTGAGCATTGTATTTCAGCTTGCACATACTGTAGAGCATACACATTTCCCGATGCCCGATGTTATTACCAATAAAATAGAGGACGAATGGGCTATACACCAGTTAAAGACCACCGCCAACTTTGCAACTAATAATAAATTGATCTCCTGGTTTGTGGGTGGATTGAATTTTCAGATCGAGCATCATTTGTTTCCTAAGATTTCGCATATACATTATCCGCAAATAAGTAAAATAATTAAGAAAGCTTGCCAGGAATATGGCGTTCAATATGTTGAGTACCGCAAAATGAGCCAGGCCATAGTTTCTCATGTTGCTTATCTTCGTCAAATGGCAAAAGCATCTTAAAAAGCTTAAAAATAGATTTCTATAAAAATGTGCGGCTAAATTTTGGCTGCACATTTTTGTTTTAAAAACTATCTGTAATCGTTTCAAAAAGCTCTTTGTTTTAAGAATAACAGCTTTTATATCTGCGACAACCGGCATTTTATATATTTTAATATAGAGGCAGCTCTTTACAGATACCCTTATTGCTGCTGCAACTCCGTTCTTTCTATAAAGGCATAACAAATCATGTGGCAAATGTGCATGTGGCAATCTTCAACACGGCCGTAATGAGTTGAATTTATAATAACAGACTTATCAGCTAACGCTGCCAGCTCACCTTTTTTTGCTCCTAATAAAGCAATTGTGTACACCTTTTGTTTTTTACAGTATTCAATCGCTTTCACCAGGTTGGGCGAGTTGCCGCTTACGCTTAAAACCATTACTATATCGCCGGGGCGGACATAGTTTTCTAATTGTCTCAGGTAAATATCTTCATAGGCATAATCATTTCCAATAGCAGTGATCCAGCCAAGATTTTCATTTAAAGAGAGACAGCGGAAACGGCGGTAAGTTTTATCTGATGAGCTTTTGCCAAGATCAGTGACAAAGTGTGATGCATTTGACGAGCTTCCGCCATTCCCAAATACAAAAATTTGCTTATCTTCTTTCAACGCTTGTTTAAAAACGTTGATCACACTTTCCACTTCATTAACAGAGATAGACTCTAAAGCTGACCTTTGTTCCGCAATGTAATTCTCCAGGTAATCTTTCATACATTTATTTTAAAGTAAAAAACCTATTTTTTTTATATTTTTCCAATATCTTTTTGCCAGTTCTGCAGCGCCTAACGGCACCGCGCCGGCTTCTAAGGCAGCAATCTGAACTTGTGGTATTGGTAAAAATGCTTTCATAACATAATCAGGCAATCTGTTGGCAACAGCTATTTGTAAATGCTCTTTCAATAAAGATAAACCTCCCCCGATAACAAGCACGTCAGGATTAAAAAGATGCACAACGTGCGAAAGAGCAAAAGCTAAATCGTCAGCAATTTCTTCAATTATTTTTTCCGCCGCCTCATCTTTCTGTTCTAAAGCCGGTTTCAAAAAAGCAGCTTCCGGTGCGGAATTACCTGTTGCCATTTGTGCCATTAAAGAATCCGGATATTGCTGAATGTAAGTTCTGACCATTTTATTTACTGCCCATCCGGAACACTTTGACTCTAAAGTACTTCCTTTTTTATTCAGGCGAAGATGACCGATTTCAACTTCTCCGGGTTTTTTGCCATGATAGATGTCTCCGTTTATTACCATTCCACCACCTATTCCGCTTCCGATAGTGATATAAAATACTCTTTCATATCCTTTACCGCAACCATAAACAGACTCTGCCAATGCAGCAACATTTGCATCGTTTTCAATTACAACTGGTTTTTTTGTTAATTTTTCTAACCATTCTTTTATATTAAAATTATTCCAGCCATCTACCTGGTGAGATACCTGTACGCATCCTTTTTTCCAATCAACCGGGCCACCAAATCCTACGCCGATTGCTGCAATATCATTATAAGTGCTAAGTTTTTTTAAACCCTCGTTTATATGTGCCTGAATGGTTACCGCGCCTTCTGCGGGGTTAACCGTATAATAAATGTTTTCCTCAATCACTCCTGACGGGTTCACGGATGATAACTGAAGTTTGGTTCCTCCAATTTCAATTCCTAAAAATTTTTTATCGCTTTTCGACATAAAGCTTCAGATATCGGTTAGTATTGCTGCAGTGCAGAAAATAGAATTCCCTCAGATCCGGCAACTCAAGCCAAATTTATATTTTAAAGTTGATGATTTGCACTTAGCTAAATTATAATGTTCTGCACGAACTACTAATAAATTGAAAAATCAAAGTTGAAACATGGCTTCCGTCAGCCCGCATTTTGCAATACACTTGTTGGTGGCATGTGCTTCTTGTGCTATTGAAAAAGCTTGATTGTTTTGCGGTCCTTTCCAATATGTCCACCAATAAGATGTGAAATGTCAACTACTGCACCATGCTCGATAAATACTTCGTAAAATTTTTAAATAATTTTCTCCCCGATAAACCATAGCGCAAGCCATAGGTGCACCTTTTCCAACGTCTTGTCCATTCTCAAGGAATCGCAATCTTGTGTCATATAAAAAACAAATGACCCTTGCTTGTGTAAAAACATATTTTTTCCGGTGAGTTGTGTTTGCTGCAATAGGTATTAATGCTAAAACTTCTGAACCAACGGACAATGCCTCAATAGACATATATCAACAATAGAAAAAATTAAAGAAGAAGCTGAAGCCTTGCAAAGAAATAGGAATAATAAAAACAGCACAATAAATGGGCAGTTCACAAACAAAGAAGCAAGAGTGAAATTAAAAAAACTATATCCGTCAATTTAGGATTAACATAACAATAGCATCTTCTGCATAAGAACTTCTTATTTTAGTAACATAAATAAATATTTTTTGCTCTTATAGAAGATGTATTATTGCTTCTTTTTAAGAATAATATATACGTGGAAATAAGTCGTCATGTTACTTTATAAGATATTGCTTTTTAATGGCATTACTTTTTCATATTGCTTCACATAATATAAACAAGAAAAAAATTATTTTATGGCAAAAGCAACAGCAAAAAAAGCAGCAGCATCTGAAGCTCCTAAAAAGGCAGCAGCAAAAAAGGCAGCATCTTCACCTAAAAAAGCAGCGGCAAGCACACCGGCAGAGCAGGAAAGCTTACTTAAAAAGCTATTTGTTGACGGACTGAAAGATATATATTGGGCTGAAAAACACCTTTCGAAAGCATTACCCAAACTGATGAAAGCAGCTACGTCTGATGAGCTTAAACAAGCTTTTCAAGAGCATGCTACTGTAACTGAGCAACAAATAGTTCGTCTCGATCAGGTGTTTGAGAAAGTAGGCGTTAAAGCTGTAGCAAAAAAATGCGAAGCTATGGATGGCTTAACCCGCGAGGCTGATAATATTGTAAGCGAAACACAAAAAGGTACAATGAGCCGCGATGCCGGACTTATTTTGGCTTCTCAAAAAATAGAGCACTATGAGATTGCCTCTTATGGCGGTCTCGCACAGCTGGCATCCACTTTAGGCCTGGAAGAAGTAAAGAATTTATTAGGGCAGACTTTGCAGGAAGAAAAAGATGCTGATAGCAAACTATCACAAATAGCTGAAAGCAGCATCAACATAGAAGCCAAAAAAGAAGAAGGTGAAGTTGAAAAAGATGAAGAGAGTGAGGAAAGCGATCCAGCCTAAACGATATTTTAAATAATAAGCACAAGTCAGGTTTTTACAATCTGACTTTTTTCATGTATTTTTTATCAGGATCGGGTTTAATGGCTGTTATTTCGACTTTTCCTGGTATTCATTTCAATTTATTTGTACTGATTTATATGATATAAATAATAAAGATAATGTCAGAAATAAAAAATAAACAAATCCCCTTACCGGAAGAGGAAGAAGGAACTCAAAAAGATATTGATGCTAAAGAAGAAAGCTCTACAGTTGAGGAAGCGAGACAATTATTTGAGACAGCAAAAAACCGGCTTTTGGAGGTAAATAACTGGAATAGAATCTGTGGTAAAGGAAGTGCAACATTTGAACTTACTGACGAACACGGAAAGAACGCAGAAGGAGCGCCAAAAATAGGTTATCATTTTAAAATTGATATTCCGGCTCCTGGCACAAAAACCGGAGAAGGATTTGATTGGGTAAGAGTAGAAGCCATAGAACAAAATCAAGACGCAGATAAAGACAGCGAATTTATACTTATACGTGTAAGGCCTTCCAGCAATCCATTAGATGAAAATGGGAAAATTGCTCATTTTTTTTCTGATAAATCAACGAGTAATTTTCTGGTTATGAGAGAGAAAAAGGTGGTAACGGCAGCAGTGCTTGGCAGAAATGAAGTTGCTAACACTGACAATAAAATCAGTTTTTTTGATAAAATAAGAAATGCAATAGTAGGAACGGGCGCAGCAGGCGGACTCTCAAACCCGCAATGGAAGAGCCTGGTAAATGGTTTGCTGGGCAAAAATTAGAGCAATTTCCTTTTTAAAAATTAAATGATAAATCTTGTTTTTAATCATTTTTTATTAATTAAAACATAATAACAGGAGGTAAGTATGGAAAACGATAAAAATAAACAAAGCACAAGCCTCGATGAGAGCAATGCCGAAAGAGACCAGGATGAAGGGCAAATGAACAATGGCACAATTGGCGGAGACATGGGTGTGGTAGGCAGCACTAATGAAGATCAGACCGAAAGCAGCAGCAAAGAAGCAAAAACCGGAAATGAGAACGTTGGTAAAAATTTGGCTGACAGATAAATTATAGATCATAAAATTTATTTTTCAAAATGCAGGCAAGGTCTCAAAGAAGCCTTCCTGCATTTTAATTTTCAAAGTTTTTAGTATCAATTTAATCTTATGATATATAACGAGAGTACAATAAATGCGATCAAAGACATTATGGTTAATAAGGAAGAAACAATTGCAGTAGCAGAAAGTGTTACTGCCGGGCATTTACAAGCTGCTTTTTCTGCTGGTATAGAAGCTTCAAAATATTTTCAGGGAGGCATCACCGCTTACAATCTCGGTCAAAAGGCACGGCATTTAAATGTTGATCCGATATTTGGTAACAAAGTTAATTGCGTTGCCGGGAAAATTGCTGATACAATGGCAATTGAAGTCAGTAAAATGTTTTTAAGTGATTATGGGGTAGGAATAACGGGATACGCTTCTATAGTGCCCGAATGTGAAAAAGAAGGTATTTTTGCCTTTTTTTCTTTATTGTACAAAGGAGATATTATTAAAAACGGACGGATCACCTGTATTGAAAAGCATCCTCATGAAGTACAGGTTGACTATACAAAACAGGTTATTGAAGAGTTCTATAATGCACTTGCAGCAAAAGCTGAATAATTATTTCGAGTATTTTTATTTTTTTTAAAATAACATAAAAAAGCATAAAAAAAGGTTGTTCAACGAACAACCTTTTTTTATGCTTTTTGGCTAAAATAAATTAAATAACTTCCTCATCTTCATCCTCATCCTCATCGTCCAGATCCAAATCTTCATCTAAATCTGTCTCTTCAATTACAGGCTCTTCTGCATCTATTTCCTCAACTTCAATATCATCATCATCATCAAAGTCGTCATCGTCTAAATCTTCATCATCATCGTCGTCATCGTCATCGTCGTCTGCTGGTGATACAGCATTAATAAAGTCTGGCTGAAAGCTGTAAGTGTTAAAAGAAACTCCTTCAAATTCAGTTATTGGTGTTATCATATTGCAATATTTAAATAGTAATTTATAAAAAGAAGGTTATAACAACAGTTATAAAACCATGCCACTAATCGGTTTAAAATTATGGCAATAATACATAGTTTTAAATAAAAATTATTTTATTTAATAAAAAAAACATTCAGGAAAATTAATTAATTATGGTAAACGAAAAAGAAGAAAACGTTGTAGATTATTTTACTCGTTTGTTTTTTTTAGAATTTCTATATTTATTTGTTTCATTATTTGGTAAAGGCTCGAAACTTTCCTTATATTGTCATTGATATTTTTGCAACAAATATCATTTCTGATATTTCTTATAAAAGTATACAGTTTTAGGCTAACGGTGAACAAATTGAGTTTTCTAAGACAATTAAAAAAAGTTAGAAAACTATCTATAGAGAAAAATTTTAAGTTATGAGATCTATCTGGACGGGTGCAATAGGTTTTGGACTGGTAAACATACCTGTAAAAATGTACAGTGCCTCAGAGCGCAGTGAACTAAACCTGGATATGCTTGATAAAAATGATCTTTCTCATATAAAGTACCAGCGGATAAATGAAAAATCTGGAAAACCTGTAGAGTGGGATGCAATTGTAAAGGGATACAAAATGGATGACAAATACGTTATTCTTGATGAAAAAGATTTTGAGGCCGCTAACGCCAAAAAGACGAAAACAATTGAAATTTCTGATTTTGTAAAAGAAGAAGAAATTGACAGCGTCTACTTTGAATCGCCTTACTATCTTGAGCCCGACAAAAGCGGAACACGCGCGTATGCTTTGTTAAGAGCTGCCCTTCTGAAAACAAAAAAAGTAGGCATTGCAACATTTGTAATGCGAAACAAAGAAGGTCTTGCCATTTTGCGCCCCAGGGATAAAGTAATTATTTTGAACCGTATCCGCTTCGCAGAAGAAATACGTGATTACTCCGAATTAAATTTGCCTGAAGAGCCCGTCATAAAAAAAGCAGAGCTCGATATGGCTATTTCTCTTATTGACCAGCTCACTTCAAAGTTTGATATTACTGCCTTTAAAGATACGTATACCCAGGAACTGATGAAAGTGATACAGTCTAAGGCAAAAGGTGCAAAACCTGCATCGCCAAAAATGAAAGTGGTGCACAGCGCTACAGAAGATTTAATGTCTCAGTTAAAAGCAAGTCTGACTACAGGAAAAAAGAAAGCTTCATAAAAAATGAGTTTAACAGCCTACAACAAGAAAAGAGATTTTAAGCAAACTTCCGAACCTTCCGGTAAAGAGAATAATCAGCAGGAAGATGAGAAATTGGCTTTTGTAATCCAGCGTCACAAAGCTTCCCGTTTGCATTACGACTTTCGGCTGGAGTTGGATGGTGTGCTGAAGAGTTGGGCAGTGCCTAAAGGCCCAAGCCTTAATCCGCACGATAAACGCCTGGCTATGATGGTAGAAGATCACCCCTATGATTACAAAGATTTTGCAGGAGTGATACCAGAAGGAAATTATGGCGGAGGCATTGTAGAAATTTGGGACAACGGCACTTATACTTCTCTCGAAAATAAAGGAAACGCAAAAGAAGATACAAAACTGCTGAGAGCAGGCCTGGAGGCAGGAAACCTGAAATTTATTTTACACGGACAAAAGCTAAAAGGTGAATTTGCTCTCGTAAAGCTAAAAGACAGTGAAGCTAACAGTTGGCTTTTAATTAAACACAGAGACAGTTTTGCCACAGATGAACCTTACAACAGTGAAAATAATACTCCTGAAGATTCTCCTATAAATAAATGGCTTGCTGAAAACAAGCCCTCGAAAAAACCTGCAAAAAAAAAGTCCTGATGCCAGCCCCGGAAGTTACAGAAGCAAAAAAATCAGAAGAGTATATTCCGGCAATGCTTGCTAAAGAAACAGACAAATCTTTTTCGGACAAAGACTGGCTATACGAAATAAAATGGGATGGATACCGGGCGATTGCAGAAGTAAACAAAGGAGATGTAAAACTATATTCACGCAATGGCAATTCATTTCTTTCCGCTTATCCCGACCTCGTCGAAGAACTTTCCAAAATGAAACTGAATGCTGTAATAGACGGAGAAATAGTGGTTTTGAACGAACAGGGAAATCCTGATTTTCACAAACTGCAGGAGTATGGCATTAACAAAGATTTTCCACTGCAATATTATGTATTTGATTTGCTTGAATTGAATGGGAAAAAATTATACGTTTTGCCATTGATTGAAAGAAAAAAACTGTTGTCAGAAATCATAGAAAAGAACGCGGTAATAAAATACAGCGATCATATAGAAGAAAGGGGAGAAGATTTTTTCGCAGCCATTAAGGAAAAAAATCTGGAAGGGATCATGGCTAAAAGAATGGACAGCAAATACTTTCCGGGAAAAAGAACAACGGACTGGCTAAAAATAAAACACCACACATCAGAAGAGGCAATTATAGCAGGTTTCACTGCGCCGCGAGGCGGAAGAAAATATTTTGGAGCGCTGGTTTTAGGAACTATGATAAATGGTAAACTCACGTATGCCGGTCACACGGGCACAGGTTTCAATGGTGATTTTTTAAAAGAAATATTTTTAAAGCTTCAACCATTAATTCGCCAAACTTCTCCTTTTAGCGAAAAAGTGAAAACGAACATGCCGGTAACCTGGGTCGAACCAAGATATGTTTGCGAAGTAAAATTTTCAGAATGGACGTCAGATGGAAAACTGCGGCATCCCGTTTTTGTAAGACTGCGTGAAGATAAAGAGGCAAAAGATATTAATACTCAACCAATAATTGTTATAGACGAAAATTCTGACAAAATAAATTCTGAAGAAAAAAATTCCGGAAAAAAAATTTTTAAAAAAGCAAGTATTAAAAAGGTAAATTCTAAAAAAGAAATTTCTGAAGAAATAATTTCTAAAGGCTTACATACGGAGAAAGAAAATCCTGAAGAAAATTTATCAGCAGAAGAAAAGGCTGCAGATTTGGTTAAGTCTGAAAAAGTAAAAACGGGCAAAAATGCAACTCCCGCCAAAGAAGTGGTAAGTAATGAAAAGGAAAAGATATATAAGTTTGGTAAAAATGAATTAAAAACAACCAACCGGACTAAAATCTTTTTTCCTGAAGAAGGAGTTACAAAAGGTGATGTTTTAGATTATTATGATCAGATGAGCGATTTGATTATTCCTTATCTAAAAGACCGCCCGCAGTCTTTGTTTCGGACCCCAACGGCATAAATCAAAAAGGTTTTTTTCATAAAGATGCCGGAGACGAGGCGCCGGCATGGGTAAAGCACATTCCTCTGTATTCTGATTCTATAAAAAAAGATGTTGATTATATTCTGTGCAATGATAAAGCTGCTTTGTTATATCTCGTCAATTTAGGTTGTATCGAAATTAATCCATGGCATTCCCGGGTAAAATCGCTTGATAATCCCGATTATCTGATCATAGATATTGACCCAAGTGACAACAATACTTTTGACCAGGTAATTGAAGCTGCTAATGTTGTTAAAGGTATTTTAGATAAAGCTGGCGCCATGAGTATTTGTAAAACTTCAGGTGCATCTGGTTTACATATTTATGTGCTACTGGGCAAAAAATATGATTATGATCATGCAAAAGACTTTGCCAACCTGGTTTGTATGATGGCCAATCAGTTAATACCAGCGTTTACAACGTTGGAAAGAAGTCTCAGCAAAAGAAGCAAAGACCAAATTTATATGGATTATCTTCAAAACCGTAAGGGACAAACAATTGCATGCGTATACAGCCTGCGCCCTAAAAAAGGCGCTACTGTCTCAACTCCTTTAGATTGGAGCGAGGTAAAAAAAGGGCTTACGCCAAAAGAGTTTACAATAAAAACAATACATGAAAGATTAAAAAAACTTGGTGATCTTTTCGCCCCGATGCTTGATAGTAAAAATGCTGTTGATCTTGCTGAATGTCTTGAAAACCTTGAAGCATAAATTCGTAAAAAAAGCTTTAATTTGAATTAATAACTGAATGTTTTTAATATTGGTAATATTATCCTCTAAATAATTTAAATGAACACACCACCCATTCAAACTGCTATCTGTTCCTTTGGCATGTCAGGAAAAGTTTTTCACGCGCCGTTCGTTCATGCCAATTCCGGCTATAATTTAAATGGAGTTTGGGAAAGAAGCAAAAAAACTGTTCATCAATATTATCCTGAGGTAAAGTCTTTTGATTCGCTTGAGGAGATGCTTGCAGATGAAAGTATAGAGCTTATAATTGTAAATACACCGAATGCAACTCATTTCGATTATTCTAAAAAAGCTTTGCTGGCGGGCAAGCATGTAATCGTTGAAAAGCCTTTTGTAATAACTAGCGAAGAAGGAGCGGAGCTGATAGAGCTTGCAAAAAGACAGCAAAAGAAGATCTCGGTGTATCATAACCGCCGCTATGACAGTGATGCTCTGCTATTAAAGAAGGTGCTTGATGAAAACGTGCTGGGCGAGATTGGTGAAGCCGAATTTCACTATGACAGGTTTAAAAAAGAGCTAAGCCCGAAAGTGCACAAAGAAACGCCTGGCCCGGGCGCAGGAATACTGTACGATCTTGGACCGCATCTTATCTATGAAGCCCTGCAATTGTTTGGAAAGCCTGATGCGGTTTTTGCAGATGATACAATTATTCGTCCCATTTCCAGGGTGGATGACTATTTTGAAGTTCTTTTATATTACCCGGGTAAAAGGGTAAGGCTCAAAGCAAATAACCAGGTAAGAAAAGCTGTGCCGGCTTTTGTTTTACATGGCTCAAAAGGTTCTTTGCTAAAGTCGAGAGCCGATGTGCAGGAAAGTGATTTAATAGCAGGTAAAATGCCGGGCAGCAATAATTGGGGAATAGAGCCAGATACTGAAAAAGGACTATTGCTTACGGAAAAGAATAATGAAATTGCAGAACAATTTGTTGCGGCTCCGCCAGGAAATTATATGGAGTATTTTGACCAGATGTACAAAGCCATCAGGTTTGATGAACCTGTGCCGGTAACTGCAGAAGATGGCCTGGAAGTTATAAAAGTTATAGAAGCAGCTTTAAAAAGCAATGAGGAAAGAAGAGTAGTAGATTACTGAAGAAGACTTTTCTAACAATGGACTATGGATATGGGAATATACACTTTAACCATCTCCACAGCTATTACTCTTTAAAATTAGGATGCCGGCAACTTTTCCAATAATCAACAATACCTCTTAATTGTTTATTAATTCCTTCATAGGTGATCTCTTTTACGAAAAAACCCTGTACCTGCAAGTCGTAAGCTTCCTCTACTGCTTTTTTATCTCCGCTTGTGGTAAGAAATATAAAAGGTATGCTTTTGGAACGCAAATATTCATTATTCTGAATTTCAGATTTTAGTTGCAGGCCATTCATTACAGGAAGGTTAACATCAGAAATAATCAGAAATGGTTGCTTCTCCATTATTTTTAAAAAATCCAGCGCTTTCTGACCGGTATCAAAAGTTTTTATTTCGTTTTGTAATCCTAATGTTTTCAGGGCATCTATTATAATTTCCTGATCATCCATGTCGTCTTCCACCAGAATTATTGGTCCATTTTTCAAAACAATAGTTTTTAACTTACGATTAAATAATCCGTAAAAGTAGTTAGAAGAAGTTAATAGTGATAAAACAATTCTACAAGGTATTTAAATAGTAACGGTTTTAAAAATAAAGTTTCTGTCACTCTATCAAATGCTCATTAAATCCTGCGTTTATAAGCTCTTCATAAGCTTGCCACACCAGGGCGGGAATTTCCTGGTAAATCTGAAAACCTTTTTCAACATAGATTTTAATGCGTTGTAAATCTCCTGTCATTATATTAATAACCTGTTCTGCCGGTATTTCTTTTGTAGGATAATCCTCAAAAGAAATTTGAGGTGAGGTAACAACCAGTTTTTTATCAGGCCAGTGTTTTTTAAATGTGGCAAAACTCCGCCTTTCCATATACGGTTTTTGAACTACAATGAAAGATTGGGGATGTAAGTTATTTTCTGTAAGTAATTGTTGGGTAAACAAAATATTTTCTCCTGTATTTGCCGACTTATTCTCTACCAGAATAGCTTTTTTGGGAACACCCTTGTCTATAGCAATTTTCGCAAACAGGTCAGCTTCTGCCTCTGACCACACACCTTCAGTTAAACGGCCAAGACCTCCCGAGAAAATTAATAGAGGCGCCCAACCTGTTAGGTATAATTCTGCAGCCCGTTCTGCCACTCTTACATCGTGGCTTCCCAGTGCCAATATGCAATCAGATTTTTCGAGGTGATTGTTAATATGATGATAATCCCAAAGCTGCTTTGCTAAAACCAGTGTTTCTTCTGTAATCATAGATCATTACGAAAATAGGATGTTATTTAAGTATTAAAAATAATTTTTACGCTTATTTCGTTTATAAAAACATTACTTTAAATTTTTAAGACCCGGCTAAGCTCATTCTTTTGATTAACAAACTATATAAAACAAAAGCATAAAAAAGAATGAATAATACTCCCGTCAAAAATAAAACCTGTAATTTGACTTTCTATTGCTAAAATGTAAACTTTTAAACTGACATGTATAAATTCATTACCTTTTTTTTCCTTGTGCTTACTGTTAAACCTGTCTTTGCACAAACTAATAAAGAAAAAGATATAGAAATGATAAAATCAGCCCGGAAGGCGTCAAATGAAGCAATTAAAAAACACGACCTCGAAGGTATTGCAAAACCAATGAATGAAGATATTGTAAGTGTTTTCGGCAACGGTCACACTTACCTTGGTAAAGACAGCACTATCTCTATTTTTAAACAACGGTTTGCAGCCATGCCAGACCTTGTATTTGTACGTACTCCTCTTGCAATCCGTATCAGCAATAATGATACTTTAGCCTGGGAAAAAGGAAGCTGGAAAGGTTTTAGAACTGACCGTAAAACAGTCAGCACAGCGGGAGGAAATTATGCTGCTATGTGGTGTAAGCGTAATGGTGTGTGGAAAACGAGATCGGAACTTTATGTCGCACTAACTTCTAATTATCCGTATTAACAGAATGTGGTACTAAATTAAAAGGGATAAACTTTTTACACTTATCCCTTTTCGTTGTATTTCATTTGTATCTATAGTTCCTTTCCGTGGCAATTTTTAAACTTCTTACCGCTTCCGCAGGGGCAGGGATCATTTCTTCCAACCTTTGGTCCCACCACAATCGGTTGTTGTTTAACTGCGGTTGGAGCAGGGTCAAAATAATCATTTTCATTTGCTGCATAATCCTGGCCCGCGGCATCTATCTCATCTTTGTTAATGCTCATTTTGCTCATGTCAGTCTTTTTCTGCTTTCCTTCATGAATCATTTTTTCTGCAGGTTGCTCATGTTCGACAGGTATGCCTGCATGGCACAAAAATGAAATAATGTCCCTGTTAATCTGCTCGTCTAATTTCTTAAACAACCCGAAAGCCTCCATTTTATAAATCACTAATGGATCTTTCTGCTCATAAGAAGCAGTTTGAACACTTTGTTTGAGATCATCCATCGCTCTGAGGTGTTCTTTCCAGGCATCGTCTATAAGATTTAAAGCGACATTCCGCTCAAGAGCCTGTGTAAGTTCATATCCATTGCTTTGAAGTGTTTTATCGAGATTGGCAAGCACCTGCATTCCCCGCCGTCCATCAGCAAACGGAACTGCCACATTCTCAACACCTCGCCCCTGTTGTTTACGTATACCTTCAAATACCGGCAAAGCATTTGTTGCCATTTCATCTTTTTTAAGCTGGTAATTGGCAAGGGCTTCGTGGTACAGCTTATCAGCAAGCTGCTGTTCATTTGTTCTGCTCAGCTCTTCCTGGGTAATGGCTGTATCAATACCAAAGTTTACAATAACAGACATTAGAAAACCTTCATAATCTGCCTGCTCTTTGAAGCTGCTGATTAATCCTTCAGCAACAGAATAAAATGCGTTATCGAGATCTGAGGCCAGCCTTTCCCCGAATAAAGCATGGCTGCGCTTTGTATATATTACGGTTCGCTGCTTGTTCATTACATCATCATACTCAAGCAACCGTTTACGTATCCCAAAGTTATTTTCTTCCACTTTTCGCTGCGCTCTTTCAATGCTCTTTGTGATCATGCTGTGCTGAATGACCTCGCCTTCTTTATAACCGGCAAAGTCCATCACCTTTGCAATACGTTCGCTGCCAAACATACGCATAAGATCATCTTCGAGAGAAACAAAGAAAATACTTGAACCGGGATCTCCCTGGCGACCTGCACGACCACGCAACTGCCTGTCTACACGCCGGCTTTCATGCCTTTCAGTTCCTAATATTGCTAAACCTCCGGCTTCTTTAACGCCGGGGCCAAGCTTAATGTCAGTACCGCGACCAGCCATGTTTGTGGCAATAGTTACATTTCCGGGAAGGCCTGCTTCGGCAACCACCTGCGCTTCTCTTGCATGTTGCTTTGCGTTCAAAACATTGTGCGGAATTTGTTTTTGCTTCAGCATCCGGCTCAGCAATTCGCTCACCTCAACGCTTGTGGTACCAACCAGCAACGGGCGGCCTGCATTGCGATGCTTTTCTATTTCCTCGATTACTGCCTTATATTTTTCTCTTTTTGTTTTAAAAACCAGATCCTGCTCATCGGTACGGATCATCTGCATGTTAGTCGGAATAGTAACCACATCGAGCTTATAAATATCCCAAAGCTCTGCCGCTTCCGTTTCGGCAGTACCGGTCATGCCCGCCAGCTTATGATACATCCTGAAATAATTCTGCAAGGTGACGGTAGCGTACGTCTGCGTGGCAGCTTCAATCTTTACGTCTTCTTTTGCTTCAATCGCCTGGTGCAAACCGTCACTGTAGCGACGGCCTTCCATAATGCGGCCTGTCTGCTCATCCACTATTTTTACGGCGCCTTCAATCACTACATATTCTACATCTTTTTCAAATAAAGTATATGATTTTAATAATTGCTGCACCGTATGGATACGGTCTGCTTTTAGTGAGTACTCATTCAAAATAGCCTCTTTCTGGTGAAGTTTTTCTTCTGCTGTCAAAACCGGGTCAATATCAATGGCATTCAGCTGAACGCTGATATCAGGAAGAATGAAGAAGTTGGGATCTTCACCGCCTTTGGTAATCATGTGAATGCCTTTGTCTGTGAGCTCGACCGAATTATTCTTTTCATCAATATAAAAAAACAATTCTTCATCCACCTTTGGCATCTCGCGCTGCTGGTCGGCGAGGTAATAATTTTCTGTTTTTTGTAATTTTGTACGTATGCCGGTTTCACTTAAAAACTTAATGAGCGCGCCGCTTTTAGGCAATCCGCGAGAGGCGCGCATCAATGCAAGGCCGCCGTCTTTGGGATCGTCGTTTCCTTCGGTAAATTTTTTCTTTGCTTCATTCAAAAACTGGTTTGTCACTCTCTTTTGCGCCTCTACAAGCTGCAGCACTCTTGGCTTTAAAATATGGTATTCCTGCTCATCGCCGCGGGGTACAGGACCGCTTATGATTAAAGGAGTTCTCGCATCATCAATTAAAACGCTGTCAACCTCATCCACCATAGCAAAATGATGTTTGCGCTGAACCATTTCATCGGGAGTATGCACCATGTTATCTCTTAAATAATCAAAGCCAAATTCATTATTAGTGCCATAGGTAATGTCTGCGAGGTAAGCATTGCGGCGTTGTTGAGTATTAGGCTGGTGCTTGTCAATACAGTCAACCCGCAGCCCCAAAAATTCGAATATTGGTCCGTTCCATTCACTATCGCGCCTGGCTAAGTAATCGTTTACTGTTACAATATGCACACCTTCCCCTGCAAGGGCGTTGAGATAAGCAGGTAAAGTTGATACCAGTGTTTTACCTTCTCCAGTGGCCATTTCGGCGATTTTTCCTTCATGCAAAACGGAGCCGCCGATTAACTGGACATCATAATGAATCATGTTCCAGGTAACCATATTCCCTGCCGCATTCCAGGTATTGCTGTGGATAACATTATCGCCTTCTATACGGATGTGTGCTTTGTTTACACTTAACTCACGATCAAAGTCTGTAGCTTTTGATACAAGTTCCGTGTTAGTGGTAAAGCGGCGGGCGGCTTCTTTTACTACGGCAAAAGCTTCTGCCTGTATGTCTTTCAGCGCTTCTTCTATTTTTTCATCCCTCTCTTTTTTTAATTTGTCAATGATTTGAAAAATGGTGTCGCGACCACTGATATCGTCAGCAGGCAGATCGTCAGCTTCCTTTCCTAAATTTTCAATTTCAGTATCAATACCTGATAAATGTGCCGTTATCCGCTCTTTAAATTCAGTAATTTTGCCACGTAGCTCATCAGTGGAAAGTGATTGGTATTGCTGAAAAAATCCATTCGTTTTCTCTACTATCGGAAGCAATATTTTCACATCTTTCTGCGATTTGCTTCCGCCAAATAATTTTGATATAAAACCTAACATAATTGATGCGTTGGGTGTTGGTATAAATTCTTAAATAAAAATATTTGTTTGTCAAATTTAATGCTAATGCAAAAGGATAGCCAATTTGACAGGGAAGCAAAGTTAACAAATGCGTTTGAGACGAACGAAAACAAGGGAAACGGGGGAGTGTTAATATTTTTGGCATTTCTTCCGTCCCTTTATTTAGTATGCAAAAGAATTTATGTAGGAAAGATTTAATGCTTATTATAAAATGGAAGGCAGCAAAAATGGTTGACTTCTTAGAAAACAGTAAAAATGAATTGCTTCTTTTTTTAAGTAAAAATATTAAAGCAGATAAAGCTTTTAAGAAGGTATTGTATTAATTAGCAGAAAAAAGAAAAGTGATTGTATGAAATTTTTTTAGAAAATTAGAGGTTGTATCCGCCTAAGTTTTACGCCAATTAATGATAACGTTAAATTGAAGCACAAAGCTTATTTATGTTAGTAACATAATCTGCTGAACCGGGTATGTCTCTCAAACAGTGCACTATTGCAGGAATTGAATAAGTATTTTCCGCTGCTGCGGGAGCGCTTATTTATTAAAATCCATCTGGGTTCTTTGTCTTGTCTTTAAAAAAGCTTACATTAATGATCAATATTGTTTAATAACCTTTTGAGTAATTTTTATCTTACCGTCTGTTATAATTAAAAAATAAGTGCCGGCAGGTTTAGTGGAAATATCTACATGTACTATTGTACCATTTGCCTTAAACTGCTTTACTTTTTTTCCGTTTACATCCGTTAGTATAATATCAGCATTTTTTAGCGCTTGTTCAAATCTTATGGTAAAACGGCCATCATTTGGGTTAGGATATATTGCATCTGTCTTCGCAAAAGACGTCGAGACCGCATTTTCATCCAAAGCTAAAGAGTCTACAGACCCGTTTTCTGTAGTATTAATACCTCGTGCCTGCCTGCAGTAATATTCCTGTTTTGTGCGGTGGCCTGCGTTGTTGTAAGTATATAAAATACCACAGGTGTATGGAGGAAGCGTTTGACCTATAACACAATTACCCGCCATCAGTAAACAAAATAATAAAAATATCTTTTGCATGTTTCTTTATATTAAATATTTAAAAAAGTAATTCTCCTGTTTCCATATTGATGCTTGTTGCAACCGGTTGTTCCTTCTTACCGGATAAAGCTTTATATTTTGCTTTTTTGTTTTGACTGCGGCCAAAAGGGTTAGTGTCTGCAGTGTTACCCATGAGATTTCGCCAATAAATTGCCTGGTTTCGTCTTACTTCCGGCTTTTGAAATCTTGAGATAATTATTGCCTTCCCGGATTTTTCTATAGGAATTAGCTGACCTTCTGTGTATGCATACTGTTCACCTGCCATACATATTCCCCAGGCGCTGGTTATTTCCTTAGAGGTACTGTCTGCCAACTGTTGGTACAATAAAGCGCTTCCTTTATCATTAACTTTTATGATAGTATTTGCAATAGAAGGGCTGTTATTTTTAAATTCCTCAAATGTGCTATACACACCTCGCTTATATATGCTGTCCTTTATTGCAGGGATGTTGTATACCTGCTGTGCCCGGGAGATAAGCTCGTTTACTGTAAGTGGCTCGGTTGATACAGGGGTGTTATTGTTACCAGATACAATAAATAGTGCCTGTATTGCTTCTTCAACAGCCAGCGAATATTTTGCTTTAGCGCCTGTTGCCATAATAACCGTATCAACAGTACCGGTTAGCGAATATTTTTTATTAGCTGCAGCAGAGGCAACATCTGCTTTTAGCCTTACAAAAACAGTATTGCCCGTACTATCCTTACTTATGCTTACATTTTTAATAACCCAAACCAGTGGCCTGCCGGTGGTATCAAAAACATTTTTATACTTGCTGTTAACAAACGTTTGCAGCCAGTTTGTAAAAGCAGTTTCAGGTATAAGTCTGTATGCAGCATTTCTTGTTGGTTGCCCGATGTACCCAATTGTTGTTGTATCCGGCAAGGCTGCTGCTATCCGTATGGAAGCAATAGGTATGGCTGGTGCTGCTGCCGCTGTACTGCTGCTAAGGGAAACAGTACTATCAGTATTATTTTGTTGTGCACTTAGTTTATGAGTAACAAAACATAAAAGTGCTATAGTTATACATTTATTCATTTTCTTATTGGTTTATTCTTTAATAGCTTCACTAATGTTTTTATTTTTGTTCCAATTCTTTTTAACTGATTTTGATGTTCTTAACCAAGGAGAAGAAAAATTTTTTCCCTTTAAATAAAGTTTATTTTCGATTAAATATTTTTTAAGCGATCTGCTTATTTCGTCCTTATTATAGGAGTTATTAAAGTAATTACCTTTTGTCGATTCATTTATGTGGTAATTCTTTATATCCATCTGTGGGCAAATTTTTAATATCATTTTCATTTGCTATGACTAATGTAGCTTCATTTCTTTTAGGGTTAGGTGGATAATATTTTATAAAATAGGTGCTGTCCCTGTTTAAATAGGATGAGGTGAATTTAGCATATGTTTTAGATTTTATACTAAAATGGTATCTTCTCTCTGTTCCTGTTTTTGTTGATGAACCCATTACAATTTTGCTAGTAATGGTATACCTATAATCCTTCGATAAATAATATTTATCAAGTATGGAATCAATGAAACCCCATATACCCGCGATAAGACCAAACAAAGCAAATCCAATTAACAAATTAACCTTAAATTTATAAGTCATTTTGATTATGGTAATTTAGAACGATCAAAAGTTGCCTGCGGCAAAACCAAAACTTTCGAACATAGAATATTCAGTTATGGGGTAATTCTTTATATCCATCTTGCGGCAAATTTTTAATATCATTTTCATTGGCAATCACTAATGTGGCTTCATTTCTATCAGGATTAGGAGGGTAATATTTTATAAAATATGTACTATCGGTATCCAAATAGGTTGAAGTAATCCCAACATATTTTTCATATTTTACAGTAAAAAAATATCTTCTTTGTGTACCTGTTCTTGTAGATGAACCTAGTGAAACTTTAGTAGAAATAGTGTACCTATAATCTCTTGATATATAATATTTATTTAATATTATTTCAATGAGTGCCCAGATTAGGCCAATAAAGCATAGTAAAGCAATTACAACAAATATATTTGACTTTTGTTGATTTGTCATTTTTTTATTATTGTAAATTAGATCGTTGGAAAGATGCTTCTGGTAATCGATAGTGGTTTGGCACAGAACGTCCTTTTAAGCGTTGAATTGTATTAATATTCTTTTGATAATTAGGATAAACAGGTGCGTTCATTTGCATAGGATTACCTGGTAATGAACCAGTTATTACTCCAGGAGAATTGTACCTGCTTTGATCAGGTGGCACAGTTGTTGCGTCTGAGCGCCGATTTGTTTGATCAGCTTTCCTTTGATATAATTCGGTTGCCCACGTCCCAGCAGCATCTACTGAAGCACTAATAATAGCATTTCTACCAGAACGAACAATATCATCCCCTAAATTAAATTCTCCACCATCTAATGCGTCAATTGCTGTATTTGATGTTAGCTGTACTCCAAAATTTGAAACAAGTGAACTAACTCCAGATTTTAAAACAGCATTACCTATCTTATTAGAAACCCAATCACCAGCTTTATTAAATATCCCTCCGGTAAGACTTGAAATACCTCCAGAAGCAATTCCGGTAAAAATACCTTGAGCTGTTTCTGTTGCAATATCACTAAAAGGTTTACCTAAAATTATTCCATTCCCTATATTTGTTATACCGCCACTTACAACACCGGCCAGTATAGGACTTGCTATTAGTGCAAAACTTGCATAACCAGAAATTCCTCCAACTGCTGCTAATCCAGCGGTTGTTCCTATTGCATTCCATATCCCGCCCTGTGTATACGCCATACCTATTTCATTCCAGTGATCGGCTACGTTTAGAATTGCTCCCACAGCTACCGGAATTAGAAACCAGAAAAAATCACCATCAGGGTCTATAAACACCAATGGGTTATTATTAGCGTATCCGTACCTGTTATACCCTTGGGTGTTCCATGGAAGAGGAACATAATTATCAGGGCTAAGCATACGTCCTAATACAGGATCGTACATCCGCCCGTTCATATTTATTAGTGCAAACTCTTTTAGGTGCTCATGACCGGTAAATCCACGATATAACCACACAGGTTGAGTTGGTACATTTGTATAAGTCCAGTCATCAGGATTTCTATACCTGCCCCACGCATCAAAGCTTTGCTTTGCTATTGGGGTATTTACATTATCGGTAAGCGTTAAGATGCTGCCTAAATAATCAGTATAAGCATAATAAAGTTTTGTAACGCCATTCTCTTTCACGGCTATTGCGCATAGTCCATTACCGGCATTTATATAATGAATGTAACGAGTGATACCTGCTTTGGTTTGCACTTCCATAGCGCCGAAGTAGTACTTGGTTTCAGCTACTGCGCCGTTTTGCTTTAGTACGCTTTTAATGCGTTCCATATCTGCTGCATAGGTATAGTCTAACCGGTAACCATTCTGGTCTATAGAAGCTGTTTTTTGAAAAGGCGTATAAGTGATTTGTTGCAGAGCGGTAGAAATAACAGCAGGCGGTGTCTGGGCGCCGGCAGGGTTAGTGACATAAGCTACTGCATTTATCTTGTCTGTTTTGTAAACATAGCTTCCTGCATCTGTTTTGCTTATTATATTGCCCCTTGAAGCTCCGTTTATTACGTCGTAGCTTGTTGCTAACTGCTGTACACCATTTATAGAAGAGGCAGTAAGGCGGTTGAGGTTATCATAAGTAAATGTTTCAGTGAGGTTTTTGATCGCATCCTTTCTGAAATTTAAATTTCCTGTTTGGGCATTAAAGTCGAAATTAAGGTCTTGTATACCTGGGGTGTAATAACGGGTAGGCACTCCCAATGTTGAATTATAATCTACCTGGCTCGTTTTTCCATTGCCATAGCTATAGCCGGTATAGATGCCTGCACTGTTCATTGCGTTAGCGGTAAACAAAGTGGTAGTTGTGCCGCCATCTGTCAGAGTAGTCTGAGTAAGTGTACTGTTACGGTCGTAGGCTTCATTTACAATTACACCTGAAGGATAAGTAGTTTTCACTAAATTTCCGTAAGTGTCATAAGCAAATTGTTTTACATAAGTAGTTCCATCAACAAAAATTTTTTCCTGTATAGGCCGCCTGAAATTATCATATGTATATTCGTTTACTACTCCGGCAAAGCCGGAAATTGTCAACAATTCATCATATAGCCGCACTCTTCCGGAGTAACTTCCATCGTTCTCAAATGAATATATGGTAGTACCTTCTGGTCCGACACGCTTATCAACACCACCAAAATCATTATATTGTATTGTATTAGTGCTATTTAATGCATCTGTTTGTTTTACCAGTTCTCCAAATCCATTATATTCATACGTAGTAACACCTGCATTCAAATCTGTAAGTGAAGTTTGACGTCCATATTCATCATACTTATTTGAGATGACCGTTTTACTTGCATGCGCTGCTGAGAGTTGGTTGCCCCAGCTATCATAGCTATATTTCAGCTGGCCGCCGTTATCGTCTACAAACACTATTCGTCCGGCGGGATCCTGTGTTTTACTGCTGCTTTGCCCAGCCCCATTAGTAGTGGTGATTTTAAAGTTTCCACTTAGTTGTTTAGTATAGGTATATGCAGCAGTGCTGGCTGTATTGCTCACCTGCGTTACCCTGTTATACGCATCGTACTGTGTAGTGGTTGTTATTGGCGTTTCGCCGGGATAGTAGGGCTTGGTTTGGCTTACAACATTTCCTTTATAATCATAGGCTGTAGTTTGTGTAAGCAATTGATTATTGAAGCCTGATGTTTGCCGTTTTACTTCTCTGCCAAGTATATCGTACCATATTTTCACATTTGCTCCGCCGCCTGGCTGTTCACTTACCAGTGAGTAAACCCCGTCTGTATTTTCCCAGTTAAGTTTTTGGGTCATAGCATACCCTTCCGGCAAAGTGGCTTTGGTTAAACGACCGAAACCGTCATATTCGTAACTTGTTGTAAGGCCACTATTAGTCGTATGTGTTAATGGCTTGCCCCATCTTCGATCATAAGTAAAGCTTTCACTTCTATAAATTGTATTGTCGGAGTTAACCTGGGATTTTTGCAAGGTAAATCGTCCCTGAGGATCATAAGCGGCTGTTGAAACCCGGTTGCTGAAACCTGCAGATGATCCTGCTGTTACTGTTGCCTTAGTTGAGTTTCCAAAAAGATCGTACTCATAGCTGGTTGTAACAGGGTATGTTTTACCATCAAATTCTTTTTTAGTTATGACATTTCCAACAGAGGAATAAACATAGCTCGTCTTCTTACTTACTTCCGCATGCGTTGGTCGTACTCTTTTTACTGTTATCGAGTCAGGTAAAGCAGGTACCGGTGTATTATGGATACCATAGCTTGCGATAGTAGTCTCAGTTTCTATAGTCGTTAAAGCAGTGCCATTCCAGGAACCTACATTTTTTATATTATTTGTAATATTTCCATAATCATCGTATGTATTTATACTTTCTGCAGCCGCATCAGTCAAGCCGTTTATAGTTAAGGTTTTATCAATATGTTGGGTATAACGTCTATCTTGATAAAATGGACTAAGCGCTGCAAAGGAGTTGGTAAAACGGTTTTCTGAAATGGTTGTGCTGCCATTTACCGTAAATTGTCTTACCGGATAAGGAACTGAAAACTGTTTGTTTATTTCATTTTCAGTTGTTGTAACATTACCAGAGCTCTCATCGTAAACTGTATTTTTTTTGAAGCCTAAAAAACCTCTTCCATCCCTGTGCATAACAGCATCCTGGTAGGTATAAGATATATTTGCCGTACCACCAATACCATTTGGTGCATTTTGACTGGACAAAACATAAAAAGGACTTGTAAATACACTATAAGGATTGCCATTTCTTCCCTCTCCAATGGGTGTATTAATGGAATCATAAATATAATTAACAGAGCGTGAGTAAACATTACCGCTCGTAAGTAATTCATAATTAAAATTTGTCTCTGCCCCTAAACCATTGGTAATTTTTGATAACAGCCGTTCTTCCCGAAAGGGTTTTGGATAAATAAAACGGCCATTACCATTATTTAATGTTAGCATATCTGTCTTACCATCTGCATTATAATCGCCCGCTACCGGGTAGGAGTAATCATAACTGTTAATGCTTACACTTTGCGCAAAGGTTTCATTAGTAAAAAATAAACCATTGCTATAATAAACTACATGAGAAGATTGGGAGCTGGTGTTATCTAAAGAATGCCAAATATCCGTTTTCCCATCATTATTAAAATCTGCAACTATGATACTATGCGAACTTCCCCCTTTATCTTGCGGCAGGTAGGGCCTCCGTGTAAATACGAAAGGAATACTTTTGAATAATTTACCTGTACTATATAATATATTCCAGCTTGCGCCATTATCAGTGGCAGAACTTCGAACCAGTAAATCCGTTTTTCTATCGCCATTAAAATCACCGGGATAAACAGGGTATCCGGATTTAATATCTGTGGTCGTATCTAAAACACTTGCAGCATAGAGATACCCGGTAGCTGCCGAAATAGGAGAAACGGATAAGACATAGCTTTGATTATCTTTGACCACTAATATTTCGGTCTTGCCGTCGCCATCGAAATCAATTGGGATAAGGCTTTTGGCGTTTGCAACAGTATTCGCATAAAAAGCTCCACCGGGATCTCCTTCAACACCAAATCTTACTATTTCCTGGTTAACGGTTCCTTTTTTTGGGGACGAAAAAAATGCTTTATATTGATTTCCGTTATAACCAAGTATTAATATATAATCCTGGAAACCATCTCCATCAAAATCACCCGGAACAAAGAAATTATTGCTGGAATGAATGTATTGAAAAGGAGGATAACCAGCCGCTGTTGGCAAGGCGTCATAATAAGCAGAGTCATAAGACAGGCCCGTGTAGACACTAAAAACTCTTGAATAATTAATTCTTATGCCTTTAAATTTCTTTCTAGGTAAAATATCAACATTTTGAGTCGATGTTTTTGTCATCAGTACATCTTGTTTTCCATCCCCATCATAGTCATAGGTCGAGAAATTATAAAAACCATTTTTAGTCCCGCTTACTTCTGCCGGAGTATCAACAGACGGAACGGTAAAGCTATTGTAAACCGATAGCCCCGGGGTAGTTCCGTAAGAGATAAAATCTCCCATAATCTGGTAGCCTGTATGATGTTTAAATTGATCATTATCGTAATAAAATCTTGCTGCCAAAACATCCTGCTTGCCATCACCATTGAAGTCTCCTGCATATGTATCATTTGAGGGCAGAAAATTACCATTGAATGAAGCAGAAATTTGCACATCATCAGTAACAGTATTTGACCCATATTTAAAAACTGTTGGATTAAGAGTCGTGCTATCAGATCCTTTCTCCTGAACCGATGAAAGGAAGTATTCATTTTTAACAGCTGTATATGCACATTGGTATGTTCTAACAACAGCGCTAAAATCGTGTATTACTGTAATTTTGTCTAAATTATAATAGGGATTGTTAAAAGAAGCTCCGCCATCGTAGGTTGTATTTATTGGCGTAGTATAACGAACAGTATACGAGAAATGTACTTTGTTATATGTATAAAATACCTGTCCCGGTGTTGCATTTTCTGTGTAAGTAATATCTACAAGTGTATAATTCCGGTTCATGTAATCTATATTATATGTATACCCGGAGGCATTATTATTTTTGTCTACAATCCTGTTTAATAGCCATATAGCAGTACTTTGACCATTATCAGTGTATAATTTGGTATTGCTTCCATGGCCAAATTCCATAATAGTCCCGTCTTTAGCTGTCACCTTAAACCAGTCAGGTCCTGATATTTCGGTACCTCCAAAAGACTCTATTTTCGAAAAAGTTTCGGCCTCTGTTCCATATACTGTACTGTCAGCTCCATTGTTTCCTGTTATTGCAAACAAACGTTGACCATCTAATTGAAAAGCATCGTTGGTATTGGTATAATTAACAGGTGTGGCTCTACCGTTGTGGAAAAAGTTTCTACCCGCCCTGCTGATTGCTGAATAACCGCTAATATTCCAACCATAGCCTGCTATTCCGTCCCCTGCCTGAGAATTATAAGTTAGGCTAAGATTGGGTTGCATGCCATTGGTACCAGGAGGGATTTCAATTGGCATAGTATAGGTAGCTCCTCCTGAAGCTGTTGAATTTGCCGAGCCACCCGTAGAACCAACAGGTTTTGTCTTATCAATGGTTTGGGAATGTAAACTTCCCAAACAGAAAAAGATACCTACAGAAAGAAAACTGATAATCCGGAAGAAATTTTTTGAAGAAAAAGAAGGAGAAGAATTTTTCATGGTTGGATTTTTCTTATTACTTATACAGTCTATATAAGTATAATTTTATTATAGGAACAGCTTACCGAATTGTTAAAGCAACATTAAAGCTTGTTTTGTTGAACGAGTGCTTGTAAAAGATAAACCAAGGCTCCAAAAGGACATTTTGAGAAATTTAAATCCGGAAGCTGAATTCTTCACCGACAGCTTCTTACTCATTTTTGTTTTTCTGGCTTAAAGAATAACTGCAAAGGTGAAAATAGTATGTATTCAAATGTTAGTCTTTTTTCTTACGTATAGGGTACATTTTTTTAGCCTTACCTATCAAATCAATAAACTCCATTTGCAAACGGTTTTTTTTATCCGCAGAAGCTGAAGCAAGTGAACTTATTTGCTCCCATGAAATTCCTTTTGAGAATGGTGACTGCTTCAGCATCATTCCAAACATAATAACAGATGAAGCAAACCGGAGGCATGAGTCAGATTTTTCTAAAGTGATATAATTTTGGGTGATTGAAAAATAATCCTTCTCAGGTTCTTTATTGCCGGGAGTAATATAAGACAGTTCTGCCGAAGCAATAGCACGCCCAGTATATCTGTTTAATTGAGAGGTCACCGGGCTAATTTCAAATGCTGCCAGCAAAGAATGACCGCTTCCTATTTCTCCGCCCTCTAAAGTTGTATTTTTATCCGAGAGGACATTTTTTTTATTGTCAAAACCAATGAGCCTGTATTCCTTTACAATACCGGGATCGAATTTTACATTTAAATAAACATTATCCGCAACACTGTATAGTGTTTGGGCAAACTCTTCTACCAGCACTTTTTCGGCTTCTCTTTCATTATCTAAATAAGCAAAATTTCCGTTGCCTTTATTTGCCAGCGCCTCCAGTTTGCTGTCTTTATAATTGCCGGTACCTACTCCAAGGCATGTAAGGTAGATACCTGTTTTCCTTTCCTGGGTTATAATATTTTCAAGATCTTTTTCGCTTGTCTGGCCAATATTAAAATCACCGTCTGTTGCAAGTATTACACGATTATTTCCAAGCGGAATAAAGTTATTTCGTGCAACTCTGTACGCAGTTCTGATAGCTGAAGCTCCGGCAGTTGCTCCTGCAGGGATCAATCCTTCAATAGCTTCAATTATTTGTTGTTTGTTATCTCCATGTGTTGGCTGCAATACTACAGTAACTTTGTCACCATAGGTTACAATTGAAACAAGGTCTTTGCTTCTCAAATTTTCAACCAACAGTTTAAAAGCGCTTTTTAATAAAGGCAAACGATTGTCCTCATCCATGCTTCCTGACACATCTATTAAAAAAACGAGGTTGGCGGCAGGTGTTTTATCAAGATTAATTTTTCTTGCCTGAAGGTTAATAAATAATAATTGATTATTGGTATTCCAGGGACACGCGGTAAGATTTGAACTCAACAGAAAAGTCTTTTGCGGATTAGTAAACTGTTTTGATCTTACATTGAAATAATTCAGCATTTCCTCAATTCTGACTGCATCTGAGGGTGGTTTTTTCTTTGATTTTAAAAAACGTCTTACGTTGCTGTAGCTGGCACGGTCAACGTGCAGCGAAAAGGCGGTTTCAGGATAATTTTTGGTATCTGCAAAAGGGTTTTCTATAGTGGAAGAATAACTTTCCCCGTCATCCGTAGTGTATTCATTTGTTTCGGTATGCAGGTTTTTAGTAAAAGAAGAAAGGTGTACAGTTGTCATAGTTGCTTTCCTGCTTGTCATCCTGAGGATAAAATTTCCATATTCTGTGGTCACAACCGGCGTCTTTAGTGTATCGTAGCCTTCGAAGGTAAAAGTAATGGTATCTGTCTTTGAGCTGACAGGAATACCAAATGCCCCGGAATTGCCGGTATAGTATGGAAAGCTTCCTTTTGAGAAAAGAGTAATTTTTGCTCCTGCTATGCCCTGGCCTTGCCCGTCTTTCAGCTCGCCTCTTAAATAATATTGAGAGAAACCTGAAAAAAATAATAATGAAAAAAAAGTAAGTAAAAATAGCCTCACAATCTTACATTTTTAAAGCGTTCTGACTTTTTTCTTATCCGCAGAATGAAAGAAAAGTTTTAACACTTAAAACAGAAAATTAAAAAAAATTTTTATTTCCTCAAAATCATTCTTAAAAAACCTGTAAATCGTGGTTCTAAAAATTTAATCTTCCTGAAGCTGGTATAATTGGGCAAAGTTTCTTCCCAAACCGTCATAGTCAAGTCCGTAACCTACTACAAATTTATCAGGGATGGTAAAACATGTATAGTCAATTGTAACCGGAAAAACCGTTGCTTCAGCTTTGTGCAGCAGTACGGCTATTTTCAGGGAAGCCGGATGCTGGTTAAAAACCTGCGGTAAGAACCAGTTAAGCGTTTTGCCCGTATCAACAATATCTTCTACTATGATAACATCGCGGTTTGTAATGTCCTTATCTAAACCGATGGCAGTAACAATCTGATTTGAACTTTCTGTTCCTTCGTATGATGCAAGTTTTATAAAACAAATTTCAGCTTCTACGTTTATGTATTTAAATAAATCTGCCGAAAACATAAACGAGCCATTAAGAACAGAGATAAAAAGAGGCTTTTTCCCTTCGTATTCTTTGTTGATTTGCCGCGCAATTTCTTTCACCTTGCCCATAATTTCCTCTGCTGACAAATAGGGAACAAAGTTTTTATCATGAACACGAATAATATCTTCCATCTTAGAAATTTTCGCGCAAGATAATCTCTTATTTACATGCTCCCGGGCGTTTTATAACGACCTGCAAAAGCTAACCGTGGAGAAGAAGGTGCAGGATATTTAAGGTAAATTTTTTCTCCTGAGGCTGGTTCCATGCCTTTTTGCAGACCGTTGTATTCCATTATCGTTGCCAGTTGTATTCCTTCTTCCTGGGCTATATCCCGAAGGGTTTCATTTGCCTCAACTATGTGAATATCTTTGGCTCCTTTTTTAGACTTTTTTTCAAGAAAAATCAACTGACCGGCGTTAAGAATGTCTGTCTGGTCAAGCTCATTGTATTCAAGAAGCTTTTTTAAAGCAATATTGTAATTATTTGCCAGCGCAAGCAAAGAAGCGCCTGCTGCTGCATAAATCACTTTTGTATCATTTATACTAAAAACCGAATTAACAGGATAAATTGTTTTTCCTGTTTTATCTTCCGAAACTTTCCTAACGAGCGCCGGTTTTACTGCAATTGCTTCATCGGCAAAAACGTCTGCACCTGACACTGATTTATCTAAATCATTAACCTCGTTGTTTGCAGTTGCAAAAATTTCTTCCTGCTTACTTCCGCTGTTCAGAGCGAGTAAAGTGTAATCCTGCAAGCCATTCTCTACAATAAGTTTTATTAATTTTTGTGCATACGCAGGATTAGTAGCATATCCTGCTCTTTTTAAACCTTTTGCCCATCCTTCATAATCGGTAGGGTCGAGCTTAAAGAGAAAGGCATAGCACGGTCTTGTTTTTAGAAAGTCTGAATGATCTTTGTAGGAGTCTGCGGCACAGGCATATTTTCTGAAGCATTCGCCTTTGGCATCATCATCGTGCGACATTGTTTCACCCGTCCATTCAGCCTTGCATTTTATCCCAAAGTGATTATTAGCCAACGCGGCGAGATCACTTTGCCCGCCGGCTGTTTCCAAAATTCCCTGCGCGAGTGTTACCGCCGCCGGGATGCCTGTTCTCACCATTTCAGCGATTGCAAAATCTTTGTATTGGCTTACGTAAGCATCTATTCTTTGCTTTTCTGTCTGGCCAAACGATGCAGATATTAATAAGATGGAAGAAAGCAATGTTGCTGAAATGAGGCGAAAGCAATTTGTCATTATTTCTTTTTTATTAAAAGTAATCCGTCCCTGATCGTGATCATTACCTGCTCAACTCGGGGATCGCCGGTTACATGTTTGTTGAATGCGTCTATTGCCAGAGCATTTTTTCCTTTAACACACTCTTCAAGTACCTGGCCGTGAAATAATACATTATCGGCAATGATAACACCTTTTTTTGATAATTGCTTCAAAACAAGTTCATAATATTCTATATAACTTACCTTGTCTGCATCTATAAATACCAAATCCCACTGGTAAGGCAGCGTTGGTATTATTTCTTTTGCGTTTCCTGTGTGTAAAGTAATAATATTATTTTTTTTTGCTGTTATGAAATTTTTTAACGCAGTGTCAGCATCTTCCCGCCTTATTTCTATGGTGTGCAGCTGTCCGCCTTCTGCCAGTCCTTCTGCAAGGCACAATGCGCTGTAGCCGGTAAAAGTTCCAATTTCAAGGACGTATTTTGGTTGTATTAATTGACTTATAAATGTTAAAAATTTTCCCTGTACGTGACCGCTCAGCATGTGCGCATCTGTATGGGTGGTAACCGTTTCTTCATTTATAAGGTGCATAACTGCATTTTCCGGGCTGGTATGTTTTGCTGTATAAGCTTCCGCTGACGGTAAAATAATTTCAACTGGCATTTGTCAAAACTAATAATAAAACAAAAACAGCAGATTTTTTTGGGGTAGAATTTAAAAGATTTAAAGTGGTGCCGGTCTCCCGTTATTGCACCGGTAATTGCTATTTGCTGATCAAAAAATTTTCATTCTGCTGTAAATAGGTAATATCTGATAAGATATGAATTTTTTTTCTCTCTGCCAAAATAGGTTTTGAATGGTTAAAGACAATAATAAGTGAAATTTTTTTCCTGATAAAACTTAACTTTGCAGCCCCAAAAATAGCAGACCGTCTTTGTTTGGGTATCATTTCTTATAAATTTTCTATTTAAATAAATAAATATGGCTACTGTTTCCAGAGAAAATATTGGGTTGCTTACTGATAAATTAACCGTTCAGCTTTCTAAAGATGACTATCTGCCGGCATTTGAGCAATCGTTAAAAAAGTATGCGAAAACTGCTAATCTTCCCGGTTTCCGTAAAGGAATGGTTCCCGCCGGCATGATCAGGAAAATGCAGGGAAGCAGTGTTTTTACAGATGAAGTGCTTAAAACTGCAGAAAAAGAGCTTAACAAATATATGCAGGAGGAAAAGCCTGACATTATCGGCCAGCCGCTGCCGCTTGATATAGATGCACGGCAATTGGATATGAACAATCCTTCTGATTATGCTTTTGCTTTTGAGATCGGGCTAAAGCCTGCCATTGATATTGACATTAAAAATATCACTGTCACCCGGCATAAAGTTGACGTCACCGAAAACATGATTGATGAAGAGGCGGAGCGTTTAAAGACGAGGTATGGTAAAATGACCGATCTTGAAGAAGTGACCTCAGAAGACAATGTATTGAATGTGACTTTTGCAGAGACCGATGCTGTAGGAAATGAAATTGAAGGCGGGATAAATAAAGGCAATTCTTTATTGGTTAAATATTTCGCCCCCAGTTTTCGCAGTCAGCTAATGGGAAAGAAGAAAGATGATACAATAGTATTGCAGTTAAATAATGATTTTGACGAAAAAGAAAGAGAATGGATAGCGGGAGATTTGGGTCTCGTAAAGGAAGATGCTGCTTCCCTTGATAAATATTTTAAAATGACCATTACAAAAGTAGGGCTGGTAGAAAAGCCCGAAATGAATGAAGAGTTTTTCTCACAGGCCTTTCCCGGAAAGGAGATAACTGACGAAAAAGACTTTCGTAAAACAGTTAAAGAAACATTGGAAGAGCAATATAAAGCGCAAACGCAAAATCAACTGCACGATCAGATATACCATCAGCTTGTTGATGGTGTTAATATAGAATTTCCTGCAGACTTCTTAAAACGGTGGATGCAAAAAGGACAAGAAAAGCCGGTAACTGCCGAAGAGGCAGAAAAAGAGTATCCTTCTTTCGCCAATTCCTTAAAATGGACACTTATAACAACACAATTGACGGACGAGTTTGAGGTAAGTGTAGCCCCTGAAGAAATTAAAGATTTTGCAAAGCAACAGATCATGGGTTATATGGGTGCACAAAATACAGAAGAGGCGCCGTGGCTTGACAGCTACGCAGAAAGTATGCTGAAAGATAAGAAATTCGTTGAAAACACTTATTACCAGCTTCAGACGACCAAGCTTTTTAACGCCTTAGAACAACAGGTAAATGTAATTGAAGACCTGGTGACACAAGAAGAATTAGCAGAGATGCAACATCAGCACAGTCATTAACGCCCGGTAAGATTAAAAAATAAGGTCAGACACACTCTGGCCTTATTTTTTTCCTCTGCAGGCTATTTGAAAAAAAAATTATCTAATATTATTACAGCTTAAAGTGCTATTTTGTCGCATATTTTACTTTGCATAATATTTGAACTACCACTTGTCTCAATTAAATAACATCAATAATAAACTTACAATAAATGAATTTTGGAAAAGAATTTGAAAAATATGCTGTAAAGGATCAAGGCATCAGCAGCGCAGCGCTCCACAATTTTCAACAGCACCAGATTACCAATCTTACCCCATACATTATAGAAGAAAGGCCTTTAAATGTAGCCAGCATGGACGTATTCAGCCGTTTAATGATGGATAGAATTATTTTCTTAGGCGAAGGAATAAACGATTATGTCGCTAATATTGTTACTGCTCAGTTACTTTTTTTAGAAAGTACTGACCGTACACGTGATATCCAGATGTATATCAACAGCCCGGGGGGCAGTGTGTATGCAGGTTTGGGCATCTATGATACAATGCAGTTTATCGGGCCGGATGTATCTACTATTTGTACCGGCATTGCTGCAAGCATGGGCCAGGTGCTAATGTGCGCCGGTGTCAAAGGCAAACGGACTGCTTTAAAACATAGCCGTATGATGATGCACCAGCCAAGCGGCGGTATAGGCGGACAGGCAACAGACATTTTGATAACAGTAAATGAGATCAAAAAAATAAAAAAAGAGCTGTACGAAATTACTGCTTTTCATACAGGAAAGTCTGCTGAAGAAGTTGCTAAAGACAGCGACAGGGACTTTTGGATGAGCGCAGAAGAAGCAAAAGCGTATGGACTGGTTGACGAGGTTTTACTTATTAATCCGCGCAAACAGAAGAAAGAGAATAATTTGCAAGATACTTTTAAATAAAAACAGCAGCAATACAATGATTATTTCAAAATATGCCGTCAATCCTTTCAGGATGGACGAAGAAGAAAAGCCAAAGGAAGATCAGCCATCTCCGGAAAGTAAGATATTAGCCAAAAAGCTTGAAAAACAATTTTTCGAAAAAAGAGCCGTTTACCTCTGGGGCGTCGTGGAAGATAAAAGTGCAAGAGATGTTGTAAGCAAGCTGCTGTTATTAGACAGCGATAAACCGGGAGAAGAGATAAAACTATATATAAATAGTCCGGGCGGAGTTGTTACAAGCGGTATGGTTATTTACGACACTATGAAGATGCTTGGCTCCCCCGTAAGCACTATTTGTATGGGCCTGGCAGCCAGTATGGGTTCTATATTATTAAGCGCCGGTGTCAAAGGAAAGCGTTCTATCTACCCTCATGGCGAAGTGATGATACACCAGCCAAGCTTAGGGGGATATTTCCAGGGAACCAGTGCAGATCTCGAGATACAGGCAGTGCAGACCCAAAAAACAAAAGAGCTTGGTGCAAGAATTTTAGCCGAAAACTGCAACAAGCCATTTGACCAGATTATGAAAGATTTTGACCGCGATTACTGGATGGATCCTAAAGAAGCAGTTGAATACGGAATTGTGGACAGTATTTTAGAAAAACTATAAACACTTTTTACAATACCTGCGCTGCTGAACAAGCTGAAAAATTAAGGCTTATTTAGCAGCGTTTTTTATATTTTTGTAATCTTTTACAGGTATCAGCAGTTGGACAAACATGTTGTATAAGTTGCTTTTTAAAACACTTGTGAAAAAGATAATTTTATTATGCCTAAACAAAGTCATTTACATTGTTCTTTCTGCGGAAGAAGCCGTGATGAGGTGAAAATACTTATCGCTGGCCAGGATGGACATATTTGCGAAAACTGTGTAGAACATGCGCAGGAGATTATAGCGCAGGAATTACAACTGAAAACTGAATCGCAGCCTGCTTCTTTCAAGCTTACCGTTCGTAAGCCTGTAGAAATAAAGAAGTTCATGGACGAATATATAATAGGACAGGATGATGCAAAAAAAGTATTGGCTGTGGCTGTATATAATCATTATAAACGTTTGCAGTACCGCCAGACAGAATCAGATATTGAAATTGAAAAAAGCAACATCATAATGGTTGGTGAAACCGGAACCGGTAAAACTTTACTGGCTAAAACAATTGCCCGTCTTTTAAATGTGCCTTTTGCTATTGTAGATGCAACCGTTTTTACTGAGGCTGGTTATGTAGGTGAAGATGTGGAAAGTATGCTTACCCGTTTGCTGCAAAACTGCAACTATGATGTAAACTCAGCAGAAAGAGGGATAGTATATATTGATGAAATTGATAAAATAGCTAGAAAAGGTGACAACCCGTCTATAACCCGTGACGTAAGCGGTGAAGGTGTGCAGCAGGGATTGCTGAAAATGCTGGAAGGAACTGAAGTGTTGGTGCCTCCGCAAGGTGGCAGAAAGCATCCTGAGCAAAAAATGATTAAGGTAAATACGCAAAATATATTATTTATCTGCGGCGGTGCCTTCGACGGAATTGATAAAGTAATTGCCCGAAGGGTTAATACCAATGCAATCGGTTTTAATGTAAACAAACAATTGCAGGATTATCAGAGAAAAAACCTTTTGCAGTTTATAAATGCCCAGGATTTAAAATCTTTTGGATTAATACCGGAGTTGTTAGGTCGTTTGCCTGTTGTCACTTACTTAAATCCTTTAGATGCTGAAACTTTAAGAGCTATTTTAACAGAGCCTAAAAACAGCATTATGAAGCAATACAACCGTTTGTTTGAGCTGGAAGGCATAGCCCTTACCATTGATAATAACGTATATGATTTTATGGTAACTAAAGCGCTGGAGTACAAATTAGGCGCCCGTGGCTTAAGAAGTATTTGCGAAAGCATTTTAACGGATGCAATGTACGAATTGCCTAGCTCAGGTCAGAAAACCTTGCATGTAACGCTTGAATATGCAGAAAGACAATTCGGAAAGAGCAAAATGAGCATGTTGAAAGTTGCTTAGTTTCTGTTTATATTTTTTCAAAAGCCCCGGAACTAACCCGGGCTTCTGTATGTTTTATTATGTTACAGACATTTGTTTGCCAATGATTAATTGTTCTGTTATCAAACCTCTCTTTTCCTCGTAATTCATCCTGATCAAATAGATCCGTGCTTTTATTGGGTAAAAGCAATCAAACAAAAATTAGCGGTTCGTCATTATATTTGAATTATAGCGAATGAAATATTTTACTTTTTAAAAAAAATTTCATTTATTTGTTTAAAATCCCAATATCTTAAAAAAATTGTAGCTTGCTGCCTGTTTTTAAAGATGTTGAATTTACTAACTTAAAAATTAAAAAGATGGATACTGAAAAAATGCTCAAAGCTTTTTGTTTGAAAACCAAAGAAAAAAATGTTCCCATGCATGATGCTGTCATTACTAAAACTGCCAGAGGTGGTTACATGGCAGGAGGAAATGATGGTAAAGGCAACAAAATGGCAGCGATATTGAGTGAAGCAAAAGCTTTACAGGCAATTGAAGATGGCGTTGCGAAAAAAGGATTTTAACAGCATAATAAAACTTCTTATTTATAATAAAACCTCGCTTTAAGGCGGGGTTTTTTGTGCGAATAATTTGTTCTGCAACAAATTTTTCCGGTAAATTTTTGATGATCTTAATGTTGGTTATTGTATAGCCTGTCCCATTCGCATTTACGACACTGTCTCCAGGTGATTTACAAATGAAAAATAGGTAAATCTTTCTCTTGCTATTTTCACCGGTTTTGTTTGATTTTATAAAAAGAATAAGAGGATTTTACCCCAGGCCGCCTAATTCTAATTCTTTATAAACCAGTTCCGTTAAATTTGCAGCAAACGAAAAATAAATTTTAAAATGGTTGATGTAATTCTTGGTTTACAATGGGGCGACGAAGGAAAGGGAAAAATAGTAGATTTTTTTGCTCCTGATTATGATGTCGTTGCACGTTTTCAGGGTGGTCCAAATGCTGGTCATACTTTATATGTTGAGGATAAAAAAGTAGTTCTGCACCAGATACCTTCTGGCATTTTTCATCAAAATACCATTAATCTTATCGGCGGAGGTGTTGTGCTTGACCCGGTGACTTTAAAGCGGGAATGCGATATTGTTGCTTCTTTCGGCATTGATGCAAGAAAGAATCTTTATATTTCCGAGAGAACAAATATCATTGTTCCTACGCACCGGGCTTTGGATAAAGCTTCTGAAACGTCTAAAGGAACGGAAAAAATAGGCAGTACATTAAAAGGAATTGGCCCCGCTTATATGGATAAGACGGGCCGGAATGCACTGAGAGTTGGAGATATCTTAGACAAAAGCTTTACAACCAATTATATAAAGCTGCGGTTAAAACACCAGCGCCTGTTAGATAATTTTCATTTCAACGAAGATATATCTGAATGGGAAGAAGAATTTTTTGATGCAATTGATTTTTTGCGTTCTTTAAATATTGTAAACGGAGAATACTTTTTGAATAATAAGATTTCCGCAGGGCAAAAAATACTTGCAGAAGGCGCCCAGGGAAGTATGCTTGATATTGATTTCGGAACATTTCCTTATGTAACATCATCCAACACTATCTCAGCAGGAGTGTGCACAGGCTTGGGAGTTGCCCCGCAAAAAATAAAAGAAGTGATTGGCGTTACAAAAGCTTATTGCACAAGAGTAGGCAGTGGTCCTTTTCCAACTGAATTATTTGATGATACAGGTGAGCAATTACGAAAAACAGGCAGTGAATTTGGTGCAACAACAGGCCGGCCACGCCGTTGCGGGTGGATTGATTTGGTGGCACTGCAATATGCATGTATGATAAATGGCGTTACACAGATAGTAATGACTAAAGCCGATGTGTTAGATGCATTTATAGATTTAAAAATGTGCACCTCCTATTTCGTAAACGGGAAAGAAAAAAAAGAAATTCCTTTTCAGATTTCAAAAGTAAAAATTGAACCCTTGTACGAATCTTTTAAAGGCTGGAATGCTGATACGACTTCTGTAAAAGACAGCAGTCACCTTCCTGCCGCTATGATTGATTACGTGGATTTTATTAATAAATTTGTCAATGCCCCTGTCACGTATGTTTCTAATGGACCGGGACGTGAACAGATTGTACATTTGTAACACAATTTTTGGCATTATTTTTTAAGTTTTTTTGGTTGATTAAAAAACAGTTTGAAATTTTACGTAAAATATTTTGACCATGGCAGTTAAATCAAATAAGGGAAATTCTTCTCTGAAAAAAAATAGTTCACTTATAGAATCGGAAGCAGCCAAAAATACTGCTAAAACAAAAAAGCAGGTTGAAGAAGATAGTATTGATTTTGAAGATGATGAAAAAACAACTAAAGCGGGTAAAAAATCAACTCAGGTAACAAGCAAAGGTGAGGATGATACGGAAGAGGAAGAAGATGCTATTTCTTTAAAAAAAGGGGAAGAAGACGAAGAAAACTGGGATCCGGACTTCGATGAGTTCGATTTGCCAAAATCGTCTAAAAAAGTTTCTTTTGGTAAAAAAGAGGCAAAAGATATTGATGAAGAATTTAAAGTGGATGAGGAGTTTGAAGATTACTTTAACAGCTCATCTAAGAAGAAATATAATGATGCCGACGATGATTATTAAAAATAATATTACATGGTTGCATCAACGTCTTTTCCAGAAAAAACTATTATCCTTTAAACGCAGGTTGAACATTCATATAGTTTAACCTGCGTTTTTTTAGCAGAGACTGAATGTATATCAGACGAGATTTAGAATATTTAGTGTTGAATGCAAGCTTTAGTTCTCTGCCTGCTTCAACTGCATAAATGATTTTGATATGCGAAGCAAGGTTAGTTCGTCATGTTGGGGAGTGATTACCTGCAGGCCAAAAGGTAGTCCTTGCTGGTTTTTAAAAAGAGGCAAGGAAATAGCAGGAAGCCCTGCAAGATTAGCGTATACGGTATAGATATCGGCTAGATAAATTTCAACAGAATCTTTTCCCCCCCCAATTTTATAAGCTGGAGCAGGCACTGTAGGTAAAATAATCGCATCAAAATTTTCGAAAATCGCCTGGGTTTGTTCAACCAGCAATTTTCTAACCTTTTGCGCCTTAGTGAAATAAGCATCATAAAAACCTTCACTTAAAACAAATGTTCCAAGAAGTATTCTTTTTTTAACTTCTTTGCCAAAACCTTCACTTCGCGAAAGCTTATAAAGTTGTGCAAGATCAGCATCTTTTTGGTTAGTGCGATGACCATATTTAACTCCATCATACCTTGAAAGATTGCTGCTGGCCTCAGCCGTAGTGAGAACATAATAGGCAGGCACAATATAATCGAGCAGGCCAAAATCAATCCCCTCAACCTTATTCCCTTCAGTTTTTATTTCTGAAATGAACTTATTTATTTCATCGGCTATACCACGGTCTAAACCAGGATGATTTAGAGCATTCTTAAAATAACATATCTTGTATTTCTTACTTGAATTAATTTCATCACTAACAGCTGCAAAAGGTTCTTGACGAGCTGTGCTGTCGTATTCATCTGCACCTGCAATTACGTCGAGTACCAAGGCTACGTCTTCAACTGAGTTTCCGAAAATACCGATCTGGTCAAAAGAAGATGCATAAGCAATTAAACCATACCGTGAAACAGTGCCGTAAGAAGGTTTTAACCCAACTATACCGCAAAAATCTGCCGGTTGTCTGACTGATCCGCCAGTGTCACTCCCAAGACTTACCATACACATTCCTGCCTGCACAGCAACTGCCGAGCCACCGGATGAGCCGCCAGGAACGCGTTGTTCGTCAATCGCATTTTTAACCGGTCCAAAAGCCGAATTTTCATTACTGCTTCCCATGGCAAACTCGTCACAATTGTGCCTGCCGATAATAATAGCACCTTCATCAAGCAAGCGCTGTGCAGCAGTAGCATTATAAATTGAAGTAAAGTTTTCGAGAATACGGGAGGAAGCTGAGACTTTGTGACCTTTAAAACAAATAACATCTTTCAGACCTATGACAACACCATGAAGCCTGCCCAACATTGCTCCGTTTTGTCTTTGTCTGTCAAGCTCTTCAGCTCTTGCCAGGGCTTCGGCATCAAAAACTTCGAGCCATGCATTTAAATGAAGTGCAGCAGCTATTTTTTTTAAAAAATAATAAACGGCCTCAACACAAGTTGACTGGCCGTTTATTAATGATGTATGATAATCTTCGACAGACTGAAAAGTAAGCAAAACGATGCTTTATATTAAAACAGGATTACGAATGGTTAACACTTGAAGTTTCAGAAGCTTTTTTTACATCTTTTTCACTCATTCCTTCCTCAATTTCCTTTTTTACATTGTCTTTCGCATCATTAAATTCGCGGATACCTTTTCCAAGGCCGCGCATGAATTCAGGAATTTTTCTGCCCCCGAATAAGATTAATACGGCGAGTACAATTAAAATCCATTCGCTTCCGCCAGGCATTCCAATTAAGAAGTTATTAAACATGGTATGTGATTTAGGCTACAAAAATAAGAGTATATTGTTGTTATAATATAAATTGAAAGTGTAAAATACGTATAAAGATTGCAAAATGTCTTAAATAAAAAACGGAAACCAAAGTTTCCGCAATTATTTCTGTACTGATGCAGTAATTATTAATATCGTTTTTCTTTAATTCTTGCACTCTTACCACTTCTTTCACGCAGGTAAAACAATTTTGCATGGCGCACCTTACCTACTTTATGCAACAAGATAGATTCGATATTAGGAGAATTAACAGGAAAAAGTCTTTCTACACCCACGCCATCAGAAATCTTACGCACGGTGAAAGTAGCAGTTGCTCCCTGTCCCTGCCGTTTAATCACATCGCCTTTAAAAGACTGAATTCTTTCTTTATTACCTTCAACAATCTTATAATTAACAGTTACGTTATCACCTGCCTTAAATTTAGGAACCTCTTTTTTGGCAGTTAACTGTTCATGCACAAAATCTACAGCATTCATATCAATTATTTTTCGGATTGCGAAGGTAAGGGTAATGTTTAAATTAAAAAAAGTTTTTGATACTTGTTTAATTATGAGGATAAAAAAAGATATAAAAATAATGCAGACAACTTAAATCCCTTGAAATTAAAAGAATAATAAAGGAACGATATACGAAAGTTTTCCTAACTCACCTTTTTAACTTTTAACTTATAACTTTTCTCATCCTTCCTTTTACTTCTCATCAAAATAACTGCAACTGTTCCTGCTAATGCCCCTGCTGCCACTTTTGCCAACACGCTTTTCCTGTTATATTTCCATTCACTTTTCCAGCCCCTTTCGGCAATAATATCGGGGATGTGACCATGCCTGAGATCATCAACAATGCCTTCTATCATATTTACCCTATCAGCTAATATTAATGGTAACCAGTGACTCCATTTACCTTCGCTGTGTTTAAAAGCGTACCTGCGTATTATACCGCTTATTCCTGACGGAGGCGAAGATGTTCCGAACACCCTTGTTATACCCGGCCGTTCGTTTGATTGCAAAATTTCCACAGTTTCCGGTTGCTGCGGTGCTTTTTCATAATTAAGGCGATTATGGTCATCTCCCGTCCAATGTTTCATTGGATAAGTCGGTTCATTTTCAGGATCCGCATCAATGCCCCAGCCTTTTATATGCGTGTAATTATCTTCGATGTTTTCCATAATAAATGTTTTATAATTTTGCTGATGGTGGAGTTTTCCGTCTTAAAGGAAACATTCTTTATCATCTTGCTGATGGTGGAATGAGAATTGGTTTAATGCAATTATCGAGCTTGCTTGAAAAGATGTGATAAGCTTCTGACACTTCTTCCAACGGCACCCGATGGGTTATAATTCCTTTAGGGTTTATGCGTCCTTCTCTGACATGCCCGATTAATCTTGGCAGCAGCCGTTTTACCGATGCCTGGTTAGCACGAATGGTAAGCCCTTTGTTGACTACGTTGCCTATTGGTACCAGGTTACCGGTAGGTCCATACACACCTACGATAGAAACAATACCGCCTTTTTTAACCGAGTTGATTGCCCATAACAAAGCAGTGGCAGAACCGGCCTGCAGCAACATTTTTCTGCCCGTCAGGGTTTGCAAAGCACTGCCTGCAGCCTCGCATCCTACAGCGTCAATACATACATCTGCACCAAAATAACCGGTCGTTTTCTTATAAACAAAACGGGGTCTTCGAGTGATCTGAAATTATAAGCTTCACACTGTGCGTAGTTTCTCACAAATTCAAGCCGGTACTCCAGGTGATCTATTACTATTACACGGCCTGCTCCAAACAACCAGGCGCATTTAGCAGCCATAATGCCAACCGGACCGGCACCAAAGACTACTACAGTATCGCCCTTTTTAATGCCTCCCATTTCCGCTGCCTGGTATCCTGTCGGTACGACATCCGTCAGCAAAACAGCATCATCAGGGTCCATCCAGTCAGGAATAACAAGCGGCCCCACATCGGCATAAGGAACCCTGACATACTCCGCCTGGCCGCCATCGTACCCGCCGGCAGTGTGAGAATAACCGAAGATTCCGCCAACAGCAGTCGCCTGGGGGTTGGATTCATGACAATTCCCAAACAGTTCCTGCTTACAAAAGGCACAAGTACCGCAGGCAACATTGAAAGGCACCAGCACATGATCGCCGGCTTTTAACTTCTGAACTCCTGGTCCCACTTCTTCAACCACCCCGATAAACTCGTGTCCGAAAGTCATTCCTACGCGGGTGTCAGGTACTAATCCATGGTACAAGTGCAGGTCTGAGCCGCAAATACACGACCGTGTAACGCGTACGATAGCATCATCAGGATGCAGTATCTGCGGATCAGGTTTATTACGATCAACGCGAACTCTGTAAGGTCCGCGAAAGTTCATTGCTATCATAATAATTTTTTTAATTAAATAATTTCAACCAATACCTTTTAAAAAATAAATTTTTCAACTCTTAAGACATATTATATTTTTCCTTAAATAAATATGCCATCCTATTAAGGAAATTACGGAAAAAAAATGCTGAATTAATTCTTCGTTTTGGTGGCTTTACAGATACTTTACAGCAGTAAAATTATCCATCGTTTCACTTGAAAAACGTCACATATTTTTCTTCTGCTTTTTTTCGGGTTGTTACTTATGCTTTTCTTTAGTAATATAATTATTAAGCTGAATGAACCAGCAGTTAAATAAAAGGTATCTTGTATGAACCTGTTAGTTTGAGCAAACCTCTTTCGTAAAATCATGCTATCACTTTTATTAGTTTATTTTTACCCGGCTTTGGCTTTTCTTTCCTGCTCCTGTTCCTCCTGTACTGTTATATCTTTACCAGGGGCAAGATTATGACACATAAAACAAAAGGCATTATATTACGTGCGGTAAAATTTGGAGAAACAAGCGTAATCACTACAGTTTATACCGAACTTTTTGGCATACAATCGTACATAGTAAAAGGTGTGAGGCAAAGCACAAAAAAGTCTTCAGCCAAAGCCATTTATTTTCAGCCTGCTGCTATTCTCGAAATGGTGGTGTATCATAACGAATTTAAAAAACTCAACTTTATTAAAGAATACCAATGGGGCTTTCTTTACCAAAACGTTTTGTTTGATGTAATAAAGAATACGGTGGCCATGTACATTGTAGAAATACTGCAGCACAGTCTCAAGCAGCCTGAGGCTAATCCTGAATTATATTATGTGGTTGAGGACACTTTGAAGCAATTGGATATCGGAACTGCTGCACTGGTTGCCAACTTACCTTTGTACTTTTGCCTGCATCTTGCTGCAGAATTAGGTTTTCGCCTGCAGGGAGAATATAATACCGAAACACCGTTTTTAGATTTGCAGGAAGGACAGTTTGTTCACGATAAACCTTTGCATTCTTATTTTATTGAAAAACATTTAGCCTCAGCTACTTCGCAGCTTTTATCTGTCAATTTTTATAACGATCTTGAAAATTTGCACTTTAACCGCAGTATTAGGCAAGAGTTGATTTTAGCATATCAAAATTATATTGCACTTCATGTAAATGATTTTGGTGAAATAAAAAGCCTTCCTGTTTTACAGGCAATTTTTAGTTAAAGGAGATTCTTTGTAATTTTAATAAAAAAAATTTATGGAAGCTATTGAAAAGGTTCCTAAAACAGCATTAGATGTTTTTCGCTTATTGCCCGAAGGAACTTTGTGTGAAGTAATAGACAACGTATTATATATGTCACCTGCCCCTAAATATAATCATCAAAGATTGCTGGGATTAATGTATAAAATTATATCAGCCCATGTTGAAAAATCAAATACTGGAGAAATAATTATTTCTCCTTTTGATGTCTATTTTGAAAATTTGCATTCAGCAGTACAGCCTGATTTATTAGTTGTTTTAAACGAAAACAGGCATATTTTGAAAGAAGACGGATATATACATGGTGCGCCCGATGTGATAATAGAAGTGCTTTCAAGAGATAAAAAAAGAGACCTGGTAAAAAAGAAAAGCCTGTATGAAAGAGCCGGAGTAAAAGAATATTTTACTGTCAATCCCGACAATCGGGAAATAACTTCCTGGTTGTTAAAAGAAAATATTTACCAGTTACAATATATTGACTCAGGTAAATTCAAATCTTTTATTCTGCAGTTTGAATTGATTTTTAGTTGATATTCAGGTTTTTTCTAAACTATAAGCCGTAAACTTTTATTTCAACAAATCTGTTACCAAAATCGTATATACAGTGCTGACAGCATCAGCAAAATGAAGGTAATCAAAGCTATTGACGTTGGCCTTATCTTAAACATCTCAGCATTTAATGAAAATGCTTTTACACTTATTTTCGGTCCTGCAAGACTTGTTAATACCATAACGAGGAGTGTAATAACAAATGACCAGCCCATACAGATAAAAAAGGGAATTTCATAACCTCCTCTTCCATTTGGAAAAGCAGTGTACAATACTGTTTCTGTACCTAAAACGTTTACCGCTAACTGCCCAAAAAATATAGATGAAACAAATCCGGTAATAAGTCCGGCTAAAGCTGCAGCGCCTGTTGTTCTCTTCCAAAACATACCTAAAATGAAACATGAAAAAACACCCGGGCTTATGTAACCTGTGTATTTCTGAATAAAGGTATAACCGCCGCTGCCGCCAATTCCTAATAGATCATTCCATGTAAAAGCTATAGCGAGTATCATTGCTATAACAATGGAAAGTCTTCCGATCCATACCATCTTTTCTTCTGTTGCATTTTGACTAAAGTATTTTTTATAAATGTCAAGGGTGAAAATGGTTGAAATACTATTTGACTTTCCTGCAAGGGAAGCTACAATGGCAGCCGTAAGCGCGGCGATAGATAAACCTCTGAGCCCATTTGGCAAAAAGGTAAGTATGGCAGAATAAGCGCCGTCTTTGCCATTAATTAATTGTGGTAAATGTCCGTTCTTGTACAAAACATAAGCAACAATGCCGGGAAGCATTACAATAACAGGCATCATTATTTTTAGAAAGCTTGCAAAGAAAATGCCGGTACGTGCAGTATGCAAGTCGGCGCCTAATGCCCTTTGGGTTATATACTGATTGCAACCAAAATAATTAAGATTGTTAATCCACAGGCCGGCCATATACATTGTAATACCGGGCAGTATCAGGTACTTGTTTATTTGCTCCTGCGGCGCAGTGACAGCCGGTTTTTTAAAGATCATGTGAAAATGATCGGGAGCTTCTTTCAATAAAATTTTAAAGCCCGCAATCACACTGGTTCCCAAACCAAATTTTTCACTTGTAATAGTTAGTGCCATGTAGGTCGTTGCCAGCCCGCCAAGCACCAGCACTGTCACCTGTATCACATCTGTGTAGCCAATCACCTTCATTCCGCCTAAAGTTATCACCAAAGCAAAAGCTGCCAGCCCGATCATAACAACATGAAAATATTGCCCGCCTAATAATCCGTTGATCGCGAGAGAGCCTAAATATAAAATGGAAGTAAGGTTGATAAAAACATATAGAAACAACCAGAATATTGACATGATCAAAGCAACTGTTTCATTGTACCGCATGGTAAGAAACTGAGGCATTGTGTATATCTTATTTTTAAGATAAACGGGCATAAACCAGACAGCAACAATAATAAGCGCTACGGCGCCCAGCCATTCGTACACTGCAACCGCTATTCCGGCAAAAAAACCGTCGCCGCTCATTCCTACAAATTGCTCTGCAGATATATTTGATGCAATAATAGATGCACCGATGGCCCACCACGTTAACGAACCTTCTGCAAGAAAAAAATCTTTTGTATCTGTTGCTGTTTTCTTTTTCCTGTTATATATCCACATACCGTAACCTGCAACAAATAAAAAGTAAACGATGCAAACAATGTAGTCAATAAAAGCGAGTTTATTATTCATATTCATTCGTTAATGTAAATGCTCAATTTTACAAAAGGGTTGTAAAGTAAAGCATTAGAAGGAATATATAAAATCAACAGCATTTTTAGAAACGATTGGCAGAAACAACGTGAGGTTTATTAATTAGGTAAGAAAAGATATTAAGAAAATAAGAGGAAAAAGTGAAATAACATTAAAAAATGATAATAAAAAAAAGCAGTTAACATTCATTAGCATGAATGTTTTAACTGCTTTAGAACACTTGGTTTTGGTTTGAAAATTGGCTTAAATTTTTTAAGTTTTAAAACTTTAAGGTTTGGGGCAAATATTTATTTACCAATTGCTGGTAATATGGCTTTAGCTCGTTCCAGTCAGGGGCAACAGGGCTTTTTGAATACAGATCATACGGATTAAAAAGGTTGACCCATTTAAACATTTCACGATCGTGATCATCCATCAGATGCTCATAAGCGTGCTCTCTATGCTGGGCATAAAAAGAATGATAGCGGAGCATATACAATGCCGGCTCCGGCAAGTAATCCTTCATCATATTGTAAACATACTCATCATGGCCCCATGACAACTGTACATTTTTTAAACCGCAGTTTGGAGAATAAACACCGTATTTTGTATTGTATTCAGAATTATAATAATCAGGATTTTCTTTAAAAAATTCGGGAAAAACTATTTTATCAGAGTAAGCGCAACCAACAGGAAAAGTATCACCAACCACAGCCCATTGCGGTTCGCCGAAGAGACACAGCACTTTACCCATATCATGAAATAACCCGGCAAGCACCATCCAGTCAGGATGTCCGTCTGCACGTATCGCTTCGGAGGTTTGCAGCAAATGCTGGAATTGGTCAAGATCAGTATCAGGGTCGGAGTCGTCAACCAGCTTGTTAAGAAAATCGAAAGCGCTCCAGACCGGCATTTCTTTCTTATCAAACTTTAAATAGTCTTTTTTCTTTTCTTCGACAAATGCATAGGTCTGATAAGTGTGATTTAGTCTATAAAATTCTTTCACACTGTCACGCGCAGGTGTCTCGTAATTTCTAAATTCTTCAGCAGCTTTATTTTCTGCAATATTTTCAGGGTCAGGATAGCGGTCAAGCAGATCGTCTTCCCATTCGTCTAAAGAAGATAATGGATTTGTAAGCGGATGGTTAAGAACTTTATTCATGGCATCAGGTTTTATCGTTAAAAGTTTTTCAACAGTATTATTTGGTTCACAATATCAGGGTACAGAACAGAATAACTGTATTAAAGGGTCTTATAGTATGCTTTCAAAGATTTTTGTAAACAAAAAAAGATTTTAGTAAATTTCATTTAATTTCAAGTAGAAATAGTACAATTGAGAGTCTTTATTTACGTAACCGATTTCGTACTGCAAAGCTGATAACCGTAATGGAAAATGTAAACCTCAAAACATTAGCTGTTCAGCTCAAATTATCTGCAGCAACTGTTTCGAAAGCTTTAAGAGACAGCTATGAAATAAGCGCGGCCACAAAACAGCGCGTAGCTGAGCTTGCGGCTAAACTTAATTATGTTCCTAACCCCTATGCAAGCAGCCTGCGAAAAAAAGTAAGTAAAACAATAGCGGTAGTGCTGCCTGAAGTAGCTGACAGTTTTTTTGCAGAAGCTATTAACGGTATTGAAGCCATAGCCCAGGAGAAAGGATATCACGTTTTAATATACCTGACCCATGAAAACGTCGAAAAAGAAAAAGCGATTTTAAAAGATTTTCAAAGCGGGAGAGTGGACGGTGTATTGCTGTCTGTGAGCGCGCAAACGGTACATATAGGTCATATTTCCAACCTCAAAAGCTTCGGCATTCCAATGGTTGTTTTTGACAGAATATGTGATGAAATTGAAACCGCAAAAGTCTTTACAGATGATTTTAACAGCGGCTTTACAGCAGCTCAGCATCTGATTGATAACGGTTGCAAAACAATAGCTTTTCTATCTGTTTCATCCACTTTATCTATTATCAGGAAAAGAATAAACGGCTACAGGCAGGCGATGACTGATAATGGTTTTTCAGAAAAAGAATTATTCGTCGTTGATTGTACTTCGAATGATGAACAAAATAATACCATTATTTTAAATCTGTTGAAAGGTGAAAACAAGCCTGATGGAATTATAGCCAGTGTTGAAAAACTGACTGCAAACATATACACAGCGTGCCACCAGTTACAATTAAAAATTCCGGAAGATGCAGCAGTGGTCAGCTTCTCCAATTTGAAAACAGCAGCTATTCTAAATCCGTCACTCACCACTATTACACAACCTGCATTTGCTATGGGTAAAGCTGCTGCTTCATTGCTTTTTAAATCTTTAGAGAAAAAAAATTATCTGATTGATAAGGAAAGCCTCTCCTTTCCTTCCGTTCTTACAGTTAGGAACTCATCTGTAAAGAAGCATTTGTAATAATTATTTTAATAATTCAATAGTTCTGGCAGGGGTTTTAATTTTAAAAAAATTATCAATGCGCAACTTTCAACGGTCAATGCTATTGAGGAAAGAATTGTTATAATCACTTTGACAAAAAAAGAGCATTGGCAGATTTGCCAATGCTCTTTGGTGTTTTCACCTGTTTAAAACTGTTATTTCAAAAATAGTTCAAGTTCTACACGCCTGTTTTTTGCTCTTCCTGCCGCCGTTTTATTTGTTGCAATTGGTTTCGATTCACCATAGCCGGTTGCATCTAGCCTTCCTTCAGCTACTCCCTTTGACACCAGGTATGCTTTCACTGCATCCACACGACCCTGGCTAAGAACCATGTTATGAGCATCGGTTCCTACCGCATCTGTGTGGCCGCCCATTCTCAAATTATAGTCTGGATACTCATTAATGATACTTACTATTTCGTTTAACATTGGGTAAGATGCAGCTTTTAAGGTTGCTTTACCTGTATTGAAATAGATACCACGTGTTGCAAAATTTAAACGCTTTTTCACTGCTGCTTTCACTTCAGGGCAGCCGCTGTTGCTTGCTGGTCCGGCAGTGTTGGGGCACTTATCAACATTGTTTGGAACGCCATCGCCGTCAGCATCTGCAGGACATCCTGTGGCATCAACTTCAACCCCCTTAGGTGTGTTAGGACATTTGTCGAGAGCGTCGGGTACTTTATCTCCGTCTGCATCAGCAGGACAACCTGTTGCATTAACTGCCATTCCTTTGGGTGTATTAGGGCACTTGTCAAGATTGTCAGGTACTCCATCTTTGTCACTGTCCAGCGCACAACCTGAAGCATCCACCGGTGTACCTGCAGGTGTATTGGGACATTTATCTTTCGAGTCTTCCACACCGTCACCATCTGTATCGGGGCAACCTGCAAACTTAGCCAGCCCCGGAACAGCAGGACATTGGTCATCTATATCGGCTACGCCATCTTTGTCCGTATCAGGACATCCGTTCAGTTCTGCAGAGCCAGGCTGGTGCGGGCATTTGTCTATATAGTCAGCTACACCATCTCCGTCTGTGTCTATCGGGCATCCTTTAGAATCTACCTGTACTCCCGGTGGAGTTTCAGGGCATTTATCTTTTTTATCCGGTACGCCATCTTTATCTGTATCAGCAGGTTTTTTAAGGGAAAATATAAGACCTATGCTATGAGCGAGGTAAATATCGTTGCCGCCTTTTACAATACCATCCCATGCATCATAAAAGGGCCTGTTGAAAATACCTGCATACTCAAGCCCCACCGCATCATTGAAGCGAAAGAATACGCCTGCACCTATTGCAAGCTGCGGTTTGGTTTCACCGTCAACTATTTTGGCTGAGCTGCCGGTGCTAAATTGTTTTGACTTTACATGGGATACACCCAGCCCTCCTATAAGAAAAGGAGCAGCCGCAGCGTTTTCACTCAACAGGTAACCATTGTTGAGCTTATACTTCAGCATTACATTCAACGTAAGAAAGTCTGCATCTACACCGCCTGACTTATCCGGAGTTTGAAATTGAACCCGGTCGTACGACGCCATTTCATACAGGTTAAACGAAGAGTTAAGGTACTGCTGCAGCGAAATACCGCCACCAGTTTTAAAGTACTTAAACTTAAACAAGGCGTAGTTGTGATGGTTGAGATCTCCAACGTACTCTGTGGCTTTGATATGAAAGCCTATTGAGCTTCTTTGTGCAAATAAAGGCGAAAAGAATACAGTAAGAAATACTGCAAAAAGAAAATGTGTAAGTTTTTTCATTTGGATAGTTTAATTTTTTTGCCCCAGGTTATCAGCGTATTAACCCCTGCAACTGTTGCAGCAGTAACATATGCTGACGGAAGATTTTTTAAATGCCAGCAGTAAGCTGTTTTTGACCAGAATTGTTTATTGAAACGTAAAAAGCAGTCAATTATTGTGAATACTATCTAATTGGGAAGTACTAAAGCAAAAGAATTTATTAAATCAGCATTCTAAGGGAGATAAAATGTCTTTACTATAAAAAAGCTGCTAAAGAGGACATACAAAAAAACGTGCTAAACTGTCTGCTTAAAATTAATATACTATTTCAATAACTGTTTAAGTCTTTTTAAATCGTCTGTTTCCGCAGGAGTAAGCACTTCGTGATTATCATATTTTGATTTCAGAAACAATACTCTTTTGTGCTGGGGATATTTAGCTAAGATTTCCTCTATCAGTTGCCTCGTCGTGCTTTCTTCTTTTTCAGATGACGGTTTTGCCGCAGGCAAAGGGTTTTTGTCTCTTGTCTGCATTTTATTTATGATAGCTTCCAATGTGGCGAGTTTGCCCGGAGAAATATCTTTTATTTTTAAGGCTTTGCTGTGCAATCCCTGTAATTGTTTTTTGCTTAAGCTTCCCCGTTCTCCGTATTGTTTGTATAAACTTATAATGAAAGATGAAACAGGGTAAGCGATAATGCATTCTTCAAGCACATCGTTTACAATATCTACTCCGGGTTTTTTTTTAAGCATTTTTTTGAATAATAAGAAAAGCTACCTATTTCTTTTATAGCTTTTCTTTTCTTTAAGAATTCTATAGTAGTCACGTTAACTTTAAAAAAAGCATTGTCTGTAAAAAAGGTTCTTTACAGACAATGCTTTTTTTAATAATTTAAAAACTCTTACTGCTGAATTTGAATATTTCAATAAGAACAGAAAAAAGATTTCTCAGAGAACTTTCTTCTATTTTTTCGCAGAAAGAATAGAAGAAAGTTCTTGATTACGAAGAAAACATTAAGTCTGTAAAGTTTTAAAAAACAGCAATAATAACTATTAATTAAACTTATTTAATAATCAGTTTAATTATATCAGCCGGCCTGGTTTCAGACACTATTTTTAAGTAATAAAATCCGGGCTTGAGCGATAAGCGTGAAATATTTACCTCTGTATTATTAGATATTCCGCGTTGCAGTTTAATCTTTCCAAGGTCATATTTATGCCCGAGAGCGTCCGAAATCTGCAGGTTTGTGTATCCTGAGTATTCACCTGGAAATTCTATGGTAAATCTTTTTTGCAACGGATTTGGATAAACCTTTGGTTTTTTAAGTCCGTTCCCTGCAGGCAAGATATTTACTGCAGGATCCGCTGAAGCCAATATAGCGGAAGCACGGAAGCTGTATATCTCTACTGCCACAACCATCGGATTATTAACAGAAGCAGAAAAGTCAATATTCAGTTTACCATCTGTTACGGTAACAGGTAAATTTTTAATAAGCGCTGTTGCTCCGCCTACTTCCTGCGTCACATCAAAATTTACCAAACGTGGTACATTTTCAAGAGCGACGTCCATTATTCTTGAACCTGCACCCCCACTTATTCCACTTCCGGGTGCGCCCCAATAAATTTCAGCAAAATGTAAGCGTACTACGTAATCGCCATTCTCTACAGGAAACTCATACCTGAACTTTTGGGTGCGGGTAGAAGATTGCTCCTTGAGGTACAGCGAGTCTTCATCAGTTCCTGCAATCTGGTGCAAATGGATGTTTGTAAACGGTGCAGTGCTATCACGCAGATACGGAGTATCGGCCCCCCATGTTTTACCATTAATAGTCATAGGCGTTGAAGAACCGCTGCTGATACGATAATTAACTATAACCGTAGTATCAGGCGACTCTGCTATACCATATAATGGTACACGAAGCGGCGAGCGAGAATTATTATAATGAATTAACAAATCAGCAATTTTGAGTCCCTGGGTCGCCGGGTTAAAGGTAACAGTCAGTGCAGTACTGTCTTGCGGAATTAAGGTTCTTTTAGCCGGCAACGCAAATGTAAATTCCGATTTGTTTTCCCCTGTTATTGTCACAGAGTCAATTGTTATATCCGGATCTCTTGTACTGTCAGCATAAATTTGTCCTAGGCTTGAAAGTTTTAATGAAAGGGAATTGGACGTTTTTAAAATCTTTTCTCCAAAATCAAGGTCGGAAGGGGAGGGGTTTAATAAGGAGAAGAAAGCGGCACCATTCGCTGGTCTGACATTAGTGATGAAATAAGTATTATCATTATAATCAGAATTTGTAAAGGGGCTTCCTAAATAATCATTGGAGAAGAGATAAGAATTAGGAATGATTTTCCGGTTTACATCGTAAGCTTTTAAAATACGAATGCCGGTTGTTCCATTTACATTTTTACTAGGATCGGTATTGTCAGAATTACCGACTTTGAAGCCAAAAGCACCGGGAGGTGTAAAAGCTGCTGAAGCAGAAGAGGTAGAATTATTTTTTCTTGGCAAAAGAGATTGGGCATCTGCCGCAAGATGTGTCAAAATAACACGCAAAGTATCGCTTCCTTTGTTATACCATTTAATTGTTTCTGTCTGGGTACAACAACCGTGATAAGAACCTATCTGTCGTACCTGCACTGGTCTTGTGGTATCAGCCCTCACAAAAAAAGATGATAGTATCTGGTCACCTTTAAGCTTCGTTGTATCGCCCTGGTCAGGGTCATTATGATTAAAACCTGTTCTTGTTTTAAATCCAAAAGCATTTATGATTTCCTGTAAAGACGGCTCATTCTCTCCTTCGCCTTGTTTTTGCCAGAGACCACTTAAATAAACAGTTTTAGAAGGGAATTTACTATCGTTAGAAAAGATAGTAAGGGTGTCTTGTAATATTTTTACCCTTGTAGCTGCATCGGCAGCCGTAAACCTTATCGTCAAATCTGCAAATGCCCCAGGTGCTATAGTTAGAGGCAGAGATGTAACGGAGTCAAAATCAACTCCATTTAGTTTAACAAATTTCCATGCGGTATCCACAGATAAAGTAAGCTTTTTAATAATAAGGTTTTGAGTTCCTTTATTACGAATTCTTACCGCTAATGAGTCATGATTAGCATTATAATTTGTATCATTCCTGCTCCAGGGAACCTGGACTCTTGAAAACACAAATCTGTCGTTTGCAGGAAAATTATCAGGGTTTTCAACAAAAAGGAGCGCATTAGCAGAAAGCGACGTATCAGGCACACCTCTGAAAGTATTGCTGGTCTCTGAACCGCCTGTATAATAAATTGTTCCATTCATTATTCCTGCTACGCCTGAGTACCGGTTTTGAGGGAGATGAGTTAAGTTGGCCCACGTATTGGTGGCAGGCGTATATGCCGATACTAAATTTACACTGGTCTGATGCACAATTTCACCGCCAAATAGTAATATACGACTACCCATTACCACGCCTGCTGAAGAGATGTGCCCCCTGCCATTAGCGCCTGCTGGCACTGGCAGATCTGCAAGTCTGGTCCAACTGTTATTTGCCGGATCAAAAACGTCTACTTCTTTTTGTGTTACCAGCATTTCGTCCTGGCCGTGCTGTCCTCCTAAAAAGTAGATTTTACCTCCGAATACAGATGAGGCAGCATGCTGCCGGGGATTTGGCAGTGGCGCCATCGTATCCCAACCTGCCTGTAAATTGTTTAAATTCAAAACATAATGGTTACCAAGATCTTTGGTTCGTGAAGAGTCTGTGCCGGCAATATAATGCAATACGCCATTAAGGTATTCTAATTGCCCGGCTGCTATCCTGATAGGTAAGTCAGGCAGCCTTGTATAAACATTTTGAGCTATAATATATTTCCAAACTTGTCTCGTACCAAAAATTTGCCCCGTTCCTGCCGAGTCTGACGTATACCCGCCAGCTATATACAAATCGGTGCCGTCAGTAGCAATCCCGGCGTGGGTTATTCCTCCAAAATTTGCCCCGTTAGGTGTGTGCGGCAGATCAGCGATAGCCGACCAGGTATTGACTACCGGGTCAAAAACATATGCTCTTTTAGTTGGGGTAAAAGTAGATTTCTGACTGTCGAAGCCGCCAAAGCAATAAAGCTTGCCATTTACTACCCTTCCCTGGGCTTCACTTACGTTAAATGGCTGCGGAGCTGCAGAGCTCCAGTTAATAACATTAAAATCGGACAAAGCATTTTGTTGCTGCGCCAAAACCACCGCACAAGTAAAACAAAAGATAAATCCTGAAACAATACTTTTTAATATAAATCCCTGTAATTGATGCCCGAAAAAAAATAAGTAATATTTTTTCACAATATTTGTTTTTTTAATATTTTTAATATTATTACCTGAGAAAAAGTTTTCATAGCGCTATTGCAAATATAAAAGATGTTTTAAAAAGAGACTTATATTTTTTTGAATTCTGTTTTTTTTATAATATCTTACCGTTTTCTTTTTGTTTCTATACTTTTTTAGCTGATTTCATTTGGTTAAGCAACTTTATACCTTCTTAACTCATCTATTATCTTTTTTAAACGATTGCTTGTTAATTTATTAATAACAATTAAAATCAAATTAAAATGGATAAAGGTTTTACGCAGGAGCATCAATATGAAATCATTCAGTTTTTGTATCAGTTCAAAGATGATAATAAATTTTACAGGATAGATAAAAGCCTGCTGAATGATAAATCTCATGAAGAGAAATTTAATATAATCTATGTTTTAAGGGATAATGCTTTAATTGCAACAGACCGCGAAATCTATTTCAATAGCTCCGTCAACCGCTATGTTGACCAAAATAATAAAAGTGATGAAATAAAAGCAAGAATTCTTCCAAAAGGAATAGTAGCTGTAGAGTCTTTGCTGACATAAACTGTTTTTTTCTTGTATTAAAAAAGCCTGTAAAATAATTGCAGGCTTTTTTATTGATTTTAATCAAATTTTTATATGCAAATGAACTAAAAGCACCAGAATTATGAATTAAACTGCTAAGAATGTTGTAAGCTTTTTGAAACCATAATTTCTATAAGATAAAACTGTTTAAGACATAAAGAAGATCGTTCTGACTATTCCATTGCACCAATTATCTGATGCTGAATTTGTTCAAACTCTTCTTTGGAAAGTGTAAGTTTCTCATTTGCAAGATTCATATCACCAGGATGATTTGTGGGAATAAGGTGAATATGTGCATGCGGCACTTCGAGACCCACCGTGATGATGTTTACCCGGTTGCAGGCGATAATTTTTTCAATAGCTTTTGCAATTGGTTTTGCAAACACCAGCAACTCTGAAAGGTATTCATCAGGCACATCAAAAATTTTATCAACTTCTGTTTTAGGTATCACAAGTATGTGTCCCTTCTTTACAGGGAAAATATCGAGGAAAGCAAAAAATTTGTCATTTTCTGCAATTTTGTAAGAAGGAACTTCTCCGGCTATTATTTTAGAAAAGATAGTCATTTACGTTTTATTTCTGATGCAGATGTAAGAAGTTTTATGAACCGAAAAAAGCAACCTTACAGATAGCTGTAGAATTTATCGGTAAAAAAAATTATACTGTAATATCTATGACTTTAAATTTTAAAACACCAGTCGGCGCCTGCACTTCGGCAATTTCACCTTTTACTTTACCAATCAAACCTTTGCCGATAGGAGAAGAGGCAGAAATTTTACCGGCTTTCAAATCTGCTTCTTTTTCACCCACAATCTGGTAAGTTACTGTTTTTTTTGTAGCCAAATTAGTAATCGTAACACGTGTTAAGATGGTAACCTTGCTGGTATCAATTGTATTTGTATCAACAATTTTTGCGGTAGCAATAACGCCTTCTAATTGTTTTATTTTAGCCTCGAGCATTCCCTGCGCTTCTTTGGCTGCATCGTATTCGGCATTTTCTTTCAGGTCTCCTTTTTCACGTGCTTCGGCAATAGCCCGTGAAGCTGCAGGTCTTTCAACAGCTTTAAGTGTATGCAGCTCGTGTTTCATTGACTCAAAAGTTTCTATAGTCACATAATTTATCTCACTCATAATTCATTCTTTTAAGAAGGGACAAAAAAATACAACGCTGCAATAACCTGCAGCGTTGCAATCAGCAAAAATAAGCAATTCATTAAATATACCTTTTCATACCTTTTCTGACGCTGCTGCAGAAAGTATTATTATAGTTGCAGCTAAAATAATTTTTAACAATACTTTCAATACATTGGCGCATTAATTGAAATGGGTTTGCAAAATATATTTTATGATCACCTTTGCGGGTCTTCCCAAAAACCGTGCTTCAATTATTGCGTTCGGTTTTAAGGAAATCGGCCCTTATTATTGGGTTGGTAATGGTAAGAATGGTATAGACTATTATGCAGGTCAGACCTTTCGTGCACCTGTACAAGGTATTTTAAAAAGCATTAAATTGTTTTCCTCTGTTGTTTATGGTTCTACTGATGCCACGCTAAGCATTTACGAATTTGATCCGGTAAATTACGCCTGGAAAGAAAAGCGGGCAGAAGCAACAAAATTTATTACAAAGGCGCTGGAAAGCCAGTGGATAGCATTTGATTTGCCGGAAGTAGAAGTTAAGAAAGATGGATATTATGCATTCAAGCTTTCGTGCAAAGGCTCAGGCATGCTTGCCATAGCTGAGTGCCCCTGGAACATTACAAATCCCTATGCTGAAGGAGTAGAATGGGTTGGCTCATCTTACCTGAAGGAAGGGAATTTTAATAAGGATTTTGATCTCGCTTTTGAAGGTGAGATTGAGGCCTCATCTGATATTAAGTTTATCTAACAAAACTTTAGACATAAGGTAAAAAGCTTCGTCAGAGTACCCGGCAATATGCGGAGTTATTATAACATTGTTTCTCGCTGATAGATTGCTTAGCTGTGCCTTTTCTTCGGGTGTGTAAGTAAGTAGTTTTTCATTCTCCAAAACATCCATTCCGGCGCCTTTTATCAGTCCTGCGTCCAATGCATTTATTACTGCTTTTGTGTCTGTAACCTTTCCCCGGCAGCAAGTTATAAAGTAAGGTTTATTAGTAAGTGATTGAAAAAAACGGTCATTGGCAAAATGATACGTTTCATCAGTAAGCGGAATGTTTAAGCTGATCGCGTCGCAGTACCTGCAAACCTGCTCAAGGCTTGCCTCTCTTACATAGTCTTTTGCGAAGTCAAACTTATATTTATCATAAGCAAGCACTGTAACACCAAAAGGTTGCAGCAGCTTTGCGAATGCGCTTCCGGTGTTTCCATAGCCGATAATGCCAACTGTTTTACCTGACAGCTCTGCGCCCCGGTTTTCATTGCGCAGATAAATGTTTTGTTTGATTTCTTCAAAGCTTTTAGTGATATTATTCATCAGATTCAGCAAAAGACCAAGCGAATGTTCGGCAACAGCATTTCTGTTTCCTTCAGGGCTGCTTACACATAATATTCCTTTGCTTTCTGCATATTCTGTATCTATCAGTTCCATACCGCTGCCAAGTCTTCCTATCCATCGCAGGTTTGGCGCTGCATCTATAATGTCTTTATCTATTTTCAATCGTGTGGTTACTACAAGGCCTTCGGCTTCGGTAATGTCCGTTTTCAATTCCTCATAGGAAATAGCAGGAAGAATCAAAGGCATATATCCCTTTCTGCTCAAAGTTTCCTCCATGTAAGGATGGGCAGGAGCTGTTATTAAAACTAATGGATTCAAGTTGTTTTTTATTAAATTTATATAAAGTTTTTACATCATTCTGAAAGTTAAAGCGGCAAAATCTTCAACGCTTAAAACTTCGGCTCTTTTATTAAAAAGTTCATCTTTCAGTTCATCTGCTGCAAACAATGATTTCACTGCATTTCGCAATGTTTTTCTTCTTTGGTTAAAAGCTGTTTTTACCAGGTTAAAAAAAGCTTTTTCACTTCTCATTGCCGGTACGTCGTTGCGCCTTGTCAATCTTATGACACCACTCATTACCTTTGGCGGCGGCGTAAAAGAGGCTGGCCCGACATCAAATAAATATTCTACTTTATAAAAAGCCTGCAGCAGCACACTCAATACACCGTACACTTTGCTGCCTTCTTTTGATGCAGCTCTTTCAGCAACTTCCTTTTGAAACATTCCTACTGCTGCCGGCACGAGGTGTTTCCATTCTGTTATTTTAAACAAAATCTGGGTAGAAATATTGTATGGAAAATTGCCTGCCACCATAAATTCTTCGGTAAAAGGAGAAGCTATTTCGAGAAAATCAGCATGAATAATCTTGTCTCTTATTGCCGGATAAGCCTTTGTAAGAAAAAGAACTTTTTCATTGTCAACCTCCACAGCCTTAAAATCTATGGAAGGAATTTTTAAAAGATACTTTGTAAGTGCGCCGCCGCCGGGGCCAACTTCCAGCAACCTTTCAAACGGAAATTTTTGCAGCTCTTCCACCATCTTTTTACATACGTTTTCATCTTTCAAAAAGTGCTGCCCTAAAGATTTTTTTAACCTGTATTCCATCAAACTGCAAAAGTAAATTTAATTAATTTATAAATGTTATAGAAAATGAAACCCCACCCTAAAGGGAGCTAAAATACGATTTCAATAATTTAGAAAGCTAAAATTGTCAGCCTCTCTCTGCTCCCTTCAGGGTTGGGGCTTTCTATAACCCATAGATTTCATATTTTTACCGCATAAATAAAACAAAATATGAGCACAGAACTGCCAAAGCCAGTGATCGGATTTAGCTGTGGCGATGTAAACGGAATTGGAATAGAACTGATCATAAAAACGCTCGGAGACGCACGCATTCTTGATTTTTGCACGCCTGTCGTTTTTTGCAATAATAAAAGCATCAATTTTTACCGTAAGTTTTCCCCTTCAATAAATTTTCCCTTTACCATTATAAAAGATTTGGCAAAGCCAAATATAAAGCAGGTAAATATGTATAGCTGCTGGGAAGAAGACATTGCCATAACACCCGGACAGCTAAGTGAAACGGGCGGAAAATATGCCTTTACATCTTTAAAAACAGCAGTGGAAGCCTTACAAAACAACCAGGTACAGGGATTGGTAACCGCACCGATACACAAAAAAAATATTCAGTCCGAGGAGTTTAATTACAGTGGTCACACACCCTATTTAAAAGCAATATTCGGTGCAAAAGATGTTGTAATGCTGATGACAGCCAGCAATATGCGTGTAGCTTTGGTAACAGAGCACGTACCTGTAACAGAGCTTGCGCAACACATAACAATCGAAGCCATTACAAGCAAGCTGCAGATACTTAACAGCAGTCTTATAAAAGATTTTAGCATTGATAAACCAAAGATTGCCGTGCTCGGCTTAAACCCGCATGCCGGCGACGAAGGCCTGATAGGAAAGGAAGAAGAAACCATCATTAAACCAGCTATCAAAGAAGCTAAAAACAATAATATTCTTGCTTTTGGCCCATATAGCGCCGATGCTTTTTTTGCACGTGCACAGTACGAAAAATTTGATGCAGTGCTTGCTATGTATCATGATCAGGGCTTAATACCTTTTAAATCACTTGCCGTTGGCGAAGGTATAAATTATACTGCCGGCTTGCCTGCGGTACGCACCAGCCCCGACCACGGCACGGCTTTCGATATTGCCGGAAAAGGCATTGCCGACGAGTCTTCTTTTCTTGCCGCGACCTTTGAGTGTATCGAAATCATAAAACGCAGAGCAACATATGAAGAAAATAGAAAAAATCCGCTACGCAGAATAAGTGCACGTGTTTTTGCTAATGTGGTAGACGAGCGGATTGTGGAAGAATAAGCTAATTTTGATAAGGTATGGCAGTTGCCCGTACTAATGCTGCCGCCTTTAGTAAGCAGAAAGGAATCATGGAGATAACGTAAACATTTTCTTAAAAAAATTAAAAAACGGTGCACATTGCAGAACTCATATTGTAAACAATAATCAATTATGCATTCAATTTTCAACGATACTATATCTATCAAAGTTTCAGAGAAGGGAGCTGAGCTGCAGAGTGTTTATCACCAGCAAAACAGGTTAGAATATTTATGGAGCGGCGATCCGGCTTATTGGGCAAAGAAAAGCCCGGTGTTGTTTCCAATTGTTGGAGGACTAAAAAACAACACTTATCGCTACAAAGGAAAAGATTACCAGCTCGGCCGTCACGGCTTTGCACGCGAGAATAACTTTGAACTTGCTGAAGAAACGAATAATTCTCTTACATTTTCTCTTAAAAGCAACGAACAAACAAAAGCTTCTTATCCTTTCGATTTTGTATTCAGTGTAAAATATGCTTTGCAGGAAAATAAGCTGCAAGTAACATTTATAGTTGAAAACACAGGTTCAGAAAATTTATTGTTTTCTATTGGCGCTCATCCTGCATTTGCTGTTCCCTTAGTTTTAGGAACTAAGTATGAAGATTATTATTTACAGTTCAGTCAAGCCGAAGATGCAGACAGGTGGCTTGTATCTGCAGAAGGTTTGATAGAAATAACGCAAACTCCGTTATTAAAAAATGAAAACCGGCTGCCTTTAAAAAAGGAATTGTTTTATAAGGATGCGCTTGTTTTCAAACATCTACAATCTGATGCAATATCTATTCTAAGCGATAAGACACTGCATGGTATTAAAGTAAGTTTTTCTAATTTTCCGTATATGGGAATATGGGCAGCTAAAGATGCCGACTTTGTATGCATAGAACCCTGGTGCGGCATTGCAGACAGCGTAAATGCGTCAGGAAATTTAGAAGATAAAGAAGGAATAAATACGTTAGCGCCAAAAGGCAAATTTGAGGTTGGGTATGAGATTGAAGTGTTTTAAATAGTGGTTCTTCGGTATAGTTAGTGGATTTCAAATGAGCATTTATAATAATCGCTATTAAACCTTAGCAGAAATAGTGTAAGGGATAATCAGGCATAACCTTATTACCTTATCGGATGGGGGGTAATAAGGTTAGTGGCAAGAGACAATGTAAAATAAATGAAGCTGTTTTAAGCTAATAGAATAAGGTTATAAGGTTTTAGGTGAAGTTAATGTAGCGTTTTCTACTAAGGTTAAACAACTCTAAAAAGGCTATTCCACTAAGTATACCGAAGAACCTAAATAGTAAAACATTTTTAAAGATTACAGATTTTCTAAAATCAAATAAACCTGTTCTTTTAGTGGTGGTAAATCTTGTTGTATAGTTATCCATACTTCAGCTACATCTACTCTGAAATATTCATGTGCCACCATATTTCGTAAAGCTATTATTTCTCTCCATGGTATTTTCGGATAATCATTTTCAAGCTTTTTTGAAATTTTTGAGGAAGCTTCACCTATAATTTCAAGATGTCGGATGCATACAGATTGCATCATTTCGTTCTTTACAAAGGTTAGGAACTCTAATTCTTTTATATAAACCTTCTAAGATATCTATTGATTGAAGTATATCTTTTACACGTTTTATATCTCTATTGTCTTTCGTATACGGTTTTCAAATCTTTTTGTATTAATTCATGAAAGTCAGGAGGTATAGAAGGTTCTGTCGCAAGGTCTACTTTAGTCCCAAGAAGAGATTCCAATTCAATTTTATACCCGGCAAGCTTAAATAATCCAATCGTATAATCCATGGTAATAATCAAATCAATATCAGATTTTTCATTGGTTTCATTTCTTGAAAAAGAACCAAAAACCTGAACTTTCTTTACCGGTTTATCTGAAAAATATCTTTTTATAACCTGATATGCTTTTGAAGATGCCATATTTAAAATTAAACTTTTTATCAAACTTTTAGTTTTTTTATCTAAACTCTCCATCCGGCACCCCTTTATTAATAACATAAGAAGAATAACTTATCTCCACTCTTCCTTTTTTGTTCTTTATAGTTTGTTTAGGTGCATCTTCTGTATCGAACTCAAGGGTTACGCCTTTTGGCAGCTTATAGTCTTTTGTGTTGAAAGCAAAGATTACTTTATCAGGCAAGCCATATTGTGCATAGTTGCCGTAGCTCATTTGCATCTCAAAAGTTCCGTTTTCACGGGTAGTGGTATTTGATTTTAAGATTAACAAATTTGCTTCGTCTATATATAATGTTGTCAGCACGACATCACCATTTTCGTCTGAAGGTAATAATTTCACCACCTTTACTTTTGTGCTTCCTATAGTTTGTTCTCCTGACGCGATAGCGGTGTAATTGTTATCTGATAATACTGAACTCATGTTTACCGAAATACCGCCTTTTGGTAAAATAGAAATGCCGCCCGCTCTTTTTAGCTTGAACCGGTTTGGTTTTTTGAAATATACTTTCACTTTGCCTGCAGGCGCTTTTATAAAGGCTACATCGGTTTTCATTCGTCCTTCGGCTACATAATCGTTGACTTTGTCAAGCTTTGCTTTTACTTTTTTTATAAGTGCATTTGCATCTTGTGCCGAAGAAGACAGTTGACAGATGAAGGATGACAGAAGTATAAATAGTATTTTTTTCATTTTAATTTTTGTTTGTTTTTTTACCTCATCCGGCTTTCAGCCTCCTTCTCCTTAAGGAGAAGGACTCAGTCCTTAACGTCTGAACTATTAATTTTTCTAACGCTTTTTTTGAGGTTGCCTGCATTCAAATATAAATAACAAGATTCGCTTTGATAAAAAGCTTAATAAAGAACTAAAAGTTGCAGTGTGCGACGCAACAAAAGTTTAATGGATATTCTGCGGCTAAGTACATAAAAACTTTTATTTACAATTATTTAAAAAACTGATTTTACACTTCAAAACATTTAACTTAATATATCTTTTTTATTAAAAACAATAATTGACGCTGCAAGCAGGCCAACAATATGTATCATCAATACTCCTGCGGCCTGCAGCACTTTGGGCATGTTTTGTACAGAACCGATAATTGCCTGGTTATCTTCGTTTACTTTAACATCAAAAAAACCTTTCCAGCCGATCATGTGTGTGGTAAAAAGAAATGGTTTTATGGCGTTGAAGACGGGAATATCGAGCGTGCTTAAAATAGTAAATACAACGATAATACTCATGGTGGCGACAATGGGACCGATGGAATTTTCAGCAAAAATGGATAGAAAAAAACCAAGCGCTGCAACGGTTAACATAGCCAAAGCCGCAAAGCCGAATGCACAAACATACCTCCAGAAAACATCGTTTTCTTTTAGCTGAACTATATAGCCGCTTTTTAAATTAAGCATGTCATCGGTGCCAAATAAGGCTATCGAAAGAGCCAGCGCAAGAACAGCCATCCATAAAAGCAGGAGAAAAGTATAGATAGTTGCCGCAAGAAATTTGGCAAGAATGACTTCGGTGCGGCTGATTGGTTTTGTAAGCAAAAGTCGCAATGTGCCCATATTAGCTTCACCCGAAATCAAATCTCCGGAAATTAGCGTAATCAGCAACGGTACGTGCACCAGCAGCAGTTGAAGTATGATGAAACATACCAGGTAACCGTTGAGAATATTGCCGCTGATGTCAAAAGAAGCAGACAGGTCACGCAGCATGAACTCGATATAAGATGTGCCGTCAACCTTGAGGCCGAACTGTATAATAATAACCAGCGCTGCAACGGCGGCAAAACTGATATACGTACGCGGACGTTTAAATATTTTAAACAATTCAATCTGTAAAAGCTTCCACATGTTGGTTTCCTGTTGTTACCTGTAAAAAATAATCTTCTAACGAATGCCTTGGCTGCAGAGACAAAACCGGTATCTGCATTTGTGCAAGAGATTGGTGAAATGCCGGAATTTCTGTTCTGTCCATTTTTAAAACAATTGTCTTTTCTCTTGCAGTTTGTACCTTCGCAAACCATTGGCTTTGTTGCAATTGAAACAGCGATTTTTTGTTGTCCAAAGTCTCTAATTCTACCAGTGTTTGTGCGGGGTCAAATAATGCTGAAGCATTTCCTTCCACCATTTTTTTGCCTTTGTCTATGATTAAAAGACGGTTTGCTATTAGTTGTATTTCGCTTAATAAATGTGAAGAAACCAGCACTGTTTTATTTAATTCTTTGCTCAAATGAAGAATTAAGTTTCTAATATCAGCTATTCCCTGCGGGTCGAGGCCATTTGTTGGCTCGTCTAAAATAATTAGTTTGGGATTGTGAACTAAGGCAACTGCAATTCCTAACCGCTGCTTCATTCCCTGACTGAAAGTTTTTACTTTGCTGAATGCCCGGTCTTGCAATCCGACTGTTTCTAACTGGGTAAGAAGTTGTGCTTTGGTCAGTTTGTCTCCGCCGCTTATTTTTGAAAACAACTGAAGGTTTTCATAAGCAGTTAAGTAATTATATACATCAGGTTTTTCTATAACGGCACCCGTTTGTTTTAAAATCTCTTTTCGGTGTGTAAAAAGGTTCATTCCAAACATCTCAATTTCTCCGCTGTCCGGTGAAATTAATGTAAGCAACATTCGTATCGTGGTTGATTTGCCTGCACCATTTTGTCCTAAAAAACCATACACGTCACCTTCATTTACGGTAAAGGAAAGATTGTTTACTGCTTTAAATTCTTTAAAATGTTTTGAAAGACTTGTGACCTTAATGATAGGTTGCATTAATTATATAACAATGAACGGTAAAGTTAGTTGTAAGAACAATCGTTAAATAAGAAAAGGATTGCTTTACAATTTTTAAGACAAATTTGAAAAGGTTTAAGTAATTTGTATTATTAAAAGAAGCTATTTATGATTTCTGCAGAAAAAAAATCGGTTCGTAAGCAACGTAAAGTGCCTGAGTTTTTAATATACGAACTGATGGATGGAAAGCCTATTTATTACCGTGGTTATAAATCGGTTTTGAACAATACCAAAAAATTTGAAGACATTATGGGCAGCAGTTCTTTACAATCGGTTATTATAATACATATTCTTTCTATTTTACTAAAATCTTTAAATGAAGAAGAATTTTGGATAATGACAAATGAAACAGGTATTCATTTGGATCATAGAAATAATCTTTCAGGCGATATTTTAATTTATGAAAAAAGCAGGTTAAAAGCTTCAGATATAAATACACATTATACAAAAGCGCCCTCCAATATAGCAATAGAAGTAGACACAAAAGCAGATTTATCAATTCTTACCTTCCAGAAATATATGAAATTAAAAACCACAAAGCTTCACCATTTTGGAGTTGATAAAGTTATCTGGATTATGACAGCAACCAAACAGGTTATCGTTGCGCTTCCTAACCAGGATTGGTTGATTATTGACTGGAACAAGGATATTGAGATTATGAGGAATTTGTACTTTAATATCGGAAATTATTTGCAGAAAAGCGGTATAGAATTGCAGGAAGATTTGTAGAATGATTGCTGGAATGATTGCTGGAAAAAACTAAAAATGGTAAACATGAAAAATTTTAAAGAAAATTTTGTTGTTGACGCTGAAGGAAACAAAATAGGTGTTTTTCTTCCTATCAACAAATATAACAAGTTGCTGGAAGAATTAGAAGAGTTAGAGGATATTAAACTTTATGACAAGGTAAAAAAACGAAAAGAAGAAAGCATTCCTTTAGAGGAATACTTAAAGAAACGGGGAAAAAAGCAGCATGTATAAGTATAAAATAACTATTACTAAAACTGCTCAAAAACAACTTGATAAGCTATCTGATTATATTGCTGATCCGATACTTAAAGCTATTGCAAACCTCGAAAGCAATCCTCGTCCTGTTGGCTGCAAAAAGTTGAAAGGGCGTATAGGTTATCGTATTCGTTGTGGTGACTACAGGATAATTTACGATATATTTGATAAAGTTCTAACAGTTAATATTATCGGCATAGGCAATAGAAGAGATATTTATGACTAAAATTTTTTAATTTTTTTTCTTAATACTTACCCGTTATTAAATACTAAAAAAAAGGCTGACTTGGCGATGCTTATGTTACAATCAAAGCCACAGCAGATAAAATTGTTCCTCCTCCTGAAAACTTTCAGTAATAACTTCCTTTCAACCTTTCCGAGCTTATTAGTTATTTTTGCACACTTTTAAAAATTCGTTTGCTTTTGCTGAATATGGTTATTACGTATAAGAGTGCGACGCAACAGAAGACGAAGAAAGTGCTAAAGCTGACTACCAAAAATGAATTTACCGAAAAGATATACTATTTCGTCCGCTTTGCCTTATGCAAACGGCCTTAAACATGTTGGTCACCTTGCCGGAGCTTATATTCCGGCTGATATTTATGTGCGCTATTTAAGGGCGCAAAAAAGAGACGTTGTATTCGTATGCGGCAGTGACGAGCACGGCGCTGCCATTACCATCCAGGCAATGAAAGAAGGAACTACGCCGCGGGAAATAGTGGACAAATACCATGAAATCATTAAACAGAATTTTAAAGATTTAGGGATTAGCTTCGATATTTATCACCGTACCACTTCCCCGATTCATCATGAAACTGCGCAGGAATTTTTTACTTATTTAAACAATAAAGGAGACCTCGAAAAAAAGGAGACCGAACAGTTTTACGACGAGCAGGCACAATCGTTTCTGGCAGATCGTTATATCGTAGGCACCTGCCCGGTATGCGGCAATAACAGTGCTTTCGGCGACCAGTGCGAAGTGTGCGGCACTTCATTAAGTCCTGAAATGCTGATAAATCCGCGCAGTACTTTAAGCGGTAATGCCCCTGTAAAAAGAAACACTACACACTGGTTTTTGCCATTGAATAAGCACGAAGCGTTTTTGCGTCAATGGATATTGGATGAGCATAAAAATGACTGGAAAACAAATGTTCTTGGCCAATGCAAAAGCTGGATTGATGCGGGCCTGCAACCACGGGCAGTAACACGTGATCTTGATTGGGGCATACAGGTGCCGCTGCCAGATGCTGACGGAAAAGTTTTGTATGTATGGTTTGATGCACCGATAGGTTACATAAGCGCAACCAAACAGTGGGCGTTAGATAACGGCAAAGACTGGAAGCCTTATTGGTATGATAACGACACAAAACTGGTGCATTTTGTCGGCAAGGATAATATTGTTTTTCATTGCATAATCTTCCCGGTAATGCTGAAGCTGCATGGAAATATTTTGCCTGCAAATGTGCCTGCAAATGAGTTTATGAACCTTGAGGGTGATAAAATGAGCACCAGTCGCGGCTGGAGCATCGAGATGGATGAATACATCAATGACTGGGTTAAGAAAGAAAACGGGGAAAGCATGGCCGATGTTCTACGCTATTATTTAACCGCTATTTCTCCTGAAACAAAAGACAGCGAATTTACCTGGAAAGGTTTTCAAGATGCCAATAACAGTGAATTAGGAAACATTTTCGGAAATTTCGTCAACCGTACTTTTGTACTGATGCATAAACTATGTAAAGGAAAAGTGCCGCCTTTGCATCCTGACGTTTTAGATGATACAGACCAGAATATGTTTGCTGAAATAAAAAATGCCGGATTAAGAATTGAAAATCTTATCGAAACTTACAAGTTCAGAGAAGCCTTGTTTGAGGTAATAGATCTGGCAAGAAAAGGCAACCGGTACATGCAGGATAAGCAGCCGTGGATAGTGGCAAAACAGTTGGAAGCTGTTAGCGGCAGGTTGGAAGCTGCAAGCCACCAGCTGCAAGCTGCAAGCGAAGAAAAAAACAAAGAAAGCCTGCAGCTTGAAGCTAACAGCTTACAGCTTGAATTAAACAGCTTGCAGCAAAAGATAGACAACTGCCTTCATGTTTGTTTACAACTAACGGCAAACCTCGCTATTCTCATAAATCCTTTTTTGCCGTTTACGGCCAAAAAACTTTGTTATATGATGAAGGTGGTAGATAAAATGCTCGATTGGGAAAATGCAGGTAAACCAAAATTGCTTAGTGTTGGCTACAGCCTGAGAGAGCCGCAAATATTATTTAGAAAAATTGAGGATGCAGAAATAGCTGCACAAATGGAGAAATTAATAAAAAAAACCATAAAAGTGGAAGAAGATAAAAACGAGGATGCAGGTTTCAGGTTACCGGTTACAGGAAACGAAGAACAATCGAATGTCACCCAACCAGCACCCGGTAACCAGCAACCTGCAACTGGAAACCAGCAACCTGCAACTACTGCCAAATCTGAAATCACCTTTGATGATTTTGCAAAGATTGATTTAAAGGTTGGAACTATTATCAGTGCAGAAAAAGTGCAAAAAGCCGATAAGCTTTTAAAGCTTGAGATAGACCTGGGTTTTGAAACAAGAACGATTGTTTCAGGAATTGCTTTACATTTCAAACCCGAAGAAATTGTTGGCAAACAAGTAACGGTAGTCGTTAATTTAGCTCCGCGAAAAATGCGGGGAATTGAAAGCAACGGAATGATACTTATGGCCGAAGACGCCGCAGGAAAGCTGCACTTTATAAACCCGGAACAAAAAATAACTGCGGGAAGCGGCGTAACGTAATATTAATAAAAACAGGATAATTATCATTATTTTTATCATTACATCTTTGCCTGGTTAGTGTTTTATCTTAACCAGGCTTTTTTATACTATAAACTCAATTTGCTCTATGTCTGCTGCTGCACTTCTTACATATATCAATAATAAAAAATTTCTTTTTGTTGCTGCTGCAGTTTTTATTTTCCCCTTTATTTTATTTTCCTTTTGGAATGTTCCCTCTGCCGACGATTATATGATTATTGACAAAAAAAATCAATTCAGCTTCTGGCAATTGCAAAGCTCTGTTTATCACGGCTGGACAGGCCGTTATTTTGCTACATTTGTCAGCAGTGCATTTTCTTACAGCGGCTTCCTGTATTCGCACTATTATTTACACTCACTTTTGCTGTTTTCACTTACAGTCTTTTCATGGCTGTTTTGTTTAATACAAATAAACAGGCATCTGTTGTCTGCAAAAATTTCATTATCATCTCTGGCAATTTTGTCATTGCTTTTATTAATTGCAGAAATCAATATTATTCCTGAGCCTGTTACTGCTTTTTACTGGTTTTCAAGCGCTGTTACTTACCAGTTGCCGCTGGTAATACTGATCTTCTCAGCAGGAATAATCATACAATTTTTATTTACTTCATCAAATAAAATCATCTGTTTTATTATCGCATGTATTCTTAATATATTGCTTAATGGCTGCAATGAAATGATAACACTGTTTTTGCTGATCAGTTCTGCCTGCCTGGTTCTCTATTATATATTTACATATAAAAAAGTTTCATTTTACCTGATTAGCTTATTTGCTGTAAATATTATAAGCGCTTGTTTTCTGTTATTTTCTCCCGGTATTGCAAACAGGAGCTCTAAACTTGGTGAAGGTTCGTTTGTATCAGCCGTGGGGTCAGCCTTTGTTAAATTTATTATCCTTCACTGGTATTTCTTAAAAGAACCTTTATGGTGGTTTTTGGTTTTTTTTACCTGCTTGGTTGGTTATAAAAATAAATATTTATTGTTCTCAATATTTAAGTGCGTAAAAAAAATTTCTATGCCATTTTCTATTGCGGTGTATTTAGCAAGTGGTTTATTAATATATATACCGGTATTATACGTAACGAATGGTTCTCTTCCGGTAAGGGCAGAAAACATCATTTGCTTTTTATATAGTCTCATCCTTTTAGGTTTGATCAGCATTTTTGTTATTGGCAAAATAAATAATGCTTCGTTCTCAGTCTTTTATAAACACAGATACCTTCTTTTCAGCATCTTAATCTTTTCAACCGGAAATATGAAGATGGTAACGGACAGCTTGCTGTCAGGTTATTTTTACCATTCAGTAATGAAGGAAAGACTAAACCAGTTTGAAAACGCGAAACGGCTGCACGAGCACGAGATAACTTTCGATAATTATACAGCTGCAGTTAATAAGAAAATTAAAGAACACCCTGCGGCAAACAGGCAGATGCTAAGGGATATAATTGTAAAACCCCCGCCCATTATTTGTTTCGGCAACGATTTGTATGATGTAAATTATTTGAAGGAGTTGTATGGAATAAAGGAATTGACTATACGCAAGGAGTAAATAAAAAGCAAAGATTTGCAGAATAATTAAATTAATCACGCAAAAAACCTGTAACAGAAATTTATTTTGCTATAATTAATAAAGTTTGCCATAATATCAATTAATTCAATAAATTTAACTTCTATTGTAAATTGTGCGAAGCAATAATGAAAAATATTTTACTGGTAGAAGATGACTTTGAAATCAGGGAGCTTCTTAAGCTGCATTTCGATACTCAACTCTACAACCTTACATCATCTGCTACCGGCAAAGATGCATTACAACAAGCGGCTGAGGAAAATTTTGATCTGATCATCCTTGATATTACCCTTCCCGATATTAACGGGATGGAATTATGCAAAACGTTCAGAGAAAACAACCGGCAAACGCCTATCATGATGCTTACCTGCAGAGGTGAAGAAACCGATAAAGTACTGGCGCTCGAATTAGGAGCTGATGATTACGTAACCAAGCCATTTGGCATTCTTGAATTGCTTGCCCGTACTAAAGCGTTATTACGCAGAGCAGGCCAGGTGCATGCAGAAAAGCTGCATCAGGATGATTGTATTATTTTCAAAGATCTTGTCATTGATGTTGATAAAAGAAAGGCAACGGTAAGAGGCGAGCGTATGGAGCTGACGAATAAAGAATTTGATCTGCTTGTTTTATTAGCTAAAAATCCTGGCAAAACCTTTAGCCGTCACGACCTCCTGGAAATTATATGGGGAGTGGCATTTGCAGGATACGAACATACGATAACATCACACATCAACAGGTTACGGATAAAAATTGAGACAAACCTTCAGCACCCTGAATATATTTTAACTGCCTGGGGAACAGGTTACAGATTTTCTGAATAAAAAAGATCAGGATAATTTAATTTTTCGCCTTACCTGTTAAAAAGCTCTTTTTTGTTTGTAATTATTATCCTTCTGATTTAACCGCTTCCCGTATTAACTTTACCACAGCTAAAGGAGCTTCAATCGGTAACAAATGTCCCGCTTCCCGGATTTCGTGAAAATCGGCAAATGGAAAGTATGTAAGAAATTTATTACGAAGAAATTTTCCGGAAAGGTTTTTATCGAACTGACCATTAATAACTAAAACAGGAACAGCAATATTGCACATTTCTGCCGAAATATCTTCCTTGCTCCCGCATTCAATCCACGACGTCCAGGCAATTTCAGAAGCACGCAAATTATCATTAACAAGGTTATTGATATCAAAATCAGCCAACGGCTGATGAGTAATGTTATTAATGTTGTTTATTAAAGCAGAGCGATTATTGTAAGCACGGAGCAATTGCTCCTGCTCTTTTTCAGTCATTGGTTCAGGAGTGGGTGGAGAAGGAGCAAAAAGCAAAAGTTTTTTAAGGCCAAAAGACTTATGGGATGCGAGTGAGAGTGCAATTTTGCCTCCCATAGAATGACCGATCAATACATAGTTTTCTAATTGAAGACTTTCTATTACTTCAACAACACTTTCTCTTATATCACTAACTGACAACTTATCATCCGATGATTGAGAAGCGCCAAAACCCGGTAAATCAATTGCAATACAATGAAAATCTTCGTTAAGCTCATCTGTCACCTGCTCCCAGGTAATAGATGAACCACCAAAATAATGAAGAAATACCAGTGATAATTTTCCTTTACCGCTTTCAATAAAATTAAGGAAAGAGTCATTTTTTTTACTTGCTGCACTCATACTTCTACTTTTAAACGTGCTTCACGATTAGTAACTTCAAACAATTCGCCATGAGGGAAAATTGTTATTTGCCCATATTCTTTAAGCAGCATACGATACGCAGCAGCAACGGGTTGCGGCTTTCGGTTGAGGTCATATAGACCGCAGGCATTAACAGTATTATTTTTTTTGGCAAGGCCGGTATCCCAGTCAATCTGGTCTATAAGGCTGTACCAGGTAAAACCTAATACGGGAACGCCATCAGCCCTCATTTTTAAAATGTTTATCCATTGCTTCCACAACCATCCGGGAGCTTCTTCAGCACTGAAAGTGTTGGTTTCGGTATGCATTACCGGTTTTTTATAACGGTCATAATACTGACGCGTTATTTGGTACCAACCCATTACATCTTCCGCAGTGCAGATACTGTTATCAGGTTTAAGAATTTTTTCATTGCGGCCATAATAATCATTGCCCATCACCTGGTATCCTGGTGGCTCACCCTTCATAAACCAGTCATATTCTTCGCGGGTCAACCCGTTATCCATCATATATATATATACTTCTGCATCCGGCGGGTGTGCATACAGCAAGTCTAAAGAAATAAGACGTTGTTTATTCATAAGCCGGACTTCTGCCGATTGTTCGGCTTTTGCCTCATGCATAAATTCTGCTGATTCACTTTGTATAATTATTGCATCAGGCCGGCATTCTGCAATGCTTTGCGTTGCTAAAATGCTTGCTGCTACTATATTTTTCATTGCCGTCACAAATGCTCTGTCCGATTTCATTTGCTCATTCCATACTCCATCCTTAGCGCTCATTTTTGCAGTTACATATATTTCATTTACGGGTGTATAATACCGCACCCAGGGATAACGTTTGGCAACAGCTTTGGCATACTTAGCGAAATGAACAGGAAGTTCAGGATTTTGAAAATTACCTATCCAGTCAGGCAAGCCAAAATGAAGCAGATCGAGAATTGGTGTGATTTCCATTTCTTTCATTTCATTCATTACCTCGTCTGCAAAGCTCCAGTCGTATTTATCAGGGCCAAGATGAATATTGTAGTAAGGCAATCCATAACGCAACACCTTCAATCCCAGTTCACGTACCAGTTGCAGATCTTTTTTCCAATGATCATAATGCCCGCATTCGAGCAACTGATCGCGCCGGGTTAAACCATTATCAATTGTGGGATAGGAACATTCAATGCCGGTAGCAAACATGAAATTTTGCGGTGAGCCTGTAGGCAGTCCGCTGCCCGATTGTCCAGCAGCGCCTCCATACTGGTCACCGGCATAATCACTGTCGCCAAGTTCTTTTTTTATAATATCCAGAAAACTGTTACTTGCCATGAAATGTATTTAATTTAGATTACTTATACTGTTAATAAAGGGAACCACGAAGACACGAAGAACACTAAGTAACACAAAGCGTAGTGCAGCTTTGAGCCTCAATGTCTTCGTGGTTTACAATCTCTTTTTAGCTAAAAAACAATCAGCGATACGAAGCGAAAGCGCCATAATGGTTAGCGCGGGATTAGCGCTCAATGCACTTGGAAAAATTGAATTATCAGCAATAAAAAGATTAGGTATATCAAAGCTTTGCCCTTCACTGTTAACCACTGCTTTCTGTGCATTGTCTCCCATACGGCATGTGCCGATAGTATGGGCGCTCCTGTTATACGACCACATATCACCTGCTCCTGCAACACTCCATATTTCACGCATGATTTTCTCTGAATGAGCAGTTAACCGGTTCTCATTTTCTCCGAAAGTAAAATGTATGCGTGGTTTTGGAAGGCCACGGGCATCAGGCTCATCAGAAAGCTCAAGAAAATTATCAGCATAAGGCAGGCAATCGCCCAATATATTAATACCTGCTGTGTGATTATAACCACGCATACATTGCTGCAGTTTTTCACCCCATAAACCACGGCCTCTTGCAACCTGTGATGCATAAGTAACCGGCATCACACCAATTGACTGAAGCAAGTATCCTCCGGCAAAATCAGCGTCCTCCGGCCTGTGTGTGTCTTCCGAAATTAAAGAACCGGGAATACCTTTGTAGGGCCGCACGTCTTCTTCAAATTGCGCCCAAACCTGCATGCCGGTATGTGCCATAAAATTTTTACCCACTTCACCGCTTGAATTAGCTAATTTGTTAAGTAACAGCATACGGGGAGTTTCAACTGCTCCTGCACAAAGAAAAACATACCTGCACTTTTGCCTTTGCTCTATGTCATCCTGAATATAAACGACACCGGAAATATGTCCTGAACTATCAACTTCTAACTGAGTAACAAAACTTTTGGAACGAATTTCTGCACCATGATGAACGGCAAGAGGAATATAGGTAACATCCATACTTGCTTTGGCGCCTGTTGTACAGCCGGCCTGGCAAAATCCGCGGTTAGTACATGCAGCACGCCAACCAATGTCGGGCTGATAATAGGGAGCAGATAAAGCTGCATTCGGGGCAGGCGATGTACGGATGTTGAGTGCATCGCAACCACGTTTCATTAATTGTGCAGCGCCATTTAAAGGAAGCGGTGAAAGCGGGTATGATGAACTTCGCTTAGCTCCCCAGGGATAGGTTGGCGGACCGGAAACACCAAGAAAATGCTCCAGTTCGCCAAAATAGGGTTCTAAATCATTATATCCGATTGGCCAGTTTACACCAACGCCAAATTCTGAATGCAATTTAAAATCATCAGGCTGGGGACGGGGCACATAAGCGGTATAATGCAAGGTCGAACCACCTACCCCAATTCCTGAATTATTGTTACCAAAATGAACAGGATCTTTTCCTGCACTTAATCTTTCATCTGTCCAGAAGAGCTTTGACTGACTAAGTTCATCAGTGGCAAAATCTTTTGCCGGATTCCAATGTTCGCCTGCTTCAAGCGCTACCACTTTTAGCCCTGCTTTTGCAAGCCTCGATAAAAGTGGCGCTCCGCCAGCGCCAGTGCCAATCACAACTGCATCCACTATTTCTTCAGCAGAAAAAATATTCATTTCAACAGTGCTGCCATAAAGATTAGTTTTCATTTTTTGGTATCTGTTATCTGACATCAATCGTCGTGTTTAATACTTCAGGCTCATGTGCTTCAAGCTCGTTTAACCCAATCTTTTGCCAGCCTTTTGCATCCGCCATCGCCACTTCGCCGATTTCTTCTTTTCCGTAAGGATGACCGTAATATATTTCTACCAACTGTGCAAGCAGTTCTTCGAAAAAAAGATGAGCTGGCATCGTCTCCCATGTTTTACCTTCTGCATTGTTATCTTGCACAGAACGTAATACCTCGTCTTGCTCTGCATCTTCAAGTAATGGAAAGCCTGCCCCAAACATAATTTTCGAGGTTTCATTTATTCCATACAATCCTGAGAGATGCGCTCTATCATCCGGAGGCATTTCATTGTATCGCCAGCCATTTCCTTTACCTTTTGCAAGTATACTGTCCAGGCAACCCGCTAAGTCAACTCCATACTGTAAATAAGTTTGCGGTAACAACCTGTTGCAAACCGCGTGAAGGGTAATGAAAGTCTCCCTGTCAAAAAAAGAAGGTTCTGTTATTTCTTTCCGCTCCAGACGTTCCTTTAGTACGTTACGGGTTTCAGATGTAACCAGGTCTGTGTCAAGTAATGCGCTTACCGTGCCTGGCGGATATGTATCATTTCTCATATTAATCGCTTGATAATTTTCCACCTGTTACTTCAATGCAACTGCCTGTCATAAAGCTTCCGTCTTCTGATGCAAGAAGGATGTAAGCAGGTGCAAGTTCTTCCGGCTGGCCGGGGCGCATCAAAGCCACTTCATGACCAAAGTTTTCAACTTCTTCTATGGGCATCGTGCCGGGAATATTAGGTGTCCACACAGGGCCGGGAATAACGCAGTTCACACGAATACCTTTTTCACCCAGATTTAAGGCAAGAGATTTTGTGAAAGAATGTATCGCTCCTTTGCTGGATGAATAATCAATTAAAATAGGTATGCCCGTTTTGCCTACAATGCTTCCTGTATTAATGATTGAGTCGCCTCTGTGCAAATAAGGCAAGGCGGCCTGGGCCATAAAAAAGTATCCGAAAATATTTGTTTCGAAGGTTCGCCGTAATTGTTCTTCGGTGATATCTTCAAACTTTTTCTGTGCCAGTTGATAAGCTGCATTATTCACCAGAATGTTTAGTTCACCAAATTCCTCCACCGTTTTTTCTACCGCTTTTTTGCATTCCTTAGCATGACGGACGTCTGCTTTGATCAGCAGGCATTTACCTTTATGTTTTTCGCATAACCGTTTCGTTTCATCCGCATCTTCATCATTGACATTGTAAAGAATAGCAACACTTGCACCTTCCATAGCAAACCCTATCGCTACGGCCCTTCCGATGCCTGAATCAGCACCGGTAATCAGGGCAATTTTTCCGGAGAGTTTGCCCGCGGGTTTGTACTGCGACAATTCCGTTTCAGGTAATGGCTTCATCTCCGATTGTTTTGCAGGATATGGTAATTTCTGGCCTTTAAATTCTTTAGACTCTGGGTAATGTTTCATACAGTTATTAAGTTTTTGTATTGACTTTTTGAAAATTTAATAAGATATTCAGAGAAAAAATTAGGTCATACAATTTGCGTGGCTACAGTTGCCATGACCTTCAGGTCCTGGGCAAAGTGCATAAATAGGATATAGGCTTTAGCCCAAACCTTTTGGAAATGAGGTTAATTTCTCATTCTTCATATACTCCCGTCAAAGGTTTCACTATTTTTCATCCCTCAAGTGAATGTGTGAATGCTTCAATGTTTGGCATATTATTGTCTTTAGTTCTTTGGCTAAAGCCTGTTATCTTTTATTATTCTTTATCCACGACCTGAAGGTCGTGGCAATTAGTTAATCTTTATCTGCAGCTCCGGCAGCTTTTACAAATGCCGCGGTTACTATTCCGAAAATTACATGTGCGGCTAGCCCTCTTACATGCGCCTCTAATGGATATTTTGTGTTATCACCTACAAGGCCTAAAACAGGTGATAATCCTTCGTCTTCTATAGCCCAGAAAAGCCCTCCAAAAACAAGCCCTCCCGCTAACCAGTTTAATTTCCATTTACTTGCCAGCAAAGCATAGCTCACTCCTGCAGTGGCGCTTAGAGCAGTAGCAGCGCACTGTTCAAATATTTTTTTTTGGCTTTCATCCAGGTTTTTGCCCGTTAGCTTTTCCAGCTTTTCTGCAAGTACAATAAAAGGGTCTCTTGGTTCTATGGCTGTTTCCTCTGCAATTTTTTTTGGGCTGGTCAGACTATATATTGTTTGGGCTGCTCCTGCCAATGCGAATCCTCCAATGACTCCGGCGAGAGCTCCTATAGTCAGATTTGACGGTTTGTTATGGTTTTTATTTTTCATTGTTTTTATTTTTTATTATTAATATAAAACGATTTTATTGATATTTATGTTCAGCAGGATAGTTTGGAATTTCATGATAATCCGAATACATATATTTTACCTTGGATAAATCTTTATAATCGTTTTTCTTAGCTGATAGCCGATTTTTCTTCCATTGTAAAAAAACTTCTGCTGCAGTTAACATTGCCACTGTCGGCGAAAGAAAATAAATCCAGAGATAACTCCATTCATCAGCAGCAAGGGCGCCGGCAAAAGAGCGTGCAGGATTAAGGCTCATGCCTGACCATGGTATTTCTATAATGAGATACAACGCAATTAATATCCCTGACACTGGTGCGACATACTTTTCAAATCGCCTTGAGCTGCCTGCCATCAGTACTACAAGCATTAGTATAAATGAAATAATAAATTCTGCGGCAAATGCAGACATAGCATTGTGAGGTGGCTTAGGTACGGTATTGCCATAGTTTATTAACGGGTGCCCAAACCAAACGCCGAGTGTATGTTTTAATAGCAGTGCTGCACTAATTGCCCCTGCAAACTGTGCTATTGTAAAAAACACAGCATTGGTAAAATTGATTTTACCAAGCCTGAAAAACGTCCATGTAACCGAGGGATTGACTTGAGCGCCGGATTTTTTTCCAAATAATAAGATTACTGCTGTTATATATCCACCCATTATTATCCCTAATGGAATACGCCGGAGCAAAGGGAAATCTTTTAATGTGCTTTTCATTACCGGAAAATCAGGATGTTCAAGAAAAATGCTTAAAAGCCCTGCTGCAAGCACAAATCCTGCTAAGCCTAAAAACTCCATGAGGTATACACGCCAGTTTGTTTTAAGGTTTTCAATCATATTTCCGCCTTCCTTTTTTTTAAGTTCAGGATTTAAAATTATTGAGATCTGCGTTACAAGTTATCACAGAAGTATAACGTTTGTATTCTTAATTAGAATAGGGAGTTAACTGTGTTGCAGAGGGCGTAATATTACGTTAATAAAATAGTAAGCATAAGACATGACCACTTTTGGCTACCAGGCATCACACGAACAATTTGCGCCAGGCGAGTTGATAAAATTATCCAAGCTGGCCGAAAATGCAGGTTTTACATCAATCAATGCGTCTGATCATTTTCATCCCTGGAGTGAAAGACAGGGGCAAAGCGGCTATGTATATGCCTGGCTGGGTGCAGCATTGCAGGCGACATCTGTTTCATGCGGTGTCGTAACAGCGCCAGGCCAAAGGCAGCATCCGGCAATTGTAGCACAGGCAGCGGCAACACTGGCTGAGATGTTTCCCCGCCGCTTTTGGATGACCTTAGCCAGTGGCGAAGCGCTGAACGAAAAAATAACAGGTGAAAAATGGCCTTCCAAATCTATACGTAACGAACGGTTGCTTGAATGCTTTCATATTATTAAGCGTTTGCTGAATGGTGAAACAGTATCTCATCATGGACATGTAACCGTTGAAAATGCAAAACTATACACCTTACCGCAGCAACTGCCCTTGCTGCTTGGCGCTGCACTTACCCATGAGACTGAAGAATGGATGGGCGGATGGGCAGAAGGATTACTAACTGCACATAAGCCGACAGATGAACTAAAACAAATAGTTAATTCATTTAAAAAAGGCGGCGGAGAGGGAAAGCCAATTTACCTGCAGGTGCAGCTTGGTTATGGTGCAGATGAAGAAAAGTTAGCAGCAGATGTTTTTCATCAGTGGCGAACCAATATTTTTCCGGGAAAGGTTAAAGGAGACTTGTGGAAAGTAGAGCATTTTGATGCCCTGGGAGAGTTTGTAACTATTGAGGACATTAAAAAAAAAATCCTGATTTCTTCCGATATTCAGCAGCACATTGACAGTTTAAAGGAATATGCAGAACTCGGTTTTGAAAAGATAATTATTCATAATGTTGCCCGCAACCAGGAAGAGTTTATTAAAGTATTCGGAGAAAAAGTGTTACCTAAGTTGAGTTGACGGATGACAGTTGATGGATGACGGATGATAGAAAGAGAATGAAGCAGGGGCAAAAAGAGGAAGCTGCTTTTGATCCTGAAAGTAAAATTTCTATTTAATATCGTTTCGTACATAACTTGCAAAAAAGGCATTATTAAACCAAAGAAATAAATTTTGCTTTGACAATCAGAACTTTGTTTTTATAAACAATAGAATGACGTAAAATGTATATGTTATGAGATAAGTTTATTAGGATTTTTAGTAATTTTTTTTACAAAACATGTAAGCACTTTGGAATTTTAGAAAGATGTATACATTTTAATATTCATTGTTCTAACTCAAAAGAATGAAAAAGAAAAGATTTAGCATATTCAGACGCATCAGCATTTTGGTTTTTGTCCTTATCACGGGTCTGTGTATTTTATTTATCAGTATTACTTACTTATCTACTACAAACTTTCATCTGGCCAGTACACAATTATTAAATAAAGATGTTGCGGGTCACATTGCTCAATTTACTTCTCCCTTCGGGCAGGACAGCATTAATACAAAAAAGGCCGATTCTGTTTTTTATAATGCTATGGTGCTTAGCCCGAGCGCTGAGGTTTATTTTTTAGACACCAGCGGAAAAGTAATTGCTTATCATGCACCCAAATCGGCCTTAAAACGTTGGACTTTGCCACTTGCAAACATAAAAAAGTTAATTGCATCAAAAGGCCAGGAGTTTATAAAAGGGCCTGATCCTAAAGACCCGTTGGAAGACAAAATATTTTCAGCAGTTGAGGTTAAAGGTAAAAAAAGAAACCTGGGTTATATCTATGTTATTCTGGGCAGCAACAAAAATGTGACTAATTTATTGTTTAGCAGTTATGTAAGTAATTTCCTTGTTAAAGTATTATGCCTCATTATAGTTTCTTCCATTGTTGCTGCCTTTATTTATTTAAAAAGAATTGAACGGAGCTTTAATGATATGATGCTTGTGCTGAACAGGTTTCAAAATGGCGATTTGCAGGCGCGTTTTAAAATAAAAGAAAAAAATGAGCTTTCCGATATTACACAAGTCTTTAATAACCTCGCAGATTTGCTTGTTTTTAATATAGACAGGCTTAAAAAATCTGAAAAAGAAAGGAAAGATTTCATCGCTAACATATCTCATGATCTGCGCACACCTTTAGCTATTGCAAGAGGCTATATTGAAACACTTGTTATAAAAAAGGATACTGAAGAGTTAAGCTTATCAGAACATGAAAACTATGTGCAGATTGCGCTTAATAAAATAAAACAGGTGGATGAAATGGTAAGCCAGCTTTTTGAGCTTTCGAGAATAGAATCTGTTGAATTTAAAGCTGCTAAAGAACCCTTCGTTCTGTCTGAGATTGTACAGGAAACGGTTAAAACTTTTCAGTTAGCAGCGGCACAGAAGAGTATTGATTTAAAATGTACCAGATGCCAGTACCACGTATGGATAAACGCAGATGTAAGCATGATGGAAAGAGTGGTGCAAAATCTTATTGATAATGCTGTAAATAACACCCCCGAAAATGGAATAATTCAAATCTCGGTAATCGTTGAAAACAATCAATTAGTTTTAAAAATACAAAATACGGGCGATCCGTTACCCGATAACTTACTTGAGTGGATAAATAATTCTAAAGACGAAAGCACGCTAAGTGCCAAATGGTCTTCACGATCAGGTGTAGGATTGCTGATAGTAAAAAAAATTCTTCAATTGCATGAGTCTTCTTTAAAAGCATATACTGACAATACTGACGGTAACACTTTTACTTTCGGTATGCCTGTTTATAATCAATAGCGAAAAATATACCGGCGCTGTCTCTTATTTAATCAGCTTGCAGTAATTCTTGTATTCCCTGCCCTGAGATATTTACATCATCAGTCTTCAGGCCTATGTTAACAGGAAATAATCTTTTAAATGAAGTATTTTAGCTATAGTAATTTTTTTGATCATTCTATTGAAACAGAGTAAATAGTTTATTATTGTTGGAACTGCTGTGCAATTGCCTGTCGGTATAATTAAAGAACTCTTTCGTTATGCTTCTGTGATAACTTCCTATACAAATAACTGTTTCTTTACAATGTTAAATTGATGCATTAATAAAACCTTTAGAAGCTAAAAAAGTAATTGCTCTCGATTACTCTCCTCAAGGTGAACAATCCTTGCAGATACTCTTTTAATATTATTCTCACAACTTCTTTACGAAAAATATTAGACCTGATCAATCTGTGATTTCCTATTATCGGTATTTATTCTGCACTTCCGATTCCTGTGATTATTCTCAGAATCATTAATAATTAATAACAATGTAATTAATTAAAAAAAACAAATTATGAAACCTTTCTTTTATTTGGCTGCAGTTGCAATTTTTGCAATTAGCTGCAGAAAACACAACGATGAGCCTGCTCAACCTGTCATAAAGCCCCAACAACATTTGACGGGGGTGCTAGCTTTGTCAGGGCTTCTGGATCGAAGTAAACTTACTATGACAAGCGTAATACAGGTAGATCTCGACCGGAACGTGGCAAGAGTTCCGTTGTATAAAGGTACTTATAACGGCAGTACCGTCTGGTATGTACGTATGGACGTATCAGACTCTGTGCTGGCGCGTACCCTCGGTCTTAATTTCGCACCACGACTTGCCAATGCTGATATGGGTTGTCCGGCCTGCATAGAAAGTGTTACCTCCTCTGATCCTGTTCTTGGGAATGCACCTGTTGACTTTGCCGGCACCGTAGACTTCAGTCCCGCCCGCGTACTGACCCCTGGCGCTACTGGTTTTCCACCGCTTATGGCTCAACCCGGCTCCATTGCTAAACCTGGTTACAGTGACTTGGTTCGTGTTGGTAACAGCCTTGTTGTTTTTAACGCTCCTATTGTAGCTACCGGCGACGGGCCTTTCGATGTGAGTGAAGCACACACAAATACGTTAGACCGCGTTATAGCGATAGACGAAAAAACTATGACCGTGGATTTACAGTTTATCCGCGCTTTCTCACACGGCAAAGATATTTTTTACTTCACTTTTGGTTCTACAGGCGCTTTGTCTGCTACGCTTGAAAGAGGAACTTTTGTACCAGGTATGGCAACTTTGCCATTCGCTAATGAGGAGGATAAAGGTGCCCGGAGCCCCATTTTTACCTTTACTAACGGCAAACGCGGTAAAAATGATCCGGATGCACAAGGGCTTTCGCATGTAATTCTCGACAATCCCCCCGGAAACCTAAGCCTCGAAAATCCTGCTTTACTCGAGTCGCTTCGGCAACTCGGAGATGCACATAATGTTCTTGGCAGCTTTCCTACACTTAAAGACAAGAAAGACCGGGAATCATACTCACCCCTTTGGGATTTACACATAGTAGAGTGGAGTGCAGATGTGGTTGCCCGAAACGAAAACTTTGCACAAACTGATGAAAGTACGATAGGTCAATTAGCTGATCATGGTTTCATTACCAATCCCGGAGGAGGCAAGGTAAGCTCCTCAGGCTTCGTGGTTAATTGTCCCGTTTTAGGTTTTGCTACCTCTCCTCCCCAGGAGGATCAGGCTAAATAAGTAAATTCTCAGAATTCGCTCAAGTGGTAATTATTTTTAAAAAAAGATATATGATCTTTATATGTTAGATTAGTTGTAAAGGATAATGATCGAAATACTTTTTAGAATTTTTTCGTTGTGTTAAAATACTTGCAAAAATAATTTAATAGAGGAATACCATCATTATCAAATATTAATGTACTTCAAAATGACCTATATTGATCCTATATCTTTTTTCATACTTAAATCGTAATTATTCTCATGTAACTAATTTTACCATTTTAAGATTCTTGCCCTACATTTAAAGCCAGAAACATTTAAAACCAGGAATATTTAAAAATACTCCGGTCTAAAAGATAATTTATAAGGGATTTTACAAGATCAAGAAGAAAATTTGCCATTTTTTAGTGTCACAAAACGCTTTGATAGTAAAAGGAACGTGAATTGAGTATATAAGCAGGATTAACATTGATTGAAAATTACACCTGCCCGCTAAACCTTGTACTAATGCTTCAAAGCATAACAGACAGACCAACTCTGCAACATTTCTAATTGCTTAATATGAGATACATTATTTTAATTTTTGCAACATTTTTTTGTTGTTCAGCAGACTGCTATACTCAACCTGATAAAGTTGATTCTATATATCCGGCAAATGGCATTGTTACAACTGGTACAGAACCTTTATCTTCCACTCTGCCTTATGTGAAGTATCATTTGACAGCAACACCTTGGCAAGCCCTGAACATATCAAAAGATGCTTATCTTGACATAACAGAAGGCATAGTTCGTGAAATTGTAAAATTTCAAAATGCTAATGGTGCCATTGTTGACCCCTATGCAAAACGTGAAGTTCAATATTCTACGCCTTATTTTGCCAATGCGATAGGTACTTTAATATCGGCAGGCCGAGCCATGGATTTATTAGATGAAGGAATTGCAGCTATGAACAGTGCTACTGCTGATATAGCCGGCGGAGCTGCATCTATACCGGATAACCATGGAGAATTCTTCCTGGCTCCCCTTGCAGGCGCTATCCCTCTGTATACTCCTTATGTTTCCATACAGCAATTGCAAAAGTGGGAAAGCAGGATGACAAAGCCTGTTGCAGATATTATCCGGGGCCGTACACACAACTGGAGAGCGTATGCTATGAAAGGAGAATGGTATCGGGCAAAAAATGGCTATGTAAATAAGGATAGTGCCATTAGCTGGTTGGAAAATAGTTGGATTAATACGCAAAAGACACGGCTGACTAATAACAGGTTGAATTTTTATCACGATGCTTCCAGCGACCCGGACACATGGCCTTATGAATCAGTGGGAAGAGGTAATTTGCTGGCAATGATTGCGAATGGATATGATGGAGCTTCGAGGGATGAAATTTTAAGTATCCTGAAACAAGGAACTCAAGCCAGTCTTTTATTACAAGACCCCTCAGGACAAATAGTTGCAGGAGGGCGCAGTGGGAATCATACATGGAACGATGTCTTTTTGGCTACCGGATATGAAATAATGGCTGAAATAACTTATAAAGAAGGAAACTCACGCCTCGCTGGTCAATATCGGCATGCTGCTGCTCTGGCTTTTCAAAGTATACAAAGATGGAAAAGATCCGAGGGAACTTATTCTGTTACTAAAAACCATTTTAATCCCTATGACAGAATCGGGTATGCCGATTATAGTTTTTTTACTAACTACAATGGCTACCTGATGTATCATATGGCAGAGAATTATTTGAGACATAAAACAAATATAAGAGAACAACCTGCTCCTAATGAAATAGGCGGTTACACAATTGTAAGTGACACAAATTTAGCTACAGCTGTAGCGAATGCAGGAGGTATGTATATGGAAGCTTGTTTAAGAGGCTCAACTAAAGTTAAATATAATCGTTATTGGACAACATTAGGCATAGTCCGTTTTGCCAAAGTGGGTTGGGATTCCCGCCTTGGCCCATCGGATGGAGTAAGAGAAAAATCAACTAATCTTGGCGTATCTTTTGCTCCTACCTTTTTCGAAAATGGCAAATGGGCACGATTGGCAAGCCAGCCTGATCGTTATGAAGCTTTTTTTACAACTCAATTCACTCATCCGTTATTAGTGCGCTGCCGGGTAGAATACAGACCTAAGAATGGTAAAACCGGACCAACTTTTACAAATGATTTTATAATTACACCTGATGGTATCCTTTCAACTCTTACCTCTTCGTCAGTAAACTTTGGTATAACCTGGCCTGTATTGACCTTTGATGGTGCTACCTACCTTAATACCAGGCTGACATCACATATCGCAAGCACATCCTTTCCAGGCAGTGCAGATCAACAAAACTTTATCGCTTTACATGCATCACCAACTCTCGAAACGACAGATGCCACCAGAAGAAGTTCTTATGGAGATATTCGCCCTGTTAGAATGATTTCTGACACCGCTCGTAATGTTACTTTAATCTATCCCCGCAGTACCGGAGACCCTGATGCAGAGTCTGTACGGCTAAGCTTTACCCGGTCAGGTAACGATTTTTCTACAATCTTAGCAAGAATAGAAGGAAACATCTATATAGGAAGAACTTCGGCAGGAGGTACAGGAACAAGCATAGATATAGATAATGATGGAACTGCCGAGGCTACCTTTAATATGTCTGCCGGTTTTATAATGAATCTGAAGGTTGGAAAAATCACCAAAATAGAAACAGACAGAGATGTGACTGCGTTAATTTACGGACAACAAGTGCATTGTAAGGCTTACACTCCTGTAGATATTTCTAACCCCTTAAAATTTGCTATTGTCAAAGTAATTGCAAATACAGATGATGGAAATGTTGCTGCAAATACTGTTGACGGCGATTATAAAACCCGCTGGTCTGCTAAAGGCGATAATAACTGGATAAGATATTATCTTGAGAAAACAGCAATAATTAAAACGGTAAAGATAGCATGGTACAGAGGAAATGAGAGAAGAGCTTCATTTGAGATTCAAACATCTTTAGACAGCACTAACTGGACAACTGTATTCACGGGCCGCAGTAACGGCAATACAATCTCTTTTGAAACGTATAATATCTCTCCTGCCTCTGCAAGGTTTATTAGAATTGTAGGACATGGTAATAATTTAAATCTATGGAATGCTATCACAGAAACAGAGATTTTACAAGATACCACTTATTCTGAAAATCAGGAAAAAAGATCAAAAAAAGGATCATCAGCAGTACAGGCAAAAGCAGTCACAAAGGCAGATGCAACAATCCTAAAAGAGGATATTAATAATTATAGTTGCAGCGTGTGGCCTAATCCAAATACAGGAACCTTCACTTTACATGCATCCTCCGGCTGGTATGCGGCCAGGTTAATGATTTATGACTTTTCGGGAAAGATCGTTTTGAACAAAAGTGTAAACCACGCTGCCACTCCACTAAATCTTAATAGTCTGCCTAAAGGAATTTATATAATGAGAATTAGTAAGCATGATAAAGTTATAATTAAAAAAATTATCTTACAATAAAAACAGCAGGCCGTTTTATGGAGAAGCCGGAGAGTAAGAATTTGTCATTATAATAAACTTGAGAAGTTCTTTCTCCGGTATTCAAAATCTTTAAAATGCTGCTGTATTAAGACGTGATTGAAATGTGAAATGGTCCAAAAATTTACTGAACCTGTTGCGATAACTCTTCCCGGTCTTTCCTCCGCTTTATACTGCTGCGTACTAAGCAAAAGTTAGTTCGTCCGGCATAATTTCATAATGAGGATAATAAATTTTGAAACAAATTTCTCTACTTTATTAACTTTACCCAGAGAGTTGCTTCTGCAACTCTTAAGGCGTTTGACTTCGGTTTTAGCCTACAAAGGTCTGATGCCCCTGTTATTTCTATTCTGCATCTTTTTATCCGCCCATCTTAAATATCCAAAAACTATCGGACTATTGTCAGTGTATAATTAAAGCATACTTACGTAATACTTCTGTGATAACTGTTTTAGCAGATAGCAGTTCCTTTGTAAAGTAAATATTTGCAAGCCTCTAAAATAATCACCTAATTCTTAAACTGCAACTGTCATGAACCTGCTTTAAAATTATTATCCATTCCCTGAAGTACTAAGATTAAATAATTTATTATCACAAAAAAACAATTATGAAAAAAATTCTTATAATACTATTTTCCTCAGCATTTTTCTTTTCCTGCAAAAAAAACGACCAGGTTGCAGAGGGCAAAATTAAAAGCCTTCCAAACAATATGACGAGTGTGACTGAAATAGATACTGTAAACGCTACAGGCGTTTTTCCACTCTATCGCGGCCAGGATGCAAACGGAGGCGATGTTTATTACGTTATTACCGAATCCAACAATGTGGATAAATCTATTGAGCTTGGTTTAAACTGGTCACCAAAGCTGGTGCACGCTTTTGACACCAAAGCAGTGCAAACGGCAACAGTAGTAAGTGGCGGTGCAAAAAATCCGCATGATTTTCCTATACTGAAATTTGCAGGAAATGTTGATTTTTCGCCTGATAGAAAGTTGGTTCCGGGCCCCGAGCTGTATCCTCTTGATCCTGCTTCGCAACCCGGCTCTGTCGGAGATGCTAATTACAGCCCGCTTGTTACTTTTGATGGAAAGATACTTTACAATGCAGCTCATGTGGCTAACAGCACCGGCGTACACGATAAAGTAATAAGTATGGATAAAGATAAAATGACTGTAAAAATTCAGCTTACCAAAGGATTTTATGAGGGTTTCTCAATTTTATATACCAGCACCGAAACATCAGATGAAGACCTTGCATCCCTGGAAGACAACACTTTTGCTCCTAATATGAGCGCGGCACCCAATGCGGGTGATGATAAATCATTTCGTTCAGCCCGTGAAGCTATAATACCAGTAATCAATGGGCCAATGGGTAAGGGTAATCCTAACCGGCAAGGTCTTCGCTCTGCTGTAGCCGGTGAGGGCGATCCGCTCAACATTTTTCAGGAACAGGCCGGCTGCATGAATGCAAATGATCCTGGTGCTTTTTGCGATGCTGCATCTTACAGCCCTTTTTGGGATGCAACTCCTGTAATGTGGACTGATGAAGCAATTGCGGCAGGAAAAAGAACCATAGTTAAAACTGATAAAGCGGAAAAAATTGCACCTATCAGCATAATTGAGTTGTATGCTGATGACTTTATGAAAGCCGGTGGAATGGGTGTCCGCAATTCATCTCTTGGAGGTATCAACGCTGCCGGTCCTGCCGGCGGACCCGGAATTATAATTAATTGTCCAATCGTTTTTGTACCTGATGCTGCACGATGATGTTTTTAAGTTTTAATGGGAGTTTATGTTTTTATAGCTGGTACTATAAGCCTTGAACTGCTGTTGAGGCGCTTCATTATAGTATCGCCCCTGGCTTTCCTGCAGATAACGGGAGTATAGTAAAAGTATGCTTCCGTTATACTTCTGTAAATACTTTATCTGCAAATGCATTTTCCTTTATTAGGAGGATAAAAGAATTTTAAAGAACGACACTGCTTTTTCAAAATAATTTTTTCGTAAGATCAGCCTGCTTAAGTAATCCGGTTAATAATTCAATATTTAACCTGATACACTATTCATCTGATTACACTATATTTTTAAAAACCGAATTTGACTCATTACATTAATTTTTCTTTAGGTATTAAAACAACATAGTTATGAAGTACATTTTTTATTTGTCAATTAGTATGGTGGTCGCATTCGGCTTTAAAAAGAATGATACAAAAGCCGGAAAAAGCGATATACTTTATATTGAAACGAATAATTTTGAAGACAATAAAAATGCAGTGCTGGCATACCGGGACAAAGGAGATGGAAAGCTTGAGCCTTTGGAGGGCAGCCCGTTTCTGACGAATGGTGCCGGTGTGGGAAATTCGCAGCAAATATTGGGACCGCTGGACTCTGATTATGAGTTAAGAGTGTCATCTGACGGAAAATTTCTTTTAGCTGTAAATTCAGGAAGCAATACTATCGCAATATTTTTAATAAAGTCAAATGGCGCCCTTGAGCCTGTTGCCGGTTCACCATTTCCATCCGGCGGAAAAACACCTGTTAGTATAGATGTCTCAGGCAATCATGTGTTTGTCGTAAACAAAAGCCAGGATCCGTTGCATAGTGTTTTTGAAGCACCTAATTATTCTGCATTTACTATTGATGCTGCAGGAAAGTTAACACAGGTATCAGACGGCAAGTTTGAAACCGCAAAGGGTTCTTCTCCTTCCAACGTATTGGTTTCGCATGACGGGAAGTTTCTTTTTGGTACTGACTTTTTAGGTGCCATGTTAGCGCCTCCTGTTGGCACACTGCGTTCATTTGCTATCAGCAATCCCGGTACATTAACTCCCGCAGAGGGCACGCCTTATGTTGTGCCTGGCCCTAAAGGCACCGCTTTGGGTTTATGGCAGCATCCGTCTGCCAATGTATTATATGCAGGTAACCCATTGCAAGGCAAGGTTAATGTATATGCAGTAAATGCAACAAACGGGGCTTTAGCGCTGCAAACATCTATACCTGCAGGAAAAGCAGCTTGCTGGATTCGTACTACCAAAGATGGTAAACGCATGTATGTGCTTAATTCGGGTGATAATACGGTTACTATCTATAACTCTTCCAATGCCCTGTCTCCAATATTAATACAAACACTGGAGTTAAAAAATTCAGGCCCTTCTTATACCAATCCCGATGGTATACAATTAAAAACAAGTCAGGATTTTTCTATGGCTTTTTCGACCTCTGAAAAAAAATTGTATGTGGTGTGTCAGCATACTAATAAAGATTTCAGCATAGGCAATTATAATTATTTACACACGCTCGCTGTTGCAGACAATGGTCAATTAACGGAGACTGCTAATCCAATTCAACTGCCGGTAGCCAATACTATAAGGCCAAAAGGATCAGCGGTTGTAAGCAGGTAAAAAGACAAGACTGATAAAAAGTATACACATGAAATACAATGAACTGACAAAAGAGGAGGAGAGAGTAATTATTTATAAGGGCACAGAAAGGCCCTATACAGGAGAATACACCCATAATAAAAACAGCGGCACGTATGTATGCAGGCGCTGTAATATGCCGCTATATCTTTCGGACGATAAGTTTGATTCGCATTGCGGCTGGCCAAGCTTTGATGATGAAATAAAAGGCGCTGTAAAACATTTACCCGATGCTGACGGCAGACGTATAGAAATTGTATGTGCAAATTGTGATTCCCACTTAGGGCATGTTTTTAAAGGAGAAAGATTTACGGCTAAGAATACAAGGCATTGCGTTAACTCTATTTCCTTAAAGTTTATTTCAGGGACTTCACTGCCCGAATACTGATTAGTATTTTTTAACGTGATCCTGCTGAAAGTTTTATTTATGAAAAAGTTACTGATTTTAGTTGCTGCCTTTACTTTAAGCGCAGGGGTTTTTGCACAAGATAAAATGGACAAGAAAATGGACAAAATGCACGCCAAAGGCATTATGAACCATAAAATGAAAGATTGTGTAATGATGAAAGATGGATCAATGATGATAATGAAAAATGGTGAAACCATGAAAATGGACAAAGAAATGACCATGAACAACGGTACAATGGTAATGAGTGATGGTACAGTAAAAATGAAAAACGGCAAGACAATGACGATGAAAGACGGCGATTGTATGTATATGGACGGCAAGATGAGTAAGATGAAAATGGATAAGATGGGTATGAAGAAAAAAATGTAGTTGGGGTATTTTTTGTTTTTATAATAAAAGAGGTTGTCTCTTAGTTCTGAGACAACCTCTTTATACTACTTTTTCTCAATTATTTCCCTGGAAAACAGGGAATTTTGTGCATACAATTACTATTAATCTTTCTTATTTTTTTTCCTGAAAAGACCGCGTAAAAAACCACCTTTTTTCTCTTTTTTTACCTCTGGTGTTGCTTGTGGTGCCGGCGCGGTTGCCGCAGGAGCAGTTGGGGTTGCCGGCTTTGTCTTTTCCTGTGGTATATCACTTTGTGCACCTGCTCCTTCAGTTGGCGCATCAGGCATAATGTAATCTTCCGAAGTTCCGTTACCTACGTCTTCTCCTTCTGCGGGAGCAGCAGTACGGGCGTTAATAGTATTCATATAATCAAATATCACATCGTTGCTCATTACTTCGGGCTTTGAGAATTCGGCTTTCCTGTCTAAGCCAAGGGTTTTGTCTGCAAGCGCTTTTTTGAAAAAGTAAGCCCATATAGGCAATGCGGCCGCATTACCTTCACCAATTTTGCTGCTGAAGCGGATAAAGCGGTCATCGCAACCAACCCATGTGCCGGCAAGCAGTTGCGGGGTGTAGCCCATAAACCACGCGTCACTGTTGTCGTTGGTTGTACCGGTTTTACCTGCTATATCGTTTACCAGTCCAAACTGGTTGCCCATACGCTGGCCGGTTCCGTTTTTTATCACTCCCTCCATCATCAGCGCAACAGAGTAGGCAGTTACTTCGCTGATAACTTCTTTGCGTTGTGCAGGTAAAAAGTTTTCGAGCACATTTCCGTTTTTGTCTTCAATTCTTGCAATCATCAAAGGTTTGGCATTAAAACCACGCCCTGGAAACATGCTGTAGCCCTGCATCATTTCGTAGAGGCTCAGCTCAACGGCGCCTAAGGCTATGGAAGGAAAAGGGTCTATTTTTGAGGTAAAATTGCACTTCTTTAAAAATTCAGCAAAACGTGTAGCTGCGTCATTGCCGTTATTGCCGAGCTGTTTTAAAATATATGCCGAAGCGCAGTTTCTTGACCAGGCCAGGGCATTGGCCATAGGCACCGACCGCCCTGTACAGGTAGCGGCTGTGTTTGGCACAAGGCCGAGGCTTCCAAAATCCTGCTGCACATCCTGTACAATTGTGTTGGGCGTGAAACCGGCTTCTTCAATGGCAAGACTATACAACAGAGGTTTAATAGTGCTGCCGACCTGGCGCTTGGTATTGATATTTACATGATCGAATTTGAAAGTTTTAAAATCAATTCCGCCGACCCAGGCTTTTATTTCTCCGCTAATGGGGTCCATAGCCATAAAACCTGCCTGCAGCATTTGCCTGCTGTATTTGATGGAGTCGTACGGGGTCATCGAAGTGTCTATTTCATGTTTAGTGTTCCAGGCGAACACTTTCATAGAAATCTTTTTGTAAAAAGTTTTTTTTACTTCTGCATCTTCCAGGCCCTCTTTTTTGAAATTTTTCCAACGGTCACTGTTTTTCATAGCCGCTTCCAATATATCTTCCCGTCCTTTCCATACGGTTCCTTTGCGTATATTGGGTTGAGAATTCAATATTTTTTGCATATAGCTGATATGCTTTCCCACTGCTTCTTCTGCATATAACTGCATTCTCGGGTTAATGGTAGTGTATATTTTCAAGCCATCACGATACAGGTCATAATTGTTGCCGTTTTGCTTGGTATGCTTACTGCACCATCTTTTCATCTCCTGACCTAAAACCATTCTGAAGTAAGGAGCAAGACCGGCAGTTTCATCCATCTTTCTGTACTTGAGATCAATCGGTTTCACCTTCAGGCGGTTAGCTTCATTTTCTGAAAGAACTTCATTTCTAACCATTTGGTCTAACACTGTATTGCGCCGGTCAAGTGCCATTTTAGGATTTACCCGGGGATTGTACAAAGTAGAGCCTTTCAGCATTCCTATCAATACCGCAGCTTCTTCTACATTGATGACATCCGGATCTTTTTGAAAGAAAGTTCTGGAAGCATTGCGTATGCCGTATACATTATCACCGAAAGGAACAGTATTTAAGTATAAAGCAAGTATTTCATCTTTGGTAAAATTTCTTTCGAGCTTAATAGCGATTATCCATTCTTTCACTTTTTGCATAGCCCTGCTGAACGGATTTCTTGCCCTGTTGCCATTAAAAAGATTAAAGGCTAACTGCTGCGATATGGTGCTGCCGCCACCTTCACTGCCCAGATTAATAACTGCTCGTGCCAGTGCTCTTCCGTCTACGCCGCTGTGGCTGTAAAAGCGCTCGTCTTCGGTAGCGACCAAAGCACTGGTAATATTCTTATTTATATCTTTAAAATCAACATTAGTTCTGTCTTCAAGATAATATTTTCCCATTACAGTGCCGTCGTCTGCGATCACTTCACTGGCCAGCGAAGCGCTTGGGTTTTCGAGATCCTGGATGGAAGGCATTCTGCCAAAAAATCCCCAGTCAGCAAATGCTATTAAAAGTATGAAAGCGCCAAAGAGGATAAATACTGTCCGCCAGAATATCTTTACAGATTTGTTGGTACGTGTTTTTGCAGGCATAATAATAGTAATGAGCTTATTTAAAACAACTTTACGTTTTAATAAAAAGCAAAGCTAAATAAAAAGGCTGCTGGCTATAAAACTATTCAAACAGCAGCAATAAGTTTATTTTGTTAAAAGAAAATTTAATACAATACCCGCAATATTAAGTCTCTCAATATTTAAATGATGAAGTTTAACAAGTTTATAAGCGGTAAGAAATTTTATTTGAAAATCTGTTCATCCTTATTTTACCCTTGCCCGTCTTTCTTTTAACTCCCCCCGGGTAGTCAGTATAACTTACCAAATCAATTACGACCTAAAAAAAAGCAGCAATATATGTAAGGCTGTATGTGAAAGACCTTTATTAATAATGACAATGTTGATATAAAAAACGTTTGACTTTCAACAAAAAATAGGAAAATGTGTTGATTTCTTTGAAATTGCGGCAGAAAGTTTTTTTTCATTAAAAAATATTTCTCTTGTGTTATGAATATTCATACTTTCAACATTCAAATCAGTATAAAAAATTAAATTGCTATATGGGAGATCTTCAGATTAAAAAGCAGCCCAAAAAGTACGATGCTGTCATTGTTGGTTCAGGTGCGGGTGGCGGTATGGCTGCCTATGTTTTGGCTAAGGCTGGACTAAAAGTATGTTTGTTAGAGGCAGGGCCAAATTTTGACCCGGCAGTAAATTCAGCGCAGTTAAAAAACCCGTGGGAGTCGCCGCGAAGGGGCGCAAGCACAAAATTTCGCCCTTTTGGTGATTTTGACGGATGCTACTGGGGATGGGAAGTAGACGGTGAACCGTATACGCAGGCAGAAGGCACAAAATGGGAATGGTGGCGTGCCCGCATGGTTGGCGGACGCACCAATCACTGGGGCAGAATTTCTCTGCGCTTTGGCCCCAAGGATTTTAAACGTAAAAGCATTGATGGCCTGGGCGATGACTGGCCCATCAGCTATGACGATGTAAAACCTTATTACGATAAGATTGACCAGCTATTAGGTGTATTTGGAACCAATGAAGGTTTGACTGATGACCCCGATGGTATTTTTCTTCCGCCGCCCAGACCGAGGTTACATGAACTTTTTATTAAAAAAGCTGCGACAAACGTTGGCGTTCCGGTTATTCCTTCGCGCTTATCTATTCTTACAAAAAAAATAAACAATGAGCGCGGCGAATGTTTTTACTGCGCACAATGCGGACGCAGTTGCAAAGTGTACGCCGATTTTTCGTCTTCCTCTGTTTTAGTGATTCCTGCATTAAAAACCGGCAATGTTGATTTAGTGACAAATGCAATGGTTCGCGAAGTATTAACCGACAGGGAAGGTTTGGCTACCGGCGTGTCATATGTGAATAAAGAAGATATGCAGGAATACCAGGTCAGTGGCCGCACCGTTGTTCTCGCTGCAAGCGCCTGCGAATCAGCAAGATTAATGTTGAATTCAAAATCACAAAGGCATCCGAATGGTATAGGCAATTCAAGTAATATAGTAGGTAAATACCTGCATGACTCTACCGGTGCCGATATGGGTGGAATAATCCCTGAACTGTTTGATCGGAAGCGTTATAATGAAGATGGTGTTGGCGGCATGCACGTGTATTCTCCATGGTGGCTTGACAATAAAAAATTAGATTTCCCCCGTGGTTATCATATAGAATATGGCGGAGGTTTCGGCATGCCTTTATATGGCTTTAACTGGGGTATTGAAAACCTGAACGGCACCTACAAAATTAAAGGAAAACAAAAAGAAGCCGGCGGATATGGCGCGTCATTAAAAGAAGATTATCGTTACTTTTTTGGCGCCCACGTGGGAATGGCAGGCCGTGGTGAAGCTATTGCAAGAGAAGACAGCTACTGCGAAATTGATCCCAGTGTTGTAGACAAATTTGGTATACCTGTGTTGCGTTTTCATACTACTTATACTGACTATGAGATAAAACAGGCCAAGCACATGAAAGAAACTTTTTCGGAGATTCTTCATTCAATGGGCGCTGTAACTACATGGGGCGGCGATGATGGTCCGGAAAATAATTATGGACTGCATGCTCCCGGAAATATTATCCATGAAGCAGGCACTGTACGTATGGGAAATGATCCTAAAAGAGCTCCTTTAAATAAATGGGCGCAGGCGTACGATTGCAAAAATTTATTTAATGTAGATGGCGGTATGTTTGTATCACAGGGTGATAAGAATATAACATGGACTATTCTTGCCTTGTCAATGCGTACCAGTGAATATATTGTTGACCAGTTAAAAAAGCAAAATATCTGATTTATTGTTTAAAACTATTAATAAGAAATAGGCTCTTAATACAGTAGTAAGCTTACAATTAAAAATAAAATTATGGACAGACGTAAATCAATAAAAGCATTATTATTAGGCACAGCATCATCAGGTGTATTGATAGAAGCCTGTAAGCAAAGCGATAAAAAAGTAACCGCAACGTCAACAGTACAGCCGTTTACTGGGCCTGAGCGTATGGCCGAAGAAAACGCTCATTACAAAGAAATTGATGCAATACCTAAATTCTTTACTGATCATGAAATGGCCACTATCGCCATTCTTGCAGATATAATTATTCCTAAAGATGAAATCAGCGGCAGTGCAACGGATGCCAAAGTTCCTGATTTTATCGAATATATTGTAAAGGAGAAAACGGAGCACCAGACGCCCATGCGCGGCGGACTGCGCTGGATGGATATGTATTGTCTTAATAATTATGGAAAGACTTTCAGAGAAAGCGACAATAAGCAAAAAATGGCATTGGTAGATGCAATTGCTTACCCCAAAAAAGTAAAACCGGAATTGAAGCAGGGCGCATCTTTTTTTAGTTTAATCCGCAACCTTACCTCAACCGGTTTTTATACCTCAGAAATAGGCGTAAAAGATGTAGGCTATATGGGTAACCGCCCCAACCAATGGAATGGAGTACCTGCTGATGTTTTGAAACAATACAACATGAGTTATACAGAAAAAGAATTGAAAGAATGTGTAAGTTTCGATAAAACCGGAGCTTAAGCTGCTTTCCGCATTAAAAAATGTAATCCTTGTAAGAACAAATTAAAAGCAACAAAGAATTCCCCTTTCTTCTTCGGAGAAGGGCGGGGGATGAGGTTAGCTTAAGACGAAATTTTTTCCCGCTTTAAGAAAAGTTTTTTATTGAAGACAGTTACTATAGATTCATTTACAAAATTCCTTCATCTGCAAAACTATAATATCCTTCCTCGCTTACTATAATATGATCGAGCACTTTTATGTCGAAATATCCTGACGCTTCTTTTATCTTGTTTGTAAGCTCCTGATCTTGTCTGCTTGGTTTAAGATTTCCGCTGGGGTGGTTGTGGCTAAGTACAATACTTACTGCACCATGTTCCAGGGCTTTTTTTAAAATAATTCTCGGGTCGGCTACTGTGCCTGTTATACCGCCTTCGCTGATAATTTCATAGTGATTAATTTTGTTTGCCTTGTTTAAAAATACTACTGCAAAAACTTCGTGTTTCTTATATTGAAGTTGCGCTTTCAGATAATTGGCTATGTCTTTACTTGATTGTATTACCTCTTTTTTATTGTCTGCCATACTTCTTCTTACACCTAATTCAAGCGCCGCAGCTATGGTTGTTGCCTTTGCGGGTCCGAGGCCTTTAATTTTCAGATTAATCATTTCTTTTATTGATAATTTAGAAAGTCTCAGCAGGTTATTTTCTACGGCAGCAAGCAGCTCTTTTGCCAGGTCAACTGCGCTTTTTTCTGCTGATCCGTTATTGATTAGTATAGCAAGCAATTCAGAATTGCTTAAAGTTTCTGCTCCTTTTAATGCAAGCTTTTCTCTTGGCCGGTCGTCTGCTGCCCAGTTTTTTATGCTCTGCTTATTCATATCTGAATTTTATAATCGCTGAAATTAAAACTTCTATCGCTAATCTCTATCTTCGCCGCACATTTCTTCTGTTTATTATGAATCCTTCAATAAAGATTTTTTCCGGTACAGGCAGTCAAAGTGTTTCAAATAAAATTGCCGAACGGTTTGGCACTCCCCTCGGTAAGATTAATATTCAAAAATTTAGTGACGGAGAAATTCAGACGGTTTATATGGAAAGTATCCGGGGAGACTATGTTTTTCTTATTCAAAGCACCAATTCGCCTTCTGATAATCTGATGGAGCTGCTGCTGATGATAGATGCAGCCCGCCGTGCAAGCGCGTATAAAATAGTGGTGGTAATGCCATATTATGGTTATGCCAGGCAGGATCGTAAAGATAAACCAAGGGTGGCGATAGGCTCAAAACTGATAGCAAACCTGCTGGTAGCTGCCGGCGCTGACCGTATCATTACAATGGATTTGCACGCCCCGCAAATCCAAGGGTATTTTGATATTCCGGTTGACCATCTTGACAGCTCGGCTATTTTTATTCCATATATAGAAAAACTTAAACTTAAAAACCTTACTTTTGCGTCCCCTGATGTAGGAAGTACCAACCGGGTACGTGAGATTGCAAGCTATTTTAACAGTGAAATGGTGATTTGCGATAAGCACCGCAAAAGGGCAAACGAGATTGCAAGCATGGTGGTGATAGGGGATGTAAAAGACAGAGATATTATTCTTATAGATGATATTTGTGACACCGGCGGTACGCTTAGCAAAGCGGCTAACCTGCTCATGCAAAAAGGCGCAAGAAATGTAAGGGCGTTGTGCACACATCCCGTCTTAAGCGGAAATGCTTATGAAATCATTGAAAATAGTGAGTTAGTCGAATTAGTGGTTTGTGATACTATTCCTTTAAAACATGAAAGCTCTAAAATAAAATGTCTCTCGGTATCTGATCTTTTCGCTATTGCTATTCGCAATGCTTATGAAAACAGAAGTATTACCAGTTTATTTATTCATTCACAATTAAAGGCCAAAAGAGAAGAAAGGCAATAAACAGTCATTATTAAAACAATCATATAAAAAATGAAAACAATTACAATCGAAGGACAACTGAGGACCGAAATGGGTAAAAAAGCCACCCGCCAGCTTCGCTCTCAGGAAATGGTGCCTGGTGTAATTTACGGGGGTGCTAAAGAGGTTAATTTTTTTGCCTCGGCCAAGGCTTTTAAGCCGATCGTTTATACACCGGAGTTTATGCAGACAGAGGTAAAAGTGGATGGAACAAGCTATACCTGTATTTTAAAAGATTTGCAGTTTGACAAAGTTTCTGATCAATTGCTTCATATTGATTTTTTAGAATTGGTAGGCAACAAAAAAGTAGTTGCAACCCTGCCCCTGCATCTTTCAGGAGTTTCTGTAGGTGTAAAAGGCGGCGGAAAACTGGTAGTAAAAATGAAGTCCTTAAAAGTAAAAGCTTTACCAAAAGACTTAAGAGAGTCAATTACGGTAGATATTACCAATCTTGATCTGAACGGAAACATAAGAGTTGAAGACGTAAAAGTGGAAAACATGGAAATTTTAAATAGTCCCCGTATTCCTATCGCTTCTGTAGTTTTAACACGTCAGTTAAAACAGGAAGAAACATCGGAAAAGAAAAAGTAAATCAATTTATTTCATTATAATTACCCGGTCTGGCCCAGACCGGGTTTTTTGTGCTTTGAATATAAATTGTAAAATTAAAATTCGAGCGCTGAATTATTCTTTCAATATTATTTTTGCTTATGAGCAAGTTTCTGATTGTTGGCCTTGGAAATATTGGAAGTGAATACGCTAACACTCGTCACAACATTGGTTTTGACGTAGTGCAGGCGTTTGTGCTGAAGCAAAATGGATTTTTTAAAACTGAAAGACTCGCAGAGGTTTCTGAAGTAAGATGGAAAGGAAAATTATTAATTTGTATAAAACCTACAACTTATATGAATCTTAGCGGCCGTGCTTTTAAATATTATCTCGACAAAGAAAAAATAAATATTGATAATACGCTTACCATTGCAGACGACCTCGCTTTGCCGCTTACTAAAATACGGCTTCGAGGCGGCGGCAGCGATGCGGGGCATAACGGTCTCAAAGACATACAGGCAATTTTAGGAACAGATAAATACCCGAAGCTCCGCTTTGGAATTGGAAACAATTATCCTAAAGGGATGCAGGTAGATTTTGTATTAGGTAAGTGGAATAAAGAAGAGTTGCCGATGGTAAAAATCAAAATTGAAAAGTGCGTGGATACAATAGAAAGCTTTGCTGTTGCAGGATTGCAACGCACTATGAACCAAATAAATAGTTGGGAAACTACATAATATTTTGAATTCAAAGCGTTATATAGCTGTATAAATGTAAAAAAAAGTAAATAAAGGCCCACTTCTTGCAGTCTTTTTGCCCGGTTATTGCGTCATTGCAGTAGAAATAAAACTTATGAAAATTTTTTGTATTGGAAGAAACTATGTTGAACATGCAAAGGAACTTGGAAACGAAGTGCCGGATGAACCTGTTATATTTATGAAGCCTAAAAGTGCATTATTACAATCGCATACTCCTTTTTATTATCCTGAATTTTCCAATGAGCTTCACTACGAAGCCGAACTGGTATTACGCGTATCAAAAAATGGTAAATATGTCAATGAAAGGCACGCTTCCAAATATTATAATGCGGTTACTGTTGGCATAGATTTTACAGCCCGCGATATACAGAACGAATTAAAAAAGAAAGGTCTCCCGTGGGAAAAAGCCAAAGCATGGGATAACTCAGCGGTTATAGGTACATGGAAAGATGTAACTCCGGAAATATTAAAAAGACCAGTCATTTTTTCATTAAGCAAGAATGGCGAGAACGTGCAGAATGGTGTTACTACAGACATGATTTTTTCTTTCGATCAGATCGTTGCTCATATTTCTAATTATTTTTCTTTAAACATTGGCGATCTTATATATACCGGTACGCCGGCAGGTGTGGGTGAATGTGTTGTCGGCGACATTTTAGAAGGTTTTTTTGAACACGAAAGAATGTTTGAGCTGGAAATAAAATAGTATTTGTAATATTTAAAAAGGTTCTTAATTGACTGCCAGTTATATTACAAACGAGATTAGCCTCATACTTACATTTTTTATTCAATTTACTCTTTTTTTAGTAAGAATTGTTTTTAGAAGACATTTGTTGTTTTTAGTGTAAAATCTTCAGAAGCAGGTTGTATACCAATTTTAAAATTTTATAGATTTTATCTTCCTTCTCTCACCATATATAAGTCATTTTATCCAACCCTTTGCAAAAGAGTTTGTTATATTGTAAACAAGTTTTCTATTTCTAATATAAATATCAGAGAATTGTTTTAAATTAACATGCTGTCAGACTTTCAGAAATTAATTATACAAAATTTACTTAATGAAAAAGCCGTTAGACATTCTTTTAATTGAAGACGATATGGATGATGTTGATTTATTGAAAGATGCACTTGCCGAAAATAAGGTGCTTTACCAGATGGAAGTTATTATGGAAGGTGATAAAGTGTATAAATATCTTAAAGATACCGACGTTTTGCCTGAAATTATTGTAATGGACCTTAATCTTCCGAAAATAAGCGGTAAGGAAATATTAATGAAAATAAAGTCTTTTTCTCCTTTTACCAAAATTCCTATTGTAGTTTTAACTACCTCTTCGGCTAAAAATGACATTGATTATTGCAACAGTATGGGAATTAGTAAGTTTATCACAAAACCAGCTACTATTGATGGATGGAATACTACGATTAACTCTATAATAAATATTGCTTTTGGTGAGAATTAATAAAATAAAAACGTCAGCCGCAGGTTAACCCAAAGCAGATATTATTCTTAATTCTAACTCTTACCTTTTGCTCTGTTTCTTTACTTTTGTTTGTCAAATTAATTGCCCGTTCTAAAAGTGCGTGAACAACCAATTGTATTTACCTAAGTCCTTGTGTAACTCTTAACAAAGAAATTGAATATGGATAATGAAATATTCTTTTCTGAAACGCAACGCTTCAGACAAATCTGGCTTTGGTTGATGTTGCTGTCGGTCAACGGATTATTTTTATTGGGATTTTTCAGGCAAATTGCAGGCGGCCATCAGATTGGAGATAAACCGATGAGCAATAACGGTTTTTTGATTATAATATCTTTCACCATTTTACTGTCTTTTCTGTTTTTTATTTTGCGGCTTGACACTATCATCAGGTCAGATGGTATTTATGTTCGTTTCTTTCCCATCCATAAAACGTTTAAAAAATATTTGTGGAATGAGATTAAACAATCTTTTGTTTGCAAGTACAATCCCATTACAGAATACGGCGGCTGGGGCCTCCGGTGGGGACTGAAAGGAAAGGCATATAATATATCGGGAAACAAAGGAATACAGCTTATTTTGAAAGACAACAGGAGACTGCTGATTGGTACAAATAAACCCGGAGAAGCAGACGAAGCGTTAAGGAGAACCGGGCAAGTTTGTAATTATCCTGTGGGTTCTTTTTGAAAAACTTCTTTCTTAATAGACTATTTATTTTGCTACTAATTCTATTTTAATTGCCTTGAAGGTGCCAAAAGCTGTTGGCCGCTCTGTAAATACTACAAATCCTTTGTTTGTATATTCTTCAAATTGCTCAGGTCGTATAAATGTTTCTGTTGTTTTTATTTTTTTTCTGCTCATTGCCTTAGGCTTTTAATATATTGAGACTATGTATATTATTAATAATAATAAAACCAAGATTATGACAAATACAATAAAAATGAGCAAAATGTTTAATCCTGAATTTTAATTTCTTTCGTAAGCAATACAAAAAGCGATATTTCGTTAACAACGAAAAAAGGCACAATTCATAAAATTAATTGCTTTACATGCAATAACTTAGGTTCTATGACGGATAGTATAGGTAATGATGATCAAGCTGCAATTGCCACGACCTTCAGGTCGTGGATAAAGAATAATAAATGAGAGGCTTTAGCAAAAAAATAAAAACAACATGAGATACACTCAAAGAAAGCTTTTGATAGAGAATATGAAGAATTTTTAAATGTGCCTCATTTTAGGGCGAGTTTTGGCTAAAGCCAATGCGTTAATTTTAATACAACCATGACCTGAAGGTCGTCGCAATTTTAGCCATACAAATCGTCACAGAACCATAATTTTATTATGAATAAAAACAAAAGTGTTGATATAAAGTCTTATTCTTATTCAAAGAAGTTTTTTTTATAAAATTAATAGCGCTTCGAATAAAACTATCAATTAAAAGGATTAAATTACAAAATTAATATATCTAAAATGGTTAAACAGGAATCCATTAGAAAAGGCAGCAAAGTTTTTTTTGCTGACACTAAAGATGAACCCGTCACGGTACTTGACAATTTAAATGGCCGAATTTCTGTGCAGCTTGGTAAATTAGTTACCACTTATGCAGAAGATTTATTCCCGGTTCCGTTAACTCCTCAGTTGATTCAAAGATGTTCCTTTATTAAAACCGACGAATATGTATTTGAGCATCCCGAAGACGATATAGAACTTGAGTATGATTACAAGGGAATAACCCACATGCACATACACCAAAGTAATACATCACTGCAGCTAACTGCTTTACATGAGCTTCAACATGCTTACTGGGCTGTAACCGATAAAGAATTAGCGTTTAGATAAATTACAAAATGTCACCTCAATTGTTATAGATTAAACTCCATTGATAATCTTTTGCCTGCTAATTACTTTATTTCCCTTTCCGGAAAAACGGACGATAAATCTTTAACCTGGACCTCAGCTATTTTTTAAACATCTCAGGATGCTGCATCTGGTAATTGGTTAATAGCTGAAACCTTTTTGCAAAAGCAGTTATAATTGCTTCGCTGTACAGCTTGCCTCCAATAAATGTAATGCTTGCCGGCGAACCATCCGGCAAAAAACCCGAAGGCAGCGTAATACACGGATTGCCGGTCAGACACGTTAAAGCCATAGGTTCATCAGCCATGCTGGGAACAATGATAATGTCATACTTGCTCAAAAGCGGAAATACCTGCTGCATGACCAGGTAACGCAGGCGGCAAACATTTAAATACTCCACCGCAGGAATGAACCGGGCGCTTCTGAACATATTTGGGTAACGGCTTTTCCATTGCTGCACCATCTTTTCATCTTCGCCGCTTCGCGTCAGCGGATCAAATGCAGCGGCAGACTCGGCGGCCCAGATAGTTACCAGCAAATCATTCGTATGAAGGTTTGCCGGAAAATCAATCGGAGTGACTTTCACTCCCGCACTTATCAACGTATTAATTACATTTTTTTCACTGCTGTTGGCAGGCAGGGAGTCGATATAGTTTTTAGCGTAAGCTACTTTAAGCGTAAGCAAGTCAACAGTGCCGGTATAATTAAAAGGCATAGTCTTCGAAGCTCTGTCGATACTGTCTGCGCCATGAATATAAGCAAACACGATAGCGGCATCTTCGGCACTTCTGCAGATAGGACCAATTCTGTCAGAAGTCCACGCTAAGGTCATAGCTCCGGTTCTCGCTACGCTTCCAAAAGTAGGTCTGAGACCGGTAGCGCCGCAAACGGCCGAGGGAGCAACGATAGAACCATACGTTTCAGTGCCAATCGCAAAAGTAACGAGCCCCGCAACAGTTGCCGATGCCGAACCTGCTGAAGAACCGTTAGAGCCCTGTTGCAGGTTCCACGGATTTTTTGTTTGTCCGCCAAACCATATATCATCCATCGCCAGTTCGCCCATTGATAATTTTGCAACCAATACAGCTCCTGCATTTTCGAGCTGCGTATATACAAAGGCATCTTCATTTATAACCTGGTCTTTGTATGGCGGAGTGCCAAAAGTGGTTTTGGTTTCCTTCACCGCAAACAGGTCTTTCAAGCCATAAGGTATCCCCTGCAGAGGGCTTTTGTATATTCCCTTTGCCAGGTCATCATCTGCCTTTTTTGCCTGTCTCATCGCAATATCTTCCGTCAGGCTTATTACGCAGTGAAGTGTGTCTCCAAATCGCTTTAACCTTGCAATAAAAAATTTTGTAAGTTCTGAAGAAGAAATTTTTTTATGTTTTATAAGTGAGGACAACTGAAGTATAGAATAAAAAGCGAGATCATTCGTATCTTTCGGAACAGCAATATTCTCCGGAATGTTCCAGTGGATTTTATTTTGTTTGGTGTTAAAGCTCATTTCCGGTAATACAGGATCGAACCACTGAGGTATTGGTATACTGTTGGAGAGATTAAAAGAATGCAGATACCTGTAATACTGCAAATAAGTTTTCAACTGGTCTGTCATAGAGTCTCTCTGAGCGGGTGTAAAATGCAGGTCGTACATTTTCTCTGTATTTACTATCTGCTCAGCAGCAATATTGTTTTGGGCAATTACAACTTTATTAAAAAACTGTAGTGAAATAAGGATAATCGTTATTCTTGCTGTAAATGATTTTAGCATCATAATGGCGAAATTAAGTAAGGTAAAACTGATAATTGAAGAATACAATAATTTAGTTTGATCAGTCTTGTAAAGCTTTTCGCAATTCAACCACGTCGGCTGGTTTAACTGCAGGGTGAAAATATTCTCCTTCTGCAGGTGCAAAAGCAGGATGAATAAAATTCATTTCACTTTTTGAGAAACTGCCAAGTGAAGAATGAAATTCTCTGGCGCAGGTTTTTTCTGCTAATTCTTTTATATTTTCTTTTCTGACGCCACTTCCCGGCATAATGATAATTCTGCCTTTTGCGCTCTCTGTCAATTGTTTGATAAGTTCTGTTCCTTCCATAGCTTTTATCTTTTGCCCGGAAGTAAGTATGCGATGGCAGCCTGCGGCAATAATATCTTCCAAAGCCTGAAAAGGATTGACGCACCTGTCAAAAGCGCGGTGAAAAGTAACCTGCATGGGGAAAGCTAATTCAGTCATAAGGGAAATGCGTTTTTTATCAATATTTCCGTTTTTTAGCAAAAAACCGGTTACTATTCCTTCACATCCCAAGTGTTTACAAATAAGCACATCTTTTTGTATAATCTCAAACTCTTTGTCTGTATACAAAAAATCTCCCGCCCGCGGCCTTATAATAGGAAATATGGGAATGTTGAAATCATTTTTGCAAATTTCAATTAAGGCATAAGAGGGAGTTAGCCCGCCTTCTGCCAATGCAGTGCAAAGTTCAATGCGATTTGCGCCTCCCTGTACAGCAGAGGAAGCGGAAGCATAATCTGTAACGGCTATTTCTATTAAATAAGACACAATAAATATTTTTTAAACGAACTCTATACATTGCAAAATATTAAAAAAGACCTGAAAATATTTTTGAAAAAAAAGTAATTGTTGCAAAGGAATTAAGTAATAATTGCCGTAACTATATTTGCCATAAATTTCAAAAATATATTACAATATTACTTTTTAGAAAGTATACCAAATGATTTTGTTCTAAAAAAGTTCTTTTAGTAAATACAGTAAATGTAAAATATGAACTTATTTTACAGGGAAAACATTACTTTAACAGGGTGACAAAATTGGGTATAACTAACCTTTTAAATAAATTATGGAGTTTGTAGATTATTATAAAATACTGGGTGTAGATAAAAATGCAAGTGAAGGTGATATTAAAAAAGCTTATCGTAAGCTTGCAAGAAAACTTCATCCTGATCTGAACCCTAATGATAAGGAAGCCCATAAAAAATTTCAGCAGGTAAACGAGGCAAATGAAGTTTTGAGCGATCCGGAAAAACGGAAGAAATATGATAAGTACGGCCAGGACTGGAGTCATGCAGAAGAATTTGAGAAAGCCCGCCAGTCACAAGGCCGTCCAAACAGTAGTTCGGGCAGAAATGATGCCGGGGGATATAATTTTTCAGGATCAGAATTTGGTGGTAATTTTTCAGATTTTTTTTCATCTATGTTCGGACAAGCTGAGGGTAAAGGCAGTGGCAGACAGGCTAAATACAGGGGTGAAGATTATAATGCAGAACTGCATCTTAATCTTGAAGATGTCTATACAACCGAAAAGCAAACACTAACAGTTAACGATAAAAAAATACGAATAACCATACCTGCGGGTGTGGAAAACGGGCAGGTAATAAAACTAAGCGGCCACGGCGGAGAAGGGATAAACGGAGGGCCAAAAGGTGATCTTTATATTACTTTTGTCATTACCGACAACTCCGTTTTTAAGCGTGACGGAAATAATCTAAATACCACTGTTGTTATTGATCTTTATACGGCTGTATTAGGCGGAGAGGTTGTGCTGGATACATTGTCAGGCAAGATAAAACTGAAAGTAAACCCCGAAACCCAGAACGGGACTAAAATAAGGCTTAAAGGAAAAGGTTTTCCGGTGTATAAAAAAGAAGGACAATTTGGAGATTTATTTGTTACTTACTCAGTAAAGCTTCCTGCAAATCTGACGGAAAGGCAAAAAGAACTGTTTAAAGAATTATCTCAATCTTAATTATAAAATTTTATATGCAAACAGGAGATTTAATACCGGCCGAAGAATTTTGCGCTCAGTATAAAGCAGAACTGTCGTTTATAACCTACCTCCGCGATTTTGGATTGATAGAGGTAACTTCGGTGGAAGAAAGCTACTATATTCCGCATGCACAACTAAGCAAATTAGAGCAGTTGGCAAGATTGCATTACGATCTCGATATTAATCTTGAAGGCATTGATGCTATTACTCATTTATTAGAGCGGGTCAAAGGTTTGCAATCAGAGATAACAAATCTTAAAAACAAGCTCGGCATTTACGAAAAAGTATAATTGCTCTTAGCTTTTAAAAATTATATTATTCGGTAAGTAACTCCTTCAATCGCCAGTTCGGTAGCCGGAAAAACTTCTCTCGTTTCTTCCAGAAATGGCTCAAGCTCTTCGTATTTACTGCTGAAGTGACCGATCAGCAGTTTTTCTGCATTTGCTTTTTTGGCAATATTTGCTGCCTGTACTGTTGTTGAGTGAAACCTTTCAAAGGCCTGCTGCTCTAAATCTTTTAAATAAGTTGTTTCATGGTATAAAAGAGTAACATCTTTTACTTTTTTAGCCACAGATAAATCATAAACTGTATCAGCACAGTAAGCATAGCTGTTAGCAGGCGCATTAGCAATAGTTACTTTACTATTTAAAACTATTTCACCACTTTCTGTTATTATATCTTCTCCCATTTTTAACCGCTCAAAGTCACCTGCGTGTAATTGGTACGAACCTGTTGCCTCTTTATTAATTTTTCTTGGCTTTTTCTTTTCTCTGAATATAAAACCCCAGCACCTGATCCTATGAAAAACCTGAAAACATTCCACCGAAAATTTTGGGTTTTCTATCAATATACCTTCAGTCTCTATTGCATAAAAATGCAACCTGTATCCTAACTCTGTATTGGAGGCTTTTAAAATAAGATCTATGATTGGTTTTATACCAGCGGGAGCATAAAGATATAAATCAGCATCTCTTCCTATCAGATCCATACTGGTTATAAGGCCCGGCAAGCCAAAATAATGATCACCGTGCATGTGCGAGATAAAAATGTGATTAATGCGGCTCCGGCGGATTTTGTATTTCGCCAGCCGCATTTGTGTTCCTTCACCGCAATCTACCAAAAACTGAAACTGGTCAAGAGTAACCACCTGCGATGTAGGGTGGCGGTTGTGAGCCGGTAATGCAGAATTATTTCCTAATATGGTTACTCCAAACATTGCTTTAAAAGGATTCGTTAGTGCATAAAGATAATGATTAGGTGTTAAACAAATTGCCTGTTACAGGTTACCGGTTTCCTGTAACTAGTAACCCGTAAGCAGTTACCATTCTAAGACACTTCCCCGGTTTCATTATCCAACAATTCTCTTTCAATTTCTTCCATTTGTATGATGTCCCATGCCTCACTTTCGGTAGGGGTAATGTTCATTACTTCATGTAATTCCAGTTCTTCCAGTTTTTTTTCCACCGGCTTTTTTATTTCACAAATAACAAAAGAAGCATTATTTTCATAAAATAATTGTTGAATTTGTGCTAATTCTTCAGCACCTTTAGCTTCAATTATTTCAACGTCACGAAGTTTTAATACAACATTCCTAATCTGTTGCTGTAGAAATTTCGTAACTAATTGAGCAAGGTCTGCTGCTATATTGTCAGATAAAATCGGTTCCATCAGCGTTATAACATAAAATTTCTCTTTGGTATCAATTTTGACCTTCATGATTAAAGTTTGATTAACATATGTGGATAACGACACATACTCACGCTTCAAAAATATTCGTTATTATTGTATTAAGCAATTTAAACTATTATGGATAATAATTTCTCAGCCCAGGTAAAAGAAATCATATCATTCAGCAGGGAGGAAGCTCTCAGGTTGGGAAATGATTTTATTGGAACAGAACATTTGCTGCTTGGTTTGATCAGAGAGGGCGAAAATACAGCTATCCGCATTTTAAAAACATTAAATGTAGATCTGTATGAGCTTCGCAAAGAAGTAGAGCTGGCAGTAAAAGATAAGACAGGTAAAAACATCGCAAACATCAACAGCCTGCCGCTGACAAAGCAGGCAGAAAAAGTAATTCGGGTTACCGTTTTGGAAGCTAAGGCCTTGAAGAGCCCGCTTGTGGAAACTGAACATCTGATGCTTTCCATTCTAAAAAATAAAGAAAACATAGCCACACAAATCTTAAATCAGTTTGATGTGGATTATGATATTTTTAGAAATGAATTGGGCATGGTAAGAAGCAGCGACCCGAGAAGTGAGTACACTGAAGACAATGATGATGATTTTGATGAGGACAGGAAAGGATATACAGGACAGCCGCGTACAAAGCAGCAAACCAATCCTAAAAGCAAGACGCCTGTACTTGACAATTTTGGTCGCGATATAACTAAGTTGGCCGAAAGTGGTTCTCTCGACCCTATAGTCGGTCGCGAAAAGGAAATTGAAAGAGTGAGCCAGATATTAAGCCGACGAAAAAAGAACAACCCGATTTTAATTGGTGAGCCAGGTGTGGGCAAGACGGCTATCGTAGAAGGTTTAGCATTACGCATTGTACAAAGAAAAGTAAGCCGCGTACTTTTTGACAAAAGAGTGATAAGTCTTGACCTTGCAGCGCTTGTCGCCGGTACTAAATACCGCGGACAGTTCGAAGAAAGGATGAAGGCAATTATGAACGAACTGGAAAAAAACAGGGATGTCATTTTGTTTATTGATGAAATCCATACTATCGTAGGTGCCGGCGGCGCAAGTGGTTCTTTGGATGCGTCCAACATTTTCAAACCTGCTTTGGCAAGAGGAGAGCTGCAGTGCATCGGCGCTTCTACATTAGATGAGTATAGAATGTATATTGAAAAAGACGGAGCGCTTGATCGTCGTTTTCAGAAAGTTTTGATAGAACCGCCTTCGGTAGAAGAAACCATTCAAATACTTACTAATATTCAAAGTAAGTACGAAGATTATCACAGTGTTTCTTATTCCGAAGATGCAATTGAAGCTTGTGTAAAACTTAGCGACCGGTATATGACAGACCGTCTTTTGCCAGATAAAGCAATTGACGTTTTGGATGAAGTAGGAGCAAGAGTCCACTTAAAGAATATCAATGTTCCTAAAGAAATTCTCGATCTTGAGAAAAAGATTGAAGACATAAAGCTTGAAAAGAACAAGGTGGTGAAAAGCCAGCGTTTTGAAGAAGCTGCAGCCCTTCGCGATACCGAAAAACGTTTGGGTGAAGCTTTGGAAAAAGCAAAAACAACGTGGGAAGAAGAAAGCAGGAACAAGCGATTTCCGATAGATGAGGAAGCTATAGCTGAAGTGGTAAGCATGATGACAGGCATTCCTGTTAAGCGTATGGTAGAAGCGGAGACAGAAAAGCTTCGCCGTATGGGAGATGATATGAAGGCTATGGTAGTTGGCCAAAAGGAAGCTATTGCAAAGGTTACCAAAGCAATCCAACGTAATCGTGTGGGTTTAAAAGATCCTAAAAAGCCAATCGGTACCTTTATTTTCTTAGGCCCGACCGGCGTAGGTAAAACAGAGCTTGCCCGATCATTAGCCCGTTATATGTTTGATAGTGAAGATGCGCTTATACGTATAGATATGAGCGAATACATGGAGAAATTCACTGTCAGTCGTTTGGTAGGTGCGCCTCCAGGATATGTTGGGTACGAAGAGGGCGGACAGCTTACCGAGAAGGTGAGACGAAAGCCTTACAGTGTAGTTTTACTGGATGAGATCGAAAAGGCCCACCCGGATATTTATAATATTTTATTACAGGTTTTAGATGATGGCCAGTTGACCGACGGACTCGGCAGAAGGATTGATTTTAAGAATACACTCATTATCATGACGTCAAATATTGGCGCTCGCCAGTTGAAGGATTTTGGTGACGGAGTAGGTTTTGCTACAGCAAGCCGTGTACAAAATTCAGACGAAAACAACAAAGCGGTAATAGAAAAGGCATTGAAACGTACTTTTTCTCCTGAGTTTTTAAACAGGATAGATGATGTGGTTATTTTCAATTCATTAACAAGAGAAAATATCTTTGAAATAATAGATATACTGATGAAAGGAGTGCTGAAACGTTTGTCTACTCTTGGATTTAGTCTTGAATTGACTGCTGCGGCGAAAGATTTTATTGCAGAAAAAGGATATGATGAGCAATTTGGCGCGAGGCCTTTACATAGAGCTATTCAGAAATATCTTGAGGATGAGCTGGCAGAAGAGATACTCAGTATGAATGTAAAGCAGGGAGATGTTTTGATAGGCGAGCTGGATAAAGAAAATGAGAAAATAGTTTTTAGCCTGAAAGAAAAAATAGAAGAAAAAGAAGAAAGTAAAGCATAGTTTTATTAATTTTAGCTTTTTAGCCATCCATCCTTCGGGTTGGGTGGCTTTTTTGTTTTCTCAGATTGAGAATTCTTTTTTTCCTTTAATTGTTTCATTTTTGTCTGGTAATTTTTATATTAAAAATGAAAAAGATAATTATAACAATAGACGGTTACTCTTCCTGTGGTAAAAGTACGTTGGCGAAAGCTTTGGCAGCAAAGCTTAATTATACTTTTGTAGACAGCGGGGCCATGTACAGGGCTATAACCTTATATTTTTTGCGCAATCACATAGATTGGAACAGTAAGAAAGAAGCAGTAAAAGCACTTGAAAATATAACGCTTGAGTTTGTATGTAATGATAAAACAGGGAAAAGTGAAATGCATGTAAATGATGAAAATGTGGAGTGGCTGATAAGAGACATGGTGGTAGCTGAAAACGTAAGTGCAGTGGCATCGGTAAAAGAAGTACGTGAATTTGCCGTGGCAGAGCAGAAAAAAATGGGGACAGAAAAAGGTATTGTGATGGACGGAAGAGACATTGGCACCACTGTTTTCCCTGATGCTGAATTAAAAATATTTCTTACCGCTGATCCCGCGGTAAGAGTGGAAAGAAGGTTTAAAGAAATGATTGCAAAAAACCCGGATGTTACAATAGATGAAGTAAAAACTAACCTCGAAACGAGAGATTATATGGATAGCCACCGCCAGTTTAGTCCGTTACGAAAAGCAGGAGATGCCGTGGTTATAGATAACTCAAATCTTACAGTAAATGAGCAATTTAATCTGGTAATGAAGCTGGTAAAGGAAAGGATAGGAGCAGGGGAATTGATTTGAACAAAAGAGCGAAATTTACAAATAATGAGAAAGCTTGTGTTTGTCACTTTAGCATTATTTCTGCTCTGCAGGTGCAGCAATAATGCTGAAATAAAGTCTGCTGAAAGTTCACCTTCAAAAATTCAAATAATTAATTATACGGTGATAAAATATTTTCGCACGACACCTCCTTGTTTACAGAAGGATTGGTTGTTCATAAAGGACAATTGTATGAAAGTACAGGTTCGCCGGAAGAATTGAAGCAAACAAAATCTTTAATAGGAATAACTGATTTATCTACAGGAAAATTCAGTAAAAAAGTTGAGTTGGAACGCACTAAATACTTTGGGGAGGGAATTGTTATACTAAATGATAAGATGTACCAATTAACGTATAAAAACAAAGTTGGTTTTATTTATGATGCAAATTCATTCAAAGCAATTGGTAAGTTTAATTATCCTAATGCGGAAGGCTGGAGCCTGACAACTGACGGAACCAATTTAATTATGAGTGACGGTACTGACCGTTTAACCTTCTTACATCCTTCAAATCTGCAAGCATATAAATCGCTGCCGGTAACAGAAAACGGAGTGCCGTCAGACAAACTGAATGAATTAGAATTTATTAAAGGTTTTATTTATGCTAATATCTGGACAACAGATTATATAGTGAAAATTGATCCCGCAACTGGCAAAGTAGTGGGAAAGCTTGATCTTGGTTCTATATCTTCGGAGGCTAAAAACAAAAGCGGTACTGCAGATGTATTAAACGGAATCGCTTATGATTCAGCTTCTGATAAAATATATGTCACCGGTAAATTATGGTCAAATATTTATCAAATCAATTTTCCTCATTAAAACTCAAAATAATTCTATTAAATAAAAAGAAAAACGAAATGCAACGAGCTCAGATAAATTTATTGCATCAAGGCTATCATTTCCTCTACTGATCTGTCAGCCTTATAAAAAGAAACTAATTTTTTTATAATCGCTTCGACTATAGCGTCCGGACAACTTGCGCCGCTTGTTATGAGAATTTTAGCAAGTGTTTGTACAGGAAGATAATTTATAGTAAGTAATTCCTGTTTAGTATGAAAATTATAGTGTAAAATCTCTTTTTCAGAAAGAATTTTATCAGCAGAATCAATATAAAACGTAGAAAGCTTCTCTTCACATAATTCTGCCAGGTGCGAGGTGTTGCTGCTGTTATATCCGCCAGCCACTATAGCTAAATCTGCATCTGTTTCAAGTAATCCGTATACTGCAGACTGGTTATCATTGGTAGCATAACAAAGCGTATCACGAGTATCAGCAAATCGTTCATCAATAGTATCTGCTGTTAGTTGATAGTGTTGAATGATTTGTTGTTTTAAGAAATCACTGATTGCCTGCGTGTCACTTGCAAGCATGGTCGTTTGATTTACAACACCTATTCTTTGCAGGTCTTTTTCTGCCAGAAAACCTTCTGAGAAGTGTCCTTTAAATTCTGTATAAAACTGCTCAAAAGGTTTTTCACCTGTAATGTACTTTGCAAGCTCTGTCGCTTCTCTCATATCGTTTACAACTACAGTCGGTGCATTTGCTGCGCTGTGGCTAAAGGTAGCCCGCGTTTCTTCATGCGCGGGTTTTCCATGCAATACGATGCTATAGCCTTTTCGGGCAATTTGTTCACTTCTGTTCCATACTTTTTCTACAAAAGGACAGGTGGTGTTGTACTTTTCTGTTTTGATTCCTATTGCATTCAATTTCGCTTCTATAGCCAGCGTAGTTCCAAAAGCAGGGATGACTACAATATCATCAGCGGTAAGCTCTTCGAAATCAACAAGCGGATTACCTTTTGTGTCCTGCAAAAAACGAACACCTTTTTCTGCCAGATCAGCATTTACCTGATGGTTATGGATCATTTCACTTAATAAAAAAATTCGTTTTCCCGGATTTTCATTAATAGTGCGAAAGGCGATGTCTATAGCATTTTCTACTCCATAGCAAAATCCAAAATGGCGGGCAAGGTAAATCTGAACAGGTCCAAAATCTAAAAGAGCGGGAGTAAAGTCCTTTTTTAGTTTATCAGCCTCTCTTCGCTGGTTTTTTACGGCGCTTATTAAACTGCTGCGGTAAATATTTGGGACATTAAACTTTTTCATACTTTTTATAACCCTGCAAAGGTACAAAGTGCAGGAAGAATAAGAATGTTAACGTAAATTTTATAGCGAACATTTTTATTTACACTTTCAGATCTGTTATGTTTAATGATTAACAGATAAAGATTTTTACATTTATACAAATATTATTATGGCTGTAAAATTTAAAACCGTTGAATGGGCTGCTGCTGCAAATGTTTACGAAGTAAACTTAAGACAGTATACACCTGAAGGAACATTAGCAGCATTCCAAAAAGAATTGCCGCGCCTTAGAGATATGGGTATTGAAATATTGTGGTTTATGCCGCTCACGCCAATAAGTGTGGAAAAAAGGCAGGGGAGTTTAGGCAGCTATTATGCGTGCAGTAATTACCATAAAGTAAGCGGAGAGTTTGGCAGTGCAGAAGATTTTAAGAACTTAGTGTCATCAGCGCACGATCAGGGTTTCAAAGTAATAATTGATTGGGTGGCTAATCATACAGGTTACGATCATATATGGACAAAGGAACATCCGGAATTTTATAAAAAAAATAATGACGGTAATTTTTATGATGCTTTTGGATGGGTTGATGTTATAGATCTTAATTATAGTAACAGGCAGCTATGGGAAGCGATGGTTGCAGAAATGAGCTTTTGGATGAACGAATTTGATATTGATGGATTCAGGTGCGACATGGCTCATTTAGTCCCGCTAGATTTTTGGTTTTTTGCAAGAACAAAACTGGATGCGCAAAAAGAATTATTCTGGCTTGCAGAGACTGAAGAACCAGCATATTACCAGGTTTTCGATGCTACTTATGGATGGGAACTTTTACATACAATGGAGGCAATTTCTAAAAACAATGCAAGCCTGCAGGATTTTAAAAATGTATTGGAGAAATATGAAATTTCATTTCCTCCAAATGTGTTGCGATTGCTTTTTACCAGTAACCATGACGAGAACTCGAATAGCGGAAGCGAATATGAACGATTGGGAGAAGGGGCACAGGTATTTGCAGCTTTTTGCGCTACCTGGAAAAATAGTTTGCCATTAATATATAGCGGCCAGGAAATGCCGAATAAAAAACGCCTGCAGTTTTTTGAAAAAGACCCAATAGAATGGACAGGACAATATCTGCTTCTAAATTTTTATAAAACATTACTTTCTTTAAGAAAAAGCTGCAGCGCTTTAAGGGCAGGAGATATTGCAGTATCTGCTTCCGTTATAAATACTGATGCTCCGCAAAATATATTTGCGTTTTTAAGAAAACACGAAAAAAATCAAGTGTTGGTAATACTTAATTTATCAAATTCTTCAATATTGAGGTTTAAAATGACAGAAGAAAATATCAGTGGAAGATTTACCAATGCCTTTTCAGGAATTGAAACTGACATTAACAGGGAAACTTACTTTGATATGGAGAAGTGGGAGTATCAGGTGTACTTTAAAAATCTATAGAACCTTCAGAACCACGATTAGCAGGATTTGAATGATTATGAGAAAATAAAAGAACCCTTCTTTTAATGATTCTAACAGGTTAGAGGAAATAAGAAAATGGGATTTTAAGTTTTACTATCCAACTTAAAATTTGGTTTAGCCGTTTTATCCTAAAAAAAATGGCCGCTTTTAAAGCAGCCATTTTTTTATTAATATTACGATTTTTCTTATTTCCCCGGAATATGCTTAAATCCTTTTAAATGGTGGTTCTCTATTCTAAATTCAAGGGATAACCATAACTGCCTTCGTAACCGGGATACATTCCTTCAAGCTTAAGTGAATTACCTTTGTTTTTCTCTAATGCAATCTTTAAATCATCCAGATTTTTAATTACAACCCCATTGGCACTGGTTATTACAAAACCGTCCTGCATTCTTGTTTTACTTAAAACGCCTGTTCCTGTTTTTTTAACCACAACGCCTCCCGGAATGCCGTAAGTTGCTGCGCTTTTCTGATCAAGTGTTTCGATTTGTCCGCCTAATTTTTCTAAAATAGTGGCATTTTTTACGACTTCGGTATTGCCTGCATGATTTTTAAGGGTCAGGTTAACTGTGTTTTCTTTTCCGCTGCGCAAATAAGTTACGGTCACTTTATCACCTGGTTTGTACCGTGTTACCTGCTCAATCATTTCAGGACCTGTTGTTACTTTAGCACTATTTATTTTGGTTACTATGTCTCCTTTTTTTATTCCTGCAACAGATGCAGCTCCACCTGTTAGCACATCACCAACCAAAACTCCTTCACCTTCTTTTAAACCATTTTCTTTGCGCTCGTCGTCTGTAGGATCGTCTGCAGAGTATTGAATGCCAAGAAAAGCTCTTTGCACAGTTCCAAACTTCATAAGATCATTTACAACCTTTTTGACAATATTTACAGGAATTGCATAAGAATAACCCGCATAGCTGCCGGTTGGGGAAGCAATGGCAGAATTAATACCAATAAGCTGCCCGTCTGTGTTTATCAGAGCCCCGCCGCTGTTTCCGGGATTAACTGCGGCATCAGTCTGAAGAAAACTCTCAACAGGATTTTCACTTTGTCTGCGGTTAATACCAATAGACCTCGATTTGGCGCTTATAATACCTGCGGTAACCGTTACATCTAAAGTAAGCGGATAACCAACTGCAAGCACCCACTGGCCCAATTTTACATCGTCACTGTTGCCATACACCATGTATGGAAAATTTTTACCTTCTATTTTTACCACCGCAATATCACTGCTTGGGTCAGCAGCTACCACGGTTCCTTTGTAAGAACGTTTGTTGTTAAGAGTAATATTAACCTCATCAGCGCCGTCAATAACGTGATTGTTAGTCACGATATATCCATCTTCACTAATTAATACACCGCTGCCGCTTGCCCTTTGCTCGGGTATACTTTGAGAACCGCGATCACCAAAAAGATCGCCGAAATCATCTCCAAAGAGATCAGAAAACGGATTACGGCTGCGTGGCAGATTATTTGTAACCTGGCGTGCCTTGGTTTTAGTTTTTATGTGAACGACGGCCGGCGTAGCCGAAGTTGAAGCGGCTGTAAAATCTACAGGGCCTGCTGCTCTTGTTCCGTCAAAAAAACCAGCATAGTTTACAGGTAATTTTCCGGAATCCTGTATTCCTGCTCTTGAGTTTGCTGTTTCATTAGTTACCCATTTAGTGTAACCCCAAACACTCCCGATAGCTGAGATTGAACTTATGAGTACTATTAAAAAAATGTTTTTTAATTTCATTGTTTAGTTTTTATTTTATTTGTCAAAATATATGCCCTTCCTTCACCAAAGAAACAAAACTATTCAGCCTGTTGATAATCATCAAATCCATTTAACATATAATTGACGAAGGTCGTCGTAGAAAGGTTAAAAAGTCAGATAAGACCTGTCAGATAAAAAGGCCGTAATGACGGAAAGGCATTTATATATTTATTTCTTAAAGTAAAAGTAACACTTTAGCTAAGACAATTGTTGCAAAGACAAAGCAAAATTCATTACATCAACTCCATCAGCATAATCAGTCAATTGCGGGTTTTGAGCCTGGCCAAAAGGAATACCTATATGACCAATAACGCACTGAATATCTTTATTATTCTGCAATGGTTCCAAATCTTTTTCGCTTTTATAGTATTCGTAGTTAACCTGGCTGACGGCTGTAAAAAGAGAGGCATTCTCAGAAAGTAAAATTGTTCCGTTGGTCATGTAGAATTTATTACTCATCATCAGCAAAGCCAACTGGTAATCATAATTATGCTTATATTTATGAAAATCCTGGTAATGCTCATATTTATTTAATGCCATCAGCAATTCTTCAAAATTATAATCTTTTGGTACGTATAATTTAGTAACGTTTCTGCATCCAAGTCCGAAATAGGTTTGAATGTCATCAGCCATTTTTTCCAGTTCCTCAAAAGTTTCTGTTCCGTCAATTACTGCAGCGCTTGTTCTGTTTCTGCGAATAATGTGCGGAAACCTGCTGAAATAATATTCAAAATAACGGCCTGAGTTATTGCTGCCTGTTGCAATATATGCGTCGCATTCTTTTAAATTTTCTGCAAAAGATATGTGTGTACCAATTTCTGGTTCCCATGCCTGCGCCATCGAAACTAAATGTTTTATAAGAATATTGTCTTTGGATGAAAGCTTAATCAATTGTTTACTGCCTGTTATAAAAATACAAAGCATATCGTGAAAGCCAACCATTGGTATATTTCCGGCCATTACTACTCCCACAGCTTTCGGATGCGGGTTTTCTTCCGGCACGTTATATTCTTTAACCCAGCTTTCAAGTTTATCTTTTCGTAAAAAGGAAGTTGCTATATTCTTTGACGACATTTCTATAAATTCAGGTACAAACCAGGGGTTTTCCCGGTTCGCCTGTTCCTTTGCATCTGACCATTCGTGGCCATTATTTTGCATATAATCTCCCAGCTTAACCAATATCTTAATTCGTTGTTGCAAATTCATTTTTCAAAACCTTATTTTTGCTGCAAAATTACATTGAATAATACTATATAAACCTGAAACAATATGGCAATAAAAATAACTGATGAATGTATAAATTGCGGTGCATGTGAGCCGGAATGTCCTAATAACGCCATATATGAGGGCGGAGTAGAGTGGGCGATGAGCGACGGAACAACTGTAAAAGGAACGTATATATTGCTTGACGGCACAGTGGTAACTGCGGATAAGAGAATGGCGCCTGTTGCTGTAGATACATATTACATTACTCCTAATAAATGTACAGAGTGCCAGGGCTTTCACGAAGAGCCGCAGTGTGCAGCCGTTTGTCCGGTAGATTGCTGCGTTCCCGACGAAATGTATGCAGAAACTGTAGAAGAGCTTATGGCGAAAAAAGAAAAGATGCATTTATAATATTATAAGGCCGCGTTTAATGTCTGCTTCTATATATTAATGACAGGGAGAGGGTGAAGTTTTTCTTCATCCTTTTTTATTTATACGATTAGTTATTGTTTTTGTTTGTTTTTAAGGATCAGGTTTGCCTTCTTTCTTCCTTATTATTTTTTCGCTTTCTTTGCGTGCAAATAGGGTGCATGACAAAAAAGAAAATTGCTTTTGTTACAGGCGGGTATAGCGGTGAAGCAGTTATCAGCTACAAAAGCGCTGTTACGATCGAAAACAATATTGACAAAGACAAGTATGATGTTTATAAAATTGACGTCCATCCTACCGGCTGGTGGTACGAAACGGAAGAAGGAGAAGACATTGCAGTAGATAAAAATGATTTTTCAATAAATATTAATGGAAGCAAAATAACCTTTGATTCGGTTCTTATCGGTATTCATGGCACACCGGGCGAAGATGGAAAGCTGCAGGGATATTTGGACATGCTCCGCATTCCTTACACGAGCTGTGATGCGGCTGTATCTGCTTTAACTTTTAACAAAAGAAATACAGTTTCTGTAGCTGCTTTTGGAGGCATCAAAGTAGCAAAGTCTGTTTTATTAATTAAAAATAACTTTATAAGCGCCGATAAAATAGCAGGTGAGCTTACATTTCCTGTCTTTATTAAACCAAATAATGGCGGTTCGAGTATCGGTATGTCAAAAGTAAATGATCGCTCAGAAGAGCTCGGAATAGCTATTGAAAAGGCTTTTAAAGAAGATGACCAGGTGCTTGTCGAAGAATTTATAAAGGGAAGAGAATTTACCATCGGTGTTTTTAAAAGCGGGGGAAACATTATAACATTACCTATTACAGAAATTATAAGCAAAAAAGACTTTTTTGATTATGAAGCAAAATATGCAGCAGGCATGAGCGAGGAAATAACACCGGCAGCGGTTGATGAAGTTATCGCAGAAAAAATAAGAGACAATGCAAAGTTAATATACAACCTGTTTGATTGCCGAGGCATTGTAAGAATTGATTTTATTTTTAATGAAACCGATCAGGAGCCTTACATGCTTGAGATTAATACTGTACCAGGTCAAAGTGAAGCGAGCATTGTACCTAAACAGGTACAAGCAATGGGCTGGCCTTTGCAAGAGTTTTATTCGGCATTGATAGAAGAATCTTTTAAATATTAGTTTACTTTTAAATCTATAAATTTTTTCGTGCCTACATCTATAACGCGCAAGCCACTTTGGGTTCATATACTGGCAGCAATGGTTTTGACTGTCCTGGTGGTTTTGCTTTTTTTTGGCTCACTTGATTACATAACAAAGCATGGGCAATACCAAAAAGTGCCGTCAATTATTGGCAAAAACGTAGACGCTGCAAGAAAGATGCTTGAAGACAAAGGCTTTGAAGTAGAGATACAAGACAGCTTATATATTGATACAGTAGCAAAGCTTGCGGTGATAAAGCAAAATCCGGGCGCTGACGCCACCGTAAAGGTTAACAGAACCATTTATCTCACTATTAACCGTGCGCAGCCTCCGCTTGTAGAGATGCCCAATCTTGTAGGGTTTTCCATCCGCAATGCGCAGATGTACCTGGAGAATATCGGGCTTCACCTTGGCGATACTTCATTCAGACCTGACATTGCTAAAAATGCAGTGCTGGAACAGCTTTATAACAAGCAACCAATAAAATCAGGGACAAAAATATTTATGGGCAGCCCTATAAGTTTTGTATTGGGAAACGGAGTAGGAACGCTTGAAATGGCTGTTCCGGACTTAATGGGTAAACGTTATAGCCAGGTAAAATCATTGCTAAGAAGTTTTGATCTGAATTTTACGCCTGTTTTTGATCCTGATGTTGCTGATACGCCGGGCTCTTATGTTACCAGGCAAAACCCGCAAAAGTATGCCAGGTCTGTAAGCGGAGATAAACGTTATAATAAAATTAAACCAGGGCAAACAATTGATATCTGGTTAAGTACAAGACCTGTGGCTGCAGACAGCACGGGCGGTAACTCAAATGCTGACTCTTCTTCAAATGAACAATAAACAGAACAATTTAAATTTTTACGCATGCGACAAATAACTGCAGATGAATTAAAAGCCCGCATGAGTGCAGGTGAAAAGCTGAATATAATTGATGTAAGAGAAGATATTGAAAGAGCAGATTTTAATATCGGGGGCACTCATTTTCGTCTTCGCCGCATTCAGGACATGGATATTGAAGAAATTGAAGATTTAAAAGATGAAGAGGTTATTGTCTATTGCCGCAGTGGTAAGCGAAGCCAGATGGCTTGTCTGATGCTCGAGCACATTGGTTTTAAAAATACTGTTAATGTAGATGGCGGTCTTTTAGACTGGATTGAAAAATTCGGCCGGGTGAGTTGAAAGCGTAGGAAATAGTACTTAAAAAATCATTATAAATGATAATATACCATTTTTGGGCTGATGCAGCTTTTTGTCAATTTTTATGGTTTTAGTTTATAGATATGTAACTATTTAAGATGATTTTTACTTTAACGGAGCCTTTTTCCCTTTTTAAAGAGCGAAATTAAAATTAATTTCAATAAATTTATAAAAAAACCTCTTACACTTTTGGCGGTTTGGGTACTTTATCTATCTTTACCGTGGTTTTTCATAGGATATTGGATTTTAAAAACGGGGCTGGATGTTTATCCTGGCCCCTTTGTTTTTATATTATCCTCCGCTTTCGCTTTTTAAGTAAAAATGTTCTGTAATTATTTTAGCTTTCGACAGCCCGACAACTTGCGCAATTTCTTCCTGGCTTTTTGTTTGAATATTTCGCACCGATTTAAATTCTTTCAGCAACTGTTCTGCCGTTGACCGGCCAATTCCTTTTATATTTTCCAATTCGTTCTTAAAAGTGCCTTTACTTCTCTTCTGCCTGTGAAAGTTTATTCCAAACCTATGCACTTCGTCTCTTATCCTTCTTATAAGTTTAAGGCTTTCACTGTCCCACGGTAATTTTACCGATTCTTTATCACCTGCAAAAAATATTTCTTCTTCATTTTTTGCCAGGCCTACAACTGTTACTGCCCCTTCAAGATTTAATGCTGCAATGCTTTCCATGGCTGATGAAAGCTGGCCTTTGCCACCATCAATAATAATTAATTGCGGCAATGGTTGTTCTTCTTTTGTTAGCCGGCTATAACGTCTGTATACCACTTCTTTCATGGTTGCAAAATCGTTGATGCCTTGTACCGTTTTTACATTATAGTGCCGGTAATCTTTTTTACTTGGTATTCCGTCTTTAAAATAAACCATCGCGCTTACCGGGTAGCTTCCCTGGAAGTTGGAGTTATCAAAGCATTCAATATGTACCGGCACTTCACTCAATTGTAAATCATGCTGCAGCTGGTAAAGCACTTCCTTCTTTTGCAGGTCAGTTTTTCCTTCCAACTGCAGTAATTTTTTCTTTCTTAGTTCTTCAGTGAAATAATTAACGTTTTTTACAGACAGATCGAGCAACTTCTTTTTGTCGCCTGCTTTTGGTACGGTCACCGTTATTTCATCCAGTGCAAAATCTATTTCAAAAGGAACAATTATTTCACCTGCGTGGCTGTTAAAAGTTTCTCTTAATTGCAAAATGGCAAGCGGTAATACTTCTTCTTCAGTTTCTTCAAGTTTGGTTTCTATACGTACAGTATGTGTTTGTACAATTGCTCCGTTGGAAACCATCAGGTAATTTACGTAAGCGGTATCTCCGTCTTTTAAGATAGAAAAAACATCGAGGTTAGCTAAATGTTTGCTTACTATCACTGAGCGTTCCTGGTAGTTTTCAAGGTGTTCAATTTTTTTCCGCACCATTTCTGCTTTTTCAAAATTCAGGTTCGTTACGTGCTGCATCATTTCGGCCTTGAAATGTTGTATAACCGGTTGAAGATTACCCTTTAAAATATTTCGTATGTGCTGCAGGGCCACAGCATATTCCTGTTCTGATTGCCTCGCTTCGCATGGTCCTTTGCAGTTGCCCAAATGATACTCAAGACAAACTTTAAATTTGCCTTTTTCAATATTAGCTTGTGTAAGATTCAACTTGCATGTTCTTAACGCAACGTTTTGTTTGATAAAAATAAGCAACTCTCTCACTTTGGCTACCGACGTAAACGGCCCTAAATATTCTGAACCGTCATTTATCTTTGTCCGTGTGAGAAAAATGCGTGGAAATGGCTCTTTTTTTATTACTATAAAAGGAAATGATTTATCATCTTTAAGGTCTATATTAAACTTAGGTTTAAATTGCTTAATCAGAGAGTTTTCCAGAAAAAAAGCATCTGTTTCACTATTTGTTATTGTAAATTCAACCCTTTTGATCCGTTGAACGAGCTCGTGTGTTTTATAGTTTGTAAATGTTTTAGTAAAATAGCTGCCGGTTCTTTTTCTAAGGTCTTTTGCTTTCCCTACGTACAATAATTCATTTTGTGCATCAAAATATTTATAGATGCCTGGCAATTGAGGTATTGTATGTGCTATATCCTGAAATTCCTTTGCTGTCATAATAATGGTCTCTTAACTCTTTTCGTTCCAAACAACATCAGTTTGACATGAGTTTTCTTTGTTCCCTGGTTTCTGCACCAGGCGATTTATTTGAAAGCTCTGGCCTGGCTTCCAGCTCAGTTGTTCTATAGCAGAACTATCTGCATAATTAAAGAACTTGCGAATGAAAATTCTTTTTACAGTTTCCCCGTCTTCCTGCAGCAGAACTTCGATATTTTGAATTTCTAATTCTTTATCAGCAGCCGTATAGCTCATCGTAAAACTCTTTGTCGTCTGGTCGTGAAAAATATTTTCGGTATAGTGCTTTCTAAGCTTGCTATCATTTATATCAGGCGTAAGAAACCGGGCAGAAATCCGGTTGAAAACAGCAGTATTAACAGCACTGGAGTCTTTCTTTCCGTCGGTAATAGTGATTTTGTAAATGTAGTAAGGCGTTTTATTTACCTCTGCAATCTGACCTTTAATGTATTGAGAAACCTGGAAAAACGTTGTGGTATCATTGTTAGTTGCTGTGCTTGTATTTGTATGATTTTTATGCTGCCTGCAAGAAATATAAAACAGAGCAGCAATACAAAATAAAACACAGCCTTTTTTCATTCTGCAAAAATAATATAACGAAATGAAGCTGAAAAAGAGAGGATGTTAAAGAATTGTTTTGGAAGAAGCAGAGATGAGATTCTACGTTTAAAATGTACAATACTTAATAGTCAATACTCAATACTAAGTGTTTATATAGAACAAATTATAGCAGAGCAATTAGATACAAAAGCCTGAATTAAAATAAACAGTTTGATAAACATTTAGCCTGAGTACTGAACATTGAGTATTGAAAATTATTTTTTTTATTTTCCTAAAAGGTCTTAGACAAACCAAGCTTAATTCCATAATCCAACAAATGCTCTTTAATTGGGTATTGAGGTATAAAAGTTGAATAAGGCTGGTATCGAAGCTGGGGACCAATTTGCCATTTAAAATTGCCTGCTTTGAAGCTGATGTAAGTTTCAATATTGCTATTAATATTAAATGAACGAACCAGATCAGGGTCTTTACTATAATTTTTAAAATTAGTAGATAGCAGGTAAGCATTATGATTGATCAGGTAAGTAGGCTGAATGCTTCCGGCTATATTAAACTGCACTCTTTTATTACCAATAATTTCCCATTCAAGACCTATTGGAACAGAAAGCTGGTAATAACGGTTAACCAGCTCGGCAGGATAATAACCATTGTTATTTCTATAAATAGCGAGTGAAGTAACAGTATCAATGCGATTGTTTTCGACCAAAGCAATACTGGCAACTTCGGTACCCGAGCGGTATGCTTCAATGCTGTACTGACGTACATTAAATTGAAATCCAGATTTAAGCCTGAAATGATCAGATAAATAATACAGGATGCTTACACCTGCTTCAAGACCATTTCCCGGTTTATGCCTGACCACTTTATTTACATCTGCTACATAATTCAAACCAACCGGACCCGGGTTGTTGCCTTCTTTTAACACCGAAGGGTCTTCTGCAAGCTTACGATAACTGACAGAAGGTGCTACATAAATCTGAAAGCCAAACTTATTTTTTCCGTTTTTTATTTTTGAAGCTGTATGTAAGGAAATGTCATCTTTATGGTCTTTAAGAAAATTATCGGCCATATTTTTATCGTTATAATCCCTGGAAACTTTTGGGTTTTGAGCCAAAGGTTTTATAATGTCAGATACCTTTAATTTTTGTAAAAGAGTTGGTGCTTGAAGACTTTCAAAATTAGTTGGGACTTCTGCTGCAGCGTTTACAGTTGCTGGCGTATTAACCTGTTTCAGGTCACTCTGTTTGTTGATGACTGTATTATTAACTGCAGAAGCACTAACTCTTTCAACTTCTGTTATTTCCGGTCTAATCGTTTTATTTTTATCAGTTGCTGCAACAGGGTTATTTACAGTATAAATATCCCGGGAAACCGGAGCGACGGATAAGGTTTTATTTTTACCGGGTTCAGCAAAAGATGTCTTTTGTTTATACAAAGAAGAAGAGGCCAGGTTATCTAAACCGATACTATGTTGTGAATTAGAAAGTGTAGAATTTTTCAGTTCATTAGCAGAAGGATTTATAGCAAAAATGTCAGGTTTAGGAGTAAAGTAAACGCTTATAGCGATAGTAGCACTTAAAATCGTACACGCAGCTATGGTTAAAGCAGGCCATTTTTTGTCGCCATGCAGCCTTGTATGAATATCTCTCCAAACGCCATCGTTGGGATACATACGATGGTTCCTTACCTGTTCTTTTAAAAACTCCTCGAAATTGTTTTGGTTAAAATTGTCTTCCATCAAATACTTTTTATGACTTTTTGACTCCCGCTAGCCAGGAAAAGTTGGTTTTGGGCTTTTCAAGAATATTTTTCTTTACAAGAATATTTTCTAACATAGATTTTGCACGCGTATACTGACTTCTGCTAGTACTCTCCTCAATGTCTAACATAGTCGAAATTTCCCTATGGCTGTAACCTTCAATGGCGTAAAGGTTAAGAACGGTACGATAACCTACCGGCAACAACCGGATACACTCTGTTACCTGTTTTGCCTGCATTATCGAAGGAATGGTTTCCTCTTTTACGTAAACGAAGCCCGCATGATCAAGGTCAACACTGTCATTAAATTTTTTGTATTTCTTTAAAAAATTAATGCATGTATGCACTACTATTCTTCTGATCCATCCTTCAAATGCTCCCTTATTTTGAAAAGTATGTATTTGGGTAAACACTTTTATAAAGCCTTCCTGCAACATATCTTCTGCGTCTTCCCGACTTTGCGCAAAGCGGTAGCATACCGACAGCATTTTAGGACTGAACCGGTTATACAATTCTCTTTGGGCAGAAGGCTCATTGTGAAGACAGCCCGCAATTATATATTCCTCTGTCATGAAGCTATTTAAAATAGTATTCCCCTAAAGTAAGACAATAAAACGAATCAACTGCTGCTTTTTACTTTATTTTTTTTATTGCTTCAAAATGAAATATTTAAATCTGCAGAAAAGCGCATATTTATAGCCTTAGCCTTCCATTTTTCACATCTTATTGAAGAAAGATTTGCTGTAGAATAATTAATGATTTCATTCTTAAACGAGACAACCTTTCAACTTTTTTTTAATGATTTCATTACTTCAGTCCCGCTGAATTTATTTAAAATAAAATAACCGCTCTAAGTAATAAAGCGGTTATTTGTTTTATTCCCGATAATTATAATTACCTCGCTATGTTCACGGCTCTTTTTTCTCTGATAACTGTTACTTTTATCTGTCCGGGATAAGTCATATCGGTTTGAATTTTTTGCGCAATCTCAAAGCTTAATTTATCACTGTCCATATCGGTTACCTTGTCTGCTTCTACAATTACCCTCAGTTCGCGACCGGCCTGAATAGCGTATGCTTTATCAACGCCGGGGTAGGTAAGTGCAAGTGTTTCAAGCTCTTTTATCCTTTGCAGGTATTGCTGCATAATTTCTCTGCGTGCTCCGGGCCGGGCGCCGCTGATGGCATCGCAGGCCTGTATAACCGGAGAAATAACATACTGCATTTCCATTTCGTCGTGATGAGCTCCTATTGCATTTACCACTGCAGGGTTTTCACCATATTTTTCAGCAAGTTTAGCGCCTAATAATGCATGGCTTAATTCAGTTTCTTCATCAGGAACTTTCCCTATGTCGTGCAGCAATCCTGCACGTTTTGCCAGTTTTGGATTGAGGCCTAACTCGCTTGCCATTAACCCGCTGAGATTAGCAACTTCACGGCTGTGCATAAGCAGGTTTTGACCATAAGAAGAACGGAATCTCATTTTGCCTACAATTCGCACCAGCTCTTTGTGCAGGCCGTGAATGCCCAACTCTATTACAGTGCGCTCACCTATTTCCATTATCTGGTCTTCTAATTGCTTACGCGTTTTTTCCACCACTTCTTCAATACGTGCGGGGTGTATACGGCCGTCCGAAATAAGACGCTGCAGGCTTAAACGGGCAATTTCCCTTCTTAACGGATCAAAGGAAGAAAGAACAATCGCTTCAGGGGTGTCATCTACAATCAGGTCAACACCGGTTGCGGCCTCGATCGCTCTTATGTTACGGCCTTCACGACCTATAATCTGACCTTTTATTTCATCTGTCTCCAGGTTAAAAACGCTTACTGCATTTTCGATGGCTTGCTCTGCAGCCGTTCTTTGTATTGTTTGAATAATAATTTTCCGGGCTTCTTTATTAGCTTTTTGCTTCGCATCGTCAATGATGTCCTGTTGTATGCTTAACGCACGGCTCTGGGCTTCGTGCTTCAGACTTTCTATCAATTGATTTCTTGCTTCATCAGCAGTGAGGGCTGCAATTTTTTCAAGGCGGCGAATGTGCTCTTCCTGATGTTTTTCTAATTCTGTTCTTTTTTGGCTGACTACTTCCAGCTGCCGGGTCAGATTTTCTTTTATTACTTCATTATCTTTAAGCTGTTTATCAATATTAGCTTCTTTTTGATTTATAGTGACCTCTTTCTGCTTAAGACGGTTTTCCTGGTCACTGATCTTGCGATTTCTTTCAAAGGCTTCTTTATCGTTGTCGCTTTTAAGTTGTACAAATTTTTCTTTGGCTTCAAGAATTCTTTCTTTTTTAATTGTCTCGCCCTGGCTTTGTGCGTCTGCAATAATTTTTTGTGCCTGCAGTTCTGCATCTTCCATTCGTTTCCTGGCTTCTTCAACCTGCCTGTTAGTGTCTTTTGCAAAAATAAATTTTCCCGCTATAATTCCGGCAATGACTCCTGCAATGCCGGTTATAATGGATATTGTTATCGAATCCATGCTTTTTTGTTTGTTTTAAATGTTATCTCATAATTTAATAACCCCTCATCCCTGATGAAGAGTCGTAAGCTTGCGAAGATAATCAGGTTTTGACGAATAAAGGAGTAATTCACATTTATCCATACTTCCTTCCCGATATTACCTGTTAATACAAGGATAACTATGATAAGTATTTAGATGATTTGTGTTTGAAAAGTAATGTTTACCTGCTGCACGGCAGCAACAAAAGGAATGTTTAATGACTGTTTTTATTAAAAAAATATAAAAATTGAAAAGCCGGAAAACAACTGAATTTTTTTTAATTGTTTACTCTCTGTTATAGCGTTTATTTTTTATTAACCACGCTGCCGCCTGGTAATATGCAATTGCTTTTTTTGCCAGCGAATCGTTTAGAGGTGTCTCTGCTGCAGCGCCCGTTGTAAAGTTGGGAATGTATTCTTTCACTTTCCTTACCGGGGATTGTATGATAAGATGGTTGTGTTGAATAAAGCCCAAACCCTGGTAAGTGCTTATAAAAGCTTTTTCTTTTTGCGCAGGAAGGTTAAGAATATCCTGTCCGAAAAATTTTGTTTTGTATTTAAAGTGAAGCAAGCCAAGTATAGTTGGCGGAATGTCTATTTGTGCCGTCAAACGCTCTTCAGCGCGCGGTTGTTTTATAATGCCGGGAGCGAAGATAAGCAGGGGAATATGGTAGCCTGTTACCGGCAGCTCTGCACTGCCTGCGCTGCCGGCACAGTGGTCGGCCACAATTACAAAAATGGTATTGCTGTACCAGGGTTTTGAGGAGGATTCCTTTAAAAACCTGTTAATGGCATAATCGGTATATTTTACCGCTCCTTCTCTTGTGTGCGTTTCAGGAGAAATATCAATGCGCCCCGCAGGATATGTGTATGGGCGATGATTGGAAACCGTCATAATGTGTGAGAAAAAAGGCTTGCCTTTTGCATAATTACTGTCAAGCGTTTTACCGGCAAGCGTAAAGAGGTCTTCATCTGCCACACCCCAGATATTTTGGTAATGCACTTCATTTGTTTTTATCGCTTCCCTGTCAATAACGTCGTAATCGTTGTTACCAAAAAAGTATTTCATATTATCGAAATAGCTGTAGCCTCCATAAATATATTGTGTAATGTAGCCTTTTGATTTAAAAACACTTCCAAGAGAAAACAGGTGTTCGTTGCCCGGTCTTTTTACAATGCTCTGCCCTGGCGATGGCGGCAGCCCTAATGACAATGCTTCCAGGCCTCTCACTGTTCGTGTGCCTGATGCATACAGGTTTTTAAAAAAAATGCTATGTTGCGCCAGCGAGTCAAGATAAGGTGTGATGTTTTTTTTGCTGCCAAAAGATTGCATAAAATCTGCGCTTAAGCTCTCTACACTTATCAGTACCACGTTGTAATGCTGCTCGGGTTCCTTATAAGTAATTTCACGCTCAATGTTATACATTTCAGTACCTGTAAATGTGCTGCCAGGCACTGATAAATCAGCTTTTACAATGTCAAAAGCTTCCTTATCTGGCAGGGTTTTGTAAAATTTAAAAAAGTCGAGCTCATTGTGCCAGAAAGCATTTGTGAACTGAAAGACACCGTTGCCGGCCAGTTCGTTTGCATATTCATTCCTGCTAAAGTTTCGCCAGTCTTCTTTTACATAAAAATAATTAAGAGCGCAAACAGCTAAAAGAATGCACGATATTGCCGCCCGTGAAAGAAAAGTTGAAGGAGCGTAAATGGCATTTTTTATAACAGGTCTGATTAAAAAGAAGATAGCTGTGGTGATAATGAGCACTGCGGTAACTATAGCCGGAATAGGATAAGATTCTTTTATGTTGCCCAAAACTTCGTTGGTATAAACAAGATAGTCAACTGCTATGAAATTGTACCTGACAGAGAATTCATCCCAAAAAAACCATTCGCTTACTGCATTAAACAGTAATAGGAAAATAACAAGAAAAAAATCAAAATACAGAACACCTGTTCTCCATTTTTTTCTAAAAGCAGTGGTTTTAAAAAGCAGGAAAATAAAAATAAGAAACCGCAGTACAATATAAGCGGTAAGCGCTTTTTTAAGGTCAGCATTAAAGTCTGCCGGAACTAAGTTGGTAAATAAGAAAATACCAATAATAATAATGTAAGCGCTTACAGCAAGCCATCGCCATGGCTTTGTATACATTTTTTCATTGCTGAACCAGATTTGAAAAATAAAAGGAATAATAAGATAAAATGCCATCGCAAGGTCGAATAGAGTGCCAAGCGCAAAAGAACCTGTCAGGTTTTTAAAGCCTGGATCGAAGTTTTTGCCTGTTTTAAAAAGCAATGCGATTCTTGTAAGAAACGAAACAGACAGTACCAGTACGATAAGTAAAAAAACGGGAGAAAATCTGCGGGTTAAAAATCGTTTATAAATACTTTTAATTACAGCTTTCTTATTTGTAAATATGGAAGGCATCAATTGCAGAGTATTGCTGAAACAGGCGAAGTTAAACGAAAAACATTTTAAGGGAGAAAGTGAAAAAGAAAGTCTTAATAATCATCTTTATAATTGGAAAACGGGATACTTTAAGTAACCGGATAATACAGTTTTATCCTTATCAAAATTTGATTTTTAAATCAACTGTTATTAAATCTGTTTTTACAACTTGGGTTTGGTTTAAAAGATTTTTTATTATATAATAAGTCATACTAAAGGGGGGAAGCTTAGAAATCGGGCATTAAATACGATCGCTATCATAATCGTTAAAAAAAGAAAAAACTTACATTTCCCTAATTTCACTTTGTCTAAAAGTTGGTAGCTTGTTATAAAACTTTCATTATGCGGTCTGCCCGGACATCTGTTTGTACTGCTGTCCTGCTTTTGGCAGGCAGTATTTTATCTTCTTTTTATGTGCAGAACGACAATAAAGTACGCTTACATTTTCCTTACAAAGAAGCAGGCCTTACCAAACGCCAGGCTGCCGCTCACCTTCTTGGCAGATTCACTTTCGGAGCTAAACCCGGAGACATTGATGCTGTAGCAAATATGGGTCTCGAAAACTGGTTTGAGCAACAATTGACAGGTCAGCTCCCCGAGAGAAATCTTGATCAAAAATTAAGTGATTACAGTGCTTTAAAGCTTAGTAATACGGAAGTCGTTAACACTTTTCCTAAGACAGCAAAGGTATTGAGGATGGCTGTGAAAGACGGTGTGATTGATAAAGATTCAGTCAACAAAGCAAACAAGGGTGTGTACAAAAATCAACTAGCTGCTTATATGCAGCAAAAAGGTTTACAGCCTGAAAAGGAATTGTTTCGCCAGTTGGCAAACCAGAAAGTATTGCGGGCGGCGTATTCAAATAATCAGCTGCAGGAGGTGATGACAGATTTTTGGTTCAATCATTTTAATGTTTCCATTACTAAAAATGATTGCGCAGCGTTTATTCCCGCTTATGAGCGTGACGTTATCAGGCCAAATGCATTGGGAAAATTTGAAGATTTGCTTCTTGCCACTGCAAAATCTCCTGCAATGCTTATGTATCTCGATAATTTCAGCAGCACAGGAGCAGATACTGCTATAAAGAGTGATGGAAATAATGCGCTTAAAAGAAGAATTTCTTTAGGAATGCAAAAGCGATTGGGAGATTCGGCTTATGAAAAACTAAAGGACAGAGTAAATCAAAAGAAAAAACCATCAGGTCTTAATGAAAATTATGCACGTGAAGTAATGGAATTGCATACGCTCGGTGCAGATGGTGGTTATACTCAAAGTGATGTAACACAGGCAGCACGTGTGCTTACAGGCTGGACAGTTTACCCATTGTCTGATTATGGAGCATCTAATGCTATAAAAAAGGTTATAGACAGAATAGGGGAGAACCACCTGACAGAGCATGGATTTACACATGACGGAGATTTTTTGTTCGCGGCAAACCGTCACGACAACGGATCAAAGGTGGTGCTTGGCAAAACTTTTTCGGCGGGCGGTGGCTATGGAGAAGGTGTACAATTATTGAAAATGCTTGCACATCATTCTTCGGCTGCTAAATTTATTTGTAAAAAAATTGCCGTAAGGTTCGCAAGCGATAACCCGCCGCAAAGCCTTATTGATAAAATGGTAAAAACATTTACAGGTAAAGATGGTGATATAAGGCAGGTATTGATTACAATCGTTTCATCGCCTGAATTTTGGAAAAAAGAAGCAGTTCGTGCAAAAACAAAATCACCATTTGAATTAGCAGTAAGCGCTGTACGATCTTTGAATGCTGATATTGTAATGCCTTATCAACTGTACAACTGGATAGATAAAATGGGTCAAAAAATATACTTCTACCAGGCGCCAACAGGTTTTCCTGACAAAGGGCAATATTGGATTAATACTGGTGCACTCCTTAACCGTATGAATTTCGGGTTAGCACTTGCCTCGCAACGCATTCCGGGTGTTAAGATTGATTTACTTGCCTTAAATAATGGTCACGAACCAGAAAGCGCTGAAGCTGCACTGGCAATCTACAGCAAGATAATAATGCCTGAGCGTGATTTAACAGAAACGGTAAAGCGTCTTACTCCTTTGCTTCGTGATCCTGAGCTGGAGAAAAAAATTGACAAAGCTGCTGACAAAGCAACATTACCTCAGCAAGAACGGGGTACTTCAAACCAAAGTGAAATGACGAATGAAGATATTGAAGAAAATACCGGTAAAAACAAACAAGGTAAAAAAGGCGCAGGCAAGAATAATTTTGCTGCTGTCGCTACGGCAAAAGAAACCAACAATATGATGTCTCAGGTAGTTGGTATTATTATCGGTTCGCCCGAGTTTCAAAGAAGATAGAAGGGTAGTTGACGGATGACTGATGGCAATTGAAGGACGCACAGGTCAGAGAAATTGTTGTTTAATTGATTAATTGTTTAATTGTTGTTCTGCCATCATTACCAGATTGGAAAGAAATGATCTTAATTTCCTCTTAATCTCATAAATCCAGGTTCAGATAGATTCAAAAGAAAGAAGGTAATAATTAAAAAAATCTAACGAAAGAAAACAAACGAAACCTAATTTTCCATTAATCTCATAAATCCCAGTTCAGACAAATGCAATCAAGAAGAGGGTTTGTAAAATCAGGTTCATTGGCGCTTTTTGGAATCGGCCTGGGCGGAGTGCCCTCATTTATTGCCCGTGCAGCCGCAAGTGATAAAGTCTTTACTCCATATAAAAAGAAAAAAACACTTGTTTGTATTTTTCAGCGCGGCGCTATGGACGGATTGATGGCCGTGACTCCTTTTACAGATGAGTATTTAAAATCTGCAAGGCCAACTTTATTTATGTCGGCTGCAAAAGACCAGAAAGGATCACCCCTGACAGATCTTGACGGCCGCTTTGGCCTGCATCCTGCTATGAAAGCTTTTGAACCTTTTTTTCGTCAAAAGCGTCTCGCAATTGTTCATGGCATTGGTTTACCCAACAATACCCGTTCACACTTCGATGCACAGGATTTTATGGAGTCAGGAACACCTTTCAATAAGGGAACTTCAAGCGGATGGCTCAACCGGGCAGTTGGCTTGTTGGGTCACGATGCCACACCTTTTCGCGCTGTAAGCCTTACGTCTTCTATGCCGCGGTCTTTTTATGGCGATAACCCATCTGTTGCTATCAGCAATCTCGCAGATTTTGCTATCTCGATGAAAGGAAATCCTATGGCAGGAAATATAGCTGCAAAAAGTTTTGAAGAGTTGTACGACCAGACAACTTCCGCATTACTCAGGGAAACCGGTAAAGAAAGTTTTGATGCAGTGAAAATGCTGCAAAAAACAGACATAAAAAACTACAAGCCTTCGGGCAATGCATTATATCCCAGCAGTCCGTTGGGAAAGTCATTAAAACAAATAGCACAGTTAATCAAAATGGATGCAGGCCTTGAAGTGGCCTTTGCAGAGTCAAATGGATGGGATACACACTTTAACCAGGGAGCAGAAACAGGCGTTTTTGCCCGAAATGTTGCCGACCTAAGCAACAGTATTGTTGCTTTGTGGACAGATTTGGAAAGTTATCAGGACGATGTAACAGTGATGACCATGACAGAATTTGGCCGCACAGTAAAACAAAACGGAACAGGCGGTACAGACCACGGACGCGCAAGCTGCAATTTCATCTTAGGTAACGATGTAAACGGAGGAATAGTGCACGGAAATGTACAACCGCTTGCAATAGAAAACCTGGAAGACAGGCGCGACCTTGCTGTAACCACAGACTTTCGCAGCGTTTTTAGCGAAGTAGCTGACAAGCATTTAAAAATATATAATGACAAAATTCTTTTTCCTGAATGGTCGGGAAAGAAAATCGGCGTAATGGTATAGATTTTGGTTAACCAGCGGCATTAACATAAAGAGACATCGTTGCTGCGCTCAGTTTAACGGCAACCATTGAGGGGTTTTTTTTAAAACACATAGAGACATAGGTAGTGGAGAACACAAAGAAAAATCAAAAGAATCTATTTAATTTAATTCCTGCAAATCCCAATAATCAAATAAATCCAAGTTCAGACAATTCTAATTAATATTTTTAGGGTCCAAAACTTTCGTTTTGCGTCGGAATCTTATTGTGGCATTTTTAGTCAATGTGCTGGTCATGCCCAATTCAAACCTTTTTTCTCCGGCATAAATTACTGCCAAAGCAGTGTTTGGAGGAAGCTTTCCCAGGTTTTCTGCAAACATAGCTATTTCATTTATAGTGGTATCTACAGGCAAGGTAAAGGTCAGTGGTTTATCACTAAGCATTTTATTACGCGTTACCAGTTTGCGGTTATAAAAAAGAGAAATAGTGTCGTTATCAACTTCTCCGTTATCGTAAAGACTCACTTTTAAACTGTCTGCATCAACATCTATCACAGGGCTTATGTCAAACGATCTTTTATTTAAATCTGCAATTAATTTCAAACCCGGATCGGCAGGTCTTTTTATTACCGCAGGAAGAGGCGTTGGAGCGGCGGGCTTTGTAACTACGATTTGTTGCTCGACAGTATCCGAAGGAACCGGAGTGAAAGGTGTATTTGTACCTTTCACAAATTTTACACTGATGTTGGGGCACGTAATTTTGTAATCGCTTGTAGCAGCAAATTCCCCTGAAAGGGTTGTTTGTGCCCTGGAAACGGTGAGTGTAAACACGCCTTTCATAGGACAGTCGGCGCCATTCTGATCTCGTGCCTGGAAATTAAGAACAGGGTTTGTATTTAAAAAAAGCGTTCGTGTTTTTGCATCATAAGTACCGGAAATCTTAGTCTTAATTTCTGAGCTTCTAAAGAAGTAATTGAATTCACCGGTCACTTTTTTGCCGGTTTGCCTTATCTTCATTTCAGACAAATAACTATTATTTTCACCAAATTTACTAACCTTGCCTACACCATACCATTCACCCTTAATATTTTGGGCAGAAAGCAGGGAAACAAAAAACAGGCAAGGCGCAAGCAGCAACAATGTAAGAACCTTCAATACTTAAAATTTAATTGTGTACATATTATTTGATCAACCCAAAACGGGACAGCCATTATAATGCCATTTTACTTCAGTAATCATTCTTTTATTAAAATCGGGTAAATAATCTCATTTTAAACAGCGCTTTAACTCTCTGTCGGTATCTTTTTTCTTTAATGTTTCACGCTTGTCGTACAATTTTTTACCTCTTCCAATTCCAATTTCAACCTTAGCTAAATGTTTTTCATTAAAGAATACGCGTAAAGGAACAATAGTGTAACCTTTATCTTTCATGTGGTTCTCAATCTTGCGGAGCTCTTTTTTATTGAGCAATAACTTGCGGTCATGAACGGCTATGTGATTGTTGGTGGTACCTAAAGAATATTCGGCGATATACAAGCCGCGAACCCACAATTCATTTTTATGTAAAAGACAAAAGCTGTCATTAAAGCTTACTTTTCCTTCACGTATACTTTTCACTTCGGTGCCTAGCAGCATTATACCCGCAGTCCATTTATCCTCGATAAAATAATCGTGGTAAGCCGATCTGTTATTCATTTCTTTTGCAGACATGATGGTAGTCGTTAAGTCATTAGGTCAATAAGTCATTGATTATAGCTAATAGTCCATGCTCTATGGTCAATAGTCCATAGCCAACAACTGTTTTCCTTCAATCCTTTCAATCCGTGTAATCCTTGTTTTCTTTTAATCCGTGCTTTAGCCCTGAAACAAAAGTATCAGTTGTGCTATTTTGTTTTTCAAATCTTTCCGGTTGATGATAAAATCAAGAAAGCCATGCTCGAGCAGGAATTCGCTTCGTTGAAAACCGGGCGGAAGGTCTTTTTTAATGGTTTCTTTAATAACCCGCGGGCCGGCAAAACCAATCAGTGCTCCCGGTTCTGCTATGTTTAAATCGCCCAGCATACCAAAGCTTGCCGATATGCCGCCAAAAGTAGGATCGGTTAGCATGCTGATGTAAGGCAGCTTAGCATCAGTTAACTGTGACAGTTTACCGCTTGTTTTGGCCAGTTGCATCAGGCTGAATGCACTCTCCATCATACGTGCACCGCCACTTTTGCTGATAACCATAAATGGGAGTCTGTGCTCGATACAGTAATCAACTGCGCGGCTGAATTTTTCGCCCATTACACTTCCAAGGCTTCCGCCGATGAATTCAAAATCCATACAGGCTATTACTATTTCGTGTCCGCCAACGTCGCCTACCGCCACACGCATGCTGTCGGTAAGGTCTGTTTTTGACCATATATCTTCAAGTCTTTTAGAATAAGGCTTCAGATCGGTAAACCCTAAAAAGTCTTTACTTCTTATATTGTCGAAAAGCTCTGCATATTCATTGTTATCAAATATAATTTCATAATATTCCCCGCTGCCGATACGATGATGATAATCGCACCTGGAGCACACAAACAGATTTTCGCGCAAATCTGCAGATGTAGTTATTAAGTTACATTCAGGGCATTTTGTCCAGAGGCCTTCAGGTGTTTCTTTTTTTTCTGAAGTAGTTGTAAGTATACCTTTTTTAATTCGTTTAAACCATCGCTGCTTCAGTTCTTCCTGCTTCTCTTTTTCACCGGTTAATTTGGCTTCAAAATCCTCTTCTTCTTTTTTCATATTGTTCAAATGGTGTTGAAAATAATGTCGTGCAATTTATATGGAAATAATTACAGGCAAATACAAATTGCTGAATATTGCCTTTTCAGCTAACACTTTTTCTTTTTCTTTTCCAGCGATTGTATTGCAGGTGGGGATTAATCGCAGATTTTATTCCTAAGTTTTTATTTTTTAGGTATAAATGCCCATTCAAAAAATATAAGGACAATTATGTTGAATGAAAAAAAATAAATGTTTTCAAAAATATTTAAATGATTTTGCTTTCTTAAAGTGAGAATTGTATAAATAAGAATAATGCTTAATCCAACAAGACCAATCCATGAAATTAATATTAATAGAAAGGATGGTTTATATGATAGATTTTTTCTTTTTAAAGTATATATCAATTTTAAATCATTCAAAATTAAAAATACATATATTAGTGGTTCTAATGTAATCCATATGAAAGCTTCTGATTTAGAATGTTTAACTTGATAAAAATAATTTATTATCAAGGAAAAAAGAGAAACTATTAAGGTTAAGTAATAATCAAAAACCGATAATTTAATTTTTTTGGTGTTATCAATTATTTTAAAATGTAAAGAAAATGAATAAGTATTAAATAAAATTAACATGGATAGTAAAAAAGGTATAGCTTCAGTTGCTATTGAAATGTTCAAATATTCAAAGTCTATATCTGACTTAGTCTGTTTACCAAAAAATTCCCATGTTAATAATAAAGCACAACTTAAAAAAAGTCTTATTCTTGAATTGTAATAATGCTCAACGCTTTCCATTTTCAAATTCATATTTTATCTGCTATTCATTTAATTTTTATATCTTTTTCCTTTTGGCTTGTTGTATCACCAACAGATTCTTTAACAGCGTTTGTTTAAGGTTTAGCTTTACTACGTCTCCCATTGTTTTGCATTTCAAAAATTGGGGATTGTTAAAAAAAGCAGTCAATTCCTGCTTTAATTGTTCCATTTTGTCAGGTGTCGAGATGGCATCTTTACACATTACATTAAACAATTCCATAAGCCGGTAGCGTGAGTCTGCCACCCTGAAAGCCATCATGGTTCTTTCTTCTGACTGGTATTGCTCTATGGAGTCTTTGTTTAGATATTGAAGTGCAAGGTTAACGAGCACATTATTTTCTTTAAAATACTGCGGCAGGTACAGGTTTTTTCGTCCTTCATAAGATTGCTGGTCAAAATCTATGGCTCGTATCCGGTATTGAACATCTTCAATATCGGGCGTTACTTCTACTACAAAGTTATAGCTGCGCATATCGCCCAGCAGCCTTACAAAACATCTCTCATTAAATTTTACAAACTCTTTTGCAAACCGTATTTTATTTGTAAGAGGCTGGTCAAGATATTGCTGCGCAAATAAATCTCCGGGTATGCCGGGTATGTGCTCTTCTACAAGTGTATTGTAATGTGTGAAATAAGTGATGCGGTTAGGCGATAAAATATGCTCAAGCTCGAGTCCGTAAATGCGTGAAGAATCGGCAAGCTTAATATAAAAATGATCGTAGTTATCGTTGTACTTATTTACTATACGTATGCGAAAAGGGTTTGAGTTGCCAAAGGCACAATAATCAATCCGGGCTACGTCGAGGTGTTTTGAAAAAGAAGTATCACCTTCTGTTTTTAAGATTGCATAAATATTAATCAGGCCATCACGAAGATATTCCCACTCATTCATGTCATACAAAGCTTTTTCCCAAAAAGTATCTTTGCCATTCTTATCTTTTAAAGGTACTGAATACGTAATCCGGGCAAGATCATCGTACGTTACGGGCAGTATTACCTCGCGGCCATGCTGCTTTAAGTAACTGCGAAGTGAATGATTTATAGGGTAAAAAGGCTTCTTTTTAGAAGGCGCATCGGTTTTCTTCTCCCGCTGGGCATTTTGAATATCTGAAAACTGCATATTTGGTCATTAAGTCATTAAAGCATCAGGTGATTAGGTCAAATAAGGCATTGGTCGTTAAGGCACTAAGTCATTTGATTAATATGGTAACAATTAATTTATTGATTAAATATAAAAAATTACCCCTGTATCTGGTCAATCAAACTTTTAAAATATTCCGCAGCCTCTAAAAGACGACTGCCGTACCAGCTAAACATTTCACCGTCAACCAGCAGAATTTTGCAGTTCGGCAACAGTAATTGAAGCTCGTCTATATGCTTTTGCTTAAAAGGATAAGGCTCAGAGGAGAGAAGAAGAAGCTCGCAGCCGGCAGTTGACGGATGAGTGATGACAGTTGACGGATCAGAGTCATTATAATAGCTATCGGGAGATAAGATGCTATTGTTTATTGATGGTTCAAAATTGCTTATTGAATATTTCCCCACAGACACTTCGGGATAACGGTTCGTATTTTGAAAGATATTTATAAATCCGCACCGGTTAAGCATATTATGTATAAAAGTATCGCCGCCCGCAGCCATATAAGGATTTTTCCAAATGAAATAAGCAGTGTTTATTTTTTGATTTACAGGTATTAATTGTTTAAAAGCTTTTTCTATTTTGGTTATCAGCTCATTTGCAGTGTTTTGTTTATTAACCAGTTTTCCGATGCTTTTTATCATTTCCAATGCTTTTTCGAGCGTATTAATATCGCTTACAAATACCGGCGCTATACCGCGCAGCTGCTCGATCTGTTCTTTTACATTTTCTTCTTTATTTGCAATGATAAGATCTGGTTTTAGTGTTTTTATAAGATTAATATTTACTGTTTTTGTGCCGCCAATCCGTTGTTTGCTCCTAAACCATCCTGTTGGGTGAATGCAAAATTTTGTGATGCCGATTACTTCTTCGTTCAGCCCGAGGTCATAAAGTAATTCAGTCTGCGAAGGGACGAGAGAAATAATTCTCGCAGAAGGAGAAGGTATAGTTATAAAATTGTTTAATTGATCTGTAACTGAGATAGACATTTCAGAAGTAAATATCAACAAAAAAACGGTATGCTAAAATAAAATCCGCCATTGCAAACTTAGCTGTTTTGCCTGCCGGAAAAATAGAAATAAATAATAGTATAATAAACAGTGTTGTTAACACGTTTTCACTTCGACCAAAAAGAAATAAAAATCTTTTAAAACCTTTTTAGCCATAATAATTTGTTTTTTGAATTAATTTTTTAATCCAGATAGTTATGAAAAAGCCTGATTATATCAATTACACACAGCCTTTTATGTATTACAGAAGAAACAATAATGCTAAAAAATGTGCAACAGATCTTTTGAAAATTCTTATTTTGTTTTTATTAAGCTTTCTTCTTTTCCAATAAAATTTTCATTTGCAAAAAGCTCTTCTTTTACAATTGCTCTGATTTTTATTAAAATCTTACATAAAGCTTTAAAAAGTTGTATGTTTTATAAGGTTGTATGAACTTATAAAATCAACCTTTAATATAGAGTGATCTTTCAACCATCAGCATTTGCATGATAAAAAACAGTAGTTTTATCAATTAAAACTATTACTTATCATTTAAATGCATGTATGAAAAATTTTATCCTTTTTTGCTTCATTACTTTTTCCCTTATTTCATTTTCCTCTTTTTCCCAAACCCAGTCAGGCTGGGTATCTTTATTTGACGGCAAGTCACTCAAAGACTGGAAGGTCGGCCACAATGCAGCTACATTTTCCGTTGAAGACGGAGCGATTGTAGCTCACGGTGAAACGGCACACTTATTTTACGCAGGAGACGTAAAAAATCACAATTTTAAAAATTTTGAGTTCAAAGCAGATGTAATGACTATGCCTGGTTCAAACTCAGGTATATATTTTCACACCCAATACCAGGAAGACGGATGGCCGTCGAAAGGTTACGAAGTGCAGGTTAATAACTCGCATACCGACTGGCGCAGAACAGGCAGCCTGTATGCAATCGAAGATGTAAAAGAAGTGTATGTAAAGGACAGTGTATGGTTTACCGAACAGGTAATAGTACAGGGAAAAAGAGTAATTATTAAGATAAACGATAAGACAGTGGTTGACTATACCGAACCGGCAAATATGCAAAGGCCTAAAGACATGGCAGGAAGAATAATTTCGAACGGTACTTTTGCCTTGCAGGGACACGATCCAAAAAGCAAAGTTTATTTTAAAAATATTATGGTAAAACCTTTAGATGATTAATATAAAATATCGTACGGCAATTTTTTAATAAAGTTTAAACCTATAAAAACAACAGTAGCGCCTTCGTTTTTATATCATGATATAATTTAGCAGCTATTTGCAGGCGTGATATTTGAATAAAGAATAAAAATTCCTGATATAGTTTTTATGGCATAGGAAATTGTTGGATTTTTTTAAACATGAACCTAATATTTATAATTTTTAGGCATTTTCATGTTTGTGATTAAACCTGGCCTATAAATCAGTATCGTAGGAAACACAAATATTTGAGTGTGAGTATCATAGTTTGTGTTTATTTACTTTTTTTAAAAAAGAAAAAAATTTATAATCAAAATATGTAAAATATTGTATTAGTTCAAATTAATGCGTTTTCGATTGTATTCCTTATTGAAATTTAGATTCGTTTCCATTCCTCCTTTTGATTAACCTTTAAAAATTGTTTTTTAAAATAGTATGTAAACAAGTTGTATAGCAATACAATTATGTTTTATAAATTCCGTTAAGAACACGCAGTTATAAAGATTTACTGATCTCAAAAAAGGTCAGGGAAGCAAAAAAGTAAGATTTTTTATAATACGCAATTCTTTTAATAATATACTAAATAAATTTATGAGCAGCGGGTTTGAAATATCAGGAGAGGAGGGTAAAAAGGCAGTTTCTGCTAAAGGTTTTGCACCTAAGAAAAAATATTTTTCTTTTTTGATGCGTCCCCTGTCAGTGTTTATCCTGATAACTTGTTTAATTGTGATCATTATCAGCATTGCTTTTTTTCCGAAACCATTAAAACCAATCTCAAGTATAAAGGTAAATTTTCAGGACTCCCTTACTGACCCGCCTAAAGGATGGATTAAAGATTTTGGGCAGGCATACGGCCCCAGAACTTCTTCTGACCAGGGCGACGGTTATGTTTACGGATGGATAAAAAGGTCCGATAAAACGCCGCTTGATCTTGCTAAGAACGGAGTAAAAAGAAATTTCCCTTCCGATATCTTGTCAGCTACTTTTTTGCAAATGCAGGGTAACACGGTAAGTAATTTTAACGGAACTGCGGTTGAAGGAATATGGGAAGCCCAGGTTGTTGATGGAAATTATGATGTAACTGTCTCTGTGGGTGATGGCGCTTCTACAGATAGTAAAAATGTTATAAACGTAGAGGGTGTGAGTGCAATAGCAGGTTTTGTGCCAGATGCGCATAATAAATTTAAATCTGCAACAGTCACCATATCTGTCTCTGACGGATATTTAACCGTTGATGCCATTGGGGGGACGAATACAAAAATTAATTCGATTGTTATACATCCGTCACACAGTAAAAGACCTTCAATTATCGGCACAGATCCAGACAATAATTCTGTAAATGTCGGTGAAAATACTGCAGTATCCACTAATGTAGTTATTTTGCCAAATGGCAGTATTAATAGTGCTACTGTAACTGCTTCTTCAGTATTTCTTACTGAGGAAGAAACGGGTGCAGCAGTTCCATCACATGTTAACGGTAACAAAGCGGGAGATACAATAACTTTGGTGCCTGATTCTCCATTAAAGCTCAGCACGGCTTATAAGTTTACGATCACCAGTGCAGTAAAAGATACGGCAGACTCTTCCTTTATCCCTTACTCCAGCACATTCACTACAGCCCATGGCTCTACCGGCACTCTTGCAGCCGCTAAATTCGATAAGATTGATATGCCAAATGCTGCAGGCCAATATTCGAGTCTTACTATTGGACCAGATGGAAAATTATATGCATTATCAATTGATGGCATAATAAAAAGGTTTCCGGTAAATCCTGATGGCACACTCGCTTCTCCGGAAATAATATATTCTCTGCAGGATGCTTATGGAGCACGGAAGCCCAGAATTTCCATTGGTTTCACTTTTGATCCTTCATCCACAGCTTCAAACCTTATAGCCTGGATCACCCATAGTACATTTATGTTTCAAAATGGTCTTGATTGGGATGGCAGATTAAGCCGCTTAAGCGGCCCTGCCCTCAATAAAGTTGAGGATGTGCTTATAAATCTTCCAAGATCAGCCAAAGATCATTTAACTAACAGTATTGCTTTTGGTCCTGACGGAGCATTGTATTTCACTCAAGGCAGCAACACGGCAATGGGCAGTGCAGATAAAACTTGGGCTTCAAGAGAAGAGCATTTGCTTTCCGGGGCAGTTTTAAGATTAGATGTCACCAAATTGCATACACTTCCTCTTAATGTAAAAACGGATAACGGAGGTAATTACAATCCATACGCTCCAAATGCACCTTTAACGATTTATGCGTCAGGTCTTCGTAATGCTTACGACCTTCTTTGGCATAGTAACGGAAGTTTATATGTGCCAACAAACGGGTCGGCAGCAGGAGGAAATACACCTGCTTCTGAAAGAGGAGTGCTAAGACCTGATGGAACTTTATATAACGGACCTTCTGTTCCGGCGTTGTATGATGTGAAACAAGTTGAGAAGGATTTTCTTTTCAGGGTGGTAAAAGGCGGCTATTACGGACATCCTAATGCGTCGAGAGGAGAATTTGTGATGAACGGGGGAAATCCCACACCGGGAGCAGATCCTGCAGAACAAACCTATTATCCCGCAGGCACCTTGCCTGATGCAAACTGGCGGGGTTTTGCCTACGATTTTCACAACAATGCATCACCTGACGGTATCATAGAATATAAGAGCAATACTTTCAACGGTGCTCTGAAAGGAAGACTTTTGGTGGTCAGGTATAGCCATCATGACGATATCATAACGCTGACACCCGGCGGACAGAATAATGATATTGTAAGTGCTACAGAAGGATACTCAATAAAAGGATTTTCAGGATTTGTTGATCCTTTGGATATTACAGAAGATACGAGAAATGGAAATTTATATGTTTCAGAATTTTCTGGTCAGGGTAAAATAACACTTTTAAGACCAGCTACCAACAAAGATGCTATTACCTATAATAAACCGCACAGGAAACGCTCTCTTTAGCTGTTGACTTTCTGCGGTAGGCTAAGTAATTTAAAAATGAGATTAGGATGTATGATAATGGTTGTTAGAATATCCTAATTACAACTGTCTAAGATACATTAGTGAAAACTTTTGAAAAACATAGAACTTTATATATTGCCTTACACTCAAATTGTTTTCTTTAAACAATTATAAACGGGTCAAACTTTTTTACAGCTTTATATCTCTTTCTGCTTTTTTCTTTTCATGTACTTTTTTTAATCCGTAGGCTACTCCCGCTGCTACAAGAAGGGTCACTCCTCCGTCAAACGGAACGTCTTCGACAGGATCACCTGGATTACCACCTCCGGTTCCACCAGGTTGAGCCATTACAAATACCGGCACTGTGATCGCACCTATAACCAATGCTAATTTCAATCTTTCAAATAATCTTTTCATACATTAAACTACATTATTATTAACTTCAACTGTTTATTACTAATTTTCTTGTGTTGAAACAAAGGCTCAAAAAGTTATTCAACCAGTAAGGTTTTGGTAACAGTTTTATTTTCTTTACTTATTAAAAGCCTGTATACACCTTTAGGTATCTGCTGTTCAGGTTTTAAGGTATGTATGGCAGAAGATGTTCCATGGTTTATTATATCATTATATATCTTCTGGCCGAGATTATTATACATACTTACAATATACCTGCCTTTTTCAATATCACTAAAGTGCAAGTTAATTAAATTTGTTTTTACGGGGTTAGGTGATATGGTAATACTTACGTGACGATTGCCTACTTTAACGTTTATTGTCTCGCTGTATTTTACCGCTCCTGACTTTTCTATTATTTTTATACGATAAAAATTATTACCTGTATTTGTATTTTTATCAAGCCAGCTATAGGCCTGTGTAACACCATTATTGCCTTTAGAGAACGCACTTGTTACCTTATCAAATGTTTGGCCATCAACTGATTTTTCGACTTCGTAGCTTTTTATATTTCTTTCTGTTTCTGCAATCCAATCTACCTCTATGGCATCGTCATTCTGGTAAGCTTTCACTTTTATAAGTGTCAAAGGCAACAAATTTCCTTGTATAAATACAATGCTAAATCTATCTTTTGCAAAAGAAGTTGTGACAGCGCTATCAACAGTAAAAGGAAACAAAGTGACTGATGACAAATCAACAGGCGTTTCAATATGCAGGTATGTATCTTTTACAAATGCTGTTAACCCTGTTGAAAAATTGCTCGCTGTGAATTTGAGATAGTAGCTTTTTTGCCTTAACTGCCATAGTATTAAAGGTATGGTATCAGTAACAATTACGGGTTGACGCCCTTCCATGCTTAGCTCCCTTCCATTGCGGTTGACGGCAAGGTTTTCATCTACATTCGTAAATTTGTAAGAGTCTTCATTACCGATAGCAGATGTAAACTTATCATCAAAGAAAACGACCACTCCGTCCGCGTTATTTTCAGCTCCTTCATCTAAATTTAACAGCAATTGTATGGATAATTCCGGGCTGTTAAAAGGGTTTCGAAATACTGCTGTATTGCTGGTTGATTTATAGTTCTCCTTAATTTGAAAGGAAGGATTGTCGACAGCAGCTTGTATAAAAAATGCCTGGCCAGACTGTATATCCCTGGTTACGCCGGAAGCTGCGTCACTGTTGCGGCCAGTAGCAGCATTATATGAAACATAAGTACCTCTTCGGTTTATATGGGGATCCCAGGCATAGTAGCTGGTCTTTATGTTACTTGATCCGGCTGCTATTTTTTCAAAATTTATAGGTGAAGCATATGGATTACCGATTAAAACATAATTATTAGCAGAAGCACCATTGAACGTACGGGAAAATGTTCCGGCGTTAAGTGTCCCTGTAGTTCTTAATATGGTGGAGGTAGGGTAAGGAAGAGGATTAATTGAATCACCGTTGCCTTTCCACATTTCTGTGCTTCTGTCGCCCCTGACAAGCAATGAGTAGGCATCACCCGGTGATAAAGTTGTTGTTTTGGTATTAATAACTGCTCTCCACTTTTGAGTTGTGTAGTCGAAAGTGAACAAGGAAGAATTGGCTTTTATAGTCGAGTCGAAGCCGCTGGGTAAACCACCAGGTCCTGTAATGTTTGTTCCATAACCAGGATGAGGATTAGATACCTGATAAATGCCCGGGTTAACTGTTTTTTCCATCCAGTTGTCGTTAATTGAACCAGCAGTGACGGGAGAAGACAGAAATCTGTATGCTCTTTTTGCAGGGATAAAGCGTTCAACTGTTACTTTACTTGCATTCAGCAAAACGGAAGCGCCGTCAGTTATTTCACCAATTATGCCTGTGCCACCGGCACTGCTATGTATAATTACGGGGCAATTATTAAAATTAACGTTTGCTCCGGGGCTTATTTTAAATACAACTGTCGTGTCTATAACTACAGAATCAGCTACAGGTGCGATTGTTAATGTACCCGCTGCGACTGTTTTGATGCCAGGCCCTTTTAACAATAAGGAAGGATATGCAGCTAAAGGAGTGATGACTTGATTTCCCTTCCTGTTATATACTATTGTTGACTTCGGATCGATTAAAAAATTGTCTATTTTATATAATGCTGAAGAATCAGTCCCCGAAAGACCCCCTGTTACTCCTGTTATAAAGGTAGCGCCCGGTTCCATCACAAATGTTTGATAGCCCGTTGTTCCGTCTATTCGTAAACCGCTATTTTCAAAAACTCCTCCTGTTGTGACTTTAAATGATCCTCCATCTTTTAAAGTAGTAATCCCGCTTGAATTTGCTACATTAGACCCGCTTACCTCTATATTTAAGTATGAGAGTGGTGAACGTATAGTTCCGGTAGTTTTGCCTGAAGTTGTAAACTCTATTACTCCACCTGTCAGAATATATGTGCCTCCAATATCCGGCTTCGTTCCTATGCCTCCAACTTTAAACCGACCACCCGTCATCATCAGATTAGTAGCGGTTGTATCACCAAAAGTCTTATTAGACGCATCTGCTGTAACATTATCTTTAATAGTAACAGTGCCTATAGGGCGGCAAGTCGGTATAGACTTAACGCCGCTTCCGGAAAAAGTAATGTTTTTGTAATCATCTCTTGAGGTCACATCCTGATCTCCGGATTTGCCATATTCAATAGTACTGCCGGAATAAATGTTAAGTGCAATCGTAGGTGATTGTGCAGTTGCTCCTGGTATGGAAGTTCCGCTGCTGCCTGAAAGTCCCTTTGCATTTCTCGTGACAAATGTGCCGTAAACATTAATTTTTGGTGAACTGCCCCCACTCACCTCGCTTTCTCCGACGTTATCAAAAATAGCGTTAGTATTAATATTAGCTGTTCCGCCGCCATTCAGTTTCAGATTATTAATGCCGTTAAGAGCAAAAGTGCAGCCTGGCATAATGTTTAATGAATCAGAAACATAGATATCAGAACCTGGGGCAACAGTTTTAGTACCACCGCCTGAAATGATTACTTTATTATAAGTGAGGGGTGTTACAATTTGATCCCCTACCCGGCTATACTCTACAACAGAAGAACTGCCGGCTGAATTAAGCGTAATTTCGGCAGATGTAGCGAAAGTAGTAGTTGCCCCGCCACTCAGCCCACTTGCATTTGTGGTTCTGACCGTGCCATCAATCTGAACCTTACTCGTACCGCTTATAATATAATTACCGGCAATTAAAATTCCAGCATTTATAAAAGCATTATTACTACTGCCCTTTGCATTAAAACTGTCGATTTTTTTATCAGAGGTTAAGGTCAGCATAGTACCAGAGTTAATTATTAATCCTTTGCCTAATATTACTTGACCGGTACCACCTAATATTGCTGTTAGCCCATTTATAATAAACTTGCCCGAACTCACTGAAGATGCTGCAACTTTACCTGTTCCTATTATTCCGTTTCTAAAAGTTTTTGTTCCGCCGCTGGCAAACTCAACATCAGCTATAGCTTCTAATAAACCATTAATAACAGTAGGCTTTAACCCGCCAACAGAGGTGGGTTTTGTAAATCGGAAAACCGGAATAGCAGGTAAGGCAGGAAAGTAAGTAACTGATGGAGTTGGTTTACTTATATTGTTCCAACTGAATATAGAACCATCATTCCATAATACATTTGACATTGAGTCCGGAATTGCATAATTGGAAGCATTGCCATTATTAGTGGCGGCTTCCAAAATACCGCCATGTTGAATTTCCAGCCTGGCTAATCCGTTAAAAGTTGGTAGTACGTTGCCTGTTACATTGTGTTTGAATATACCTCCATCCTGAACAATTATATCATTACCAGGACCGTCATTTATAGTAAGCAATGAGGACGAACCTGTGGCCAAATTCAAAACGCCTCCGTTTGCTATTACTGCCTGATCAATTGTAATGCTGTTGATGATAGTAATGGTATCGCCTCCTTTTATAATTATAGTATTAGCATTAAAATTCGGTGCAGATGAAGCGAGCACCCAATTGGCTAATCCATCAGGTGAGCTTTCCCATGAACTGGCAGCACCCCAGGAACCGGATTGGGCCGACCGGAAATAATCCGTGGCGGAAGTTTGCCCAAAACCTTTTACAGTCGTCAGTGTTGATATAAATACAATAATAAAAAACGGGAAAAATCGAATTCTTCTCATACAGAAAATAGTATTCTTGAATAAATTAATACTGTAATTCACAGAATAGTCTGAATAATAGAAGGTTTCTATTTATTCATAGGAGTAGAAATCAAAAGGCTGGAAAGGATCAGATAGTCTAAACTTTACTTTTGTTTAAAAAAGCAGGACATCCAAAAACTGAAAGTATAACAAAAATAGCAGAAAGCTAAGATTTTGTAAAAGATTCCTTTAGGTTTTTCTTTTGAATTGTTTTATTTACTTCATTCTCAACTCTTCTACTAAGGAGAAGGGGAGTTTTAATATTAACAACAGATTTTTCCTAAAAGATGATAACGCATGAATAAAAGTTATTTCTCTTTTTCATGCTTATTTAAAAACCTCTTCTCTTTCGGAGAAGGGCAGGGGATGAGGTATGTTATTCCACGATCACTCTTTCATTTACAGTTATATCTCCTTTGCTGATATGCAAAGTATATATGCCTTTGCTTATCAGCCTGCCCAATGAAATGGTATAGGTTCCTGATCTGTTGGTATGCTCTATTATGCTGCCATATAGTTTTTGTCCCAGAGTGTTGTACAGAACCGCTGAGTACCTGCCTTTCTTCATGTTGCTAATCCTGACCTGTATCACATTTCCTTTGATCGGGTTTGGAAACACAGTTATGCTGCTGTTTACGTTGGCTATAGTTACTTTTACTGTATTACTGTATTTTATCATGCCTGATTTTTCTATCACTTTTATCCTGTAGTAGTTACTTCCTGTATTCGGATTGTCATCTAACCAATTATATATCTGCGCAACAGCATTATTGCCTTTTGCAGCTACAGTTGCCGCTTTATTAAACTTTTGGCCGTCTGCTGATCTTTCGACTTCGTAGCCTTCTATATTTGTTTCTGCCTCTACTGTCCAGTCTACCTGTATGTTATTCTCTTTCTGGTACGCCTTTATACTTGTAAGTGTTACAGGTAATACACTGCCTGGTTTAAATACAATGCTAAACCTGTCTTTTGCGGCAGACGCAGAGATACTATCAATAGTGAAAGGAAATAAAGTCACTGATGACAGATCAACAGGTGTCTCCTTGCTCAGATACGCATCTTTTACAAAGGCTGTTAAGTAAGGAGAAAAATTACTGCCTGCTAATTTAAGATAGTAGTTTTTTTGCCTGAACTGCCAAATCTTTAATGGTATAGTGTCCTCAGCAGTTACCATCGGACGCCCTTCTATGCTCAAAGAAGTACCGTTTCGGTTGATAGCAAGGTTTTCATCCTCGTTAGTGAATTTATAAGAGTCATCATCACTTAAGCCCGTTGAGAAATTCGTACCGAAGAAAGATACGATTCCATCTGCACTGTTGCCGGGCGCTTCATTGTTGCCAAGAAGCAGTTGTATAGATAATTTAGATAATAAATTGGGGTCGCGAAATACAGCCGTATTGCCGGTTGATTTAAAACCTTCCTTGAAATTAATTGAAGCAGAACCACCATTCTTCGTTTGTACAAAAAATGCCTGGCCAGGCTGTATATTTTCATTTACTTTAGAAGTTGGAGTATTACTTTGATTATTAGAAGTATTATAAGTAACATAAGCGCCTCTTCTGGCTAATGTTGGGTCAAAAACATAGTAGCTGGGTGTCACATTGGTACTTGAACCCAACATCGTTTTAAAATTAACAGGTGAAGCATAAGGATTGCCTATAAAAGTATAATCGCCTGCTTTACTGCTTAAAACAGTGGAATGATCTCCTGTAAAAAGTTTCCCTGTAGTTCTCAGGATGGTAGGGGTAGGGTAAGGAAGATGGTTAATTGAATCACCGTTACCTGTCCACATTTTAATACTCCGGTCGCCTCTTACTAACAATGAGTATGCCTCACCTGGTGATAAATTTGTTGTATAGGTATTAATAACGGCTACCCATTTTTGCGTTGTATAGTCGAAAGTGAATAATGACGAATTGTTTTTTATAGTAGGGTCTAAGCCGCTGGCTACGCTACCTGGTCCTGTAATATTTGTTCCAAAACCTGGATGAGGATTAGATACATCATAAACGCCAGGGTTAACAGCGCCTTCCATCCAGTTATCTTTAAGGGTGGGTTTAGTACCGTTAGTGGTTGTAACTGCAGGAGACAGAAAACGAAATGCTCTCTTTGCAGGGATAAAACGCTCAACCGTAACTTCCCCGTTTATAGCACCTGATACAGGAGCTACACGAGCTGTATTGGTAATGCTTGTTGATCTTAGAGTCAGTTTTCCGCTTGTGTTAAATGTGCCGCCATTGAGAGCGAGTGTATCTGTCACATATAGCTGATTACTGCCGATAGTTACTGTGCCTGAATTAATGGTTAAGGTGCTTAAAGCATTCGTGGTGGTATCAATTGTTTTACTAAAGTTTAAGGTTGATGTATTTGTACCGCTAAATATTAAACCTGAAGCCGGGCTTCCTAAAAATTCACCTGCTCCGGAGACATTGCCGTATACAGAAAGCGTTTTACCGCCTAAAGTAACTTTTGCTCCTGATTGTATTTCCAATGATCTTACTGCAGAAGCTGCTGTTAATTTAGGATAGTTGGGCACTCCCGCTGGAATAACAACATCAGTGGCAGCAGTTGGAACACCAGAACACCAGTTAGAAGCTTTGTTCCAATCGTTTGTTATACCATTCCACATATTTGCATTAACAGTTATATTTATTGTAAAAGTATTACCGGCACAATTGCCAGATGTCGGTGTAACAGTGTAGGCAGCCGTGCCGGGAGTTGTACCAGTAAGTGTAAGTGAGTCAGATATAACCGTTTGATTTTTGTTTGAATGACCTTCTGTAACTGAACCCGTATAAGTTGGTGCAGTCCAGCTATAGGTAGTGCCTGAAGGCACACTTGTTGGTGATCCAGTAAAGGGAGAGCCGCTGCAGGATGAAGTTGTAGTATTGTTTACAACGGGTACAGGATTTACTGTAACAGTAACTGATTGACAATTTGATACGGAATTACAAGGTGAACCATTTTCATATCTCCCATAGTAAATAGTAGTCTCTGTTGGACTTACCAACAAATTATTACCGGTGCCAGCTAAAGTTCCACTACACGAACCACTATACCACTTTATAGTCTCTCCGGTTCCGCCGCCACCACCTGACAAGGTTAAAGTAACACTTCCTCCGCTACAGATTGCAGACATACTTGCCGCAGCACTTGTTGGGTCTTGTGATTTTTTATTTACATTGATTGTAAGCGGACCAGAAGTTGTGGAGCAACCAATAAAGTCTGTTATAGTTACAGTATAGGTAGTGGCAGCATTTACACCTGATGCAAGAGGATTAGAGACATCAGAAGTATTTAAAAATCTCGAAGGCGACCAGCTATAACTTGCTATTGGCACCCAACGATAGGCTGCATTTGAAGTTTCCACCGTACTAATACTTCTGTCTGTCGGAGAATTTCCCTGACTTCCATTAGCATTCTCTATTCCTAATGTATATGCCACCTTCAATCCATTACCATTTACATGGTAATTGATGTTAGAAACATGAACTTCAACAATGTTTTTATTTTCGAATAATTGTATTTGACCACTAACCGCAGAAGGTTGTTGGGCATTATTTCTGCTAAATTTAAAATTATTATATTCAATAACAAAAATTCTGTCAGGAGCTGATCCAACAGTAAAATATCTTGCGCTTCCTGTGCTTACAAGAAGATCACTCATAGCTAAAGCGATAAGATTATTGGATGCAGCGGGATCAGGAAATTTTTGAGCCGAGTTTGAGTTATTAGAGGATAAAGAGGTAAAACTTATAAATCCATTTGTACTGACATATAGGTTATTATTAACATTATATTGCTGATTGAAAAATTTAAACGGGAATGGTAAAGGAATTGAGGCATAACCATCATCGGTACCATTTGTCCATGTGATAGCAGTTCCAATTCCACTTACAGGACTTATATAATTATAAGAAGTGGTGGATAAAGAATAATCAAACATTCTGCCATTCGTTGTATCAGTATAGGCTTGCAATTGTACGTTTCCAATTTCACAAACCGTATTTGGAACAGCACTTGCTACGGCTGTCGGTGGTGTATTCGGACTAACTGTAATGCTGCCTGTCATGTTTTTACTGCACAAACCGGATCCACTGGTTGCAACTACAGTATAAGTTCCGGTAGTTTGAATTCCGAAATTGATTGTATTTCCTGTTCCGGCAATGGAAGGTCCACTGGTAGCACTGTTTTTATACAACTGGTAATTTACGCCTGTCTCAGATCCAGACAAACCTATAACATTTCCAGTACTGCCGGTACAATATAATCCCCGGCCTGTTACATTAAATACAGCAAGGTTTGTAACAGTGATGACAATACTATTTTGATTAAAACAACCAGTAGCAGTAACGGTTTCACTTAAGGTATAGGTAGTAGTATCGGTAGGACTAACTATTGGATTAGAAGAAGTTGATGTAAAGCCAGCGGGAGACGAAATCCAAGAATATGTACTTCCGGAAACTGCAGTTGTGCCAATGGTGGCAGAAGAACCTGAGCAAATTGTTTTATTTGCACCTACTGTGGCTGCAGGAACTCCATTTACGGTTACTGTAAAACTTTTTCCCGCACTTGCACATCCATTTGCATTTTGCACACTTATAGTTCCGGTATAAGTTCCCGAAGCAGTTCCTGCTGGTACAGCAATATTGATTGGGCTGCCATTTAAAGGAGCGTTTGTTAGAGGTGCGAAAGTATTGACAGGTGAAGCGTTCCAGCTAATACTATAATTTGTGGGATTATTAGTTGTACCACTATAAGTTAATGTAGTTGCTTGTGCAGCAGAACTATAACAAACACTTTTAGCACTTGCATCAGTAGTTATTGTCGGTAAAGGGTGTATTGTTACTGTAACATCAAACCGGGTTGAACTTTGACAACCGGAAACAGTTTGTGAAGCGTAATAATGACTGCCGCTAACAAGTGCAGTTGAAGAAGACAGTGCTGTTCCTCCTGACGGAACAGAATACCATTGTATGCTATTTCCGCTTGCGGCTAAATTAGCTACGGTTGGATTGATACTTGCACAAAAGGCCTGAGAAGCATTTCCGGTTGGCGCGGCAGGGTTAGTTATAGTTACGGTTACATCCAATCTGTCAGTGCTTTCACAACCGAAAGTTTGTGAAGCATAATAATGTGATCCATCAACAAGTGGGGTAGAAGTTGCTAAGGCAGTTCCTCCGCTTGCAGCAGCGTACCACTGTATATTGCTTCCGGTTGCAGTCAGATTAGCTACTATAGGATTATTGATTGCACAAAATGGCTGTGTTGAATTTCCTGCAGGTGCTGCCGGAGGGTTAGTAAAAGTCACTGTTACATTTAATCTTGTTGTGCTTTCACAACCTGAAATAGTTTGTGATGCATAATAATGAGTTCCGTCTGTAAGTGGGGTAGAAGTTGCTAAGGCAGTTCCGCCGGTTGAAACATCATACCATTGAATAGCAGTACCTGTAGCCTTTAAATCAGCTACTGTCGGATTGGTTTGGGCACAGAAAGGTTGCGGAGTTGAACCAGCGGGCGCACTTGTATTGTTAATTGTTACCGTTGCGCTTCCCTGATTGCCCCAGCATCCTGAAGCAGATAAAGCTCTGAAATAATAGGTGCCGGAAGCGGTTACAATCTGTGATGAAGACGGAGAGGCCGTAGAAGTTCCATTTGAAGTAGTTCCTTCAAAATAAATGGTACCATCTCCGCCGTTAGAAGCAGTTAAGGTGCCGCTGCCGCAAAAAGTGCCGCTGCCGCTTACTGTTACATCTGCAGGTAATGCATTAATTGTTACTGCTCCTGATACATTACTCGTAGCAGCAGGCGTACAAGTTCCCGAAATGATACAATAATAATAAAAGGTACCTGCAGCAGACGTTGCAGGTGTATAGGTTGCTGCTGTAGCACTGGTAATTGCAGTGCCGCCGGTGTTTGAAGCTGTAGTATTTTGATACCATTGATAAGTTAAACCAGTACCTGTAGCAACTACTGATAATGCTGTTGACGGATTGTTTTGACAAACACTCTGAGCAGTCGAAGATTGACTTGTTATAGCTGGTGCTGCATTGATTGTGACCGCTGCGCTTCCCTGAGTACCCCAACATCCTGCAGCAGATTGAGCCCTGAAATAATATGTTCCTGAAGATGTTACAGATTGAGTTGTAGAAGGAGTGGTTATAGAAGTCCCATTGGAGGTAGTACCTTGATAATATATTGTTCCATTTGAATTATTAGATGCAGTTAATGTAGCACTGCCGCAAAACGTGCCGGCACCACTTACTGTTACCGCTGTCGGCAAGGGATTAACAGTTATACTTCCGCTTGCAGAAGGATTGGCACAAGAAGAGCCTGAAGTAGTTACTGTGTAGGGAAAATTACCGGTAGCACTTGGAGTTCCACTTATCGTAAAGGTACTTCCGTTAAAAACGCCAGTTACACTTGCGGGTAAAGAACCGGAAGTAATAGACGCTCCAGTTCCACTACCTCCAATTGTATAAACAGTACTCGTCATTAGACTACTCATACAAACTGTTGGAGAAGCACTTCCCGACGTTAAGGTGATAGTCGCTTTTCCTAATGTTTTTGTGCCACTTGCAGGAGCAGAACTTGTGGTTGTTGGATTAGATGTTATGTTACTTGGACTTGTTCCAGCTACGGTTATAGTATGTCCATCAATAACTGATGATGATACAGTCATTGTAATCCAAAAATAGCCTGTGGTATTGCTGCCAATATTTTGTGAGGTAAAACTAGTAAATGTTTGCGTTCCAGCAGCGGTTGGCGTTGAAACTGTTCCTATTAATGAGGCAGTATTGAAATTATCAGTAGGGCTATAATATAGTTCGAATTTAACAATATCTGAAGCAGTGTAAGTTCCTGCGGTTACAAAACTAACTCCTGTTACTGTACCTCCACTGCTAGCGCCAGTGATTTTAAAGGCGTGAATCTGAACCTTTGTTGAAGATGCACAAACATTTGATGCCCCAATCACTGTCGTTGGAGAACCTATAGTTAAAGATGCTCCAAAACTCTTCCCCGGCGCCAACCCCATCATAAACACAAAAGCACTCACAAAAACTGTAAGGCTTAATTTCTTAAAAGTGATGCTATTTTCTTTCTTCCACCCGTTTGTTTTGCCGTTACTGACAGAGGATAAATTTTTTTCCATATTCTAAATCTTACACGATAAATAATTGAAACAATTGGGGTATATAAATTAAAATTGATAACACTGACACCAGAAATAAGATGTTCAATGGTTTTAGCCATAGTTGAGTTATCAAAAAAAATTAAAATATTATCTAACTGGCGCCAGATAGAGAATTGGGAAGAAGCAACAGTAATTTCAGAAGTTATTGGAGTGATGTTACTTCAAAAAATGCAGGCAATGATAGCATTTTTTGCAATATTAATTCAATTCTCAAATCATTTCTTCTTTACTATCCGCAAACAGAATGATGATGAAAGAATAAATTAAGTTGTATGAGGAGATAAATATATTAAGAAAATATTATTTACAAAAAAAAATAATTATTTCTGAGTTAGAAATGGTCCTTTTTGGAGAGTTTTTGTCTGAACCTGGATTTAGAAGGATTTTAAGGATTAGGGGATGCGGAAGAATAGCCTAATCATTTATAAGTAATTCAAAAAAATAGCAGAAAATGAAATTACCTGAGAAGTTCTAAAAGATCAGCATTTCGTAACGTCAATTCCTCTTTGTAATGATTTTTTTTAAAAATTCAACAATAACATAAAAGCAGGGGCGTTATCAAACCAAACCCTTTTTATGCTAATTATTTATGGTATGTGCACTTTCATACTTAGCTCATCTGCAATAATGGTGGGATATGTATGGATAAGAGATATTAAAAATACAAAGGAACAGGCTGCAAATGCGCAAAACGATGAAAACCTCGAAGAAACAAAACCATCCGAAGAAATCCTGGCAGATTATCCGAATTTTATAAAAAAGACTGCATAAGAACAGATGTTATCAACCATCCGGTGTTTGCAGAAGCGTTTTTACAAAGTATAAAACAAAATGAACCTTTTATTATAGCTTTTTATGTTTCCTGTTATATCAAAAACGGGAACAAAGTATTTTTTTGCAAGTAAAAATTACTTCTTGCTGCGGCTAATGCCATAAAAAATTTAACCCGATAATTTGGCAAAAGATTAAACAGCATCATTCTGCAGGTTCACAATAATTACCCGGAAACTAAGTTTAGAAACATATCCCCCGGATTCTGCAGGAACTAAAAATAATACAGTATGAACTTCTTTACACGTAAGAGGTCGTTGAACAGGAGCAGTCTTAAAGTTTTTTTACTTCTCTTATTATTTGTGCCATCTTATTTTTTAGCTGAGGCCCAATCGCAGGCAAGACCTATGTTATCTGTTCAGTTGTTATTAAATACCAATGAAGGCAGTGAGAACACGGCAGACGGTGCAGTAGCTTTATTTGACGACCGTTTTTCGTACTTAATTGGCGATGAGGATTCATATAAACTTACCAATCCCGACGAGAACCTTGCTATTAACTGCAGAGGGACTCTTTTAAGCATAGATGGCCAGCCCGGCATACATGGAAGCGATACCTTACTTTTGAAAATGTGGACATTCAGGCAAAAGTCATATTATCTGCAATTGACTGGAAGCAATTTTAACGCTGGTGTAAAAGCTGTCATAAAAGATAATTACCTGGGCACTGAAACTTTGGTTGATCTTTCATCAGTCACTTTGCTGCACTTCAACATTTCAACTGATCAGGCTTCTTTTGCAAACGACAGGTTTTCTATATTATTCAAAACAAAAAGAACACTGCCCGCGGGCAGCGCTTCCAAAATCAAATCTGCATTTAAAGAAAACTCTTCTCTTTCAGTATTTCCCGATACTTCAGCCAGCAATGCGATCAGCCTTCGGATGAGTAAAATGAAGAAGGGTAAATATATGGTGAGCCTTTACAATAATCAGGAAGAAATAGTTTATTCGGGTATTATAAGCTATAACGGAAATAATGCTGAAAAAACGATTATTGCAGAGTGCAGGATACGCAAAGGGACATACACTTTTATGCTGACTTATAAGGACGTTACCATAAAGAAAAGTTTAGTATTTGAATAGTCACCTCATCCTCGTTCCTTCTCCTCTCCGAGAAGGATGCCCATGTGAGTCATTCTGATTGAATCATTTCAGGTAATATTTTTAAAAATTTGTCTGCAATTTTTTATGATTTATTTCCTTCAAAAAATGCTGGCAGGTAACCTTTACTTTCCGGGTAATTTACCTTAACCTGTCTAAGCTTTTTACCAGCTTATTGTCTTTTCTGATATTTATGGCTGCAAGAATAAAAAATAAGATCATTGCAACAGGTAATAAGGAACCCCATTGGTAGGAGAGCTTCAAAATGCCGCCTGATTTACTGAAACTTTTGGCCTGCCAGACTTCTAATGCTATAAATGCAACTGATGCTAAAATCCCAAAAATTACCAGCTTCATTTGTAATGAACGGTTTTTAAAAAGAAAAACGGCGGTCACTGCTAATAAAGCAGCAATGATGGCCGCAGCAAATAACAAAAAATTCTGATCGGCGAAATATTTTTTTATTGCCTGGCCTGCTAATGTTCCTTCATATAACGGAACGCTGGTTATGAGAAAACCAGCAATGGCAGCAAGTAAAAGCCAGATGGTTTGCACTCTTTGTATCATTTTTGTGTTTAGTTGTGTAATTGTTAGTTGAATAGGTTTTTGTTGTGTAATTCTTTAATGTTTAGAGTGTATTGTATAAGTTGTAAATTCTATTTCCGGCTTCTATCTTCCGTATTCTTTCTTCTATCCTTAAGTAACAAAAAAATTACACAACTGAACAATTAGACTATTTTAACCCAATTCAGGATATAAAGGAAATTCATGCATGAATTCATTTACCTGTTTACGCACGTCAGTAATGGTTTTTTCATCGTCAGCACTCATTAAAACCTTGTCTATGGCCTCAACTATCCATTGCATGTGGTCTTCTTTCATGCCTCTTGTGGTGATAGCCGGTACGCCAATACGCATGCCACTGGTTACAAATGCACTTTTATCATCAAAGGGAACCATATTCTTATTTACTGTTATATCGGCCTTTTCCAAAATATGCTCTGCTTTTTTGCCTGTCATATTTTTGTTCCTGAGATCTATCAGCATCAGGTGATTGTCTGTACCGCCGCTTATCAGACGGTAATCTTTTTCTACAAAAGCTTTTGCCATTGCCTGTGCGTTAGTTACAATCTGGCGGGCATAATCTGAAAATTCATCTGTGAGCACTTCACCAAACGACACTGCTTTGGCTGCAATTATGTTTTCAAGCGGGCCGCCTTGTGTACCCGGAAAGACTGCCATGTCAATCAGGTTGCTCATCATACGCGTATTTCCTTTGGTATCTTTTAATCCGAACGGGTTTTCAAAATCTTTTTTCATCAAGATAACGCCGCCGCGGGGACCGCGCAAAGTTTTATGCGTTGTTGAGGTAACAAAATGGCAATAGTCAAAAGGTGAATTCAGCAATCCTTTGGCGATTAATCCTGCCGGGTGAGCCATGTCGCAAAATACAAAGGCGCCCACTTCATCCGCCACTTTTCTTATCCTTGCATAATCCCATTGGCGGCTGTATGCGCTCGCGCCGCAAATGATCATTTTAGGTTTTACTTCCCTCGCTTTTGCTTCGAGCATATCGTAATCCACTAAACCTTCGTCGCGGGTGACGCCATAAAAATGAGCATCATACATTTTGCCGCTGAAGTTTACCGGGCTGCCGTGGGTAAGGTGCCCGCCCATACTTAAATCAAGGCCGAGAATAGTATCGCCAATCTGTAAGGAAGCCTGCATCAATGCTTGGTTTGCCTGTGCCCCGCTGTGGGGCTGTACATTGGCGTACGCGCAATCAAAAATTTGTTTTAAACGGTCAATGGCCAGTTGTTCTGCCTGGTCTACAAACTGGCAGCCGCCGTAGTACCGTTTGCCCGGGTAACCTTCTGCATATTTGTTTGTCATTACCGTTCCCATTGCCTGCATTACCTGCAGGCTGGTAAAATTTTCGGAGGCAATCAGTTCTATACCGTGCCGCTGACGTTCGAGCTCTTTATTAATTATGTCAAAAATCAATGTATCTCTTTGCATGTACTTTTTTTAAAAACGCAAAAATATCTTATTTATACTAATCGGGTGAGGTTGATTCAGATTGCTTTAAACCTTTAGTATGACATTTTACAAATTTTATTTCTTATTCAGACAGTTATTCAGTTAACTTAAAAAATAAGTAACTTGTAAAAGAACAACATAAAATAGATTTACGCTTGGTTCACTATTTGAGTGAATAAAAAGCCGGACAGATATTCAGAGGTATGAATGAAAATAATAGTAATTTGAAGAAACGACGGTAATAAGGTTTATATCAGATAAAATTTATCTGGCAGGTATTTTAGATGCAGCCGAAAAATCTTTTAATGCAATTTTAATTGCAAATTAAAAACATCTTTTAATGCCCTTTTTGCTGCATAAAACCCGCACATTCCGTGCACGCCACCGCCGGGAGGAGTGGAAGATGAACAAATGTACATGCCTTTTGCTGATGTACGGTAAGGTGAAAAACGTAAGGCAGGTCTTGTAAAAAGTTGCGGCAGATTAATAATTCCGCCGTTAATATCCCCTCCTACATAATTTTCATTATATTCCTCTATCTGCTGCGTATTCATCACATGTTTTGCTAATATCCGCCCTTTGAAGCCGGGCGCAAACCGTTCGACCTGGTTTTCAATCGTTGCTGTCCTGTCAACTTTCGAGCCGTTGGGCACATGGCAATAAGCCCATGCCGTATGCTTTCCTGCAGGAGCTCTTGAAGGATCGAAGAGGCTTTGCTGCGCCAGCAAGACAAAAGGGCGATCGGGATGTTTGCCTTCTGAAGTTGATTGTTCGGACGCAGCTATTTCTTCGAATGTATTTCCTAAATGGATTGTTCCTGCTTTGCGGCAGTTAAGATTTGTAAATGGAATAGGTGCATCAAGCGCCCAGTCTATTTTAAAAACACCCATACCATACTGAAAGCGCTGCAACTGCCACTTATAAAGCGGTGAGAAAGTATGACCTGCTATTTGCAATAATTGTCTCGGCGTAATATCAAATAAAATAACATGAGATGAGGGTAATTGCTTAAGAGAACGGACAAAGAAATCAGTTTCTATTTTTCCCCCCAACGAAATAAAATAAGATGCTAATGCTTCCGCAATTTTCGCAGAACCGCCCAAAGGTATTGGCCATCCGCCGGTATGACCTGTTGTTATTAAAGCCAGGCCAATGGCTGAAGTGGTAACGTTTGTCAGTGGCTGGATAGCATGAGCGGCCATTCCACCCCACAGTCCGCGTGCTTCTTTTCCCCGAAACTTTTTTACAAGCCAGCTGGCAGAAGTAAGTGCATTAATACCAAAAGAGGCCATATCAACCGGATGTTTGGGAAAATGTAAAGGAGCCAAAACGTCATCAACTATTTTTGGCCATATTTTGACTATCGGTTTAATTAATTTTTGATAAGAAAGTTTATCTTCTTCTAAGAATTGAGCCGTTTCTTCAACTGATCCCTGCAAAATAGCAGCCGTGCCGTCATCAAAAGGATGAGCCGCTGCTACAGGCGGATTAATAAACTGCAGCCCGTGATCAGTAAGTGGAAGTGTTTTAAAGAATGGAGAGCCGGCAGCCATAGGATGTATGGCTGAGCAAATATCGTGAATATAGCGGGGCAAAGTAAGTGCAGCGGATCTTAATCCCCCGCCAATGTCTTTTTTGCCTTCTATCACCAAAACTGAAAGCCCGGTACGCTGCATGGCAATTGCGGCAGATAATCCATTAGGCCCTGACCCTACAACTACCGCATCATAATCCTTTTTGCTTAGTGGCTTAGTCAAAATATTTATCTTTTTTTAAATTATTTACTCAAATAACCTGGTTATAACTTCCGGTATATTTTGCAGGTGTTTTTTTAAAAACATTTTTATATATAAATGCTATTATTAATACCCACACTGATATGCTAAAATATAAAGTACTGATGCGTGCGTCGGGATCATAAAGCTGCTGATAATTTAACGTGCAATATAAGAAGATATTTGATTTTATATGCTTCATTTGCCGGTACATTCATACTGATTATTTCGCTTATTTCATCAATTTCTTTTTAAAATTAATTACGGCATCAAAACGTGCTTTTACCTTACGTGGGTTACAAATGACTGAGGCTATAGACCTGGTTGGTTGACAGCGTGCTTTAAAAGATATACATTGAATATACTAAAAAGAAAGAGAAGCAGAACAAAACCGGCTGCCGGTTTCAAGTTACCAGCCAACAATCGGCAACCGGCAACTAACGCTTCAATTCTTCCTGAACGCCCATTTGCCTATTTCTCTCCAGCTTGCTTTTTTGCCGTACATAAGAATACCTGTGCGGTATATTTTTGCGCTGATCCAGGCAGTTATTAAAAAGCTGGCTGTCAGCAGCAGCATGCTCAGAATCAATTGCCAGTAAGGTACAGTTCCGGGCACGCCAAAAGGGATTCTCGCCATCATAACAACGGGGGAGAAGAAAGGAATAAGACTTGCCCAGGCAGCAAGGCTGCCTGATGGATTTGTAATGGCATTCATCATTATCATTATAGAAATAATAATGGGCATAGTGATAGGAAACTGCATGCTTTGAGCGCTGTTGGCATCTTCGCTTACTGTACTGCCGACTGCTGCATACAAAGAGGCATAAAACAGGTAGCCGAATAAGAAGTAAAATAAAAAACAGGAAATTATCAAAAACCAGTTCGCTTCTGAAAGTACATCTTTAAAATCATCAAACTTGTTTGCTCCTGCAGATGCTGCCGCTATGCTTCCTCCGGAGCCGGGCATTTGCTGTGTTGACTCCTGTGCCTGTTGCAACGTTTCTTTTGATAAAAATGCTGTTGCAGCGGAAGTTAAACCAATAAGCAGTATAATCCAAATGAAAAACTGGGTCAGGCCAACTGCGCCGATGCCTACAATTTTTCCTATCATCAGTTGAAAAGGTTTTACAGAAGAAATCATTACTTCTGCTATACGGTTTGTCTTTTCTTCTGAAACCCCACGCATAACCATTGTGCCATAGATAAGAAGGGTTATATAAATGAGAATGCCGCTGCCGTAGCCAATACCATAAGCAAGTCCGCTGTTTCCTTTTTTTACTTCTGATCCTTCCTTGTAGGTTTGGTCTAAGTGTGCCGCGCCTGCTTTTTTTCTTACAGCTTCCAGCTCTTGTACATCAATATTATATTTAGATTTCAGCAAATTATTTTCTGCCGATTGATTAATTTTTTCTTCAACGTCTCCTTCGGCTATCATTCCAAACTGCTTTTTAGAAATTAGCCGGTAACCGCTGTTATCAGTTGAGGGAGTATACAAAATGGCTGAATAACCTTTTGCTATATAATTATTGCTGTCCGCACCTGCAGGAAAAGCGAAAGTAACGGCTTTTGTATTTTCTAAATGACCGTTCAGCAGGTTGCCTTTATCTATAACCGCTACCTTTTCGTGATCAACATTTTTTATGGAAATTACCGTTACCGTTGTTATCAAAGCTGCAAATAACAAAGGTGTAAGAATGGTAGAAAGAATAAACATTTTGTTACGTACTCTTGTCAGGTATTCTCGTTGTATAATCAGTAATATTTTATTCATTCTCTTGCTGTTAAATCTGTAATACGAATTATGCTGATACTGTTTGAAACTGGCGGGTAGTTCGTGTGCCTTCAACGAGCTTTATAAAAACTTCATTTAGCGAAGGAAGGATTTCGTTAAATGCTTCTATCGAAGATTTTTCATGTATAAAATATTGCAGCACTTCATTGCTGGTGCTTGCTTCGTTTATCTTAACTGTAAGCTGATTATTTTGCCGTTTTACAATATCGAATGAAAAATGATTGATATCAGCAGGAAGATTGGAAGCTTGTATGCGAAAAATATTTTCTTTAAACTGCTGCTTTATACTTTGTACGCTGCCGTCGAGTATTTTTTTCCCCTGGTTGACGAGCACGATGTGATCACAGATTTCTTCTACCTGTTCCATACGATGTGTGCTGAAAATAATGGTGCTGCCCTTTTTTGCCAGCTCAAAAATCTCGTCTTTTATCAGATTTGCGTTTACAGGATCGAGCCCGCTGAACGGTTCGTCTAAAATAATCAGTTTCGGATCATGCAACACGGTAGTGACAAACTGCAGCTTTTGGCTCATTCCTTTACTTAAATCTTCCACTTTCTTGTTCCACCAGCTTTCCATTTCCAATCTTGTGAACCAATATTTTATTTTCTCCATTGCTTCGCTTTTGCTCAGTCCTTTTAAGCGGGCAAGGTATAATGCCTGTTCACCGATTTTCATCTTTTTATACAATCCTCTCTCCTCGGGCATATAACCGATAAAAAGATTGTCTTTCAGCGGATCGAATTTTTTATCATTAAAAAGAATTTCTCCTTCATCAGGATAAAAAATGCCCGTTATCATTCGCAGCAAAGTAGTTTTGCCCGCTCCGTTTGGGCCAAGCAGCCCAAAGATGCTTCCCTGTTCTATAGAAAAACTTATGTCGTCTACCGCTTTTTGCGTAGCATAATATTTTTTAAGATGGCGAAGCTGCAGCACATTCATAAACGTACAGTTAAGGTTTTCAAATGTAAGGGTATTTTTTTGCCACTAAGACGCAAAGGCGCTAAGTTTTGCAAAAAGCATTAACTTTTGTTTCTAAAGGTTTATTAATAAGAATACAGACGCGATTTTTAATTCATTAAATAATTGTGGCTTTTAAAATTAAAATAAATCTGCTTAACTATCTTTGGTTTAAAGTATTTGGTTCTATGATGATTTTGGGTGGGTTAAAATTGCCACCACCTTCAGGTCGTGGCAATTGCAGCTCAATCATAATTACCCCTACTATCCGTCATAGAACCAGGTATTTTATACAATTGCAGACGTTTATCGGAAAATTTATTTGAAACAAATATGAAAAATGTATTGGTAACAGTAGATTTTGATGAAAAGAATATTCTTCTTTTAAATAAAGCTATGGAGCTGGCTCCGAAATTTGGCTCAAAAGTATGGGTCATGCATATTGCTGCACCTGATCCTGATTTCGTTGGCTATGAGGTCGGTCCGCAATATATAAGGGATGACAGGGCAGAAGTATTAAAAAAAGAACACAAAATGATCCGTGAATATACTGATAAGCTGAAAGAAAAAGGAATACAGGCCGAGGGATTGCTTGTACAAGGGGCAACAGCAGAAACGATTTTGAACGAATGCGTTCATTTAAATATTGACCTGCTTATTATCGGGCATCACAAGCACAGTTTGCTGCACCGGACATTTGCTTACAGCCCGGTTTCATCCGTTATAGAAAAATCGTCTGTGCCTGTATTACTGGTTCCGCTGGATTAAGGTTAAGAATCCATCGCGCCTCTTTTGTGTCTTTGCATCTTTGTGGCATTTTGAGTCATAAATCTTCGAGCATTTCTACCACTCCTTCTCTTTTCAAAATCAGGTAACCAAGCCGGTCATTGCTGATTCCTTCTTTTAGCTGGTAGCTGAATATCAGTTGCCCGTCTTCTATCCTCGTTTCAAAGTAATTGAATTTTATATTGGGATATTGTCTTAATTCTTCGCCAATTTCATATAAATGCGTTGAAAGAATAAACAAAGTATTTTTCATTTTACGAAGTCCTTCAATGACTGCCGTGCTGCATTTCATAGCATCCTGCACGTTGGTTCCTTTAAAAAGCTCGTCAATTAAAATAAGCCAGTTGCGGCCATCGTTTATTTTGGTAATTGTTTTTTTTATCCGCTGCACTTCATTAAAAAAATAACTTTCTCCCCTCGATATATTATCTTCTACCTGTATGTTGCTTAAAAGGCCGTCAAATAAACTGAGCTCAAAGCTTTCGGCCGGAACGCCCATCCCTACGTGAGCTAAATAAACGGATACACCGACTGCTTTTATAAAAGTGCTTTTGCCGGCCATGTTAGCGCCGGTAAGAAACAGAAAATTTTGTTGCTGATTTAGGTCAAGATTATAAGCTACAGGCGTGCTAACCAACAGGTGATACATGTTTTTAGCATGTATAAAAGGCGAGTCAGCCTTTTTGATTTCAGGAAAACAAAAATCTAATTTTTTACCTGCCATTGCCATGCTGTGATAGGCGTCTAACCGGCTGTAGATGTCCGTAAGCTCAAGCGCTCTTTCTTTGTAATGATATCTAAGATAATGCCCGAACTGAAGATAATGTTGGGTAGATAATTTTTGTTTCCTGTCCCGGCTCATCATCGTTTTTATAACAGGTTTATCAGTCAGGTATTTTATACGGTTTATGATGTCCTGCAAAAGTTTTGGATTGTTTGCGTTATCAAAACAATCAATAATCTGCTGTAAACCGATTGCGAAATCAACAAAATGCGTAATAGAAAATTTAATCAGGGAGAAGTCCTGCGACTTGATAATTCTATAGTAAAAACTATTGGCAACATTAGCGTCTTTCGGTATTTCATCAATGGCTGTGTCGTAAAATTTTTCTACAACCATTACGGTTCCGTTTGTAATAACCAAAGGCCATTGATTTTCTTTTCTAAGAATAAGCTGAAGCGTTTGCTGTGTCTGCTGTATTTTGTCAAGGTCGCTGTAAGGGTTTGCAAGCAGATGCCTCAGCCATTCCCTTCCGCCAACGGTAGTGGTAAAGTCGAGACGGTGAAAAACAGATTGTTCTTCTTCAGTGTTAAAAATGGATAAATCTTTTAAGGTGGTTTTGTCTGCCTGCATGTGTTATTTCCTTGTTTCCTGTCTTAAATAAATGTACTGCGTCTTTTGGTAAAATAGTTGCTTGAATGATGTTTATCTTAAAAATTTTATTCTCATTCCTTTTACAGACTCATTCCACTGCCCGTTTCCATAAACAAGATGGCCGTTTATAAAAGTGTGTGTCAGTTTTGCGCCAAATTCAAAACCTTCCAACGGGCTCCAGGCGCATTTGTATAAAATATTCTCTTTGCTTACAGTTGTTTCTGCGTTAGTATCTGCAATTACCAAATCTGCAAAATAACCTTCTCTTATATATCCGCGCTTGTCAATTGCAAAGCAGTCAGCTACGGCATGGCTCATTTTTTCTGCAACTTTCTCAATGGTTATTTTTCCCTCTTTTACATATTGCAGCATCAGCAGCAAAGAATGCTGCACAAGCGGCAGACCTGCGTGCGCTTTTTCGTACGGTTCATTTTTTTCGGGCCATGTATGCGGAGCGTGATCTGTGGCGATGACATCAAGCTTGTCATCGAGCAGACCTTTCCACAACGCTTGTTTATTAAAAGGAGCTTTTATTGCCGGATTGCATTTTATCTGATTTTCTAATCTTGCATAATCATCGCTGGTAAAATGCAGGTGATGTACACAAACTTCTGCCGTAATTCTTTTTTCGGGTAAAGGAAGCATATTGCTGAATAACTGCAGCTCTCTCTCTGTGCTGATATGTAAAATGTGCAGCCGTGAATGATGTTTTTTTGCAAATTGCACTGCCCTGAAAGAAGACTCAAAACACGCTTCTTCATCCCGTATCAGCGGATGATCTGACGGCTCTAATGTTCCTTTTTCTCTTTTCAGCCTTTCAAAGTTTCTTTTTATAATTGCTTCATCTTCGCAGTGTGTGGCTATCAGTAAGTCAACTCCGCCAAACACTTTTTCAAGCATCAGCGGATTGTCAACCAATAAATTTCCGGTTGATGACCCCATAAAAACTTTTACGCCGCAGACATCATTCTTCTTATCATTTGTTTTTAATACTTCTTCAATATTATCGTTACCAGTGCCCATGTAAAATGAGTAATTGGCAAGTGAAGTATTTGCCGCGATGGCATATTTTTCCTCTAAAAGCTGTTGTGTAAAAACGGGCGGAATGGTATTGGGCATTTCCATAAAAGAGGTAACGCCGCCAGCCACTGCTGCTTTTGATTCTGAGTAAATAGTTGCTTTATATGTCAGTCCCGGTTGTCTGAAATGTACCTGGTCATCAATGGCGCCGGGCAGCAAAAATTTACCGGTTCCGGCTATTTCTGTCACTTTTTCCTTTACTTCTACAGATGAAGCAATTTTATCTATAAAACCGTTTTTTATCAATACATCACCTGCTAAAGTTTTACCTTCGTTTACAATGCTGATATCTTTTATTAAATAATTCATATAAGGAACTTATTACAAAACCAGGAAATCTTCATGCAAATTATTAAAATCGTTCGCACGCTTGCTTTTTTATTATTACCAGTTGCTTCTTTTTCTCAAAGCTCTTATTTGCCGCTCGGCTCCAAAGACTATAAATTGCTGGACAGGCTGGAGATTAAAACCGGGGATCCAAGCCTTAATTACTCCACAATAAAGCCGTATAACCGCAGGTTAGTAACCAAAGAAGTGGAGGATATTGACAGCCTGTCTTCTGTCGCAGACAGTGCATTAATAAACCTTACAGCTATTGATAAATACAATATTCAAAGCTTTTTGATGAATAACAGCGAATGGTCAAAACCAAGAGATTCATACAATAGTAAAAAACCTGTTTTTAATACTTTTTATAAAACAAAAGGAAATTTGTATGAGGTGAATACTCCGGATTTTTTCCTGGCAGTAAATCCTGTTATTCAATACCAGCAGATGTTTGAAAAGGGAAATTCCCAAAAGCTTTTTTATAACAGCCGGGGCGTGAGCCTTCGTGGTGTGATAGGCAGAAAAGTTGCATTTGATTTTTACCTCACAGACAACCAGGAGCGTGACCCGCTGTACGTACAGCAATGGATTGCTGCTCACTCTGCAGTGCCCGGAGCCCGGTACTATAAAAATTTTAAAGCTGCAGGAGGTGTGGATTACTTTGATGGCAGAGGTTCTGTCAGTTTTAATGCGTCTAAGTATATTGACATACAGCTTGGCTACGATAAAAATTTTATAGGCGACGGATACCGCAGCTTGTTTTTAAGTGATTTTTCAGGAAATGCATTATTCTTAAAAATTAATACAAGAATATGGAAGTTTAACTATGAAAATTTGTTTATGGAGCTGATACCCGATGGCCAGAAGGTATTGGGCAATGAATTATTGCCCAGAAAATATTTCAGAATGAATTACCTGAGCCTTAATGCAACAAAATGGCTGAACGTCGGAATATTTGATGCTGTAATGTTTGGAAGAAAAGATCATTTTGATTTTCAATATTTAAATCCCGTTTTGTTTCTTCGTTCCGCCGAAAGTGACATCGGCAGCAAAGACAACGCAGTTGTAGGTTTAAACATAAAAGCAAATATAAAAAAGAAAGTACAGGTATACGGGCAGTTATTGCTGGATGAATTTAAGCTGAATGAAATGGTAAAAAATACCGGGTACTGGGCTAATAAATATGGCTACCAGGTGGGTCTCAAATATCCTGATGCGTTTGGCATTGCTAATCTCGATGTGCAGCTTGAGAGCAACAGGGTAAGGCCTTTTACGTATTCCCATTTTGACTCTTTGTCTGATTATACACATTTTCACCAACCCTTTGCTCATCCGCTCGGAGCAAATTTTCAGGAGCGCATAGCCATTGTAAAATATCAGCCGTTGGCTAAGCTTTACCTGCAGGCAAAGGCCATATATTATTACCAGGGCCTTGACCTTTTAGGTGAAAATTACGGCAGCAACATTTTTCGTTCGTATACTACACGCACTAAAAATTATGGTTTTTCTGTTGGAGACGGTGATAAGGTAAAATCATTAAATACTTCTTTTCTTGCTTCTTATGAAGTGAGAGAAAATCTTTTTATAGATGCCAACCTGCAGCACAGAACATATAAAACTGCGAGCGGTATAAATACGCCGGCTACTGTGTTTTCATTTGGTTTCAGATGGAATATGGCAAGAAGAGATTTTGACTTTTAGGCTTTTGAGTATACAATAGGTTGTGCCACACCTTCAAAGTGTGGCACAACCTATACACGCTTTTACCCTTTTTATTTGTAATAATGCTTTGCATTTGTTTTCTGTTATTTTTGTAAAAAATTGCAATATGCCCGATCAGCCGCCCAGCCAGTTAAATATAGAGATTTCAGAAGAAGTAGCCGAAGGAACGTATGCCAATCTTGCGATCATTACACACAGCCATGCAGAATTTGTAATTGACTTCGTAAATGTAATGCCGGGCACTCCAAAAAGCAAAGTAAAGAGCAGGATTATTTTTACTCCAATGCATGCAAAGCGTTTTTTAAGAGCGCTCGAAGATAATGTAACGCGTTACGAAGCGGCAAACGGTCCTATACAAGACCTGGAACAAGTAGAAATTCCTTTAAATTTTGGCGGACCTACTGCCCAGGCATAGCAGAAAAGGGCATTATAACCGAAGAATTACAAACAATGAAAGGCTGCATTCTTTACAGTGAATAATAGCTATGCCGGTGAAGAGAAACGGTCAATTATTTCAAATACTTTTTGACACGTTTTCAGGATACTTTTCCAAAACTCCTTTACGTTCTTAAATCTGTAATTTTGCGATTCTTCAAAATACATTAATCATTATGTCTCAACACCTGAGTGAGCAGGAAATTATACGGCGCGAAAAATTATCGGAGCTGCAGAATTTACGAATTGATCCTTTTCCTGCGCCATTGTATCCTGTTAATACAACTTCAGCTTATATAAAAGAAAATTATAAAGGCGAAGAAAATAAAACAGATTTCGCAAATGTATGTATTGCCGGACGGCTGATGAGCATGCGCGACATGGGAAAAGCTTCTTTTGCTGCTATCCAGGACAGTGCAGGAAAAATACAGATCTATGTAAAACGTGATGAAATATGTGCAGGTGAAGACAAAACATTATACGACCAGGTTTGGAAAAAACTGTTGGATATAGGCGATATAATTGGTGTAAAAGGTTATGTTTTTACAACAAAAACCGGCGAAACTTCTATACATGTAAAGGAGGTTACTTTACTGGCAAAGTCATTAAAACCGTTGCCGGTTGTCAAAGAAGCTGAAGGCCATACGTTTGACGCAGTTACTGATCCCGAGTTTCGTTACCGGCAGCGCTATGCTGATCTGATAATAAACCCGCATGTAAAAGCAGTATTCGTAAAGCGCACAAAGCTGATAAATGCAATGCGTGAATTTCTCAATACAAATGGTGCGCTGGAAGTAGATACGCCTGTGCTTCAAATTATACCGGGAGGCGCGGCGGCAAGGCCTTTCATCACACATCACAATGCGCTTGATGTTTCTTTTTACATGCGTATTGCTAATGAGCTTTATCTGAAAAGGCTGATAGTCGGCGGCTTTGATTGGGTATATGAATTTAGCCGCAATTTTAGAAATGAAGGCATGGACAGGACGCATAATCCTGAGTTTACCATTCTTGAATTTTATACTGCTTACAAGGACTACGAGTGGATGATGAATATTACGGAACAATTGATGGAAAAAGCAGCGGTTGCAGTAAATAACACAACCAAAGTATTAGTCGGAGAAAAGGAAATAGATTTCAAAGCGCCTTATAAAAGAATTACGATTTATGATGCAATAAAAGAACATACAGGTATTGATGTAAGCGAAATGAATGAAGATCAGTTAAGAGAAGTTTGCAGAGAACTTCATTTAAAAAGTGATGCAAGCATGGGCAAAGGAAAACTGATTGACGAGCTCTTTGGCGAAAAATGCGAAGAACATTATGTACAACCCACTTTCATTATTGATTATCCTGTTGAGATGAGCCCGCTTACAAAAAAACACCGGAGCAAAGCCGGACTTGTAGAGCGTTTTGAATTGATAATAAACGGAAAAGAAATTGCCAACGCCTACAGCGAGCTGAACGATCCCATAGACCAGCGCGAACGTTTTGAAGATCAGGCAAAGCTGATGGAACGAGGCGACGACGAGGCGATGTTTATAGATTATGATTTTCTCCGTGCGCTTGAGTATGGCATGCCTCCAACAGCTGGTATTGGTATTGGTGTAGACAGGCTCTGTATGTTGCTGACTAATCAACCTTCTATACAAGACGTATTGTTATTTCCGCAAATGCGGCCGGAAAAGATGGAAAATGAGACAGATATTGAAAAAAGTTAAAAGGCTTTTTCTGAATTTAAAAAAAGACTCTCTTCTCCCTTCAGGGCTAGGGCTTCTTATAAAAACAAATCTTTGTACAGTCTTCCTCCAGGTGTTATTGCATATTTATCAAAGTCTGTAATTCCTTCGGCTGTTAAAACACCTTCATCTATAAAAGTATGGCCGGTACATTCATTGGAAGGTTTTTGAAGAATATAGAAAGCGGCATCTGCCATTATCTCCGGTTTACGACTCATTTTTATAAGTGCGTCTCCTCCTAAAAGATTTTTAACCGCAGCTGTCGCTATCGTTGTTTTCGGCCAGAGCGTGTTTGCTGCAATATTGTATTTTTTTAATTCTGTTGCAAGTCCTAATGCCATCATTGTCATATTGTACTTGCTGATAGTGTAGGCTGCATGTGCGCCAAACCACTTATTATCAGGATTAATTGGCGGAGATAAATTGAGAATGTGTGCATTGTCTCCTTTTTTTAAAAAAGGAATACAAGCTTTGCTGACAAAAAAAGTTCCTCTCACATTTATATCATACATCAGATCAAAACGTTTCGTATCTGTTTGCTCTGCAGAGGTCAAAGAAATAGCCGAAGCATTATTAATTAAAATGTCAATTCCTCCAAATTTTTCTGCCGACTTTTCTACTGCATGCTGAATTTGTATTTCATCACGGATGTCGCACTGTAGCGCCAAAGCTTTTCCGCCTGCTTCTTCTATTTCTGCTGCTGCGCTGTAAATCGTTCCGCCAAGCTTTGGGTTTTCTTCTATGCTTTTGGCTGCAACAACAATGTTTGCTCCGTCTGCAGCAAGTCTTAGCGCAATAGCTTTTCCAATGCCCCGGCTGGCGCCGGTGATAAATACAGTTTTATTTTGAAAGAACATGATGAATGATTTGAAGCTTTTTTGAAAAGTAACAAGGTAATCATTAAAATAGTTTATGTAAATTAGTGTTATGGAAACAATGGTAAAACCACCGCGGACAGGAATGGAGGCTTTTAAACTGATGCCTGAAGGAACTTTATGTCAACTTATAAATGATGTATTAATTATGTCACCTGCACCTACACCAAGGCATCAGCATTTTGCCAAACAGGTATTTAAAGCCATAGAGAGATTAGTTGAAATGAAGGATTTAGGTGAAGTATTTTTTTCTCCTATTGATGTTTATTTGAATGAGAACAATGTTTTTCAACCAGATATTGTATTTATTTCGAAGGAAAAATTACATATTATTGATTGGAATAAAGGAATAATGGGCGCACCGCAGTTGGTGGTTGAAATACTTTCTAAAGGAAATAAAAATATTGATGTAAATAAAAAGATATATGAACAGTCTGGCGTCAATGAATATTGGCTGATTGATCCGCAGACAAAATGGTGCGAAGGCTTTGTTTTAGAAAATAAAATATACAAATCATTAGGAGAAGGGAGTGGCCAACTAACTTTCCAGATGTTTCAGCTTCCTGTTATTTTTTAATAAAAATTGCAATAATTGTATTCATTAGAATTTATATTTATGGAAACATACATAAAACCTCCAAGAACCGGAATAGAAGCTTTCGAACGGATGCCGGAAGGAACTTTTTGTCAGCTTATAAATGATACTCTAATCATGTCGCCTACCCCAGCTAACCATAAAAATGTTTGATCTCATCATTTCCTTTTAAGCTTTTTTCAATGTTTATTCCAAATCTGTAAATTCTTTAATCACAGCTTCAGTTTCTGCGCACGCCTGTTCTAACTTATCATTTATAATCACTTTATTAAACGAGTGACTGAAAGATAATTCATACGTCGCTTTATTCAGCCTGGTGGCAATGTTTTCGAGATTTTCTGTTCCTCTTATTCTCAGCCTGTTTTTTAACTCTTCTATAGACGGCGGCAAAACAAATATCGAAAGTGAAGTTTGCGGAAACTGTTGCTGCACATGTATCGCTCCTTTCACGTCAATGTCGAGAATGGGTGTTTTTCCTTCGGCCCATATTCTTTGCATTTCGCTTTTTAATGTGCCGTAATATTTGCCCTCATACACCATTTCCCACTCTATAAACTCATTGTTTTTTATTTTTTCCTGAAATTGCTGCAGGGTTATAAAATAGTAATCAATCCCGTTTTTCTCATCTTTTCTCGCCTCCCTGGTGGCAGCGCTGACCGAAAAAGTAAGCTGCGGATATTTGTTTAATAAATACCGTGTTATGCTTGTTTTTCCTGCACCCGAGGGAGCTGTAATAATGATGATTTTGCCGATCATAAGCGTAAATGAAATGCAAATAAAGGAAAGTAAACCGAACCATTTATATTAATACCGGTAAAATCAATGTGCAGCATTCATTTTCCCCTTTCAACCTGCTGTTATTAAATTATATAAAAAAGCAAAAAATTGAGCATTCTTTTGAGCCAGGCTTAAGTGCTGCTATTTAGCCGCCGTTGCGTCGCACACTTGTACTTTTTTTTCAATACTCAGCAAAACTGACAAGTCGGTAAATTTCCTCTTACGGAATTATGTATGTTTAATCCCGTTAGGATTATTATACATCATTATTGCAGCACCTTTAAACTCCTTTGAAGAATGTTAAAAAGAAGGAAGGGCAGATAGGTATCACAAGCCAAAGTTTAAATAATTTACCGGTCTGTTTTTTAGGCTTAACTTTATTTCGTGATGTTAACCGATAAATATAACAGGATACACAATTACCTCCGGATTTCCCTCACCGACAATTGCAACCTGCGTTGCTTTTATTGCATGCCGGAAGAGAATTATGCGTTTGCGCCTTCTTCAAAACTGATGCAGCTCAGCGAAATTGAAGCCATTGCCGGAACGTTTGTAAAGCTCGGCGTTAATAAAATAAGGCTTACAGGCGGTGAACCGCTGGTACGCAAAGATGCTGCTAAGATTATCCGTTCTTTAGCCAAATTTCCGGTTGCACTCACCTTAACTACAAACGGAACACGTTTACATGATTTTACCAATGTTTTACAGGAAGCGAATATTACGTCCGTAAATATTAGCCTTGATACACTCGATCCTGAAAAATTTAACCTTATCACGCGAAGAAATAATTTTGAAAGAGTTTGGCAAAACATTCATTTACTGGTTGACCTTGGCATCCACGTCAAGATCAATGTGGTTGCTATGAAAGGCTTGAATGAAAATGAAATCAATGATTTTATTAAATGGACAAAAGACACGCCTGTGCATGTTCGTTTTATAGAGTTCATGCCCTTTAGCGGAAATAAATGGAGCAGTAATAAAGTGTTGACATGGCAGCAAATATTACAGCTAATTGAGCAGGAATTTTCATTTATTCCACTCAAAGGTGAATTGAATGATACGGCCAAAAAATATATTGTTCCTGGTCATGCAGGTACTTTTGCTGTCATCAGCACTATGACTTCCCCTTTTTGCAGCACCTGCAACCGCATGCGTTTAACGGCAGACGGCAAAATGAAGAATTGTCTTTTTTCAAAAGGTGAAACAGATTTATTAACTGCTTTAAGAAATGGCGAAGAGATAGAACCTTTGATACGTGCGTCAGTTACCAGCAAAGCCAAAGAGCTTGGCGGCCAGTTTGTAAGCAACTTTGAAGAACTGCAGTCAGACGACATTCAAAACCGAAGCATGATAGCGATAGGAGGATAATTACTTTTAAATAGTTACTTTTTCTTAACCACAGAGACACAGTGACACTGAGAAACACAGAGGCTGCTGATTTTCTCTGTGAAACTCTCTGCCGTAAAAGTGTCTCTGTGGTTCAAAATAAAATGACTTTTGACCCAAAATGCTTAAAATGATTTCAGTAAGCGAAGCAAAACAAATCATACGCGCCAATATTGAACCCCTGACACCTGTAACAGTTGCTTTACACGACGCTGCAGGTTTAGTGCTTGCTGAAGACATTTTTGCTTCTGTTGATATTCCCGTATTCAACCAATCATCAATGGATGGTTATGCTTTTAAATATAAAGATTTTGCAGAAGAAAAAAAGCTTGAAATAACAGGAGAAGTGCCTGCAGGTGTAAATAAAACTTTTGAAGACTTAACCGGCAAAGCAGTCAGAATATTTACCGGAGCACCAGTGCCGGAAGGTGCAGATACTGTTGTAATGCAGGAAAAAGTAAAAGCTGATAATAAAAGCCTATTAATCGAAGATGAGCAAATAATAAAAGGAAGCAACGTAAGACGTGCCGGCGCAGAAATTAAATCAGGCGATTTGGCGCTGAAAAAAGAAACGTTTCTGTCTCCGGCAGCTATAGGATTTTTGGCAAGTATCGGTGCATCACAAGTAAAAGTATTTCCTAAACCAGCCGTAACAATTATTGTAACTGGCAAAGAGCTGCAGCAACCTGGTGTGCAACTGCAACCGGGACAGGTGTATGATTCCAATTCTTTTATGATAAAAGCTGCTTTACAGCAACTTTATATATTTAATGCAGACATTGTCTTTGCCGATGATAATATAGAAATATTACAAAAAGCATTAGAAAGCGCTTTACAGACATCAGACGTAGTTCTGCTGACAGGAGGCGTAAGCGTGGGAGATTATGATTTTGTTGTGCAGGCAACAGAATTATGCGGAATTAAAAAATTGTTCCACAAAGTCAAGCAGCGGCCGGGAAAGCCGATATTTTTTGGTAAAAAGGAAAACAAGGTAATTTTTGGGCTTCCGGGTAATCCGTCTTCTGTGCTGACTTGTTTTTACGAGTACATAATTACTGCGGTGGAACAATTAACCATGCGCAGGAATATTATTAAAATAGAACAACAAACCCTGGGAAAAGCTTATAGTAAAAAGACTTCTTTAACTCATTTCTTAAAAGGAAAAAAAGAAGGCAATATCGTGTTCCCTTTAGACGCACAAGAGTCTTTCAGGCTAAGCTCTTTTGCCAATGCTGATTGTTTAATTTGCTTGCCTGAAGAAAAAGAAGAATTTAAAGAAGGTGATTTGGTTGAAGTTCATTTATTACCTTTATAACAAGTTTTTACATGGCTGAAAGCACCGTTATCTTTTACTTTTTATTGTTTCTTGTTGCATTTTTATACGCGTCTGTAGGTCATGGCGGAGCAAGCGGCTACCTGGCATTAATGGCCATTTTCAGCATTACTCCAGAAGTGATGAAACCAACAGCTTTACTGCTTAATCTTTTCGTATCACTTACTTCTTTTATTCAATACTGCCGGGGCGGTCATTTTAAATGGAAAATATTTTTTCCGTTAGCCATTGCTTCCATTCCAATGTCCTTTATTGGTGGATTATTGGTATTGGACGGAACAATATATAAAAAAATATTAGGCGTATTGCTCCTTATCCCAATCATTCGTTTTTTGTTTTTTAAAAATCCTGTTATTGATGAAAAGAATAAACAAAGCCTCATTCTTTCTGTTATTATCGGAGGTTTTATCGGGCTACTATCGGGTATGATAGGAATAGGAGGCGGAATTATTCTTTCGCCCATTTTGCTTTTATTAAAATGGACAGATCAGAAACAAACGGCGGCGATAAGCGCATTATTTATATTTGTAAATTCACTGGCTGGTTTGGCAGGGCAGCTAACGAAAGGAATTCACTTTAGTGCAGATATGTATTTGTATGTTATTATTGCATTTGCGGGTGGGCTTTTCGGAGCTTATTTTGGCGCATTGCGTTTTAAGCAAGCTATCTTAAAAAATATTCTTGCCTCAGTGCTTCTTTTGGCTGCTTATAAGTTATTATTCACTCATGCTTAATAGTCATTCATGCAGGTAAACATCATCATTTTTGGGCAGCTAACAGACATAACAGGTACGGATATTTTATCTTTGGAAAATGTAAAAGATACAGGCGAACTTATCGGCAGGTTAAAAACTGCTTATCCTGCCTTAAACACTTCTAAGTTTGCCATTGCTGTAGATAAGAAGATTGTGAAAGAAAATACGGTTTTATCTAACAATGATATAATTGCGCTTTTGCCTCCGTTTTCAGGAGGATAATAATGGATAATCATCAACTATATAAAAGGTATCAGCGCCAGATGCTATTGAAAGAAATCGGGGAATCCGGCCAGCAAAAACTGTTGCAGGCAAAGGTATTGGTGGTTGGTGCAGGCGGATTAGGATGCCCCGTTTTACAATATCTTGCTGCAGGAGGTGTTGGAAAAATAGGCGTTATTGATGATGACATTGTATCGCTTACCAACCTTCACCGCCAGGTTTTGTACAATACAAATGATGTTGGTTTTGCCAAAACAGAAAGAGCGGCTGCGGCTTTAAGAAGCCTAAATCCAGACATTGAGATTATTCCTTACAATCTTCGGCTGACTAATCAAAATGCCCTTGACATTATTAATAATTATGACATTGTTGTTGACGGAACTGATAATTTCTCATCGCGCTACATGATTAACGACGCTTGTGTATTACTCAAAAAACCATTGGTGTATGCCGCAATCTCAAGATTTGAAGGACAAGTTGCTGTTTTTAATTATATTGGTAACGATAATGAAAAACCGGTAAACTATCGTGATTTGTTTCCCGTTCCTCCTGCTGAAGATGAAGCGATGAACTGTGCCGTTGCAGGCGTATTGGGCGTGCTGACGGGTATAATCGGAAGTATGCAGGCCAATGAAACCATTAAATTAATTACGGGAATCGGACGACCTCTAATTAACAGGTTACTGACTTACAGTGCGTTAACAAACGAAGTGTACGAATTGTCTTTGACTGCATCAGATGAAACTGCTTCTTTTATTCCAAAAGATGAAGCTGCTTTTATCAATTTCGATTATGACATGGCTTGCTCCGCAAATAATGCTTTTGAAATTGATACAAATCAATTTGATGCATTTTTAAACAATAATGATATTACAATAATTGATGTCAGGGAATTTGGCGAGCAGCCTGTGATAACAGAATTTCCTCATGTTCATATTCCTCTTGGTGAGTTAAATGAAAAGGCCGCTGCGCTTAAGGGCGATACTTTGATTACCTTTTGCCAAACAGGCGGAAGAAGTATGCAAGCAGCTAAATTATTATCAGATACTTTTGAATCAGCCAAAAAAATATATAGCTTAAAAGACGGAATTATAAACTGGAAGCCTCAAACCCCTAAAGGTGCTTAAAGGGTACAAAAACATATATTTATTACACTGCACGAGAAGTAGAAAAGTGACCTTGTGCTAACAGCAGAAAAGAAATTGTGTTAATGATTCAACCTCATTACCTTATTAATAATATATTTGAAAATATTCCAATCAGGCCAAATAAGGTAATAAGGTTGCAAGTATTCAATGATCAATCTTTCTGCTAAGGTTAAAATCGCTTGTTAGTTTATTCACCTTATCTTTAAAAAAAGCGAGCAAACAGTACTTATTTTTCAAAATAGAAAATTATAAAGTCAATAATTTATTCCTTATGGAAGTATAGCAGCAGTAATTATGTCAGAAAAAAAACCCAAAAATATATTTATACAGGGAGCCGTTTCTCCGGCTTTTATTGCTGATAGTATTCAGAAGCACAGCACTAAAACTGATATTGGCGCCCACAGCATTTTTCTCGGGCAGGTGCGCGACGATGTCATTGAAAACAAAAAAGTTACTTCTATAGAATACACAACGTATGAAGAAATGGCCCTTGAAAAGATGTACGAAATACGTGAAGATATTTTTGCCAGATATGAATTGATATGTATGCACGTTTATCATAGTCTTGGCAAAGTAGCGGCAGGAGAATTGTGTTTGTTCGTGTTCACTTCTTCAAAACATAGAAAGATAGCCATAGATGCCTGCGAAGAAACAGTTGAAAGAATAAAAGCCGAACTGCCGGTGTGGGGAAAAGAACAATTTGAAGACGAAAGCTATCAATGGAAAGAAAATAAATAATGAATTAGGTAAAACAAGCGCAAGAGTCCATTTGCTTCTGTCACAGTAATACGTCATTGCGAGGAGGAACGACGAAGCAATCTGCTGATGGGATAAAGATAGATAACTATAGAGCAGATTGCTTCGTTCCTCGCAATGACGCAGCCGTTGCCAACAAATAAAAAAACGACAATTTGTAACTCACAAAAAAAAAGCGTTAAGAAATTGTTTCAAGGACAAAAGAACAATATACAATGGGTTTTTTCTTAAAATGTAATAGTTTTATCTAACAAATAATTATGGTTGATATAACACATAAAGTAAGCAGTTTAAGAAAAGCAGTTGCGACCGCTGTTGTAAAAGTATCGAAGCAGGAAACGATTGATGCTATTCAAAACAAACAGGTTCCCAAAGGAGATGTGTTCGAGTTTTCAAGAGCTGCAGGTTTATTAGCTGTAAAAAAAACAAGCGATGTTATTCCGGATTGTCATCCATTGCCTGTTGAATATACTGCCATAAAACACGTTATTGACGGACTTACTGTTATCATTTCTGTAGAGGTTCATACCATTTATCGTACAGGTGTGGAAGTAGAGGCTATGCACGGCGCAGCAATAACAGCATTAACCATGTACGATATGCTGAAGCCGATTGATAAATCTATACAAATAGAAACCATACAATTAGAAAGTAAAAAAGGAGGAAAATCAGACTTTAAAGATTTTCCTGCTCATGCATTACAATGTGCAGTCATTGTTTGTTCCGACAGTGTTTCCGCAGGCGCAAAAGAAGATTTCTCAGGGAAAGCTGTTATTAAAAAAATGGAAAAAAATGGTTTAAATGCTTCCATCTATGAAGTTATTCCTGACGAGTTTGACGTTATACAAACCAAGGCAAAGCAGTTGAGTGAACAAGGCTTTAACCTGGTCATTTTTACCGGCGGTACAGGTTTATCAAAGACAGATGTAACGCCGGAAGCTATTGAACCGCTGATAGAAAGAAATATTCCCGGCCTTATGGAGGCAGCACGCAGTTACGGGCAGCAGCGTACGCCTTATGCTATGCTGTCACGCGGCGTTGCAGGTTTTATAAAAAATACCCTTGTGCTTACTTTGCCAGGATCGGTAAAAGGTGCAGAAGAAACAATGGATGCTTTGTTTCCTTACATTATTCATATTTTTCGTGTTGCAGAAGGGTTTTACCATACCAATGATTAAAGCAACAAATTTTGAACCTGATAAAATTCCTTGATAAAAAATGAATTTATATATTCAACCAGAAAATTTTTAAAATGGTAACCAGAATATGGCACGGAAAAACTAAAGCGAAAGATAGCGACGCCTACTTGCATTATATTGAAGAAACAGGAATTAAGGATTACAGAAGTATTCCGGGAAATGTCTCGGCAGGCATCTTGCGCAGAATTGATGATGAAGTATGTCATTTCTATACAATAACTAAATGGGATAATATGGAGAGCATTATAAAGTTTGCCGGCAGTAATTATGAAAAAGCAAGATATTATCCTGAAGATGAAAAATACCTGTTAGAGTTTGAAGAAAGTGTAATACACTGCGAAACTTTTGAATATTAAAAGTTGCAGTTCACCCAGGCATCTGCAAAAAGCATAAAACTTATGGATAATATAACAATCAGAAGAGCAGTCAGAGAAGATTGTCTGAGAATATTAGAGCTCATACGCGAACTGGCATTATTTGAACGGGCGCCTGAGCAAGTGACGGTAACGCCTGCACACTTTGCAGAAAGCGGTTTTGGAGAAAACCCAGTCTGGTGGGCTTTTGTAGCCGAAACCAGGGGAAAAGTGCAGGCTTTTGCTTTATACTACATACGCTACAGCACCTGGAAAGGCCAGAGAATGTTTTTGGAAGATTTGTTGGTAACAGAAGAAATGCGGGGCAAAGGAATTGGCCAATTACTTTTTGATGTATTGATTAAAGAAGCCAAAGAAAAACAATTAAGCGGCATCGTATGGCAGGTGCTGGAGTGGAATGAACCTGCTATTAAATTTTACAAAAAGCTGAATGCAGCTTTTGATGCCGAATGGGTCAATTGCAGTGTTGAACTATAAAAGATCTTACTAAAGATTCTCAGCTAACTCCATCAACCACTGCACCTTTAAAGATTTTACTCACCAAACCCTGCAAAACTTTCCCGGGTCCGACTTCTGTAAAATGGGTAGCGCCATCTCTTACCATTGCTTCTGTTAACTGGGTCCAAAGCACAGGGAAGGTTAACTGGTTTATTAAATTCTTTTTTATTTCTTCCGGATTTGTTACTGCCCTCGCTACCGTATTTTGGTAAACAGGACAAATTGGTTCATTAAACTTTATTCCTTCAATAGCCGTTGCAAGCTCTTCTTTAGCAGGTTTCATCAGCGGGCTGTGAAAGGCTCCGCCGACTGGCAGCACCAACGCACGTTTTGCGCCTGCAGCTTTCATTTTTTCGCATGCTATTTCAATTCCTTTTTTGCTGCCGCTTATGACCAATTGCCCGGGACTGTTAAAGTTTGCGGGCACTGCAACTTCACCGGTGTCTTCCTGTATTTCTGTACAGATCGCAACTATTTTTTTATCGTCTAAACCAATGATAGCGGCCATAGACGACGGACTAAGCTCACATGCTTTTTGCATAGCCTTTGCCCGTATGATTACCAGTTTCAGCGCATCTTTAAATGGCAACGTTTTATTAGCCACCAGTGCAGAAAACTCTCCTAAAGAATGGCCTGCCACCATATCAGGCTTTGGGTCAGCAATAGTGGAATAAGCAATAACGGAATGTAAAAAAACAGCCGGCTGGGTAACATTCGTTTGCTTCAAATCTTCGTCAGTACCATTAAAAAGCACATCTGATATTCTGAAACCGGCTATCTCGTTTGCTTGCTCAAAAAGATCTTTGGCTGCTGCGTTATTTTCATATAAACTCTTTCCCATTCCCGAAAACTGGCTTCCCTGGCCAGGGAAAATATAAGCATGTTTCATTGGTGTTGTTTTCATTTGGACGCCATCTTAGTTAGATAATATTTTGGAAAGAATCTTGTAATATCAGCAATACCTGTTAAACAATTAATGAAGCTCTGATGAAATAAGCTTCAAAAATTCATTTCTTGTCGGGTATTTTTCAAATTCACCGAAAAAAGCGGATGTTGTAGTAACGGAATTTTGCTTTGATACACCCCGCATCATCATGCACAAATGCGATGCCTCGATAACTACTGCGGCGCCAAGAGGACTTAAAGTTTGCACCATTGCATCCAAAATTTCGGTAGTCAATCTTTCCTGCACCTGCAGCCGTCTTGCGTATACATCTACAACACGTGCAATTTTGCTGAGCCCGGTTATCCAGCCGTTGGGTATGTATGCAATATGCGCTTTTCCATAAAAAGGCAGCATGTGGTGCTCGCACATGCTGTAAAGCTCAATGTCTTTTACAACAATCATTTCACTTATGTCTTCATGAAATTTTGCAGAGTTTAAAATGGCGTGGGCATCCTGCTGGTAGCCCTGGGTTATAAATTGCATTGCTTTTGCAATTCTCTCAGGCGTTTTTAATAGCCCTTCACGGTCAGGATTTTCACCAATTAAAGAAATGGTTTCACGGTAATTTTTTATAAGCTTATCGGTTGTCACTTCGTCATATTCTTCTCTTTTGTTATACGCCATAAATTATAAGTATGCTGTTTTAAGTGGTTTTTAAAAAGGCCGGATATTCTACATAATTTCTTTCCGTTTCATATAGTCTTACCTGCAGTTCTAAAGCCTGGTTTAGTTTTTCACGCAGTATTTTATAAATAACAATAGCAATATTTTCGGCTGTAGGGTTTATAGCCCGAAATTCTTCTATATCAAGATTAAGGTTTTTATGGTCAAATTTGTTTAAAACATTTTTTTCTATAACCTCGCTTAATACTTTAAGGTCTATTACAAAACCCGTTTCGGGATCAGGCTCTCCAACCACTTTTACAACCAGCTCATAATTATGGCCGTGAAAGTTCGGATTGTTGCATTTTCCAAAAACCAATGTATTCCTGCTTTCATCCCAATTGGGATTATGGAGCCTGTGGGCTGCATTAAAATGTTCTTTACGAAAAACCGCTACTTTGTTATTCATCACATAAAATATTTATTTCTATTTCAAAAGCTTCTTTCACAGCATCCGGTTTAAACGTGGCTATGGAAAGGAAATTATATAATCAGCAGCTTTGCCGTTTAGACAAATGCTTTAGCTTTAACCGGACAAAAAATGTCTTATATATCAATTATGACTGATCAGGCTAAGCTTTACGCCATAGCTGTTGTCTTCAAATTTAGCCGGCGGCGGATTTCTTTGCCAGTTCCAATAAAGAAATTCTTTATAAATAAGACCTATACCTTTGGCGTAAACCTCAAGACCGTAGGTTCTTATCTGCACATCTAAACCGGGATTAAACGGACCCTCAGGATTGGTTTCATCGTGTTGAAAAACGGTAACAGTACTGTCATAAGCTGTATTTAGTAATGCATAACCAGAGTCTGTATTCCTGTATTCATATTCCCAGTTATCCAGGTATCCCAAAGTTGAATTTAACGACCTTGTGTCAATAAAAGAATGAGCCAGCCACGAATAGCCTTCCACAACCGGCGCATGCAACTTCAAAAACCTGAGATTATTGTCTACGTATTCGATCCACTGGTCAGTCGGAGTGGCAACAAAAGTTGCTGCAAAAGCCCAGGGTTGCAAACCTGCAGTATCGCGTGTAAACCTGAAAATGCGGTAAGAAAGACGCCCGGAATTATCGGTAAAAGTTGACTCTATCGTGTCTTTTGCCTGATAACTTTTTACTGCCAATGCAGCTCCGAACGAAACAGGCAGTGTGGAGTCTAACCTGTATAAAAAAGTTTTGCCAACTTCTAAAGGAAAATAGTCATTCATAGAAGCTGTGTTCAACTTCTCCGACTCCTTTTTGCAGCTCAGTAAAAGAACTAATAGTATACCAACAAAAGCAAACGATATTTTCATTAAGGAATATTCAATCTGAAAGATAAGAACTTCGTGGAAATTTCAAATAATAAGAACAGATAAATAAAGCGGAAAATCTTTTGTTACCTATAAAGCACCTGCACTGTTTCCCGGGTTTTTTGCATCAGCACTATATCTTTATTTGTAAGCATTTCCGTTAATAAATCTTCTGTAAAGTAACGAATGGTTAACAGCGTCAGGTTTTTCTCAAGCTGCACGTCAAAGATATCACTTGCCATCTGGGCAAGATGGTCGGTTTTGTCCTGCCTGTCGTCGAGGCATACCTGCAGGTTAATGGCTGCCGTTTGAATAAGATTTGTTTTTATGTTTAATTCTGCAAATAAGTGATATAGCTTGCTCATCTGCCTTTCTTCTACAAACGAAAAGTCCTGGCTGTGCAAATGCACCAGCACCTGGTTTTGTTTTATTACAATTATCGGCGGCGCATTTTTACCGGTTTTGTTGCCGATGGTTGTGCCGGGCAAAGACGGGTCAAGAAAACTTTTTACATGCAGCGGTATTTTTTTGTTTTGTAATGGTTTTATTGTTTTTGGGTGAATAACCTGTGCTCCGTAAAAAGCCATTTCAATCACTTCGCTGAAGCTTAATTCGTTGATGAGAGAAGCGGAAGGAAACAGTTTGGGGTCAGCGCTCATTACGCCTTCCACATCTTTCCAGATAGTCAGGTTGTCTGCATTGAGAAGGTTGGCAAAAATGGCGGCAGTATAATCACTTCCTTCGCGCCCTAAGGTCGTGCTTTCATTTTGGTCGGTCGAGCCAATAAAACCCTGCGTAATATACATCCCGGAAGTGTTTGAAATGCAGCAATGTGACAGGTTTTCTTTTGTTGCCGCCCAGTCTACGTTTGCTTCGCGAAAAATATTATCTGTTCTTATGATGTCTCTTACATCGAGCCATTGGTTTGTAATTCCTTTTTCACTGAGATAAGCGCTTACAATACGGCTGCCAAGCAGCTCACCGATACACACTACCTGGTCATAATAATAATCAAAAGACTGCACCGGTTTGTCGTGCAGCAACCACTCAACTTCTGTAAAAAAAGCTGTGAGATTTTCGAGCGTTTTGTTGTATGAGGTTACCAGCAAATACTTTGCGGTGGTAAGGTGATTTTCTTTTATAAGCTGAAACAATTTTAATGCTTCATCTTGTTTGCCTGCATAAAAAGCTTCCGCCACTTTTTCCAGAGCATTGGTGGTTTTGCCCATTGCAGACATAATAACTATTAACGGCTGATTATTGTATT
>JAABUS010000098.1_pt1 | contig 203768 bp, 183 predicted proteins | sample 5560161 | NCBI WGS metagenome assembly JAABUS01 (sample SAMN10711885, study PRJNA513376) | rock metagenome | isolation source: Antarctica rocks | place: Antarctica: Victoria Land, Trio Nunatak nord | collected 2016-01-04 | reverse complement strand
GTGTGTCAAGGCTCAATTGCATGATGCGCCGACTTGGCAGTATCGGGCTTTGCCCGATCGGAACGGCATAAAACCGTTCCCTACCGTGAGGCCGATCCCGGAGAATGAGGGCTGACAGACTACTAGAGCGAAATCCAAAATGGTTATCGCGGTAGGTGCGGACGCGTTTCCAGATATCGGCCTGCGGCCGATCGGAACGGCACAAGGCCGTTCCCTACAGACGAGCAACTTTTTCGAATACCGTTGTAACATGCCAGAACCACACACGCGTGGAACCTGCGGACCTGCCCACGCAAACCAGGACGGACCGAGACCGACGCCGGGACGAGGCATGCGCGGCGCGCACCCACGTTCCCCTGCTCTCGCAGCGGGATGAATCCGACCGGCAGTGACCTCGAAACCCCTGCTCCACTCCCACAATATCGACATCGTCGCGTGATGTCTCACCTGTATGCAAAACGCCCCGACATACGCCGGGGCGTTTTGCATACAGGTGGCTGTGCGTCAGGACGGCCAGTTCAGCTTTGGAATGACGTTCTTGCCATAGGCTTCGATGAACCCTTCCTGATTGCGGTTCACGTTGTGAATGTGAATCTCCTGGAAGCCCAGATCGATGAAATGCTGGAGATATTCGACATGCTCATCGAGATTGGCGGTCGTGAGAACGCGATTCTTGAAGTTCTCGGGACGAACGAGCTTGGCCATCGCCTCGAAATCTTCCGGATTCCGGATGTCTGCCTTGGGAAAGTTCATGCCGCCGTTAGGCCAATCCTTGACGGCAGAATCGATTGCCTCCTGCTCAGTGGTGGCGTAGCTTACCTTGACCTGAAGGATCCTGGCCATCCTGGATGGATCCTTGCCGGCGTCCCGGGCACCCTTCTCGAATCGATCGAGCAGCATCCTGATCTTCTCGTCGGCAGCGCCGACGGTGATAATGCCTTCCGTCAGCTTGCCCGTTCGCCCTGCCATAATCGGGCCAGACGTCGCGACGTAGATCGGAGGCGGGGTATCGGGCAGGGTGTAGAGCCTGGCGCTTTCGACCCTGAAATGCTTGCCCTGATGCTTGAGGACCTTGCCAGTGAACAACTTCTCGATGATGTCGATCGCTTCGACGAGTCGTTCGAGCCGGATCGGCGCCTCTGGCCAGTAATCGCCGACGATATGCTCGTTGAGCGCCTCGCCAGCGCCGAGTCCGAGATAGAACCGGCCGGGATACATGGCTTCGAGCGTCGCTGCAGCCTGCGCGAGAACCGCCGGGTGATAGCGCCAACCGGGTGGTGTCACACCGGTACCGAAACGCATGCTGGTGGTCGCTCCGAGCGCGCCCATCCAGGCCCAGACGAACGCGGATTGGCCCTGGGACGGCACCCATGGATGATAGTGGTCCGAGGCGGTGATGACCGAGAACCCGTTCTTTTCGGCCAGCTGACTGTACGTGAGCAGGTCAGTAGGATGGAATTGTTCGAATGAGGCGGCGTAACCGATTGCTCCCATGATTCCTCCGGGGTGACTGACGATGGGCGGACGATTCGTCGCCCTTGAAAACATGTCGAGAGGCGAGCTAATTGAAGAGACTTCGCTCCTCTGTCATCACGAGGTCGAGCGCAGTGCCGGTTTCGCCCAGAGCGTGCACGTTATATCCACGGATAACGGCGACCGGGCGCGCTGCCAGCTTGTGCATGACGAGTTCGGCTGCCGAAGCGAGTTCATCGGCAATCGCGAGCACCGAGGCGCGAAGCTCATAGCCGTTCGGATCGTACTGACCGCGATAATCCGCGAGGGGCGCCATGCCGGCGACGCCGATGGCAACATTCACGATGCCGTTTCGCCAGGGCCTGCCGAACGAATCGGTGACGATCACCCCGAACGGGTGCTCGGCTCCGTCCGTCCCCGCAAAGAACTTGCCGAGCAGCGATTGGCGGATGGATTCCGCCGATGCATCTGCATCATCCGGCAACAGGCAGACTGTTTCGGATGCCACGTTGGATGCATCCACACCTGCATTCGCACAAATGAAACCGTGTCTGGTTTGAGAGATGATCAGTCCCCGAACCATGCGCACGATTCGCTTCGACTCTCTGAGAACGACTTCGACCTGTCGAGCGTCCTTCTCCCAGTCCGTCGCGATCTGACGCGCAAGTGCTGACGGTTCGATATCGGGGAGGTACACGAGCTTGTCTTCGGCCTTGCTGACCACCTTCTGCGTGACCGCGACCACGTCGCCGTCTTGCAGTGCGCCGATCGATCGCGCGATCGCCTCACCGACGATCGCACCAAGGTCGTCACCGGGTTGAATCTCGGGAATGCCTTCGACCGGGAGAATCTCGATTGTCCCCTCGATCCGAGGGCGATTCATAGCCATTGCTGAACGCTCCATTATTGGGTCCAAGTGGCAGACGTGGCCCGAATTACCGACTCAGAAAGACCTGAACTCGTGTCTTGGCGGGCATCTCCATCTGCACGCTGCAGGGTATCACCTTGAAGTTCCGCGCGGATGCCAGCTGGTAACGAATTCCAGTCGTCGATCGTATCCAGATCATGTTCGGTGCCATACATGATTCGCGTGCTCGCAGACCACCCGAGACGCAGCGCTTCCGCGACATGAGCAGCATAACTGCCTTTGCCGAACTGAAACACGAACTCCCGAGTGTCATCGTGGATCTCAATCGCACGATCTGCAACCCGAAGCAGCAGGGCGTTGGTTCCATCCCGATGCCGATCTGGCGCGATCACCGTGCGAGCATCATCCGTCACCAGACGTCGAACATCATTCGGCCCCAACAGTGGCAAGTCAGCTGGCGCGACGAGAATGGCAACCGCACCCTGTGCGATCGCCCACTCGCGACCAGAGGCAAGCGCGCCGTTGAGACCGACGGCATCGTCTTGCTGGCGCATGATGTGGACTCGATCGTCGATGGCGCCGAGGTGGATTTCGGCGAACTCCGGATCTCTCGTCACGATAAGCACGCTCGCGATCACGTCCGACGCCAGCAGCACGCGGACGACGTGACGAGCCATCGAAACGATCAGGTGGGTGCGTTCGGCGGGTGACAGTGACTCCGCGAGACGGGTCTTGCCAGACGTGCCGTTGCGCAGTGGTACGATGGCGATGGTTCCGCTCACTGGTGAACTGACCGTCGGTGCAGGGTTGCAGCCGTCAGCATCTCGCGGGCAAAACGTTCTCTATCCTCGGGCCCACCCATGATGGTGTTGGCGACGACTACCTCGATGCCCAGCCGTTCAATTTCCGGCCCAATCGAGGCGTCCTGTTCGTCGATCACCAGGATATCCAGCAACCCCGCATAAATACGCGCCACTCCCAGAGCAGAAACATCGTGGCCAAGTGTGGCAAGCATCCTGTCGGCGGGGCCTTTCAGCGCCTTGCCTCCGACGATCGGACTCACGCCAATGCGGACCGCCGTGGAACTCGCCAGCGCGTCCCGGATTCCCGGCACGGCGAGTATCGGGCCGATGCTGACGATCGGGTTGCTCGGTCCCACCACGATGATGTCGACATCCGTCAGCGCCTCGATAACGCCGGGCGCTGGCGTCGCGGTCTCGACGCCCTCGAACGTGACCCCAGTAACATCGTCCTGCTGACGGCGAGCAACGAAGTAATCCTGAAATCCAAGGGTTCCAGCAGGAGTGTGGACATATGTTGCGATCCGATCGTCGGTCATCGGCAGCAGACGGGCAGAGATTCGCAGTGCCGCAGCCAGCTGAGCCGTGACCGTGGAGAGGAGCAAACCCTGTCGAAGACGAGCGGTACGGATGATATGCGTGGCGAAATCCTGGTCGCCCAGAAGAAACCAAGGATCTTCCCCATATCGTGCGATCGCATCAAGTGTCGCCCTCGTATCGCCAACCACTCCCCATCCCTGGACCGGATTCGCCAAACCAGCGAGGGTGTACATGACCGTGTCGATATCGGGGCTGATCGAGAGACCATAGAGTTCGAAATCGTCAGCCGTGTTTACGATTATGGCAAGCGTATCCCCGGAAACCACGCGGGCCAATCCCTGCGCCAGTTTGGCGCCGCCGACACCCCCTGCCAATGCCGTCACTCGTCGTCCGGTTTGTGCCACACTCACGCTTGCGTCCTTAACCATCGCGACCATCGTTGGTCACCGTGCCATCACGGTAGCATACGATAGGTAACGAACCAACTGATCATCTTGCCAGTCGTCCCTATCTGGGCCGATGCCACAAGCATTATTGTTCATCCCCGATCCAGGCAGTAGGCCTGGCGAGCAGATGATCAAACGATCTCGCCCGTCCACGATCGAGAGAAAGGCACCGATGCCAAACGTAGAACTCATCCGGGCAACCGCGCCGCTCATCCTCGCGATCGATATCGGATCGTCATCGGTGCGAAGTCTCCTCTACGATGCTGCCGGCCGCCAAGTCAATGGAAGCGAGTGCCAACTTGGCCACGTCTTTCGAACCGACACGGATGGAGCCGCAGAAGCTGTTCCAACAGCGTTGCTGGCACATGTCGTCACCTGTGTGGATGCGACTCTCGAATTCGGGGGTGACCGAAACATCGACATCGGGGCAGTGGCCGCCTCGAGTTTCTGGCACAGCCTGATGGGGATCGATGGCGACGGCAATCCTACTACGCCCGTCTTTACATGGGCGGACAAACGGGCCGGCGTCGAGGTGAAAGAGCTGACCAGGGAGTTTTCGATCGAGGAGGCGATCGGCGCGACGGGATGCCGAATCCATTCGAGCTACTGGCCGGCCAAATTGCGGTGGATCCGTCACGAGCGCCGGGACGAATTCGTTCATACAACGATGTGGCTTTCGTTCGCCGACTTCCTGGCACTGAAACTCACCGGTCAGGCATTGACCTCGATCTCGATGGCTTCGGGAACGGGGTTGCTGGCAGTCGAGGACCTCATCTGGCACGCACCGATCGTCGCGGCGGCCGGGATATCGATGAACCAGTTGCCGCCAATCATCGATCGCAACGACCCGTTGTCTGCACTCATCCCCGAGTTTCGACAACGTTGGCCAGCATTGGTTGGCGTGCCGTGGTTTCCCGCGATCGGAGATGGCGCTGCGGCTAACGTGGGTGCGGGTTGTGTTGGCGCCGACCGCATCGCCCTGACGGTGGGCACGTCGGGGGCGATGCGAACGATCATCCTCGCAGACGAGCGAGTCCCAGGCTCTCCTCCAGGTCAGCTTTGGGTCTACCGTCTCGATCGAGCGCGATGTGTGATCGGTGGTGCGTTGAGCAATGGCGGCAACGTGACCTCCTGGTTGGCAGACCGTTTTTCCGGTGGCGATTTCGCGGCGCTTTCCGACGAGGCTTCGCATATCGATCCAGACCTGCACGGCCTGACGATATTGCCGTTCCTGGCCGGCGAGCGGTCGCCGAGTTGGGATGACAAGGCGACCGGCGTGTTTGCCGGACTGACACTCGCAACCACGCCCGCCGAAATCTACCGTGCTACGCTCGAAGCGACGGCCTATCGCTTTGCGGCGATCTATGACGATCTCGATGGAGTCGTTGGGAACGACCATGAGATTCACGCCAACGGTGCCGCTGTACTCAACTCCCCGCTGTGGCTACAGATCATGAGTGATGTGCTGGGCCACTCGATCGATGCGCTCGATGCCGAAGCGGAAGCCTCGGCTCGTGGGGCTGCGATCTGCGCGCTTGAATCGTTAGGCGTCTGGCCCTCACTCCGACCTGCATCAAGCGATGTAATCCATCGCTACCGGCCTGACGAGTCCACTCGCTCCGCGTATCGCGAGGGCCGAGCGCGACAGCGGCGATTGGAGCAGGCGATGCAGGCGTTGGAGGCGTTGGAGGCGTTGGAGACGCACTGACAGGATGACCAGTTTCTTCCGCCGTCAACATCTGGCAGTCTTCATACAACAGTTCGTCGGAAACGTCCGATCGTTTCTGCTCCTACCTTGAATGTGAGGAAACCTTGGGTATCTTGTGGATTTTGGCACATCCTGATGACGAATCGTTCGGTGGCGCAGGGATGTTCGCCTGGGCCAGGCAGCAGGGGATCGCGACCGGCCTGGTCTGTGCGACGCGGGGAGAGGTCGGCGCGATCAGCGATCCGGCATTGGCGACGCCGATAACCCTTGGTGCCGTCCGCGAGCAAGAGCTCCGTGGAGCGATGAATGTCGTCGAACTGACCGACCTGCGACTGATGGGCTACCGGGACTCAGGAATGGCCGGGACGCCGGAAAATGATGATCCGCGCGCGCTGATCAACGCGCCAAGAGAAGAGACGATCGCGCATCTCGTGGGTCAGATCCGCGAACTCCGCCCCGAGACGGTCATCACATTTGGTCCGGATGGTGTCTACGGACATCCCGATCACGTCTACATCGGTGATGTTGCGAGCGAAGCCGTGCTCGAAGCCGCGAAGCCAACGACGGTCGCCCTCGGTGAACCATGGAAGGTCTCCGCGCTCTATCACGTGGCCGTCCCGCGCGACGTGCTGATCGCGTATCGCAATCGGCCGGACGGGCCGTTCCGCTCGATGAGCGAGGAAGAAGTACAGCGTCTCGGAACTCCAGCCGAGGAGATCACGCACTGGCTCGATACCATCAACTATATCGATGTGTCCCGGCGCACTGTCCTTCACCATGCGACACAAATCTCGTCGCCAGCCGATATTGCGGGAGAATCGCCGCAAGCCACCGCCCGTCTCCGGTATCAACAGCTCAAACGCATGCCGCTGCCTTGGGATGAAACACCCCATATCAGAGATGCAATCGATCGCTTGCAGGAGCAATTTCCCAACAGAAGCCGGTCCCTGACCTTGCCAGAGTAGGGACAACGATCGTCCATGGACGCCGGCGAGAACGGTCAGCTAACCTAAAATGAGTGGGATTGTGGTACAGTTGAGACATAGAATGCATTCTTGCCAACATTCTCAAGTGAGTCACATCATGTCAAATCATCAAGAGTACGCCTGCGTCTGTCCTCGTTTTCATCGAGCCGTCGAGTTGGTTGGTCGTCGCTGGACCGGCGCGATCCTCAGTTCGATGCTCTCTGGAGCAACGCGGTTCACCGATATCGTTCATGCAGTGCCAGGATTGAGCGACAGATTGCTCTCCGAGCGTCTCAAGGAACTCGAAGTCGAAGGTATTGTCGTTCGTATCGTCCATCCGGACACGCCGGTACGGATCGAATACAAGCTGACAGACAAGGGTCGCGATCTGAGCGGCGTGACAGATGCCGTTAGCGGCTGGGCTGAGCGTTGGCTCGATGCGACGCCCGCGATCGCAGTCCAAAATGATTCTGCTCGCATGCAAGAGCTTGCGTCCGTAGCGAACTAGTCGCCAGAAGGACCAGCTCGCCGCTCGTTACGGACAGCTCGAGTTGATGTGCAGACATCCGACTGCTCCTGCCTGTTCTTTCGTCTCACGTCGCAGCGATTACCTTACAACACATACAGAACACCCCCACCGAATGCGATGGGGGTGTTCTGTATGTCTGTCAAGATCTCGTTAGAGCTCGGTGACGATGGGGAGGATCATCGGCCGACTTCGAGAGCGGCGGCGCAACGCCTTGCCAACCGTCTCCTTGGTGCGCTGGACGACATACCCGTACTGCGGTTCGCCCTTACGCCGACGTTCGAGCGTCCGGCGAAGCTCGCGCTCCGCCTCGCGAAGCGCGGCGGCGTTCAGTTCCGGTTTGAGACCCTTGGCGAAGAGTTCGGGTCCTGCAATCAGCTCTCCCGTCTGACGGTCGACCACGATGTTAACGACCACGAAACCTTCGTCGGTGAGATTCTCGCGGGTTCGCAGAACCGATTGGCCCTCATCCCGATCCCCAAGGCGATCAACGAGCACACTTCCAGCCCGAACTCGTCCTCGCTGGTTGGCACTATCACGCGTGAACTCGATCACGCCGCCGATTTCCGGCAGGAGCACGTGATCACGGCGAATTCCGTTCTCTTCGCACAGCTCACGATACAGGGCCATGTGCCGGTATTCACCATGGATCGGCACGGCGAACTTCGGTCTCACCAGCTCGATCATCTTCTGCAATTCATCACGACCCGCATGCCCTGAAACATGGACTCCCTTGTTGATCGCGCTGTAGACGACCTCACATCCGCGGCGGAAGAGGTTGTCGATCGTCTGGCTGATGGTGTCTTCGTTTCCCGGTATTGGAGACGCGGAGACAAGGATCACATCACCCCTACCTACGCGAATCTTCGGATGTTCACCAGCAGCAATCCGCGCCAGTGCGGCGGCGGCTTCCCCCTGGCTACCCGTGCTGACGATTACACGCCGTTCCTTCGGCAATTTGAGCAGATCGTCGAGCGGGATGAGCAGTCCCTCAGGCGGATCGAGATATCCCAAATCGATGGAAACGCGCGCATTCTGCTCCATGCTGCGACCCGCTACCGCGACCTTGCGGCCGTGCTTGGCAGCAGCATCCAGTGCCATGTAGATTCTGCTGACATTCGACGCAAACGTCGCAATGACGACCTGTCCCTTGGCATTTCCGATGACGTCCGCCATGGTATCCATGACGACCTTCTCGGAGGGCGTGCTGCCGGAGGTCTCGACGCGAACCGTATCCGAGAAGAGGGCCAATAGGCCATCGTCGCCCAGACGCTTGAGCCGCCGTTCGTCCGTTTGGTCGCCCATCACCGGGCTTGGATCGAACTTGAAGTCGCCGGTATCGAGAATTGTACCGACCGGCGTATGGAGAGCGATCGCGCAGGCGTCCGGGATCGAATGCGTCACGTGGATAAACTCTGCCTTCATGTCTCCCAGCTGAATGGATTCCCCGGCGTTGACCGGGATCAATTCAACCGTCTTCTCGAGACGCGCCTCGAGCATCTTGCGCTCAATGAACCCAAGGGCGATCGGTGTGCCATAGATCGGTACAGGTGTCCTGCTCTTGAGTTGTGGAATGATATACGGAATCCCGCCGATATGATCTTCATGACCATGCGTGATCAGAATTCCCCGAAAGTTGTTCATTCGCTCGGCGATGAACGACACGTCAGGAATGATGAGATCGATTCCGCGCTGATCGTCGTCCGGAAACTTGGATCCACAGTCGAGCAACACGAGATCACGACCGCATTCGACCGCGGTCATGTTCTTGCCGACTTCGCCGACGCCGCCAAGCGGAATCACGCGAAGACGATCGGAACCAATCGGTCCAAGTGCGGGGCCGACCGCTGGGTCAAGTGGCGTCGGACGGGTCAACACGCGATCTGGCGCACTATCCTCGGCGCCCGACGCCCGACGTCCGCGCTGATGCAAGGGGCGAACGATTTCGGGGCGATCGACCGCTTCGTCCTCGCGGCGAGGACGCCTGATCTGATTGCGTGGATCTGGACCGAGGTACGACTCGGAGACGCCCGGTGCTGGCTGCTCGGGCCGTGTCCGCTCATTGCCGGGAGGACGCGTGCTGCGAGCCTGGCCGGCGCCACTCTGCGGAGCTCCGCCTGGCCGCCGCTGTCGTTGCTGACCTTCGCCATCCTGGGAAGGCGCTGGTCGTTGCCGTTGTTGTTGCTGCCGACCACCTTGCTGCTGCTGTTGCGGACGCTGGGCTTGTTGCCGTGGCTGCTGCTGACGTTGGCCGGGATCCTGCCCCGGTTGACCGCCATCCCCTGAATCCATCGAGATCTGATTCGGATCCTGCGGCCGAGTCTGGCCTTGACCTTCGCCTCGACCCCGGCCACGTCCACGACGCGACCGTCCCGAACGCTCACCGCTCGACTCATTCCCTGCGTCCGGTCCTGAATCGACGACCGAATCTGACGGGCGACCCTGACCATCCCGCTCGTTTCCGGGCAACGCTGGCTCAAGGTCCTGCGGAACTGGTCGTCGTTGTTGCCCGCGATTCTGCTGCTGATTCGGCTGTGCGTCAGATCGCTCCAAACCCTGCGGGTTCGGCCGTCGTTGCTGCCCACGATTCTGCTGCTGATTCGCCTGGATGTCGGATTGAGGGTGATTCCGGAGGTCGGGCCGACGCTGGTTCCCACGATCCGGTTGTTGGTCCTGCTGATTTTCGGCAGGACGCTGATTTGGAGCCGGCCGGGTTTGTTGTTGTTGCTGCCGAGGACGCTGCTGTTGTTGCTGCTGCCGGGACTGAGCTTGCGGATCATCCTGATAGGATGTCTGCTCGTCCTGCGTCTGTGGTGACTGAGTCTCGGCCTGAGCGGATGCTGGTCGGCGACGCCGCCGCCGTGGACGGGAACGTTGTTGTTGCGTATCAGATTGGTCAGTGTCTCTTGGTTGATTATCTTGTTGGTCGTCTGTCAAAAGGGTTCTCCTCTTGCACACCCCGCCAGAACCCGTTCACCCAAGCGTCACGATCGTTCTCCATGGAACGCGAATGGGCCAAGGTAAACCGAGTGATTGCAGTGCAATCGAACGGTCATGCAAGTTTTTAATAGTGTTGCGGCGGACGTGACGAACATCGATCCGTTACATTCACCTGGTTCAAAGTCGTTCGGTCGGTGTGGGTATCAGTAAAAAGCGACATGACCCACGAGGAACGACCACACGGTGCGAAAAAAGTTTCACGTTACTGCGTGTTCAGACGCAAGATTCACTTCCCGAAACCCGGATGGTCGCGGCAGCATCTCCCGCTGGTGTATGGAAACATCGACACTGGTCTGCTACGTTGCGAGACCGGCCCGTGTCCATACCGGATTGCCCTGATCCACAATCAGAGCCCGTACAGACGTGGCAAGTTGCTGAACGCAAAGATCTGCAAAACACGCAAGGAATCCGCGTACGTTTCGACGAGCGACCCATAAGTGCCAGGGGCATGTCATCAAACCGCTTGCGCAAAACCCCACAAGGGATAAATCATCCATGAATTGTTTGCAGTTCCGAGCTGAAGCGCTATGCCTTCATCTCGATGACGTCTGGCAACCGAAGTGGCTAGCAGTTCCACTCGGTTCGAGAAACTTTTTACCCATCACAAGGTGAAATGCTGATGGACGTTTCTTCAGACCTCAATCTCAAGTCCCTATCAGTATAGCAGGTCGTGAAACGGAAGCGATCGAACCTCACCGTTCGAGCCGGATCGATCTGCATAGGGTCTCTTGTCTTGTATGGAATCGCGTGTATTCAGCGGAAACCGCGCGGGCCAGTTCGATCGAAGCAGAACTCACCATATTCGGCCTCGGTCTGTCAGCACATTGGCTAACGAGGGCGGACTGGTTCATCGATCAGGCGAGTGTGACGAGGTATTCCATTTTCAACGAACGCTACTGGAGTCGGCCTCTTCTCCGGGGAACCCACGGATTGCCGGCAATGTGGTGGGGAAATCGCCCAGTACGTAGACGCTGCATTCATGTCTCATCGAATCGCGGTATTGATTCCAAGGACGACCAGCGCAATGACGATCAGGAGGACGGTGGCAACAACGCACCCCAGCGCAATGGATGTTCCGGTCCCCACCGTCGATTCGTCGGTCCCTGCGGGGGTTGGAATCGGCGCCGCTGGATTGCTCGAAGGTGGATCAGGTGCGAGGGGATCGTAGTCAAACTCGGCTGGAGGGGTTTCGGCTGTCTGGCCACCTGGATGTTCCGTCACAAATACTCCCTGAACCTGCGCCCAAGCGCTCTGACGTTCTTGCGCTTCGGCACTCCGGCACTCCGGCACGACAACGGGATTCACCCGAGCCGATGAGTGCATATCGCAATGCGAAGCATAGTGCACGAGGACGGGGGTTGATGCGATGCATCATCCCCCGTCCCCCTGCATGACATTCGATTCGAGATGGCGTGATTGTTGACGACCTAGTGCGTCACCAGCTCGCGATCGCTGGCAACCGGCTGGCTTGCCACGGATTTCCCGGCCAGCGTCGTTATGTCGGAATCCTTGTAGATGACACAGGCGGCCTCCTGCTTGTCGATCCGGATCAGCTGGGGCCGATGTTGCCAACATTCCTCCATCACGAACGGGCAGCGCTCGGCAAACAGGCAGCGGTCCCGATCGAGTTTGCGCGCGGTACTGACGAGATCGAGTTCGCTCGCGGGGATTGCGGCATTTGCCCATCGCTTGTCGGGATCCGGCGAAGGAATGGACTCCAGCAGCAGCTTCGTATAGGGATGCTTGGGATCCTCCATGACCGATATCGAGGGCCCCATTTCAACAGAGCGACCGCGCTGCATGACCATGATATCGCCGCCAAGATAATAGGCCGCAGAGAGATCGTGGGTGATGAAAATCGTCGAAATGCCGAGTTGTTCCTTGAAATCCATCAAAATATTCATGATCACGGCGCGTACGGCGACATCAAGCATGGAGATCGCTTCGTCGGCGACGATCACTTTGGGCTTGAGCAGGTAAGCACGGGCGAGCATGACGCGCTGACGCTCACCACCGCTCAACTGGTGAGGAAAGCGACCGAGCACATCGGGCGGACGCAGGTTCACCGCCTTGAGTGCTTCATCGATCAGATCACCGTGCTGCTGTTTTGAGGACGCGAGCTTGAACTTCTTGATCGCGACGTCGAAAACCCGGTTGATCGGGTAATAGGGGTTGAAGATGCCATAGGGATCCTGAAACACCGCCTGCACCTCCCTGCGGAAGTAAAAGCGATCCCGCTTGCCCAGCTTGTAAATATCCTTTCCGCGCCAGAGTGCCTGGCCGGTGGTCGGATGCTGCAGGCCGAGAAGCGCGCGTGCCGCGGTCGTTTTCCCCGATCCACTTTCTCCGACGATGCTGATCAGGCGAGGCGGGTTCTCGTCGATACGCAACGACACATGGTCGCTCGCATACGTGGCACCGACTCCCTGACCGAATATGGTCGAGACGTCGCGCAACTCCAGCAGCGCCGAACCGTCGCTCCCGTGTTCGGGTGCGAGGTCGCTGTGATGATTTCCGAACACTCCCATCAGCGGCTCCCTTCAGGCGTTGATTCCGGATAGAGATGGCACGCCACAAGACGCCCGGGCACAACCTCGATCACTTCCCGACCCGCTGCCTTGCGCTTGCCCGCTTCGACGTTGGCAAGGATCGGCGTGACAACCGTACAGATGTCCATGACATGAGGACAACGATTGTGAAACCGGCATCCGTCCGGCCACTCGACCGGACTTGGGGTCGCGCCCCTGATGCCCACAAGACGCTCTCGGGAGCCACCGATTGCCGGGATTGCGCGCATCAATCCATCGGTGTATGGATGAAGAGGAGTCTTGACCGTCGAGCGGATATCGCCTGTTTCCACGATCTGGCCGGCATACATGATGCCGATGCGTTCGACAAGCTGTGCATGCACCGGGAGGTCATGACTGACGATCAGAATGGCAACGTTGAGATCATCCCGGAGGTGATGCAGCGTCTCGAGAATCAGGCGCTGAACATTGACGTCGAGCGCTGTTGTCGGCTCGTCTGCAATGATGAGTGCTGGTTCCATCGCAATCGCGATCGCAATGATCACGCGTTGCTTCATGCCGCCGCTCAACTCATGGGGATACAATCGGGCGACGCTCTGGTCGAGCCCTACCTTCTCCAGCAGCTCCGGGACCTTGGCCTTTGCCTTTCGCTCGGAAATACCATGATCGACCATTCCCTCCACGATCTGATCGGCGACCCTCGCCACCGGATTGAGCGAATTCATGGAGCCCTGCGGAATGTAGGCGATATGCTCGCCTCGCAAACGCCGCATGTCGCGGTCAGAAATCTTCATCAGGTCGATCGGCTGGCTGCCATCCGGGGAGAAGAGGACCTGACCACTGGTAATGCGGTTGCCGAACCGGATGATCTGCAGGATGGCCTCGACGAGCGTGGTCTTGCCAGAGCCGGATTCTCCAGCGATACCGACGATCTCGTTGCGGTGCAGCGTCAGGTTCGCACCGTCCACGACCCGGGCAAGCCCGCGTGGGGTATCGAAATGAATGTTCAGATCGCGGATCTCGAGCAGGGGGATTTGATCCACCGGCCGACTGGCGCCGGAAGTGTCACCTACTTCCGTGCGCGCATGCTGTGCGATTGTAGCCATGGACGTACTCCTTCGCGCATGTGTGTGTCTGGTTGAGGTTCGATGTTGCCAGACCGTACCCCGGTCAGCGACCCTTGAGGCGAGGATTGAAATATTCCTCCATACCCTGGGCCATCCAGGCCAGCCCCACGAACAGGAGAACAAGCAAGGTGACCGGCGCGATGAAGATCACTTCCTTGTGGAGGCTGATAACGCCCCATCCGAGCGCGTCGCTGATGAGACGACCGAGGTCCATCTGATTACTGGGGCCGAGCCCAAGCACGGTCAGGCCGACGAGCGCGAGGGCGGACCCGACGGACGCGCCGGCGAATCCAATGGCCACGTAGGGAGCCATGTTCGGAAAGATGTCACCAACGATGATCTCGCGATCGGACATGTTGTTCATCTTGGAAAGTTCGACGTAGGGCCGTTCCCGAAGGCTCAGCACCTGGGTCCGGATGACCCGGGCCGCGAACGGCCAGCTGAACGATGCCAGGATCAGCGCGAGCTGGATGCTACCGAGGTTGTTCGTATAGCGGGCGAGAATGATGATCAGCGGCAATGTCGGAATGACGATGAACATGTCCGTGATCGTCCGCAACACGGCGTCCACCTTGCCGCCCTTGTACCCGGCGGCGAACCCGACGAACGCGCCGATCACGGTCGAGAGGGCGCCTGCAAGGAACGCCACCGTCAGCGAGACGGGCAGGCCAAGCAGAACGAGACCGAGAACATCGCGACCGTAGCGGTCGGTGCCCAGCCAATGCTTGCCGCTCGGATCCTGAAAGATCGGGAACGAGCCAACCTTGAGCGGATCGATCGTGGAACCCAACCTCCACTCGATGAGTGGTTGGTGAAAGACGGCAAGCAACACGAGCAGGAGGGTAATCGACGCGCCGAAGCGGAACTTGCCGCTCCCCTTGAAGATTCGAAACAGAGCCATTGTCGTCCCCCTAAATCTCGTACTTCACGCGAGGATCGATCAACGGCAACACGAGATCGATGATCAGGTTGATCGTGAGCACCATGAAAATGAGCATCGTGACGACGGCCATGGCAGTGTTCACGTCCTTGATCTGGACCGAATCCACCAGTAGGTTGCCAACGCCCGGATAACGAAAGAGGCGTTCGATCAACACGTTTCCGTTGACGACCGCGCCGAGGGAGATACCAAGCGCGGCGATCTGTGGCAACCATGCGTTACGAAGCACGTACTGCAACAGAATCCGGCGTTGTGACAGACCCTTGGCGTTCGCATATGTCAAGAAATCCTCACCGAGGAGTGTTACGACAAGTGCCCGCATCCCGATGATCCACCCTGCCGCACCGGTGATCGCTGTCGCGAACACGGGCAAGATCCCGTACTTCATCGCGCTGAGAATGAAGTCCAGCGTCCATGATGGCTGGAGGGCGGTGTTGTAGGCACCGCTGGGTGGCAGGAGTTTCAAACGATAGGACAGGAAGATGATCAGGACCAGGGCGATGAAGTAGGCTGGAATATTTGAGAACACGAGGCAGAAATTTGTCACCCAGGATGAAAGTCGGCTGCCGCGCTTCCAGCCGACGAGCGTTCCAATCAGGATGCCGGCAACCCAGGCAATGATGGTTGCTGCACCGATCAGGCCGAGCGTCCACGGGATCGATCGAACAATGAGATGGGCGGCCGGCGTGGGATAACTGAGCACTGACGGCCCGAAGTTGAAGTGCAACAGGACACGCTGGAAGTAGTTCAAATACTGCTCGAACAGGTTGCCGTCGAGCCCGAATTCCTTCCGGTAGAACTTCTCCATATCGGCGGATGGCGTGAGTGTTGAATACTGTCCCTTGGACTGAAGCTGCGTGATGATGCCCGAGATGGGGTCACCCGGCAACAGGCGAAAGAAGAGAAACGACGCGGTGAGCGATCCCCACAACGTGATCAGGTAAAGCCCGAATCGACGCATGTAGTATTTGACGGTCGGCGAAACCCGAGATGCTTTGAGCGCGACAGGTTTCTCGATATTTTCGAGTTCAATTCCGGCTGACGCGGCGGATGGTGGGACATGAACGGCCATGGACAACTCCATCGTGAAACAGATCTACCGAACAACCTGCATTTGCCAAACGATGTACAACGATCTTCTCCGCGATTTCGAGTGATGGTTCAAGATCCTGTCGCTGGGAGAAGCTTGCTCCGATACTCTACGAATTCCGAGACCGTCGAAAGCGAATCATCGTCCCAGTGACAACATGCACGGTGAATCGGCGCTGAGAACGTTTCGCGGTGATTCAGTTCGGACGCGCCTGCAAGGGGCCGGGACTTGGTTGGTGAACGACCACAGAGACATCCTTGAAGATTGGCTCCATGTGTCTCCAGCGACTCTTCCTCGGCATTCACAACGTAGGATTCATACATGACCATCTTCGTAACGATGTTCGACGCACACTGCATTATGTCTGTTGGAACGAATGCGAAATATCCACGCTTCTCATATATGTAATGGGCATCGAAGACGAGCGGACCGCCAAAGCCGGTCATCGTCCCACGACTCTCACATGCATCGCGCAGCTCGACGAGTGCTCCCTCATCGCAAGTCCGCATCTTGCACCTCGCCATCTTTGGGTCCCTTTCCTTCGCGCCAATGTCTGCAGGACCGGCCATCTTCAAAGCCGATCGAGCCGTGGACTCGACGCGTTCACACACGCTGATGGTGCGTTTACAGCTTCCGGCATTGAACTCTCGCGCCGAAACCGCGTGAGATCCGCCGTCACTGCCGACCATCACCCATGCATTGCCGCCGCCAATTGGCATCAGCGATGCATGGTCCGAGACCTGCGACATCGATGCAACGCATCATGCCGCAGGTCTCCGGTCTCATAGGCGTCGAACCTGGCGCCTAACTCCCGGCAGCGGTCAGATTGCCGATCGTGAAGAGAAACTGTCCCCACCAGTTGGCAGGGATCGTGGTCGGGTTCTTGTCATCCGGCCAATTGGTCCAATAAGTGGTGTTGTACATGAACGGATAGAGCGTCTGGATGCTGGGCATGCAGGGAAGTTCCGACATGAAGACGTCGAGCCCCTTGTCAAACAGCGCCTGGTTCTTGGGATCGTCCGGATTGACGACATCCATCTGGTCGATGATCTTGTCCATCTCGGCGCTCTTGAACCGGGTGTTTCCGGCATCGCCACCCTTATTCGCACGTTGCCCGATTGGTGTGTAATTCTTGGAATGGAATCCGGAGTACAGCTGATCCGGATCGAACTGCATGCCGCAGAGCCAGTGTGACGTCAAATCATAATCACCCAGCGCGAACGCGTCATTGAACGCCGATCCCGGAAGACTCTTGTTATCGATCATGATCCCGACTTCCTTGGCCGCCTGTGCGAACGTCTGGCCAATCTGGAACTCGGCGGCGCTCGTTGGAGTAGGGCAGATCATCGTGAGATTGAGAGGTTTGCCATTGAGCTCGCGGACGTCGCCGTTCTTTTTCGCGCCGATCTTGTCGAGGAGCGCATTTGCCTTGTCGAGGTCGAACGTAACTTCGTGCTTGCTCATGACGCTGTCGGGCGCCCACTTCTTCCAGCCCGGGTAATCCGCCCAAGGATAGGTGGCGGCATGGGAAGGGGGCTGCCAGATCGTTTGCGCAATCGTCTCGCGATCGATCAGGTACGACATCGCGAGGCGACCCTCGGCCGTCGCGAAGAGGCCGGATGGAGACTCGGCGTTGAACCAGAACCCGCGCGGACATGGATCCGGGAAGATGTAACTGGACGTCTTGTCGTACTGCGACGCGATCGCCTGCTGGTTGATAAAGTCGGCGCTGGTAACATCGACGTTGCCGGCGAGGAATGCCTGAACCGCATTGTCCGGCACCGTCTGCTGGGTGTAGATCACGTATCCCGGCTTCGGGTCGAGGACAGCCTTGTTCCAGTAGTTGGGGCTTTTCTTCCACAAATAATAAAGCTTGGAGGATGACGCTTCCTGCAGCGTGTACGGTCCGGTATAGACGGGGGGGTTGAACGCAAACGTGCCCGGATCTTCCTTCTCCCAGATGTGTTTGGGGAGAATGCGCGTTGCATCGGCGATGATTCCGGCGAGAAAACGGTAGTGGAATCGCGGCTGCGCCTTGTTCAGCGTATAGACCACAGTTTGCGGATCTGTCGCCTTGACCGCCGTCACATTCTCGGCAAGTCCGGCCGAACCGTTGAGATTCGGACTCTTGAGCAGGAGATTTTCCGTGAACTCGACGTCAGCCGACGTGTATGGCTTGCCGTCGCTCCACGTCACTGCCGGATTGAGGAAGAGCGTGCACTCGGTGAAGTCCGCGTTGTAGGTGTACTTCGTGGCCAACCAGGGCGTCGTCTCTCCGGTCAAGAAGTTCACAACGAACATGTTCTCGCGACAGACCTGCGCCAGACCGTAGTTATATGCCTCGCCGTTCGGGATGAACGGGTTGAAGCTGTCCCAGACGTTGTTGGTTCCCTGCTCGATAATCAGGGTTTCCGCGCGGGGAGTTGGAATATTGGCGTTCTGCGCCAGCAGGGCACCTGAAGCCGCAGACGGCGCCGACGAGCCTGCACTCACTCCCGATGCGCCTACCGCCATGGCGATGGCACCGGCAGATGCGCCAGCGACAAGTTTGCGTCGATTGACCCGAGCCTTACGCAACTCACTCATTCGTAGTCTCCTCATTCACTGCGTCGATCAACTCGTATCATGATCGCGACAACATGTCTCGATCGAGACAACTGAGATATCTGCTTCACCAAACTGCCAAGTTCACATCGGAACGAGCGTCAAGCCGTGAGCTTTGAAGTGTGGCGGGCAGATTCCCGCGTTTTTCGGAACGTGGAATGTTTATACCAGAGGGCCGCAAAGACTGCAATCGGTCCGTCAGGAACCAGTGCCTTTCTTGCCATGGACGAGCGAAAATAGGCCAACATTCATACCGTACTGGTCGCTGAGAACCAGTACCATTGGCCCATTTTCCGGCAGGAAAACTTCATACCTTCTTCATATTCCCGACCTTGAACAGGAAGCCTCTCCACCAGCTCGCCGGGATCGTCTCCTGCCCCTCGGTTGTCGGCCAGCCGGTGTGATAGGTGGTGTTGTAGAGCATGGGCGCCACCTGTTCGATACTCGGGCAGCTCGGCAGGTTCGTGAAGGAAAGATCGAGCGCCTTGTCACAGAGTGGCTGCGCGGCGGCGTCATCCGGGCTGATGGCGTCCAGCTGGTCAAGCACCTTGTCGAGGTCGGCGTTCTTGAATCGTGCCGATCCCTGGTCGCCGCTACTGTTGACGCAGGTGCCGATCGGCTTGTCGTTCTTGGAATGGAGTCCGCCGGAGACGTGGATCGGATGGGAGTCCATCCTGCAGAGCCAATGGTTGCTGATGTCGTAGTCGCCGATCGCACAAGTATCCCAGAAGGCGGAGTCGGGGAGACTCTTGTGATCGATCTGGATTCCGACTCCCTTGGCGGCATCGGCCATCGTCTGCCCGATCTGGAACATCGGATTGCCGTGGGCATCGGGCAGATCATGGTCAACTGAGGCGGTTTTCCGTTGAGCGAGCGAGCGAACATCACCCTCACGAGTAGATCCCATCTGATCGAGGAGTGCGTTGGCCTTGTCTGGATCGAACGAGAAATCGTACTTGCTGACGATCCCCTCGGGCGCCCGGTTCTTCCAGCCGTTGTCGTCGGCCCATGGATAATTCGCCGGCTCCGAGGCGGGTTGGGAGATGACCTGCGGGATGGTCTCGCGATCGATCATATGCGAGATCGCCCATTTGCCTTCAGGCTTTCTGAAGAGCCCGCTGGGGGAATCGGAGTCGAAATAGAAGCCCCGCCGAACAAGGGTCGGCGAAGACGTTCTGCGCATCGGGAGCGGAGACTGCTGCGACGTCCTCCGTGACGCCTGCTGCACCGTTAATCTGAAAATTCTTGAGCAGGAGCTGCTGGGAGAAGACGACATCCGCCGAGGTCCAGGGCTTGCCATCGCTCCATCTGACTTTCGGGTTGAGTTTGAGGGTGCATTCCATGTGGCTGCTGACATTGGACGCGCGCCGGTCGTGTGCCAACCCGACGATCGGCGCATCCACGTCGTCCCCTACCAACGGGCACACCTTGTGAATTCCGCTCGACAGGGCGGTGCGGAGGCATATCAGCCTCCGCACTGACAAAACCGCAGAGAGCGTCAGTTTCCAGCCGGCTCCAGGGCGCATAGCGCGAACATGAAGTGGGACCACCAGCTTGCCGGGATCGTATACGGGTTCTCTGGCGTCGGCCAGCCCTTCCACACCTGTGTGTTGAACATCATCGGATAGATCGTCTGGATGATGGGCATTGCGGGCAAGTACTTCAGGTAGAGGTCCAACCCCTGATCGAAGGTCGGCCGGGTGGCCGGATCCTCCGGATTGGCAACATCGAGCTTGTCGACCACGGCATCATAGTCGGCGGCCTTGAAACGGGCTCCACCGGCATCCCCGCCCCGATTGGCGCGCTTGCCGACCGGGAAGTAGTTGCGAGAGTGGAAGCCAGCGTAAAGCTGATTAGGGTCGAACTGCATGCCACACAACCAGTGACAGGTGAGATCGTAATCACCGGTCAGGAATGCATCACCGAACGCTGAACCCGGCAGGCTCTTGAGCGTGATCTGGATGCCGGCATCCTGGATCGACCGCACGAAGGTGTCGCCGATCTGGTATTCAAGCCCGTTCGTGGCGACCGGGGTGATCATTGTGAGTTGAATCGGTTTGCCGTTGAGCGAGCGGGAGTCACCATCCTTCTTGGCTCCGATCCCATCCAGCAACGTGGCCGCCTTATCGACATCATAGGAGAAATCGTATTTGTCCACGATCGCGGGCGTGGCCCATTTGGACCACGACTCGTAATCCGCCCAGGGATACGTGGCGGCGTGGGATTCCGGCTGCCAGATTGTCTTGCCGATCGTCTCCCGGTCGAGCAGATGCGACATCGCCCATCGGCCTTCCGGTGATGCGAAGAGACCGGATGCGGAGTCCTTGTTGAAATAGATGCCGCGCGGACAGGGGTCGGGGAAATTGAAGCGGGTCGTCTTGTCGCTCTGATTCTCGACGACCAGCTGATTGAGATAATCGAATCCCGCGCCCTGATGGGCGACATCGAGATTACCAGCGAGGAACTCCTGCACGGCGGCATCGACCGATGATGCCTGACGATAGAGAATGTATTCCGCCTTCGGATCGAGATTCGCCTTGTTCCAGTACGTCGGGTTTTTCTTCCACAGGTAATAGAGCTTCGAGGATGACGCCTCTTGCAACGTGAATGGTCCGGTATAGACGGGAGGGTTGAACGCAAACGTACCGGCGTCCTTTCCCTCCCAGATGTGCTTGGGAACAACACGCAGGGTGTCCACCGAGATGCCGGCGATGAATCGGTAATGGAACCGAGCCGATGGCTTCTTGAGCGCAAACACGACCGTATGCGGATCGGCGGCCTTCACCGACACGAGATCGGCTTGCGCATCAGCGGACCCGTTGAGTGTCGCGTTCTCGAGCAGAAGTGTCTGCGAGAACACGATGTCATCGGCGGTGTAAGGCTTGCCGTCGCTCCAGGTCGCGGCCGGATTGAGTTTCAACGTGCATTCGGAGAAGTCGGCGTTGTAGGTATATCCGGTGGCGAGCCAGGGCCGCACTTCGCCGGTCAGAAAGTTGGCGTAGAAGAGTGCCTCGCGACACGTCTGCACCAGCCCATAACCACCGTTCTCGCCGTTCGCGATGAACGGATTGAAGCTGTCCCAAATGTTGTTGAGGGTTTCCTCGACGACGATGGTCTGGTTGCGAGGTGTCGGAAGGTTGCCTGATTCCTGACCACGCAGGACCGTTGGCATGTGGTAGCGGGTGGATGGACTGGCCGCCGAGGTTTGCACTCCGATGGCAGTGGCAACCGCAGCGCTGCCAAGCCCGGCCAAGAACGTTCGACGATCGAGCCCTGAATGACGCGGACGATGCATCTTGAACCTCCATACGACGTTGTGGTGCAACCTGCGTTACGACGAACGCCTGCTGCCCACCTCCTGCATTAAAAGAGCTTGTATCGGCATTATAGCAATTTTGACTTCACGAAGACGCCATCAAAGATATCGCCTGTTAAAACCCATCGCGAAAAACGCCCATCGTCCATTCGATCCAGTCATCCTTGAAGACTCGAGCATGCGTGCAACACCGATTACGGCGACAGATATGAGCGTTGCGCACGCAGTGCCCCGCCACGACCACGCGAAACAAGAGGAGGCGACCGATTACTCGGTCGCCTCCTCTTCAATGCGGATTCGTCATGGTGGGTTCCGCGATCGGAACCGGCGACTCACGGCCGGGGCGACGTTGTGAACGTGATCTGATCGTTGCCGAGCATCAGGTTGTCGATCTGCAGGCCTTGAGTGACGAAGTAGTCATTGACTCCCTTTTCGACAGCAGCTCCCAACTTGTTTGCAGGAAGAAGCCAGCCAAGGGTACTGTTGTCGACCTTCATGTTCTCCATCACGAGCTTGCCATCCCGGGCAACGGGAGTTCCGGTATACCCGAACGACTGCGAGTTGGAGGTGAATGAAAGCGTGAGCCCTGTCGAATCGACGCTGATCCTGGCGTCATTGACATCCTTGATGTTTTTCTGGAATTCCGTGTTAAGATCCGCGACCGACAGCGTATACGTCCCAGCGGAAGATGGTGTCGTATCGAACTGAACCGCGACCTGCGTGCTGATCTCGTTGGCGACGCCATCCCTGACGCCATCGCGGATACGTGGAACAGCGACGAACCAGATGGCTCCAACACAGACGACAACAACCAGCAGGAATATACCCAGCGTTACCAGACAGCCTCGACGTCGCATACCAATTCTCTTTCCAGTGACGGCACGTTCGACGCCAAACCGGCGCGAACAATCCTGCCTTGCCTGCCTTGATTCCCGATCCGACCAGAAAGCCGGCCTGTAGCGCGTGGTCGAAACTCGCCTGAAACCCTGGCGAGGCCCACCAGATCGACTCCGATGACCCTTCTATGTCTATTCCTCGATCATAGCGGATCGACTCCGGATTCGCACCAGTTTCCTTTTCCCACACCGACGTTTCTTCATCCGGTCCCACCCTCCCTCCGGATCTGACGGAGCGTTCAGCGACTGTTCAGCGTGCCGACGATCACCGCCCCCGCCAGGAGCCGTCCGGTTGTGCTCCGATCCCTCGATCTTGGCAACCGCAACCCAGACGTTTCAGCCTGCGGTGCAAGGGGAATTCACGTGGCAACTTGGGCCGGGATTGGAACGCCGGGTGTATCGGGATGCGGACCAATCTCTTTGCGGAAATGCTCGATTACCTTACCAACCGGGCGATGCGAACGTCGTGCCCCGTAGAACTCCCGACCTCCGGCTCTCCGGCTCTCCGGCTCTCCGGATCACTCGATCGAACCCACGCAATCGGCGATCTGCATGAGGCTGGCGACTACGTGCTCACCGTCACGAACGTGATGACGTCAGCTCCAAGCGTCAGATCCTGCATCTGCTGACCCTGTGCCGAAACATAGGTGTTCACCCCGCGCTCGAGTGCCCCTGCCAGCTTGTCCGGCGGCAGGAGGAAGCCCAAGACATCGTTGTCCGATTCCAGATACTCGATCACCAACTTTCCGTCCTCAACCGCCGGAGTTCCGGTGTAACCAATCGTTTGACCGTTTGTATCGAAGGAGAAAAAGAGCCCCGCAGGCGAGACCGATACTCGCAGCTCGACGTCGTTGCCGAAAATTCCAGCATCCTGCATCTGCTGCTGGAGACCGGATACCGACAGCGTGTGCTCTCCCGGTTGCAGGGTGACACCACCAAGCTGATCGGCGATCTGCGTACTCAATCCATTGGAAATGCGGTCACTCACCGTATCTCGGGCCCGAGGTAGTCCAATCAGCCAGATCGATCCGCAACACAGGAGCGCCAGCAACACGAAGATCACCAACGTCGACATACATCCGCGACGGCGCATGCAGAACCTTTCAGGTGAGTCAGACATTCCACCTCAACGACCGGTATGCGTCTGCAGCAACGATACCGGAAAGGTATGGCGAAGATGTGGAGGCCAATTTCCATAGACGGCGGAGTTGCGCTGACGTCCATTCGGCCCTCAAACGACTCTCGCGGAAACGTCTTCAACCTGATCGCGTGATGCACATCGCCATCTCCCCTGAAGGTTTTTCACGACGAACTCAAAACGGCGTGCAGCGCTCGAACGGTTCCCTTCGAAGGTCCGAACGCTTTCAGGGCGCGACCGCCGCTGTCGATGAATGCGTTCAGGCAAGGTCAGCTCCCGGGCACGCCTGTGATACCCTAGGCAGAGTCGTCGATGTCGTCCCGAGCGCTGCACCGCATTCCTTCAACCGGGCCCGCACGGCATCGTATTGAAACAGCATGCTCATCCGCTCATCTGGAGGACACGGTACATGTCCACTTCCGTAATGCCGCGTGTCATGATCGGCATCCCTGCGTACAACGAACAAGCGAATGTCGCTGCCGTCGTCAAAAAAGCTCGCGCGTTCGGAACCGTCGTCGTCGTGGATGATGGCTCCCAGGATCTGACCGCACATCGAGCGCAGAAAGCTGGCGCCAAAGTCATTCGCTTCACTCGCAACCACGGAAAAGGGGCCGCCGCCGCTGCGCTCTTCGAAGAGGCGAGGGCGTCGAGGATGGACATCCTGGTTCTTATCGATGGAGATGGCGAACACGACGCCAACGAGATCCCGGCGGTACTGGCTCCATGCCTCCAGGGCAGGGCCGATATCGCTGTTGGATCGCGCTACCTGACGATCCACAACGAGATTCCGCTTCGGCAGAACTTTCGGCAACGGATGTTCAACACCTTGACGTCGGTTGCCTCCGGAGTACGTTGCTCCGATTCCCAAAGCGGCTTTCGGGCATTCAATCGCCTGGCAATCGCCACCATTCAGATCGATGAAACGTCGTTCTCGCTGGAGTCCGAGCAACAGTTCGAAGTGCGCCGTAACAACCTGCGGCTCGCAGAGGTTCCGATCAGCTGTACCTACGATGTCAAGGGAAGTTCAAGCGCCTGGCATCACTATGTGGTGATTCTCTATCGACTTGGCCGCATGTCATACATGCGACGTGTGCTTGGCTACGGCGTTCCGAGGACGTTTGTGCCGGCCGCAGCGCCGCATGGTACGGTGTCCCGCTCATCGGTCGAGCACCGGTAATTTCGAAATAGACGGTGGATGTGATTCGATCCTGGCAAGTAGAGGGACCATCGTGAGCTGGCTGGCGTGACAATCGAACTCTTCACCCTGCTTATCTTCGCCGCCGCGGTTGGTGCTGGCATGCTCGGTTCACTGGTCGGGCTTGGAGGCGGCATTCTCATCGTGCCGCTCCTCACCATCGGTTTTGGTCTCGATATCCGGCTGGCGATCGGTGCGAGCATCATCTCGGTGATTGCAACGTCGAGCGGAGCCGCCGCTGCCTATGTACGCGACCACCTGACCAACATCAGGGTCGCGATGGTGCTCGAACTGGCAACCACGTTCGGCGCCGTGACAGGAGCCGTAGTTGCGGCCTATCTCAATCCAAGAATCCTGTTCTTCCTGTTCGGTGGCATCCTCCTTTTCTCTGTTTTCCCCATGATCAAGAAGCTGGGGGAGGAGATCCCGGTCGGTGTCGTCAACGATGCGGTTGCCAACCGGCTGCGCCTGGACAGCTATTACCCCGATCGACAGCAGAAGGGCATGGTTTCGTACCAAGTGACCAGAGTGCCGCTCGGATTCGCGATGATGTACGTGGCAGGGATCGTTTCCGGTTTGCTCGGGATCGGCTCGGGTGCACTCAAGGTGCTGGCAATGGATACCGGCATGCGCCTGCCGATCAAGGTCTCCAGCGCGACAAGCAACTTCATGATCGGAGTGACGGCGGCTGCCAGTTCCGGAATCTATTTCTGGAAAGGCGATGTCGTTCCGGAGATCGCTGCCCCGGTCGCCCTGGGCGTCCTCGTGGGCGCCACTGTGGGAGCACGGCTCCTCGTGCGATTTCGCAGCAGTACCATCCGGAGGGCGTTCATCGTGGTACTGGTGATCGTCTCCGCCGAGATGCTGTTGAAGGGGTTGGGAATCGGATGAGCCAGTCACCGGACGACGCGCAGAAGCACGCTTCGGCTTCACGGGTAACTCCTTCAGAGGTCGCCTCCGACACGACGATGGAGCAGGCAATCAGCGTGGTGTTGCGCGTTGGCGTGATCGTGTCCGGGGCGGTGATCCTGCTTGGCCTGGTGCTTTCGCTGATTCCGTCGATGGACAAGGGATCGGGCGTCACCATTCACGAGTTGCTGGACAACGGAGGATCCCGAGTATCGGTGACACCCGGTTCCATTTTCGATGGCCTGAAGGATTTCGATCCGATCTCGATCATCCAGCTCGGTTTGCTCCTTCTGATCCTCACACCCATCGTGCGCGTTGCAATGACGTTGATGTTGTTCGTCAAGCAGGCCGACCTGATCTTCGTGGGCATCACGGGCATCGTCCTGATCGTTCTGCTCCTCGGCTTCTCCGGTATCGTCTGATCGCCTCCATCCTGCGTGGCAATGTGCAGACCGTCTGTCGATAGCGTGCTAGTAGTGTGTCAAGGCTCAATTGCATGATGCGCCGACTTGGCAGTATCGGGCTTTGCCCGATCGGAACCGATGAAGCTTCTGGCATCGTCGGCAGCTGCCAAGCCGTTCCCTACCGTGAGGCCGATCCCGGAGAATGATGGCTGACCAAGACGACAAGCCGTATGAACTTTCTTCAGGCGTGAACATATCATCTCATGTGTCTCCAATAGGGATATGTAGCCTAAACCAGGTTCACGGTGCCTGGTTTCTGAACGTATGAATGTTCGGATCGGGCCCTTCCAGTTCAACGTGCTCTCAGCAAATGGGAGAGCTGGCGGGTGGCGAGTGCCTTATTTGAGGTATCTTCCAGAAGGCGAAAGCCATTCCGGCGAAGCTGCGACGGAACCGCATCGTGTTCCGAATCGCTCGATCGTGACCGAAATCGATCAGCTGTCGCGGCCTGTAGCGACCCGTCACCTGCATCACGGTACACTCCGCGAATCTCGCGAATTCAATGAGACTCAGATTTCATGGCACTGGGTTTTGTCCGACGAACGCGTTTCCGGATCACGATCGGCGTTATCGCGGCGGCGGTGGTTTCACTCTTCCTCGCTTTCAGGCTGAGCCCCTGGCCCGGTGCCCTGTTGATCCGGCAAGTGTTCGAGAACGATGCGAACAACGTCCTCAAGGAGATGGAGACGCACGCTGCTGCAAACGTTGCGTCGATTCTGAATGAGCGATGCCGCGCAGGAGATGGCGATGCATAACTGGGCGTCTCTTTTCCGGCCAGTTCGGACAAGGCGCGTGTCTTTCTGCCGACAGTCATCTGGGCGCATGGGCGCGCGTGGATTTCGGGCAACAAGGACCAGGACGTTCCCTATTTCCAACTGATTGCAGCCACGGGGTACACCGTGAACGGCGTCAACCATTCGCTGGGACCGGAGAAAACGTATCCGACCACCATCCACCAGCTCAACGATGCCGTCGCATTCGTTCTGCGAGAAGCCGATCGATTCCAGGTCGATCCCGAACGGATCATCCTGGCGGGCGACTCCGCAGGCTCGCAACTCTCGAGTCAATTAGCGAGGATTGTCACGAATCCCGCCTACGCCGCAGAGCTCGGCATGTCGCCAGCGCTCAAACCTTCACAATTTAGGGGGATGGTGCTGAACTGCGGGATCTACGACATGCCAGCGTATTTCGACAATGGGGCAGGAGATTTCAGCGTGCTCGGTTGGGGATCCGACCTTGAGATCTGGGTGCACACGGGCAGCAAGTCAAAGGACAGCCGGGCAACGCAGCAGATGTCGACGATCAACTACGTGACCTCTGCGTTTCCATCAACTTACATCATGGTTGGCAATGGTGACCCAGCAGTCGATGGCATTTGAGGCGAAGCTGGACGGTCTGGGAGTCCAACCACACCGCTCTTCCATGCAGATGATCATCAACCAGCGCTTCCTCTTACCCATGCGGTACAGCAACTATCGCCTGCTCGCCGTCGTTCACTGTTCCGAGGGTCGACGCAGATCTGCCCCTGATTGCAGCACCTCACGCAACGATCGCAGGCCCACCTCGTTGTTCCCACGGGCGCTGTCAAGCCGGTGAAGATAGAGAGTCTACCAGCGCCTTGATGAGCGACATCGCGTCATATGGTCCACTATGGCGCTTGTTGCCAACGAAGAAGGTAGGAGTGCTATGGACGTCCATCAGTTCGGCATCCAGCATGTCATCACGAACACGATTCATGACGTCGCTGGAACGGATGTCTGTCTCGAACCGATCCAGGTCAAATCCAAGTGTTTCGGCGTAGCGAAAGAGATCATCGATCTCGAGTGCGTCCTGCCGCTCGAACAGATACGGTCCGTAGTCGAAGAACCGCCCCTGTGCGGCCGCAGCCTCGCTTGCATGGGCTGCGACAAGTGAATGCGGATGTACTTTCAAGAGCGGAAGATGGCGCCATACGTATCGCAGTTCGTCGCCGAAGTAGGCTCTCACCTCATCGATCGATCCCGTCGCCCTGCTGCAGAACGGACACTCGAAATCGCCATACTCGACCAGCGTGAGCGGCGCATCGGCCCGGCCGCGAATGTGATCGCGCTCGGGATCGACTGGCCGTGCGAGGTACAGGTGCGCGCCGGACGGAGGCCGGAGTCGATCGACCAGACGAAACAGTGCCCAACCCAAAACCAGAGCGATCAATGATGCAACCAACACACCGACTCTGGCTTCATCCTGCAGAAGCGGGTCGTCGATCGCGAGATCGATGATGAAGAGCGAGATCGTGAAGCCGATTCCGGAGAGTGCAGCGCCCCCGGCCATCCGGCCCATCGTCAAGCCGGGGGCCAACACGCCGATCCGGAATCTGCGGACGGCCGCCGTCATCGCGGTGATGCCGATCAGCTTTCCGATCACAAGTCCGGCGACGATTCCCCACGTCAGTGACGATCGCGCCGCACCATTCAACGTTTCCGAGTTCAGCACGACCCCGGCGTTCGCCAAGGCAAAGATCGGCAAGATGATGAAGCTGGTATAGGGTGCGTAGAGTTCCTGGAGTCGCTCGTTGACCGAGACCGCGCTGTTGAGTCCCCGGGCAGCGGCGCGTGCGTAGGCAGGATTCGGCGACTGGCGGAATGCCCGAGTCAGATCGGCCGTGAGTTCGACTTCCTGACGGCGAGGTTCGTAGACAGGGATGAGGAGGGCGATGGCTACGCCCGCAAGCGTGGGTTCGACCCCCGATGCCAGCATCGCGCCCCATACCGCGACGGAGAAGACCAGATAGGCCGGCCCTTGGCCGACGCGCACATACCGCAACAGACCGATCACCACCAGACCGGCAATCGCAAGCAGGAGTGGCAAGAACCGGAGATGATCGGTATAGAAAATGGCGATCACCGCAAGCGCCCCGACGTCATCGACGACGGCGAGCGCGAGCAGAAAGACGCGTAGATGACCGGGGAATTTCGGTCCGGCGATCGAGAGCGCACCGAGCAGGAACGCGGTGTCGGTAGAGATCACGACACCCCATGCGTGAGCCGCATGGCCAGACGGGTTGAAAAGCAGGAAGACGAGAGCGGGAACCGCCAGTCCGGCGATCGCGGCGAGTACCGGCACGATCGCCCGGGATCGGTTGCTGAGTTCGCCGAGCGTGAACTCGCGCTTGACCTCGAGGCCGACCACGAAGAAGAACAGTGTCATGAGTGCCTGATTGACTACCTGGCGGAAGTGGAGCTCAAGCGAAGACCCGCCGACCCTGAGCAAGACCGTCGAGTTCCAGAATTCGCGATACGAATCACCCCACGGCCAGTTGGCCCAAACGAGCGCCAGTACGGTGAAGAGCAGAAGGAGCGCTGCGGCCGTCTTCTCAGAGTCGGAAACGCCCCTGCGTTCGGCGACGAAGCGCCGAAGACGCGGGAAACGAGGAGGTGAGCTATCGTCAGAAACCTGAAGCGTCGAATCGGTCACGTAGTACTCCTGGAATTTTTCCAGCTGTTATCGCTACACCCTCACCCCTGCTCCGCGCAGTCGGCGATCAGGTCTGCCGTTTCCTTTGCCTCGATATCGACGCACGAGGATCGCCCGACGTCGGCCACCGTGACCCGGTGATCAACGATGCGCAGGAGCGCCCGCCGGGGCTCCGACCCTGCGGTTTCCATCGGTGATCTCGTGGAAGGTGTTCGATCCTCGGAAATCTGGGGGTCCAGCCGCATGTCTCAATGTCTCACTGTGAAAGACGGGAACATCATTGAAATACAAGCGTCATCGCTCGGCCGACGTTATTGCCTGAGCGATGACGGCTTGTGTTGTGCATGCGTCATCCTGAGCAGAGCCAACCCACTTGCTATGACTGAACGGAATTGCACCCCACGTTTCCGAATCGGATCCATCGAGGATGTATATTGAAGTGCAAGGTGGTGACTCCCCCGGGATTCGAACCCGGAACCAACGGATTAAAAGTCCGCTGCTCTGCCGTTGAGCTAGAGAGTCTCGCCGCCAGGGTTTTCACCGCCGCGGCGCTCACCATCGTACCGCGACCCGGCCACTTCGTGCCATCCCATCATCTCCCCTCAAGGAAACCAAACGGGCGGTAAATGCCACAATGTTCCTGACCATCGAGGACCGCCCCGCGTCCCTTGCAGGGCGAGGAAACTCGTACGCTTTGAACCCTCATCAGGATCACCCATGCTAGAGAATGCACTTGGAACGGTGTTGGGAAGAACGATTGCCGCCTGGGTGATCGCTTCGCTGATCGCCGCTCTCGCGATGTGCGTCCGCGCGCTGGCGCCATCCGGAGCGCTGGCAGCGGTGGTGATTGGAACCGTCATCGTGGCCGACGGAGGTTGGTGGTCCGGTATCGTGCTGGTTGCCTTCTTCGCGACATCGAGCGCACTTTCCCATTGGCGAAAACGCCGCCATATCACCTCCAGCGACCAGCAGCGAGGAAGCCGACGCGATGCGATTCAGGTGCTTGCCAACGGCGGACCCGCCGCGGTGTTCGCACTTCTGGCCACGATCGGGGCGCAAGAAATCTGGATCGTCGCGCTGATGACGTCGATCGCGGTGGCGAACGCCGATACCTGGGCGACAGAGATTGGGAGCGGGAGTGGAGCGGTTCCTCGACGGATCACCACGTTACGGCCGGTAACCGCCGGAACCTCTGGCGCCATCTCGGTTCCCGGTTCGTTTGCCGCACTGGCCGGGAGCGCGTTCATCGCCTGCCTCGGCGGAATCGGCTGGCAGCTGGGGGCGATCCCGCACGCGCACCAAGTTCTATTGTTGATGGGCTCGGTAGTGGTCGGCGGTATCATGGGATGCCTGATCGACAGCCTGCTGGGAGCCACTGTTCAGGCGTCCTTTCGATGCTTGGCAGGCGGGTCCATCACCGAGAAACCAGACTCGTGCAAGGATGGACTGGCAGAACTCGCGAGTGGAATCCGCTGGATCGACAACGACGTCGTCAACGTCGTGTCTGTCACTGCGGGCGCATTGATCGTCGTGCTGGGTCTTGTCCTGATCTAGTCGGCGCGATCCAAGTCACCACAATTTTGGGTCAGACATCCGGATTTTGGGACTCCATGGATAGGCAAAGATCGAAGCTGGCCCGCTCGGGGCGTACAATGGTCTTGAAAGCATCTGCGAGCGACTGCCAGCGAGTCAAAGCATCGAATGTCCCGATCCGATCGTGCTGGGATTCGGCATCGCACCAGTTCTCACCAGGTTGGTCAGGTTGGTATAGAGCGTCAGTCTTCCGGCGACGATATCTCCGTCGCATGTTCTTGTGAGGAGCACCATGCGGAATTCAAATGTCCCCTCCCGATTATCCAGATTACGCCTGACCGGAGCCTGTGTCGCACTTGCTGTCAGTGGGTCGATTGCACTTGCACCGCTGGTCTCAGGCCAGGTATCCACGCCATCCGTGTCGACGACAACGTCGCCGGCGGCGTCTCCAGCGGCGTCCCCTGCACCATCACCGATTGAGTCGCCTGCGACGGAGCCGCTGGCCTCACCCGCCGCACAGTCACCTGCGGTCGTGACCGCCCTGATGACGTCCCAATTCACGGATTTCCCGGCGGCCCCGATGACCGTTCGGCTTCTTCGAATCACCCTTGCACCGGGGGCAAGCGTCCCGATGCACACGCATCCGGGACCCGAGTTCGACCGGGTTGAATCCGGAGTCCTCACGGCCGAGGCGACCGGAGATGCGCAAACGTTCGTAGGTGGCAGCAAGACGCCGACGACGTTATCATCAACGTCGGTCGACCTGCAGGTGAACGACTGGATTCTCTATCCCACGGGCGTCGGCATGTCACTTACCAATAACGGCACTGACGACGCACACCTGCTCTCAGCGGTGATCCTGCCGGTTGGAACCAACGCACCCGCGAGTATCGAATACAGCAACGGTGCTCCGGGCGCGGATGCCTTCAACGGCGTTTCCTTCTCGGTTCTCGGCGACGGTCTGCTGCCCGACCTTCCATCCGGAACGACCACCGTCACCATCGACAAGGTCGACGTTCCGGATGGGACCGATCTTCCCGGCAGCCAAAGCCCGGCCCTCTACTCGCAGGTCACCGGAAACCTGAGCTTCAGGGTCGATGGCGGCAACGTGCAGGTCAGCCGATCCGCGAGCCCGGGCCTTCAGCCAAACGCGATTCCCAATCAGCAATTCACCTTGGAGGCAGGCGACGCGGCGTTCTTCCCGTCGGGCGTCGCATCCACTTCGCGCTCGAACAAGGAAGGAGCCTACTCCTTCTTCCGGCTCTCGGTTCAACCAGCGTCGTCACTGACGGATTCGCCTGCGACCATCACCGCGATCGCGTCATCGTTGCCAGCCACTGCTCCGGTCGGAACTCCGGTTGCCGCCAGCACGCCTGCAAGTGGCTTTTCCGAAGGTGCCCTCGTGCGCACGAATACCGATGGCGTCAATATGAGAGCAGAAGCATCGGTCAATGCGGACATCGTCAACGAGCTGAATGCCGACATCGAACTCACGATTGTCGGGGGCCCGCAACAAGCAGACGATCTCACCTGGTACCAGGTGCAGCTGCAAGGCGAAAATCAGGGGGCCTGGAGCACCGGTTGGGTCGTTCAAGATTTCCTTCAGCCTGAATCGTCCACCTCCACACCTGGTCCCACCTCAAGCCCTGCTGTGGGAACTCCAGCGGCGTCCGGTACACCTACCGCTACCGGTGCATCGTTCGCGATCGACGCGGTTGTGGTCACGACCGAGGACAATGTCCGCGTGCGATCGGACGCATCGGTCAATGCCGAAGCGATCAACGCGATCCCGAAGGACACCCAGCTGATCATCACCGGAAAGTCGGTTCAGGCCGACAACTACACATGGTATCCGGTCGCTGGCGTCGACACCGATGAGTACACCGGATGGGTGGCAGCCAACTTTATCAAGCTGGCGCCGGAACCTGCCGCAAACTGATCGGTCCGCGCTTCAACGATAAAACGCCCGGTTCGCACTGGTCGAAGCGGGCGTTTGCATGCGGTTTGTTTGATTCAGGAAGGACCTGCCAATGCGGCCCGCATGATATCAACCGGCGCCTTGCGTCCCGTCCAGAGTTCAAACGCACGCACGCCCTGATACAGCAACATTCCCGTACCATCAAGCACCCGATTTCCACGAACACGGGCCGCCTTCAGCAAGGCGGTCTCCCTGTAGGTAAGGTCCACTACCAGCGCAGCCTGATCGAGCAGGTCGAGATGCGCGGACTTGAGGGGACTCTCGTCGTCGTGCCAACCGATCGAGGTGGAGTTGACGAGCAAATCGACATTTTCGAGAAGCTCTCCGTCCAGACTATCCAGGCCGACCCCGTATATTTCCAGTTCGCCTGGAATCATGAGATCTGCCGCCAGCTCGAGCGCTTTGGCCTGGGTTCGGTTCGCGACGGTGAGGCGCCTTACCCCGAGCCCATGCATTGCGACGATAACTCCCCGGGCAGCGCCGCCTGCCCCAAGGAGCAGGGCATGCTCGGGAACGCTATCGACCAGCGCTTCGCGCACCGAGCGCGCGAAGCCGTAGACATCGGTGTTGTCTCCGATCAGCTCGCCATCGTTCGGGATGATGGTGTTGACCGCGCCGACCCGTCGCGCCGTGTCCGTCAACCGATCGCAATGTGGCAATACGAGTTGCTTGTGTGGCACGGTCACGTTCGCGCCGAGTATTTCCTCGGCCCGCAGGGATTCGACGCGTCCGCCTATCTCATCGGCTGCCGTCTCCCACAATTCGTATCTCGCATCGATGCCCAGATGCGAGAAAGCCGCGTTGTGCATCTGTGGAGAACGCGAATGTGAAACCGGATTGCCGATCAGGCCCGCTCGTCGCACCCTGGATCCTCTCGTCTCGATCTCGAACTGGATCCGGATCGCGCAACGATCACCGGTCAGCCACCACCGCTATTGTCAACGGCGGGAACAATCTCCTGATCACTGTTGGGGTCGACAGTTGGCCCGGGCGTGGGATTGGAAGCGTTTCCGCCAGAAGGATTCGTCGTGCTGTCGCTGCAATCGTTCGCGAAGGTACAGCGGTTCTGGTTCTGCTCATCGTTGGTGTTTGCAAAGACGTGCGTATTGGACCCATCGTCCTTCGCCACAAAATAGAGGTACGTGACATCGGCCGGCTGAAGGACGGCCTGGATCGACGCCAAGCCGGGATTGCTTATCGGCCCCGGCGGCAGGCCGACCACCTTGTAGGTATTGTATGGGGAATCTGACGCGATCGCCGCATCCGTGACTTTCGGCCACCATTCCGCCTCGCTGCCAATGATGTACTGCAAGGTCGGGTCGGCGTTCAGCAGCATCTGCTGATTGACCCGGTTGAGATAGACCTTCGCAATGATCGGGCGCTCCTCGGGAATGACGGCCTCCCGCTCGACGATGGACGCCACGGTCATGACCTGCAGCATGGAAAGTCCTGACGCTTTCTGCTGAGCGACCATCTCCGGTGTAAAGCGGTTGTCGAAATTCGTCAGCATCTGAACCACGATCTGGTCGGCGGTCGCATCCGACCCGAATCTGTAGGTATCTGGAAAGAGAAAACCCTGCAGACTCGCGGTCGCAGGCAAACCTTCGAGAAAGGCGAAACCCTTGCGGTTCGCAGGGTTCGCAACCGCCTTCAAGAATTCCGCGCGACCATTGGGAAGGCCGGCCTTCTCCAGTTCGTCGCCGTACTGTTCCAGCCGCTGGCCCTCTACGAACGTTACATTGATCGCATTCGGAGCGGTTGCAGGCTGGCTCGAATCCCCGGAGCTCGACGCTGCCGCGACGGTGATTCGTTTGATGATCTCGGAGACGCTGTCTCCCTTGAGGATTGTGTAGGTGCCTGGCCGCAACTCACCCCCATCCAGCCGCATGCGCGCCTGGAAGTAGAAGCCATACTTGATGAGCTTGGCCTTGCTCAGCTTGTCCGCCACGCTGGCCGAATCGTCGTCCTGGGTGATCTCCACCGTCACTGGGCGTCCGATTTCTTCGGAGCGGGTACGATCGGTCCAATAGTTGAAAAATGCGGCGCTTCCGGCAACCAGGATCAGCCCGACCAGCACGATCGAACCGATCTTGAGCGATTGTGTGAGGACACGAATCAATCGACTATTCTCCTAAGCCTTGTTTCAAAAAGAAGGGATGTTCGGATGCAAGGCTCGAGCAACGCGTGTGTGCAACATGAATCCGAACTCCGTGCAAACGGGCATGGAGCACGCGGGACGCACGAAGCCATTCTAGTCGCAGAGGAGAGGGAAGGCCAAATGAGACGCTTACAATGATTCCGGATCGCTCGAATCTGCCGCCGCTGGTGACCATCGTGGGCCCTACGGGAGTGGGCAAGTCGGCCGCCGCGATCGCGGTCGGAGAACATCTTCCTGCGGAGATCATCAACGCGGATTCACGCTCGTTCTACCGGGGGATGGATATCGGGACAGCCAAGCCGGGAGCCGAAGACCGGCAGCGCGTGCCCCATCATCTGATCGATATCATCGATCCCTCGGAACCGATGTCGTTGGCCACATTCCAGGACCTGGCCTACGCCTCAATCGAGTCGATCCAGAGCCGGGACCGGGTTCCACTACTTGTCGGCGGCACCCCCCAGTACGTCAACGCCGTGGTAGAAGGCTGGTCGATTCCGCGCGTGCCACCCAATGACGCCTTTCGGAGGGAGCTGGAGTCCGAAGCCGAAGCGATCGGCATCGCATCGCTTCAGGATCGGTTGCGCGAGGTCGATCCCGACGCCGCCGAAGCCTGCAGGCCCAACCTTCGGCGGATCATTCGCGCGCTCGAAGTCTTCAATGCAACGGGTCAACCGATCAGCGTTCTGCAGACCAGGCAGGACGTTCCCTTTCGGACCCTCGAGTTCGAGCTTCACGCCCCGCGCAACCTGTTGTACGAACGGATCGACGCCCGCGTCGACGCGCAGATCGAGCGGGGTCTCGTCGCTGAGGTTGCGTTGTTGCTGGAACAGGGGCTGGCACCAACGGCCTCCTCGTTCGGCAGCATCGGATATCGACAGATTCTTCCCTATCTCAACGGTGAGGTCTCACTCGAGGCAGCAACCGAGCGGATCAAGTTCGACAGTCACCGCCTGGTTCGTCAACAAGACACGTGGTTTCGCAAGAATCCGAGACTCGTTCAGATCGATACGACGGCTCCGGAGTGGCTGGCAGCGCTCATTTCCATGGTTGCCGACTTCACCACGCCGTGGCTTTCGAACCAATCCACGGAAATGCGAGGCTGAACGAGCAAGCACGGACAGGGCGAGATGCCGGGCTTCAGGATTCGAACCGCGAACTTCTGGTTTATACTAGCCAAAGGATAGTATCGACTTCGTCCGATCTGACAACGCTCGTCGATATCCAGGCCAACTCTTTCCGAAAGGCGGTTCACATGGCAACCTCGACTCTCAAGGATCAAGGTGCGACGGAATTCACCCAATTCGCGCATCCCGAGGTTCTGGTCTCAACTCAATGGGTCCAGGATCATATGGATGACGCCAACGTCCGCGTGGTCGAATCCGACGAGGATATCCTGCTCTACGAAATCGGACACATTCCGGGCGCCGTGACGCTTGACTGGCATACCGATCTCCAAGATCCGCTGGCACGCGATTTCGTCGACAAGGCGGGTTTCGAACACCTCCTGGCCGAGCGAGGAATCGGCAACGACACGACGGTGGTCTTCTATGGAGACAAGAACAACTGGTATGCAACGTATGCGTTCTGGCTGTTCAAGTATTACGGTCATGGTGATGCGCGCGTGATGGACGGCGGTCGAGCCAAATGGGAGGCAGAATCGCGGCCATACACACGCGCCAAGTCGAGCCATCCCGAAGCTACCTACGCTGCGCAGGAGCCGGATCGATCGATTCGGGCCTATCGAGACGACGTGCTCAAGCAGGTCGAATCTGGCGAGCCGCATCTGATCGACGTCCGCTCCGGTCCGGAATACACCGGCGAGTTGCTGCATGCAATCGGATATCCGCAGGAAGGCGCACAGCGAGCCGGCCACGTTCAGGGTGCCAAGAGCATTCCGTGGGGATCCGCGGCCAACGCCGATGGCACCTTCAAGTCCGCTGAGGAACTGACCGCCATATACCAGGGCAAGGGGTTCACGCCTGACGTCGAAACGATCGCGTACTGCCGTATCGGCGAGCGTTCGAGCCACACATGGTTCGTGCTCACCTATCTTCTCGGCTACCCGAACGTCCGGAACTACGACGGTTCCTGGACAGAGTGGGGCAGCCTCGTCAATGTTCCGATCGCGCAGGGGGCAGAGGTATAGCCCTTGGCATGAACCCGCCCTCGGGGCAGGTTCTCCCCTCCGTATCTACCAGGAAAGCGTGCTGCCGTCGTGGACCGTCAGGAATACATCGAAATACTGCTCGATCATTACGAGCATCCCCGCAACCGGCATCGGATGGACGGATCGAGCGTCCAGCTCGGTGGTGGTAACCCCGGTTGCGGCGACCTGATCACCATGTACCTCAAGATCGACGATTGGGACCATGTGACCGAGGCCAGTTTCGAGGGTGAAGGGTGCACCATCAGTCAAGCCGGTGGTTCGATCATCTCGGAGATCGTGCAAGGGCTCAGCCTCGATGAGATCAAGGCATTGGGTACCCACACGATGATCGAGGAGATGGGATCAGATGTCGTCAAGAGTCGCGTGCGATGCGCGACTCTTGCGCTCGGCACCGTGCAGGCCGCTGTTGACGCCTTTCGCAACGATCGTCGCCGCGATGATCTCAAGCGTGACGCCGCAGAAGAACTGGCTCGTTTCGAAAACTGATCTGCCCGTACAAAGAATATTTTCAGAACGGACGCTCCAGATGGAGCCTCCGTTCTGTTTTCGGGAGCGATCGGGGGCACGTCGCGATTGGATGCCGCTCACGTACCGCTTGACCGCCGCCAGTTCTGCGGCTACCTTCCAATCAGCACCAGAACCCGTCAGGAATACGCCAGCCAACCGAACAAGGATGCGTTGCCCATGTCAGCAGGAATCGTCGTTGCCGCCGACCCGCGAACCGCCATCGATCGATGGCCGGTGCTCACATCGTATGAGGGCGAGAAGCTTGCCCGGGTGGCGCTACCAATCGGTGGGATCGGCACCGGCACGGTCTCACTCGGAGGACGGGGCGATCTTCATGACTGGGAGATCGTCAATCGTCCGGCGAAGGGATTTACACCGGACAAGGCGTTCTTCGTCGTCCGTTCCGCGAGCGCTGACGGGACGCATCTGCGCTGCCTCGAAGGGCCGTTGAGCCCACAGACACACGAGGGGCCGTTCGGAGAGATCTCTCCTCATGCCGGGCTGCCGCGCTTCGCCAGTGCGACATTCCATGCGGCCTATCCGTTTGGGCAAGTCGAGTTGCACGACGATGACATCCCGCTAAGCGTGCGGCTGGAAGCGTTCAACCCGCTGATTCCAGGTGACTCGGACCGAAGCGGTATTCCAATCGCAGAGCTCCGCTACGTGGTCGAGAACTCGGGTACCGTACCAGCCGATGTCTCGATCGCCGGAGTCCTCGAGAATTTCGTCGGCCGTGACGGATTCAGAGGCAAATCGATCGACAACATCAACGAGCGACGGTCGGGGGATGGCATCACCGGCGTCTTCATGCACTCGAATGGGGTGGCGTCGGACGCCGAGCAATGGGGATCGATCGCACTCTCGGTACTCGATGACGATCTTCGTGTTTCCACGCGGGAATCCTGGGCGGACCTGAACTGGGGAGATACGCTGCTCGATTTCTGGGATGACTTCGAAGCCGACGGCGAGCTCGATCCCCGCGATCGCGGAAAGGTGCACGCACCAGTCGCGTCGGTCTGCGCGAAGGCGACGCTCGCGCCCGCGGAGGAACGCACTTTTACCTTCCTGCTCACATGGCATTTCCCCAACCGGCAAAGCTGGCACAGCGACACACCCGACGCGGTTCGCGTCGGCAACTACTACGCCACGCAGTACGACGATGCGTGGGAGGTCGCGGTACGGACGTGTGCGCTCCTCGGCGCGCTTGAGCGCGACACGGTCGATTTCGTCACAAGCTTCTGCTCGTCCCCGCTGCCGAATGTGGTCAAGGAAGCCGCCCTCTACAACGTCAGCACGTTGCGGACCCAGACCAGCTTCCGGATCGAGGATGGAACGATCCTTGGTTGGGAAGGATGCAACGATCATTGGGGTTCGTGCCACGGCAGCTGCACTCACGTCTGGAACTACGAGCAGGCAACCGCCTTCCTGTTCGGTGATCTCGCGCGCTCGATGCGGGATGTCGAGTTCCTCTCCTCGACCCGGCCAGATGGACGGATGAGTTTCCGCTCGGAGCTTCCCCTGAGCCGGGCTACCGATTGGCCGACTGCCGCCGCCGATGGTCAGATGGGCTGCATCATGAAGCTCTATCGTGATTGGCAGCTGCACGGTGACGAATCGTGGCTGGCGAAACGCTGGCCCTCCGCCAGACGAGCACTCGAATTCGCGTGGGTCGAAGGCGGTTGGGACGCTGACCAGGATGGCGTGATGGAGGGATGCCAGCACAACACGATGGACGTGGAATACTTCGGTCCCAATCCACAGATGGGGTTCTGGTACCTTGGCGCGTTGCGCGCGAGCGAAGAAATGGCCTGCCACCTTGGAGACGACCTGTTCGCCGAGCGATGCCGGGCACTCTTCCTTTCCGGATCGGCATGGATCGACGCGAATCTTTTCAACGGTGAGTATTACGAACACGAGATTCGACCGATTCGGAACCCGAATGCGATCGCACCTGGGTTGAGGCACATCGTCGACCACAACCCGGATCTGGGCGCGACCGATCTTTCAAATCCGGATTTCCAGATCGGAGCGGGGTGCCTCGTCGATCAACTCGTGGGTCAGTACATGGCGCACGTCTGCGGACTCGGTTACCTCGGCGACCCGGCAAAGATCCGTACCGCGCTGGCCAGTGACTTCACCTACAACTTCAAGCCCACGTTGCGATCTCATTTCAATCATCTCCGCACGTTCGCGCTCGGCGATGAAGCGGCGATGTTGATGGCCTCCTATCCATTCGGCAGGCGACCGACGCGCCCGTTCCCCTATTTCAACGAGGTCATGACCGGCTTCGAATATACCGCCGCCGTGCATATGCTCTACGAGGGCGACACGGTGCACGGACTCGAGGTGATCGACGCGATCCGCGCCCGCTACGATGGCGAACGGCGGAGCCCCTTCAACGAGGCCGAGTGCGGACACCACTACGCGCGGGCGATGGCAAGTTGGGCCGCGGTCCTGGCCATGACGGGCTTCCACTATTCGGCAGTACGCCGTGAGATGCGCTTTGGCACCCTGCCGAGCGGGTCGCGAACATTCTGGTCGACAGGGGATGCCTGGGGAATACTGGCGAACTCCGCAGATGGGTATTCACTGGAATGTCACCAGGGAATCGTCCGCGTCGACACGCTGCTGATCGATGGCAACCCGGTCAACTTTGGGATCACCGAACCTGCGAATCCATAATTGGCCGGACCTGATAAAGATTCATCGCCATCACCGGACGAGCCGGAAACCACTGGTGGGCCGGGCGGCCCACGTCGACGCCCTCGCGAACTGGCGCTGAGCGCTGCGTGGAATGGCGGTCTGACACGCAGCATGCAGACGATCGATGGTCGCGCCCTGACCGTGGTATTCACGGGTAACTGGACGCATGGATATGGACCGGATTTCGCCAACGCCATGCTGGATTTCGAGGGCGGAGGTCTGCAGACCGGATCGATCGAGATCCACCACCGGACCAGTGAATGGGTTCAGCACGGCCATCATATCGATCCTCGCTACAACGATGTGATTCTCCACGTCGTGAGCAAACACGACATGCCGGACACCCGTCGCGTCGATGGCAAACTCGTGCCCGTCGCCGTCCTGCAGGTGTCGGACGCGGTTCTGTTCCAGATCGACGCCCGCTTGCCTGCGATCTGGTCGAAGCTTGGTGGTTCGGTCTGCGCCGAAGAACTCGCCGGTTCAAAACCGCAGCGCCTCCGCGACGCCCTCCACCATATGGGGGATAGCCGGTTCAACGAGCGAGTATCGCGATTCGAAGGCGACCTGACCGTCTCGCCGCCGAACGAGATCCTGCTCGCGAGCATCTTCGACGCCTTGGGGTACAGCGAGAATCGTGAACCGATGCAGTCGCTCTTCCAGGCGGTCAGGAACGCCGGGGGAATCGAGGCGATTGCGATGGCATCATCCACCGACCGCTTTGGATTGGCTGCCAGCATGCTGCTCGGTCTCGCCGGTTTCCTGCCACTCTCGCCGGGAGACGCCCATGCAGGAGGCATCACACCAGACATGCAGAATGATCTCGAACGACGTTGGCAGTCGTTCGATGCCCTGCGTCACTCCAGCACAATCGCGCCGACCAGGTGGCAACGCGGACGGACTCGTCCGGCGAACACCCCAGCGGCCCGGCTGATGGGTCTGGCGGCGCTTCTGGAAGCGAGCCGCACGGATGTCCTCGCTCGCGTACTGACGGGGTTGCGAGAGCGGGATGATCTCACCGCGATGCTTCGCGACCTCACCGCACGGGGCGTTCGGAGCCAGCTCGGCGAGAGCCGCGCAATCAGCATCGTGGCGAGCGTCCTGCTCCCGTTCGCGACCGCCTACGCACGTCAGACAGGTGACGACTCGATCGAGGAAGCGGCGATCGACGCCTGGGATCATCTGCCGGCTGCGGAGTACAGTCGACCAGCCAAGCGGGCGCTGGCGCAGGTTTCCGGAGCGATCAAGCTGCGTGCATCAGGCGAGCGAGGGCAGCAGGGGTTGCTTTACCTCGACCGCACCTTGTGCACACCGCGCCGGTGCTTCGAATGCCCGATCGCGGCAGAGGTGCTCCGGGCAGAGCGCGAGCCGGCTGGCGGATCATGGGACATGGGAACCAGAGATCCTGAGCTCCTTTGAGATCAGTCGATGCTTCCGACGTAGACGATGTCACCGGTCTTCATGCCAGCGTCGCCAGCCGCCTTGACGATCGCGCCAGCAAAGTCCTCGGTCGTCGGCAACCATCCTCCCGCCTGCTCCCGGCGGCCCTCGATGATCCCGGGCCGGAGGCGGTTCAACAGCTTCGGCGTGATCGTCCCGTCGATGAGGTCTCCACTCACCACCACCAGGGAGATTCCCTTGGCGGTCAACGCTGGAATCAATTCACGCAAGGCGACTTCGCCAGCCTTCTTGCTGGCGGCGACTGGCTCGTATTCTTCCATCACGGGCTTCTCGCCGTGAAAATGCGCCAGATGACTCGTTACGAACACGATCCGTCCGCCGTCGGTCAGAATAGGCAACGCCGCCTTGACCAGATCTACCTGCGAATCGCGGTTGAGCAGCATCGCGTATTCTTCGGCAACGTCTTTCTCCAGACCGCCACTCGCGTTCAGCACAAGGATGTCCAGCGAGCCGAATGCCTCGCGAACGCGGTCGAACATTTTCGCTACCGCGGTTGCATCGGTGACATCGGCTTCCACAATCAGCGATTTCACGCCGTGCGCCTCGACCTCACCCGCTACCTGCTCGGCACGCTTCGCCTTGCTGCGGTAATTGATGACGACATTCGATCCGCGCTCGGCGAGCATCGTCGCGGTGACCTTGCCGACCCCGCGGGATGCGCCTGTCACCAGCGTGGTCTTGCCGTCCAGATTTCGTGCACTATCTGCCATCTTTCGATTCCTTGTCACAATCATCGTGAAAAACACCGTCCTGCATCAAAATCGTCGTTCGTTGCACTGCATAGCCTACCCGATTGCTCCGGCCGGTCAGGCAGAAGCATGTCGGTGGAAGGCCCTATTTCTCCTGAAAAAGACCACCGTCGCGTTCCTGTTGGTAGAACGTGGCCCGGCGGCGTCCGATCAGGGATTCGGTTTCTCGTGACGAAACTCCCAACCGGCGCAGCACATAGCGGACGAACTCCTGACCGGCCTCGAATTCGGATTCTGACACTACCAACCCGGCGAGAAAGGCACCCGCCCGCCGTCTGCCGCGAGGCCAGGGCTGTTCGAGCCGATCACGATGCCGGTGACGATGTAGCCAACCATAACCGACAACCCGAATCGTCGCGCGATCAACCTGCCAATGTCCGCGACGCCGAGTGCCAGAAACAGAGTGACGATTGGGCCGACATCTTCCATGCATTGCTTTCTGCGAGAACCAGGAGAACCGATTCAGAGGTCCGACAATTGAAAGGAAATGGCGCCCCGAGCGTCTAGCGAGTGTCAGGCGATCACCGCGCAGGATTGTCTGCTCCGGGGAATCCCTTCATGATGCGCACTTGTCGGGTTTACGCAAGGGAAGGGTTTGTCGACGACGGGCCAACACGACTAACTTTGTCGGTTATCCGCGTCAGCGGAATCTCGAGGATTCAAACGTCTCGCGTATCTTCACCGCTCGGAACAGTCGATCGGTACACCAAAGCATCGCCTTCATTTGTGGCCAATCGCCGGGGAATTGCCGCCATTCAGCCATGACTGTTACGGGTGACCGGTCAGTATCGCTGGTGATGATATCAATCCGCAGGGACAACGCCTGCTCACCGCTGCAATTACGTCGGACCGTCGTGATCTGCCTCCGGCTCCACTGACGACCGTCACGTTCCGCCACGCCGGATGATCGAAGCGCACGTGGCAGTTCATGGGGATCCGGTTGCGAGTTCGCTCCCTCGATCCGCCTGGAAATCCCACCAGCAAGACCGGTGAGAACCGTCACGACCGACCTGTCCGATTCTGGAAGATGCCGCCTGTGCCACCTGTGCCCACTGGTTCATCCGCCTTTCCGAGCGAGATGTGACACGTCTGCAAAAGGCACGACTCGCCCTTCCTCGATCCGTTCATTCGATCAACGAGGCTTCGTTCACGGTGGGGAGATTGTGTCCGATTACGATTCAGTGCCGGCGCAACATGGCTTCCACTAGTGACATTGGGTGCGCGATACAGGTTGAACCTCGACGATGCTCGCCGGATGCAGGGAATCCCGGTGTCGTAGGCAGATACGTTGACGTTCGAGTCGAACTGCATGCGGCGTTCAGAACGCTTATTCGGTATCGAGCCTCTCGATTCGATAGGTCAGTCGGGGCGATCGATCGGCGGTGTTGGTGGTGCAGGCAGCGCTTTCACACGGGAACAGCGGCTCACGAGACGCGAGGATATGGTTGGGGGGCGGTTGTGACATCGCCGAGTTTCGTCACACCGCGTCCGGATTCAAGCAACGCGGCGACCGCGTGCACGACGTGTTCGACGTGAGTCGTTTCGAGCCCGATCTCCTCGGCAATTTCTTCGAGCGTGCGTCCCTCAAGCGTGCCGCGATACGCTCCCCACAGACGGTCGCAGGCGGCGTTGAACAGTTCGCGCTCGCCCATGCCGAGATGGCTGCCGGGAAACAACCCGTTGGCACCGAACGCGGAAACCGGTTCCTCCCGCTCGCCCCACCAGGAATTCGCCGTGTTCGTCAGGATCAATGTCAGTTGAGGAGTGAGGGCGAATCGCTCGGCGTTGATCCCGATCCCCTGGATGATGTCCGCGTCCGCGCGGCGTTCGCTTGCCGCCTCCCAGTCGACAAGCATCTCCACGAGATCGGTCAACGTCATGGCATCGACACCTTCGGCATAGTGCTCCGGATGGTGCCGGTTGGATGCGTAGTGATAATCGAGCGCCTGTCTTGCCTGCACCAGCGCTGTTCTGTAAGCGTCGCACCCATATTCCACGACACTCAGATCCTGGTAGGCTCGATCGAACAGCGTGCGTTCGGGTTCGAGGAGCTTGCTCGCATCATGGGTCTTGCCCCGATACTCGAGTTATCATTGGAACTCCCGAAGCAACTCGTGCACGGGTGCGATGTGGGCGTTCGTGCTGGAAACGAACCCATTGTCTTCGGCCACAATATATTCCAATACACGTATTCCGGATCGAGGGTGTCGCCTGCGATCCTGAGGAGGCTGTGGGTACGTACATATGGGTGACTATAGTCCAGAAGAACCGTTTTGTGTGCCTTTCACAGCATGATTTTCATGTATTTTCGGCCGTCGCCAACGAACCGAACACCAACCTTTCCCTGAAACCAACCAAAGCGAAGCCGTTCAGCCAGACCTGGACGTACCTGGCGAAGCGAGGCAGCGACGTGACGCGAACTGGCCGTTGCAACACATGCGTTCACCCTGCCAGGGGCTGGGATCGATACCAACAGCAGGTCACTCATCATTCCTTGTGGTGGACTCCCAAGCTGCCTGATATCGGGAACGCCTTTGCTCCTTCACGTCACCGTCCATGTCCAAGCCACGCACTTCCCTGGAATGCGTCCGACGCATTCCTCGTCACCAGTCCGCAGTGTGCCGGAGCTGCGGGACGTCGGGCCTTCGGAACTTCGAGATTTCGGAACTCCGGTGCGGCCCAATTCTGTACCCAGCAACGACCCATCAAAGGCTCCGTCCCACCGAGGCGGATAGCTGATGCGGGCTGTCGATCGCGAGCCCAGCTCCATGAACGTCGACGCGTTGGCGACCCCGTCGCCCCGTCTTTTCACTACCTTGTCGATTTCGTGTCACATCCGCCCACGTATTGATAGAATGAACAACATTCGTACGCTGTGTCTCGAAACCGTTTCTTCATCACGTCGTGATCGGCACGACCGCCGCCGCCCCTCAGCCACCATCAGGAGTTATGAATGAACCGGTTCAAGCGGAGTTTGGAAATCGCCAAAGCCAGTTGGCACATGATCATGCAGGATCGGTCGCTGCTGATCTACCCCTTGGCATCGAGCATCGGGGTCGCCATTCTGGGGGCGCTCATCTTCATCCCATTGGCGGCATCCGGTCTGTTCTCGGAATCGTCCGAGAACAGTGTCAGTGTTCCCCAGATCGCTGCCCTGCTTGTGCTTTATTTTGTCAGTTACTCCGTCATCATCTTCTGCAACTCGGCGCTGGTGTACGTTGTCATGCATCGCCTCCAAGGGTCGGTGGAACCGATGTCCGGCTGGGCCTTCGCGCGATCGCGCATTCGTCCGATTCTCGGCTTCGCGCTGATCTCGGCATCCGTCGGAGTGGTTCTCAACGTCATTTCAAGCCGTTCCGATGGCATCGGCAGAATCGTCGGCGCGATCGGCGGCGTGGCATGGTCGGTGGCATCGTTCCTTGTCGTGCCGGTTCTCGTTGTTGAAGGACTCGGACCTGTTGATGCGCTGAAACGAAGTGCCAGTCTGCTGAAAAAGACATGGGGCGAGCAACTTATCGGCGGCGCCGGGATCGGACTCGTGGCTGGGCTTGCGACGCTCGTGGTTGTGGCGCTCGGTGCCGGGCTCGTATTCCTGGCCGCGTTGACCGGCCTGACCGCGCTGATCGTTGTCGCGGTCGTCATCGCGGTGATCGCCGTGGCGATCGTTGCGGTCGTTTCAGCGGCGATGGACACCATCTATCGCGCTGCAGTCTATAGATTCGCGAACAACGAGCCGATAAAAAACTACGAAGCGGCGGACATCATTCCAACCGCCTTCTCGGTCAAATAACGCCAAAGGCGGAAAGCGGCCCTTCTTTCGCCGCATTCCCGGTTCAGCGTGATGTCCTGCCGCTGAAAAGCCCAAACCCCCCGACTGCCTTCTGGCGTTCGGGGGTTTGCTTGTGAACTTGCACACAATTAGCCTCTTCGTGCAACTTCACCTATCGTCGAGAGAACCGATGGCGAATTGCATGCGAACATATCTTCAACCACGCTCTCGCATGTCGGAGACGGCATCAAACGAAAGGGATCGTCATGCAACCCATGTCCAGAGCTCTCCCACCCGCTAATCTCGCCATCACCGAAAAGCACGTTGACCGAACCGATTGGTTCCGAGCCGGAATCATTGCCGGTTTCATCGCCACATTCTCCATGACCGTCTCCATCGCCCTGGCTTACACCCTGGCCAATACACTGGGCGATGCGCAGGGAAACACCATCCAGCGCTGGTTTGCCGCACTGTCGGAGAACCGGCTCACGAACCAGGTCGGTGACAAGTTCTTCGTCGGCATGATTGGCAATCTCGTGCTCGGTCTGGTCTGGGCGCTCATCTATGCCCGCTTCGTCGAACCCCGGTTGTCCGGACCCGGATGGCGGCGCGGAATGATGTTCGCAATCATTCCGTTCATTCTCTCGGTGGCCGTCTTCTTTCCACTCGCCGGGATTGGTTTTCTCGGGACAGGCATCTCCGCCGGCCCGCTACCGCTCGCGGGAAGTCTGGTTCTTCACCTCGTGTACGGCACGCTGCTCGGCTCCTTCTTCGGGGTGGAGGCGTTTGCCGGCCTGACGTCCGCGGCTGGAGAATCGGAAGCGGCCGCGTCGGCCGAGCGGGGTGCGGGAATCGGCATCGGAGCAGGCATCATTCTCGGTTTCATCGGTGGCTGGCTGATCGGTCCCAGTATGGAAGCCCTCGCCAGCAGACCGATCATCGGGGTTGCGGGTGCACTCTCCGGAGCGGCGATCGGACTCCTGGTCGGGTCGCTGATGGGGATGAAAATCGAGGAACAAGAGCAGCGCTAGGCTGTTGAGTTCATCGCAATGATCGATTGCAGGCCGACCTCAGTGGCTCTCGTCGACATTGGAAGGCACCAACCCATGGGGCGATTGCCCCATGGGTTGGTGCCTTGTTTGGACAAGATGAACAACCGATCAGATGCGTTGATTCTCGGGAAGGTGTCATTTGCCGTGGGAGCGTGATACTATCCTCGGCCAGAAGACCTTTTCCCGAACGCGAACAGCAACCTCTCGGGTCCCAGGTGCTCGACGATCCATCAGCCGGTCGTATCCCACAGCACGGTCGGTCCGCAGCCCCTTTTTCTTCGGGCTCCAGCAGAGAGAAAAAGAATTTGGCTAGATACCTGGCAGGTCGCATCGCGGGTCTCGTCTTCGTCCTGTTCGCAGTCTCGGTGATAGCGTTCGGTCTGATGCAATCCGTTCCGGGCGGTCCTTTCGGCGTCGATGAAAAAGGAAATACGTCCGCTGAAATGCGCCTTGCCCAAGAAAAAAAGTACGGACTGGACAAACCCGTCTACGTTCAATACGGCAAGTACATGTGGCATGCGCTTCAAGGTGATTTCGGCAAGCCGTTCCAAAGCCCAACGGAAACAGTGCTCGGGCTGATCGGGCGGGCATGGCCGGTCACGATCAAAATCGGACTCCTGACAATCTTGCTCTCCTACAGTGTTGGCACCCTTCTCGGCTACATCGCGGCCAAACGCCAAAACAGCTGGATCGATTACTTCGTGTCGTTCATGGCGACCCTCGGCATCGTGGTGCCATCGTTCGTCGTGGCGATGTGGATGATTCTCTTCTTCAGTATCTATCTCGGCTGGCTGCAACCGGGAGGATGGGGTAAACCGCAGAACTACATCATGCCGGTGCTGGCGTACTCGCTCGCGCCCATGGCACTCGTGGCCCGCTATACCCGAGGCAGCCTGATCGAGGCGATGCGCACGGACCATGTCCGAACCGCCCGGGCAAAGGGCCTGTCCGAGCGGAGCGTGATGGGGTGGCATGTCTGGCGGAACGCACTCATTCCGTGTGTGACAGTTCTGCTGCCAGAGATTCCCAATATTCTGACCGGATCGATCTTCATCGAATCAGCCTTTCGGATTCCGGGACTCGGGCGCTTCTTCATCACGAGTACCCAGACCCGCGACTATCCCATGATCCTCGCGCTTGTCCTGCTCGTCGCTGTGCTTTGGGGCATTACCTATATCGTCACGGATATCCTCTACACGATCATGGATCCCCGTATTCGGTTGTCCGGCCGATGAACGCGCTTGAACGACACCCTTATCCGAGGAAACGACGATGAGCACGACGAGTAGTCCCGGCAATGCCGTTTCAACCAGCCCGCTGGCAAGTACGGTTTCCGATCGGAAAATGTATGCATCACGAAGCGCCACCCAGCAGGCGATCCGGCGCTTCAGACGCCAGAAGCTCGCCATGTTCGGTCTTGCGATCGTGCTGATCCTGGTGGTGATTGGCTTTGGCGCACCCCTTCTCGCACCTACCAACTACGCCTACGCCAACCTGATGGACGCGAACCAGTTTCCGAGCCGAGCGCATTGGCTCGGAACAGACACGATCGGTCACGACTTCCTCAGTCGCATCATGTATGGCACGCGGACGTCGCTCATGGTCGGATTCGCGGCCGTCGCCGTCGCGTTTCTGATCGGCATTCCTCTCGGCCTGCTCGCAGGTCTGCGTGGCGGCAAGACCGACTTCGTCATCATGCGGATCATCGACATCATGACCGCCTTCCCGGGCCTGCTGTTTGCCATTTTCCTCGTCACGGTGCTTGGTTCAGGCGTTGGCAACATCATCATCGTGATCGGCCTGACCAGCTGGCTGACGCTCTGTCGCCTCATGCGCGCCCAGCTGCTGTCTCTCCGGGAACAGGACTATGTCATGGCTGCTCGAAGTCTCGGGGCGTCCGAAGTATCCATTGCTGTTCGACATCTCTTGCCAAATGCGCTCGCACCAATCATTATCGCGATAACGCTTGCCATACCAACGGCCATCTTTGCCGAGGCCGGTCTCAGCTACCTCGGCATCGGTATCAACGAACCCACGCCTTCACTCGGAAAAATGGTCGCCGATAGCGCGCCATATGTCCGCTTGTACTGGCATCTTGGGCTCTTCCCGACGCTGGCAATCGCGTTGATCATGCTCGGTTTCTCGTTTGTTGGTGATGGGCTGCGGGATGCCCTCGACCCGCGACAGATGTAGTACGGTCGGCGTTCGCCAACCGGCATTTCCTCGGGACCTTGCAGTCATTCGTCAGACATCCATTCCGAAAGGGAAATCGCACGATGCAATCAAGCGACAAGAACGCAAAACGTGGTCTCGACAAACTTACGGCTGGCATGCGAGCTCAGGACGCAGCCGTCTTGCGACGACAGTTCGATCGTCGTTCGTTTCTGAAAGGTGCGGCCGGCGCTGGCGCTGGATTGGCCGTCGTCGGGATGTTGGGCGGATCAGCATTCGCCTCACCGGGCAACATTTGGAATGCCATCAACGCACGCGCGCAGACACCGCTTCCGCTTCCGGACGGCTCGGCTCCCATCGAAGAGCAGATCTGGCGGACTCCCTCGGATCCGGCATACGCGAAGTCACTGGATTTCTACGAAACGGTCTACAACCGGCCCGGTGTTGCCGATCTCAACAGCGAGCCACTCGTGCGTTTCAATCGGAACTTCGAGATCATTCCGGGCGGTGCCTCAGAATGGTCCGGCAGCAAGGACGGTAAGACCTGGACGTTCAAGCTGGTGAAGAACCTGATGTGGAGCGACGGTAATCCGGTCACGGCCGCCGACTTCGTGAAGACATTCCAGTATGCCGCCGACCCGTCCCATGCATGGGACTTTGCGTGGTTCTGGAGTGGCAACATTGTGAACTTCCAGGAAGCCTTCGAAGGGAAGGTCCCCGTCGATCAGATCGGCGTCAAGCAGGGCGCGGATGAATACGAATTGATCTTCACCGCGATCGATCCCGCCCCGTACCTGCCCGCCAAGTTGCTCTATTCGATGCCCCTCTCCAAAGCCGCACTGGAAAAATACGGCCCTTACTACAACAGCAAGGCGGAAACCGCCGTCTCCAGCGGTCCATTCATCCTTGAAGAGTGGGTCCCGGACCAGCAGATCACGATGAAGCGCAATGACAAATACACCGGCACGATAAACGTTCCGATCCAGAGGGCGGTTTCCAAACTGGCCGCTTCCACCGCCTGGTTCACGATGTACGAATCGGGTGAGATTGACCAGTTCGAGGGTATGGCACCCGCCGATCTCAAGCTCGCCAAGGCCGATCCCGACATGGCGAAGGAGATCTATCAAGGCGTTGGTGACTTCGCCTGCTATTACTTCTTCTTTGACACCAAAACCGCACCATGGGACAACCTCAAGGTCCGTCAGGCATTCAGCCATGTCGTCGACCGCGACGCGATGAAGCAACAGATCTGGGATACGCAAGCCAATCCGGCACCCAGCTTTCTGGCGCAGGGATTCCCGGCCTCCAATGTAGAGGCGCTCAAGGACATCCAGAAGTTCGACCCGGATGCGGCGAAGCAGCTTCTCTCTGATGCCGGCTTCCCTGATGGCAAAGGATTTCCGGCAATCACCATCACGCAGCGTGGCGGCGCCGCACCGCTCGAGGTCGCGACGATCCAAGCCTACGCCTCGATGCTGAAGCAGCATCTCAACATCGACGCCCAGGTCCAGAACCTCGATCGTCCGGCCTTCTACGCCGACATGAAGAAGATCTCACTGGGCTTCGTTTCGTACGGCATGGATTACTTCGATCCCTCCAACATGCTTTCAACCTGGCTCACGACTGGACGTCACTCCTGGGGAAATGCAGATTTCGACGCCAAAGTGAAAGCAGCGACGGTCTTCCTCGGAGATGAGAAGAAGCGAACCGAGATGTTCCAGGAGGCGGAGAAGATCCTCGTCAGCGACGTGCCGGCGGCATTCACCTTCTTCCTCACGCCGAACCAGCTGGTCAAATCGTATGTCGCCGGGCCGGCGCTCGAGCCGGACGTCAATGGCATCACCGCCATCCATTGGCCGGGCTATGCCACGATGAGCACCGTTCCGGAAGAACTCTATATCGGCAAGGACGCCCCTTCCGGCCGTTCGTAGGAAGTCTCTGCGGCACCTTCCAACCCGAGTCGCTGCACCATACATCAGCGAGAGCATTGTGCAGACATCAAATCGTCTGCACAATGCTCTTTGCACGTCCAGATGATGCCTGTCCGAATCCCGTCTGCCCACCTGCCCCACCTGCCCTGTCAAAGCCGTTGACTTGGCCTAGCCACACCGAGGACGATCGATGGTGACCTTCTCCCCTGATCCCGCTGCCGCAGTTTCGATCGAAACGCCCGAAGAGCTGAGGTCTCTCTACCTGCTCGATCCGGCCGTCACATTTCTCAATCACGGGTCGTTCGGCGCCTGCCCGATTCCCGTCTTCGAGGAATACCAGGCGTGGCAACTTCAACTCGAACGCCAACCGGTGCTCTTCATCGGACGTCGTCAGGAAGGGCTGCTGGATGCCGCCCGCGCGCGAATCGGGACTTTCCTCGGCGTCAGCCCGGACACCCTCTCGTTCGTCGTGAACGCCACCTCGGGACTCAACGTCATTGCGAGATCGATTCACCTCAAGCCGGGCGACGAGATCCTGACAACCGATCTCGAATATGGCGCGCTCGACATGACCTGGGATTATCTGTGCAAGAAATCCGGAGCATCCTACGTTACTCAGGTGATTCCCGTGCCGTTCACCACGCCCGAGGCGATCGTTGACGCTTTATGGGAAGGCGTCACGGAGCGAACGCGCGCCATCTTCCTGAGCCATATCACCTCCGGAACTGCGGTCATCCTGCCGATCGCCGAGATCTGCGCGCGGGCGCGGGCCGAAGGCATTCTCACGATCGTGGACGGTGCACATGCGCCGGGGCAAATCGACCTCGACCTGGAGGCACTCGGCCCGGATATCTATTCGGGGAATTTCCACAAATGGTTACAGGCGCCGAAGGGCTCGGCATTCCTTTATGCCCGGCCGGAGCATCACGCCTGGATCGAATCACTCACTATCAGCTGGGGCTGGCGCGACGAGCATTCCTTCGTGACGCGAAATCAGCAGCAGGGGACGCGCGACGTGGCGGCGTTCCTCTCGGTTCCGGCCGCGATCGATTTTCAGCAACAGCATCACTGGCCCGAGGTTCGGCAGAGATGCCACGAGATGCTCTCCGCAACCCGCGCACGCCTGCATGCGCGACTTGGAACCGAACCGTTTTACTCGAACAGCGTACCGAACAGCATTCCCCCCAGCGGATCGGGCAGTGCGTCGGAGAGCACGACATGGTACAGCCAGATGGCGCTGATCTCGATTCCTCCGGTCGACGACTCCGCTTTGAAGGAAACACTGTATAACGACTACAACATCGAAGTGCCGTTGACAGGCCATGGTGACCGTCAATTCGTACGGGTATCGGTGCAGGGCTATACGACGCAGGCCGATCTCGACGCGTTCGAGGCGGCACTCATCACCGAACTGGCGTAGGTTCAACCCAGGGAAAGTTCGATCGCATGTCCACCTCGTCATCTTCGTCCGTGCCATCCATCCCGTTGACCGTGATCGGCGCTTGCCCTCACGACTGCCCGGACACCTGCGCCTTCCATACAGTGGTACAGGACGGGCGGGCGGTACGGATCGAGGCGCGCAAGGATCATCCGGTGACGCAGGGGTGGCTGTGTGCGAAGGTCAGCCCCTATCTCGAAAGGGTCTACCATCCAGATCGACTCACACATCCCCTCCGCCGCGTCGGACCCAAGGGCGGAGGCCAGTGGGAACGCATCTCGTGGGAGGATGCCATCGACGAGATCGTGAGTCGATGGCAAAACATCATCGCGGACGACGGTGCGGCGGCAATCCTGCCATATTCCTACAGTGGAACGCTTGGTCTCGTGCAGTGCATGGTATCGAGCGCACGCTTCTGGAACCGGCTCGGCGCATGCGGGCTCGACCGCACGATCTGCGACGCAGCCGGGACGCTTGCAATGGAAGTGACCGTCGGCGACAAGATATCTGCACCCCCACATGATCTTCTGAACAGCAAACTGATCCTGATCTGGGGCCACAACCCTGCTTCCACGGCACCTCACATGATGCCGATCATCCGCGACGCCCAGAAAAGCGGGACGCAGGTCGTCGTCATCGACCCGCATCGGACGAGAACGGCACGCTCCGCCGACTGGCATCTGCAACCGAATCCCGGGAGCGACGCGGCACTCGCACTCGGTCTCATCCACGTCATCTTCGATCAGCACCTGCACGACGAAGCATGGTTGATTGCGCACGCGATCGGTTGGGAAGATCTCCGCGAGCGGGCACGCGAGTATCCTCCCGACCGTGTCGAACTCCTGACCGGGATTTCGGCCGCCGATGTCATTCGGCTCGCGCATCTGTGGGTGTCGGCGACGCCAGCGATGATCAAGTTCTCGGATGGCATTCAGCGTCATTGGCAAGGGGGCCAGACGGTCCGTGCGTTGCTGGCATTACCGGCAGTGACGGGTCAATACGGCCATGCCGGTGGTGGCGCTTTCTACACGCAAAGCGGTTGGATTCACTGGGACGGCGAAGCGCTCGGCCATGCCTCGGAATGTCCGCCAATGCCTCGGATGGTGAACATGATTCGGCTCGGCTCGATTTTGAACGGGGAGGTCTCGAACCCGCCGATCCAGTCACTCTTCGTCTTCGGGGCGAATCCGGTGACGTCGACGCCAAATACCTCCGAAATCCTGCGCGGTATGATGCGAGAGGACCTGTTTACCGTCGTTCACGAGCTCTTCATGACCGATACGGCCCAATATGCCGATCTCGTGCTGCCTGCGACATCCCAGCTCGAACAGGTCGACATGCACAAGGCGTACGGTCACCAGCACCTGCAGTACAACGCGCAAGCGATTGAACCGCTCGGTGAATCGAAAAGCAACTGGGACGTGATGAAATTGCTGGCGGAAGGCTTTGGCTTCGGTGAGCCGTGGTTGCGGCAGTCGCCGGACGAGGTCATCGAGGAAATCGTTGCGGCAAGTGCCCGAAGCAACAGCTTGCTGACCGGGATCACCATCGAGCGCCTTCGGCAAGAGGGGACGGTTCCCTACCATGCAGACGGGACGGCAGCGCAGCCATTTCCAGGCGGCGTTTTCCCCACGTCTGATGGAAAGATCCACATCCGCGCCGATGAACTTGCGGAATGGGGGGTCGATCCGCTGCCGGGGTATCTCCCGCCGCAGCATCCAGAGGGTGATGGTGGTGAATGGCTGACGCTGATCTCTGGCGCAGCACATCACTTCGTTTCATCCAGCATGGCCAACGTACCCCGCCTGATGCGAAAGGAAGGCACGCCAGGCATCACGCTCAATCCCGAGGATGCGACTCGCGCCAACGTCCTGGATGGCGACCTGATTGACGTCTGGAACGACCATGGCAGTTGTCACCTCAGCGTGACCGTCTCTGACGACGTCCGGCCCGGCGTGGCAATTGCACCCAAGGGTCAGTGGGGCAACCTAAAAGAGGACGGACGCGGGGTCAACTGGCTCACATCGGACGATTTGGCTGACATGGGTGGGGGAAGCACGTTCCACAGCACGCGGGTTCGCATCTCGCCGATAGGCAATCGTTGACGATGCCCCGAGGCTTACCTTCAGAATAATGGTTGACTTAGGCTCTTGTGTGGCGAATGCGGGTGTGCACTGACGTGTACGCGCTGTTCGCCCACCACTGTTGTCCTATGGTGACGAACGCGCTTTCACCGCTTTGCCCGTCGCCGAGCGGATCGGGTGACGCGTTTGTACGGTGGACAACAGTCAGGTCTTCAGAAGCATGGATATCCTGCCCGTCGATAGGGGCGGACGCAGGACGGCGGTGATCAGACATCTTCACGGATGAGCACTCGCCGACGCTGACGTTCCTGGCGGGCAGCCTCACGGACCAGATCCTTGATGTGATCGGGATCGTGGATGTTGTTCAGGAACCAGCTTGGCGTCGTCGAGTCGTTCGCGGCGATGAAGATGTCACCCATCCCGGTGATCCGCTCGAAGACATGCTGCTTGACTCCGACATCGTTGACCCGGAAGAGATCGATCTCCTCGGTTCGTCGCCCAACGAAACCGTATTCCATGATGAGTCGCTGATTGGTGAGCTTGTAGCGATTGGTCAGCGCGAGGCGCGGCGACCACAGCTTGCTTGGACGGCCTTGCCAGATGATGCGTTCTCCGCCCTCGATCCCGTCAAGATCGTCGCCGACCGGCAAGCCATCATCGGCAAGCAACCGTCCCTGAACATCCTTCTGATCACCATGCAGTGGTGCGCGGGCAACATCGGCGACAGCCTGCACATCGTCCAGGCGGCGTCCGCAATTGTCGCAGAATCGAGCCTTGTCGCTATTTTCGGCGCCGCAATCGGGGCAAAATATCATCGGTTCTCTCTCCAGGATGGACGTCGGACCCATTTCAAGGCGGCCGACCATGTGATCGGAATCGTGAACAACTCGGGTCTCGTGGAAACGATGATACCGCGACCGACGGCCCGCTGCGTATCGACTGGGTGATGACCGTGGCGGGTTCATGTCGGCGGGCATACGTCCAACACCGTTTCCCAAGAAGGGCAGTGGACGAGATCGCGAGTCGTGTAAGCTATGCACGTTACAAGATCTGTCGGCAAACCGTGAGGCGAGCGGCCTGTTGGGGCCGCAAGGCAGCAGTACACAACGAGGAGAGCGGGATACATGACAAAACGAATGTTCATCTTTCTCAGTGTGATCGTGAGCCTCATGTTGGCGAGCACCTCTACGATCGCGGCTCAGACCAGCACGCCAGATGTGCCCGCCATCGCGAAGACCGTCCTGAGCGCCGATCCAACAGCGTTGCTGGACGGTCTGCAGACACCGATGCGCAATCGAGCGTTACCAGATGGCTTCTCGGATGCGGAGTATCGTGACATCATGGGAACCTCTACCCCTGAAGCCGGCACCGATACGAGCAAGGAATGCCTTTATGATGCAAGTGGCCTGAGCGACACCGAGGGTGCGGTTGGATATAACGTGGTTGGGGACGCGAATGCCCTCAGTGCGGCGTACGTCTGTGCCAGCATCAATTACATCGTTTTCAACAAGCGTGCACTCGGCAAGACACCACTGGCAGATTTCAAGTCGGGAGTCGAACAGGGACTTGGCGACGCCGCGGGTGAAGGCACTCCGGATGCACAGGGAGGCCTTGCCAAGATTCTCGACACGAAGGTCGCGGGCGAAGACGCAGTGCTCTTGACCTACACGCTTGATTCGGCCGGAACGAGCGTGGTGGTGCAAACACTCGCAATCCCTGTCGGTGATGTTTTCGTCATCAGCGTTGTGACGATCGGAGACTCCGCCAAGGTCGACGCGCGTGCTGCGAAAACATATGCGAACGAGTTGACGGTGGCAGCGATCGACCACCTCGGCACGATTGCCGATGGCGCGCAGTAGATCCTCGAGTCGTATTCGCCCGAACACAAGCGAGGACGAGAAAAGGAGGATGGGCGTATAGCCATCCTCCTTTTCGTTTCACACGTCTCACACGGCGCTATTCGAGCCCGGATTCGACCGCACCTGCATAGGCGGCAACCGTTTCGTCGTTGAACGCCACAATCCGAATCAGTTCGATTCCCGAATACAGGGCAGCTGCCGAATGAAGTTCGCGGACCGCTATCTGCGCCGCCCTCAGGATAGGGAAGCCGTAGACGCCGGTGCTGATCGCAGGAAACGACATACTCCGCACCCCTCGGATCGACGCGAGCTGCATGCTGGTCTGGTAGCACCTGGCCAGGAGTTGATCCTCGCCATGATCGCCACCGCGCCAGACGGGCCCAACGGTGTGGATCACGAAGCGTGCTGGCAGGCGAAAGCCTGGCGTAATCCGCGACTCGCCGGTCGGGCAACCACCGATCTTGCGGCACGCCGCCAACAGTTCCGGACCGGCCACCCGATGGATGGTACCATCGACCCCACCGCCACCAAGAAGTGATTCATTGGCAGCGTTGACGATGGCGTCGACGCGTTCACGCGTGATGTCGCCACGTCGAACCTGAATGATCCCATCATCGATCATGTGACATGTTCCGTCCTCAGTCATGCCCGCACTCGGTCAGGCGTGAGCCGCGATGGCGGCCTTGAGCAAGTCAGGAACCTGGAATGGACTCTCCGCCACACGAACTCCTGCGGCTTCGAGTGCCGCGATCTTGTCGGCAGCGGTCCCGCTCCCACCCGAGATGATTGCGCCTGCATGACCCATGCGCTTGCCTTCCGGCGCCGTGCGGCCCGCAATGAAACCCGCGACGGGCTTGGTCACATGCGTCTTGATGAACGCCGCAGCATCTTCCTCGTCGCTGCCACCGATCTCCCCGATCATCACGATCGCCTCGGTTTCGGGATCATTCTGGAAGAGCTCGAGGACATCCACGAACGATGTGCCGATGATTGGGTCGCCACCGATTCCGACGGCCGTCGATTGTCCGAGGCCGGCCTTCGTGAGGGCATCGACCACTTCATACGTGAGGGTGCCGGATCGAGAGACAAGGCCGACATTGCCTGGCTTGTGAATGAACCCGGGCATGATGCCAACCTTGGCCTGTCCTGGAGTGATCAATCCCGGACAGTTCGGACCGATCAGACGTGCACCTTTACGCTTGACGTACTCGTAAACGGGCACCATGTCGTTGATCGCCATTCCCTCCGTGATACAGATGACCAGGGCGATCCCGGAATCGACCGCCTCGTAGATCGCATCCGCGGCAAATCGTGCCGGGATGTAAATGATCGACGTGTTCGCCTGCGTTTCTGCCACGGCTTCGGCGACGGTATTGAACACCGGCACGCCAGCGACGGTCGCGCCAGCCTTGCCCGGAGTCACCCCGGCAACGACGTTGGTTCCGTATTCCACCATCTGCGCGCCATGGAATGAGCCCTCTCGGCCCGTAATCCCCTGAATCAGCAAGCGCGTATTGTTATCGACAAGTATGCTCACGGTAACTCCCCTCAGCGGTTGATTGTGCTGGTTTGCATGCATCGGTCTGCCGGTATCAGGTCAGGCAGCGGCACTGCGGGCGGCGGACACAACAGCGATCGCCGCTTCGTCCATGGTGTCGACAGCAATCAATCCCGCCTCGGCCAGAATCGCTTTTCCTTCATCGGCGTTCGTGCCCGCGAGTCGGACGACGATCGGCACAGACACGCCGACCCGCTCCATCGCTTCCCGAATGCCCTGCGCAACAACGTCACCGCGGGTGATGCCACCGAATATGTTGATGAGGATGGCACTGGCATTGGGGTCAGCCGTCACGAGCGAGAACGCCTTGGCGACCTGATCGGCAGAGGCTCCACCGCCAACATCAAGGAAGTTGGCGGGATCGCCGCCGTGGATTTTCACCGCGTCCATCGTCGCCATGGCCAACCCGGCACCGTTCACGATACATCCGATGTTCCCATCCAGCTTGACAAAGGAAATCCCACTCTGCCGCGCATCGAGTTCGACGGCGTTCTCCTCGGCGAGATCGCGCATCGCTTCGATTCCAGGATGGCGAGCGAGCGCATTGTCATCGAAACTCATTTTCGAATCGAGCGCCTGCCATTCACCAGAGGTCGTCAGGATCAACGGATTGATCTCGACAAGCGTCGCATCTTCCTCGAGATAGACATCGTACAGGGCCATGGCGATCGCGGCGAAGCCATTCACCTTGTCCGCGGGAAGTCCGAGTTCGAAACCGAGCTGTCGCGCCTGATAGGGCTGCAACCCGAGTTCGGGATCACCCAGCGCTCGGAGGATTTTTTCGGGACGCTCGCGCGCTACTTCCTCGATCTCGACTCCGCCCTCGGCGCTCGTCATGACGAGGATCTGGCGGTTGGGACGATCCAGCACAACGCCGAGATAGAACTCCTTGTCGATCTCGGCCCCCTTCGCGACAAGTACCTTGCTCACGACATGACCGCGAATATCCATGCCCAGAATCGCGATTGCGGCAGCGCGAGCTTCCTCTGGAGAGTGGGCCAGCTTGATACCACCCGCCTTCCCACGTCCGCCGATATGGACTTGCGCCTTGATGGCTACCGTGCCGCCCAACTCTCGTGCGATGTCGGCTGCTTCATCCGCGGTGAATGCGACCCGACCGGGGTTGACGGGGACACCGTGCCGCGCCAAAACGTCCGCTGCCTGATACTCATGGACATTCATGTGCCGTCTTGCTCCTTTGCCGGACTGGACTACGGATCGGCAACGTCTCTGTTGCACATCCAAACTCCGTGGCCACGCCAGCGTACGTCTTCCAATAAAGGATGCTAGCACAGGAGGATCAAAACATTTCGCGATTTGCCGCCCGGTTTTCGGGGCATGAGTGACCTGCCACAGGCGAACGCAGGTCCTTATTGGACAGGAAGGGCGAGGTGCACGAAGGGCGTTGTGCCGGTACACCGGATATGTGGGGGAATACGTGAAATCGGTCATCAAATGAGACTGTTAAATAATCGGCATTGCTGCATTCATGCTATAATCAAGGAACACGAGACGTTCCAAAGGTAGCTCTCGACTGGACCCAGGCGGTGTTCGTTCGTGGCATGTCCGGAGAATTGTTTCGCGCAGGCATTTTATTTGTGTTTTGTGCCATGGATCGAACATGGCGAGAGAGGTTCAATCGGAATGAGCGAACGAACGCTGACCTGCCGCGACTGCGGCCAGGAATTCGTGTTCACGACAGGTGAGCAGGAATTTTATCAGCAGCGAGGGTTCTCGGATCCTCAGCGATGCCCGACATGTCGTCAATCCCGCAAGGCGCAGCGCACCCAATCGGGCGGAGGCGGATATTCCTCCGGTGGCGGTTCGTCTAGCGGTGGTGGGTATTCGAGCGGTGGCGGTGGATACTCGAGCGGCGGCGGTGGATACTCCTCCGGCGGCTATGGCAACGATAGCGGCAACGGCGGCGGCTACTCCTCCGGTGGCAACGATCGTGGCGGGTATTCCTCCGCTCCGCGACAGCTGTATCCGGCGACGTGTTCGGAATGCGGCCAGCAGACCGAGGTTCCTTTCAATCCAACGCCAGGCAAGCCGGTTTTTTGCCGAGACTGCTTCCAGGCCAAGAAGACCACCTCATCTTACGATCGCTGGTAGTCTGAACTTCGGCCAATACCGCGCCCCGCGACATCAAGGTCCGGGTGGAGTTCTTGCGGGGCGAAAGCAACTGGATATCGCTCAACTGAGGACCACGGCTTCGGCAGTCCTTACGAATTGCCACGAACAAGCATGAAAACCGCCTATGTCGTCAAAAAGAGGATGATCGGTCGTTGTACCGAACATCCTCTTTTGCGTCTGTCCCTTCCTGTCCCGCGTCACCACCAAACAGACGCGATGCGCAAATGAAATAGAGTACGATACTCGCTGATTGAAGCTGGTGGCCCTGTCTGCCAAGAGGCTTCGCCAGAATTCGCATCCTGCCCGCTCTTGCCATTCGTCAGGTTTCCGATCGGACGTGCTTCCGTGTCACTCGACCATTCTTCCCAAGACTTCGACCCGTCAGCGAACCTTGGTGTGCTCGTTCGCCACGGCACCCTCGTTGACCTCCGGGAGCACGAGCTGGCGAATCGGGACCAATTCGTCGAATGGTACGGAGACCCCGACATCGCGGAGATGCTTCGCCACGATCTGTCCCCGCTTTCACCAGCGAGGGCGCGAAGCTATTTCGATTCCATCATCCTGCCGGCGTCTGCGCGAGGAACGTGCTGGGCGATCCATGAAAGCACCACTGGCCAGCTCATCGGATCCACGGCCGTTACCGAGATTCACGCTGACGGATCTTGCCTGTTCCGAATCGTGATCGGCGAAAAATCCGCGTGGGGCAAGGGGTATGGAACACAAGCGACCGCGCTCGTACTGGAGCAGGCCTTTGGCCCGCTCGCATTGAACCAGGTGCGGTTGGAGGTCTTCGCGCACAACCTCAGGGCGCAGGGCGCCTATCGTCGTGTTGGCTTCCGGCAAACCGGCCGACATGCGGAATGGGTCGCGACCCATCGTCGCCAACTCGACGTGCTCGAGTTGGCGATTTCGAGGGAAGATTGGCTCACGACTCTTAAAGCGTAACGATATCTCTTGGCATCCCGGCGAAGGCCACCGCGAACTATGCAAGGTGTGGAGCGGAGAGTCGCTCCAGCGCCCGCGCGAGCGACTCGCGAGTTTCGTGGCTCAACGACAGCAATTCGCTTCGCGAATCGTCATCCAGGCCGATCTGTCCGAATATCTCGTCGAGGTCGCCATCGACCTTGAGCGCATGCTCTTCTTCATTTCGAAGCGCGCTGAGATCCGAACCGAGCGCATCGGCAATCCGATCGAGCACATCGTAGGAAGGGACCGTGAGCCCGCGCTCGATGCGGCTGAGATGGGACGGCGAGATTCCTGCAACATTTGCCAACGCGTTCAGCGACAGATCGTGCTGATGGCGACGGTTCTTGATCGTGGGGCCGATGCGTTGGCGCACAGGACCCCCCGCGCTTCCTATCGAAATAGACATTTTCCAGTTACCTCTCTGTGACAATTGCGCAATTCTCTTGACCCAGTCATCGACCTGATCGACAGCACCGCGACGAAATTGCATAGACTTCGATCTATTCGGTCCTAGTACTCATCTATAATCCCACCCGATATTCCTAGGCGGATCGAAGAATACTCCGTTTATAGCACATCTTGGGGGAAGTGAATGCGTGGTGCCCAGACATAGTGCAGCCTGTAGGCTAATTTGTACCATTCGCACGTTTTTTTCAACCAAGGCCCTATCTTTCGACAGGATATAAAGGAACAATTCCGGTCGCGCAGGTCGTCCGAACGTACCATCTCCGATCCGCTGAAGGCTGAGCGCCGACATGCGCCACCCTTCCAGAAACCGGGCCCATCTTTTCGTACGCTATAGTGGTTCGAATGGTTTTTCAAAACATTCGACGCGCGCAGTTGCGCCACAGGACCTATTTCAGATCGGTATCCTGTGCCGCCCGTCGACCTGCTCGTTGGACAGCGACGTTGCGTGTATTCCCCAGGCTTTCCATACCGACGCCGGTGGTGAACAACTTCACATTCCTTATAAAGAGAGGGTTCGCTTTCTACACATGGGCATCGAAGCCGTTGTTGTTCTCATCCTTATCATCGCAAACGGTTTTCTCTCAATGTCGGAGCTGGCCATCGTTTCGGCCCGAACTGCACGCCTGCAGCAGATGGCTGTTCGCGGGAACCGCGGTTCATCAGTCGCAATCGAACTCGCCGCCGATCCGAATCGATTCCTCTCCAGCGTCCAGATAGGCATCACCCCGATCGGTATTCTCAACGGTGCGTTCGGCGGTGCCACGCTCTCAGCTCCGGTTGCAGCCGCACTTGGCGCCGTACCAGCGATCGGTTCGTACGGTTCGGCGATCGCGCCGATCCTCGTCGTACTCGTGATCACCTATCTTTCGCTTGTAATAGGCGAACTCGTGCCGAAGCGACTTGCCCTGCGACGTCCGGAGGCGGTGGCATCGCTGATGGCGCCAGCGCTCAGGATTCTGTCACGGGTGATGAGCCCATTCGCAACCCTGCTCTCTATCTCGACGGTAGCGGTTCTCAAGCTGTTCGGTTCTTCCCGGCACGACGACAATCAGGTGTGGGACATATTCCGGTCGACGGCGAGTCGTTCGAATGGGAGCGATACAGGTTCGACGTGATCGCCATGGACGGCACCCGAATCGACAAGCTTGCGATCACGAACGCAGCGACTCATCGAGCATAGAGCCGGTCAGTCCCGACTCCTTGGCTTCGGCCGCTCGTCCCGCTGGTCGCCCCGCTGGTCGCCCAGATTTCCAGCACTATTTTCTGCTACGGCTTTCCGCCGCCTCCAGATCTGGGACCAGGCAGATGCGGTCACAACGCTCTGCTGGCCGTTTGGCGGGTCGCCGGATTCACCATAGCGCACGCGCTGATACGCTCCAATCAAATCCGCGACCGCGCCAGCCGTCCCCTGCCAGATTCCACGCAATCGCATCGCGAAATCAGCGGGCGTCTCGTCACTCCGGCGGGCGACACCCTCGCGATTGGCCAGAACTTCGAGATAGATCATGGCTTCCCGGACGGTCGCGGGCGGACGATCGAAATCGAGCCGTTCGGGTGCCGCGGATCCATGTCGCCGCCGAAAGAAATCGCGTAACTGTTTCTTGGCAAGATCGGCGTTGAAGACGCTGTCGCGCTCCTCCTCAACAATGCCATCGCCTTCGGTTTCGACGTTGCGTCGAGAGATCCGGAACACGATGATCCCAACGATCAGCAAGGCGATGCCGATCGCTATCCAGCGCAGGAGAACCGCGTATTCCCATGTATCCGGTTGGGATTGCTCGATGGCCTGGGGTGGGCCCACGGGCGCAACGGTTTTCATCTCGGGGGTCTTGATCGGACCGAACATGCTGCCAAAGATGAGTTCCAGTAGCGCGGCGACGGCTCGAATGACGATATACAGGACATAGACAAGGGCATAGAGAACATACCCCAATAGCCATGCGATCGAGCGAAAGCCAACGATAATGGCATCGAGCAGAGCACGCATTGCGCCCGGACCCAGCAGAACCGTGACGATCAGGCTGACGACGACAATCGCGACGGCAAACCCACCCACGAGGCGATACCAGCGCTTCCAGCTCGGCACATGAGCGCCTCGCCGACGAGCGAGTTGGCGGGTGGCTTCAACCTCGGTTCCCGCCACCAAGGCGATGCTCGCCAGCATGCAAAGGGGTACCGCCAATTTTGCTGCATTGATGGCAGAGTGCCCCGCCTCTCCCCCGATCATCGCGGCGAAGATGATCGATACCGTCAGTATCAGCCAGCATCGCTGGACCAGGCCCCGAATTTCCTCAGGTGCGAACCTGCCAGAATCTCCCGCGTACCGGGAACCCTGCCACCAGGCGAACATCGATATGAAGATCGGAGTCAGAAAGTACGCGTTCCCTTTGACCAGCGAGACCGGGTCGGTCATCACATCGCGCACGTCGTAGTTGGGCTGGATGGCAAACCAAAGGATGAGCGCCAACAACCAGAAGGCCACCAGCAAGATCGGATACATCCGGCTTGACACGTGCAGTCGCTGCACCAGCCGGGTTCCCCAGAATCCGATCAGTCCAACGAAGGCAAATCCCCACGGCCAGGGTGCAGGGCGGCCACCGGTCAGTCCGAACCTCTCGCCGAGGAAGAGATACATGAACGGTGCGATCGCGGAGACCATCAGGATGGCCAGGAGGATCGGAAAGAAAACCCCAACAGGCCACGACCTTCCCCCGGACGGTGATTTCCCTCCGTCTCCCTGTGTGAAGAGCCCTCTGATCGTCGAGGACGGCAGTTCAGATGGAGCGGGTGAAGGTGATGTGCTCGATGACATCCCACGCCTCCTTTCCATCCATCCGGTAGACCGCGACTCGCCGCCGCAGCTCTGGAACCAGTTCCGGTTCGTCGCCGATTACGACGAGTACGAACCGGTGAGCACCGCTGGCCCGCGACAGGCGCAATAGCGAACGCTGCATCCCGTCCGTGACCTTGCACGTCACGATCACGACCGCCGATCCCCATGGCAATTTCGCCATCTGCTCGACGACCAGGCGTTCGATCCGCTCGCCGAACGCGGGAGTCAGCATAGCCAGAGCCTCAAGAATTCGCACCTGCTGGCCGGGACGACGACCCGGTGGCACATGGACGGTGCGAGAGCGACCCGGAATCGGGGCATTCGCGAAGAGACCTACCTGCTGGCGATCCAGAAGCAACTGCGTTGAGATAGATGCAGTCACCGTGATCGCAAGTTCGAGCAGGTCGGAGTTCTGCCCCTCCCACAGGTAGGAGAAGGTGATCGTGTCGAGAAAAATCGCGGCGACCGGCGACGCAGTCGGCTCATAGACGCGCGTCTGCATCGTGCCCGTGCGCGCGGTGGCCCGCCAATGGATGCGACGAGGGCTATCGCCTGGAACGTATTCACGAACGCCAGCCAATCGCATCGGGTCTTCGATCAATTGCTGCGCTGGCCGAAAATCACCATAAGGCTGCCGGGCGGGAACGATCACGTCCATCACCGGAACGATCCGAGGATAGACAAGAAAGCCATCCGACTGAGGGAGCTGCTTCCTTCTGACCACGATACCGAACGGATCAACTGCCGAAACCTGCGCAGGACCGAATCGATGCCAACCCCGATGCATGCACCGCACATTGTACCGATAGACAACTCGCTCATACATTCCCAGGCTGAAGACGGTCTTCATGAGGCGTCGATCGGGCCGCTCGGACCGTTCGAGCGGTTGCCGCAGGATGTCGACATTGGTGGTCACCTCATCGGTGATTTCGAACCGGGTGATGGGCAGCAGCTTGGCGTTGACTACCTTGAGTTCCATCACGATGTCGTCACCATACGATGCGCGCGGAGTCGAGAACGAGCGCTCGAACGTAAGATTCCGAAAACAGTTGTCCCACCAAAGTCGCGCGAGGAAGCCCGCAGCTGCAACGGCAAACGCCAGCAGGAGAAGAAGCGGCTGTCGAAGGAACAACCCGAGAACGGCAATGACGGACGCCACACCGATCCAGCGCTGGATACTGATATCCGCGTCAGGATCATTCCACCATGCCTGGAAACGATGCCAGCGCGCGAAGCGGAGAGATTCGAGGGTATTCGCACCGGTTGCCATGGTTGCTACACCGCGCTGAAGGATTCGACCGGCACCGGCGTCTCGGCAACGACCGACGTGACCAGATCCGCACTGGTGGTACCCATGAGATCTGCCTGGGCCGTGGGAATCACACGATGCGCGAGAACTGATACGGCGAGGTCTCGCACATCATCTGGCAGAACGTAGCCTCGTCCATGCAGGGCTGCATTCGCTTGCGCCGCGCGAACGAGCGCGAGCGCCGCACGCGGACTGGCACCTACCTCGATGTTCGAGGTCTCGCGCGTCGAACGCACGAGGGCCAACAAATAGTCTTCGACGGCGACGCTGACGTGCACACGACGCACGATCGCGATCAGCTCGCCAACTTCGTCCGGCGAGGTGACCGCCCTGACACTGGTCAGCGGCGAATCCGTCCGGAACCGGCGCAGCATGATGCGCTCGTCCTCGAGTTCCGGGTAGCCAATGGCCGTCCGCAGCATGAAGCGGTCGAGTTGGGCCTCCGGGAGCGGGAACGTTCCTTCCAGCTCGACCGGGTTCTGCGTCGCGAGGACGAAGAATGGACGGGGAAGGCTGATTCGTTCCCGCTCGACTGAAACCTGGCGCTCTTCCATCGCTTCCAGCAGGGCGGATTGTGTCCGCGGTCCTGCGCGGTTGATCTCGTCGGCGAGGAGAACATTGACGAGCACCGGGCCGGGGCGGTAGGTGAACTCGGCACTTCGCGGGTCGAAGACAAGCGATCCCGTGATGTCCGTGGGAAGAAGGTCCGGGGTGAACTGGACGCGACCGAACTCACCGCCAAGTGCAGCGGCCATCGAGCGCGCGAGCATCGTCTTGCCGATACCTGGCACATCCTCGAGGAGGACGTGCCCTTCGCACAGGATCGCTACCATGACCTGCTCGATCACCACTCGTTTTCCGACGATCACACGCTCCACCTCGTCCATGATGCGACCGGCAACTTCCTGAACGCGTTCCTGCCCGACTATTCCGTGTGCCATAACGTGTGAGCCCCTTGTGCCAGCGACTGGTGTAGCGACTGATGTGGCGACTGGTGGTGGCGACTGGTGTAGCGACTGATGTGAGGTTCATGCAGTGTACGACACCCCTGCCGGTTCGCGACAAATCGGGCAACGTTATACTTGGGATCAGATGGACAGAACCTTGGTATCCATCATCGCCATTCGCCGGGAGCCAATTTGAATACCGTACACTCCCAGACTCCACTCCTGATCGTGGTCGGAGGGACGCCTGCGACCGGGAAATCCACGCTTGCCGCGTCCATCGCCGACGACCTCGGCCTCCCCATGTTCAGCAAGGATGTGCTCAAGGAAACACTCTTCGATGCACTTGTCGATGGACCCGAGATGAGCGCGAGCCCAGAGCTGTCTCAGACGATCAGCGACCTTGCCCTGGCTTCGCTCCTCTCGATCGCGACGGAACTCGTTTCCAGAAAAGTTGGAATGGTGCTGGAAGCCGACTTCCGTCCGAATGATGGCCAGCGACTGTTCGCGCCGTTTCTGAACTCGACGATGATGCGGCAGGTGCACTGCACGGTCGAGGAGCGGGAACTGGAGGAGCGACACCTCGAACGCACGGAGGAAGGAAATCGCCATCCCGTGCATGTGGATGACCTGGAGAAGGTGAAGATCCATCTCGAGGCCGGAGACTTCGAGCCACTGTGGCTACCGATTCCGCTTCTCTCGGTCAACACAACCGATGGGTACCACCCCTCTTTCGAAAAGATTGTGGCCTTTGCACGGACGGGATCCGGAGCTTCCAATTAGCTCTGTGGACGTTCGTCTCCATTCGGAGATGCGCCTTATCGTTTCAAGGGGCGGAGGCATGGCTCGTAACGCGGGCCGGGGACCTCGCCCCTCCGCTCTCTGCCACGTCCCACCTCGCGCTCATGCACAAGTGATCGACTGATTCGCAGCGGGCGAGGCTCAAGGCGCAAGGCACAGCGTGTGTTCGAGGATGGTCATTACCGGCGACGTGCTCGAATCTTCACAGAGTGAATCGATCCCTGCCCCTGACAACGCCTTCCGGGATCACGCCTGACGCAGGAGACAACACAACAGCGCGGGCGTGATGCCCGCGTTGTTGTGTTGTCAGTAGCTGTTGAAAAGGAACAGCGGCTGGGCGGCTAGGCATGAAGTGCTGGGACAAATCCCTCTGCGGATTCGGTGGACTTCGCTGGCGCGATCGCAATGGAATCGGATGGAGCGAAGATCATTGCAAGAAGCACCACGAGGAACGAGATGAAGGCGATGGTCAGAAACATGGCTTGAGTCTCCTTTTCGGCATGGCCGAATGGTGATAGGACGGAGAAGGTTCCCGAGGAACCTTCTCGAGCGTCTGCAACAGATCAGCTACAGCTGGTAAGCAATTTCCCCGTGCTGCGAAGAATCAAGTCCGAGCACCTCGGCTTCCTCTTCGACCCGCAATGGAATGAAGACGTTGATCACCTTGAGAATGACGAACGTCGCAACACCCGAGAACACGATCGCCGCACCCGCCGCGACGGCTTGATACCACAATTGTTCAGGTGCCCCGAAGAAGAGACCGTCATATCCACCGATGGACTTCTGGGCGAAGAGCCCGGTCGCCAATGCGCCCCAGATTCCACCGATACCATGGACCGCGAAGACATCGAGGGCATCATCGATACCGACTTTCTCCTTGACGAAATCGAGTGCCAGAGGGCAGAAGATTCCGGCTCCGAGACCGATCACGATCGCCGCGGCCGGGCCCACATAGCCCGCTGCCGGGGTGATCCCAACGAGACCGGCAACCGCTCCTGCTGCCGCACCCAACACACTTGGGTGACCATGGCGAATCCACGAGACAGTCATCCAGCTGAGTGCGCCCATCGCCGCTGCCACATTCGTGACAACGAAGGCTGATGCGGCCAACCCGTTGGCGGCGAGCGCGCTGCCTGCGTTGAAACCAAACCATCCGAACCACAGCAGGCCAGCACCCAGAACGGTCAGGGTCAGGTTGTGTGGATCGGCGTCCTTGGTGCCGAACGTCTTGCGCTTGCCAAGCACGATGGCGGCAACCAGCGCCGCGACGCCCGAGGAAATATGGATGACGGTTCCGCCGGCGAAATCGATCGCGCCGAGCTTGGCCAGCCAGCCACCACCCCAGACCCAGTGAGCGAGCGGCGAGTAGACGAGGGTAGACCACAGCAGCGAGAAGAGCACGAACGCCTTGAACCGCTTTCGTTCCGCGAACGCGCCGGTGATCAGGGCGGGAGTAATCGCCGCGAACATCATCTGGAAGGCAACGAATGCGAAAACAGGGATACCGAAGGTGCCATAAAGATCGTCTGGCTTGATCCCCTTGAGACCGATGAAATCGAGACCACCGATGAGGCCACCCTTGTCGGGGCCGAACGCCAATGTATAACCCCAGAGCACCCACACCACACTGATCAACGCCAGAATGAAAAAACTGTGCATCAGGGTCGAGAGTACGTTCTTGCGATTAACGAGCCCCCCATAGAAGAAACCCAAGGCCGGGGTCATCAGCATGACAAGTGCTGCCGAGATGAGAACCCAGGCTGTATTCCCGGTATCTAACTCCATTGAACGTCACCCCTCTTGTGTAACCGTAAAGATCCGAGATGCGTCTTCCCCAACCGACGCTCCAGGGGGTGTGCGCACAATGCACAAATACGCACGTCTTCGTGCTGCAATACTCTGAGTCTATGAATAACGGTCACAACGGAATAGGTGCATCACCAACGAATATTCAACTTTTTATTGTACATTCTGAACAATTTTTCACGATGGACGTCCCCGGACGATTCACTCCAACGAGCGTGAGGTTATGCTGTGAGCAACAGTCACCGGTTGAATAGATGGTTTACCGCAGTGAGGATGGTATGAGCGCACAGAACGAACACGTATTCTCCGCCGACTCGACGCCAGATACGGCGCTGAGTGGTGTGTTCCCGATCGCGCCGACTCCATTTCGGGAGGATGAGTCGATAGATTTTGCGGGTCAGGAGCGGGTGATCGAGTTTCTGATCGACGCCGGAGTCGACGGTATCTGTATTCTGGCCAACTACTCCGAACAGTTCGCGCTGACCGATGATGAACGCTCGCACCTTCAGACGGCGATCCTGAAGCAGGTCGCCGGGCGAGTACCGGTGATCGTGACGACAAGCCACTACAGCACCAGGATCGCCGTCGCCCGAAGCCGCCGTGCGCAGGACGAGGGTGCGGCAATGGTCATGCTGATGCCGCCTTACCATGGAGCGACCCTGCGCGTCGGCGACTCGCTGCTGGGTGATTACTTCGCCTCGATTGCCGATCAGATCGACATTCCGATCATGATCCAGGACGCGCCAATGAGCGGAACACCGCTTGGTCCCGACCTCCTCGCCCGTTTCGCGCGGGAAATTCCGGCTGTTCAGTATGTGAAAGTCGAGTCGGCGAACGCTGCCTCGAAACTGAAGACCCTGATCGACCTGGCTGGTGATTCGCTGCCTGGACCCTTCGACGGCGAGGAGAGCATCACGCTCATTCCCGATCTCGAAGCGGGTGCGACGGGCACGATGCCGAGCAGCGCGATCCCCGAGGTGCTTGGCGAGATCGTTCGCGATTGGCTGAGCGGGAATCGTGATCGAGCGATCGAAACCTGGGAAGCCTGGTTGCCGATGATTCACTTCGAGAACCGCCAATGCAACCTCAGAGCAACCAAAGTGCTCATGATGGAAGGCGGCATCATAGCCAGTGATAGAACCCGCGCCCCATTCGGGGCATTGCCATCCCAGATTCGGGATGGCCTGCTCGCCCACGCCAGACGCCGTGATCCGCTGATCCTGCGATGGGCCAGATAGGCCGGCGTCAGATCTCATCCGATTCGTTATGAAAGGCATGTTGTCGTGACTGACCATCACCAGGCCGTTCCCGTGATTCCCGTCGAGACGGAACCGGAAGTCGTTGTCGACCTGCCCTGCGAAACCGGTGAGGGTCCGCTGTGGGACGACCTCGCTCAGGTGCTGTACTGGCTCGATATCCCTCCCGGTCGACTCTATCGCTTCGACCCCGAGTCGATGGTCAACCGCCTGGTCTACGAGCACGATGCCGCTATCGGCGGTGCGACGCTGCAAGTGGATGGTTCGCTGCTGCTTTTCTGCTCGTTCGGCAAGATCCTTCATCTGAACCCGGTGACCGGTCAAACCCGGACGATCGTGGATCGGATCGATGCGGAAGCGGAAAGCCGGTTCAACGATGTCGAGGCTGATCCGCTAGGCGGTGTCTTCTGTGGCACGATGCCTACCGCTACCGAACCCGCGCGTCTCTACCGGCTGGACCGCGACGGCTCGTTGCAGCTGCTCTACGACGATCTTGGACTCTCGAACGGGATCGGCTTCAGCCCGGATGAAACACGGATGTATCACAGCGACACCAACACCCGAAGGCTCTACGCATTCGATTACGATCGAGCGACAGGCTCTCTTGCCAACCGTCAGTTCCTCATCGCGAATCCTCCTGGCGAAGGCTACCCCGACGGAATGACCGTCGACAGCGATGGCAATCTATGGATCGCGCGCTGGGATGGCAAGTCGGTCTACCGCCACTCACCTGACGGGACATGCACCGGGCGCGTGCGTTTCCCCGTTCGCAAGGTTTCCAGCATCGCCTTCGGTGGCGCCAGGTTCGAAGATGCCTATGTGTCGACCGCCGCACCGGACGGTCGCGATCAGTCGGAAGGAATGTTTGCCGGCTCGCTCTTCCGGGTGAGGCTGCCCGCGAAAGGAAAACCACCATATCGCTCGAGAATCGGACTTTAGTCCTGCACCACATTCGTCAGCCACGAGACAGGCACGGGATTCGATCCCGTCCCTGTCTCGTTATGCTTGACCTGCCCTTAGGCCCGTCACGGCGGGGCCAATCAATCCGTTTCGTCCGGCTCCGGAAGGTCTGGCAGGCCGGTTCGGTTCCGGCCGGGCGCCGGGCGCTGCGATGCAGAATCGACCCGTGGAGAGGGCGTGGGCGTGGGCGATGTTCGCTGCCGGGATGGCGCAGGAGCAGCACGTTGGGGTCGCGATGTCGGCTGGCGAGAAGAATCCGGTCGTTGTTCCTGCCGGCCGGCGCCTTGGCCACCGGACCTCGCCGGCGGTGCTCCTTCTGGCATGGTCGGACGCTGCTGGGCGTTCTGCTGTCCTGGATGTGTTTGCCAGCGAGGGTCTCGTTGCTCATCCGGCTGGACCGGCTGAACCGGCGGCTGCCGCAGCTCATCTTCTGATGGTTGCCTCCGCGGATCGGGTTGAGGCCGTGGTTGAGACGATTGCTGCCCCGCTTGCTGCCCCGGTCCCGACTGCCGTCGCTGCTGCCCCGCTTGCTGCCGTGACTGTTGTTGCTGGCGCGATTGCGGTTGCAGCGGTGTCCTTGAACGCGCGGGAGGATCAGAATCACGATCGTAATGGTCCTGAACGTCATCACTATATCGATCGTTAACCGCGACTGCCGTCCCGCTTCCACTGTCACTGAACGCGCGACGCAGTGCCCGGGGATTCAGGCCCTCCGCGGTTTGGGCTTGAGACGCCTGAATCGGAGACCGTCCGCCCCCGGAATGCGGGACCGCGCCAGCTGGGCCGTCGATTGCCAGAGGTGCGTCTTCGATCCCAAGCGCCTTGAATACCTGATAGAGGATGATCGCTCCGAACGTCCCGAGGCCGATCCCCGCCAATGCAAAATCTCCAATGTTGATGGTGTAATCGGCGGCACCCACGATCAACGCCACCGCCGCAATGAAGAGATTGCTGCTCTTCGAGAAATCGACCCGATTCTCGACCCAGATGCGAACGCCGGTCACCGCGATGAGCCCAAACAGGACCGTTGCAACGCCACCCAACACCGCCGACGGGATCGATCCGATGAGCGCACCGAACTTGGGACAGAATCCGAGAACGATCGCGGTCACCGCCGCGACGACGAAGATGGCCGTCGAGAACACCTTCGTGACCGCCATGACACCGATGTTCTCGGCATAGGTCGTCACGCCGGTTCCACCACCGAAACCCGCGATCGTCGTCGCCAATCCATCCCCGATGAAGCCACGTCCGAGGAACGGCATCAGATTTCTACCCGTCATCTCCGAGACGGCCTTGATATGACCGGTATTCTCGGCGACGAGGATGATCGCCACCGGCGCGATAAGCGTGATCGCGTGCCAGTTGAACGATGGACCAGTGAAGTTCGGCCACCCTATCCATGCCGCATCCCTGACCGGTTGAAAATCGACTCCCGAGATATGCATGGGGCCGATCGAACGACCGGCGGTGTTGGTGCCACCGAGAAGGATCGCGATCAGATACCCGATCAGCGTCCCCAGCAGGATCGGAAGGCGACCTAGCATCCCTCGGCCAACGATCGCGACCACGATAACGGCCAGGATGGTGAACAATGCGAGCGGCATGCTGGCTGCGGCCAGATTCCGGGCAGCACCGGCGAGGTTCAGTCCGATGATCGCCACCACTGCGCCGGTGACGAGCGGCGGCATCAGCGCATCGATCCAGCCGGAGCCGGTATATTGCACGATCAAGCCGATGAGCAGATAGATGACGCCGGCGGCGATGATGCCGCCGAGTGCTCCCTTCATTCCGCCGCCACCCGCCACCGCTGCGGCCACCGGGGCAATGAATGCGAAGCTGGACCCGAGATAACTCGGAACTTTTCCCGCCGTGATGGCGAAGAACAGCAGTGTGCCAATACCCGAGAACAAGATAGCCAGATTCGGGTCGAAGCCCATGATCAACGGCGCCACCACCGTCGATCCGAACATCGCCAGCACATGCTGCATGCCCATCGCGATGGTGTTCGGCCACGGTAATCGCTCATCCGGCCCGATGGTGCCGGTCTTTTTCTCACGCCAGGAGAACAGCGTCCGCAACTGGTCCAGGTAAATCTGCTGCATCGTTACTCTCTCTGCGCATCACATTCGTGACCCACTATCCACCCCGCGCCGGTTGAACCTCAGCCAGCTCGGTCGGATCCGACAATGCGTCAGAGAGCGATTCCTGGCCGGTTCTGGCGATCTTCACACCAACTTCGCAGCGTATCGATCGATTCATTGTCAGGGGCAACCCGGTTGCACGCAACGGGTGCCTTATTGACAACGAAAGCGGGTATCGAAGCATGCATCGATACCCGTCAGCATCAGGTCGTTTGAGGTGCGCGATGGACTGTGAAGTACTCGTGCCTAGAGGGAGAACGCCTGGCGGATCGTCGCAATTCCGTCGGGCACGCCCTCCGATGGATGCCCCTTGCCCTCGAACTCGATCGAGACATACCCGTTGTAGTCGATCGCGGCAAGCATGCCTGCGATCTTCGCGTAATCGAGCACCGGTGTCACGGCCATGCCGCCGCCGAGATAGACCTTGGCATGCAGGATCGCAAGATCGGAGAAGAACTCCTGCATCTCCGCATACTGGTCGGGACGGTGCACGAAGTTCCCGGTGTCGAGCACGTATTTCAACCACGGCGAATTGACACCGTCGTGGATGCGTGCGGTACCGGCAGCGGTACCGGTCAGACCCCAGTGATTCTCGAGCACGAGGGTAACACCATGCAGACCTGCATAATAGGCAGCTGCTTTCAGTGCATCGGTTGCCCAGGCGTAGCTCTCGTCCAGTGTGTACCCGTGCCTCGCCGGCTCCTCGCCGTTGTTGGCGAGCAACTCGTCGAAATCCGTGATGGTGTGCCAGCGACCGCCAAGCGCCCGCACGAAAGGAGCACCAAGCTCGGCAGCGACATCGATCGCCGAGACAAGCTTGTCCAGCTCCGCGCTGCGCTCCTCGGCGGTTGTCTGCACCGGATTGTGCGAGGCGGCAATCGTGACTGGCGAGATTCCTCGTAGTGCCATGTATTGCCTGAGTCGATGCAGGGCGAGCGGCGTCGTTTTCCCCGAAACCGCAGGTGCTCCATCAGGAACTCGATACCATCCACGCCGTAATCGACGCAGAGATCCACCATCGATTCGACCGAGGGCGCCTCCTTGCCTTCCGGACCGCCGCCAAACCGGTGGAATGAATAGGACGAGATCGCTATCTTGATTGGCACGTTCGATACTCCTGTTGTTGGCTTCGGATGATGCTGTCGCCGTGACTTCGACTCGATCGCCTGGCCACCGACATCATCGCCGACAAGCGCTCAATCTTTCCAGATGATAGTCTGCGACGCAAGCCATCAAATAAACACCCTGTCGATGGGAACGTTTTCGGGTATCTTGAAGGTTGAGATAGCAACCGTCACAATCCCTGGAAGGACCGCAATCGATGGACGATGAGATACTGAGCCAGACCGACGTGGTCCAGCATCCGCACAAGCCGGAGCTGGAATCACCACGCACGCGTACGGGTGATCTCTCGTTTGCGAGTCTTCTCCAGAATCTCCGGATCGCTCGCGGTTGGACCAAGGCCGATCTGGCCAAACGATCGCATTTCGATCCCAGCTCCATCACCCGCTTCGAGCAAGGCGCTCGTGCCCCCGAGCGAGAGACCGTCATCCAGCTCGCCGACGCGATGGCGTTGCCGATGGCCGATCGTGACCGACTACTTGCGGCGGCCGGGTTCCGATCCGAGATCTGGGATGATCCGCTGCTGATCGAACTCGCACAGGTGCTCGGAGAAACCACGCTCTCCGCAGCAGCCAAGAACGAAGTGCGATCCGTGATCCGCATGGCGATCGCCTACTGCCGGCTCCAACGCCTCGAGGCTTACTAGCAGCGCCGAGGCTCGCCGACAAAGGGATCCGGGCCCAGGGGAGAGCCCACGTTCGTCAGGTGTCTTTCGACGGCGCGAATCCCACGATACCGACACCTTCGACGCCGATCGCAGCAGGATCGAGGTGAACGCTTGTCACATTGATCCCGGCAAACGGCATCACCCCGAACCAGCGCTGCAGGTGTTCGTGCGGCCGGTTATACCCCTTGATCAGGGGTGTCACCCAAGCGACGACCTCCACCGAATCGACGATCTCACGGTGATCTCCAGAAGCGATTCGATACAGGCGGACGAATCTGGCGATCGCGCTCCGGCCAACGATCAGTGCGCTTTCGCTTACGGCCTGGCTCATCGTCGCCTTGTCTATGATGTCATCGGCACCCGCCACCCGAATCGTGAGGCGAAGCGATTCGGCATCGGTCTGTGTCCGAATCTGCTCGGTCAGGATCTCATCGACGATGTCCTGCATTGCTTCGAGATCGGCACTCATCAGGACGTCCCCGTCTCCCGTGTAGGACGGAATGATGAACGCTCCCGGTGGGTAGTCACTTCTCGTCATGTCGTCGTTATGTCGCTGCTTCTTGAGCAGCACCGCGGGAATGCCGGAGGCAAACGAGTACATGGACCCTACCGGATACCCGGACATTCCCGGCACGACAAGCACATCCACGCGTTGGGCGTGAAGATGGGCGGCGACTTCCTGAACGTGAGCCGCGATATATGTCGGCCGGGCAGCGGTCTTCAGCAGACTGGCGTATTCGATTCCGGCGCCACCACCCGGGAACATCGCAGACCTGCCAAGACGCAACAACCCGCGCAACAGGGCTTTTCCACCGTCGGAAAGCGTCGACAACTCCATCGCAGCATCAAGGTCCGCATAGTCAATCATCTCGCCATCGGCGAGCGGGGCCGGAACCGGAGCCAATTCTTTCGGGCGTTCGTAACGTGGTAACCGCTTCGTTTCGGGCGCGTTGTCAGACATGGATGAAAAGATACCCCGCAGGTTCGACATCACGATCACCGGTCCTCTCGAACGTACGCCTTGCCGAGGGCGGCCGGCGAGCCAACACGGCGGGACCGTCCCTGTTGGGTGGCGAGCACCAGTACGATGATCGTAAAGATATAGGGAAGCATGTTGAGAAAGAAGGATGACACGGGCACATTCACGCCCTGCAACCGAAACTGGGCTGCCTCGACCACACCAAAAAGCAGTGCGCCCGCCGCTGCGCGGACCGGATTCCACATTCCGAAAATCACCAATGCGACGGCGATCCACCCGCGACCGGCAGTAATATTCTCGGTCCAACCTGGATTCGTGGCCAACGAGATAACCGCCCCGCCGATTCCCGCGAACGCCCCGCCGAGGATCACGTAGGCGTAGCGCTGGCGTGCAACGTTGATACCCATCGCATCGGCGGTGGCCGGATTCTCACCCACCGCGCGGAGGTTCAACCCCGGACGGGTTCGATAGACAAACCACCATAGCAGCGGCACGATGACGTAGGCAAAGTAGACGAGCGCGTCCTGCCTGAACAGGATCGTGCCAAGTCGCGGAACGTCGCTCAGGAACGGGACGGAGAGTTTGGAAAACGATTGCGGGGGCAGCTTCCCGACGAACGACGTCCCGAGATAGGCGGAGAGTCCCTGCCCGAAGAGCGTCAGCGCGAGTCCGCACACGACCTGATTGCCGCGCAGCGATATCGTCAGAACGGCATGAATCGAGGCCATCGCGGCGCCGGAGACGATTGCCCCGATAACTCCAACCCACATGTTGCCGGACCAGTAGCAGAATGCGAAGCCGGACAGGGCGCCCATCAGCATCATGCCCTCGACACCGAGGTTGAGCACGCCGGAACGCTCCGCCATCACCTCGCCCAGCGCGGCGTACAGGAGCGCCGCGCCCGATGCAACCGCTGCTGCCAGGACCGAGGTCATAAAGCCGAGCGTAAAGACCTGATCCATCAGACGGACTCCTGCTCGACGCCACGGACGATTCGATAGCGACTGAAGAAGTCACCGCCAAGCAGACAGAAAAGGATGGTCCCCTGCAGCATCGGGGCGATCGCCGACGGCAACCCCAGCGAGATCTGCAACTGATCGCCCCCAACGAGGAGACCCGCCAGCAGGAACGAGACGAGCACGATCCCGAATGGATTGAGCCGTCCCAACCACGCCACGATGATCGCGGTGTAGCCATACCCCGGCGACAATCCGCGCTGGAGCGAGTGGTTGATGCCTGCCACTTCACTCATTCCCGCCAGACCGGCGAGACCTCCGCTCAATGCGAGCACGAGCACGATGTTGCGAGCAGTGCGCATACCAGCGTATTTGGCAACCCGCTCGCTCGCTCCAGTCACACCGATCTCGTAGCCCCACCGCGTACGCCGCAACACGAAGAACAGGATCACGGCTGCAACGAGTCCAAACACCAAACCGAGATGCACGCGGGTTGTTCCCCATGTCGGCAGATAGGTCGCATCAGAGAAGGCGGCCGTGCCTGGAAATCCGTATCCGGCCGGATCTCGCCATGGCCCATGGACGAGATATTCCGAGAAGAGGATCGCGATGTAGTTGAGCATAAGCGTGGTGATCGTCTCGTTGACCCCGAGATACCCGCGAAGAACGCCGGGGATCGCAGCCCATAGCGCACCGCCAATCATGCCCGCGATCATCATCGCCGGAATCACCACCCACGGCCCGGCGTCCGCTAACCCGTAGATGGCAACCCACGTTGCGAAGATGGCTCCGAAATAGAATTGCCCTTCAGCACCAATATTCCACAGCTGCATGCGGAAGGCGACCGCCACCCCCAGACCGGTCAGCAGCAGGGGGATCATTTTCACGAGCGTTTCGGAGATGTTGTAGTAGGAGCCGAACGCACCGGTCGCCATCGCCCGGTAGACATCGAACGGGTTCTCACCAGCGAACACCATGATCAGACCGCCGACGATCAGGCCGGCGAGGACGCTGAGGACGGTGATCGTCACTTGCATCCGGAACGAAGGTGTCTGAACGCGCTCCAGTCGGAAGCGGGGACCAGGTTCGATGGCATTGCCGCCGGCATCGAGTGGAGCAGGACCCGACACCTGGTTCATGACGTCGCCACACCGATTACTCGAACGGATCCAGATTCGCCAAGGGCATCGAACCTGGAGCCGGCCATCATCTCGCCAAGCACCTCGAGATCGGCACCACGCGCCGGAACGATTCCCATGATCCGCCCTTCGTACATGACTGCGATCCGATCGGACAGCACCAGCAGTTCTTCGAGATCCTCCGAGATGAGGAGAATCGCGGCACCGCGAGCACGCTGCGCGCGTATGACGTCATGAATCGTCTCCGCCGCACCGACATCGACCCCTCTGGTCGGATGGACCGCCACGATAACGTTCGGCTCGCCCGCAAGTTCGCGGGCGATGAGCAATTTCTGCTGATTGCCTCCGGACAGATCGCGGACATTGGTCGATCGGCTTGGCGTCTTGACGTCATAGCCCTCGACGAGCCGGTCCGTAAAGCGGGCGATCGCGCTCGGCACCAGTACCGATCCGCGCGAGACCGGTGGGCGCCGGTAGGCACGAACGATCGCATTGGTCGAGACATCGAGGGACCCTACGAGACCCGTCCCGAGTCGATCCTCGGGCACATGGGCGACGCCCGCCCGTGCGACATCGCGGGGATGGCGATTGGTGAGATCCACTCCCTGAACATGAACCGATCCCCCGGTCGCGGGCCGCATCCCGGCGATCGTCTCGGCCAGTTCTCGTTGACCGTTCCCAGCAACCCCGGCGACACCAAGCGTTTCGCCGGCATGGATCTCGAAACTCACGCCATTCAAGGCAGGCAGCGCCTTGTCTCCCAAGGCGTGGAGATTGTCGAGCGCGAGCATCGATGGGCCCGTACGTTGCACGGGCACCTCTTCCTCGGTCAGGAGCTTGGTCGCCAGTTCCCGCCCGACCATCATGCGCGCGAGCTCACGGCGGGTCGTTTCTCCGCTTGCGACCGTGCCGGTCACGACTCCGCGCCGGAGGACCGATATGCAATCGGCGACCGCCAGCACCTCATCGAGCTTGTGGGAGATGAAGATGATGCAGAAGCCTTCCGCCGCCATTCCACGCAGCGTTGCGATCAACTGATCGGATTCGGCGGGTGTCAGAACCGCAGTCGGCTCGTCGAGGACGAGAATGCGCGCCCCGCGGTGGAGCGAGCGGATGATCTCGACACGTTGCTGTTCCCCCACGGACAATTGCCAGATATGAGCGCGGGGATCGACATCGAGTCCATATTTTTCGCTGAGTTGAGCGAGCTCGTCCTCGACCCGGTGCAGATCCAGCTTCAATCCGGTCGATGCCTCACCCAGCAAGACATTCTCGGCGACCGTAAACGACTCCACCAGCATGAAGTGCTGATAGACCATTCCGACTCCTGCGGCAATCGCATCCCGAGGCGCCTTCAACGCGACGGCGGCGCCGTTGATGCGCAACGTGCCCTCGTCGGGGCGGTAGAGGCCCGCCAGAATGCTCATGAGGGTCGACTTGCCGGCTCCGTTCTCGCCGACCAGCGCGTGAACCTCTCCCCAGTTGGCGGTGAACGTCACATCGCGGTTGGCGACAACCGATCCAAAGCGTTTGGTGACGTGGAGCAACCCAACCGCTTCCGTTGGTTCTCCGAATGCAACATCGCGTTCGACTGGCAGTTTCAATCCCTGCACTCCCGACGCTCCCGTTCTCCGCTTCGTAGAGAGATAATGACGCGAGTCGGCTGCGGCAGGCAGTCTCCGCTGGTCGAACCTGACAAACCGAACACCGGTGGACAGGAGCGTTCAACCTGCGCGTTCGTTGGCTCGAACAGCGTGCGGGCCGGAAACGACGCCTCGACGCAGCCGGAGGCTGGAGGCCGGCGGTCGACAGTATCCAGATCAGGCAGGGTGCAGGGTTCTGTTGAGTCGGAAGCCGGCTGGCGACTTCCGACTCAACAGAACCCTGTACCCGGGCCTTAGCTCGGGATCTTGCCGTCCACGCCTTGGACAAACCAGGTCATACCGAGCAGGTCTTCGGCGGTCATGGCCGTGCCGGCAGCCACCTTTTCCTTGCCATCCTGATCGTTGATCGGTCCGGTGAAGACGGTGAAGATGTCCTCCGTACCGGCTTTGAACTTCACCTCTTCTGCGTCGGCGTTCGTCTTGGTCTCTGCGGTGACGAACGCCGCGATCGGTGAGAGATCGACGACTCCGTCTTTCCAACTGCCCCAGTATTGGTTGGACTTCCAGGTACCGGCCTGAATCTGCTTGACGGCATCGGCGTAGTAGACACCCCAATGCCAGATCGGGCAGGTCAGGACGGCCTTCGGAGCGAGCGAAGACATGTCAGCGTTATATCCAACGCCGTACTTGCCAGCTGCTTCGGCTGCCTGCATCGGCCCGGCTGTGTCCTGGTGCTGGGCGATGACGTCTGCACCACCGTCCAGCAACGCTTCGGCAGCAGCTCGCTCCTTCTGCGGGTCATACCAGGTGTTCGTCCAGACGACCTGCACGGTAGCCTCCGGGTTCACCTTGCGAACACCGAGCGTAAAGGCATTGATCCCGCGGATGACCTCCGGAATCGGGTTCGCCGCGACGTAGCCCAGCTTTCCGCTAGAGGACATTCCGCCGGCAACGAGACCCGAGACGTAGCGGGGCTCTTCGATCTTCCCGAAGGCTGTGCTGACGTTGTCTGCGGTCTTGTACCCGGATATATGCACGAACTGAACATCAGGGAACTGTTTGGCGACATTGATGACCGCATCCATGTAGCCGAACGAGGTTGCCACAACGAGCTTGTAGCCCTTCTGCGCATAGTCGCGAAGGACACGCTCGGCATCGGAACCGGTCTCCGGCACGCTCTCCGAGAACGCCGTCTCGACGCCCGGTACATTTGCCTCGATGTACTTGCGCCCCTCATCATGGGCAAACGACCAACCGAGATCTCCTACCGGCCCGACATAGATGAATGCAACCTTGAACGGATCCTGGGCAGCGGCCTGACGAGCGACACCGGCCGTTGCAGCCGCCGCGACAGCCGCACCCGACAGCAGCGTGAATCGGCGACGATCGATCCGCCGATCGCTGAACCGAACAATCTTGCCAGTCGTTTCATTGGTGTTGGTCATTTCGCAAAATCTCCTGTTGCGTTCTCGCGCGTCGACAAAGACCTTAGTCCCGTGCCTCCTCGAAGAGGATATGCTGCGCCCCCTCCCAGACGATGCGTCGCCCCACCTCCCTCAGCAATTCCTTGCCTTCGACAATGGTGAGAAAGTGATTCCCCGCAAGTTGCCCCATGGTGCTGGCGAAACACGCTCTTCCATAGGGAAAGAGGATTTCCGTTTCACTGAATCCACCCGAGTAGAAGAGAATCTCCCCTGGTGACGGATAGCTCGTTGCGTTTTCGACCCCGACGCCAAGCTTGAAGTCCCCGAGCGGGATCCAACCAGACTCGCCGCTCCACCGTGCCTGAATCAGCTTCTGTCCAAACGGCAGGATCTTCTTGAAAGCCGCGACCGTCTCCGGCGCGGCTTCCTCCTCATACGTCGCACCGAACATCAGGTCACCCACGGTGATTATCAGCATTGTGACCGATTTGCTCCTTGGTGAGGTCGTATCCGACGACGCGGCGGTCAGTATGCAGTGCACGTACTCATTCGATTTTCGAATTGTCGCACATCAGAGAGGGTTTCAGAACCAGCCTTCATGTGCGTTTTGCACAACCATCCTCGCTGGTTTTCGTGTGGGTGGACATTCAAGTATCAAGGACCGCTCTTGCTCCTCGAAAGCGACCCCTCACCCACCGCCGAGACCAGAACGCGTGCACTCTTTCGTCCGACCACCTGGCATAGACTCCTTCCTGAGAATAATTATCACAACACATATACAAACAGGACCGCTCCTGTTACAATCGATCAAGTATTGAGAATCATTCTCAATACCGACGCAGTGACTCTGGATTCATCACTATCTGCCGGTGACATGGGCAGGTCCAACTCGAAGGAAAACCCATGATCCCTACGAACGAGCAGCCAACCGCCCGCGATTATGCTTCAGCCTGTCTTGCGTGGCACCTAGACGCGCCGTCCGCGAGCGCTTTCCTCGTCGGCAGCACGCTAATCGATGCGATCCCCGGCCTGGGAATTACGGCGCGGATCGATGGACGTTTCATTGCCATCGGCGTCGTTCCGTTGTTCGCCTCGCTCGACATTCCTCTGTCACCGGCGATTCGAAAGCCCATCGCACAAACCCATCTTGCCGGACAGCAGACGATTCTGATCGGGAACTGGAAGGGCATCGAGTGCATCTGTGCGATCGCTCGTCCGAAACCTGTCAGGCGCGCCGCTTGGGCCCTTTCGACCCGTCGGCGATGACCGGTGTGCGGTTCATGTGGTTCATCACGCGATCCAATCTCGATCCCACACGCCCACGCAGGCATTGCTTCACGTTTTTCCATGCTAACTGAACGCGAATGAGTCTTGTTGTCCATAGCGGAATGAAAGGTTTTAACGTTGAGTACGCCATTTGCATCCAATCTTTCCTCGTCCGAAACCTCTCCCGCCCACACGTCATCCTCCGCTAGCGTCTGGCTCCAGGAGTGGCTCGACAATTGGGCGCTGATCGTCAGTGCGGCCGGAGCATGGATCTTTACACTCACGGGGTTGGCGCTTGCTCATTGGACAAACACGCCGCAGACAATCACGATTCCGCTCTTCGTCGTGGCTTACCTTGCAGGGGGCACACTCGCGACGAAAACTGCGTTCGCCGATCTCATGCAGCTGCACGTCAACGTCGATTTATTGATGGTCGCCGCCGCGATTGGTGCAGCACTGATCGGGGCATGGGCGGAAGGAGCAATCCTGCTTGCGCTTTTCTCGTCGTCCAATGCTCTCGAGCACCACGCGCTGGAACGCACCCGCAATGCGGTTCGCGCCCTGATGGAGCTGGCACCGGAAGAAGCGACCCGTCTTGTCGACAACGTTCAGGAACGGATCGCGGCGGTCGATCTGAAACCGGGGGACATCGTCCTGATCCGTCCCGGCGAACGAGTTGCTGCAGATGCGGAGGTAATCGAAGGCCGATCCTCGCTTGATCAGGCAGCCATAACCGGCGAATCGGTCCCTGTCGTCAAGGAGGTCGGCGATCATCTCTTTGCTGGCACGATCAATGGTTCCGGAGCGATTCAGGCTCGGGTCACATCCTTCGCGGCCGATAGCACCCTCTCCCGCATCGTCAGACTGGTGGAAGAAGCCCAGGCGCAGAAGAGCCGTGCGGAACGATTTACCGATGCCTTCGAAGGGCCATATGCGATCGGCATCCTGGCCGTTTCGGCATTGGTTGCGATCATCCCGATGTTCTTCGGAGTCGATCCCTCCTCGGCGTTCTACCGCGCGATGACCTTGCTGGTCGTCGCCTCGCCCTGTGCACTGGTGATCTCGACTCCCGCCGCGACCCTTTCCGCGCTCGCGAATTCCGCGCGCAACGGCGTGCTGGTCAAGGGCGGGAGTTCCATGGATGCACTTGGTGCGATCGATACGATCGCCTTCGACAAGACGGGAACGCTGACATTCGGCCGACCGCAACTCACGGACATCGTCGTTCTCGATCACCGCATGACGGAGGATGACGTTATCCGGATCGTTGGCAGCGCCGAGCAGTACTCGGAGCATCCCCTCGCGAGTGCTCTTTTGGAAGGCGCTCGGGGACGTGGCCTCGACCTGATCGAGACAATCGGTCTGACGGCGACCAGCGGAGAGGGAATCCGCGCGTCTGTTGATGGGCATCCGGTGGCGGTCGGCAACGAGCGGCTCTTCCTTATCGATGGTCAGGCGATCTCGGAGAACGTGCGTACTCGCCTGGCCACCCTCCGCAACGAAGGCAAAACAACGATGCTGGCGGGTGACGAGCGTGGCATCTTCGGGATTGTCGCGGTGGCTGACCGCGTGCGCCCAGAGGCACGCGATGTCGTTCTGGCGCTGAAGCGCACCGGTGTCAAGCGGGTCGTAATGCTCACCGGCGATAGCGAGGAAGTGGCCCAGGCGATTGCCCGGGAAGTCGGGCTCGATGACGTGCGGTCGAACCTCCTCCCGGAACAAAAGCTCGATGTCATTCGGGAACTGCAACGCGATGGCAATGTCGCGATGATCGGCGATGGAGTCAACGACGCTCCTGCCCTCGCGATGGCATCGGTGGGAATCGCCATGGGGGCGGGCGGCACGGATGTCGCACTCGAGACCGCGGACGTCGTTCTGATGGGCGACGAACTCGGGAAGATCCCATTCGCAATCGGGCTCAGCCGTCACATGCGAAAGACCATTCGCATCAACATTGCGTTTGCCCTCCTTGTGATCGCGGTGCTGATCACGACGACGCTGACGATCGGGATTCCACTTCCGCTCGGTGTGGTCGGTCATGAAGGGAGCACGATCATCGTCGTGCTATTCAGCTTGCGACTGCTTTCCTACCGTTCGAGTCGACAATCCATGTCGCGAAACTCGACCTCGACTGCCAGTTCACCTCTGGCTCTTTCCGCTCGCTGATTTAGGTTCAGATACGTCATTCCGCTCATCGAACGAGGCGCCCCGACACGTGTCGGGGCGCCTCGTCACATTGATGGGTTAAAATCTGCGGTACATACTCCGTACGTGATACAGGCACGCGAATGCATGCCGACAGTCGTCCGAGAGAGGAGACCACCAGAAGAATGCCCGGCAGAAGTGTCTTACATTCGCTAGGCTGGAGGCCGAATCATGCGTGAGTTGAATCAGTTCCAACAGTATCTCGTTCACGAATTCGTCGATGATTACAACGATGGCGTTATGAGCCGCCGTGACATGATGCGACGTGTGATCCATATCACCGGGGGTGTTGCCGCCGCCGCCACGACCCTGACAACGCTCGGAGTCCGCGCAGCAGATGCAAAGGACGAACAGAAGCCGTTCCGGCAGGGATCGACCGAGCCCCGCAGCCCGCTCTCTGTGGCGGCCGACGACCCGGCGATCACCGCCATGGATGTCTCCTTCGATTCTGATGGAGCCACCATATCTGCGTACGAGGCTCGACCTGCGAATTCGTCCGGAGCAACGCCGGCTGCCTCACCGGTTGTCGAAGCCTCGCCCGCGGCAACGCCTGTCGCCGCACGAGTCGCCGGCAATGGTCTGCCCTTGATCCTCGTGTGTCATGAGAATCGCGGTCTCACCGATCACATCCGGGACGTCACTCGACGCTTGGCAAAGGTCGGTTATGCGGCGGTCGCCGTCGATCTCGTCAGTCGCGATGGCGGAACCGCCGCCCATGACGAGAGCGAGATCCCCTCCATCCTCAGCGAGGGTGATCCCAATCGACACGTCAAGGATTTCCAGGCTGCGGTGACCTATTACGAGGGCGTCGACGGGATCGATGCCACGCGCCTTGGGATGGTCGGCTTTTGTTTTGGAGGAGGCATCACGTGGCGATCGGCCACGCAGATCGCGTCGCTCACGGCCGCGGTGCCATTCTACGGACCACCGCCGCCACTCGAAGACGTTCCGAATATCAAGGCAGCCGTGCTCGGAGTCTATTCCGCCGATCCGACTGATTTCGCGAATGAGGGCCGGGATCAACTCAAGGCTGCACTTGCCGCCGCCGGCGTGACACATGAGATCAAGGTCTACCCCGGCACCGAGCACGCCTTCAACAACGACACGGGACCACGCTACAACGAGCAGCAGGCGCTCGTCGCATGGGCGGACACGCTGGCCTGGTTCAACAAATACGTCTGACCGGGTGCGGCGTTCCTGAAAACGATCTGGCAATCCTGCTGGGGCGCAGATTGCCGGCTTCGGAGATCGTCGATCGTGGCGGCCATGGCACTCCATTCCGATTCACGGTGGCCAACTGACGAATTAAGATGGTCGCTGAAACCCGTTCAACCTGCATCGATGTCGTCTAGAAGCGACAGAACCCCCGGCAAGGAATGTCCTTGCCGGGGGTTCTGTCCGATTAGACCTAGGCTATGGAACCCGGATTGTTCGTTCTGAAATCCGGTTGAACGCCGCTCACAGTGCCGGTTGAAATCCCATTCCTCCGGATTCCGTATGAGGAGTGAACCGTGTGTAAGGATTATTCTCCCGCGACGGGCTCCCAGCTGCGCGGCAACGGTGCTGGCGAGGTCCGCTCGGTCCGGGGCCGCAACACCACCGGCGTGAGATCGCCTTCGATTTTCGGGTTCGGGACCCACTGCAGGAATCGAGGGAACCACCAGTTAGCTCGGCCCAGCACCTTCATGGTTGCGGGAACCAGGATGGTGCGAATCAACGTGGCGTCGAGCAGGACCGCGACACCCAGCCCGAAGCCCAGTTGCTGAATCTCCACCAGTCGCCCCATCGCGAACGATGAGAACACTGCCACCATGATCAACGCCGCACCGGTGATGATTCGTCCGGTCGACTGCACGCCGAACGCGACCGATTCCGTGTTGTCACCAGTGTGATCCCAGTGCTCCCGAATACGGCTGAGCAGAAAGACATGATAGTCCATGCTCAATCCAAAGAGGATGCAGAAGATAAGGACCGGGAGATAATTCGTGATCGATTCGACCTGCGTGAATCCGAACAGATCGGCCCCCCAGCCATACTGGAAGACGACCACCATCACGCCATACGCCGCTCCAACCGATAGCAGGTTGAGAAGGATCGACATCGCCGGCACGACAATCGACCGGAAGGCAATAAGCAGCAGCAGGAAGCTCAGCCCAAGCACGAATGCGAAGACCAGCGGCAATCGGCTCGTGAGCGCCTCGTCGAAGTCGTAGACGAACGCGGAATCGCCACCGATATGAACCGATGATGCCTGGTTGCCGAAGATCGCCGGGACCGTTCTCGTCCGCAGGTCCTCGATCAGGAGCTCGGCATCTTTCGACGATGGATCGATCGTTGTGACCGCCTGGACAAGGGTGAGCTGGCCATCATCGCTGATCTTGACGGTCAGCTCGCCGAGCCGGTCGTCGTCCTGCAATGCGGCAGTCAGTCTCGCGACATGGTCCTTCGTCGTCTGACTGCTGGCGTCACCCTCGATCGCGAAATCGATCGGGCTCTGCATCCCGGCATAGAAATCTCGAGCCAGAATCTCGTATCCACTCTTGTAATCGGTGTCCGGCAACGAGGACGCAGATTGCTCACCTACTCTCAGCATGAAGACAGGCAGTGCTGCGATAAGCAGGATTCCGCCGGCGAACAGGATCGAGAGACCCGGCCGGCGCATGACGCCCTTCGCAACATGTCCCCAGAATCCCGCCCCCTGACGATCTTCGAACTGCGACTCTCGCGTTCGATCCTGTCGCTTCAGCTTGCGCATGGTGTCGATGCGAGGGAAGTTGATCCAATCACCGATCAGTCGCAACAAGGCAGGGAGGAGCGTCAGGGCGGCCGAGACCGCGAAGATGACGGTGGCGATCGAGGCGATCCCCATGCCCTGGAACACGGTCATCGGGAGAAGCATGAGGCCCATGAGGGCAAGCACCACGGTGAGGCCCGAGAACAGCAACGCCTTGCCGGCGGTGCCACCGGCGCGCTCGATCGCGTCGATCTTGAGTGCCCCATGACGTCGCTCTTCGCGGAAACGTTCCATGAAGAACAGGGCGTAGTCGATGCCGACCGCGAGGCCGATCATGGTAGCCAAAATCATCGTCTGCGATTGCATGACAAAGATATTGGAGAGCAATCCAACCGCTCCGACCGTCGTTCCAATCGCGATGATTCCCAGAAGCAGCGGCAAGAAGGCCGCAATCAGCGCTCCAAAGACAACTATGAGAACGATCCCGGCCATCGGCAGGCCAAACGAGATGTCCTTGCTGGTATCTTCCTCGGCGATCTTGCCATAGGTTGCATCTCCACTCAGGTCACCCACCGTATAGACCCTGACCTCGGCGTTGGTGGCTGCCTGGGCTTCCTTCACATAGGCCTCGCCTCGATCCTCATACGTGCTGCTCTCCTCGTTGAAGGTGATCGGAATGAGCAAGGAATGGCGATCCTTCGAGACGAGTCGCGTCGCTTCCGGTGCGCCACTCGACGCCAACTCGTAGTAGTTCGCGATCGAGGCGATATCGGCGTTCCAGGGTTTCAGGTTAGCGATCGTCTGGATTGCCACGTCCTTGAATGCCGGATCGTCGACAGTCAGGGTATCGGCGTGAATCGCGATCGTCTCGTTCGCGCGGGTATCGTTCCCAAGGTGCTTCTTGACGAGTTCATCGGCGACCTGGGCCTCCGGGTTGTTCGTAAACCCGAAGCTTTGGTCGTTTGTGTTGCCGCCAGCAATTCCTGAAAGCAACGTGATCACGACGATAAACATGATCCAGAGTGCAATCGTGCGCCATGGGTGACGCGCGCTTGCGCCAGCCAGACGTCCGGGAGACAGGTTCATCGAATAACTCCTCATGTGGGTGTGCGGCAATTGCGGGTTTGTTGAATCGACGTTTCGGGAAGATCAGGTTCCGCAGGGAATCGCGAGCGTCAGCAGGGTGCCGCGTCCTGGGGGGCTACTTACCGAGAAATGACCGCGCATCTCGTCAACCCGCCGTCGCATGCCGTTCAATCCAGAGCCCTGGTTGACGTCGACTCCGCCCTTGCCGTTGTCGAAGACCGAGACAAACAGCCATCGCTCCTCCCGCTTGATGCTGAAGTTGGATTCCGTCGCCTCACTGTGCTTCGCGATGTTGAGAAGTGCTTCCGTCAGAAACTCCTGAGCCAATTGCTCAATGGCCGGATCGATGTCCTGTCCGGCGAGTGCGTTCGTCGCGAGGTGCTGATTGAGTGCCACGATCACATCACGCATCGCTCGATCGAGTTGGCTGGCGGGTTCCACAGCACTCAGGCGGCGGGACGCGAGCTTCATCGAATGCAGTTCCGCTCGCAGGCGCTTCAGTTCATTGACCTGATGCTCATAGGTCTGAAGCTCCGCGCGATGGTGATGCAGTTCCTGCTCGATCAGCCGGGCTGTCTCGATTTCGCTCATCACGTCGCTCATGGTTGTCTGTTCGTCGTTCATTCGGATACTCCCCCTACCAGTCATGGCGCAATATCGCGATCCGTTCGGATACTGAGGTCCGTCCTCGACCTCGTTCGATTCTGCGCTTGCGCGGCCCTGTGCCGAAGCCCCTATTCCGGAGATTCGAGCCACCAGTTATCCCCCACGGCACGGGGTGGGAAGCGTCACCAGCTCACCACGGTTCCATCTTCGACCACACGAAAAAACTCCCTTGCCGTCACCGGTAAGGGAGTGAATCGAAAAGATCTATCGGGTTGGACCCAGACGATCGGGAACAGGATCAGAACGCACGGGCCTTACCGGCCTGACCGGCCTGACCCACCTGACCGGGTTCCCCTTCTCCAAGACGCAGGTAGGTAAGAACGGCCAGCACCCGGCGATGAACGGATTCGGCATTCTCCAATCCCAACTTCATGAAAATGCCACGGATGTGCTTCTCGACGGTTCCTTCGCTCACGAAGAGGCTCTCCGCGATGGCATTGTTGGTAGACCCCTGGGCCATCAACGCGAGGACTTCCTGTTCTCGCTGCGTGAGCGAGGCGATGCGTTCATCGCGCCGACGGCGGGTCACGAGTTGCGCGACCACCTCGGGGTCGAGCACAGTCCCCCCGGCCGCCACCCGGCGCACGGCCACGATGAACTCTCGCACATCGGCCACGCGATCTTTGAGCAGGTAGCCAATTCCCGACGTGCCACCTTCCAAAAGCTCGGCGGCGTATCGTTCCTCGACGTATTGGGAAAACACGAGAATGGGCAGATTCTTCCACCTCTGGCGAATCTGGATCGCGGCTCGCAAGCCCTCGTCACGGAACGTCGGTGGCATCCGGACGTCGACAATCGAGACGTCAGGGCGCTCGTGCTCGATCGCCTCGATCAACGCGTTGCCGTCTCCAACCGCCGCGACGATCTCGCAGTCCAGTTCGGTCAGCAGTCGAATCAGGCCTTCGCGCAGAAGAACCGAGTCCTCCGCGATCATTACTCGCATGGAATTTCCACCAGTATGCTTGTGCCGACGCCCAAGGGGCTCTCGATCGCATAACGACCATCGAGCGCGGCGATCCGATCTTTCAATCCGCGCAGCCCGGTTCCATAGTTGGGATCCGCACCACCCTTGCCATTATCCGACACAATGATCCGCAACCACGAACCAGTCCGGCGAATACTCACATTTGCCTCGGTGGCGCCGCTGTGTTTCGCGATGTTGGTGAGCGCCTCGACGACCACAAAATAGGCGGTGCTCTCGACCTCATCCCGCTGACGACCGCTCAGATCGATATCGACACCGACGGGAATGGGAGAACGACCTGCAATCGCGGAGATCGCGGCGTCCAGACCACGATCGGTCAGCACCGCAGGATGAATACCACGGACCAGCTCGCGAAGCTCGGTCAGGACCAGCTTCGCGTCCTCATGTGATTCCTCGAGCAGTTTGCGCGCCGCACCGAGATCCGTGCCCATTTTCTCGCGCGCCAGACCGAGCTCCATCGCAAGGTTGACGAGCCGCTGCTGCGCGCCATCGTGAAGGTCCCGCTCGATCCGCCGTCGCTCCAGATACATCGCCCGCATCACGGCAGACCGGCTCTCGGTCAGTTCCTCGACCCGGTCGGAAAGGACTTCCTCGGATGTCGGCGCCAGCAACCACTTGCCGAACTCGACATGCATCATGGCCACCGCATTGATGACCATGCTCATCGGTACGAAGATGATGAGACCGACGATACACGCCAGCAGCGATTCTCCAAACCCATTGATATTCCAGAAGAGAATGGAATCCTGGCCCCCGAAAGTCCAGACAATCGGCGAGACCAGCAGTCTGAACGGATAGAACACGACCGCCAGTTCGAAAATGCCAATCGGCAGGAGCAGAAAGAGATAGGTGACATCACGCCACAACTGCGGATTGCGCACGAATCCCCACGCACGTTTCCAGGGAGCACGCTCCTTCGGCAGATACGAGTATGGCGTTGGAATCGCCACGCCGAGGAACACCTTGATCCGGCTGCGCTCGAGTTGCGCGCCCGAGATCATGATCGCGAACGTTGCCGCCAGGATGGGGATCCCGACCCAGACGATGAGCAGGCCGGCACCAATCGCAAACATGATCGCGCCGACGATAAACCAGATGAGTCCCATCACGAAACTGAGCACGAGGAACAGGCTGTCGTTCAGCACGCGCCAGTTTCGAACTCCCGGGATATCCTTGAGACGTTCCCAGACGATGTCTGGATTGCTGATCGCCGAGAGACGATTGGCGGCATTCGAACCGAGAACATTGGAGAGACCATCACCATCAAGCGAGGTCGGCTCCCTATTGGCGCGTGCGCCAGAGCTGCCGTTGGAATGCGTGGTGGCCGAATCTGCGGTCGGTCGTGGTGGCCTCCGTTCTCGCGTGCGACGCTTGGGTTCGGGAGGCGGCGGCATGTTCGCAAACGGGTCCGCCCGCGTGTCCCAGAATGCACGCTCGGCTGACGGCGGGAGGGCGATTGGGGCCGGGCTCGTCTCGAGGCTGTTCGTTTGAAGTTGCTTGCCAGATGTGTCCATCGTGTTCGTCGTCCTTGCAGCGGCGCCCGTTCCTCAGCGATGACGTCGAGAGCGATCGGGTTCTGGACCTAGTATCCGACCCCGAGGTCTGTGCCGGGCAGGCGGTGACCGTGAAGATCCAGGGTATGGTTATCCCCCACCCCACCAGGTTCTCCAGCAATCAGGGCGGACAGGACCCGCTCCGGAGTGAATGGCAGTTCGCCAAGCCAGACCCCGACCGCATCGTGGATCGCCATTGCGATTGCCGGCGCAAACGGTACCAGCGGCATCTCGGCGACACCCCGCGCACCGAACGGACCGAGCGGATCGGCGAGTTCGAGGATGAGCGGCACGATCTCGGTAGGCATATCGAGGGTCGTTGGCAGAAGGTAGGTGCTGAAGTACTGGGTCTGGATGATCCCGTCCTGCACGCGGAAGTCCTCGAGCAGGGCATACCCGATGGCTTGGGCGAGACACCCCTCGATCTGTCCCTCGACCTGTTGCCGATTGATTGCCTTGCCAACATCATGACCGCTGATGATGCCAAGCACACGCACCTGACCTGTGAGGGTGTTGACTTCGACCTCCACTGCCTGCGCCGCATATCCGTAGCTGAAGTTCGGATGGCCGCGACCCGAAACCGGGTCGAGTGGGGTAGTTCCAGCTGGTCGAAACTGCGAGGTGGCTACGACATGCTGATCTTCGCTGGCAAGATATTTGGCGAGCGCATCGGTCGCGGCGTCGTGGACCGCGCGTCCCGCGACAAGCGTCAGACGAGACGCGGAGGCCGACCCGGCATTCGGTGCTTCGGCACTGTCGTCGGCGATGATCGCGATCTGGGAGATCGGCAGGTCCAGAACCCCGGCAGCAATCTGGCGCATGGCAAGGTGCGATCCCTGGCCGACCTCGGCCACGCCGGCCCGGACAATGGCGTGCTCGACAGCACCGCGACCGAACAATTCCACGGTCGCGGTGGCCTGCTCCGGAAAGCCGAACGAGTAGCCGACGTTCTTGATTCCCGCCGCGAACCCGATTCCACGCCTGAGGTGGGACGCACCTGCAGGCTGAAACTCCAGCTGCCCCGTGGCTTGCAACCCGCCGTATCGGTTCCGCGCCTCATCGGTGACCGCCTCGAGGACTTGCCACGCCGAGACCCCGGCGGGAAGCGGTTCCTGCGTTGGCTCGAGGCTCCCCTCGCGATAGATGTTCCGCCGTCGAAGCTCCAGGGGATCCATATCGAGCGCGTGTGCGAGTCGTGTCACCATCGACTCGGCGGCGAACTGCGCCTGCGGCGCGCCAAACCCGCGAAACGCGCCGCTCGGAATGTTGTTCGTATAGACGGCGTAGCCATCGGCAGAGATGTTCACGATGTCGTAACAACCGCTTGCGAAGACGGTGGCGATCTTGATGACCTCTGCCGACGTCGATGCGTACGCTCCACCGTCTGCCATCAGTCGCGACTTCACTGCCGTGATCGTACCATCGCGTGTCGCCGCCCAGGTTGCTTCGATCCGCATCGGATGTCGCTTGTGATGCCCGATGATCGATTCCTCACGACTCCACTGCAGCGCGACCTTGCGACCCGGAAAGTCGTGCTGCATCCGCCACGCGGCAACCGCGGCGATCTGCTGGAGCGACAGGTCTTCGCGACCTCCAAACGCTCCCCCGATCGCGTTATAGCGAACGATCACCTGCTCCTCCGGCAACTGCAGGATGGACGCTACCTGCCGCTGGTCCTCGTGAAGCCACTGGCCCGCGGTTTCGACAATCAGCCGACCCTCCGAATCGACCCACGCCGTCGCCGCTTCCGGTTGGAGGAACGCGTGCTCCTGCCATTGGGTCGAGAAGGTGCCGCTGATGACGACGTCGGCCGCGGCTATCGCCGCATCCGCGTCACCTTTGCGAATGGGGACGTGCAGGAGCAGGTTATTCTCGCGAAGTGCATGAACGCGAGGTGCGTTTTCCCGGAGCGCGCTTTCGGGATCGGTGACGGCAGGCAGGTCTTCCAGCTCGACCACAAGCGCGTTCACCCCTTGCTCGGCGATGAATGGCGAATCCGCGATCACCACGGCAACCTTGTCGCCCTGAAACCGGACACATTCCCCGATCGCACAGAACACCGGCTGGTCCGCGTCGATCAGGCCATAGGCATTGAAAGGGACATCTTCGGCGGTCAGGACCGCGATCACGCCGGGGATTTCCAGGGCACGAGCCGCATCGATGCTCACGAGCCGGGCATGTACCCGATGGCCGAACACGATCTTGGCGTGCAGATGTCCGGCTTCAATCATGTCCGCGGGATACATCGCAGCACCGGTGACCTTGCCGAGAGCATCCGGCCGCCTGTGCGATTCCCCGATGACAGAGGGAGATCGGAACGAACGCGCGATCATCGGTTTTGTCCGGACGCGGCGATCTGAACAGCGTCGATGATTTTCCTGTAGCCCGTGCACCGGCAGATATTTCCACTCAGCGCATGCAGCGTCTCATCGACAGTCGGTGACTCCCGTTCCTGCAGCAATTTCGCACCAGCCATCAGCATGCCTGGAATGCAGAACCCGCACTGCACCGCCCCCGAATCGACAAACGCGGTCTGGAGCGGATGAAGCGACCCCGTATCCCTGTCCACCAAGCCTTCGATCGTCGTGATCTCTCGACCATGCGCTTGAGGCGCGGGGACGAGACAGGACATCACCGCCTGCCCAGCGATCCAAACCGTGCAGGCACCGCATTCGCCCTCCGCGCATCCTTCCTTCGCACCGGTCAGCCCGGCGTCCTCACGCAACAGATCAAGCAACGTCTTGGCATTTCCCATGCCCTCGAACGTCCATGGCTTCTGATTGATCACCGTTGAAATCTGCCCGCGATAGGGTTCGGAAACGGTTTCGTCCGTAGTATCCCGCTCACGAACGTCGAGCAGAATCGGTGCGCGAGCCGGCCACTCGGACGCTTCCGTGCGAGTCGCCAACTTCGACAGGGCATGCGGAACCAAACGTTCGAGGGCCTGGCGACGATACGTCGCACTGCCCCGGACGTCACCGATCGGGCTGACGTCATCGAGCACGATCCGTCCCGCCTCGGCGCACACCTGCGCGGAGAGCGTTTTCCCCACCAGGCAGGTCTCGATACTCGATCCCCGGATGACCGTCGGTGCCAGGCAGCCGAGAGTGACCCGGGCGTCGGTCACGACTTCCCCGTCGAATTCGAGCACCATCGCGAGATGGACCACGGAGATCGCCTGCGCCCGTCGAAGTCCCAGCTTCACGAAGAGACCCCGGCGGGTTTCGGTCAGTCGAGGGATTCGGATTTCCCAGATCAGTTCGTCCGACCGGAGCACGGTTGCGCGAAAGCCGGCGTAGAAATCGGCGACCGGAACAACGCGTTCTCCGCGAACGCTGACGAGGACGAGTTGGGCGTCGAGCGCGAGGAGCGCGGAGATCGTGTCGTTGGCAGGAGAGGCGGTGCAGAGATTTCCAGCGACCGTCGCCCTGGTGCGCAACTGCGGTGCCCCGATCTCCAGACAGGCCTGGGCAATCGGCAACGCGTCGCGAACACACACCTCCGACGCGATGACATCGTTGTGGGTGGAAAGCGCACCCATGACGATCGCGTCTTCATCTATTCGTATCCCGCGCAATGCGCCGATCCGCGTGATATCGATCAGTGTGTCTGTAGTCTTGATCCCGCGAGACAGTTCGACGAGGACATCGGTGCCGCCAGCGATCACCCGCGCCGAAGCGCCGTATCGGTCAAGGAGCGCCAACGCCTCATCGAGGTTTGTCGGTTGGAAATAGTCGCTCCATGTCTGCCGCATGTGGTCCCTCGATAACTTGAACTCCACCACCCAGGGTTTTCTGACGAAAACGCCGTCGCGGCACGCAACGTGGGCCAGCGAGATCAATCGCGAGCGTCAAACGGCCACGTCACATCAGCGATTCGCTCCGGTTTCAGCAATTGCCCACGCGATTCACCGACCGGGTGACCTTCGCGGAACACAACCTGGCCGCGTACCGCCGTTCCGTTCACACGATAGGTCATCGGGAAATTATCCCATGCCGAGCGCGGGTGACGATAGTTGACGGAATCGAGCGGAATCGGAGCCGCCCGCTGAGCCGATCCCCAGCTGAAATCCGCATCGTTGCCGACGGCAATCCCACCCTTGTGCTCGAGATGGAACCGACGGGCAACGTTGCTCGACGTGAGCCGTACAACGTCCGCGAGTGACAATCCGCGGGACGAACCAGCGGTGATCAGCGCCGGAAGCATATGCTGACATCCCGCGATACCGCCCCACACGGCGAAGAAATCTGCGTGTCTCTTCATGGCGGGCAGTGCTGGAGAATGGTCGGACGATACCATATCGATATCACCCGCCAGCAACGTCGACCACAGATCCAGAGAGGTCGCCGCGTCGCGAAGTGGTGGCGAGCACTTTGCCAACGCACCGATCCGCTCGACATCATCATCGACAAACACAAGGTAATGCGGACATGTCTCGCAGGAAACGTCTACCCCACGTTCCTGAGCCGCTGCGATCATCGCAACACCGCGTCCGGTGCTGACGTGGACGATGTGCAGCGCGCAGCCGGTCTCCTCTGCAAAAACGAGCGCCCTGCCAATTGCCTCGAGCTCGGCCACGATCGGCCGGCTCGCAAGGTAATCGCGGGCTTTGGTCTTTCCGAGCAGAACAGATTGAGCGGCAAGTCCGCTCGTGATACCATCGTTTTCGGCATGCACGGCAACTGGCAACCCGAGCGACGCTGCGATCCCCATCCCCTCGAAGAGGCTGAAGTCGTCGATGAACTGAAAGTCATCGGTCCCCGCATTTGACATGAACGCCTTGAAGCCGATCGCCCCGCACTCCGCCAGATCCTGCAGGTCCTGCAGGTTGGTTGGCGTCAACCCTCCCCACAGACCGAAATCAACACGCGACGTGCGGGCCGCGATCCTTGCCTTCTCCCGAAAGTCCGCGCCCGTAAGCGTTGGCGGCAAGGCATTGAGTGGCATCTCGAAGCAGGCAGTCGCACCTCCGGCAGCGAGCGCGGCGCTTCCCGTGGCCCAGCCTTCCCAGTCGCCGCGTCCCGGTTCGTTGAAGTGAACGTGGGGATCGATCGCACCCGGAAGAACCGTTTGCCCGGAAAGATCGAGTTCTTCACGAGCACTGCCCGTGATCTCCTGAGAAATCTCGACGAAGCGACCGTCAAGCACGGCAATTTCGACGCTTGATGTGCCACGTTCTGTCGCAACCGTCGCGTTGCGTGCAATCAAATCGAAAATGGGCATCGCTCACCCTTCCGGGAATCCGTCGAGGACGCGTTCGCAACAGGGCGTTCAGAGGATCGGTGTTCCTGCTCGGATTGTACGTGATCGACCTCTCGCCAGGAGTCAGTCATTCATCGAGCTGGAAGCTCGAGGCAACGGATCCGACGATCCCGAACATGAAGCGATCGAGCACCCGGATCGCCACCTCGACGTCCTCGACAGTGATCGACTCTGCAGGGTTGTGGCTGACGCCGCCCTTGCATCTCACAAAGAGCATCGAGACGGGCGTGATCTCGGACAGTGCGACCGCGTCATGACCGGCTCCACTTGCCAGTTGAAGCGGCTCGAACCCCTCGTCGGCGATCGCATCGATCAGACGGCTCATCAGATCGAGATCGCATTCGACGGTGGCGTAGCCTTGCACTTCCGTCCACTGGGTTTCGATCTCACGCCGGTTGCCGATGGCGTGAAGCTCCATTTCGATCTGCCGGGCGATAGTCGCTCGCAATGTTTCATTTGGATGCCGGAGGTCGAGCGTGGTCTCTACATGACCGGCGATCACGTTGCTGGCTCCAGGAGACACGATCAGCTGGCCGACTGTCCCGACCAATCCTTCTTCACCGCTCGCGATCCGCTCTACCGCAAGAACGAATTCGGCAGCCGCCGGCAGTGCGTCACGTCGCAGATCCATCGGCACCGTGCCAGCGTGCCCGGCAATACCCGTAAATCCCGCACTCACGCGCGTTGCACCGGCTATTGCAGAGACTACTCCGACCGGCACATCTCGTCGCTCGAGGATGGGGCCCTGCTCGATATGCACCTCGATGAATCCGAGGAGATCGCCCGGATCACGACGGTTTTCCGAGAGCTTGTCTGGATCTCCTCCGAACTCCCGGATCGCGGCAGAGAGGGCGACGCCATCCTCATCGGTCAGCGTCAGCGCCTCTGGTGAAAGGGTCCCCGCAAGGGTTCGCGATCCGAGATAGGTCGTATGAAATCGAACACCTTCCTCGTCAGCGAAGGCGATCACCTGCACATGAAATGGAAGGCGCTTGTCCCCGGCTGCCAAGCCCTCGATGAACGCGACACCGCACAGCACACCGAGCGGGCCATCATACCTCCCGGCATTCTTCACGGAATCGAGATGGCCACCAATGATGAACGTTCGTGGTTGCGGCACGTTCGAGTCAGCTTCGTAGACCCCGACGAGGTTTCCGACATGGTCGATCGAAACGATCATCCCGGCCGCCTCCATCCATCGGGCAACCTGATCGATGGCTCCCCGCAGCGCGAGAGTGCCATACAACCGGGTCAGTTGCCCCTCGGATGAGGTAAACGCATTCAACTCATCGCACCGACGCATCAGCGCAGTGGCTCGATCGATTGTCGATCGGAAGGTCTCTTCGGTCATGTGCAATGTTCCTTGAAGCGAATCGAAGTTCGTCGGAGCCTGGGAATCGATAGCGTCAGCTACCCCTGTAGGTCGAATACGCCCAGGGTGAGATGAGCAGCGGCACGTGATAATGCCGCTGCTCATCCGTCATCGTAAACCGGATGGTGACATCGTCGAGGAAGGGAGGATCGTCCTGAACGACACCCTGCTGCGAAAAATACCCTGACACCGCGAACACCAACTCCCACGTTCCAGCAAGGTCGTCGTCGTTTTGAACAAGTGGGCGGTCGGATCTGCCGTCGGCGTTGGTGATTGTCTCGGTCACGAGATGGCGCGCGGCCCCATCGACTCTCATGAGCGACACGCGCATACCAGCGGCGGGTTTCCCCTGGGCGGTGTCGAGAACGTGTGTACTCAGGCTCAAGAGGTCACTCCCCTAGGATTTCCGGATCATCTGGAGTGTGATCTCACCGAATGCGGGGAATGGATCACTGTAGACCTTGACTGTCGGATCGAGTTCGGAGACGTGGAACGGATCCTTTGTCAGATTGCGGCCGACGAACCGGACCGATCCCAGGGAAGGAAAGCGCTCCAGCATCGTGCGTCCCATCTGGTGAACGAGATGCTGAATCGATTCGCTCACAAATGCGTGAAAGACCGTACGGCAAAGGTCAGCGACCTGTTCACCCGCCACATAGAGGGAAGGAATGTCGCCGGTCACATCCTGAGGATCGAGATACGTCCAGAAGACATCGAGGTCAATGAAGAGCGGTCGATCTCGGCGGTCGGGCAACGTCGTATGCTCATCATGAACGAAGGCGGTAAAGGAACTGCCAGTTACCTTCAGCAACCGCAACCCCATCCGTCCCGACTCATGCTCGGCGATGGCAACCACCGCCTCGCCGCCGTTCTCACCTGTTCGCTGCACCCGCATCCGGGCAACGGTGCGATCACCATTCGAGACATTCTCGAACAGCACATCGCTGGCGATGAATGCCTCGCCTGGACCCGCCACGATCGACGCGGGAAATGGCAGCTCGCGAATATCCAGCTCGAGATCGCGCAGGTGGTCGTAGCGGTCGATGAACGCCCGAGCAAGTGAGAGAAGATACCCCTCGTGCGTCGCCCCGTCGTAGACGAGCGCCTGCTTGATGATGATGTTCTTCATGCTATCCGTGGCGACGACGAGTGAGTTGTCGCCAACCGTATAGGCGGGCAAAAAATCCTCGCCGAGCACGACAAGGTCGACCTCGCAGGCGAACAGCACATTTGAGCGCCCGACGAAGGCGGACTCCGGGATGGGGGTTAGTCCGACAAGCGGCCGGGCATGAAGCCGATGAAACGTGACCTTCTTCTTGCCATAGGAAATGCGATACCTGATGTCCTGCTCCAAGACACTTGGCCCGTCATTCACGGTTACCCTCCCTCCTCGTCACTCGTCTGTCATGATGTCGAACAACCGGTATGCGGCGATCTTTTCGATCTCGCCCAGAGCTGTCTCGATCTCGGTCTCGCGGTCATTACGCAACCGGGCGTCGAATCCATCAAGGATACTCACCTTCCGATTGTCCCGTGCACAGATCACAAAAGGAAATCCGAACGTGTCTCGATACGTTGCATTGAGGCGCCGGAACATCTCCCGCTCATCGTCGGACAGATCGTCTGCACTCAGTCCGGCGGCGGTCTGCTCGTCGACCGAGGCACGCGTCAATGTGCCCCGGAGAGCTGCGTCACCGACCAAGTCAGGATGCTCCCGAATCAGTGCCAGCTTCGCAGCCGGATCGGCGTTCCGGACGGTTGCAGACAGCGCATCCTGAAACGCCAGTCGGGAAGCGAAGGGACGCTGAGCCAAGGCGTCCCGCACGATCCAGGGCGTGTGCTCGTAGAGGTGCCCGAGACGTTCCAGAAGCTCCCCCGACTGGAGTCCGTTCAGATCGGGAACGCTGATGGTCGTCTCGTTCATGCGCCGGTCCACGCCTCTCCGCCTCCCGTCATTCGACCAGTTGACCAGTCCTATGGACTTGCTCACCGTCATTCCGACCTGCCAACCCATTTCTCATTTCGACCCTCTCTCCCGTCATTTCGACATTGTGGAGAAATCTCTGTCACGAAGCGCTCGACGGCTACTGTGCCTTGCCCTTGTGTCGCTCCTTATAGTGCGCCCGATTGAACGCGACGTATTCAGCGGTCGGGGGACGGCCGACGGCCCGCAGGAATGTCCGCCCAATCGACCTCCGGCGGGTCCGGGTGATCGGCACCTGCGCTTCCGGTTCACCTTACGTTCAACCGGATTCCGTATCACCCGTCATTTCGACCCGGTGGAGAAATCTCTGCTGCGAACCGCTGGCCATAGACTGCGCCTCGCCTTGGGATCGATCCCATCTCATCGTTAGCCAGCTCTTTCCGAGCCCTCCGCGGCGTTTGCCCGCCCCCTATTCGGCTTCGCCCAGGTAAACGCCCCGAAGGCAGGGTTCTCGTTCGGGCCTCCGCGTCGTTCACGTCGAGACCACGTGGCGTTTTCACCGGGCAACTCGCCGCCCGAGAGATTTCTCCACCGGGTCGAAATGACGGGTGAGGAATGCGAAATGACGAAGGCAGGGCCGACCTGGCGAGCAACGACAAATGCTCCGAGAGCACGTTGAACGAACGAGGAAATCCGATATCGCGGTCCGAGATGCGCTCCATGCGCCGCGGCGACGAACGAATCAGTCAAGGTACGCGTAGGCTGGTAAGGTGAGAAACGACACGAACGAATCGTTCAGGATCAATCCGTCCAGGATGTCCGCCGCCTCCGCGAAGCGACTCGGATCAGACGCCGTCAGCGTCGCCATCTCCTGATCGCGAATCTGCTCGTAGCGATCGCGTGTGATGAGCACTCCATCGTCGGTTGACGCGCCGTGCCGGATCCACTGCCAGATCTGGGCCCGGGAGATCTCTGCCGTCGCGGCGTCCTCCATCAGATTATTGATCGCGGCGGCACCGACGCCATTGAGCCAGGAATTGATGTACTGCAGCGCCACGCTGATGTTCAGACGAACACCGGCTTCCGTGATCTTGCCGTCCGGCACGGCGAAGTTCGTCATTGCCGCCGCATCGGCTTGCACATCCTCGCGCATGACATGCTTCTGGTTCGGACGATCGCCAAGGACCCTGCCGAACTGCTCGATCGCGATCGGGATCAGTCCCGGATGCGCCAGCCAGGAACCATCAAATCCATCGTTGGCTTCCCGCTCCTTGTCCTTGTGGACATTCGCCATCGCGATCTCGTTGGCCGCGGGATCGCGCCGCGTCGGAATGAACGCCGCCATGCCACCGATCGCGTGAGCACCCCGGGCGTGGCAGGTCTTGACGAGCAATTGGGTATAGGCCCGCATGAACGGCACAGCCATCGTGACCTGAACGCGATCCGGGAGCATCTTGTCCGGCCGGTTCTGATAGGTCTTGATTGCGCTGAAGATGTAGTCCCAGCGACCGGCATTCAAGCCAGCCGCATGATCGCGAAGCTCGTACAGGATCTCTTCCATCTCGAACGCCGCTGGAAACGTCTCAACCAGCACCGTCGCCCGTACGCTACCGACCGGAATGCCAAGCTGCTCCTGGGCCGCGACGAAGACGTCGTTCCAAAGTCGTGCCTCGAGATGACTCTCCATCTTGGGCAGGTAGAAATAGGGACCGCTGCCGCGCGCGATCAACTCCCGTGCATTATGGAAGGAGTAGAGACCGAAATCGACGAGACTTCCGGACGCTTCCTCGCCATCGACGAGGACATGGCGCTCGTTCAGATGCCATCCTCGTGGTCGTACCAGCAGTGTTGCTGTCTCGTCGTTGAGCGAGTAAACACGACCGTCCGGATTCTCGAACGTGATCATGCGGCGCACCGCATCGTGGAGATTTCGCTGCCCGTCGATCACATTGTGCCATGTCGGGGAAGAGGCATCCTCGAGATCGGCCATGAAGACACGCGCACCGGAATTGAGGGCGTTGATCACCATCTTGCGATCGCAGGGACCGGTGATCTCGGCTCGGCGGTCATCGAGATCCGCTGGCGCTGGCGCGACCTGCCAGAGAGGATCTTCCCGAATAGCAGCTGTCTCCTCCAGAAAACCCAACGCACCGCCGCCGAGCAATTCCTGCTGACGGCGAGTTCGTGCCGCCAGCAACTGCTGCCTCCGAGGATTGAACTGGCGGTGCAATCCGGCAACGAACTCCAGCGCTTCAGCAGAAACGATGGATTGCAGATCTTCGGCAACGGGCGCGGCAAGGGTCACGGATTCAGGTTGAGTCACGGTTGGATCACCCCTTTAGTCGGCAACGGACAAGAACATTCGACCGATCGCAGATTCAACCTGGACGGCGAAAACGTCTTTTGCTCGTTCGTATCTTCCATCCCGCGGGCGCGCGATGCAAGACACGCCCTCCCACGCGAACGACTCGTCCGATCCGTTCCCACTTCGCACCTCCATATGCCGCCTCTCTAGGGGACCACGATCGTCTTTCCGATCTCTTGTTCGAGCAGGAGCGAGGCGGCCCCGGTCGCACGATCGATCGACTCCAGGGTGAGACTGAAACTCCACGTGCCTGTTGTGAATCCCATTCCCGGAATGTAGCGCTGCTCGATCGCGGTCTCTCCCTGAACGAGCGACAGCGAAGGGATGAGCTGGAACATCCCGACATCCTTTCCGTCCCTCTGCGCATGGACGGTAAGCCACGCATTCGAAACCGGTTGTCCACCGTTCACGATCTTCCCACTAATGGTGGCAAATTGCGGCTTGTCCGTATCTGGACCCGGCGTCACGCTCAGCAAAGCGACCCGAATCGCCGTCTGAAGCGGTGTCGAGGGCGCGGGGGGCGGCAAATGTCAACGTGTTCGTCGAGGCCCGTGCCGTCGTGACGCTGTCTGTAAAGATCAGTTCGATCGTATCCGTGTCTGCAGGCTGAAGCCGGTCGTTTCCGGTATTCGTGACATCACGCCATATCAGTGCAGCGGAAGCATTCCCCGCTACAGCGCGAACCAGGCAGGGCGCCTGAATACCGGTTTGGAAGCGACCTCGCCAGCAACGGCGATCGAGGTTGAAGACCGAGTCACGGTGCCTCGACCGAGGCCCAGATCGACGTGAATGGTCCAGCGGTAGTACCAGCGGGAATGTCCAGCTCGAACTGCAGCTCATAGACTGTGGTTGCTGCTACTCCGGGCTCGAATCTTGCCACCGCCACAACGCAACCGCTGGCGAGGTCACACCGTCCACTATCGACCGGCTCCCCGTTCACGGCGACGAGCCTGAGATGGCCTGTGTCGATCATCGAACCCGATTCTCCGCTCAACGCCTCCCCATGGAGCACGATATTCCAGCTGCCACACGATTGATCGAGCCCAGTGACCTCGAGTGTGATGGCGCCCGAGGTCGACGTCGCGTTCATAGTCGGCCCCAGCACGACCGTGCCAAGTTCGAGCGTGCCCGAGAACGTGACGTTTGGTTCCGGGATCGCAACGAGTCCCGGCGCGACGTCGGCACTCGCCGAGCTTCGAGAGGGGATGTTGATGACGGCATCGGGGGCACCGGGAAGACTCACGATGGCGCCGCCGATCAGCGCGACATTGCCACCATCGGCAACACAGCGGTTACGCGAAATCCTTAAATCGACCGAGAGACCATGGGCACCATTTCCACCGTCTTTCAATGTGGACGCTGCAAATTCTTCGGTCGAGGTGACGACAGCACCGGACACCGCCGCCTGCCATTCGGCGCCCTGGTTGCGAAGCTGAACCGTCCAGCCCTCGTCAACATCCGCTTTCACCTGCCAGTCGATCCGCACCGATCCCACCCCGAGCCCCTCACCTTCCATCGAGAGTGCGAGCGAGCACCGATAATCGATCGATGATCCGTGGCGAACTTCGGTGACCGATGTCGAGGGCTGGCAGCGGATGGCATTGTCCAAGGTGTACGAGAGCGAAGCCTCCAGCGTTGCGGTCGGAGAAGGCGACGGCGCGGGGCTCGCCACGTCGGTCGCCGTAGCCGAGGGAACTGGCGTTTCCGAGGCGACCACCGTTGGTGTTGGCATCTCCGGTTCGGTTGGCGGCGGTATCGACGGTTCGGGGTCGATCGGAGTGTCGGTCGCGGTCGGTTCTGGATCGACCGGCGTTTCGGTTGGCGGCGACTCGGTGGTGGGAACCGGAACATCAGTCGCTGGCGGCGGTTCTTCGGTTGGGTCAGGAACGGGCCCGTCAGTGATCTCGGCTCCCACAACAGCCGGAACTGTGACCCCCACGCTCACCGTCGCTGACGAGTCGGTCTGCGCTGAGGCAGAAGAGAGCGTTCCAGCGAGAAGCGCGAGAACCAGCAATGGAATCACCGCTGGCAGTGCGAACATTCGGGCAAATTCGATGGGGTGGCGTTGACCACAACCTCGATCAGAGCGATGGCAATGGGATCGCCAATTGTGCTGACAACGGCGTTGGCCACGGCGTTGGCATTGCGTCATGTGGTGCAACTCCTTGAATCTTCGGATGCGTCGCCACCGCTCGCATCCTTCCAGTACAGGCGATTGTACACGTCCACTTGCACATATTCGTTATCCACACGATACGACACAAGATGCCTCTGCATGAACGCAGGGGCATCTTGTGTCACAGGAGTCAGATCCGGCCAGCGTGGTGCCAAGGTGAGTTTACGGGAGGTAATTCTGTGGATTCTGGGCCACTCCGTCGATCGTGACCATGAAATGGGTATGTGGACCGGTCGAGAGGCCGGTGCTTCCGACAGGACCGATCACGTCACCCTGAGCGACTTGCTGTCCAACCGACACATACGGTTGGGATTGCATATGCCCGTAGAGCGTATGCACGCCATTGCCATGGTCGATCTCAACATAGTTCCCGAGACCGCAATCGCACCAGCCGGCGGCGACAACCGTACCGGCAGCGGCGGCCATGATGGGACTACCCGCCGGAGCCGCGAGGTCGAGGCCATCGTGGACCGGGCAGCCGAGCGCCGCATCGTAGGCATAGAATCCGAGATTGCTGCACCCGAATCCCTGAGTGATGGTGTAGGAGGTCAAAGGATAGATGAATCCCTGAGCAGACACGTTACCGGTTGTCGGCGCAGGCGTCGTCGTGACCGCAGCGGTCGGATTTGACTGGGCTGGAGTGGTCGCGGACGACGTCACCGTTGGCGCAACTGCCCCGGGTGTCGTGCCTGCGGCAGGTGTCTGAGTAGAGGCCTCGGGGGCGGTTGCCGTCGCGACGACCGCGGGATCACTGGCGGGATCCAGGAGATTGCCAGCCACCCATCCTCGAGTGTCGCCCCCGTTGGAGACCTTGTACCAGACGTCGCCGTTCTCATCCTTCACCGGACCATCGATGACCTGCATTGTCTGGCCCTCGGCGAGAAATCCGGTCGCGGCCGATGTCCTGGTTGGAAGCGTCCGGACATTGGCGCCGGATTGGGAGGCAGTCGCAACCTTGACGTAGTCGCCCTTCCTGTAATCACCGGCAACCCCTTCGTCGACGCTATCCACCGCCGGCGCGGCAGTTGTCGCAATCAGCAGATCGCCGTCAACATACCCGGTAATCCCGTTGTAGACAATCTTGAACCAGCCGGCGGTGCTGCTGGCATGGCTGACGGGTCCATCTGCAATCGTGACGACCGCACCTTCTGGCACATAACCGACCTTCGCGGAGGTGGGATCACCATTCTCGCGAACATTGGCGCCCATCTGCTTCTGTGTCTTCACCAGGGCGTTGGAGCCTCTGGCGAACGCCGCATCGGCGGCATCACCGGTCGTGGAGGTCGGCTGGCCGGCAACGACCAGAAGATCGCCATCGACATATCCGGTCAGGTCACCGGTCGTCACCTTGTACCAGCCGGCGACGCTGGACTCGAAGGAAAGCGGACCTTCCATCACTTGCGCGACCTGGCCATCGGCCCAGACCTTGAGTTGCGCACCGTCTGGGTTCGGCTCTGCTCGAACAACAGCACCATCGCCTGCCTGGGTCTTGACGCGCACGTAAGAACCAGCGGCGAATGCCTCGCTACCGGAGGCAGGCGTTTCGCCTGGAGTCGTCGACGTGCTGCGGAGGTAAAGACCCGAAACCCAGCCGTCCTTGCCGTCCGCAGTGATCGGCCACCAGCGGTTGCCGGCACTGTCCGTCACGGTATCGACCGAATCGATCCGCAACGTCACGGTCGTGCCGTCCTTCATGCGGGTGACGACATCGCTGGTGAAGGATGGTTCGGCACGCAGATTGACGTCATCGCCGCTTCCGTTGACGACAGCCTGGATGCCGGCAACAACCTCGCCGGTGAAGTCGAATTCGATTCCCGTCGTCGATGTCGCAGTTGCGGTCGCAGCAGCTGTCGCACCAGGTGTGACCGGAGCAGCGACCGTGACAACCCCATCGCCGCTGACATCATCCGGATTCTTCAGATAGAAACCGGAAATCCAGCCATCCTTGCCACCGGCCGAGATCGGCCACCAGCGAGTGATTCCATCTGTATCCAGCACGGTGTCGACGGCATCGATCCTGAGATCGACGACGGTTCCATCCGCGAGCGTCGAGACGATGTTCGCATCGTGCCTGGCGTCCGCGCGCAGGTTGACTCCGTCGCCGCTACCGGCAATCACGGCCGTCAAACCGGTCAACGTGCCATCTGCCACAACGGCGAATTCCGTCGCCGGCGTAGGCGTTGGCTGATTCGAACCCGCATCCGCGAACACGCCTGACGAGCCTTGAAGCAGCGTTCCCGCTGCAATCATTCCCGCCAGAGCGAGCGTGCCGACTCGCCGCCGAAGCGATGAGTATCTGCTTGTTGTAGCGGTGGACACCGCGCCTTCCCTCCTGAGTTGACCTCACGTAGTGCAATTGAAAAAGCGATCACCCGAGAGCGACGAGCGAACCCGTTCTGCACGACATGCCGGAGACTGACCGAGCGTCAGCTGAACCCGCTTAGCGCGTGCTTACCCTCGTGCAAAGGCTGAACTCGACATGTCCTCCACCCCGTAACCGCTCCATTCAGTCACGCCGTGGTCCATCAGGACATCCTCGAGAAACGTCCAGAGTGCGGGTTCCCCTACCGCTCCGGTATTGGAAACCACCCTCCCCGTGAAAAACCTCAGCCATCGTTGCCACCTTGACGGCACCATCTTCCATCGCCGCTCGATCACAACCTGAACCAACGCACTCGATGGAACGGCCCAAGGCGATGCAAAGACTGTCCGGACATCCTCGGGCGAGAGGTGACCCTTGCCACGCAAACGACCCGGAAATTCGATGCCTGAAGCGACGATACCACCCGCTATCGGGGGTGACAATGTGAACGTACGCTTTGTTCGGGCACCCCGTGCATTTTGATTTCGGGCTGATGTGGCGGGAAAATTTCCAAGCCCCGAAGCTGCGGGGAAGAGGTAATCGACGTGTGTGTGACCTATCGGCACGACTTCGCGACCGATACGAAATGGGTGGTATACTCCTGCCTTGGAGATGGGGCCGTGAAAGCGGTCGTTTTGCTATGTCCATCATGTTTCGGGAGATGAGGTGTCCACCGCCAATCGTGACCGTACAGTCACGAATCAGGACGGTGAAGAAGCACTTAGAATTGCCGGATTCATCCGCCGGCACATTATTTTCCACAAAGGCATGGTGTGTAGCGCGCATTTCGCAATGGTGTGAAATTGCGAACGCACGCACAACCGAGGTGAATTCGATCGGGCGATCGAAGCACCCCGTGCCGGAATGCCAGGTAGAAGGGACGCGTCAAGCGTGAAACTCTCCGTTGAACGGAATCCAGGAAGCGTCGTCGTACTCGATATCACTGCAGATGACGACGAGTTTGCGGCGGCCATGAATGCTGCGGTTCGGAAGGTGAGCAAGGACGCTCAGGTACCGGGCTTCCGCAAGGGCAAGGCGCCGCGGGCCACGGTCGAGCGCATGTACGGCCGGGAGGTCTTCGTTCGGGAGGCCGCCGACGAAATCATGGAAAAGCTCTACCGCGAGGCTCTCAAGCAGGAAGATCTCACCCCCGTCGGCGAACCCGACGTCGAGATCAAGGAGCTCGAGCCGATCAGCTTCAAGGTGACCGTGCCGGTCTATCCCGTGCTTGAGCTTGGTGACTACACCAGCGTCCGCGTCGAGCCGGTTGATGCCGCCGTGACGGATGCCGAGATCGAGGACGTGATCGAGCGCCTCCAGCGAACGCAGAGCCCGTGGGTTGACCCGGCGGACACGCGCTCACCGCACGACGGCGATCAGGTAACGGTCGATTACGAAGTCACCGATGGCGAACGGGCATTCCAGGAGCCAGTCGTCGACGCCCTCTTCGTGCTCGGCGAGACGAACCTGCTCGCCCCCTTGAAGAACAAGATCGAGACGATGACTGTTGGCGAGACCGAGTCGTTCGACATTCCCTTCGAGGACGATGACGAGACCGCCGATCCATCCATCCGGGGCCTCACCCTCACCTACAAGGTGACGCTCAAGAGCCTTAAGGAACGGGAGATTCTCCCGCTCGATGACGAGTTCGCAAAGACCGTTGCCGATGCCGATTCGATGGACGAGTTGCGCGATCAGATTCGCGAGGACATCCATCAGGGCAAGACGAGCGACGGCCGAACCAAGGTCCTCAACCAGGTTATCGAGGAGATGGGTGCCGTATCAACACTCGATCTCCCCGAGGCCATGATCCACGATGAACTGCACCACCAGCTCGAGCATCTGAAGCAGGATCTCGCCCGAAACAACACGCCGTGGGAGGGATACCTCGCAATGCAGGGCAAGACCGAAGCATCGCTGCACGACGAGCTTTGGCCGGAATCGGAACGTCGCCTGCGAAGCTCGATGCTGATGCAGGAAGTCGCGAAGAAGGAAGAGATCGAGATCACCGATGAGGATCTCGATGCAGAAGTCGAGAAGCTGATCGGCGCGAATCCGGGGATCTCGGCTGGCGAAGAGGCCGAAGCGCAAGCTCAGCGGATGCGTGATATCTACAAGTCGGATTACTTCCGCAACATGCTCCGCAACGAGCTGTTCGAGCGCAAGCTGACCGATCGCATTATCGACATCGCGACAGATGGCAAGGGTGCGGTGCTGAATGCGTACGTTGCTCCCGAACCAACCGTCGATGACGAGTCGGAATACGACGTGATCGAGGTCGAGGGCGAGATCGCCTCCGACACGGATGCGTCCGACGACACTGATCCATCTGAGGTCATCGCACAGGCGGAAACGTCGGAGACGTCGGAGGAAAGCACGCACGAGCCGGAACCGCGTGGCCTCCAGGCTGATGCTGACGAGTCCGACGCCACTGGCGACAAGAAGTAGTCAATGTCAGCGACCTGGTTGGCTGCGGGTTCACCGGTCACAGGCAACGGGCAAGAGCAATATTTTGCCCTGACGGATCTGTGGGGCCATTTCTGACCACCGACCGATCGATTCGAATGATTGAGGCGTGGAAATCCTGGTTCGGCTCACGGTCGATGGGCGCAGCCACGTTACGGAAGACAAGGCGGGGCTCATCGGGGCCCCGCCTTGTCGCGGTCCGGTCGGAATCACCCGTTGCGATCGTCGCTTTCGCCACCACGGCCCGGACCGGCAACGGCTCTATCGACTCACATAGACGCGTCACCTGTGGATGCTTGCGCAATGTCTTATAGTAGGAGAAATGGACGGGGACGGGGGGTCTTCGAGGCCCATTCCGAATGACTCGATCAGGTCTTGTGCATGCGGGATGTGGCCGATCGAACACGTCCATCTCGGGATCGTGGGTCTACAGGCGGAGGCACAACGGGATGAGTAAAGAGTTGGACGACGCAGAACGCGTGGCCAGCCAGATCCGGGTCGGCCAGCGAGTTCGTCTGAACGATGACCACAAACTCGGCAAGGTTCAGGACCGCACCGCGACGTATATCATGGTCACCGGCGGCGGGTTCCTCCGAACGAAGATCTATTACGTTCCCTACGAGCATATTGCCAGCGTCGATGGTTCCACCGTGATGCTCACCGTTTCGCAGGACGATCCCCGTCTTCAGGAATGGTTGTCGCCACCACTGCCATACGAGCCAGCCGCCGATGCCGCAGACGCAATCGCACGTGACCCGAATACGAGGTTCGAGGATCAGGCGCCCACAGAGCGTCTTCCTCGTCAAGACGATTCCAGGCGACCTGAAGCCACGACCCCAGCCATCGAAGCGCCCCGATCGGACGGGTCAGCCTCGCGAGATGGTGCGGATTGGCAGGCGGCCCCTGATGTGGGCACGTCACCCGACGTCCGTGTTGCACCATCCGGGATGCAGCCGATGCCAAAATCATCCATTGCCAGTTCACGAGGATCCAAGCCAGTGTCCAGGGCAGAAACCGACTCCTTCGTTGCACCGGAAACGGATTCACCGACCAACATCAACGCACCTTCTGCGGAATCGCGCGCCACCCGATCTGAACCTCAGCGTTCCCAGGGAGCCAATGTCGCATCATCGCCAGTTCAGACCGATTCATCCGCCATCAGAGAATCTCAGCAAAATCAGGCCGTTCCAACGGGCAGTCCCGCCAAATCGCCGGTTGCTCCTGCCGTCCCTGAGGCGGATAGCCAAGCGGACAGCCACATCGATGAACGCATCGAGGAGTTGAAGCGCAAGCTGACGAATGCGGTGAAGCGGGCCGAAGAGGCTGACGCCCTTCCCGATTCGGAACCCCGACCCGCGTCCGCGTCTCCGAATCCTTCATTGAACTCGAAAAGCGCGAACGATCAGGACGCGGGTCGGGGCCAGACAGATGCCGCGATTCGGGACGCCGACCTGTTCGACGAGGAGCACGCTCCCACAGACGAATCTGCAATTCGCAGAGCCCGCATCGCATCGGATGCCGCCAGCGGCGTATTCAGCGATGCGAAAACCCAGGTCGACCGATGGACCGCACCGGATGCCCAGGATGCCGACAACGCACAGCGAGGTGTTCTGGCAAACGCGGACGATCAGGTACAGGATTGGACTACGCCCGAGCCTCCAGAGGCGGACGGCGGGTCACGCATCCGGCTGCAGAAGGCACGCGATCAGGTCAACGCCAGGCAGTCGCCCCCTTCAGACGAGGATACTGAAACGGGAGACGGCGCTGGTCCCGGATCCAGAGAGTAGCATCTGCACATCTCGCCAATGGCCGATAGCCAATGGCACAATCACTCGCCATTGGCATATCTCCCGAGCGAGTCGGATGCCTCACCCGATCATCAAGCAGCGCGGAGGTCGAACGACCGGGTACGATGGGTTTCCCCTCCGCGCACCTGCGCTCAAGGTCCATTCGTCAGCAGCATCTCGGGCAAATTCTCGATGGTCGCCGGGATTCGACGCTGCCGGAGCTGTCGGAGCTGTCGGAACTGTCGGACTGAACGGCTGTTTGCAGAATCGCCGATCTCCCATGTCAGTGTAAGAAGGCCGTGGATTGCGGCCGAACTGACATTCTCTGACGTGCTTTCGGAGTTGCCCGGTTGGCGTCCAGTTCGAATGCGTCACGGCATCTCGCACGCCTTTGGACGGGTGATCTCCCCAGGCGTGCGATAGATAACTCCGTCCGAGAGCTGAATATGCCGGCGACCTGAGTTAGGCCAGGCTTCGATGCGCAGGGGGAAACCTGAGGAAAACAGAACGCGCCTTAACGCCCCTACAGACCGGTACACGGCAACTCTCTGTTTCGATCGCCAATCTCGATGCCCCGATCCACCACGGGATCTGCACGCATAGTATGGAGACGACTATCGACCGCCAATTGGACTCGCACCTGTTCAATCTTCTCGTCTCTCCCCTCGGGCAGGATGCGCTGGCGCAGATCGTTGCCCTCGATCCTACTCCTGCAGAGTCTCTCTCCGTCTCGAAGAAATTGCGCAAGGGGTTTCCGCCAGAAATCGTTGCCGCTGCATTAACCCTGCACGATCTCCGTCGCCACGCGTGCAGCAAGTTCGACCGAACCGCCGAGATGTACTTCACTCGCGAGGGCCTCGAACAATCGACGTCCGAGCGGATAGCGGTGTGGCGAGCGAAACGGTACGCGGGAATGAAGGTTGTAGCGGATCTCTGCTGCGGGATTGGCGGCGATCTGATCGCCCTGGCCCAACTCCCGGGCCTCGAGCGCCTCATCGCGGCAGACCTCGATCCGGACCATCTCGCGATGGCAATTGCCAACGCCCACATTCATGCTCCCGAACTTGCGATAGACGGCAGGTGGGAGGACGTTCGCACCGTCGATCTGACGGGAATCGATGGTCTCTTCATCGATCCGGCCCGCCGGAACGAACGTGGTCGGACACTTGACGGTGGAAGCGAGCCTCCGCTCGATTGGGTGTTCGGCCTTGACGCTCGCGTCCCGGCCATTGGCGTGAAAACCGCTCCCGGCATCCCGCACGATGTCGTGCCCGATGGCTGGGAACTCGAAACGGTCGCCATCGGTCACGACCTGAAAGAAGCAGCGCTCTGGTCGCCGGTGCTTGCCACCGCTTGGCGGCGAGCAACGATCGTGACAGAACACGGGGTCGAAACGATGAGCAGCGATCGCTCCGAAAGTCTTCAACCGCGTCCCGAACCGATCGAACCCGCTATCGGCATGTGGCTCCATGACCCGAATCCTGCCGTGACACGCGCGGGCCTCGTTCAACAGCTTGCAAATGACATTGGAGGTTCCCAGATCGACGAGCAGATCGCATTTCTGCTGACTTCAGATCGGGCCCCGTCGCCCTTCACACGGTCGCTGCCGATCATCGCATCCGCCCCCTGGAACGAGAAGCATCTCCGTCAGTTGCTCCGCGATCTGGATGCGGGCGCGATGGACATTCGGCGTCGCGGCCTGGCGGGCGATGTGGATGCGATCGGCAAGCGACTTCGCCAGAAAGGAAGCCGCCCGGTGATGCTTGCGATGACACGGCATCTCGACAAGCCATGGGCGATCATCTGCGATGACGTGCCAGCAGAGCGATCGTAACGGTTTCCCTTCAAGCGTTCTGTGCAGCGATGCCAGAGACGCAGAAAAGGGCCAGTTTCACACGTGCCAAACACGATTCGGTCTTGCACAACCTGCCGCCAATCGAGCTAGAATCCGCAGACATCCGGCATAATATCCTCCGAATGGGCAGGGTCTGCCTCGACAGCGCGCATTATCATTACTTCATGAACGAGTGGGCAATCGTCCGCTTTTACGTTCGACTCGAGACTGGCCCGATAGCGGTAACGATAGACGACGAAAAGGTCACACACTCAATGGAAATCCCCAAGATCGAAAATCTCGTGCCGATGGTCGTCGAGAGCACCAACCGTGGTGAGCGAGCCTTCGATATTTATTCACGACTTCTCAAGGACCGCATCATTTTCCTCGGAACACCGGTTGACGATCAAATCGCCAATCTGATCATTGCCCAGATGCTGTTTCTCGATCACGACGATCCCGAGCAGGACATCAAGCTCTACATCAACTCTCCGGGCGGCGCGGTATACGCCGGACTCGCGATCTACGACACAATGCGCATGGTGCGTGCACCTGTTCAGACGTTCTGCATGGGAATGGGCGCCAGCATGGCCGCAGTTCTGCTTGCGGCCGGCGAGCACGGCAAGCGCTTTGCATTGCCGAATTCCCGGATCATGATTCACCAAGGCTCCGGAGGGTTCCGCGGCAACATCCCGGACCTCGAGGTCCAGGCCAAGGAAACCTTCGCGGTGATCCACACCCTGACAGAAATTATGGCAACGCATTCGGGACAGACCTTCGAGAAGGTCAAGGCCGACACGCAGCGCGACTATTACCTGAGCGCCCATGACGCCAAGGAGTATGGCTTGATCGATGAAGTGCTGATGCCGAGCGAACTTTCGATTCCGCTGAAATCCGCTTCGAACGGCGACAGCAACTAGGAAGCGGCTAGTTCATACCGCGAACCGAACGGTATCAATCGTTCGATTCGCGTCGGCCTTTCCCGTGGGCCACGGTCACTTCCCGCGTTGGAAAGCGACGATTCACGAAAAAGAAACACGAGGTGTTCGGGTGCATTATCGGTGCTCATTCTGCAACAAGGGTCAGGAAGAAGTTCGACGGCTGATTGCCGGGCCAAATCAGGTGTACATCTGCGACGAGTGCGTTCAACTCTGTCGAGAGATCATCGAGGAAGAGGAACCGGCAGTTTCCCGCTCAGAACCCACGCTCGCCCGGATTCAAACGCCCCGAGCACTCTACGAGCAACTCAACCAGTATGTCGTCGGTCAGGACCAGGCCAAGAAGATCCTCTCGGTCGCGGTCTATAACCACTACAAGCGGATCAACGCCGGCCTGCTGAACGACGATGATGTCGAGCTTCAGAAGAGCAATATCCTGCTGGTTGGTCCGACCGGATCCGGCAAGACGCTGCTTGCACAAACACTTGCCAAGCTCCTCGACGTGCCCTTCTCGATTGCAGACGCCACGGCGCTGACCGAAGCCGGGTATGTCGGTGAGGATGTCGAGAACATCCTGCTGCGACTGATCCAGAACGCCGGTGATGTGACCCGTGCCCAGCACGGCATCATCTATATCGACGAGATCGACAAGATCGCGCGCAAGTCGGACAACCCGAGCATCACCCGCGATGTCTCCGGGGAGGGCGTTCAGCAGGCGTTGCTGAAGATCATCGAGGGGACGGTTGCCAACGTTCCGCCCCAGAGTGGTCGCAAGCACCCGCATCAGGAATACATCCAGATCGACACGCGGAACATCCTGTTCATCTGCGGCGGCGCCTTCGAGGGCCTCGAAGAAATCGTGTCCAAGCGGATCGGCAAGCAGAACATGATGGGCTTCGGCGGCAGCGTTGTGTCGGGCATCGAGACAGACAACCCGCTCTCTCAGCTCAACCATGACGACTTGCTCAAGTACGGCCTGATTCCAGAGTTCGTCGGTCGACTTCCCGTCACCGTGTCGCTCAACCATCTGACCCGGTCAGAGTTGATCAAGATCCTGACCGAGCCACGGAATGCGGTGGTCAAGCAATACCAGAAGTTCTTCGCGCTGGACGATGTCGAACTCGTCTTCACCGAGGACGCGCTTGAAGCGACCGCCAGGCACGCCGAAGAGCGAAAGACCGGTGCCCGTGGACTTCGCACGTCGATCGAGGAAGTCCTCCTCGAAGTCATGTACGAGATCCCATCGCTCGACAACGTCCGCAAATGCGTGGTCGATGCAAATGTCATCAACAACCGCTCGCGGCCATTGCTGCTGACCGTCAACGACAACCCGATCGAGTACGCGCAGAGCGCCTGAGCGACAGGTCTTCGAATAGTTTCCACACGCACAAGAGGGGACCGGCTTCCCAGAAGCCGGTCCCCTCTTGTGCGTATTTTCGCGTCCGCTATCACGGCGGGATGAGGTGACCGTCGCTGGACCGATGCCACCGTCCCAAGTCCCCGCCACTGGATGCTCGATGCTTCCTCGTCCAAGCAAGCGGAGCACCCTTCTACTTCGCTCGTCCGTTAAACAGGTCAACGGGTCGACTCCGGAACGCGTGCCCGACTCTCTGTGCAGCACGTCTCTTGTGAAGGATTGAACCATCATGTTAGAGTGACCGCACTTGTTGAACAGCATATTCCTTCTCTCCGGCATCGCCACACACTTTCCTGTGCGTGTCCGAGCCCGACGGTCTCGTCTCTGACGATGCCGTCGACACCGGGGAGCTGCGACTCTGGAGTGGGCGATGACCCGTAAATATCTCCTGCAGCGTCTGGGCCTTTTCTTTGTCGTCGTCTGGGGTGCTGCGACGCTGAATTTCTTCCTGCCCAGACTTGCGCCGGGAGATCCCGTGCGCTCTCGTCTGTTTGCGATGATGACCCAGGGCGGGTACCAGCAAACCGGCATCGAGGAGATGGTGAAGTCCTACCAGGCTCGCTTCGGGCTGGACAAGCCGCTCTACCAGCAGTATCTGAACTATCTGTGGGACACCGCCCACTTCAATTTCGGGTACTCGCTCTCGTTCTTTCCAACGCGCGCCATCGACCTCATCATGCGCGCGCTCCCTTGGACGATCGGTCTTCTAACCGTCACCACAATTCTCTCGTTCACCATCGGCACCCTGCTTGGCGCGTTGATCGCCTGGCCAAAGTCCCCAAAGTTTCTGGAAGCACTGCTGGCACCGATGCTGGTTCTAGCCGCCGTCCCCTATTACCTCCTGGCCCTGATCTTCGTCTACATTTTCGCGTTCACGCTCAAAGTGTTTCCACTCTCCGGCGGCTATCAGCCCGGTACGCTCCCGGAGGCCTCGGTCAGCTTCTGGTTGGACGTCCTCAAGCATTCGATTTTGCCCGCCCTGTCGATCATCTTCGCCGCGATCGGATCGTGGGCGATCGGCATCCGCGCCATGATGGTCACCACCGGTGGTGAGGATTACATGACCTTTGCCGAGGCTCGTGGGCTCACCGACCGCACCATATTCACGCGCTATGCACTTCGGAACGCGATGCTGCCCCAGTTCACGGCACTGGCGTTGTCTCTCGGCAACGTGGTGAGTGGCGCGCTGATCGTCGAGGTGGTCTTCACCTACCCCGGAGTCGGATCGCTCCTCTACAGTGCCATCCAGACAGCCGATTACTTCATCATCTATGGCGTCGTGTTCATGGTGATTCTGACGATCGCCCTTGCCACTTTGTTGGTCGACCTTCTCTATCCTCTGCTGGACCCCCGGATTCGGACCTGATGGAGGGCCACATCGTCTCGCATCGCGCACGACATGACGGCGAATTGTTTCAAGGAGATCCTTCATGAGCATGGTGGTCGCACAACAGGAACAACTCGTCAACGCACCACCCAGTTCCGGCTTCCGGCGACGGGGAATAACCCGCTACCTGCGGCGCAATCCCAAGCTGATCCTGGGATTCCTGATCTTCGTCTGCCTGCTCGGATTCTCCTTCATCGGCCCATTCTTCATCGATACCGGCGACGCACAGCCGATGTCCGCGATGCCCGCCCAGGCACCGACCCGTGCCTATCCGTTCGGAACGGACGACCAGGGCCGGGACCTGCTGGCGGTCGCGATTGTCGGCCTGCCGCTTACGTTGCAGATCGGACTGATCGCGGGCACCGTGGCGATCATCATCGGCACGATCCTCGGGCTGACAGCCGGCTATCTCGATGGATGGGTAGATCTGATCATCCGCGGCATCTGCGACATCCTGTTGACAGTACCGGGACTGGTGGTATTGATCACCGTCGCTGCCTCGATCAAGGGGTCGATCAGCGTGCAAACGATGGCGCTGGTCGTAGCCGGGCTTGCCTGGATGTGGCCCGCGAGAACGATTCGTTCACAGGTCTTGAGTCTTCGAGAGCGGGCCTACATCCAGATGGCGAAACTCTCCGGCATGCGCACAGACGAGATCATCTTTCGCGAGATCATGCCGAATCTGCTCCCCTTCCTGGCAGCCAGTTTCGTTGGCTCGGTTTCCGCCGCCATTCTCGCTTCGGTCGGTCTCGAGGCGCTCGGCCTTGGTCCGCAAAACGAGCCCACCCTTGGCATGACCATCTATTGGGGAATCACGTTCAACGCGGTCATCCGCGGGATGTGGTGGTGGCTGGCAATCCCGATTGCCCTCATTGTCCTGCTTTTCCTCAGCCTCTTCCTGATGAGCGCAGGTCTCGACGAAATAGCCAATCCACGACTCAGAAAGTCAGAAGCATGATTTCGACAAGCGAAGCACCCTCTCTTGTCACTCCGCCAACCCGTAGCTGGGAGACAGCCAATCCCGTGCTGACCGTCGACGATCTGCACGTGCAGTTCCAGACGTCAAAGGGAGACTTCAAGGCAGTCGACGGCATCTCGTTCGAACTCCGGCAGGGCGAGCGGTTCGGGCTGGTCGGAGAGTCGGGCTCTGGCAAATCCACCACCGCGCTCGCGATCATGCGCATGATCAAGCCACCCGGACACATCACCTCAGGGCGGATCCTTCTTCATGGCGACGAGGGAACGACCGATCTCGCACGTCTCTCACCGGAGGAAGTCCGCCGGCTGCGGCTTTCGTCGATCTCACTCATCCCGCAGGGATCCATGAACTCGCTCAACCCTGTCCGCCGGGTTCGCGATCATTTCGAAGACAGCATCCTCGCCCACGAAACCAGGACCACAAGCCGCCAGATCAAGGAACGGACAGCCGAGCTGTTGACGATGGTCGGGCTATCGAAGGACGTCGAGAAGCTCTATCCGCATGAACTCAGCGGAGGCATGAAACAACGCGTCTGCATTGCCCTCGCGATCACGCTGGAACCGAAACTGATCATCGCCGACGAGCCCACCAGTGCTCTGGATGTCGTGGTTCAACGCCGCATCGTCGAGACCCTGGCCGCCGTGCAGCGCCGGCTCAACGCGAGCGTGCTGCTCGTGGGTCATGACATGGGCCTGCTTGCCCAGTTCGTCGATCGCCTCGGAGTGATGTACGCCGGCAAGCTCGTGGAGATCGGCACGATCCACAAGATATTCAGCGCACCGGAGCACCCCTACACACAGATGCTGATTTCCAGTTTGCCTACCCTGTCCGAGCGAGGGGTGTTCAGGACGCCCCATCAACAGGTCAAACCGACACCCGCAATCTGACGTCGGCTCACCGCCACCGCTCACCGGGCATCGCAACTGAACATCCGTAACCATGGAGTTATCACCAATGGTCCAATCGTCCCCATCTGCCAATCTGCTCGAGATGCGAAACGTCTCGCAGATCTTTGGCGATCCGAAACGAGGCGGCACGGTCGCCCTTGACGATCTGACCTTCTCGATCGCGAACGACACCCCGAGTTTCACCTCCGTCGTGGGAGAAAGCGGCAGCGGCAAGACCACCCTCGCCCGCCTTCTGCTTGGCTTCCAGAATCCGACCAGTGGCCGTGTCTTCTACCAGGGGGAGGATCTTGCTGGGCTGCGAGGTCCGGGCCTGAAGCGATTCCGGCGCGAGGTACAGGCGATATTCCAGGATCCCTTCGAGGTGTACAACCCGTTCTACAAAATCGACCACCTCCTCGATGTGCCGATCAAGAAGTTCAAGCTGGCGTCGTCGAAGGCGGAAGCGCGAACGCTGATGGAGGACGCCCTGACGGCGGTCGGGCTCAAGCCGGACGAGACGTTGGGCCGATTTCCTCACCAGTTGAGCGGCGGTCAACGTCAGCGGATCACGGTTGCGCGCGCAATGATCCTGAAGCCGCGAGTGATCATCGCAGACGAACCTGTCTCGATGGTCGATGCCTCGCTTCGCGCAACGATCCTCGAAACGCTCCGCTCCCTCCACGACAATCTCGGCATCTCCCTCCTGTACATCACCCACGACCTGACGACCGCCTATCAGGTGAGCGATAACATCCTCGTTCTCTACAAGGGACGAGTCGCGGAAGTAGGCGACGTCGTTCCGGTCATCAAGGCGCCAACGCATCCATATACGCAGTTGCTGGTCGCATCGATTCCGCTTCCCGACCCGAGTCGACGTTGGGGGGAGGAGGTCGTATCGGCCTCGGTCGACGAACGGCCGGCGTCCCGCGACGGATGCACGTTCGCACCCCGGTGCCCACACGTCATGTCCATCTGCTCGAATTCCGTGCCTCCCCTCTACCAGTTACCGGATCAGCGGGCGGCCGCCTGCTATCTGCCTGCAACCGGGCATGGCACCACCGACCCGTCGAATTCGCCCTTGCCCATCGTCACGGGCGACATCACCCAGACATTCCCTTCGGCTGCTGCCCGCGCAGTTGGCACCTAGCCATTCCTGCGCCGTCCGCTTCTGCTTGTTCCCGGGCCGCAGCCTTGAGATTGCGTCAATCACCGTGAGAGGAGGATCGTTGGTTTTGTCCCAGGTGTCCGTTTGAGAACTTCCGACGAGATGCATTTTCGAGTACAGGAGAGCTACGTTCATGGACGAACTCACGAAACGATTCAACGCACCGATCAGCCGCCGCAAGCTCATGGGTGGCGCAGCTGCCGTTGCCGCTGGTGGAATGATTCTGGACATCGCGCTGCCTGCATCGGTCATGGCCGCGCAGGATGCCGGCCAGTTGAAGGATGTCGCCCGCAACCGGACCCTGATCCTCGGCATAACCGCCGTCCAGATCACGGATGCCACGACCTTCAATCCCTACGTCCCTGGCATCAGCACGGGCACCGGTTTTCCGTACTGCTTCGAACCGGCCTTCTATTACAATGCCTATCACACCGATACGGTCAGTGGCCCCGAAGGCGTTGCCGGCGAGGAAGGCCTTATTCCCTGGCTCGCAGAATCCGCCAAGTGGAACAAGGACTTCACCGAAGTCGCCATCAAGTGGCGTGACGGCATCGAATGGAGTGACGGCACAAAATACACGTCAGACGATGTTGTCTTCACCATCGACATGCTGAAGAAGAATTCGCCGACCCTCACATGGTCGATCGATATGACCAAGTGGGTCAAGACGGCGGACTCGACAGACCCTCTTACGACAACGATCACCCTCACCGAGCCGAATCCCCGCTTCCTGACCCAGTTCTTCACCTATCATTTCGATATCGGCATGATCATCGTGCCGAAACATATCTGGGAGAAGGAAGATCCGAAAACGTATACCTTCCTGGATATTGCCAAAGGTCTGCCCGTCACGACCGGTCCATGGAAAATGGTCCAGACCAGCGGGGAGCAACGGATCTACGATCGCCGCGACGACTGGTGGGCGAAGAAGATCGGCTTCCACGAGCTGCCAAGTGTCGAGCGCATTCTGATCATCCCGGGCGCCGACGAGACGAAGATGGTCCAGCTTGCGATCTCCAATCAGGACGATCTTTCGATCGACCTTCGGCCAAACAACATCGCCGCCGTTCAGGCGCAGAACCCCGCCATCCAGACCTGGACCGGCACGAAACCACCATATGGCTACCTGGACTGGTGGCCGATCGGCCTCGGGTTCAACTGCATGAAGGATCCCTACAGCGATCCCGATATCCGGTGGGCACTCAATTACGCGATCGATCGCGAGAAGCTGATCCAATTCGCCTACCAGGGTGCTAGCGAGTCCTCGACCCTCCCGTATCCGAAGTTCCCGGCGCTGGTGGCCTATACGGACACGATCAAGGACCTTACCGACGGGATCAACGTCTACGATCAGGCCAAGGTCGATGCCAAGATGCAAGGCAAGGGCTGGGCGAAGAATGGCGACGGCTTCTGGGAGAAGGACGGCAAGCAGTTCTCGATGGTCATCACCAGCCTGACACTGTTCCAAGACATCGCCCCGATCCTGACCGAGCAGCTTCGCCAGGCCGGATTCGACGCCTCGTTCAAGAACGCGATTGGCAACGAGTTCGCCGATACGGTCTACACTGGCGCGATCGATGCGTTCATCCTCGGCCACGGCGGAAGTGTCCGCGATCCGTACTTCACGCTCAATCTCTATCACAGCCAGTATTCGCTGCCGACGGGCGAGCGGGCACAACAGCCATATCGCTGGGTGAACAAGGACTTCGATGCGCTCGTCGACGAGATGGCGGTAACCGGTGAAGGTGATCCCAAGGTCGAGGAACTCTTCAAGCAGGCGATGGCGCTCTGGGTCACCGCCATGCCGGACGTGCAGCTCGCACAGTGGTTCCATCGTATCCCGACCAACACGACGTACTGGAAGGGGTTCCCGGACGAGAACAATCCGTACATCAACACCGCCTTCTGGCACCGGTGTTCGCCACTGTGGATCAACACCATCAAGCCGGCCCAGTAAGCATCGTGGTCTGACGCTCCAGTCGATGTCGACTGATCGAAACACCGTCGTTTCGCAAAGAGGACCGCAGATACCTGCGGTCCTCGTTTCGTTCCCCAACATCCGGACGCGCTCGTTCCCCAGTCGATCCAACAGCTGAGCTCCGCAGCCGCGCCGGGCAGCCGCGCCGGGCAGCCGCGCCGGGCAGCTTCGCAGGTGTAACGTGGGAGAGCACCACATATTGATAGGTCAGCGTTCACCAGGCGAGGATACCCACGTCACCCTCTGCACGGGACGTCACAGGCGGGAACGTTCCCGGTCCTGCGACCGCAAAACACCTCTTCTGGTTTCAGTTCTTCATTTCCCCTGCTATCTTGACCGCACCGATCCGAAACCGTCCGCATCTCACTGAGGAGTTCTTTTCCCGTGACTGAAACGTCGCACCTTCCAGACTCGCCGATTGTCGATCGGTTCCGCCCCCGCTATCACTTCACTGCACCAAAAAACTGGTTGAACGATCCAAACGGGTTGATCGAATGGGACGGAAACTTTCACCTCTTTTACCAGCACAACCCCTTCGGTCCACTCTGGGGGAACATGCACTGGGGTCATGCAGTCAGCACCGATCTGGTGCACTGGCAGCATCTCCCGCCTGCGCTCGCTCCAACTCCCGGCGGTCCCGATAGCGAAGGGTGTTTTTCCGGGTGCGCGATCGATCTTGGCGACCACGTTGCGCTGATGTACACCGGTGTGCGCGAAAACGACGTGCAACGCCCCTGCCTTGCCACCAATTCGGACGCAATGCTGCAGACGTGGTCCAAATTCACAGGCAACCCGGTCATTACGGAACCTCCACCCGATCTTGATATCGTCTTCTTTCGGGATCACTCGGTCTGGTGGGAGGATGGCGCCTGGTACCAGGGAATCGGTTCAGGGATTGTGGGTGAAGGCGGAACCGTGCTCGTCTATCGCTCGTCTGATCTCGAAAACTGGGAATACCTGCATCCGCTCCTTGTCGGCGATGCTCGACAGACCGTTCCGTTTTCAACCGGAACCGGATGGGAATGTCCCGATTTCTTCACGGTAGATGGCCAGCACGGGCTTATCTTCGCCTCACACGACCATGGCGGTTTGAACGTCGCATGGATCACCGGCGAGTATCGCAATCAGCGTTTGTCACCGGCTCGCACCGGACTCGTCGATGGCGGACCGAGCTTCTACGCGCCGCAAAGTTTCACCGACAAGGCTGGACGCCGCATCATGATCGGCTGGCTTCGCGAGCGCCGGAGCGATGGCGAGCAGGTGTTGGCAGGATGGTCGGGGGCAATGACGCTGCCGCGCGTGCTGCACATCGCATCTGATGGCGGGCTGATTGCAGCTCCTGCACCTGAAGCGATGGCACTGAGATCGAAGCATGTACGCATCCGGCCGGAATCGACCTCGAAGGACGACATCGTTGGTGGCGTTCGCGGCATGGCCCTGGAGATCGAGGCAACATTCGGTACCCCCGTGACCCCTGTAGGCATGACCGTAGCCCGCGCCGCAGATCGATCCGAAGAAACGATCGTCCTGTTCGATCCGGTCGCGCGCACGTTGAGCCTCGACACGACCCGCTCGAGCACCGACCCGGAGGTCGAGGGCATGTTGAGTGTTGCCCAGATCGAGTTCGCGATCGAAGGATCGATCACCATTCGCGTGTTTCTCGATCATTCGATCATCGAGGTGTTCCTGAACGACCGCATCTGCATCAGTGATCGTATCTATCCAGCGAGCCCTGAGAGCGACGAAGTTTCGATCCGGGGAGCCAGGCATCTGCAGTCACTGGACGTCTGGACCATGGGCTAGAAACCCTCCCGATCCTCCCCGATCCGCTTCCTGCAGGATATTCACCCGGACGGTCGGACGGATGCCTTGCTGTCGTTCCTGCCTTCTTGCCTTCCTGGCGCGCCGTACATCGCAGGACATCCCGTCGTCAGATCGGGGATCGGCGCAGTAAAAAATTCAGGGGCATCCTGGAGAGCATGATACCGGTCACTTCTTCTCGGGAGAAGTGACCGGTATCATGTTCATGCGGCACAAGATGTCTGCCCCAGATCGAAGGGATCAGCAATTCATGACAGACCAGTCGAATCAACCTGCGATCGAAAACTGGCATCTCCTCATTACCGGCCGCGTTCAGGGCGTTTCGTTCCGAGCCTACGCGCAGCGAGAAGCCATCCGGCTGGGGTTGGCCGGTTCCGCGGCGAATCTGGGAGACGGCTCGGTAGAGATCGTCGTCGAGGGTCCGCCCGCCGCACTCCGCTCATTTCACACCTGGTGTCAGAGCGGTTCGCCGCACGCACACGTTGAAGGTGTCAAGGTCGTTTCCGCGCCGGTGACCGGGATGGTTGACTTTGCGGTCAGCTGACATGCGGCCATCATTCATTTGGAATCGGGATCTCGTCCAAACGAGCAGACTGTGCGAAGATGCATGTTGCCATCCGTTGTCCAGATTTCGATGCCATTCTGTCGTTGGTTATCGAGGCGCAAGCATGCTTGCACCCATTCGCCACTTCACACGCGACCACCGATCGCAACCGAAGGACCTTGCATGACTCACGATATCCTTGCCCGCGTTTCCCTCGGCACCACCGGTATCGAGGTTCCCCCGATCGCGATCGGCTGTGCGCCGCTCGGCAACATGCCCGACACATTTGGCTACGAGGTCTCCGAGGACAACGCAACCGCGACGATCGCAGCGGCACTCGCCGGACCGTTGAACTATATCGATACGTCTGCCGAGTACGGTGATGGCGAGAGCGAACGTCGGATCGGGCTTGCCTTCAAGGCACTCGGCGGGATGCCAAAGGGAACTTTCCTGCAGACCAAAGTGGGGGCAGGACCAGACGGGGACTTCAGCGGGGACGCCATCAGACGACGCTTCGAGCGAAGCCTTCAGCTGCTTGATACTGATCGAATCGAGATCGTCTTCCTGCACGATCCCGAGCATACGCCGTTCGAATCCGCGATGGCACCGGGCGGACCGATGGATGTGTTCAAGGACCTCCAGCGCCAAGGTGCGATCGGCTTCCTGGGCGTTGCCGGCGGCCCCATCGATGTCGAAACCCGCTATGTCGAGTCGGGCATGTTCGACTTGCTGATTACCCACAACCGATACACGCTGTTGAATCGCGCCGCTGATCCGCTCCTGACCCTGGCCCGCGAGCGCGGTCTGGGCGTCATGAACGCGGCCCCTTACGGAAGCGGAATGCTCGCGAAGGGGCAAAAAGCGTATCCGCGCTATGCGTACCAGCAAGCTCCCGAGCACATGATCGAGCGAACGAGTGTCTATGCCGGAATCTGCGATCGGTACGACGTTCCTCTCGGTGCCGCGGCCCTCCAATACTCCATGCTCGATCCCCGCATCGATGTCACGATCGTTGGAATGAGCAAGCCCGAGCGAATCGCTCAGACGATCGAGCTGGCGCATCACAACATCCCGCAGGATTGCTGGGACGAGTTGCTGGCGGTTCCGTTCGATTCCGATGAGCCGGAAGCCAATCGCCACAAGAGGTGACGCGGAAGAATTGCATGGATCAGATCACGTCATGGTGTGATCCCGTCCCCCGGTTATCTCGGCGGACTCGACGCTTGCTGGACGATACAATTGCGCCAGAAGTACGACGTCGGTTGATCGCCTGGACGACTTCTTGCGAAATGACCCTGAACACGCTATAGTCGAAACATGAATGACTTTGTGCGTGACATCACAACTGACGAGACCAAGCAGATGAAGACCTCGGTGATGATTACCATTGCCGGGATCATTATTCGCTGGCCTGTCGGGCCGGATGTCCTCTGACGCAAAGCATCGTCAACGAGTACACACACCGGAACGACAGGCGGGAGCGAAACACCAACGCTCCCGCCTCTTTGTGTTTACAGGGCCGCATTCCATCAGGGTCATGCGGTGATCCTCCAGCCTCGGGACCGGCAATGCCGCCGCTCTCGGGACGAGAGTTGTTCCAGCCCCGGAAGCAATGAAGCTCCCCGCGGTTGCGGTGATCGGACAACGAACGGGCCGAAAGGCAGTTGCCTGAACATCGGCTTCTGACACGCACGTAATGTCGGAGCGCCTGCATCCTGGTCGAGGAGCCTTCATCATGATCGTACTCAAGTTCGGTGGGACATCGGTCGGTGACAGCCAGCGCGTTCGAGCGGCGGCCCACATCGCCCTTGCCCAACCTGCCCCCCGTGTGGTGGTGGTCTCCGCCGCCACGGGTGTGACCAACGCGTTGCTGGAAGCGGCCCGCGCGGCGGCTCAGGGCGATCATGCCAAACGCGCAGAGATGGTCGAGCTCATCCATGCACGCCACGCAGAGATTCTCTCCGGGGTCGCGGATGACGCCCTCCAGGCATCTGCAAGGTCGAACATCGTTCGCTTGCATGAGGCCCTCGACGCTGCCTTGACAGAAATCGAAGGCCAAGGCATCCTCTCCGACCGCCTTTCGGATCGGGTTGTCTCCACCGGTGAGAAATGCCTCTGTGTCCTGATGAGCGCGACGGTCGAGGATATCGGGTTCCTGTCTGCGGCCGTATTCGCCGACATCGTTATTGCTACGGACGGCCGCCATGGGGCCGCCCATCCCGAACCGATCCTGACACGTCAACGAGCCGACACCGTCATCCGCCCTCTGCTCGATGCAGGCAAGACGGTGATTGCCACCGGATTTATCGGGAGCGGGCCGGACGGCGCTACAACCACCCTCGGCCGAGGAGGGTCCGACTACACGGCCACACTGCTTGGGGCAGCGCTCGATGCTGACGAGGTTCAGATCTGGACGGATGTACCGGGTGTCCTCTCCGCAGATCCCCGCAAGGTGCCAAAAGCCCGGGTCGTTCCCGAGATCAGCTACGACGAAGCGCAGGAACTCGCTCACTTCGGGGCGAAAGTGCTGCATCCGAGGACGATCAGACCGGCAGTCACCCGCAACATCCCCGTTCACATTCTTTCTACCTTTGCGCCCGATGAACCCGGTACGGTGGTGACCCAAGAATCTTCCGGAACGCATGTCAAAGCTGTCACCGCGCTTCGGGGTCTCATTCTGCTGACGCTCGATGTCCCGGAACTGGAGGATCTTGCTCCGGCTGCCTCCGCCGTCTTCCGCATCCTCGATGAAGAGCATGTCGAGATCGTCACCGTCAACCAGGCATCGTCGCGCCGACGGATGACGTTCCTGATCGACGCGGTGATGGGCGGTTGCGTGGCGCTCCAGGGTAGGTTGAACCTCCAGATGAGCGATCGCGAAGCATTGATCTCCTGTTCGGAGAACGTGGCAGCGGTCGCCGCAGTCGGTGCTGGCGCGGCAGGCGAGCCCTCGTCGCTCTCCGCAATGCTGACGACACTCCATCGCGCCGGAGTGGCGATTCTCTCGACGAATCAGCAGACCTCCAACGTCGCGATGCTGGTGGTCATACCGGACGAGGATGCAGATCGTGCGGTCGCCGCACTTCACGAGCGACTGATCAGACCGCAGATCTCCTCCCATCGCGCGCGCCGCCGGCGTCGTTCCGACATCATGGCCGAATCACTTCGCGTCGGATAGACGGGATCACGTACCTTTCGTTTCGTGTCGAGAAGACGTTGAACTCCTATCCAAATCGTGCAACGCTACGCGCATGCAGGCAACTCATTTGCATGGATCGTAGCCGATTCGATCCATCAGGTCAGAGGGATTTCCACCGTGTCAGATGGACGCATTCCAGTCGCCGTACTCGGAGCAACGGGCAACGTTGGACAACGGTTCATTCAGTTGCTCGAGCATCACCCCTGGTTCAAGGTGGCCGAACTCATCGCGTCCGAACGTTCCGCCGGGAAGCGCTTCTCGGAAGCGACCGAATGGCGACTCGGCTCCGACATGCCCAGCGACGCTTCGAACCTGATGGTGCTCGATTACGAGGCAGATTTGCAGAGCCCTCTGGTCTTCTCCGGCCTTCCCGGAGAGGTGGCGGGCGAGATCGAGCAGCGACTGGCCGCGCGTGGACATGCGGTGCTCAGCAATACGTCCACGCATCGCATGGAACCGGATGTTCCGCTCCTGATCCCGGAAGTGAATGCCGATCACGTGGCGGCCATCGCCCAGCAGCAGCACAACCGCGCCTGGAAGGGCTATATCGTGACCAACGCCAACTGTTCGGCTATTCATCTGACGTTGACGCTGAAGCCGTTGCACGATGCGTTCAGTCTCGACGCGGTGCTCGTGACCACTATGCAGGCGGTGTCGGGTGCGGGTTATCCGGGTGTGCCATCGCTCGACATGATCGACAATATCGTCCCCTATATCGGTGGCGAAGAGGAAAAGCTCGAGACGGAATCGCAGAAGATGCTCGGCTCCTACAGCGCCGGCGGAGGGTTCGTTCCCGCCGATTTCATCCTCAGCGCACATTGCAACCGGGTCGCCGTCCGTGACGGTCACATGGAGGCGGTCTCGGTCCGCTTCAAGCAGCCGGCATCACCTGCCGAAGTGATCGACGTCTTCGAATCGTTCCGCGCAAAGCCGCAGGAACTCGGACTGCCGAGCGCACCGGAACGACCGATCGTGGTTCGTCGAGAGCACAACCGTCCCCAGCCAATGTTCGATCGAGACGCGCAGCATGGCATGGCGTCGGTGGTGGGCCGCGTTCGCGAGTGCCCACTGCTCGGCACGAAATTCGTGGTACTCGGTCACAACACCATTCGTGGAGCCGCTGGAGCTTCCATCCTCAATGCGGAGCTCTTCAAGGTCGAAGGACTTTTGCCCGCCTGATTTGAAAACCTGTTGCCAATCACCTCTGGACGTCAGATCAAACATCGCCGGATCGCAGCAAGCAGGGTCTCGACCGGTGGATCGTACCCTGCCGACGTGTCGACGACGATCGTCGCCGCTGGCATCTGCATGGGCAGATATCGTCCATCGGCAATCGCCGCCCTGACTTCAGGGAGGGCATCCTGATCGAAGTGACCGCGATGACGCATCATGTCACCCTCTCGCGCCTCGATTCTCGCATCGATGATATCCGACGACGTGGTGCAGTGAACGATCACCGTCTGACACTGCCCGATACGCGGGAGGAGTTCGGCTTCCGAACGCCCACTCGAGAAATTGCTCTCCACGACCACGCCCGGCACACGTCCGATGAGCGCGTCGAGCACGGCGTACATCATGTTCCAAGATGCCGACCCGAGACGCATCGATTCCTGCCGATTGGCCGCCGGAATCGCATCCAGCAGAACTTCTTTCAATGCATCGCGGGAGATCACCGCATAGTCGAGACGTGCTCCGAGTTCAGCGGCGAGCGTTGTCTTGCCACTTCCGGGCGCTCCACTGATGACAATGAGTTTCGTGGGTGTCATGAAACGGGCTCCGTTCCTGCACGGCCACGAGCAGGCTTCACTTCAAGGGAGTTCGGGGTACATCAGTGTTGCTGGGTCGGATGGAGATGGTCTCCAAAACCGAAGTTGGTGAGGGAAGGTGGTGACGCGAACATCGTTGGAGGGAGTTCACGTCACCAGGAGAGGGGAGGAAACCTGTGGTCCGCACTGATCCATGATCAGGGACAACACATTCTTCCTGGCGGCCTTGCCATCACCGATCCTCGGGCACCACACTCGAGAACCGGCGATGTTTCGACCGAAACGAAACGGTCTATTCATCAGTAGAGGGCTGATCCACCGAGAACCGTCATGCATCGGTCTCTTCAGGCCACCTATATAGTGACAGATCACCAAGAACCTGCCATCCGCAAAATTACGCAACTTTCCACTCGATACCACTGATCGTCTACGTGATTCGCATGCGAGCATCGGTAAGAAGCGGGTATTTCAGCCCCTAAGTTTACGTATAAGTACCATCTGTTCACATCTCGTTGGCGCAATTCCGAGCTTGCCGTCACACTGAGTTCATCACATCGTGGTGTTGCTTTCGGAGTCATCGCCAGTCGATCGAGGCGACACACCGCGCAACCTACTCCACAGCGCATCGACAGGAGAATCATACGTGGAACCGTTCGATCCAAATATGGCTGCCCGTGCCGCCCGTGCACGCGAGAATCTCGTCAATGCGCTTCGCCAATGCGGAGAACTTGCGGAGGCGGTGGAACATTTCGAAGGGCAGGAGTTGATAGATACCCTCGACTACATAGATAGCCTGCGCTTCGTAATGGCGGAATCCGGCCAGCTTCTTGCCGGCGTGGTCCGCGGCCAAAGCGGATAATATGGAATCCGATTGAACGCATGGTAAGCAGCGGCAGGCTGAGGGGGTTGACGTCCCGCAGAAACGTCCGCCCCATCGACCGCAAAGCCTACCCCGAAAGCGTGACGGACAGCGGTGCCGACAGCGGGGCCGGCAGGGTCACAGGCACCGGTGCCGAGCGAAGCCGAATGGGTCGATAGGTCCAGCATATCGTTTCAAATCGGCGTCTGCGAAGTTGATGTACCCATGATTCAACCAGCCTCCATATAACTGGCACGAACGACGGTTGGACGTTACTCCCGTCGTTCGTGCCACTTTCGCTCTGGGGATCACGCAATGGGCGGGAAGATTCTAGCCGTCCATTCCGGCTCCGCCATCTCACGGTCGAGCGGAAAGACTGGCCGCTGAACCCGCAGGAACGGCAGCGACTCGATGTCCTGATTGACGGCACCGGGCGTCAGTGCCTGAAATGCCGCAGACGCCGCATTCTTCAACTCCGGCTCAAGGTATCCCCACTTGCCGACAGTGATATCGAAGTCGGCGATCGCTAGTCCCAGGTTCGCGAACTCGACGAGGTGATGATACGGCTTGCGTTTGGTCGGGATGACGACATGGACGCCACCCGCGCGGATCACGACGATGTCGCCGCCGACCGGATCATTCTCGAGGATCGAATACACTGTGCCGTGCAATGGCAAAGGCGAGCCATTTACCGGGTCGTTGATGCCGCCGATCACCACATCGACCTCGGCTCCGACTCCAGCTTCCTTCGCAATCCGAACCGCCTCGGGGCCCACGATCGCAGAGACCATCGCGGTTCTCTCTCCGGATGCGAGCTCTGGTCGGGCGAGCAATCGTTCAACCATAAATGGAATGTCGCCAGCACCGCCGGCCGTCGGGTTGTCCCCGGAATCACTGATCAGAACCGCCCTCTGGTTCAGCTTGAGTGCCTCGTCGATCGTCCAGTCGGCAGTACCAGTCGGAACTCCGAATCGGAACTGGTTGCGGGCGTCCCAATACAGCTTCGCGATCCGCTCCGCTTCGGTTCGAATCACCTCGACATCGGTCCCCGTCACAACGGTCGTTGCGTTGGCGCGCGGCTGATCGGCCCACACATATCCAACCCACAACGAGGCGTCGATCAACCCTGGAATACCGTCCGACGCTTCCAGTCGCTTGTAGACAGTAGTGCCAGGCTCCCACATTGTGCTGGTCTTCTCACCCGGCAAGTTCACCGGGATCCGGGCCCACGCGCGATAGGGTCGAACCCCCGTATCAAGCAGCGTCAACAGGTTGCGAACGCCACGCGCCTTTGTTTCCATCGCATCGACATGCGGCGCCTGCCGGTAAGCGGTGAAGCAATCGATTGCCCCGACCAACATCTCGGAGACGTTTCCGTGCAGGTCCATACCGGTGGAAATAATGCATTCCGGCCCGACTTCAGCACGGATCGCCGAGATCAGGTCACCCTCGGCATCATCGAGGCCAATCACGGACATAGCGCCGTGGATGTCATAGAAGAACCCATCGAGAGGCAGTGCCGCCCGTAAACGCTGCAGCAATTCGCCTTTCATCGCCGCGTAACTTTCATGCGCAACGGGTCCGCCCGGAATCGCACGAGCTTTGAGCGTCCCAAGCCATTCGACGTCCTCTCGGCCCTCGAATGTCCCGTTCTCGAAGTACGGATACCCGAGGACGATTTCGTCACCCCTCTGGATGGTGAAATCCGCCGAGGTCGATGCCAGCGGCGAGAACGTGCTGCTCTCGATCGCGATCCCGCCGATTCCAATCCGATACCTTGAGTTTCCAGAATCAGCTGCCACGAGTTTCCTGTCCCTTGTTGATGTGCGAAACTGTGTCGATGCCGTATTCGATCTCGACCATAGTCGACGACACGTATCCACGCAAGACGCGATTGGGAACGCTGGTTAAGCATCACGCCGACAACCCAGGCAATCCAGGCAAGAACCGTCGGTTCACCGGACGAGTCCGGGCATCTCGGCACTAAGCAACGACTTCGACGGTTCTCAATCGTTGTGCCCGTTCCTACAGGACAACATTTTCTTCCATAGAATTACCTGTCACAAGCGAGTCTCCGGCGCGGTGATCCAGTGCAATCCCTGGTTCATCGCCCCAGTTCAAGGCAGCCACACGAATCAGCCGCGGTGCCGCTGCGGTTCCTCTGCGGTGCCGCTGTCCTGACATTCTCAATGCGCACCTCGACGGAGAGTTCATGCGTGGTATTGTCATCATTGCCTTGCGCAACAGTCATCGAAAGCAGACTGTCACTCATCGTCGTTCCAACAGGCGCAGGGTTCTCAGCGCTCCCAACAGGATACGATGCCATCTCAAGGATTCGTTTTTCTGCGAGATTTGTGGCTCGCAGAGGCGGTTCTCTAAAAATTGCGGTGGCTAAACCCAACCCAACCACCACGAATCAAACGCTTGCTAACGTCGGCAAAACGTTTCCCATCATCCATTCGCTATGTATGAAACCAGTCTGAACGTAGCATATCCTGTATGCGGACATCTTTTTGGGACAATGCAAAGATCAGCCGATCGACGCGAATGAACATCGTCTTTGGTCTCAGTCGACTCGTTTTCTCCAGAAGGAGCCGGCAACTCATACATCGGTCAATCGTGACGTGGTCTACCACGTTCGATCCGCCCCGAAGTCAAGCAGATCGCCGTCACGTGGAATCAGAACTCGCTTCCTGGCATCCAGTTCCGCCAATCGATGATCGATGTAGTCGCGAGTCTCCAGACAATGGTTGATCGCCTCCAGGTGATCGACAACAATCGTCGCCCATGGTGCGGCGGCGTGCACCTGAGCGATATCCTCTGAGGTCATCACGATCGGATCACCCTCGTTGAAGCGGGCACCACCCGCATTGACCACGATCACGTCCGGACGTTGATAGACGATTGTCCGGGCGATCTCCTCATACCACACCGTATCACCAGTCAGGTACAAGGTCGGTTCCCCTCCAGCCTCGAGAACGAAACCGGATACCGGAGCCATCGCCTCCGCAATCTCACCTGTTCCATGCCGCGCTTTGGTGCGCGTGAACGCGATGCCCTCCCACGTTAGTTGATCCTCAACCGGATAAAGGTTGGAAAATCCATCCGCAGTCAGTCGGTCGATGTCCTCAGGCTGGCCGAAAAGCGTTATTGACGGATCGAGTGCAGACCGAGCAGAGGTGTCGAAGTGGTCCTGGTGGAGATGCGTCACGATCAGTGCATCGATGTCGGCGAGCAATGCGTCGGCATTGGCAGGCAACTCGACGAGCGGATTCCTCAGGTCGTTCGGCGTGTTGGCAACGGCCGGCCGTGCCTTCGCCGGATCGAGCATCGGGTCTACCAGAAAGCGCTTGCCTCCATATTCGACCATCAGCGTTGCGCTCCGAACCAGCCATATCCTCACGAGTGTGCCTCCACCGTCCCAATGACCAGGTAGTCCCATGGGCTTCCATGTACCCGGATTCTTCGTACAATCATCTCATGAAGGGACCGCTGCGAACCGCTCACGGATTACCGTGCCCGGCACCTGAGCCGGATGTTCACATTTACGATAGAGGAGTCATCATTGAGCGCTGCCAAAACCAAGCACCTTCTGGATGAAGACCGTACCCGACGTCGTGGTACAACATCGCCGCTGACCTGCCGGAACCGCTTGCGCCACCATTGAATCGCGGAACGCACCAGCCGATTGGTCCCGAGGATCTGGTTCCGCTCTTTCCGATGGCGCTCATTGTGCAGGGGGTCTTGACCGAACGACAGATCGAGATCCCCGATCCGGTCCGCGACATCTACAAGCTTTGGCGACCGACCCCGCTGTACCGGGCATTGCGTCTCGAGAAAGCGCTCGATCTCCCCTCCGGCGTACGCATTTTCTACAAGTACGAAGGAACGAACGCCGCTGGCAGCCACAAACCCAACACCGCCGTCCCTCAGGCTTTCTACAACAAGGAAGAGTGCACGAAGCGCATCAGGACCGAGACCGGAGCTGGCCAATCGGGAAGTTCGCTCGCAATGGCGTGCTCCTTCTTCGAGATCGATCTCAAGGTCTACATGGTCAAGATCTCGTACGAGCAGAAACCGTATCGACGGGCGTTGGGTGAAGACCCTGATGACGCCTCTGGCGATGCGCTTTCCGGTGTCGCGACTTGAGCGAACGCATCACCGCCGATCAACGCTGCCACTGCGCCTCCGCCCCCCATCGCGGCAACTCGTTGCAGAAAAGTACGGCGGGACAAATCGTGTGAGCCTGACTGCTGCGTCAATCCGGAACCGGAAATCGTTTTCATGCGGCATGGACTCCTGCTCTTGACTGGTAATGGTTTCCGCTCCGCGAAACGGGCGAAAATACATACCGAGCGATGTGCTGAAATTGGGGCCCCATTGGTGCACGTGAGACATCGTATTCGAAAAAAGGAGGAACAGGGCGCTTCGTTCGAGGCGAAATTTCGCTGATTCGAGTCCGGTTGCAGGTATGGGCGACCGGCCCAAGTTCGCGGACGAACTACTGGAACATTGGCACCGTGCGGTGGTCAGCGAATGGATCTCGACCCATCGACCGAGACGAGGCAATATTTGCACGGAGGTGGCAGGGCGGCATGGATGGGTGGCCTGCTATGACGTCCGGTCAAACACCGAAACATCCGTAGTCGTCGCCCCTCCACATGAATCCGGACGAACGTCACGAATTCAGCGGAGCAAGCGGAGGCTGCAGCGGATGACCTGCTTCGGGAATGTCATCCTGATCGACCAAGGGTCGATACTGCAACCGGTGCCTTGCGATCCACGCCTCCCGGTACCGGTTCACCTGCCGTTCGATCGAATGCCGTTTGAACGGCAGGTGTTGGGTTGGTCAGGCAGGTTGGGTGGGTGGGTGGCCTACGCGTCGACCCACACGTAGCCGATCGACCAGTACGAGCCGTAGGCATTTGGCTTGAGGTTGTGGACCTTGGGACTCGATGCCGTGGCGGCCTTTGAGAAGTACATGATGCCGAGCGCAACATCGTCATTCAAAATGTTGCTCTGTTCGACGATCAGCGCCATGCGCTTCTCGACATCGAGTTCAACGAGTTGCTCGTCGTTGAGCTTGTCGTATTCCGGATTGCTATAGTGCGAGAGGTTGAAGCCGACGCCAGTTCGGAAGAACGTCCCCTGATCCTCATCGGTCCAGGTGATTCCAAGCAACGACAACTGAAAATCGTTGGCAAAGAGGCGATCGATCAGCGTCGTCTGCGGGATGCCATTCGGCTGGATCTCGAGACCGATCTCTTTCCATGCCTGCTGCAGGTAGGTCACCAGCGTCGTGGCAGAAGGATCGCTGCTGTTGAACGGAAACTCCATGCTCAGCTTCACGCCGTCCTTCTCGCGAACGCCGTCACCATCGGTGTCGATCCAGCCGGCAGCCTCCATCAGCGACTTCGCTTTTTCGAGGTCGAAGTCGTAGATCGTCGTGACCTTGTCTGGCGCATATGCCTTCGAGATCACCGGCTGGGTGCCATCGGCTCTCACTGCGTATCCATCGAGCAGGTCATCGACAATCGACTGTCGATCGAGCGAATACATGAGGGCCTGGCGAACGCCGACGTCCTTGAAGTACAGCGCCTTCTTCACATCCTGGTTCGGGACGAAGAATGCCCACCGAAACGTGTCGTAGATATCGACCGTGATATCAGGATTGCCCGATTTGAACGGGTTGATCTGAGCGGCCGGTAGCTCGGCGATGTCCGATTCGCCGGTGCCGAGCGATTGCAATGCATTCGCGGCATCCGGAACCACGCGAAGGGTGAAGGAATCGATCGCCGGGATCATGTTGGGAAGCCAGTAATCATCGTTGCGGGCGATCGTGGCATGGTCGTTCTGGACCCACTCCACAAACTTGAACGGTCCCGACCCGATCACCTTGGTCACATCCGCGCCAGTCGAGCCGGGAGCGCCGCCCCATTCCGCGACAGGAATCGAACCCCAGATGTGCTTCGGCATGATCCCGATCAGACTGGCACTCTTGTTCAAGAAGACAGCCGAAACGCCGGTCGCGACGAGTTCGACGGTATGGGCATCAATCGCCCTGCTGCTTTTCAGGACCTGGACGAAGTCGGCTCGAACCGGGCTCAGGCCCGTTTCATCGAGAACGGAATCGTAGGTGAAGACCACGTCTTCGGCAGTGACTGGCTGTCCATCGTGCCACGTCGCGTCCTTGTTCAGATAGAAGGTATAGGTCAAGCCATCCGCGGCGACCTCCCAGTAGTCGGCAAGGTCTGGCACGATCGACCCATCGATCGGACTTTGTGTGACCAGGCCGTTGAAGATGTTGCCGATCACGAACAATGCCGCGACATCTGCCCGGATGGCAGGATTCAGCGTCTTCATGTCGATCGTGCTGACATAGATGACCTGACCGCCAGCGTTCGCCGGTTTCTCAAAGGCGAACGTCGTCTCCAACGCTGCCAGATACTCGTCGCGGCTGATCGACCTTGTGGCAGGGCCAGTTGCAACCGGACTCGCACCAGGCGAAGCTGCCGGCGTGGCCCCTGGCGACGCGACAGGAGAAGATAACTGGGCGCCCACGGATTCGAGCAGTGCAATCGCCGAGGTTGCGGATATGCCGATCGTCGCCGCGCGCCGCAAAAATACACGTCGGGAAAGATCGCCGCGACGGACATCAAAGAGCATGTCGTTGAGTGTTTCAGCGTTCATCGAAATCCTTTGCATGGGCATCGCCAAGCCTGCGACGACCGTCGCAGCTATCTGGAATATGCCTGAACCGACGGAGACTGTCAATTGACGAGAAGATACCATCGTATCTGGTCCACTCGTGGGATATGTCGGGTGCATTTCACCGAACGAATGGACCCTCTCTCCTCTCAGTCTCTGGACCGCTCCGGCAGATGCGCAATGGAATCTCGCATTGCAATCACTTCCGGTCCTGCGAGTGGTTTTCGCCATGTTCCGACGATCGACGGAAGGCAGCGACCGATCAATAGTGCAGGCGTTCAGCGACGACTCTGCGGATTTCCAGGCTTTTCAATTCCGAATATTTGCGGGGCGGGAGCAGGCCTGAAGGTATTGATCATGGCTGCATTGCCCTGGATTCGAACGTGCCACCCAGCGCACACCACGCTGGCAACCCGACGTCGCCAATCCCACGTTCTGGTTGGCAAGGATCATCGATACGTTGGTGGAGGAATGCTCATCGTTCAATCGGTCGGCATTCATGGAATTGGCGGGCATCCCGCATCGAACAAAAGCTTCGCACGAGCCGGGAGCATTCGCATGCGCTCCAGATGCATGAGCGTGCGAGGCAGGACCTCGTCGAATTCGACAATCGCCTTGTCGAGCGCTGCAGCACGCTCAAGATACTGTTCAAGCATGTGTCTCCGAATGCGCATCAAATCGAGGTGATCGAGCGGCGGTTCCTCGACGTTCTTCCCCGGCAATGCCAGCCAGCTCGCCAGATGCTGCCAGACCTTCCACCAGGGAGCGGCATCCTCGACCGTCGTTGGATGTTCATGTTGCGGACCCGGGCGGGAAAGCAAACGCAGCTGAGCTTCGAGATACCTGGCCGAACGCACCAGGAAGGTATCCAGCTCGGCTCGCAAGGCATGGCAGTCGCGGTCAAGCTCCATCCACGCAGGAACGGTATCCGCGTTTTTCATGCGACTGAAGGCAAAGTCCCACTGCTGGTTGACGTTGGTGGAATAGAGATCGATCGGCTTGCCCTGCGTTGCGAGGTTGTAAAACTCCCCACGCGCTCGCGCATCGTTTATCTCTTTGTCGACCCAACTATCCCAGTCTGAAATCTGTTCCCGCTTGTCTCCATCTCGACGAATTGGCATGTGATACCTCCCAATGCATTGTGGCCTGGCCCTTTGTGAAACTTGTAACGATAATATCAGGCGTGGTCAACATCTTGCCAAAAAGCGACTCTGGAACATACTCAGGTCCAGTGAGACATTCGGCAGCGATACGGCAATCATTGCGAGAGGACCACAATGGAACAGCGACGACTCGGAACGAGCGGCTTGATGGTGTCGGCAATCGGTCTCGGCGGCAATACGTTCGGCGCAACCGTCGATGGTGACGAAGCGGTCGAGACCATCCAGCACGCGATCGATCGAGGCATCACATTCATCGATTCGGCGGACGTCTACTCGATGGGACGCTCCGAAGAATTGGTCGGCAAGGCGATTCAAGGTCGGCGAGAATCGCTCGTGGTGGCCACGAAATGCGGGATCCAGCTCGATAGCGGCCCGCACGCCGGCGGCCTCTCACGTCGTTGGATCACCCAGGCAGCCGAGGATTCACTACGCCGTCTCGGCACCGACTACATCGATCTCTTCTACGCCCATCGGCCTGATCCCCATACACCGATCGAGGAGACACTGCGAGCTTTCGACGACCTCGTCCGCTCCGGCAAGGTTCGGTACATCGGTTGCTCGAACTACCGGGCGTGGGAAGTTGCCTATGGGGTCGGAGTCTCCAAAGACCTTGGATTGGACCGCTGGGTTGCCGCCCAGAACCGGTGGAATCTGATCGATGGCCTGGACAGTCCCGAGCTTGAGCAGGCCGCCGGGTTCCTGGGAATCGGCATCGTCCCGTACACACCACTCGCATCAGGCATCCTGACGGGGAAATATCGAGCCAATGTCGAGCCCGAGGAAGGAACCCGATTCGCCGATCTGCCGGGCATACGAAGCCGTCTTACCGACGAGAGACTTGCCAGGGCCGCCAAGGTCGAGACCTGGGCCAGCGAACGAGGGCATTCGTCGGCAGAAGCCGCGATCGGCTGGTTGCTGGCGCATCCCGTGGTGTCGTCCGTGATTGCCGGTGCACGTTCGTCAGAACAGCTGACCTCGAACATCAAGGCAACTGAATGGACCCTTACCCCTGAAGAGCGGGACGACTTGACCTCTCTCATGACCGATTCCTGACGCACCACATCACGCCGGACAACATCAATGAAAGCACGCTATGGGTCAGGACCACCATCTGATGGCCGTGGCTGGAACGGTCACATCACCTGCGCCATGGATCCATTCCCGCGCAGACGAACAGGGATATCGACCTTGGGGGAAGCATCAAACGTCCGTTGGGAATGGCGGTGTTTTCCGGGGGCATGAGACTGAACGACGCTCGATCCGGGGACCTCGCTCATGGTTATGCGCCAGATGAGCGTGAGGTTGGATGACCCTATAGCGGTCTTATCGACGCGCTGCGCTATATCCGACAGTCCGGGTCAACGTTCAGGTGCCAGCCGAGGTTGAGATCCCCTGGTCCATCGAAGCCCGACTCACCCGCATTCACGCGTCGATTGGCTCGTGGTTCGACGTGTTCGTGGCATTCGACGGCTCGATTATCTGAGGTTCATGCGTATCGGTGAACGAGCGTGTTCCGAGCGGTCCTTGACGTGCAGTGATGTCCTCTACCCTGCGGGGCGACGTTGATGCTCATCCCACGTTCAGACAAAACCGCCCGCATCGAAACGATACGGGCGGATCGTGCGGGACTCGCGTTGAAAGATCAGGCAAGTGCCTGTTCGAGGTCGGCAATCAGGTCCGCCACATTCTCGATGCCAACCGACATCCGAATCAGATCCTGATTCACACCAACCGCTGTCCCTTCAACGCTGATGTGTGTCATCTTGCCGGGATGCTCGATCAGCGATTCGACCCCGCCCAGGCTCTTCGCCAAAACGAACAGCTTCGTTCCCTCCACCAGCTTCCAGGCTTGCTCGAATCCGCCGCTCATTTCGAACGACACCATCCCTGAAAATGCCTTCATCCGCCGCACGGCGATCTCGTGACCCGAATGGCTCGGCAACCCGGGGTAGAACACGCGCCTGATGGCCGGGTGCCCTTCGAGGAAGGTCGCGACCTCCATCGCATTCTGGCTATGCCGGTCCATTCTCAGCGCCAGCGTCTTCAGGCCGCGAACCGTCAACCAGCAATCGAACGGACTCGGCACCGCTCCAGCAGCATTCTGCAGATCTTGCAGGAAGGCACCGATCTCCGGATCGTTGCCGACGATCGCGCCACCGACGACATCCGAGTGACCGCCGATGTACTTGGTCGTGCTGTATCACGAGATCGGCGCCGAGCGCGAGGGGTTGCTGCAGGTACGAGCAGGCACGAGGTCACAAACGTGTTGTCGACAACGAGCAGCGCCGCGGCGGCCTTCGAGATCGCGGCGACGGCGGCAATGTCGGTCACTTTGAGGTTCGGATTGGTGGGGGTCTCTACCCAGACGAGCCTTGTTTTGGCGGAGATCGCTTCTTCCGTCGCATCGAGGTCGTTGAAATCCACAAGGGTTGTGATGATGCCATAGCGTGCGAGTGTGCCGGTGAAGAAACGATACGTGCCCGAATAGATGTCGTTGGACAAGAGAATCTCGTCCCCGGATTCAGAAGCCAGGCAAGGTTCTGGGCCGCTGCCGTACCACTGCCGTGCCGCTGCTGTAACACAACGCCCACTTCGCCTCTTCAAGCGATGCGAGCAGATCCTCGAGCGCGGTGCGCGTCGGATTGCTGGTCCGGCCATACTCGTAGCCCTTGAACTGGCCGAGTGCATCATGCCGGTACGTGCTCGACATGTTGAGAGGAATGACGACCGAACCGGTCGTCGGATCCGGATCCTGTCCACTTCGAATTGCCCGGGTCTCGAAGTGCTGGCTACTCCAGTCATTTGGCTGGCGCCGCTGGTTGGATTTGGACGGGTCGAACATGAATGTTCCTGGGTATCGGTGACAGACTGTTGATCGCGAAAGCACCGGTCATCGCGCAGGTGTCCGGGCCTGCACAACTCCAAGCTTCCTGTGTGACTCTGTTGCACCTAATCCCGTCCGCGCATTCACATGGCCGGCTGATATGTATCACGTCGATGTTCCGCCCGGATCTGCGTACGCTTGAGCGGTGAGACCACCGTCAGCCAGAACAGGACACAAAAAACGCTCCCGCGGTGACCATCACCGCGGGGGCGTTGTCCTTGTCGGGACGAATACTATCCGAGCGCGCGTTCGAGATCGGCCAGTTGATCGTCGATGTGCTCGACGCCAACCGAGATCCGGACGAGCGAATCCTCGACCTCCGCTCCGGTCCCGGCCACGCTCGCATGCGTCATCTTGCCAGGATGCTCGATCAGCGATTCAACCCCACCAAGACTTTCCGCGAGGGTGAAGACACGGGTATTGGATACGATCCTCGCCGCATACTCGAACCCGCCCCGGGCAAGGAACGACACCATCCCGGAGAAGTCGCGCATCTGCTTCGCGGCGATGTCGTGACCGGGATGGTCCGGCAACCCGGGATAGAAGACCGCTTCCACGCCATCGTGTTCGAGCAGGAACTCGGCAACCTTGCGGGCGTTGGAACTGTGCCGTTCCATCCGCATGCCAAGCGTCTTCAGCCCCCGCAGCGTGAGCCACGCATCGAATGGTCCGGGCACGGCTCCGGCCGCGTTCTGATGAAACTTGAGGATGTCATAGACCTCGGCATCGTTGCCAACGACCGCGCCACCGACAACGTCGGAATGACCGCCGATGTACTTGGTCGTGCTGTGGAGAACGAAATCCGCTCCATGCGCAAGCGGATTCTGGAGATACGGAGAAGCGAACGTATTGTCGACGACGAGATGGGCACCTGTACCGGCGATCACCTCGGCAACCCCCGCGATATCCACGATCCGCAGATACGGATTGGTGGGCGTCTCGACCCAGACCATCTTCGTTTCCGGCCGCAACCCGGAGCGCACCTCGTCCAGATCGCTCAGATTGGCAAGCGAGAAGTTGATGCCGTACGTATGAAGGACCTTCGCGAACAGCCGATAGGTGCCGCCGTAGGTATCGTTCGAGAGCAGGACGTGATCACCGGGCTTGAGCAGATATCCAAGATTTTGTGTCGCGGCGAGCCCACTCGAATAGGCGAGCGCCCAGGCGCCACCCTCAAGCGAGGCGAGTGCGGTTTGCAGGGCAGTCCGAGTCGGATTGTCCGAGCGGGAATATTCGTAGCCCTTGGTGACGCCGATCTCTTCCTGCGCATAGGTGCTGGTCTGGTAGATCGGTGTGATCACGGCGCCGGTCGCAACATCCGGATCCTGACCGGCATGGATTGCGCGGGTTTCGAACTTTGCGGCGGACCAATCGTGCTGAGACATGAGTTCTCCTGGAATACGAGGCAGTAGTCGGATATGAGATCGAAAACGTCGTCGACGTCGAATCGATCGACGTTCGTGCGTCGGTGGCTACCGGGGGGTCCGATTGCGAGCGACGTAGTCCAGGATGTCGGCGCGGGTGATGACACCGATCAGGATGCCATCGCGTTGCACGAGCACTGCCGGAGAATTCGCCGCCAGTATCGGAATCACTCGCTCGATCTCCTCGTTCGCATCAACGAGGTTGAAAGGACCATCCATGACCGTGCTGACGCGCGCATTCATGACATCCGGATTCTTGAAGATATGATCGAGCAGCATCCGCTCTTGCAGGGAGCCGACAATTCCGTGGACATCGATCGGGACACCGGGTTGCGGTCCGAGACAATCGCGGAGACGATCGTTCCCGCTCGCCGCATCGCGAACGACCGGCAATTGACTGACCTCGTATTCGCGCAGGAGTTCGATCGCCTCGCGCACGGTCTGGTCACATCCGACCGCCACCACATCGGGAATGCCGCCCGAGCGCGCGTCGATCAGGTTGCCCATCCGCGATGGAGAGGTGAAGCGTGACAGGAACCCGTTCTCGCGCATCCAGTCATCACTGTAGATCTTGGAGAGATAGCCACGTCCGCTGTCGGGCAGCAGAACCACGATCAGCGCCTCGGGATCATCCAGGCGACGACCGAGTTCGACGGCAGCATGCACTGCCAGACCGCAGGACCCGCCGACGAGGATGCCTTCCTCCCGCGTCACGCGGCGCGCCATCAGGAACGACTCGGTATCCGTCACCTGGATCCAGTCATCGACCACATTGCGATCGAACGATCCCGGCCAGAAATCCTCGCCGACGCCCTCGACCTTGTACTGGTGAATGATCGGGGAGGTATAGATCGAGCCTTCGGGGTCGGCACCAACGACATCGATCGCGGGATTCTGTTCCTTGAGGAAGCGCCCGGTCCCGGAAATCGTGCCGCCGGTTCCGACACCGGCAACGAAATGCGTCACCTTGCCCGACGTCTGCTCCCAGATTTCGGGGCCCGTGGCATCGTAATGGGTACGCGGGTTCTGCGGATTGAAATACTGGTTCGGCTGAAACGCGTTCGGCACTTCCCGGGTCAGACGATCCGCGACCGCGTAGTAACTCTCCGGCGAATCTCGCTCGACCGACGTTGGCGTCGTCACGACCTCCGCACCGTAGGCGCGCAGAAGCTGGACTTTCTCGGTCGACACCTTGTCCGGCATGACGAAAATGCAGCGATAGCCCTTGACCGCCGCCGCCATCGCGAGCCCGACGCCCGTGTTGCCGGATGTCGGCTCGACGATCGTGCCGCCCGGTCGCAGCCATCCGCGACGTTCGGCTTCCTCGATCATGCGGATGCCGATGCGATCCTTGACGGACCCGCCCGGATTCATCATCTCGAGTTTGGCGTAGATCGGCGTGCGAATGCCCTTGGTGACGCTATTGAGGCGAACGATCGGCGTGTCGCCCATCGCCTCGATCACGTTCGCGAACATGCGTTTTCGCTGGTCGACGGGATCGGTCGCGTTGGGGGAAAGTGCGGTGGAACTCATGACAACATAGCCCTTCCTCAAGAGTACAGTGATCGCTTTTCGCTCATATTGTGCAGGTCACGTCACGTTCGACCGCGCAGCAAACGGTTCGGTGTCCGGCCGAAGTCGTTGCCCATCTGGTGCCGAGGTGCGTCCTGTCATCGTTCCCGCAAACGTCGACCACTTTCGGTCGGTGCTGCGGCCGGCACGCATGCGTGCATGAACGCTTTACATTTTACAGTATTGGATTGCAATAGGGAACTCGGCACACAATCTTTCGGATCCGCCGCATGTATCCGACTCCACGACGGTCGCGGACTTCCTTCGGCATTTGTCATCACCCAATGCCTCCGTTCGCCAATGCACTCACGGTCATCTGGAACCCGTTCGTTCGCTGGGCCTAAGCCCCTTCCGTCATCCCTCGCGTTGCTCGGGATGACGCAACAATGTCTTGACTCTCGCCGCGCTCCGATACAGATGCCGGCATGACGTGTGGCCGTCCTCGTCACGCAGGGATGTCGACACCCAGTTCGCTGCGCAGGCGATCGAGGACGACTCGCCACCGCCGGGTCACCGTCCGCCGGCTACAACCGAGGCGACCGGCGATCGTCATCAGCGACTCGCCATCGCCGATGTGCCAGCGCAGGATGTCGTCGTACGGCGAATCGAACGACTCCGCCAACGATTCGAGCAGAACACGCGATTCCGCTGCGGCGGTCGTCGCATCTCCGATCCAGTCGATGCGCTCCTCTGAAACCACGACCAGTCCGGACGGCACAACCGACCGCGCCAGACCTCGATAGACAACATCCCGCAACCGCCACGGGAAGTGCGCGAGGACATACCGGCCAAACGGGATGTGCGGTGTCCAGCTTGCGATCACGTCGAGAAATGCGAGATAGGCCTCCTGCGCGACGTCGTGCCGATCCCAGATCGCGAACGTCCCCGGAGGCGCGAACGGAACATGAATGCTCCGCGCGAACCGCATCAGTTTCGGCTCGAAGGCGGCGTACAAGGCATCGCGAGCCGCCCGGTCTCCACTCCATGCCCGATGCGCGATCGGCTCCAATGTGCGTTCGAAGGATGGCAACAGCTCGTCGTTCGCGCCGATCACCGGGAGCAGGACGCGCTCGGGAACCATCGGTGCCAGGGGATTGCGAAACGCGGAGCCCCCACCCGCGACCGACGCGAGCTCGATCGCAATCACGCCATGGCCTGCGCCGTTGCCGGCGCCGCTGCCTGCGCCGCTGCCCGCGCTGCTCCTGCCGATCAGGTTCGCTGGATGCGTCGGGTTGATTCTGGTGATGCGAATCAGGTCGTTTCCTGCCGGTGAACCCGTCTGGCCCACCGAGCCCAACGTGCCCGCCGAGCCTGGAAGTCGTTGTTGCTGGGACGCGCGTCGCTCACGCAACGCCCGGTACACGCGGGTCGACGATGTTCTGGGCTGGGTCATGAGAAGAGCCTCCGCTGTATTCTTCGCCCCGCCCTCGCATCGAGAGAACCGAATCGTGCATCGAAGGGTGTCCATTGCCAGCAATGCCTTCACAGCCTTCGCAGGTCCTGACGGAAGCCGGCCAATCCGTTGCGAGTGGCCGTGGCTGTCGCCAGCGAAGCTATAGACATGGACATCCGATGCACGATCCGCTCTGACAGCCAGGCGGGACGATCGAACGAATGAGAAATGCGGGAGGCTCTTCGGAGCTCTGGGGATGATGCGGGGAACGACGGCCTCAGTCAGCCGTCGCCGGGTCGTCATGTTCTATGGAAGAAGCACGCTCGGAATCACCCAGCGCGTGACGCAGCAGGCGCATGTCCAGCATGTGCTCGGCGGCACAGCGGGGGCAGATGGCCTCGACCATCCCGAACCCCTGCAGATGCCAGTACCGGTCACGGACCTTGATATTGATGCGGGCATTCGGCCCATAGGTTGCAAGCAGCACCGGCGGATTCTGGCACGGGCAGACCCACCGGTAGACGGGGGGAGTCGAGCGAATCGTCCGCTCGTGGCGATCCGTCACCGTCCGCTGGAAACGTCTCCCACTCGCGCCCTCACGCTGCACCGGCACCTCCGGATCGATCGCCACCAACTGTGCCGGGAGCTGCTCGGGCTGCTGCGACGTCTTATGTTCAGACAACTGCCCGGACTGCTGCCTGGTCAACCTCGCGGGGCGATGTATCGATTCCGATTCAGATTCAGGTTGAGGTACAGGCTCGGAGTCGGTGATCCGTTCAGAAGCCTCCCCTTCCCCCGGGCGCGGGCTTCGTTGCCGCTCCTGGTCCTCTTCGTCACGACGCGTGTCAGCCATTATTCGCTTCCCTTCTGACCATTAACATGAGTTCTGCTTGCTCAGCCGCGGCGAACAATCAACAATCGTCTTCGGCTTCTGCAATCCATGATCTCTTTCGTGCATCCTGCGTTTTGATCTCATGTGACATGGTGTGTGGCCCGAACAACCGTTCAGTCCTCAGTCCTTCACCACGCACCCGCAGGCTGTTGCCACCAATGCATCGATGGCGCGGGTGCCCCATCCAGGCGACCGCGCAGACCACTCCCGGGTCCGCTACCACATGCGACTCGTTCGTTCATCGATGATAATAGAACAAATGTTCTATTCTGTTCGTATTCTAGAGACATCGGCCGGGCCTGTCAACCCGAGTGAGGAATATATCGCGCGCCCGGTTTCCATGCCCGCATGTGGAGTCCTTCAAGAGTTGCTACCAAGTCCGTGACAGCTGAGAATGTGAGAGATCATTCAGGGAGTGACTTCTTCATACGGTCGAGATGTAGTGCCAATCCGGCGAACTCCGAATAACTTTGGAGGATGATATGGATCCAGTCTTCTCGAAGTCCGGCAAACACATCGGCCAACTACAAGACAACAGGATCGTTGACAATCAAAGCACAGTAATCGGCGGTGTCGCCAACAGTCTGGTTTACGCGAGTATTCGAGTGAGTCAACCGCAGTTGGTCCTTGATCAAGATCGCGATTGGCTTCGCCAAGCGAACGTATGGACAAGGTGTACCTTAACTATAGTGCGGAGTGCCTCTATCCCAGGAGCGCCGCGCTGCTTGCTTTTTCGGCCGTAGCTCGAGGGCAATCAGACAATGATGACGGAAATCGCGCAAGGATACTTCGAGACTGCACTGGATTTTCGGCCCGGAGAGTTTCGGCTACGCGGTGAGTGCGTGAACGCAAAGCTCCCCTTCCACTTCGGGGGACGCGAATACTACTTACATTTGCCCGACTTTGACTTCAGCCACATCGTTGAGGAGCATCAGCGGCCCCGACCAACATACGTTGGATCTGACGTACTGATGGATTGGCCGCAGAACCTACGAGGCTGGGCCAATTTCGGGTTCGATTACCATCGTACGGCGACCGAAGTTAAGGCGTTCCTATGTGATCACTTGGTAGTGAGAACCCAAAACGAGGTCGACGCAACGCGAGCTGCCGAGATCCCCAAATCGTTACTGGCCTGGCAGGAACTTTTCGTGGACTGGTACGAAGCTTTGAATCTCGAAAATTTGGCTGCAAGGACCTCCGGTGGAGTTCAAGAGGCGAGATCCTCTGGGGGTCACCTGACCAAGGGCAATGCGCACTCGCGAGTCCGTACCAATGACACGCCGACAATAGGAGTCGTCGTTTCGATGAATGATGATCATGCAGCTGGCGTGAACGAACTTCGGGCTGCTCTCGATAAAGCATCGTTGGGCACCCCACCCCCCTTGACATATCTGTACCTCATGCACTCACTCAAGCACCTCGATTCCAAACGATATCGGGAGTCGGTTCTCGACTCGGCCACAGCACTCGAGCTAGCCCTCACCGAGCTTGCCCAGCAGAAACTAGGAGGTCCGGGTATTACCATTGCGAAGAAGTTCTTTAAGAAACATAGGATGCTCGGCAACTTGTACGCCGGGGTCTTGAACAATCTACAGGTTCAACTGCCACCCATAACTACAATGCTCGCTGCAGTAGCTAACCCAAGAAACGATGCGGTTCATCAAGGCAAGCCAGTGTCGAACACAGAGGCGTCCAATGCCTTCAACTTCGTGGAACAAGTACTCGTCGGGCACCTGCCGATATGAGAACACGGTGAGCAATCTAGCGATTTTGAGCATCGCGTCCAGAGGACATACACAAAGTTGATTCTCATCCCATCGCCCAAGTAAGATCGGCTCAAGAAACACGATCAACGAAACTAAGATGGGTCATTCGTGTTTCCACCCATATAGACTCACCATCGAAAGATCTATTCCATGTTTCCGGTCAAATCAGACCTTAACTCGATAATCTGCTCGATCTTGTCTCCCTTTTGATGGAGTCTAAGGACGCTGCTCCCAGGATGTCCTTCTTGCTCAATCGTAGCAAAAAAGAACTCCGCGTCCTTGTTACTTGCTTGCCCCCACGCTACATGTATGGTACCTACTAAACCATGTTGAAGTGAGACGGGAGTCATATTCATCTCACACTCAATCTCGATCTTGATCGATCGAACGCAGCGTTTTATTTCTAACAAATCTATAAGATAGGCGTTGGGAGGAGCGTCAAATGATGCTGTCACTTGAGTTCGGGCCCTGTTTTCGTAGAAGAGATTCATCAGCTCCTTAGCCGTTTGGGAATGCTGAAGGTTCTGTCTGGCAATAGTTCCTACCTGCCCTAATTCCTCCCCGTCTGAAGAAAACAAAATCTCCGATGGACTTATTATTGGATCTTCCATCATACCATAGTTTTCCGCCAGTACTGCATAGCCTTTGGAAATATGGAAGTTGAATTGACCGACAAACACTTCCTTAAGTCTGTTGACGATCACAGTCCAATCAGATTTCGTTGCCTCTAACAATCCCATGGTTTCAATGCCATAACGTCGCGCTTCACTAATGGCTGAATCGGTGAACCCTGACCGTGAAACGAGAATGAGTTTGTCAGTCCGATGCTCGTGCTTACCACGCATTTGTTGAACCCACTCAATCGTCACAGGTCGACGATGGTCGCGACACTCAACACCAATCAGCATGCAAATTTGGCCGATAGGTTCCTCGATCAGTACGTCAACTTCCTGCGGTGCTCCTCCCAATCGGTTGGCGACCATTGCGGATTCGGTCACTTTCGCACGATGGTGCATCTGCAAATGAAGGAGATATATCAATCGTTGGAACTCGTTTGAGCGTTGCGGCATTTTCAGCTCCTGCGTCGGTTAAAGCGAAGGACCAAAATTTTCTCGTGCCTCAAGAAGTTGGGGGGTGTAAATCTAATTCGCAGCTTTCCTATTCGAATGTAATGGATCTCATCGGAGTTGGCAGGGTGTTGGTTTAGCTGGAACTGTTTAGCACGCCGACAGCCCTCTTTCATCTTTTCCCTATTCTGTATTTTCTCCAGCGAAGCGGCAACAGCCCGAATCTTGTCACTGCGATCATGTATTGCTGGAACCGAATTGTTCGAAGGCGTTCCAATGCCTTTAATGCGGAATCTTAAGTCCACGTCGAATCAATCCACAATACTAGACCGAGAGGCCGGTCGCATTTGCCAGTTCGGTGAGCGAGACACTTTGGATCGCGGGAAGAATTTCCCGTTTGAAGAGTTCTGAATCGGTGTTACTCCCATTCTCTGCCTCCCACGTCCGCCGATCTGCCCGTCTCTGCTTGATCTTGGCAGCGCGGATCTCGACATTCTTCCCGCCTGCGGAAGGATCCGTGCCCGCCGCCCGCAGCTCCGCCATCTTCGCCCGTCCCGCCGCGCTAAATGTCTCGGTGTGTGTCCTGGTAGGCTGGCAGGCAGTCGTCACAATAGTGCTTCGTGGGATCGGACAGCACCAGGCCACACTCACGGCGGGCCGTGGTCGTGCTGAGTTTCGCTGCTCTCGCCTGCTTCGGTGGATTCACTCGTACCGCTGCCCGTCCGTCACTTCGATTCGCCTGCGTGAGCAGGGTCGGGACCGTGAGCGGCTTGCCCGCCTCCTGCACCGTGCCTCCGAGTCGATAGGCGATCTTCTCGACGTTGGGAGCGGTGAGCTTGGGGAAGAGGGGACTCGCTTCCGCCAGCATCGTCGTCAATTGAGGCATCAGCCGGCAGACGCCCTCGCGCGTTTCGACGAACTCCTTCGCCGCAAATGTCCGCACGTGCAGGAGCGTGAGCGAGGAGTCATCGGCCCGCAGCCGGAGATGCTCAGTAAAACAGCGTGCCGATGCTACCATAGCGACGCAGCAACGGATCGTCATCCACAAACGGGGCATGATGAATGGAGTCAGCAATGGTCCCAACCATACGACAACTTCCTGACTAAAGGAAGTCCGTCTCTTGTACCTATCAGGGGTGAGACTGGATCGCGCATGACCACAGGTATACTTTTGGTTCAGCATCTGGGGCAATAGCGCCAATGAATGAGAGAACCCCCAGGGATTTACGGAGCCTCCTCTCCCACTGAGAACGTCCAGCGACGATGACCATGATGCGTTTGTGGCACCGGATCATGGAGCCGTTCCGGGGCTGGATCTACTCCATATCGGGGCTGACGCGTCTGATTGCAGCGGAGGCTTTGTAAGACGAAACAAACGTGTCGGTGGAGATTTCCTGACCTTCGGCGGCGTAGACATGGCGGACGACGGTCACACGGAGACCGTCCATCGCTGGCTGATCCGGCAATACGGTGCCCGGTGGGAGCGCTGCATCCGCCACAATGCTCACACTCGTTGGCGCTGTCTCAATCACGTCGGAGACTGGCTCATCGAACCGGACGGTGGTGCCGGGATTCGTGCCATGCAATTCCACGCGCAGATTGCCGTCGTCGGTTGCGAAAGCCCGCACCAGAAGCCAGGATCCCGTCGTGTTCTCGAAGCGAAAGTCAGTGCTTTCTGCGGGAGTGCCTGAATCCTGCACGATTGCGGCATCATATCCGGGAGACCAGCCGCCAATTTCATAGAACGGGCTCCGGTAGCTGTGCGGCCACAATTCAACGATTGGCAGTCCCGCCTGGAGGGCAGCACGATAGACGGTGGTCGACACCTGACAGACACCTCCTCCCAACGACTGTCCCGTGGGTCCGTCAATGTACGAGCCGGCATCCTCGAACTCACCCGTGAAGAGTGATCCCACGGCGTCATTGAAGGAGAAGACGCCACCGGAGGGGACGAGCGTTCCGTCGATCAGGTAGGCGGCCTCCGTGACGTTATGAGTCCGCCCCGTGCCTGATCCGGCAAACACGGAATCCCCGGTCGCAATCAGATCGGTGACACCCATTTTGGCCATAAGCGCTTCAGTGGTGACCTTGGGTGACTGGCTTTCGGGAGCAACGAGCCCGATGGTATGTTCTCCATGCGCAAAGGCCAACCCAAGCAACTGCGCGAGGTCATCGCGCTGGAGCGTGCGTCCCTGTTTCGCCGGAACCAGCCACTGATGCGTGCCTAGGTCCTGCACCCACGCATCGGTGGCCCCGGCATCGACGTTCTTCGCGATCGTCGCCACCATCGCATCCACGTCCGCCGGGTCAAGGGCGGCGGCAAGCAGGCCATCGCCGTTCGGCTTCACCCGCACAGCGGCCGCCAGTTGCTCGGGCGTGATCGTCCATGCTTCGCTGCCAAGCGTGAGGGTTACCTGCTCGGCCAATGCGCGGTCGATCACCCCTTTCACCGCGACGGCCTGTTCCGTCGTGATGGCGGCTGATTGCCGCAATCGTGACGATGTGACGGCGACTGGCGACAGTCCACCGATCTGGTCCAGCAACGCCGTTTGAACGGCTGCCCGATCAATGCCCCAGCCATCCACAGCAGGGGTGACCACGACATCGGTGCCGTCGATGGCAACGGATGCATCGCGCGGCCCTGAGCCCAGCCTGGCCTAGATGCCATCGAGATAGGCATTGAACTGATCGGCATTGAACTGGATCGACAAGGGGATCATGGCGCTCCCCTCGTCTCGGGACGCTGCGTTCATGAATCCATGGGTGGTCCCGGACTTTCGGCCATAGGCCATGGCAGCATCGACGGAGGTTTCCGCATCGTAGGTGATGCCAAGATCGCGTGGACGCGGAGTCAACGTTTGGCCGTCGAAGCTGAGCATGACCGGTTGTTCCGCGAGGGCCACGGTTCGGCTCTGCACGAGCTCCAGCGCAGCAGCCTCACTCAACCCTCCCACCTCGATATCGGCGATGCGTACCCCCGAATACACGTTTCCGTCATTCCCAAGTGGAGCAACTCTCAAGAGAACGACGGTGAAAAGGAGGACCGCAAGCATCGCCATGGTGGAGACGCGCACGAACCGCAGGATACGTGCGGTTCCGTAGCCGATGGTGGCGGGAGCGGCGGGAACAATTGGACGCGCATCATGCATCGCGTCAATATGACGAGCCGTCATCCGCGTACTGCTCCTGTGCCTGTTCGATGCAGGCGTATGACACAGAAACCCCAACGGACAAGGATTGTCTATCGGTGCGGGGCCTCAAGAATGACCATCATACCCTATTGAGTAAGCCCAACCGAGAGTTCCCCCGTATCTCGCGTTGCGACGGACTCCCTCACCGTACAGGTCCGCTCGTGCAGGAGCGTGAGCGAGAAGTCATCGGCCCGCAGCCGGAGATGCTCAGTGAAACTGCGTGCCGTTGCCACCGTTCGTCGCAGGTGCGGACACGCCGATCGCGCGGGCGTACGCCTCTTCCAGGCACTCTTCCGCCAAGGCGTGGCCATTGGGGAACAGCACGCGCAGGAGGTCGCGCATTCCTTCGACATACCGCTGCGAGGGTTCGGCACGGCGAGCGGCCATGCCTCTCTGCAGAGGATTGTCCTGATCCCGTAATCGATGCGCGTGCGCGCGAAGATGCGCGTCCTTGCGCAACGCATTGGCGAGCATCTCCACCGCCATCGCTCGCTGATCCCCCGTGATGTCTGGATATCCCATGCGTCTCACTCTCTGGATACATGCGCCTGATACACGTCGATGCGATGATCTGCGTCACGCGATCCCCGCACGTATCGGGCCAATCGGGGCGTATCGATGTCTTGATGTCTCGATGGCTCCCACTGCTCCGGCTTGCGGCCATCACGCCACACTCCTGCCGGCTCGATTGATTGTGAAGCATCTTGCACGCGAAACGAGCCTGGATAGCGATCGCTGTTTGCTATCTCTTGGCAGTACTGCGCGCAGTGTCCCGCCTGCCACTCGGCTTTTCATGACGTGGTGACGCTCGTCGTGACCCGGCAGCTTTCGCGGTGCGTCGCTGACTGCTAGAATCATGGAGACGGGTCCCTGAACAACTGATACAACAGAACGGATCGTCGCCGCAGATGTGTCGACGTCTCTGGCGGAAGGTGTCTCCATGAAAACCAGTGAGGATTCCACGTACGGCGCGGATCGTACCCGGCCGACCCAGCTGACCCGGCTGAATCGCCGGAGGCTCCTTCGCGCATCCGGGTTGGCCGGGGGCTCTGCCATGGTTGCGGGGATGGCACCGTGGCGGCGCTCGTCGGCGAGGGGTGCCCTCCCCACCAACACCAACGGCTGCTCGCCGGCCGACGGCTCCTTGCCAGCCGGAATCACGAGCGTGATGCAGAAACCTCGCTACGCCAAATCCGCCTGGCACCTCCTCGTCGTCGATGTAGCGACCGGCGAGACGGTCTACGAACTCGACCCGGACAAGATGGCGCTGACCGCGTCGGTCCGCAAGCTCTTCTCGGTCGGGCTCGCGCTGACGCAGCTCGGTGCCGACCATCGTTTCACAACCCCCGTCTACCGGCAGGGCAAGGTCGATGATCAGGGTGTGCTCGGGGGCGATCTGATCCTCGTGGCTGCCGGCGATCTCACCCTTGGCGGCCGTCTGAACGACGATGGCACCATCGCCTACACCGATTTCGACCACAACGACGCCAACAATCTCGGCACCGCCATCCTGCCGTCGCAGGACCCGCTGCATGGTCTCGACAGCCTCGCACGACAGGTGCGGGCGGCGGGGATCATCACCGTGAGCGGACAGATCGCCGTCGACGACCGCCTCTTCGACAGCTTCCGGGTGCCGAACCAGAAGCTGCTCATCACCCCGATGATGGTGAACGAGAACATGGTCGATGTGACTGTCACCCCCGCACAGGTGGGGCAACCGGCGGCTGTTACCTGGCGACCGGAAACGGGCGCGTTCCGCGTGGAGGACACCGTGACCACCACGGCGGCGAGAACACCCTCGACGATCTCGCTCTCTGGCGACTCCCTGGTGACCTGTGTCGGCACGGCGGATTGCGCCGGGACAATCGAGGGCGATATCCCGGTCGATTTCGAGGCGCCACTCTCGGGACGGCCGGAATCGGTGCAGACGTTCCGCATCGAAGATCCGGTCGCCTTCGCCCGAATTGCCTTCATCGAGGCGCTCGAACGTGCTGGCGTGACGGTCGAGACATCGTCAGCGCTTGCCAATCCCACGGATGCGCTCCCGGCCGCGAACTCGTATGCGCCGCAGAGCAGGGTGGCGGAGTTCATCTCTCCGCCCTATTCCGAATACGCAAAACTCATCCTGAAGGTGAGTCTCAACCTGGGCGCGAATCTCAGTCTGATGCTCTTCGGTTTGGCTCACGGTCAGCGAACGATCGCCGATGCACTTGCGGTGGAGCGGCAGACGCTCGTCAGCAGGATGGGAATCGAGGGCGATGCGTTCGACTTCCCGACGAACGGAAGCGGCTCGCCCGATAGCCAGGCCACGGCCCGAGCTACGGTGCAGATGCTCACGGAGATGGGCAAGAGCGCGGTCAGCACCATCTACAAGGCCAGTCTTCCCGTGCTCGGGGTGGATGGGTCTCTCGCGAACAGCGGAGTGACGATGCCGGTCAGGGGGCATGTCTTCGCCAAAACCGGCACCACGCTCGACAAGAACGGCCTGAAGGCGCAGAATCTGGCTGGATATATCGATTCGAAGAATGGACGGCAGCTCGCCTTTGCGATCTTCGTGAACGATGCGGGACCGATCGAACAGATCAGCGATGTGGCGGAAGTGTTCGAGGATGAGGCCGCGATCGCGAACGCGATCTACGAAGCCTGCTGATCCGCATTCCGACTGAGTAATCCTCCTGTGTGGCGGTGGCAGCGCGGCCACACCACCCCCTCATCGCTCGGCAACCGTTGGCTGCCACAACGGTCGATGGCGTGAACCGATCGTGTCACCTCGCCGTTGGCATGACGTCGAACAACGGGAATCGGCCCGCCTGGACTTTTCGATAGCCTCGAAAACCAATGCGTCCGCATCTGCGCTTCGTTGCACGAGCACTCAAGGAACTGTGGTGGTTACTGGTCTCGCCACGTCCCGACCCTCGTCCGCAGGTCCGGCCCGAAACCTGTGGGAAAAGTGCTTCGCCGCGATCGAGCGGGGACTCGCTTTGGAGCGGAGTGCAGAGGGTACAATGCCTCGAATGAAGACCGATCGACGATGGATGGATGACGTGAACGAGACCGGATCGACACCCCGCACCGACGATAACCCCGCAACTGTTCACGTGCATGGTGCCGCAAGGACGTTGGATGGCGTTCCGGCGATGCTGGAGCGGATCACGGACAGCGTGTTCGCGTTCGACCGCACCTGGCACACGACCCACGTCAACCAGGCCGGCGCGCGGTTTATCGGCAGTGTCCCCGAGCATCTCGTCGGACTCACGCCCCAGCAGCTCTTTCCCGAAGCAATCGGGTTGCCATTCTTCGACGCTGGGCGTCAGGCCGAAGCGACCGGCGAACCCGCCCACGTTCAGGCCCACTATCCACCCTTGGGCGGTTGGCTCGAGGCCTCCGTGTACCCGTCCGGAGACGGGTACACGGTGATGCTCCGCGATGTCAGCGCGCGCAAACGGTCGGAGGAGGCATTGCAGGCGAAAGAGGCGAGGGAATCGCTTCTTCTCAGGCTGATGCAGGGTCAACGCGAACGAGGTGATCCGGATGCGATGATGGGCGCCGCCGCTGAGGCGCTGCGCCAGCAGCTGGATGTGAACCGGGTTGGCTTCTTCGAGATGATCGACGACGAGACACTCGGCTTTACCGTCTGCGACACCGACGGAACGCTAGCACCCCTCTCCGGCACGTTTCCCGCGGTGGGAATCGGCACGCGATACCTCGCGGAGGTCCGTACCGGTCGCACCCTTGGCATCGCCGACGCCCGGCACGATCCGCTGACCGTCGACTCGGCGTTCGCGGAGATCGGCACACGGTCGCTGATCGGCGCCCCGATCGTCCGGGGTGGTCGATGGCAGGCGGGGCTCTATGTCAACCATGCGACCGTCCGGGAGTGGACAGCCGATGAGATTGCCCTGGTGCGCGAAGTCGCGGATCAAACATGGGACGCGGTCGAGCGAGCGAGGGCGGAGCTTGCCCTTCGAGAAAGCGAATCCCGCTTCCGCGCCGTCTGGGAAGCGACCTCCGATGCAATCTCGCTTTCCGGTCCTGATGGGATAGTGCTCGTTGCAAACCCGGCCTACCTGGCGCTCTACGGCTATGAGGAAGCTGAGATCGTTGGCCACAATTTCGCCGTCATTTTTCCCAAAGACCTGCGAGAATTTGCGGCGGAACAGTACCAGCTCGTATTCACCAACGCGGAAGCGAATTTTCCTCAGGCGTATCAAACCCGCGTCCTTCGCAAGGATGGGTCGGAACGCTCGGTCGAATCGCGCGTCGACTTCGTGATGGAGGGGGGCCGACGGACGGCAACGGTCTCCGCCGTCCGCGACGTGACCGACCGGCAGGCGATCGAAACGGCGCTACGGGTGAGCGAGGATCGGCTGCGGATGGCGCTCGACTCGGCCAGGATGGGGGTCTACACGTGGGATCCAATCGCCGACACGACCGATGTCGACGACCGCCTGCGTGAAGTGGTCGGCCTGAAACCCGGCGAGGATTTCTCTCTTGCGGCGGCGCTCAGCGTAAACATCCACCCCGACGATCGGGCACGATATGCCGCCGCGGCAGAAGCACTTGTTGACCCGACCGGTCCGGGTGTCCTCATAGAGGAAGTCCGCTGGATCAATTCCAGTGGAGACGAGCGATGGCTCGCGTTCTCGGGACAGGCGTTCTTCGAGGGCGAGGACGCCGATCGGCGCGCCGTTCGCGTGGTGGGAGGTGCGCTCGAGGTGACGATGCGCAAGCGGGCGGAAGAGGATCTGCGCGCGAGCGAGGAACGATTCAGGACGCTGATTCAGCGAAGCACCGACGCCATCCAGCTCTTTGCCCCGGACGGTACGATCCTCTATTCATCCGATTCGGTCGAGGCCGTCCTTGGATACAGTCCGGATGAGATGGTCGGTCGGAGCGTGGTCGAGTACATCCATTCCGACGAGCTTGCTGCGTTCACTGCCCGGCTGGCCGAAATCGTTTCTGTTTCCGGCAATGTCGGGACGATGGAATACCGGGTCAGGCACAAGAACGGCTCGTGGGCGTGGGTCGAGACGACGCTCTCCAATCATCTCGGAACCCCAAGCATCGACGCGATCGTAGGGAACTTCCGCAATGTCACCGAGCGCAGACGGGCGGAGATAGAGCGTGAGGCGTTCACCGCATCCGCCGCCCACGACCTCAAGACACCGCTGACATCGCTCATGGGTCAAGCGCAGCTGATGATCCGCCGGACGCAACGGGGGAAGATGGATCCAGTCGCGCTGGAGTCCGGATTGGGAGCGATCAACGCTGCCGCACGTCGCATGGTGTCGTTGATCGACGAGATGATGGACGCTGCCCGTCTGGAGGCAGGACGAACATTGGACCTCCACTCAGCCGCAACCGACATGGTCGCCCTGGCTGAAGCGGCTGTCGAGGAGGGCCGAGTGGCGACCACCCGACACGTCGTACGACTGGTCGCCGAGATATCGTCGCTGATCGGCGTATGGGATGCCCCCCGTTTGAGCCGCGTGCTCGGGAATCTCATCGGCAACGCCATCAAGTACAGCCCGCTCGGGGGAGAGGTCGTCGTCAAGGTGGACCGCCAGGTAGATGCAGCCGGGGCATGGGCGGTCGTGCTCGTTGACGACCGGGGCGTGGGCATCCCGGCTGACGACCTTCCGCACATTTTCGAGCGCTTCCGACGCGGCGGCAACGTCGCAGGGCAAATCGGTGGCACCGGTATCGGCCTGTCCGGTGCGACGCTTATCGTCGAGCAATACGGAGGCACGCTCAGCGTCGAAAGCACCGAGGGAGATGGCAGCACATTCACGATGCGACTTCCACTCGAGGGGAAGAATGGCGATCCTGCATCCGCTGATATCCAGGCCGGCGACCGGTAAGTAGGGGGGTGCTCGTGGGATCACGTCGAATGCGGCACCTTCCATAGGAAACACCTGAATGTGGATAGTCTTGCAATCGAAGCCGCTTCCGGTGGAATTAGTGATGGAGATTCCGAGATCCCGTGCCTCAATCGATCGAACGCATCGAAACATCGAGGGAGGTTCTCGACGCGCCGATTGCTCGTGTCACTGTTCATGGAAGCGGCGATTCATCTCACAGTCAAGTTGGGAATCGCGCAGGCAACCACACGGCTTCTCCCGGGAGGTATTGTTGCCTGAAACCTGGCTCGCGTGGCATATCTCATGCATTCCCAGTGAGCTTACCAGGAGTGATTCATCCGGGACGCTCACAGGCGAATGACGATTCCTTCTCGTGATTTTGGAAGCCTCCTCAGGCAGCGCATCAGAGCGATGTCGAGAAATCTCTCCCCCGCCGGTCCAGCAATTGGTTCGTAACACTCCACAGGCTTCGAACTCGATCGATCCCACGCACGTCCGATTGGTGGGATGCACATCATCACAGTGACGGTACGGTGACGCATGAATCTGGGATATCCGTGCTCGAATATCACGATCGATTCGTACGCCTCGCGAAGTTTCAGCCTCGCATCCTATTCCGCCGATCTTCTTCTGGAAACCGTTGGCCTGAACCTCGATGCACTGATGGTTATCCTTGAATGGAACCTGGCACATGATATCCACTACTTCAGGCTGCCAACGACCTTGATACCGTTCGGCTCTCATCCCGTCATGGATGCTGACTGGAAGCATCACTTCGCCGATCAACTTGCCACTATCGGCGCGTTTATTGTTGGCAACAACATGCGCATCACGGTCCATCCCGGTCAATATATCTTGTTGAATTCACCTTCCCCTGACGTCCGGGTACAGAACATCGCCGATCTCAACCATCAGTGCGATCTGTTCGATCTCCTCGGTCTCGACAACACCAAAGATCCAGATCCACACCGGAGGGGTGATTGATGGCAAATCAGAGGCAACGCGACGATTCATCCGATGGTATCCGACCTTACCAGCACGAATTCGGGAACGGCTGGCGATCGAGAACGACGAACGTCATTACTCACTCCAGGACAATCTGATCATCCATGAAGCATGCGGAATTCCCCTCGTCTTCGATACGTTCCATCACACGATCTTGAATAACGGCGAGTCGCTTCCGGACGCCTTCGATCTCTTCATGCCGGCGTGGAACGGTCACGGAACGCCGATGGTAGATTACAGTTCGCAGCATCCGGATCGGCAGACCGGTGCCCATACGATGTCGATCGACATGAAGGATTTCGCACGCGTCATCGAGGCCCTTGGACAGCGGGACGTTGATATCATGCTGGAGATCAAGAATAAGGAAATCAGTGTGATCGAGGCCCGGAAATGGCTTGCATCCGTTCATCCCGCAGGCACTGTGTGACTGTGGAGGTCGTTCGGGCGCCCTGCTTCACCTGACCCTGCTCGGATGCGCTTGCAGGAATTCCTCCTGACCCGCGACAATCGGCTCACTTGGCCTACTCGAAAAAACCCGCGACGCGGTGCTCCAAAACAATCGTTGCGACCAGACGGGTAGGCGTTTAAACGGGCATCGGTTCGATTGATTTGCGGGAACATCCCTCACAGAGGGATGAGATGCCGATTGCGGATTTGGTCGAGAAAGCATGGAACCAGGTCACCTCTGATGTGCGACCGTTGATCCAGCACAAGGGATCACATGTCGAGATCATGGATCTGTAGGCTCGGAAAACGGAAGCCGTGATTGCCATCAGCAGCGCGTCGAGCAGCGCGTCGAGCAGCGCGTCGAGCAGCGCGTCGAGCAGCGCGTCGGGCAATGCTCACGACACTACCTATCCCGGCATACAGGATGGCTCGATCTCTGTACCTTACATGCTCGGCACAATCGCACCTGCGGCGGAACGTTGCAGCAGATGAGCACGAGCAGTCGCATCTATGCACTCCGGACGATCTCCACCACCGGTGCCAGCCATTCGATCGCTTGCGGCGTGATCGGATCAAGCACGACCTGGACATGGCTGATTCCAGCGTCGCGGAACGCCAGCAGTTGGCCCGCGATCTCTTCCGGAGTTCCGCTGATTCCCGCCGCGTTTCGCTCATGGGCGGCCCCGGATGACCGGCTCGTTCCGCCTGGCGCCGTGATCAGCACCGCCGCCGTGCGTCCAACCTCCGAAGGATCTCGGCCGATCTCGCCGCAGATCGCATCGAGCCGCTTCAGGTAGGGGGTCAGTCCTTCGACCGTGTTGCCAAAATCCGCATACCAGATGTTCCAGAGGTCGACATGGGGCAGTGTCAGCCTGAGCATCTTTTCCCCGGTCGACCCAACCATCAGGGGAATGCCGCCCGGTCGCGGTCCACGCGGCACGATCTCGCACTCCTTCGCCGAGTAGAACTCGCCATCGAAATCGACCTTGCCCTTCCGGATCAGCGTGCGGATGATCTCGAACGCCTCGGAGAAGCGGGCAAAGCGGCGATCGTAGGGGAAGCCAAACGCATCGTATTCACCCCGGTTCCAGCCGGCTCCGATGCCCAGAATGAAACGACCGTCGCTGATCTCATCGATCGTCTCCGCTATCTTTGCGGTCAATCCCGGGTTACGAAAGGATGTTGACAGAACCAACGGTCCGAGTTCGATCGAGGATGTCGACGCGGCGAGCGCCGTCAGCATAGTGAGGCATTCCCACGGACCGCGTGATGGATCGTCCGGGTAGGCATAGAGCAAATGATCGCCGAGCCAGATGGAATCGAGCCCGATACCTTCGGCGAGCATCGCCATCTCGAGATGCTGCTTCCAGGATGCAACGTACTCGACTTCGGGAAGCTGCAGACCAAGTTTCAGCTGGGTATTCGCCATGTTCATCCCCTCAGTATCGCGACCGAATCGGATGCCGTTCGATCGCTCGATCGCACTTTCGACGCTGTCATCGATTCTAGCGGATTCCCTTTGAAGGTGTGGTGTGTGGTACCGGTTCCGGGCGAACAGCGAATGCGGTTACCGTTATTCAGGTTTCGAAACAGTGAATGTTCGAATTCACCGCGAAAGAATGATCGGCATTGATGCAGGTTGAGAAGAGCAAGCGCTTCTGCCTTCGACACATTCCGGAGACATTGCTCACGCATTTTTATCCGGGCAGCCGGCGGATATTTACGTCAAGATCGTGGTACAAGTTCAGAAGAAATAGACATCGAATAGTCTACCGAGCGGGAACTTGGGCCCTCGCCGCAAACTCGCGCAACGCGGCAATCGGCGAAGCGTCATCGGCGGAGTTTTGGCCGGCATCTTTGGTTTCACTACTGCCAGCAGAAACCACAAAACGCTGGCGGCTTCTCGGTCAGAATGCAGTTTCTCCGAAGACCTCTGTCCACGCACTTCGGCAGCGAGCCGAAGTGCGTGGACACCTTGTCCGATGACGACAACTGCGGAGCATGTGGCCTTGCTTGCCCGTCCGGTTCAACCTGCTACGGGGGCCGGTGTTCCTGATACGTTCGCAAACGACGGTCATGCGACTCTGTCGGGGAGATCACAGGATTTCTTTGAGGCACGATCGGGAGTGATCGCCACGCGCAGTCGAGAGGTATCCGGCCGCGAATCACATAAGGTACGTTACGAATGCACGATGTTCTGGTGATTGTTCCTTGTGGATCGAGCAAGATATGGTCGAAGCAGCCGGACTGCGGACCGATAGCAGCGGCCGATGCGTACATCGGCACACCGTTCAAGCTCAACCGCGAGTATGCCGAGTGCTTCGGTGCCGCTTGGGTCGTGCTCAGCGCCAAATACGGCTTCGTCCTGCCGGAATTCGAGATCCCCGAATCGTACGAGGTGACGTTAAAACGCGCGTCGACCCACCCGGTGACCATCGAGGTGCTCGAACGACAGAACGACAGGTCGTTGAAATGCATCTGGATCGTTATGGAGTCGTCGTCGGTCTCGGCAAGATGCTGCAGGCCACAAGAAACGCGATTCGGAGCGGGCATGCCGGCTTCTCAGATGACGAGAAGATATGACGATTTCTGTCGCTGCTGCCATCGACCTGTTGCCTTGGATCCCTTGGCGGCTACTTCAAACGGCCTTCAAGGATGTATGCATCCCTCGATTGCCAGGGCTCTACCGGATACGCCGCGCAGGTGGCATCGACCTGGACTATATCGGCCAAACTGGAGTCGGCTTGAGGTAAAGAATCGCCATGCTTCATGGCATCTACGAGGACACGATGCCGTATCGCGATCCCCACACCGCCGGTCCCGGGCTGTGGGCACTCCGGCACACGTCGAGCTGCGAGTTCGAGGTTTCTGTCGTACCGATTCAAGGATCGGCAGCCTGGCGCAAGGGATTGGAAGCGCTTGCGATCGGCTTGTATCGCCAGGAACATCGGTCCTCACCGACCATCCAGTTCGGGCGCATGCCTGCGAGATACCAGCCGTCGTCGCCGAACAACGCGCGTCTGGCAAAGCTCGGCTTGCTCGTTCGCGGTGGGATGGCACCGGATATCGAGTTGATATGCCACGCTCCCGGTGTTGCTCCGGTTGGACCTCTCGGAGAGCTCGTGCAGGCGAAGGATTGGAAAGGGCACGTGTGGTCGGATTGGTCTTCGGTTGCGAGCTTGCCGAAATCCTCTGCCAATGACGACGGACTCTACCGAATCCGTGGAGACTGCGACCACTCGCTCCTGTACGTCGGGCAGGGACGACTTCCTGCTCGGCCCCTTCAATATCTCGCCAAGATGAAGCATCCCGAACATCCTCAGGGCAGCATCTTCGCGGCGCAGTCCCGGCTCGAGGTCTCGTGGATCGTGAACGCCGCGTGGCTTCCCCACCAACGGCTCGAACTCGAGAACGACACATGATCGCATCGCAGAATTGCGCGCCGACCGCGCAGTTCCTGGGATGATCCTGGACAACCAGACAACAGCTCAAGATTGCCGCTTCACGCTTACTCCGGGCAAATCGATGAGTTCCCCCGTATCGTGAGCCAAGTCGATGCCGCGTCAGAGCGATGCATTGAATGGCAATTGAAGCGAATCGCGCCCGGGTTCGGCGTTCGATGGAGTGACATTCAGAATGCTGATTCCCTGTCACATGAAATCTGGCTGAACGCCTGGTAGTCGGGTAGGTGTTGACGTCCCGCAGGAATGAATGTCCCCGCCCGAGCGATTTGAGAGCCTACCCAGGCAGCGGTACGGGCAGCGGCACGGGCAGCGCGTCGGGCAGCGGCACGGGCAGCGGTGCCGTGCCAATTCGATGTCGCTCGACCGCGCTGCGAGGGTAAACTCCTTCCTAATGGCTCGATGCCTCAGGCGGTCCTTCATGATCGACGCCGGTCGTGCCGGTTCGCCTACCATTCAACTCAACTCAACCGGATTCCCTGTCACTTGTTGCTTCGTGGTCAAGTGCGATTGGTGCAGGAACGTGCATCAAACCACAATCATCATTCATCGTCTCGGCATCACGGATCATTCCGGGAACCAAAGATGCGATAGTCGATCCAGCGTTGTGTCGTGTCAGGTACCGGAGTATGCGCGTGATAGATATTCGGAAAAGCCCGCGAGTTCAGGAGGGAGCGAAAGATTTCGCGCCGGGCCAGCCGTGGCAACTGATCATCGGAGTGGTATTGATCGTGGTCGCCTGGCCACTCGCCTGGTTCGGACCGCTCGCGGTCTCCGCCTTTTCATTCTTTCCACTATGGCTTGGTTACATCCTGACCGTGGACGGATTCACCTTGCGTCGAACCGGAACTTCGCTGATCGCTCGCGACGGGCGTCGATTTCTCCTCCTCTTCGTATTTTCGATTCCGCTCTGGTGGCTTTTCGAATTCGCCAATCAGTACCTCCAGAACTGGACGTATCAGCAAGCGGATCGTTACACCCCATTCACGTACTTCGCGCTCGCCTCGATCGCCTTTTCCACAGTCATGCCCGCCGTTTTCGTGACGGCTGAAATGTATCGTGGCGTTGGGCCACTGTCCTCATCTCGCCACTGGATCAGGTTCGTCCCCACGCGAAAACGACTCATCGCCATCTCTGTACTTGGGATGGCGATGTTTGTCGCCTCGCTGATATTCCCCGGGGTAGCGTTTCCGCTTGTCTGGGTCGGCATTTTTCTTCTGCTGGACCCCATCAACGTGCTGCTCGGTGGCAAAAGCCTGCTCAGCCAAGTGGCCGAAGGTCGCTGGGATACGATTCTCGTCCTCTTCGCCGCAGCAATTACCTGCGGATTTTTCTGGGAAATGTGGAACTTCTGGTCGCTTCCCAAATGGGTCTACCATGTTCCATACGTCGGGCATCCAAAGATCTTCGAGATGCCGGTTCTCGGGTTCGGCGGATATTTCCCGTTCGCGCTCGAGATTTTCGCGTTCTACAACCTGGTTCATACACTCATCTTCAGGCGCCGTGATACCTATCTGCGTCTCGATGAAGCTGCCTGACCTCGCTTGTTATGCTGAACGATGAACGAGTAAGCGAGCAACACGTTTCGAGCGATCAGTTCGTCGTCCTGAACCAAACGCTCCAGTGTGGCGGGAATCGCAGTTCAATCCCCATCCGTCTCATGACGTGATGTGACGTTTTGCATCCGTCAGGCCGCAAAGCCTCTCCCGCAAGGGAGCATCGAGACGGCGGCTTCATATGTGCAAGAGGGAGGCGAACGAAGCTTCCGATTGCAGGAGATGAAGAACGGGAATCTCAATGGCAACACGGCCGCGTGAAGATCAGGGCATGATGGAAAATGCCGCCGGAGCACACGCCGGAACAACCACCGGATGGGGACGACTCCGCCGTTATAAACTCGTAATTGGCCTGATTCATCTCGCTCAGGCGATCGCAATGCTCATTCTGAGCAACGATTAACGATTTCACCTTGCCAGGTCACACGCACGTTTTTGGCTGGGCCACCCGGCACCACGCCTTCCCAGGATGCCTGGTTCAACCTCCGGCTCGGTCCAGCGGTCGCGGCCTTCCTGCTCCTCGCAGCGATCGATCACTTGCTGATGGCCGCACCGGGCATCAACGGCTGGTACAACCGGATGTTGGGAGAAAAACGAAACGACGCGCGCTGGATCGAATATTCCGTAAGCGCGTCGCTCATGATCGTATTGATCGCGATGATTACTGGGGTGACCGATTTCGGTGCGCTGCTGGCAATCGCAAGCGTCAATGCGGCGATGATCTTCTTCGGATTGCTTCAGGAACGATTTACCCGTCCGGGAAGCGATCACATGGAGGGGTTGCCGTATGTCTACGGCTGTATTGCCGGTTCCATTCCGTGGATCGTGATCGTCATCCAGATCGCGACGTCGGATTCGAAAGGCTTTGGTCCGCCAACATTCGTCTACGGGATCATCATCTCGCTCTTTGTCCTCTTCAACACGTTCTCGGTCAACATGGTGCTCCAGTACCGGGGAGTGGACCGGTGGCGAGATTGCCTCTTCGGCGAGAAGACCTATATCGCGATCAGGCTGATCGCGAAATCCCTGTTGATGTGGCTGGTGTTTAGCAATATCCTTGTCGGGTAAAGCACCCGAATTCTCATGGATGGATCCGAAAATACCCTCGTCATGAACACCACTCTAGACCGCCTGATCGGGTGTCCGCATCGAGGGTGACCATGAGATGAACTGTTATCATGGCGGCGCCAACCGCCTGCGCAGTGGGGCCAAGGAATCGAACGAGCTTGAAGCCGACGCCTTCGGCCGCAGCCCACCGAATCGTGTCTGGAATCAGCGGTGATGTCGGCATCGACCAATCACTTCCGATCAGATAGAGCGTTCCAGCAATACCATACGAGCCGTGCCGACCAGCTCGAATGAGTGGTCGGCGGATTGGATCGAGGCGAGCTCGTTCGATCAGGCAGAGAAGACCCGCGTTGCGTGCCTCGACGTTCAGATGGAGTCGCGTGAATTGGTATTCCTCACCCATCGCGATCCGACCGGGAGTCAGGATTTCACCGAGCGCCACTGCGCCTCCCTGAGCCACGTCGATTCGAGTGTCCTGCTCGAGCACTGCCTGCCGGAACGGTATCAGCTCTCCAGGCATATACATGAGGCGGCCACCAGCGTCCACGCTGAGCGAAACGTGCGCGTTGGCAGGAACACCGTGCGGTGACGGAAACAGTTTCGTCGCACCCTGACCCCGCACCGCCAGCGTCGCGCTGCCCCCGACCGAGATATCGATCGTCAGACGGTCGCCCGGCAGATACCCTGGCCCAACGCCCTGAATGATGAGTTCTGCCGCGCCATTGCCGTCCCGGTCGTTCGGCAATCCGAGGTGGAACGGAGCTGTGCGGTAGGCATCGACCACTGCCGTCCGGGAGCCGATCTGCTCGGCCCGTATGCGAAGTGCACCGATTTCGGAACCGATTGAAGACGACGCTATCGGCTCCAGCGCCCACGTTGCCGCGTCAGTGGACACGATCGGACGCGTCCTGATGGGAGTGTGTCGTGCCGTCGCCATGCGTATGCATGTACTCCTCGAGCAAACCGTGCTCCTGAACTCGCTGCAGCCACGCATCTGCCCCGAGTGTCACATCTTCAGTCACCGAACGATGACGCTCTACCTCGCCATCGATCCAGGAGATCACCTCTGCAACGCCGATCGAATCGCGAAGGTTGGTAAAGAGTGTTGGACGCTCTCCACGCTGGATCCTGGCGTCGCGTTCCATCACCTCCAACGAGGCTCCCACCATCGGTGCAAGGTCGATCTTGTTGATGATCAGCAGATCCGAGCGAGAGGTTCCGGGGCCGCCCTTGCGGGGAATCTTGTCGCCACCGGAAACATCGATCACGAATACCGATGCATCGACGAGTTCAGGGCTGAATGTCGCCGACAGATTGTCACCACCGCTCTCGATGAGAATCAGATCGAGCCGGGGATGACGCTGCTCGAGATCACGGATCGCCTCGAAGTTCATCGAGGGATCGTCTCGGATGGCGGAATGCGGACACCCTCCCGTCTCGACTCCCAGGATCCGATCAGCAGCGAGCGCGGTGTTCCGCACAAGGAACTCGGAATCCTCAAGCGTGTAGATATCGTTGGTAATAACCGCCATGTCGTAGCGGTCTCGAATCGATTCGCACAGACGCCAGACAAGCGCGGTCTTGCCAGTGCCAACTGGACCTCCGATGCCGATGCGAACGGGGCGATGCGCGGTTTCCATGCGATTCCTTTCCATTGAGTGCTTGAGTAACGTCGTGCGAGAAGTTAGGTGTTGCCGTTCCCGTTCAGGATGCGAACATCCGGGCGGCAAGTGCCGGTTGGCGCATGCCCGCGATATCGATCAACGGCATGTAGCCGCCGAGATCCTCCAATGCCACCAGCGGTGCCATGGCAATCGCCGCCATCAGCGCCGGTTCGAGCGTGGCAATGATCCGTTGCGCTGCTCTTTGCCCGATCACTCCCAGCCGAACCGCCGCCGCAACATAGCTGTTCAGGGATGACGCCGCAAAGGCCGTCACTGCATCCGCTCGTTCGATTCCAGCGGCGCACCCAGTAGTGCTCCCAGCGGCGCAGGTCACGACACCGAACGCGACCGCATGATGCCCGTCCGTGGCACCGTTCCGAATCGCGTGGAGGTACCGATCGGCAATCAGCGACGAATAGAGCGGTTGCGCCGATTCCATCATCCGACGCCCCACGCGCATGCTGGCGTTGCGAAACGAGGGTACCGGCTTGAGAACCCTCAGCAACTCGTCCAGTGCAACGATCGCGTTCAGGTCAACACCACTCGCGTAAAGATGCGCATTGCTGACGGCCGGCAGATCCTGCTGTGCCAAGGATTCTTCGATGTGGGTCAGGGCGACGTCCCGCACATCAGCCTCTCCTTTGATCCATCCCATTGCGTGGAGACCTTCCAGCCCATGAGAGAGCGAATAGCCACCGGTCGGAAACGATGAATCGCTCAGCTGGAGAAGTCGAAGCAGGCCGGAAGCAGACATTGTCACATCATTGACCTTCCATACGCGAATCCGGATCAGCGGTCTGTAGCGTCAACAGATCTGCCAATCTCGATCCGCATGCGATCACGTTCTCGACCCAAGTGATAATCCAGACGTACGAGCATCGCGTTCGTCCATCCTTTTGCGGCACCTCGCCTAGAACAGAAAATATCTGCGAGCGAGCGGCAGCTCCCGGGAGGGCGCAGTAATGAGCAATTCGCCATCGGCACGCACCTCGTATGTTTCAGGATCGACCCGGATGTCGGGCATCGCGTCGTTGTGGATCATGTCCGCCTTGCCGATCGCTCGCGTCCGCCTGACGGCAACGGTTGGGGTTCGAAGGTTCAGTTGCTGGCCGATGCCCAGGTCAAGGGCAGCTTGCGATACGAACGTGACACTGGTGGCATGAGGAATATGAGCCGCGAACATCGGCCGCATGAACACCGGTTGCGGCGTCGGGATGCTGGCGTTGGCATCTCCCATTGCAGCCCACGCGATCATTCCACCCTTGAGTACGAGCTTCGGCCGTACGCCGAAGAACTTCGGCTCCCAGAGCACGAGGTCCGCCAGCCTTCCCGGCTCGATCGAGCCGACGAGGTCGCTCAACCCGTGGGCGATTGCCGGGTTGATAGTGTATTTCGCGATGTACCGCTTGACTCGGGCGTTGTCGTTTCGGTCGCTATCGCGGGAGAGTGCGCCACGCTGTTTCTTCATCTTGTCCGCCGATTGCCACGTCCGGATGATCACCTCCCCGACTCTGCCCATCGCCTGGGAGTCGCTCGACATGATCGAGATGGCGCCGATATCGTGAAGCACATCCTCAGCCATGATCGTCTGCGCCCTGATCCGCGAATCGGCAAACGCCACATCTTCGGGCACGCGTGGATTGAGATGGTGGCAGACCATCAGCATGTCCAGATGTTCCTCGACTGTGTTCACGGTGTAGGGCCGGGTAGGATTGGTGGACGATGGGATGACGTTCGGAAAACTCGCGATTCGCAGGATGTCTGGCGCGTGCCCACCACCCGCTCCCTCGGCGTGAAAGGCGTGGATGGTTCGCCCGCCAATCGCCTCGATCGTTCGTTCCACAAACCCGGTCTCATTGAGGGTATCCGTGTGAATGGCGACCTGCACGTCGTAGGCGTCAGCGACGTCGAGACAATTCATGATCGCGGCCGGTGTCGTTCCCCAATCTTCATGGAGCTTGAGCGCACACGCACCAGCTTCGATCTGCTCTCGCAATCCGCCCACGCCGCTACTGTTGCCCTTCCCCATCAGACCGATGTTGACCGGCAAGGTGTCGGCGGCTTCCAGCATTCGGTGGATGTTCCATGCTCCTGGCGAGCAGGTCGTGGCGTTCGTCCCCGTCGCCGGTCCAGTTCCACCTCCCAGCATGGTCGTGATTCCACTGCCGATCGCTTCTTCTACCTGCTGCGGACATATCATGTGGACATGGGAATCGATGCCACCAGCGGTCACGATCAGGTGCTCCCCGGCGATCACCTCAGTCCCGGCGCCGACAACGAGACGAGGGTCGACCCCATCCTGAATGTCCGGGTTACCGGCCTTGCCTACGCCGACGATCCGGCCGTCCCGCACGCCGATATCGGCCTTGACGATGCCCCAGTGGTCGACAATCAGCACATTCGTGATCACGAGATCGAGCACATCGACAGCGCGAGCGGATTGTCCCATCCCGTCGCGAATCACCTTGCCCCCGCCAAACGTGATCTCCTCGCCATAGACAGCGTGATCGCGCTCGACCTCGATGACCAGCTCGGTATCCGCAAGTCGAACGCGATCACCGGTCGTGGGTCCATAGAGGTCCACATACTGGCGGCGCGGCATGCTGAGCGTCATGACTGGCCCCGCTCGAGAGATCCGTTGACGAGGCCATTGAAGCCATGGATCTCTCGATCTCCTCCAAACGCCACCAGATCGACCGTCCGTTCCTCGCCCGGTTCGAACCGCACAGCGGTTCCGGCGGGGATGTTCAGTCGATAGCCGAGCGCGGTTTCCCGGTCGAACGCGAGCGCGGCATTGACCTCGAAGAAGTGGATGTGGGAACCGATCTGGATCGGACGATCGCCCGTATTGCGGACAGTCATGCCGCTTGTCTGGCGCCCGACGTTCGCCGCGATCGGACCTTCTGCGAGCAGCACTTCGCCTGGAACATGCTCGCCCCCATGCGGAATCGGTTCGTGGACCGTGACGAGTTTCGTGCCGTCCGGAAACGTCGCCTCGACCTGGATCTCGTCGATCATCGCAGCGACTCCCGGCAGGAGGTCATCGACACTCAGAATATGCTTGCCGAACGCCATCAGGTCCGCGACAGACCGGCCATCCCGAGCGCCTTCGGCGATCTCGTGCGCGAGAATCGCCATCGCCTCCGGGTAGTTCAGCTTCAGGCCGCGCTGGCGTCGCTCGCGCGCAAGCTGGGACGCCAGATACACAAGAAGTTTCTCCTGTTCCCGCCGGGATAGATGCATGCGAAACTCCTGTCCGTGGACCAAAGCACCGAGCGAAAACCTGAACGTCACTCTAGCATAGGGCCGGACCGCTAAAGCCCGCTCGCCGTGTCGCAACCGGTCACAGTGGCATCGCCGACTCAGCGAACATCACGTCGCTTGTACTATCTGCACAGTGATGTCGACCCCGGGCGGGCGCGGCTCCATGAGCATATCCGCGTGCAAGGTCGCGGTGACGGGCATCGGTTCGACATCATCGGAGGCCAGATGGATGCTCGCCGCGTTCCAACCGCTCCGGAGCGTCCGGAGCGTCCGGGGCTTATCGGTATCGCACTCAAACCGGAAAGTGAGACAGGTAGCTGCCAGCTTCCAGCTTGTTGATGCCAGCATCAACTATCCTTCTCCACGATACTTCACATCGGATACATCGCGATGGGAACTCATATTCATTCGGCCGAACGGAGAACGAACGATGAAACTTGCCGAAGTGCTCGCTCAGCGTGCCGACCTGCAAACACGACTTGCAGGTCGGCAAGTCGAGCGATTCAGCATGCGCGTTTTCAGGAGGGGGACGTTCCAGCTGAAGATGCTGCCGCACTTCTCGTTCAACACGACCGCATGTCCGAGGAACTCGAGCGGTTGATCGTCCGCATCAACGTCCAGAATCTGGCGACCGGGGTTGAGCCGGGTCACTCCATGACAATGGTGCTCGCACGGAGGGATGTCCTTCGACAGCGTCATCGCATGCCGACGGATCTTGCCGATGCTACCGCGCAGACCCAGGATCGATACACGCGAACCGAGCTGTGGATGACCTCGCCCAAGAGTTCCGCGCGCTCGATACGCGCCTCCAGGAAGTGAACTGGACCACCGAGGTGTCCTCGGCCGGATCGCCCGGAACGATATCGTCGGCATGACGTGCCGTTGATTGGAAGCGAGGTGGCAGTTGGTAATCATCCAGGCAAGAGCGAGCACAACCCTGACCCGGGTAGGGTCATGCAAAGCCGACAGGCCAGCTTGAACGGGTTCGACCCGGCACATGGCACGCCCGGCAAGAGCACATGTGCATCATGCACCTGTCATCGCGTACCACCGCGTGCTGGCTTGCCTGGATGATGAGGCTGGGTTCGTGGCCCGCCGCCCGGAACAGGAACAACGTGCGAGAGGGATGATTTCGCAGGCTCCAGTTGAATGTATTCGACACCATGCGCCCCTGGAGATCGACGGACGGTGCCGAATACCGGATACTCGCAGGATGATGCAACCTCAGCGCCCTACCGCCCGCCAAACGGTGTACGGGTATCTCATGCTTCCTCACGCAATGCCGATCATCGTTGTGATGACGGCGACCTGCGCATTTGCCCTTGTGGCAGCGGGAGGGTGGCCTGGAACCGTGCAGATGACCTGCCTGCTCGGCGAGATGCTCGGCGGTCAACTCGCGGTCGGTGCTGTCAATGAACTCGTCGATGCCGATCTCGATGCGGCCGCAAAGCCGGACAAGCCGATCCCGGCAGGACTCGTCTCACGACGAGGTGCACGCATCGTGGCTATCGTCGGCTTGATCGTGATGACAGTATTCAGCCTCCGCTTCAGTCTCGCCGCGTTTGCGCTCTGTGCCCTGGGCACCGGATGCGGAGTTGGTTACAGCTTGTGGTTCAAACGCACGATCTGGTCATGGATTCCGTATTTGCTTGCTCTCCCGCTCATTCCAATCTGGGTGTGGACCGCCTTGAGTTCCGTGAAGCCCGGCATGTTTGCCATCTACCCAATCGGGGCGATCGCCGTCGTCGCCGTCCAGCTCGCCCAATCGCTCCCGGATGTCGAGGCTGATCGACTGGCACACATCAGGACATTGGCCGTCGCTCTGGGAGCGCGACATGCCAGAAACATGTGCTGGGGAGCGATGATGCTGGCATCGGTATTGGCGGTCGCACTCGCTTCATGGTTGACCGATCACCCGGCGCGAGTCTGGGTTGGGGCACTTGTAGCGATCGCGTTGACAGCCGTCAACGTCGTGGTCTGGGTGCGAAACGCGCAGAAGGGTGCAATGGCTTGTTTTCCATGCATCGCCTTCGCCGCCGCCGCACTTGGCATCGGGTGGACAGCGGCCCTGGTTACTCTCTAGTATCGAAGCCCAACGTCTGAAGTTCGAAGTCCGAAGTCCACAGCCCAACGGCGCGCCTGCTTTCCCTCCGTCCGATGGACAATGCCTGGCTCGTCACGGGTCAAGGCCTGGTTCATATCTTGCGAACTCTCGACAGGAGACAATCGCACATGCGGCACTTGATTCAACGGACCCATGAGGGGAAACGACACTTCTTTCCGGCACCACCTCGCCATGAAGAGATGGAGTTGCTCGATGGCGCCGTTCACGATCCGGAAGAACTCGCCGCCAATTTTCGTGACATCCGGCGAGTGAATCAGCTGCTTGGAGGCACGCGCACCATCCTTCGTCACCTGCCTGCCCTGGTTGCCATAGGAACATCCCGGCCGGTGACCATCCTTGACCTCGCGACGGGGGCCGCCGATATCCCGATTGCGATCGCCCGCTGGGCCAGAACGCAGCATCTGCCTGTTAAGATCGTCGCCAGCGACTATTCGGAAGACATCCTCGATCTGGCTGGTCGCGAGATCGTCGGTCACCCGGACATCACCTTGGCGTGCCATGACGCACGTCATGTTCCGTTGGCGGACAAGAGCTTCGACATCGTTCTCTGCTCGCTGTCGCTCCACCACTTTTCGCCCGATGATGCCGTGGCGGTGTTGCGGGAGATGAACCGTCTTGCGCGATCCGGCTTCATTCTCAACGACCTGTGTCGCAGCAGATCGGGATTCGCCGCCGCATGGATCGCCGCCCATCTCACGACGAGAAACCGGTTGACCCGCAACGACGCTCCACTCTCCGTCCGGCGCGCATACACGCCAACCGAATTGGACGATCTTCTCCACCGTGCCGGTGTCGATGGCGCGATCATTACCACCACCCTCTGGTTCAGAATGGCTGCCGTCAAGTCAGGAGGCCACGATGTCTGATAGCACGGTTTCGGCCGCACGTGAGAGCCGAAAGAGTCGCGAGGGTTACGAGCGCGATTTCGAGGTGATCGTGGTTGGAGCCGGTCCCGCCGGAAGCACGCTCGCGGCCGAGATCGCACTGGCCGGTCATCAGGTGATGCTGCTGGACAAAGCCAGTTTCCCCCGTCACAAGGCCTGCTCGGAATACATCAATCCCGCGGGTGCACAGGTGCTGGAAGAGCTTGGCGTGACGGACGACGTCATGCGGCTCGGTGCGCATCGGATGGACGCGATGATCGTGCATGCCCCCAACGGGCATCATTTCACCGCCAATTTCGCCAAGGCCGAACCGGGCCGCGCCGCGCTCGGTCTCTCCCGCTATCAGTTGGACAAGCTTCTGCTCGACCGCGCACGAGCCGCAGGGGTCGTCGTCTGCGAGCGCGCCCACGTGCGCAATATCCTGCAGGAGAACGGACGCGTGGTCGGCGTCGATGCCACAATCGGGGGCACCCATGAATCGATCAGGGCAGCGCTCGTCGTCGGAGCCGATGGCCATGATTCGATCGTCACCCGCAGTCTGGGGTTGAACGTCCCGCTTCGCTGGCCCCACAAGACCGGATTTGCAGTGCACTACCGGGGAGTGAAAAACCTCGATCGCTTCGGCGAGATGCACGTCGGCCACGGTTCCTATGCCGGGCTTGCCCCGCTCGAGAATGGGACCGCCAACGTCGCGATCGTCGCGAATGTACGGGCGGTCGAGGAACGCACGGGTTCAGTAGCTGACTTCTTCACCCAGACGCTCGAAGCGATTCCCTCCCTCGCACATCGGCTGGACGGAGCGGAGCAGATCCGTTCGATTCGCGGCGTCGGCTCGATGGCGCAGCGCGCCCGGCGAACGACCGGTGCTGGCTATCTGCTCGTCGGGGATGCGGCATCGTTCCTGGATCCTTTTACCGGCGAGGGAATCTACGAGGCACTGCGGGGGGCGCAACTGGCTGCCCCAGTGGTCATCGCCGCACTTCAGGCGGGGTCGATGTCCGCCGCTTCTCTGGAACCTTACCGGGTTGCTCGCCGGAAGGCGTTTACGACCAAGCGCGAGGTTTGCTGGATCGTGCAGGGGATCATCGCCAGTCCGTCAATCATGAACTACGTCACCGACCGTCTGGAGCGCCGCGAAGACCTCGGGTTGACGCTGAGCGGAGTCCTCGGCAATTTCCGACCAGCCAGCCGGGCGCTTTCTCCGGTCTTTTTGGCACGCCTGTTGCGTCCGTAACATCAGAGAGGACCAGAGAACCATATGCTGACCGAGAATACCGTGCAGATGGGTGGTGATCTGGACCGGATCGTCGCTCTCGCATCCGATGTCGAGCGGTGGCCCATCATCTTGCCGCACTATCGCTGGGTCACGTTGCTTGGCGGCGGCGGAGATGAGAAAACCGTCGAGATGGCCGCTCGTCGTGGGAAGATTCCGGTCAAATGGCGAGCCATTCAGCAGATCGAGCGCGATGGGACGACCCCGATCATTCGCTATCGGCACATCTGGGGCGTAACGAAGGGCATGGAGGTTGCGTGGACATTCGTCGTGAACCCGGAGTCGGTCGCGGTGACAATCTATCACGACTTTGCTCCGCCTTGGCCGGTCGTTGGCAACCTGATTGCAGACCGCATCATTGGCCCATCGTTCGTGGGTGCGATAGCCGGTCAAACACTTGAGACAATCAAGGCAATAGTTGAAGATCGCGACCAGCGGTTCGATAGAGATGGACGGGCACGACCGTGAAGCATTGCGTTGCAATTACGGGGATCGGGGCGATCACTCCGATTGGCATCGGCGTCGAACAGCTCTGGACAGGCGTTCGTGCGGGGAAATCTGCGGTTCGCACAATCGAACGATTCGACGCATCGTCGATCTCGAGCAGGGTCGCAGCCGAGATCGACTTTGATCCGCTCCTGTACATGTCTCCCAAGCGGGCAAGACGGCTGGACCGTTTCTCGCAGTTCGCGCTCGTGGCATCTCAGATGGCGCTGGAGGACGCCGGCCTTGAGGCAAGCGACGCGGTTCGTGATGGCGCCGGAGTCTACATCGGGTCGGCACTTGGCGGCGTGGCCTTTGCCGAAGAACAACATCGGTCCTACGTCCTCGATGGGCCGCATCACGTCAACCCACTGCTCGCACTGTCCGTGTTCGGGGGAGCCGCGTCATCGAACGTGACGATCGAACTCGGCCTCACCGGTCCATCACTCGCCTACGGAAACTCGTGCGCCGCGGGCGTGATCGCAATCGGAGAGGCGGCCAGGCTTATCGAAGAAGGGCGCGTGCCGATCATGCTGGCCGGCGGTGCCGAAGCTCCTCTAGCACCGCTCACCTTCGGCGCGTTCGCCATGATTCGCGTCCTGAGTACCCGCAACGACGATCCGCAAACGGCAAGCCGGCCATTCGACCGCGACCGCGACGGGTTCGTGATCGCCGAGGGTGGGACGATCCTGGTTCTCGAATCATTCGAGCATGCCGAGGAACGAGGTGCTCATGTCTACGCCGAGGTCGCAGGGTATGGCACCACCAGCGACGCACATCACATGACCGCGCCGCATCCTGACGGAATCCATGCCGCCCGCGCCATGAGCCAGGCTATCGACAGCGCCGGCATGGCTCCCGAAGAAATCGATTATGTGAACGCTCATGGCTCATCGACCGTCCTGAACGACTCCACCGAGTGTCGCGCGATCCGTATCGCATTGGGCGATCGGGCGGAAAAAGTGGCCGTCAGCGGCACGAAGGGGTTACACGGTCATGCGCTCGGTGCAACGGGTGCGATGGAAACCGCTATCAGTGCACTCGCGTTGCAACGTGAACATCTGCCCGGCACCGCAAACCTCGCTCATCTCGATCCGTCCTGCGATCTCGATATCATCCCCCCGGGAGGCCGCGATCAGCGCATCCAAGGGTTGCTGTGCAACGCCTTCGGGTTTGGGGGGATCAACGCGAGTTTGGCCCTTCGCGTAGTAGCGGTATAAATCTGGTCCGCCTCGATTTCCGGCTGCCGTCTGCACGTCGGATCGGCGAGACCGGTTCAGCGAGTCGGCATCGCCAGCGGCAGGATCGGGAGCCCGGACGGTACGCCCGGCACCTCGTCCGCTTCGTCCAGTGAGAACCATGGGTTCATCATCTTTCCGAATGACGCCACCATCCGGTCAAAGTGACCTCTGGTGATTGGCAGGCTGTCCGCGGGCTCATGACCAGTCAGCACCCATTCGAAGTCGAGCGCAACGAGTGTTTGAAGCGAGAACCTCCACGTCACGATCGCCTGTACCCACACCGGAACGACGGCACCTTCCAATCCGCGCATCGCGCCGCCGATCGCATCGCCCGCAAAGAGCACTCGGTGCCCATCGATCTCGCCCCACAGCGTGACTGATCCCTCCGTATGTCCAGGTGTATGAATGACGTTCAGGGTGGTGTCGCCACTCTCGATTGTATCGCCGTCATCGAGGGCCAGACAGTGTTCAGGTAGGATTGGCACGAACGAACCGGGGTAGAGATAGCTGGCGTTTCGATACGAATCATTGCCCTGCACGCTTGGCCAATCGGCACGATGGATGTACAGCAGAAGCGACGGGTGCAGACGCTTGAGATGGTGATAGCCCTGGATGTGATCGTAGTCACCGTGCGTCGCGACGATCTTCTCGATGTCCTGGATACCAAGACCCAGCTGCTTCAGATTATCAAGAATGACCGCTACGGCCCGCTGGCTGCCACAGTCGATCAGGGTTGGATGCTGACCGGTGATCAGATACACATTGCCACTATCGATATGAGGAAACTCCGAATACACAATGAAGAGATTGGGGGAAAGTTGAACTGGTGCAGTCAACTTGGTCATGTGATGTACTCCGATGAGATGAAGGGCACTGAACTCTTGCTGCATAGACATGGCATGCATATACATAGCTTAGTCGCCGCTTCTCAGTCCGTAAAGATCACCGCTTCTCCCGCAGACGTAATGTTCATCAAAAAGCCCGGATGGAAGGACGATCACTTCTCGAGAGTGCCGCACCCTTCTGAAAAGCGGCTCATCCTCCCAGAAGGGGTGGTTGCCCCCGGATTTCGCGACGAGGACCGCCTGGAGATCAACCCTCCACAGGCGTGGGATTCCTCGATCCGCCATCGATATACGTCTCCACCACCTCAAGACCGCGGTCGATGTGTCAGGGAGGGGTGACCGCATGCCTCGCGATGAACGCTCGCACCTCCTCCGGCTGAATGTTCAGGGAACGAAGATTTTCACCGAACGGCTCGATGCATTCCACTTCATACGTCCCGCGGGACGAATCCGCGAACTCGGAACCGGTGCGCAGGTCGGGAGACATGCGACTGATACGGACGAGAAAGATGTGGGTCACCATGTCTCCAGTCCGAAACACGAGCACTTCAGCACCGATCTCGACCTCGGCATGCAACTCCTCGAACAATTCTCGTCTCAGGGCAGATTCGAGATCGTTGTCCTCCGATTCGACGCCACCGCCTGGCGCGACCCAGTACGTTTGGCGACCGGGCCTCGTGCGCTTGATCAGCACAAGATTGCCATCCTGGTCAAACGCGAGTGCCCTCACGCTCTGATTGGTTCTCACGGTGCAGTCAGCCGATCGAAATCGGTGACCGAGCGCGCACCGCGATCAAGTACCGCCCGGTAGACATCGACGCCGTGGCAGTGCAGTTGACGCCCGTATACGCCGCGCCGAATCAGCCCATCCTTGATCCTCAGCACGGCAAGTCGTTCGTGGTTTGGAGCCAACAGCAACCTATCACGCATGGTGATCTCCGGTCGGGGTGCAGCTGCCGGGAAAAACCAGATGTCCAATCTCCAAGTGGTTTCCTCAGCTCCTTCGCCGTCAAGGCCCAGCAAATACCGGAGACCGCAATAGATCCCCTCATTCTCCGGACCAGACATCGATTGCAGCGGGCCGCGCTCATCAATGAAGTTCATCCGCTTGATACGCGGATGGTGAAAGAGTGGCTGCAACGTGTCCATGATTCGGTCGGGATCGAGTTCGGCACAAAGCACGCCGATATCGATATCCGGCAAGGCCATCAATCCGGCCGCCCAACTCCCGATGTTGACCACGTCGCCGACGCTCGCCAGCCGTTCGAACAACGCGAGATCGGCGAGGATATCGTTGCCCTGGCATTCCAGTTCGGTCTCCCAGACCAACAACGCATGGTCTGTTTTCCCGGATGACGGTGCACGGGTTGTATCATCCCCATGGTGATGTGCCGTTGCATCGGTCTGTGCAGAGGGTGATTTGCGGGACATGTCCGGTCCTTTCAAACGATGACACATAAACGACGCAATAGCTTTACGGGAATGACAAGGTTCGTCGAAGCGGCTGGCGTACCATCAATTGAGCCATATGATGCGCCGCCGTTGTCGTGGGGCAGCAGGAGATCATCGGCAGCTGGCAAGATCGGCGCGCCGCCAAACGGCAACAGAAAGCAATCGAGAAAGACGCCGTGATAGATGCTCCAGGGGCAGCTTCTCCAGATCTGGAGGGATAACTCTCCGCCCCAAACCGGTTTCACAGAGATGGCGCGGGCAAAATGCCCGCGTCATCTCTGTCTCTGTCGTGCAAACCGTGCAAGAACTCCGAGTGCCTGGTCAGGAGCGCATCAGCGGGCTCAATCGTTTCAGGTTGCTTGCCAATGGTGATGGGGCGAACGCGACACGTTCGCCCATTTTGCCGGTCTCGTCGGTCGTCTCCCCGGCCCATATCCAGATCGCGCCATCTTGGAATGCGACCGGCTCTCCGCCTCCCGCGACGTCGATCATGAATACCCGTTGCGTGCCATCGCCAGCAGAGTCCCACGATGCGAATGCGGCCGTTGAACCGTCGGGACTCACGAACGAACCGCGACTGGTTCGACCGAGCATGTCGATCGGATACGACTGCACGTCTCCACTTTCCAGATCCATCAGATGTGCGTCATATGAATCGGTAAACATAGCGATCCGGCCATCCGTCGAGGTCGAGTAGCCATAACTGAGATCCCAACTGCTGACATCATCGATGAGTACAAGCGATCGCTGACGATTATTGTCGAGCCCGACCAGCGAGTCGATCGTCTCGACACTCCTCGAGACGTACTGCGGTCCGAACATCGTGTAAGCGGGTTCAGACAGATAACTGCCGTTGTAATACGTCAGCCCTTCGAGGTCAGGGAGCGGCGTGAGTCCCCCGGTTTCAAGTTCGATCGCATCCCAGTAAGGCGTGCCGCCGATCGTGTCGCTCGATCCATAGAGCAGGGTTTTCTGGTCGGTCGTGAATCCGTACGCGAATGCAAAGCGCTTCGTCTCGACACTCCACGACTCACGCCCTGATTCGGTGTCTTGCCGTGCGACCTCACCATCGCCCATGATCAGGATATCGGTCTCTTGTGCGGGCATAAACATCGCGGAAGTGGTGGCGCTGACATTGCCGATCTCGAGCACCACCTCTCTCGACGACGTTTCCGCCACCACGATGTTGCCTGTCGTGGCCGTGGGGCTGCTCAGGATGCTGTAGATCATCCGCTTGCCGGAGGCGGAGAAGTCGGGCATGCCGGAAAGGGCGCCCTTCACCTCACCGCTCAGCTTCTTCGCTTTCTCAGGTTGTTCCGGATCGAAGATCGACGCGCCCGCGCCGTCGATCACCGCCGCGGCGACCGTTCCGTCAGGCGAGAACGCGATGTTGCCGAATGTCGGGGTCGATCCGTCCGTCCCGAGCACGTTCGCCAGATCGACCGCCGTCGCGTTATCGAGATCGACGAGCCACGATTGCATCGAATCGAGCGTGCGAACGAACGACCAGCGTGAAGGTGTCGCCGGGAAAACGCGAGGGTCGGGCAGCCAGAACTGCGAACTGACTGTCGCGCTGCCGTTTCCACCCATATCGACCGTCCTCACCTTGCCTGTCCCCACGTCGAAAATCGCGAGTCCGGCAGCCGTCGCGAGCAGGATCTTGGCAGGATTCGCCGTGATGCACATATCGGTTGTGCCGGGCGCGCGGAAGCCGCCGAGAAGCTTCTGCGTGACGCCGGAATAGACGGCAAACGTATCTGACCGCGCAGTGACTGCGCTTGCGCTATCCTCTGCCTGCTCGGAAAGCACGAACCATGACTTCGCGTCTTCCGGCGTAACCGGGGTCGCGTCCGGCGAAGCGGAGGGCGTCGCTTGCCCGGAGGCGATCGCCGGCGCGAGACCGGCGACAACGCCCGCCACGAGCGTGGACGCCATTAGCCGACGGCGCGAGATTCGACTGGACGTTGCGTCGTGAGAGGTGGATCGTCGATTCATGGGGCAGTCTCTTTCGGTGATGGAAGGGGACCGTTCATTTGTGGAGCGAACGCTTATCTTCATAAGGTAATCGATTCGGCAAACAGCGGCGCGGAAGAAGAACGCTGCCGGACCCTCATCGGTTCAACGTCTGGAAACCCGGTGATACGCTCCCGATCGGGAACAGTCAACGCTGGTCCCCTTCCAGCCCTCATTGATCCCGATCACCCGATTTGAGCCAGGGCGGAGTGTTCATCCCTGCTTCATCTACCGTCACTATCCTTCAGCGAGTTGCCCGCAAGTCGCGGTGCGAAATCTCTCGAAGGACCGGCACATGAACATCGACAAGATCTTTGGTCTCCCCGCTCACCCACTCCTCATGCACATACCCGTTTTAGGAATCCCGTTGTGCGCGATATGGGTGCTGGCGGTGGTCATTCGGCCGTCCTTTCGCCAGCGGACTGCCTTGCCGCTGGCGATCTTCACCATCGTGATCGCCGTCTTTACCTATCTGACAGCCGGCGCTGGTGAGCAGCTTGAGAAGCGGGTCGACAAAAGCGCATTGCTGGAACGTCACGCACACCTTGGCGACCAGACCAAAACCATCGTCATCATCTTCGGCATCGTTACGATCGTCTATCTGCTCATCGACTGGATTGCACGACGTCACACCACCAATGGCGCCTCGGAAACGCCCGCTCGCGGCCAAAGCCCGTGGACGTACGCGATTGTCGTGGTCGGCATCATCGCCGTTCTGATGGGAGGTTTCGCGTCGCTTTGGGACGTGCGAACCGGTCATTCCGGGGCGACGGCAACCTGGTCGGATGTTGGGCCGCCGGCAACCCCGGCAGATGGAGGAGATTGATCGAGCAGCTGCACCCGAGCAGCTGCACCCGAGCAACGCGAGGGGCACGTACCCATGCTCCACGTCCCATCTGAGCCCACCGTCATTCGCGCTACCCGACCGTCACACCCACGAGCTTCCCGATCCCCCACGTGACCGTCATCGTCAGGATTCCAACCGCCACATTCCGGACGACGGCGGGCCTGGTGATGGCGTGTCCAAGTCGTGCACTCAGATACCCAGTGATCACCAAACCAACGATCACCGCGAGGAAGCAGATCGGCACGCGATACGCCGGCAATGGGATTGCTATCGCCAACAACGGTACCAACGCGCCCGTCGCGAATGAGAAGAAGGAGCTCCCCGCTGCCTCCCATGCACTCGTCAGGGCGTTCGGGTCGATACCAAGCTCGACTTCGGCATGAGCTCTCAGCGCGTTTCCCTGCGAAAGCTCCCGCGCGACGTCGGAAGCCAGCGATGTCGAAAGCCCACGCTCCTCATAGAGCCGCGCCAACTCCGCTTCTTCCTCGACCGGCGTGTTCTTCAGTTCCCACGCTTCCAGACGGAGGGCGGCCTCCTCGGTATCCCGTTGGGTGCTGACCGAGACGTACTCTCCTCCCGCCATCGACAGCGACCCGGCGACCATACCAGCGATACCGGCGGTGAAGATTGCGGTGAGTGACGACGTCGCGCCCGCCACACCGACCACGATGCCAGCCGTCGAGACGATGCCGTCGTTCGCACCGAGCACCCCCGCCCGCAACCAGTTGAGCCGACTACCCAGGTTGCTGTTGTGCGGCTCGGCGACTGCGCGTTCAGGCGTCGATTCTTCAGAAGCCGAGTCGTGGAGTTGATCGAGTATTCCGCCCATGAAGTACTCCTTCAGCATGCATGCACGCCTGCGCGCGAACCGACGAGATCACGATCTATCCCGGTTCGATATCTGGCCCACCTGATACATGGTTCATTGGCGGTATGAGCGCGGGTTGAAGAAGGGTCGCGAGTGCAAACCTTCGTGCGCTCGTGACCACCTGCCTCGACAGGATCGTCCCTTACTCGGGAGGGCCAGATTCGGCCCTCCGACTCACCCCGTCATCGTTGGGACAGAACTGCCAGCGATTCGTGCCATGCGCCCCGCATTCGCACATGGTACACCGCAATCGATGCCCAAATTGACAGGCTGCAGGTATCTCGTCTGGCTTCCATGCCCAAGCCTCACAAGCCGCATAAAAGGTCTGGTTTCCCACATCTGGCACCCCGGGGTATGATCGCCGTCGAAACCGCACCCGCGAGACGGGCAGGAAGAAGAGATCGTAGCATGCAGCATGATGGAGGAGTTGTACGATGTCCGATACGCTGATCGTGGGCGGAAGAATCATCGACGGGACCGGTAATCCATGGTTCTACGGGGATGTCGCGATTTCCGGAGACAGGATCGAGCGGATCGCTCCGCCCGGCGCGATCGATCCCGCGACCGCCTCCAGCGTGATCGATGCGACCGATCACGTTGTCGCACCGGGCTTCATCGACATCCAGTCCCATTCGATCATTCCCTTTCTGAGCGATCGCCGGTCGCTGTCAAAGGTCACCCAGGGCGTGACCACCGAAATCCTCGGCGAGGGCTGGACCCCCGCACCGTTCGGCGGCAAGATCACAAACGCATTTTCCGGCGTGCTGGTTCATCGCCTGGGTGAAGAAGGTGCGACCGAATGGGAACGCCTCGCCCGGACGTGGACTAGATTCGGCGATTGGCTCGCCGATCTCGAACAACTCACCGTCTCGGTCAATTTCGGTTCCTTCCTCGGCGGCGGCACCGTTCGCGAATTCGGCTGCGGCGAGCGCATGGGCGACGCCACCGAAGACGAACTGGATGCCATGACGCGGATGGTTGCCGAAGCGATGCAGGATGGTGCCTTCGGCGTCGCTACCGCACTCATCTACCCGCCGAATGCCTATTCCACCACCCCGGAACTGATCGCCGTGATGAAGGTCGTGGCGAGATACAACGGCGTCCACATCACCCACATGCGCTCGGAGGGTGACCTGATCTTCGACGGACTGGGGGAAACCCTCGACATCGCCGAAGCGACCGGCGTCGCCACCGAGATCTACCACCTCAAGGCTGCGGGCAAGGTGAACTGGGAAAAGATGACGGGCGTGATCCACCGCATCAACGATGCGCGAGGGGCCGGTCTCGACATCACAGCCGACATGTACCCGTACGATGGATCTGGAACGGGACTGGCCGCCTGTCTCCCCTGGTGGGTGTCCGAAAATGGGAAGCGCCACGAGAATCTGCACACCCCTGAAGTCCGCACGCGAATCCTGGCCGAAATGCGCAGTGAAGACACCGATTGGGAGAACATGGGCCTGCGCACGGGCGCCGACAATATCATCCTTGCCGATCTCAAGAAACCGCAGAACATCAAGTACCGCGGCTGGCGACTTTCCCAGGTCGCGACCGACCTCGGACTCGACTGGCCAGAGACGATCGTCCATCTGCTCGATTCTGAAGGAACGAACATTTTCACGATGTACCTCGGCATGAGCGACGAGAACATCAAGATGCAGGTCAAGCAGCCCTGGATCAAGTTCAGCACCGACGCTGGCGGTATCGATCCCGATATCATGGCGCAACACGGGCTGGTTCATCCGCGTGCATATGGCACATACACCCGCGTGCTTGGACGCTTCGTACGCGAATATGGCTGGCTCACGCTCGAAGGCGCCATTCGCAAGTCGAGTTCTGCCGTTGCAGATCGTCTCGGTCTGCGCGATCGCGGCTTGCTTCGCGACGGGTTGAAGGCGGACGTGATCGTGTTCGATCCAGAAACCGTGATCGATCGCGCCACGTACACCGATCCTCATCATCTCTCGGTCGGCATCCGCGATGTCTTCGTCAATGGCACCGCCGTCCTCCGAGATTCCGAACACACCGGTGCATTTCCCGGACAGCGCGTGAATGGTCCGGGCTACAGAGAGGTATCAACATGACAGGCGTTCTGATCACCGGTGGCCGGATCGTCGATGGCACTGGTAATCCTTGGTTCTACGGGGATGTGGCGATCTCGAACGACCGGATTGAACGGATTGCCCCAACCGGTTCGATCGATCCCGCGAATGCGACAACCGTGATCGACGCTGCAGGTGATGTCGTGGCACCCGGCTTCATCGACATCCAGTCCCATTCGATCGTGCCCTGGTTGACCGACCGGCGATCGATCTCGAAGGTGACGCAGGGAGTCACGACGGAAATCCTGGGCGAGGGATGGACGCCAGCGCCATTCGGCGGCCAGATCACCTCGGTCTTCAGCGGCATTGTTGGCAATCGCCTGCGAGATCAGAAAATCGATTGGGAACGCCTCGCCCGGACGTGGACACGTTTCGGTGACTGGCTGGCGGACTACGAGCAGCGTACCGTCTCGGTCAACTTCGGCTCATTCCTCGGCGGCGGCACCGTCCGCGAATACGCCTGCGGCGAACGCATGGGAGAACCGACCGCAGACGAACTCGCGACGATGAAACGCATCACCGCCGAGGCCATGGAGGACGGTGCATTCGGTGTCGCCACGGCGTTGATCTATCCGCCAGACGCGTACACCACAACTCCCGACCTGATCGCGATCATGGCGGTGGTCGCCGCCTATCATGGGGTCCACATCACGCACATGCGCTCGGAAGGTGATCTCATCTTCGACGGACTGGCAGAGACGCTCGAGATCGCCGAGCGAACAGGCGTCGCCACAGAGATCTACCATCTCAAGGTCATGGGCAAGGAGAACTGGCCCAAGATGGCCGCCGTCATCCGTCAGATCGATGCCGCCCGGGCGGCCGGTCTGGATGTAACCGCCGACATGTATCCGTACGATGGTGGCGGCACCGGCATCACGGCCTGTCTGCCGCCATGGACAGCCGCCGATGGCAAGTTGTTCCAGAACATCGTCGATCCCGATTTGAGACCGCGAATCCTTGCCGAGATGGAGAGCCAGGACGTCGATTGGGAGAATCTGGGACTGAAGTGCGGGCCGGAGAACGTAATCGTGGCCGACCTGCGCTCGTCCGAGCTGATCGGCTTCCGAGGCAAGACCCTGAAAGAGATTGCCGCCGCGCTGGACCTGCCGTGGGCAGAGGCGATCCTCTACATGCTGAACATCGAACAGCACCGCATATCCACCATGTACCGGGGGATGACCGAGTCGAACATCGAGATCCAGGCGAAACAACCGTGGATGAAGTTCAGCACGGATGCCGGTGGGCTCGACCCCGTGGCCGCGATGAAAGAAGGTCCTACCCATCCTCGCTCCTACGGCACGTACACCAGGGTGCTCGGCGAGTTCGTCCGTGAGAAGCAATGGCTGACGCTCGAGGAGGCGGTCCGCAAGTCCAGCTCGGCGGTTGCCGATCGACTTTCCCTCCGCGATCGCGGCATGTTGCGAGAGGGAATGAAGGCGGACGTGATCGTGTTCGATCCGGACACGGTGATCGACAGGGCAACCTATACCGACTCCCACCAACTCTCGGTCGGCATTCGCGATGTCTTCGTCAACGGCGTTGCCGTCCTTCGCAACAACCGCCACACTGGGGCATTCCCGGGACAACGAGTGAACGGGCCGGGTTACAAGCCGCGCTGAGTGCCGGTGGCGGCGTTTCCGCGTCGAAACGTCGCTGTCGCCTATACTTTCTTTATGAGTGAAAAGAGACACCCCCACCCCCGACCAGTCACTGATCCCGGCACCCTCGGCGCCGAGTTGCGTGAGGCAGCAGCGGTGTTTCTTCCCGGCTTCGAGGTGCACGCGGCGGTCCTGGACGCCCCGCACCTGCTGCGCGTGAAGACCCCGGACGGCGACCGCCTGATTCGTTGCTGGGAGTCGATCGCCACGCAGGCAGGCATCGAGTTCACTGCCACCGCGCTCGATCGGGCAAAGGCTGCCGGGGTCGATCTGGTCCCTGTTCTGATGACCGCTCCGGGGCAGGAAACACGGCACTCCATACTTCTGCACGGCAGGCTTTTCACGGCTGCAACCTGGCTCGGCGGTCGTCCCTTCGCACGCTATGGCGGCTACCGCACACCTTCCGGCGAGACGATCGACATCCCGATGCCACAGGCAACCCCCGTCGAAGCGATCTCGCTGGAAGCTGCTCGCGCTTTGGGTCGGTTCCATGTCGCGGCGAAAGAGATTGCCGCCAAACCAGGTACACCAAGCTATACCGTGAGCGACTTCCTCGCCGCAACCCGACGCAAGTGGGCGAACGATCGTCGCATCCTGGGCGATCGTGCAGCAGAATCGACCGAGATCCGACGCTGGCTCAGATGCGGAAACCGCGTGATGGCGGTCGGCGGCGAACGTCTCGAAGCGGCCACGTCAGTGCTCAACGACAAGTCGACCGTGATCCACGGCGATCTGTGGCCAACCCATCTGCTCGTCTCCTCGGATGTTGCGGCTCCCGAGCTGGTCGGCATCGCTGGCTGGTCCCATGTCTCAACCGGGTCGCCGCTCATCGATATAGCAAACCTGGCAGTTCACATCCGTGGCTGGTCGGCCGAGAACGCCGAGAATCTGGTCGCTGCGTATCACAGCGTCGCTCCGCTGACACCCGAACAACGCCGAACGCTTCCGGTCATCGCGGCGCTCGACCTCGTCGGCAGAGTCGCCAATCTTCTCCATCTCGCGTTCCTGGACGAGACCATGATCGGGCACGAATCCACGCCTGTGCTGCGCGGTGCCATACGCACCATGCTCCCTTCGCTCGAAACCCTCACCCATGTGCTCTCACCACCCGAGCCGAAGAAATATCAGCCTGCACGTTCGGGCAGTGGTTCTCGCGGCGAGAGTGCAGACGGCAACCCGGCAGCTACAGGAAGTGCGAAAACACCCACGAGATCAAGGCAAACAGAATCAGCAACCCGATCGCGCCCAGAGAAACGACGAGGAAAACCGAAAAGACGGTGATGATCGCCGATCGCTCGCTCCGCTGGCGGTCGCGCTTTTCGGCTCCGGTCATCTCCCGCTTGAGACCCATCGCAAACGGATCCTGGCCGCCGATACCGGGACCGCCGAAGCCGCCCACGTAGCGCTTCATGATCTGATCCTGGACTTCCTGGCTTCGAATCGTGCCGTCGTAGGCCAGACGCTTCGCCGGATCGGAGAGCGTCGCATACGCAGCGTTGATGGTTTTGGCCACCGCTTCGGCCTCTTCCCGCCGTTGGGGGGCGACGCGATCCGGGTGCGAATGTCGCATGGCCTGCCGGTAGGCGGATGTTATCTCGGCTCTGGACGCCGTCATCGACACATTGAGGACCTGATAGTAGGTTTCCGCATCGACGTCTCGAGAGGTACCACGAGAAGCCGGACCTGCGTCATGAGCCCGGCGGGAATGCGTCTTTTTTTGCTGCGATGGGCCGGAATTCGATGCCATCGAGTGCTCCTGATCGGCTCACATGGCACGACCGTCGGAAACATTGGCGCCTCCTGAACAGATCACATGCCGACGCGCGCATTGTATCCGAACACGGCCTTGAAAATCGTGTGCATGCCACCTGCATTGGTGACTACAATTCGATGAGTAGCCGCGTTTATCGCTCTCCATGAAGTCTTGGAGTTATCTTGATCTTCCGGCAACGTGCCGGTCATTCACACTGCCAGAAAGGACGCGCGATGCGTGTTCAAGTCATCACAGTTCCCTATCGCTACGACGAGCGAAACGACGGTCTCGGTTTGGGTCCTAAGGCATTGCTAGATGCGGGTCTGGTCCGTATTCTGCAACGCGCGGGGCTAAACATGTCCGATCCCGTCGATGTCCTGCTTCCAGATGACGAGCGGGTCGACAGCCCGATCTCGGTGAACATTGGTCGTTTGGGAAGTCATACCGCCACCGCCGTCGCCGATGCTCGAGAGGCGGGATATGGTGCGCTCGTGCTCGCTGGTGATGACACGGCCAGCATTGGAGTCGTCGCCGGGCTTCAGAAAGCGGAAGGCGCCGGTGCCAAAATAGGCATCGTGTGGCTCGATGCTCACGCAGACTTCAATACGCCGGAAACGTCCTACAGTGGAATCCTGGCGGGCATGCCCGTGGCCATTCTTGCTGGTTTGGCCGGACCCATCTGGCGCGGTTCGGCGGGGCTCGACGCCACCGTTCCCACCGATCGCATCCTGATCGTCGGTCCGCGTGAACTTGACGAGAAGGAGGAAGCCCTCCTGCGGTCGACTGACGTTCAGCTTCTGACGAGCAAAGACATTCGGAAGGTCGAATCACTGACTCGGGCGATTGCACGTCTGTCCGAGAATGTCGACATTATCTCGCTCCATATCGATCTCGATGTCCTCGATCCATCGCTCGTGCCAAGCGCATCGACTCCGGCTCGCGATGGCATGCTGATCGACGAAGCGGCAAGCGTCATCAAGAAGATTCTCGATTCGGGTAAGGTTGCCGCGATCTCGATCGCCGGGTTGAACCCCGGTGCGGGGTCACGAGGAAAGCTCTCCGTTGGCTCCGCCCTCTCCCTGGCCGAGAAGGGCCTTGCGGGTTGGACCGTCTCGAGTGGTTCCGACCAATGACCGAAACCAGCCTGCCGCTTCAACCATTGCACGACCAGTTGGCCGAATCCTTCGCTTCCCAGATCGCCAGCAAATTGGTTGGTGTCGTGCTCGATCCGGACAAGAATACCTGCGAGATTCAGTCGGATACCTGGACGCTGCATGTAGAGGGATGGCCGATCAAATTGGCGTTCGTGGCGTTGGACGAAGACCCCGCCACCGAGGCCGACCGAGTTCGCGCGCTCAATGACACGCTCGGCCACAAGGCCATTGGCTTGCTGAAAGATGCCGACGTTCACCTCGAAGGCGCATTGTCGACAGCACTTCAGGCGTCGAAGGATTCCCTTTCTATCAGCCTTGGCGCGTTGCTGCAGGGCAGCGCCTGAAGCCACTTTCGGTCACCTGCTACGGCCTCAATCTACACGTCTGCGCCAGGTGAAACCTGATCCAGACCAGGCTGTGGCTGGTTTGCGTGTGCAGGACGGTCGAGACGAGCATCCTGCCAGTTGGCATGGGCCGCCACCCAGTCGGAGTGCAAGACATCGAAAGCGAATTCGTCCCGGTAGGCGCCGCCCTTCTGGATGAACGCCGTGAGCCTGCCCGCATACTGGTACCCCTGCTTGGCAAGCGCGGCTGCGGACCGTGCGTTTCCGGAAAAGACCAACGAGCGAATCGCGTGGAGTCCAAGCACCTCGAACGCATAGCGCAGGAGCAGGTGCTTGGCTTCAGTCCCGAGTCCGTGACCGCGATCTTCCGCAGTCAACAATCCCGTGCCGGTCTCACCGGTGCGGTGGACCCAGTCGATATCTCGGATGGATGTTGTCCCAATGCAGGCGTCGTCTCCGATGCGACAGATCGCAAACACGAACTGCCGGGGAATGCGGTGCTCGTCCAACTGCTCGATCAGGTGTTCGAAAGCCAGAATCGAGGCGGGAACACGACCGTCGTCCGCAAATGTCACCTCCGGTTCCAGGTGACTTGCTGCGGAAAGTACTGCCGCATCCCCCGGATTCAGCAATCGCAGATATACGCGCTCGCTCATCGCGATCGCGTTGGGCGCTTGGTTATTGGTCACGACTGGGTTCCTCCGACGCGTCGAAGCGAGATCCCCATGCGGGATTGACCGACTCCAACCACAAGAGATCTACCCTTCCTCGCGGGCCACGGATCGCCTCGCGCAACCTGGTGCCTTCAACGAACCCATGCGCGCCAAGATCCCGAATCAAGCGGTGACGATCGCCGGCCACAACATATTCGATCACCATGAGATCGAGTTCCGTTCGCGCCCACGTGACGAGCAGGCTTGCCATGTCCAATTCAATCTCATCGGTTTCGTCCCCCGCCATCGACGGTGCAACCTGGCTGCGCACCCACCCAATGCGTCCCTGTTCTCGGGAGATTGCGGCGCCACCCACGATCTCATGTGTCTTCAGGTCGATTGCGACCAACCGAATCATGTCGCCATTGCCCCACGGGGAGGTTTCTTCGGCTTTCAATTGCTTCTCGGCCCTCGCCTTCGAGATCGGGAAGGCGAACCCCATCGCGTAGGGATTGTCGGCATCGAGCATCCAGGCTTGTGCAAATTCACCATCTTCAACTCGTGGCGCGCGAAACCCTACTCGCTCTCCACGGAGGTACACCGCCATAGGCACGCCACCTGAGGTGCTCTCCGAGCCGCTCGTTCTGTCTGCTGATACATTGCTCTTCGGCATGTTCGTCACGGTTCCCGCTTACACTACGTTCATACGCTGCGACACCAGGCACGTGAGCCGGCGTCGGTCCAAGGAGTTGATTCACCCATGCTGGACACCAATCCCTCGAATTCGCCGCTCTTTCAGCTTACTCCTCCAGGCTCGCTGGCGCGACCCGGTTCCATCCTCCTGCTGTCGTGTTACGAGTTAGGACACCAACCGCTGTCGATTGCAGGCCCTGCCGGCATGTTGAGAGCAGAAGGGTTCATTCCCAGAACGATCGATCTCTCGGTCGAGGACCTGCCGGAAGATGCCGTGCGAGCAGCCAAACTGGTGGCCATCAGCGTTCCCATGCACACAGCCATGCGGCTCGGTGTGCGCATGATCGACCGAATCCGGGCCGTCCAACCCACTGCCCATATCGCGTTCTTCGGCATGTACGCGCTGCTCAATGCGGACCATCTGCATGCGGCGGGCGCCGACAGCGTGATCGGGGCGGAATGTGAGGTTCCTCTTCGCGCGCTCGCCAAGGCGCTGCACGCCCGCACACCGGTGAACGATGGGTCGATCGCCGGACTTGGAACGCGTGGGTTCCCGGCGACTGTTCCGACCGAGAAACCTGCCTTCCCGATGCCTTTCCGTGATAGTCTTCCCGCGCTGCGGTCATACGCCGGGTTCGAGCGAGACAGCGTCATCATCTCCGCAGGCTATGTCGAGTCGACGCGCGGCTGTCATCACACATGCACGCACTGTCCGGTAACCCCGGCCTATGGCGGCAAGCTGGTTGTCGTTCCACGAGACCTCGTGCTGGCAGACATCGAGACCCAGATCGAGGCCGGTGCCCGCCATATCACGTTCGGCGATCCCGATTTCTTCAACGGACCCGCTCACGCGTTCCGCATCCTTCGAACCATGCACGAGCGTTGGCCGACCGTGTCGTTCGACGCAACGATCAAGATCGAGCATCTGCTCGAACAACGGCAGCGACTCCAGGAACTCGCAGAACTCGGGTGTGCGTTCGTTGTCTCCGCTGTGGAGTCTCTCAACGAAGAGGCACTGTTCCGGATGAAAAAGGGGCACACCGCAGCCGATGTCGACGAAGCGATTCGCCTCCTCGACGAGGTCGGCGTACCGATGCGGCCGTCGCTTCTGCCATTCTCGCCATGGGAAACCATCACCAGTTATCTGGAACTCCTGACGTTCATGGCGAAGCATGCCATGCAGCCGAACATCGACCCGGTCCACTATGGAATCCGGCTGCTCGTGCCCCCAGGATCAGCCGTCCTCAACGATCCGGAAAGCACAACCTGGCTGGGCGAATTGGACGCCGAGCGATTCACGTACACCTGGACCCATTCAGATCCTCGCATGGAAGCACTGCAGCGGCAGGTCAGCCGGATTGCCGAAGCCGGCGCCGAGCAGATGGAACCCGCCGAGGATACGTTCGCGGCGATCTGGAACGTTGCCCACGAAGCCGCCGGGATTCCAGTTCCGGCGGTCCCAACGGCGGTGATGAGTCGTCCCCGACCTCCTCGCCTGACCGAAAGCTGGTTCTGCTGTGCGGAGCCAACCACCGATCAATTCGACGCCATGTCGAATCGCCAGAAATCGGCCTGACGTTCGATTCCTCGCCTATCGCCGCCGCCATCCTTCAGACAGGAGTAACCATGGAAAAGCGAACACTCGGAAAAACAGGTCATGAGAGCACGGTCCTCACGTTCGGCGCCTATGCGATCGGTCCGATCTCGCAGGATGAAGCCGACCGCACGATCGAATATGCATTGGCACACGGCATCAATCATTTCGACATCGCCCCGAGCTACGCCGACGCCGAATTGCGATTGGGTGACTACCTCAAGCGTCATCCTCTCCCGGACGTGTTCATAAGTTGCAAGACGCAGGAGCGTTCGCGGGCTGGAGCAGAGATGGAACTGAAACGCACCCTCGATAGACTCGGGCGCGACAAGTTCGATCTCTATCAGTTCCACGCGGTCTGCACGATGGCTGATCTGGAAGACGTTTTCGCGCTGGACGGCTCGGCGGAGGCGGTGCTGGCGGCGCGGGAGGAAGGCTTGGTCGGCAATATCGGAATTACCGGTCACGGCATGGAAGGTCCCGCAGTTCATCTCGCCGCTACCGAACGGTTCGATTTCGCAACCGTCATGACTGCCTGCAATCCGTTCCTCTACAGTATTCCGCAATTTCGCGACGACTGGGATGCGCTGATGGCACAGTGCTCGGCCAGGAACATCGGCGTTCAGGTCCTCAAAGCAGGCGCGCTCGGTCCGTGGGGTGATCGCACTCCCACCCATCAGACCTGGTACGCCCCGCTCGTCGATCAGGAGGCGGTCAATCGTTCAGTCGCGTGGGTCCTTCAAACGCAACCAGTGACGACCCTTGCATCCTCCGGCGATCCCGTCATCCTTGAAAAAATGGTGACCGCAGCGGAAGCATACGCAGTCACGAAGGCCATGAGCGTCGACGAGATTCTTCAGCTCACGCCGGAATACGGAAACATTTTCGCCACCACGTAGAGGGTTGGTACAGGTTCGTTTTGATTCGCCGGGAAGATGGTGTGGGACAGATCCCCACCTTTTCCCGGCGTTTCGTATTTTCAGCGATTCTTCAGTAACCATTCAGGGCTTGTTCAGTCCTTCGATGCACACTGAATGCTGACAGATGAGCCGACGACTGATCAGCCATCCATCACCCTTTACGTGGCTCTCATCCCGAATTCCTTATGGAGGAACGTTCATGCCTTCGCTTCCAGACAACAGCTACAGGCCCGTCACCCGAAAGAACTACGCCGACCGTGCCAAGCGATGGGTCCTGTCTCTCGGTCTCGTCGCAGCCGTCGCATTGGGCGTCGCCCAGACCAGCCTTGCCGCTCAGTCAACCGACACAGTGACTCCACCAGCAACCGTCGAAACCTCTGTCAACTCGGTCAACGGCGGCACTACCTTCTCGGTTGCCGATGTTGCGGAGAAGGCGACCCCATCCGTCGTCACCATCTACACCTACGGCAAGGCTTCGGCGACTCAGTCCCAGACACAGCCTCAAGACCCGTCGACGACTCCTGGCAACGGCTCCGACGGCTCCGGTTCCTCCACGGAACAGGCACTGGGCGCCGGTTCCGGCTGGATCTTCGACAAGGAAGGTCACGTCATCACCAATAACCATGTCGTTGAAGGGGCTGATTCGTTCGTCGTCGAATATTCAAACGGTACGAAGGTCAGCGCCACGCTCGTGGGCACCGACTCGTTTCAGGATGTCGCCATCCTTCAGCTCGATCTGAAGAGCGGTGAAACCGTTCCAGCCGTCGCAACTGTCGGCGATTCCTCCACGATGCGGGCCGGCGACCAGATCGTTGCCATCGGCAGTCCATTGGGCGAGTTCACGAACAGCATTTCCGAGGGCATCATCGGGGGTCTCAATCGCTCACTCGATACCGGCAATGGCTATTCCCTCGCGCATCTGATCCAGCACGACGCGCCTATCTCCCCAGGCAACTCTGGTGGACCGCTCCTGAATCTCCAGGGCCAGGTCATCGGCATGAATGTCGCCAAGGTCGACTATCAGCAGACCGGCCAGCCGTCGGCAACTGGTCTCGGCTTCGCCATCGACGGGAACACCGTCAAGGGTATTGCAGAGCAGATAATCAGTACCAGTGGCAACGTGGTCTATCCATACCTCGGCGTCTCGAGCCAGGAGCTGCAGGACGGAACGGTCCAGGTCGCCCAAGTCGAGTCGGGAAGCCCAGCTGACAAGGCAGGCATCGTGACCGGCGATATCATCACCCAGGTCGACGGTACTCCGGTCACGACCGATGCGCCGCTGCTGAATCAGCTGATCGCCCACAAGCCAGGCGACGAGATCAACGTGACCATCACTCGCGACGGTCAAACGCAGACGATCACCGTCACGTTGGGCAAGCGCCCGGCTGGCGTCTAACCAGCAATCGCCAGCAGCGATCACGACACGAGAGCGTGGGGGTGCTGGCCCCCACGCTCTTTCTTTTCGGGCGTTCTGGCAGCAGTCATCCTGCTCCCGATCACCTCGGACACAACTTCGCAACATTTCCCTCAGCAGCGCTTCAGCTTCGGTTCAGTAAACACTCAGACAGCTGCCCTATCCTTGAATCATGGAATCGCGAGAGGGTACATGCTCTCCCAAGCAAGCCCTCCACCGCAGTTCCATCTCTCCCCCCACCCCATACAAGAGGCGACCCACATCGGGATCGCCTCTTGTATCGTCCGCGCGAACATGCAATCCAGTGAAACGAACACTCGCTCCTGGATGTGCAATCGCATGATTGCAGATCGACATTGCCTCAGAGTCGTCGATCTCGATCGTACCGTCTCCCTGCAAAAACGAAACACTGTCCAGATGGCCTCATTCAAGGCAGGTTTATTCGTTTCCAACCTTGGAACAGGCGGGAATCGTCCTTCAGGGTTCCTTCAGCTTGCCTTCACAGTTGGTTCATTCCAAATATCTATACTCGAGGCTGTACAAGATTCCGTCCCTCCGAAAGATCTCGGCGCCATGGAGGCACTCCCTCTCATTGTGCTCGCGATCCTGGCAGATCTTGGGGAATGAGAATCGATCGACATCACCGACTTCGGGAGGCGGTTTGCCCGTGTCACATTGGGGTACCATTGCAGCATTGAAACAGCGCGCCAGAATGACGGTCCGGATCGTGAACCGGCAGATGCGCTACCTCACCCCGTTTCATGCCAACGCAATGCCCATCGTCGACGCGGGAGTAGTCATGAGCTCTAAGGTATTCACGACAACGCCAAATCCCCAGCGTGACCATGCGGAGACGCACATCATGCTTGTCGAAGACGAACCATCGATTTCCGGCTTCGTCCGTCGCGGTCTGATCTTCGAGGGGTTCAGCGTGGAAGTCGTGGCTGATGGGCAGCTCGCACTCGACACCCTTCGAGACCGCACTCCTGATCTTCTGATCCTCGATCTCATGCTGCCGGGCGTCAACGGGATCGACATCGCTAAACGAGTTCGTGCATCCGAAGCGGCCGGTCCCGGTCAGCGGCTGCCGATCCTGATGTTGACTGCGCGTGATTCCGTTCCGGATCGCGTCGCAGGGCTCGAAGCTGGCGCCGACGATTACCTCGTCAAGCCGTTCGACTTCGACGAACTATTGGCGCGTGTGCGGGCGCTGCTGCGGCGCACGCAGGTGACCGAAACGCAGGGTTCGGGCAGCGTCCTGACATTCGAAGACGTCACGCTCGATGCCGGGAGCCGCATCGTCACTCGTGGCGATCGCATCATCGAACTCACTCCCCGCGAGTTCGACCTGCTGGCACTCTTCCTCAACAATCCCAATCGGGTACTGACACGATCGACCCTGATGCAGCGCGTCTGGGGCGAGGATTTCTTCGGTGAATCCAATGTCCTCGAGGTCTTTGTCGGAAACGTCCGCCGGTCGCTCGAACTCGACAATGAGCCTCGGCTGATCCAGACCGTGCGCGGTGTCGGGTACGTGTTGCGGAAGCGCTGATGGCGCTCACACCCGGAATGGCGGATGCTGACGCCCCCACCCATGAGGTTGCCTCATTCGCAGCGGACGAGCAAATTCGCCGGGATTCCCAGCCGTCCGCATATGACTCCGACGCGATGTTCTTCCGGTCCGTTCGCTTTCGGCTCACTGCCTGGTATGCGCTTTTCCTGATCATCATTCTGGTGACGTTGGGAATCGCGCTGAGAACCATCCTCGTCCGCTCGATCGAAAACGATACCAACCAGCGACTGCTCGCTGCCGCTCAGCAGATCGAGGAACAGACCACCATCGACAACAGCCCGGAGGCGCTGGCGGCTACCACCCAGGATGTCTCTCGCCTGCGGCCGCCATCATTCGAGACACTGATCCTGTCAGGGATGTGGTCGGCGATGGTCGACCGAACCCTCGGTGGCTTCCTCAAGAATGACACTATCCCCGATCCCGACAATACGCTCCAGGCGCTCACGTACTCCGACGTGATTGCGCTGAACCGACCCGAGATCCAGACGATCACGGTCGCCGGAACGAAAACGCGCGTCCTGATTGCACCCTTCGACCCGTTTCAATCCGGCTCGGTCTCGGCGATGGTCGTCGTCGGGCAATCAGCAGAGTCGCTGGAAAAGACCACCATTCTCCTCAACCAGGTACTTGTCCTCGTCAGTGCGGTCGGTGTCGTGCTCGCTGCCATCACCGGTTGGCTGGTTGCTGGACGGGCATTGTCGCCGGTCGACAGGATCACGCGCACGGCGGATCTGATCGCCCAGGATCAGAACGATGTATCGCTTTCGAAACGCCTCACCGTTTCCGGTGCCGGTGACGAACTCAGCCAGCTTGCACTGACCTTCAACGCCATGCTCGACCGGCTGGAATCGGCTTTCGGTGCCCAGCGACGTTTCGTCGCGGATGCGTCCCATGAACTGCGCACGCCACTGACAGCGATGCGTGGCAATGTCGATGTGATGCTCAGGCAGATCAAGGCGGGTCGGGAGATCCCGCCTGACGAACTTCGTGAAGCGCTTGGCGACGTTCAGCACGAGAGCGAACGGATGGCGCGGCTGATCGACGACCTGCTCACGCTCGCACGAACGGATGCGGCCGGTTTGGGTTCGCTCGTCGATCTTCAGCCGATCTCGCTCGATGTCCTCGCCCGCGAGGCGTTCCGGATCGGTCAGGCGCTCTCCCGAGGGCAGGAGATGCTGCTGGATATTCGGCATCCGATCGTGATCGACGGTGACGGAGATCGCCTGGTGCAGGTCATCATCATCCTGCTGGAAAACGCGATTCGGCACACGCCCGCGACTGGTTCGATATCGCTCACGATCGATTCATCCCCGGCTACCGAGGACGAACCAACGTGCGCCCAGATCATCGTCCATGACACGGGCGAGGGGATTTCGGCGAACCATCTTCCGCATCTTTTCGAGCGCTTCTACCGGGTAGAAGGTGCCCGGACGCGATCGCATGGCGGGACAGGACTCGGGCTATCGATCGCGCTCTCGATCGTGCGCGGGCATCATGGCTGGATCGATGTCGAAAGTGGCCCCGGTGTCGGCACCACGTTCACGATCTACATTCCCCTGCCTGAAGCGGAGTCGAGCACGCAATTGGTCACTCCAAACGGGTCCTTCACCAGTCGCATCCCCCGGCTTGGTCGCGGTCGCGATCCCGAGCCAGCGCAGCCTCCGCCGTCAGCGCCACCAGCGATAGCCCCGTAATTTCGCTAAGCCAGGCGCTCCATGCCATCTGGACGAAAGTTCGCAGAGTCCTTCCCGCCAAATGCTTCTCGATCAGGCAATCTCCAAAAATGGGCAGCCGGCACGGTGGTTTTCAAATGGCCCACTGTGGCCAGCCGGAGCCATCACACGCGGATGACGAACTCGATCGAATACGTGGACCGCATCCGGCGTCGCCGTTGACCTGGCTGGGGAGCACAGCGTCTGCCGAAGCCGAGGCCGAGACCACCACCCTCGGCGCGACGACCGCTTCCTTCGCGTCTTCTCGCGCGCTTCCGATCCTCAATCCTCAATGACTGGCTGCTCTCCGGACATCGACTCAACTGCCACTGCCCGTACCCTTGATGCCGGGATCGGCCAGCGCGGCCGGGTCGAGGAACTCGTCTAGTTGATCCATCGTCAGTTCGGTTTCTTCGAGTGCGATTTCCTTCACGCGCCGGCGCTCCGCGTACGCTCGTTTCGCGATTTTCGCGGCATTGTCGTAGCCAATGATCGGATTCAGCGCGGTCACCATGATCGGGTTCTTCTCGACCAGATCGGCGATGTGCGCCTCGTTGACCGTGAACCCGGCGATCGCCTTGTCTGCCAGCACGACACATGTCGTCGAGAGCAGTTCGATCGACTGCAGCAGGTTGTGGGCTATGACTGGCAGCATGACGTTCAGTTCGAAGTTCCCCAGCTGGGCACCTGTGGTGATCGTCGCATCGTTTCCGATGACCTGCGCTGCGACCATCATCGTCGCTTCCGCAATCACCGGATTGATCTTGCCGGGCATGATCGATGATCCAGGCTGGAGGGCCGGGAGGACAATCTCGCCCAATCCAGCCTGTGGTCCGCTGTTCATCCAGCGAAGATCGTTGGCGATCTTGATCAGCGCGACCGCAGTCACCTTGAGCTGACCACTGAGTTCGACCGCGGTGTCCTGCGCCGCCTGCGCCTCGAAGTGGTTGTTCGTTTCAACAAACGGATGCCCGGTGCGCTCCGCCAGCTTGGCAGCCATCAGCGCCCCAAAATCCGGGTGAGCGTTGAGTCCGGTACCGACCGCCGTGCCACCGATGGCGAGCCTGGCGACGCGGGGAAGCGTGCTGCCAACGCGTGCGTGGGCATTGCGAATCTGGGCCGCCCACCCTCCGATCTCGTCACCAAGACGAACCGGCGTCGCATCCATCAGATGCGTTCGTCCGGTCTTGATCACTCCGCGCGTTTCGGCCGCCCGCTTTTCGAGCGTGTTGGCCAGATGATCGAGCGCCGGAAGCAACTCCTCAGTCACTGCACTATAGGCGGCGACGTGAATCGCGGCGGGAATCACGTCGTTACTGCTTTGGCCCATGTTCACGTGATCGTTCGGATGCACGGACACAGACGCGTCGATCTGTCCCGTCCGCGTCGCGATCACTTCGTTTGCATTGGTGTTGGTCGATGTTCCCGAACCGGTCTGGAAGATATCGAGCGGGAACTCGTCATCCCATCTTCCGTCCGCAACCTCGAGCGCCGCCTGTTCGATCAGGCTGGCACGCGCTCCATCGAGCAGCTCCAGGTCGTGATTGACCGAGGCTGTCGCTGCCTTGATAAGTCCGAGTGCATGGAGAAACGTGCGCGAGAAACGGATACCGCTGATCGGAAAGTTTTCCACCGCCCGCGCCGTCCCCGCACCGTAGAGCGCCGACGCAGGAACCTGCATTTCGCCCATGCTGTCTCGAACAATCCGCGAATTACGCTGACTCATGCGTGTCCCCTTTGCGTGGCATGGATCGCCCTCGGCAACATATCTGTCACGGGCGCGCGCGTCATCGCGCGAAACGTCGGGCGCCAGTATATCGTCGTGTAACCCTCTGGAACGCAGGTGCGAATTATTCCGCGATGAAATGGCAATCACTTCCCGACTGCGGCGCATGTTCGGTGCAGCCTGGACGACGACTATTGCCCGGTCCAGCGATCCGCAGCAAACGTCAGCTTGAAGCGCTTCTCACCCACCTTGCCACCGCTGAAATCGGTTCCCGTGTATTTTCGCGCCAGGATGTTCACGAAATCGAGATCTTCGTAAAGGTCGATACTGACGACCGCTCCGCGAAGTTCGAGGTATCTGCCCGGGTTCTCGAGATCGGAGAACGACAGCGCGATGTGAGGATCGCGCTGGATATTCAGAAGTTTCTGCGTGCCATCCTTGACACTGAACAGAATATGCTCGCCTTCACGCACGAACCAGATCGGGTTGACCTGCGGACGCCCGTCTGGACCAATCGTCGCCAGATGAACGAGCGCCACACTGTCGAGAATCTTATCGAACGAATTTGGCACTGGCAATGGGGGCATCGAACGTCCTTCTGTCTCTCGCGAATATCATCCAAGGTGTGCATCGTCGGCACATGAGTGAACGGGTACCCGGCTTCTACACCCCAGTCTGGCTGGTTACTTTCTCCACGAGGACGCGCGTCGTGTATCTGATCGTTCCGGGCGCCTCGATGTCGGCATCGTGACCGACGTATTTGATCGCGATCCGACGTTCCAGATCGCGATCGGGATCCTCGACGAAATCCGCGACTCTCCCCCTCAACTCGATGTACCAGGTCGGTTTTTCGGGATCCGACACCACGACCGAGATTCGCCCATCGCGTCTCAGATTCTTGAGCTTCTGGCGACCTTCGACCAGGCTGAACGACACGTGTTCACCGTCCCACATGAACCATAGCGGCGTCGACTGCGGCTCGCCGTTCTTCCCAAGCGTCGCCACAATGGCGATCGCCTTCGATTGCAGCAGTTCATGAAACTTCTCGGGAATGGTTGCTGTCATGGGCTCCTTGTCCTGCTCTGTAGGCGACGCGCCAAACGATTTCGAGGTATCCCGTCCCGCATAACTGTACAGCCGAAGGCAACACGGCTAAGATCACCCGGTGTGCCGTAGAGCTGCGAACCGATCGATACACTCGCCAAGGCATTCTGAATCCAGAGTGTCCAATACAGAGGATATGCTATTCATGGCAATCGAAATCTCGGTCATGATCGAAGGTCAGGATGGCCTTTCCTGGCCGCGCTGGCAACGACTGGTACGCGCTACCGAAGATCTCGGCTTTGACGGTCTCTACAGGTCCGACCACTTTTCCAATCCGGAGGGTCCGTTCAAGGACGCAATCGAGACCTGGATCTCACTTGGCTGGGTGGCGGCAAACACGTCCCGAATTGCATTCGGAACGATGGTATCCCCGCTCTCCTTCCGCAATCCGTCGATTCTGGCGTGGCAGGCAAGCAGCATCGATGCGTTGGCCGGCGGTCGCTTGCGGCTCGGAGTCGGTGCCGGATGGCAGGACCGGGAGCACAACGCGTTCGGGTTCGATCTCCTCGACACGCACGAACGATTCGTTCGCTTCGAGGAGGGCATTCAGGTTCTGAAGGCACTCACCCGTTCGCCGGAGCCTTCCACCGTCGAGGGCAAGTATTTCCAGATCCGGGATGCCAGGGTTCAACCTCGTTCGCCGCGGGCCGACGGCCCGGCAATCGTTATCGGCGGCAATGGCCCCAAACGCACCCTTCCGCTCGTCGCAAAATATGCCGACGAATGGAATGCCGTCTATCCCCGGCTTGACGCGTACGGAGAATTGACCACGAGGTTGAACGAGTTGCTGGCGCTCGAAGGCCGCCAGCCGAGCGACGTCAAGCGAACAGTCATGTCTCGTCTTCTTGTCGGGCGCGACGATGCGGATCTGGCGAAGCGGATCGACGCCAAGGGATTGCAAGGGCTTCGTGAACGGGATGCCCCAGTTGGGACCCCTGCAGAAATCGTCGAGAAACTCGCAGCTTACCAGGAGGCGGGAGTCCAGGGCATCATGCTGCAGTGCATAGATATGGACGACATTTCCAGCCTCGAACAATTTGCGGCCGATGTCCTGCCCCAACTTCGCGGCTAGCGGTCTGACCGAGGCCATGTGCCGGACCAGTGGTGGGGAAGGTAGGCTCGAAGTTCGTCCGATGGCACGATGCATTTGCTCGTGCGGCTGCTCGCGTCACTTGCCAATCGCGTTCTTTCCCGCCATCCCAGCAGCTGCACCGGAGCAACGCCAGCGACCACTAGGGTCTGTTTGCATACTCGAGTAAACTTGGGGGATGGAGCACCGACATGATTTAACTGATGACCAATGGACACGACTGGCGCCCTTGCTCCCGCCGCAGCAACCCGCGGGCGGCGGCAAA